>Ga0189284_100009_pt1 | contig 533226 bp, 533 predicted proteins | sample N32C7minimetaG_FD_130314 | JGI IMG/M metagenome (GOLD analysis project Ga0189284, IMG submission 130314) | Marine microbial communities from the Costa Rica Dome - N32 C7 mini metaG | ecosystem: Environmental > Aquatic > Marine > Oceanic > Photic zone | place: Costa Rica: the Eastern Pacific...
ATCCTGCACCTCGACATCGGCCTGAGTGAAGAAGCGGAAGATCTGGGTGAGCAGGTTGCGCTCATGCTCGGTGATCTTCTGCGCCCAGTCGCGGCAATCCTCACCCAGAGGCACCTCTTCGGGCATCCAGTGGATCTGCTGCTGACGTTTCCAGAACTCGTAGGCCCAGGGGTATTCGAACGGCTTGTAGGTCTTGCGGGCTTCGAGCAACGACATCTTGTGGTCCCTTTGGTGAGCGTGAACAGACCATATAGGGAATCAGAGCCGAGATTCGAAGGCAAGAAGAGAGATTCATGCGGGGATAAACCGTGCGTAAATCGAGTCGAATCGAGGGCGGCGGTGCGAAATTTTCATGAGCCCTTTGCGCTTTTTTCAATGGCTTGCTTACCGATGGTTAAGTGATCGCCTCTAGTCAGGGGCTCATGGGCGCTTTGGAGCCATTTGCTCACGCCGGGTTCGCAGACGGGATTGCCTTGGAAAGGGCGTCATCCAACGTGCCCGAGGAGCTGGATGCCGCGGGCATCGACGCGGCGCGAGTCGACGCGATCGAGCGCGCGTCGAGGCCGCTTGACCGTTGGCCCGACGCCATCGCCGAGCTTTATCGCAAGTCAGCGACCGAGCGCCTCTTTCGCGAGGCAAACTTCATGTTCGTGCTCGGCCTGTTGATCGGTCTTTCAACCGTGCTGGTCGATCTGCTGCTGCATCCGGCGATGGCGGCGGAGGGTGTTGTGCTGCGCGTTCTCGCCATTGCACCGATCACCTTTGTGGGTCTGGTGGCGGCTGCGCGTGGATGGACCAGGACGCTCGCCATTTGTGTCGGCGCATCGCCGATCGCGTTCGCTGCGGTGATCATGCACTTGGGCTTCCAGCTACCCCCCGAAAATGCCGTGCGTTATTTCAGCGGTACAATGCTGATCGTCGGGTTGGCGAACCTGATCATGCCCTATTCGCTTCGCGGCCTCATTGCCCTTGATCTGGCTGCAATCGCCACGATTGCCGGGGTGATCCTGTTCAACAAGGGCGCGCTTGCAGGCCATGTCGACACGCTCACCATCCAGGCAATCGTGTGCATAGCAACGCTCGTGGTCGCAGCGCGTGTGCAGAAGCTGCGTCAAACCAACTTCCTGCTCAACTTGCGCACGCGGATCGCCAATCGCGAGCTTGCGCAAGCGAATGAAAGCCTGCGGACCCTCTCCGAAAGCGACCCGCTCACCGGCATCGCCAACCGGCGCGGGTTCGAGGCGCGTTTTGAACAAGCTGTCGTCGCGCCGGGCGAACATGGCCGTCAGGCCGACATGATCGCGCTGATGATGATCGACCTCGACCACTTCAAGAAGTTCAACGACACGCACGGCCACCAATCAGGCGATTATTGCCTCACGCTCGTCGCGGCGACGCTGGAGGAACTGTTCGAGGAAGAGGGCGGGATCGTCGCGCGCTATGGCGGCGAGGAATTCATCGCCGCCGTTCGCAAGCGCAATTCGAGCGAGGTGCAAGCCGTCGCCGAGAAAGTGCGCGAGGCCGTGGCCGGAGTGCTCAAACCGGGCCCGGGCAGCGAAACCTCGCTTGTCACTGCATCGGTCGGGGTCGGCATGGCCCCCGCAATGGCGAGACTCCCACGCGAGGAACTGGTCGAAATGGCCGATGCGGCGCTCTATTGCGGCAAGGATCAGGGCCGCAATCGGGTCGAATTCGTCGAAGCCGAGGTCGCGTTCGGCTGAGCCGCCCCTTCGGACGATTTCCTAAATCAGGATCGCGAGGAAGATCGTCAGCAGCGTTGCGATCACCGGCACCACCACCGTCACCATGCCGACTTCCTTGTAAGCCTGCTTGTGGGTGAGCTGGCAGATATGCAGCATCGCGATCACCGCGCCGCAATGCGGCAGCGAATCGAACCCGCCGCTCGCCATTGCGACGAGACGGTGCAATTCCTCAGGCTCGATGCCGAGCGCGAGATAGGGCTCGGCCATGGTCGCCATGAAAATCTGCAGGCCGCCCGACGATGAACCGGTGATCCCCGAAACCGCGCTTGCCGCAGCGAACATGGAAAGGTGCGGCTCGAGCGGGGAATTGACGACCGTGTCGACGAACAACGCAAAGCCCGCTGTCTGCGACACAACGCCGCCGAAACCGATCACCGCGCTCGTTGCCATGAGCGGCATGATCGCATCCTGCGTGCCCAGCCCCATGATGTGCAGAGGCTTCTTGCGCAGCGCGGGCGACAGCGCGACCGCCACCAGGCTCGCCGCGATCAAGGCGATCGAGGGCCACAAGACGGGCTGAGTTGCGGCGAAGGTGATGATCGTTCCTTCGACTCCGGCCAGTTGCGCAAGCCGGGGCGCAAGAATGGTCGCGATCACCAACGCCAGCGGCAGCGCGGCGATCGCCCAGTGCGGCACGTCCTTCTCGATCTCGGAGAGGTTGGGAATGACATCGCGCGGGCCTGCGTCGAAACCTTCTCCCGCTGCCTGTGCCTTGACCCGCTCGCGTTCGAGATAGGCCATACCGAGGCCGAACATCAGCGCGCCTCCGAACAGGCCGAGCAGCGGCGCGGCGAACAGGTCGGTGCCGAGCGTCAGCGTCGGGATGACATTGTGGATCGAAGGCGTGCCGGGCAGCGCGGTAAGTGTGAAGGTCCCCGCCCCCAGCGCAATCGCGCCGCAGAACAGCCGCTTGGGAATGTCCGCTTCCTTCAAGAGCCTCAAGCCCAGTGGATACATCGCGAAGATCACGACGAAGACTACCACGCCCCCATAGGTTAGGAGCGCGCCGGCGATCACGGTGATCCACAATGCGCGGTGCGCTCCCAATGCGCGGACCAGCGCCATGGCGATGGCGGTCGCCGCATGGCTGTCACCCATGATCCGGCCGAACACGGCGCCTGCCGCGAACAGCAGGAAGAAGCGTCCGGCAAAGGTGAAGGCGCCGAGATCGCCGATGGTGAAACTATTGGTGAGGCTTTCGGCGAAAGGCAAACCGTTGGTCACGATCACCACCAGCGCGCACAGCACAGCGGCAAAGATGATGTTCACATCGCGCAAGGCGAGGATCATCAGCAGGCCCAGCCCCGCGAGCAGCCCCAGAAGCTCGATCATTGCGCCGCTCTCCTGCTAGTTGCGGCGTTTCTTGGATCCGAAGAAGCTTCCTCCGCCCAGAACCGTGACGCCGAGGAAGAACCCGAAATCGTACCAGGCTCCGGTATTGGGCACGGCATAGACCGCGATCTCGGGCGAGAAGAGCGAGCCGATCCAGGCCCACGGGAAGACGAAGCCGTGCCACAGTCCCCACCAGAAACCGGGCACATCCGCGCCCGAGCTGACGCCTGCGTCGATCTGGGTTGCGCAGGCCGAGACGAGCAGCGCTGCTGCAAATGCGGTGGCCAGCCGGCCTGCAAGATTGGCACGCACGGGCGCGAACCTGACCCACAAGACAAGCGCGACAAGCACGCCCGCGATACCGACGAAGATCGAAACGGCCACGATATTCTCCCCTGATCGTCGCGCGCCTGTGTCCGCGCATCAGGTCGGGTGTGGCAGAGTTTGTAAGGAGATGCGAGAGCGCATTGGCTCTCCTGCACGCGGCCTAGCAGAATCGGTTGGGCAGGTGCTCAGGCATGTCGTCAAACTCGCCAGCGCGCGTGTTCTCGGCGAGGTCGGGAACGTGGGTGCTCTTGAAGCCTTCGAACAATCCTTCATCGAGCGGAACCGAGAACGTCACGCCGACCTCGCCCTTGGCGTCCCATTTGACGATAGCGTGATGCGGGCCGGACTTGCCGAGATAAAGCTGCATGCGTGTGCCCGCCACCAGATCGGGCCGGTCGGTGTCGAAACGGCACCCGCCGGTCGACAGGTCGCGGACGATGACGTCAGCAGGCGCCCCGCGGCCGGTGAAATAGCGGCCCGGAATGTCGATGGTCTTACGCGGGATCTTGCGCGTCTGCATGAGGCGCATTTTTGCCTGAATCCGCTTAAAACACGGTAAATGTCATTTGTCGGCTCGCGCATAGAAAAACCCCCGCAGGCGCTTAACCATGCGGGGGCTTTCAAGTGTTTGATCTGTGGATCTTACCGCGGTGAGATCACTGGCAGCTGAGGCATTCCTCGTAATCGGTCTGCTCGGCGGCGAGTTCGTACTTCGCAGCGTCCGCGGTGTTGTCCGCTTCGACCCCGCCGGCAAAGCCTGCGCGCTGCACCGATTTCGAGCGGAGGTAGTAGAGCGACTTGATGCCCTTCTCCCACGCCTGGAAGTGCAGCATCATCAGGTCCCACTTGTCGACATCGGCCGGGATGAACAGGTTCAGCGACTGCGCCTGATCGATATAGGGAGCGCGGTCGGCGGCGAATTCGAGCAGCCAGCGCTGGTCGATCTCGAAGCTGGTCTTGAAGCTCGCCTTTTCCTCGTCGGTGAGGAAATCGAGATGCTGGACCGACCCGCCGCGTTCGAGGATCGAATTCCAGACATTGGTCGAGTTCTTGCTCTTCTTGTCGAGCAGCTTTTCGAGATAAGGGTTCTTCACCACGAAGCTGCCCGAAAGCGTCTTGTGGGTGTAGATGTTGGCCGGGATCGGCTCGATGCAGGCGCTGGTGCCGCCGCAGATGATCGAGATCGACGCGGTCGGCGCGATCGCCATCTTGCAGCTGAAACGCTCCATCGCGCCCATTTCGGCGGCATCGGGGCAAGGCCCCCGCTCCTGTGCGAGCAGCATCGAGGCTTCGGAGGCCTTGGCCTGAATGTGCTTGAACATCTTCAGGTTCATGGCCTTGGCCATCGCGCTCTCGAAGCCCAGGCCCTTTTGCTGGAGGAAGGAGTGGAAACCCATCACGCCAAGGCCGACCGAACGCTCGCGCTCGGCCGAATACTTGGCGCGCTGCATCTCGTCGGGCGCGCGGTCGATATAGTCCTGCAGGACGTTGTCGAGGAAGCGCATAACGTCCTCGATAAACTGCTTGTCACCGTTCCACTCGTCCCACTTTTCAAGGTTGAGCGAGGACAGGCAGCAGACCGCGGTGCGATCGTTGCCGAGGTGGTCGATGCCGGTCGGCAGGGTGATTTCCGAGCACAGGTTCGAGGTCGAGACCTTGAGGCCGAGATCGCGGTGATGCTTGGGCATCATGCGGTTCACGGTGTCGTTGAAGACGATGTAGGGCTCGCCCGTTGCGAGGCGGCATTCGACCAGCTTCTGGAACAGCGAGCGCGCATCGACCGTGCCGCGAACCGAGCCGTCCTTGGGCGACTTGAGTTCGAACTCGGCGCCGTCGCGCACTGCTTCCATGAATTCGTCGGTGAGCAGCACGCCGTGGTGCAGGTTGAGCGCCTTGCGGTTAAAGTCGCCGGAAGGCTTACGGATTTCGAGGAACTCCTCGATTTCCGGGTGGCTGACGTCGAGATAGCACGCGGCCGAACCGCGCCGCAGCGAGCCTTGCGAAATCGCGAGGGTGAGCGAGTCCATGACGCGCACAAACGGGATGATGCCCGAAGTCTTGCCATTGAGGCCAACCGGCTCGCCGATGCCGCGGACATTGCCCCAATAGGTGCCGATCCCGCCGCCCTTCGACGCGAGCCAGACATTCTCGTTCCAGGTGCCGACAATCCCGTCGAGGCTGTCACTGACCGAGTTCAGATAGCACGAGATCGGCAGGCCGCGGCTGGTGCCGCCATTCGAGAGCACCGGGGTCGCAGGCATGAACCACAGGCTCGAAATATAGTCGTAAAGGCGCTGGGCGTGCTCGGCATCGTCCGCATAGGCATCGGCGACGCGCGCGAACAGGTCCTGATACTTCTCACCGGGAAGCAGGTAGCGGTCGGTCAGCGTTTCCTTGCCGAATTCGGTGAGGTTCGCATCGCGGCTTTCGTCGATCTGGATGTCGAAACGGCGATCATTGACCTTCTTGCTGTCCGAAGACGCGGCTTCCTTCGCGGCAGCACCGATCGCACCCGCAAGCGCTTCTGCGCCCTTTGCGGCGATCAGGTCTTCGCTCCCCTTGTCAGAGGTTTCCATGGTCACTGCCTTATCCTTCTTGCCCGACGCCTTCTTGGCATCCTGAGCTTCAGTCGTGCCGGTTGTTTCCCCGGTGTCCGCATCGCTCAGCACTTCGTCGCTTGCCTTGAATTCCATTGTAGCCCCGTCTCGCATTCATCGAATCGGTTCCGGGTCTTTCAAACTCGCGCACCTTATATAGGAAACGCGCCCGTGTTCCGATTCTGTTCTTCACGCAAATATCGACAGAATTGCCTCTGCTTTTCCCTAACCAGCCCACAGGCTTGTCCGCCGATCCATTCACATTCGGCCCGAATGGCCCCGTTTCTGGAGTGACTCCGCCCCTGAGCGCGCCTTGGCCGTTAGCCGCTTGCGCGATGGCAAATCACCAGCATTTGGGGGTCCATTGCGAACCGAACCACCAGATGATGAATCAGTTGGGAATCCGCGTCAACGGGTGATTAACCATGATTCCGCTGCAAACAGGGTCACAAAGCCATGTTGCAGCGCAGCGACGCGTGGAGAAAGCTTGAGTCGCGCACTGCGCAAGCCCAAAACTGAATCTGTGAAGAAAAAAGTGGTGATTGAATCTTCTGAATCAAGCTGTGAATCAATCGCCGCGCGCGCTGCAAGATTGTTGCGCCGAGCGGGCCGAACGAGTCATGGTGGGTAAGCCATGATCGACGCAACTCTCACCCGCATCGTTCGTTTCGCGGCCAAGCATGACCGCGCCTTGGCGATTGCGAGCGGGGCATGGTTCGTCCTGTCCTGCGCGGTCTGGATCCCGCAGCTGCCTATCCCTGAGATCCCCTACGTCACCGATCGCAATTCATGGATGCTGTCCGGCCCGTGGAACGCGCTCTGGTGGGGATTCGCCTATCCCGCGCTCGAAAAGAAGCGCAAGGAAATCGAGGCCGCCGAACAATCGTCCGACGGCCCCCAGATTTCTCAGGATTGAAGAAGCGAGCGTTTACGCCGCGATAGGAGTCGTCGCGCGTGCAGCCTTGGCATGCAGCGCAATCTCGGTCGCGAGCCGGTCGACCAGTTCCAGCGGCAGGTCGTGACCCCAGCCCGGAATCGTCACCAGCTTGGCGCCCGGAATATGCGCGGCCGTGTCCTGCCCCGCTTCGAGCTTGACCAGCGGATCGTCCTCGCCGTGCAGCACCAGCGTCGGAGTCGTCACGCGGGCCAGCCGCGCGCGGCGATCGCCATCGTCGATAATCGCGGCAAGCTGGCGCGGAAGGCCGGCGGGATAGACGCTGCGGCGCACGTTCTTGAGCGCGCGCTCGCGCAGCAATTCGGGATCGGCCTGAAAGCCCGGAGAGCCGATATTGCGACCGATATTCATCGTGTGCGCTACCACCGTTTCCTCGTCGAGCGATTTCAGCGGCGCGACCAGCGCGTCGATCGCGTGCTTTTCCGCCTGCGGAAGCTTTGCATTGCCGGTCGTAGACATGATCGAGGTGAGCGAGAGCAGTTTGTCGGCGTGGTTGATCGCCATCAGTTGCGCGATCATCCCGCCCATCGACGCGCCGACTACATGCGCCTTTTTAATATCGAGCGCATCGAGAAGAGCGGCTGCATCGGCGGCCATGTCGGCGAGCGTGTAAGGAACCTTGGCCGGCCAGCCGAGCCGCTTGCGGATGGTCTGCCAGACGATGCCGGGAGCCTTGTCGCCCTCCATCTTCTGCGAAAGGCCGATATCGCGATTGTCGAACCGGATGACGCGGTACTTCTTTTCAACCAGGGCGTTGACGAATTCGTCGGGCCACAGCGTCATCTGCGCGCCCAACCCCATGACAAGCAGCATCGGCTCGTGCTCGGGATTGCCTCGTTCTTCGTAAAACAACTCGATACCATTCGCGCTGATATGCGGCATAGATTGCTCCTCGTGACGCCCTCTTGAAGGGGCTTTTGTATGCGACCGGCGCGGACAAAAGCGTGTTTGCCGTATGAGATCAAGCGCGGCTTTGCATCTGTCACAAATGATGTGGCCGGATACGAAGTCTGCCCCGCCTCACACTGCGCCGGGCGGGGCCGGGCAGGCGAGACGGGGCAGGCCAACACGCTCGAACGAGATCGCCCGTATGGGCTTTCCACGCGAGAGCTAGGGGCTGCTAGCTCCCGAGCGCAATGAAGTCGCTGGCAGGCGAACCCGAGGCGAGCCGCGCGGCTTCCGAAGCCGTGAGTTCGCGGGCCAGGTCGTCATGCTCCGCCACGCTGTCAGCGAAGATGATGTTGGCGATGAACTGCGCGCCGGCAGGGTTGCTCACCGGCACGTCGCTGATATCACCCAGGCGGCGCACGGCGAATATGGCGGAGCGTTCAGCCGACCAGTCTGCGGTGCTGTTGTAGAGCTCGACATTCTCAGGACGGCCATCGGCACCGAGCGAGAAAGTGACCTGGACGATGCCGGGGCCAGGGGTCGCGGTGCGTTCAACCGGGCTGCGTTGAAGAGCGCGGTTGAGCGAACGGGTGGCGTCCGCCTGCCATGCCTGCATTTCGGCAGACGAGGTCACGACGATGTCTTCACTCTTCTCGCCGGCATTTGCGGCAGCGAACGGGGTCAGCACGGCAAAGGCCAGAGCAGGGGCGAAAGCAAGTTTGGTAAAAGTCTTCATTGGATCATCCACTCCACAATAGGGATTTCGTGTCGGATGATCGGCCTCGTAACATCGAGCAGCAGGGCATCAGCCCATACCCGCACACGTCGGCATTGGTCAGTCGATCAGGCGCCTTGGGCGGGGTAACGGGGTGCCCTGCAGCGTCCGATCCAAATTGGCAGAATGTACGAATCAAACAACCGCCGCTCGTCGAACGAACGGAAATGTCGGCGATTGAGCATATTAGACGGATTAACGTGTAATCATTTCCGACAAGCGACTTCTGATCGAACGGTCAGTTTGCAGGCGGTGCGCGCCAGTCGGGTCCGGCTATGTCGAATCCCCTCAATTCAAGCTGGTCGAGCACGCCTTCGGGCTCCGCCAGCACGCGCAGCGGGACGACCGCGAGGGTGACGCCGTCGCCGCTTGCCGCCTGCTCGATCATGCCGACCCATTGCTCGCGGATTTCCTCGCCCAGCTCGTCATCGGCCCATGGCCAGCACTGGCCGAGCGCGATTTCGAGCGGGTTGTCCATCACCGCCGGGATATCGAAAGTGCGCCACGCAGACCCGCGCGCCTCGATGATCGACTGCCCCGCTTCGGTCGCGCTCATCGCGGCTTCGAGGCAGGGGATGTGGCTTGCAGGGTCAGCTTCGGCGAGATTGTCGAGCAGGTCTTCGCCGCGAAACCGTTCGGGGCGGATCACTTCGACGTCGGCATCCTCGGCCGCCTCCTTGACCACTTCGGTTGGATCGTCGGTGGTCTCGTCATCGAAGTCGAGTCGGCGTGCTAGCAGATCGAAGCTGGTCATCAGGAACGAGCGCCGGTCGTAATCGCGTTCATACTCTTCCTCGAGCGCCGCGAGCCGGGCGCGCTGTTCCACGGTCAGGTAATCCGCCGCGACATTCTTGTCGGGAAGCTTGGTGAAGCTGCCCCCGCGAAAGATCAGGCGGAATACATCGCCCGGAGAAAACTTGGGCCGCGCGCGCAGGATGACGCGATTGGCCTCACCAGTCGCCTCTTCGAGCCGGTCGGGCTGCCACGGCGTCGACTTGGGCACCGCCACGATCTCGCCAACGAGGATGATGGTGCCGGTCGGCGTGTCGATCGTCCACATCGGCGCACCCGAACGCTGCGCGGTGACGACGATCTGGTTTTGGCCTGCCTCAGCCTCCTGCGCTTGAGCAGGGCCGCAAAGCGCCGAGAATGCGGCAGTCGCGGCCAGAGCCACAGCGGTGATCGATCGGGATTGTAGAGCCATCCGGGTGCCCTAGGCGCCGCGACCTTTACGGCACCAGAACGGTATCGCGCGGCATTTCGTCGGTTTCCGGGTAGTCGAGCGTGTAGTGCAGACCCCGGCTCTCCTTGCGATCGAGCGCCGAGCGCACGATCAGCTCGGCTGCTTGCAGAAGGTTGCGCAGCTCGATGAGGTCGGTGGTGACGACGAAGCTGCCGTAATAGTCCTCGACCTCTTTCATGAGCAGGTCGATCCGGTTGGCCGCGCGCTCAAGCCTTTTGGTGGTGCGCACGATGCCGACATAGTTCCACATGAAGCGGCGGATCTCGGTCCAGTTCTGCTTGATGACGACCGCCTCGTCCGAATCGGTCACGCGGCTTTCGTCCCATGGGAGGATGGCGGGCGGCTCTTCCATGTCGTCCCAGCGCGAGAGGATGTCTTCTGCTGCCGCTTCGCCGAAGACGAAGCATTCCAGCAGGCTGTTCGAGGCAAGCCGGTTCGCGCCGTGGAGGCCGCTTTCGGTGCATTCGCCCGCGGCCCAGAGGCCCGGCAGGTCGGTGCGCGCCTTCAGGTCCACCACCACTCCGCCGCACGTATAGTGCTGCGCGGGCACGACCGGGATCGGTTCCTTGGTCATGTCGATCCCCAGCCCGGTCAGCTTTTCATGGATCGTCGGGAAGTGCGCGCGCACGAAGTCCGGGCTTTCATGGCTGATGTCGAGATGGACGTAGTCGAGCCCGAACCGCTTGATCTCTGCATCGATCGCGCGGGCGACGACGTCGCGCGGGGCGAGCTCCATCCGCTCCGCGTCGTAATATTCCATGAAGCGGTTGCCGGTGTCGGGATTGTAGAGCCGCCCGCCCTCACCGCGCACGGCTTCGGTGATGAGGAAGTTCTTGACCTCGAGATTGTAGAGGCAAGTCGGGTGGAACTGCATCATCTCCATGTTGGAGACGCGCGCGCCCGCTCGCCACGCCATCGCGATCCCGTCTCCGGTCGCGCCGCTCGGGGCGGTCGAGAATTGATACACGCGCCCCGCGCCGCCCGCCGCAAGCACGGTGGCGCGCGCGACGTGGCGTTCGACTTCGCCGGTTTCTGTGTTGAGCGCATAGACGCCCCAGACCCGGCCTGCGGCTGAAAACTTCTCGCGGTGACGATCGGTGATGAGGTCGATCGCGGTGCGTCCGCCCAGCAGGGTGATGTTGGGGTTTTCCTCCGCCGCCTTGAGCAAAGCGGTCTGCACCGCCCAGCCGGTCGCATCGTCGACATGGACGATCCGGCGATGCGAATGGCCGCCTTCACGGGTCAGGTGCAGGTCGCCGCTTTCGCGGTTGAACGGAACGCCCAGCTCGCACAGCCGGTCGATCGCTTGCGGAGCGCCTTCGATCACGAATTCGACCGCGTCGATGTCGTTGAGGCCCGCGCCTGCGACCATCGTGTCGCGCACGTGGTTCTCAAACGTGTCGCCCGCATCGAGCACCGCCGCGATCCCGCCCTGCGCCCAAGCGGTCGATCCGCTGGTAAGCGAGCCCTTGGCGAGCACCAGCACCTTCAGCCGGGTCGCGAGTTCAAGCGCGGCAGTTAAACCGGCCGCTCCCGAACCGATCACGATGACGTCGTAGTGCCGATCATTTTGAGCGCTTTGAGCCATGCGCGCTGCCATGCCGTTCGGCGGGCCACGTGGCAAGAGCGCCGCCGCTTCGCGCCCGCTGTCGATGAACCGTGCGGCGAATACCGTGAAAAGCGCGAATCGTTACAAACTGCGACGCGTGCCTCGTGGGAGTGTCTGCCTCGCGCTGCTACAATGTGGCTGACGCAGCAAAGGCTCGCCGATGCACGCGTTGCCGGAGGCATCAACCCCCTGTGGTGCATTCCGGTTAGCCGAGTAACGTGAAATTTCGCGACGAGAAGGACGCGCCCCCTATGTCCCTGTTCTCAAGTCTGGCCTGCCTTGCCGGTCGTCATCAACCCAAACGGCGCGGCGTCGAATGGGACGGCCGCGAGTTCATCGGCAATTGCCGCCATTGCGGCAAACCGATCGAACGAGTCGGGCACAAGGATTGGCGGTTAAAGACCGAAGCCTGAATCTGCGCGCGGCGATCAGCTCGCCGTCAACTGCACGAACACATCCTCTAGATCCGCCTCGCGCGTGGTCACGTCCTCGATGGTGAGGCCCTGACCTTGCAGGATCGCGAGCACCTGTCCTGCCGACAGCTGGTCCTTGTCATAGGTGACCTCGACCCCGCGCTCTCCGGTCAGTTCGACCTTGTGAAAGGCATCGTGCGCGGGCGCGGCGGTGAGGTCGTTTGCGACCGTCACCGCGACGATCTTCTCGCGCGCCATCTCGATCAGCTCGCGCGTTGGCTTCTTGGCGATCAGCTCACCGTGATTGATGATCGCGATCTCGTCGCACAATTCCTCGGCTTCCTCGAGATAGTGCGTGGTTAGTACCACCGTTACGCCTTCGCGGTTCATCTCGGTGACGAGTTCCCACAGCTGGCGACGCAGCTCGACATCGACCCCGGCAGTCGGTTCGTCGAGGACGAGGATCGGGGGCGAGTGGACCATGGCCTTGGCGACCAGCAGCCGCCGCTTCATGCCGCCAGACAAGGTCCGCGCATAGGCGTCGCGCTTGTCCGACAAGCGCACCGCGGCGAGCAATTCCTCACTGCGCCGTTCGGCTTTCGGAATGCCGTAGAAGCCGCCCTGGTTCTCGAGCACTTCGAACGGGGTGAAGAAGGGGTCGAACACGATTTCCTGCGGCACAATCCCGATCGCGCGGCTGGCATTGCGGCGCTGCGCATCGATATCAAAGCCCCAGATCTCGGCTGAGCCGCTGGTCTTGTTGACGAGACCTGCAAGGATATTGATCAGCGTCGACTTGCCCGCGCCGTTGGGACCGAGCAGCCCGAAGATCGAGCCTTCGGGTACGTCGAAGCTCACGCCCTTCAGCGCCAGCTTGCCCTCTGCGTCCTCGCCCTTGGCGCCTTTGGGCGGAGCATAGCGTTTGACGAGATTGTCGATGCGGATCGCGGGTTCGTTCATCGCGGCCACGCATAATGAGGCCAGCCCTGCATAGCCAGTTGAATTCGAGCGCCCGCGCGACTAATCGAAGGCGCATGAACGTGCCTCCACCCGAAGTGATCACAGTCAATACGCGCCGCGTCAGCTGCGACGGCTCCAGCGGCATTCGCGGCGGGGCCGATTATCGCCCGTCCGCGCTCGGACATCCGCGCATCTATCTCGAGATCGACGAGCATGGCTATGTCGATTGCGGCTATTGCGACCGGCGCTTCGTGCTCGAAGGCGGTCCGGCGGACGGGGTCGATCAGGCGAGCCTGCCCGACATTTCCGAAGGCGCGGACCCCGGCCACCGGTAACGAAAGCCGCTTTTCCGGCACATTCTCGACAATATCCGGTCAGGCAAGGTTCAGCGAGCTGTTCCTACGGTGAGCCATCACCGTTTGAATCGGAGAAGTTCGTCATGTCCACACGCACCGCCACCCCCGCCCGCAAGATCGCTGCCCTCGGCGCCTTGGGAGGCGCTGCAGCCGTCGCCCTGATCGCGGCGCCGCCTGCCATGGCAGACGAACACGCCGAAATGACCAAGGGCGAGGAACGCCTTGCCGAAATGCTCGAAGGCCGTGTCGCCGGAGAGCCGCAGAACTGCATCCGCTCGCGCCTCAACGATCGCGTGACCGTGATCGACAACACCGCGATCGTCTATGGCCGTGGCGGGACAATCTACGTCCAGCGCACCGCGCATCCCGACCGTATCGACAGCAGCGACACGCTGGTCTCGCGCCGCTTCAACGGCAGCCAGGTCTGCCGCCAGGATGTCGTCACGACGATCGACCCGTTCACCGGCATCTTTACCGGCGCGGTCTTCTTCGAGGAATTCATCCCCTATACCCGCGTCGACGACAAGGACGGCTGACCCGACCGTCCGAAGCGAAGAAAGGCCCCGCTTCCGATTGTGGAAGCGGGGCCTTCTTGCATTTCAGGACCGCGCAAATCGCGGGTGTCAGTCCCTCACCCCGGCGGGTCGTTCACCAAGGAAGGGTGCGCATTGACGTTGATCGTGCGCTGGAGAGATTCGTCGCGATCGTGCGGAACCTCGCAATACAAATCGAGGTGGCGTTCCAGTCCCGCAAAAAATGCCTCGGCATCAACCGGCTCGGTCGATTCAACGGGGCGCGCTTCGATATGGTCGGATCTTTCCGTCAAAGCTTCGATCGCGCTGCGATAGTTCGAGAGCACTTCGCGCGGGGTCGCAGCGCGTCGCTCGGACGGGCCTTCATGGGATTCGATCGGCGCGAACCACGAAGCGGTGGACTGGCGGATCGAACGAACCTCTTCCTGAAGCTCGTCGATCGGCGGCATTGCGGAGAATATCCGGGCCCTTGGCATTCTGTCGCTGGCGAGCGGCGGTATCGGATGGCGGGTCTCGCTGATGCGACGGTCCTCGTCTGACTGTCTCGCTTCGACCGCCGCATTGGCGCTCGCCCGCTGCGGCGAGGATTGGAACGAGAGCGTGAACAGCCCTTCGCGTTCAGCCTCGACATCGGCATCGCGTACCAGTTCGCCAAACCGCTGTGCGCTGGCCCTTTCGCCGATAATCCATCCGACTGCCCCCGCGACCGCGAGGCTTGCCAGCCACAATTCCAGAGCAAGCGCCTGCTCCATGTGACTCCCTTTCTCGCGCAACTTTGACCGGGCTGCAGGGAAAACCCCCAAAGCCCGCCGCGCGTCCGATTTCTGCGATCCCGTGCCCAAGGGCGCCGCGCCCATCATTTCGGAAAGGTCGGTGCGCTTGAGGACGACTGTATCTACCGAACTGCCTCACGTTTTTAATTCGCAAGGCTACGTAGTGTCGCCCTAAGTATAATTCCTTGAGGGATGTGGGGTCGGCTTGTCAGGCCGCGAGCATGCCGCCCATGCGCTTGGTGATGATCTCCTCGGCCTCGGCCATAATGCCGTCGATCAGCTCCTTGCAGGTCGGGATGTCGTTGATGAGCCCGGCGACCATGCCACAGCTCCACGCACCCTTGTCCATGTCGCCTTCCATCATGATCGAGGGATAGACGCCGGCCACCTCCTCCACGATATCCTCAAACTTGATGTCGTCGCCGAGGCGCTTTTCCTTTTCGAGCAGGCGTTCGACCGCTTCGTTGGTCATTACGCGTTCGGTGTTGCGTAGCGGGCGCATGACGAGGCGGGTGTCGAGCTCGCTGGCTGCGACAATCGCCTTCTTCACGTTTTCGTGCACCGGCGCTTCCTTGGTGGCGATGAAGCGAGTGCCCATGTTCATCCCCTGCGCACCCATGGCGAGACTCGCCACGAGGCTGCGCCCGTCGGCCATGCCGCCGCTCGAGACGAAGGGAATGTCGAGTTCGTCTGCCGCGCGCGGCAACAGGATGAAATTCGGAATGTCGTCTTCGCCCGGATGGCCGCCGCATTCGAAGCCGTCGACACTCACCGCATCGCAGCCGATCTCCTGCGCTTTCAATGAGTGGCGAACGCTGGTGCATTTGTGGATCACCTTGATCCCCGCATCCTTGAGCGGCCCGAGCAGCTGGACGGGATTGCGCCCCGCGGTCTCGACCACGGGCACGCCGCCGTCGATCACTGCCTTGACGATACCCGGATAGTCGGGCGGGGTGAGCGTCGGCAGGATGGTAATGTTCACGCCGAAGGGCTTGTCGGTCATGTCCTTGCAGCGCGCGATCTCGTTCGCGAGCTTTTCGGGCGTGCCCTGCGTCAGCCCAGTGATGATGCCGAGCCCGCCCGCATTCGAAACCGCAGCCGCCATCTCGGCGAAACCGACATAGTGCATGCCGCCCTGGATGATGGGGTGCTCGATGCCGAACATTTCGGTGATGGCGGTCTTCATGTGGTAATCCTCCCAAATCAGGTTTCGATTTGCGACTGAGACAAGCGCAATAAGCCCGAGCTTGCAAGCGCGCTTTTGAGGGGACTATGCAGGACGCAGCGCGTCGTAGCGTCACGTTCGGCCCGCAACGAAGGGGATCGGCATGGAGCAAGGCAGCAAGACACCGCCGCAAGCGACCGAGATCTATTTCGCAAGCCTGGTCGCGACCGGCTTGGTCTATCTCGCAGGGGTGCTGATCTATACTGCGATCATCTTCATCGGAGGCAATCTCGACAACGCGACCGGCATTGTGATGGTGCTGTTCGGCTTCCTCACGATGGGCATCATCTTCGCCGCCTTTGCCGGCATCGCGATCGTCGGGCCGCTCGGCACCGCGTTCGGTCTCGTAGTCCTAAAGATCACCAAAGCCGGATGGTGGCAGGGGCCGCTGGTTGGTGCGCTGGTTACAGTGACGCTCGAAGCCTTTGTCGTGTTCGTCGTCAGCCGCGAGGAATTATACTGGGAATGGGGTAATGCGGTGATGCTGACCTGGCCGGTGATCCTCGCCATGATCGCAGGCTGGTATGTCCAGCGGCGGGTCCTCAAGTGGCCGAACGGAGCAGTCGAAAGCTAGTCCCGCTCGATCGGCCCTGTCTCGCACAGATCGCTGACCACGCAGATATCGCATTTGGGAATCCGCGCACGGCAGACGCGCTTGCCGAACTGGATCAGCCAAAAATGCCCGTCGCGCATCGCCCAGTCGGGGCTGCGCTCCTCGAGCTGCTGCGCGGTCTTCTCCGCCGTCTTTGCGTCGGTCAGACCAATGCGATTGCACACCCGGTGGACATGGGTGTCGACCGCAATCACGTCTTGCCCGAAGGTGAAACTCATCACGATATCGGCGCATTTGCGACCGATGCCGGGCAAGCTCATCAGCCCTTCGCGCGTGTCGGGCACGACCCCGCCATGCTCTTCGATGAGCGCCGCGCAAAAGCGCCGGATGTTCCTCGCCTTGTTGTTGTAGAGACCGCACGGCTTGATCGCCTCGGCGATCTTGCTCTCATCGAGCGAGAGCATCGCCTCAGGCGTCTTCGCCAGCTTGAACAGCGCGCGGGTCGCGGCCGCCGTATTGCGGTCGAGCGATTGGGCCGAGAGCATGCACGAGATGCAGGAGCGGAACGCGTCGGGCTGGCCTTTTGGCCCCTTGGCACCGCGCGTGCGGCCCGGCATCGCCTCGGCGAGCCTGCGATAGACTTCTTCGACCTGTTCTTCGCTGAGCATGCCCGATCAGCGCGCGAGGTGATCTGGCGGTTCCCGCTCAGCCCTTTGGCTTGAGCAGCTTGTCGGGCCTGATCCGCCTAGCCTCGCCGAACATCGAGTAGGTCTTGTTCACGTAGTTCGAGACGTCGACAATGCTGTCGAGATACTTCTCAAGCTCCTCGGTCATCTCCTGCTCGACCAGCCGCACATGCGCGCCCGGATTCTCGGTCTCGAAGCGGACGTAGAACCACGGCTCCCCGCGCTTAAGCACCAGCGGCTGGTTGATGTCGTGCCATTCGAAGCCCCAACTCAAGGGGCGCGGCCAGATGTGCACCGGGAAGCGCCCGCCCATCTGTACGCCGGGGCGCGGGGTCGGGAAATAGTCGAGATAAGGCGCGGTCTGCACGACGTAGCACGGCTCGTCGGCGACGAAGACGTAAGGAGCGGTGATCTGGATGATCGGGCGTTCGGGATGGCGCCACTCGTTCTGCGGATGCATCACCAGCATGTTCGCGCGGCCCTGTGGGCGCATCGCGGATTGCTCGCCATCGGCGTCGAGCAATTGCAGCTGGCCGTTGGCCTGTCGACCGAAGGAAAGCGTCAGATCGACCGGGCAGGGGATGACGAAATGCCGCCGGTCGAAATCGATCGCGGCAGGGCAGACCTGCACCGACTTGGCCGAGCTCGGCTTGGGGTCGCGCCGGGTAAACGGCTTCGGCGGCGACCAGATCGCATCGCCACCTTGTGGGAAACGCACGGTCCACCCCACAGTCACGCTGCGTGACTTGCCCCGCGCCTCGCTTTCGTCGCGGTCGGCATTCTCGGCGAATTGATCTTCCCAGCTCATCCCATGTCCCGTCTGATTTGCTTGGCCCGCGTCATGCCGCCTCGCGCCCGGTTTCGCAATCCTGTCTGACCGGGCAGCCATCGCATTGCGGCGCGCGCGGGCGGCAATGGGTCTGGCCGAGCTTCTTCAAGAGCAGGTGGTGCTCGTCCATGTCTCCCGCGCTCCACTCCTGCGGGAGGATCGGCATCAGCGCGTGATAGGTCTTGGCGGTGTCGGCACGCGGCGGGACCAGCCCCATGCGCTGCATGATCCGGCGATGATGGCCGTCGATCACCATCGCCTTGCGGTCGAACGTGCTCGCGTTCATCACCCCGGCGGAGTTCTTGCGCGCCACGCCGGGCAAAGTCTCAAGCCAGGCCATCGCTTCGTCGGTGGGCATGTTGGAGAGATGCCGCAGATCGACGCTGCCCCGTTCGGCGATGATCGCATTGAGGCACGCCTTGAGCCGCTTGGCCGCAACGGATGGAAAGGACTGGCGCTGGAGCCGTGCTTCGAGCGCCTCTTCGCTGGCCTCGGCGACCTTCTCCCAGTTGCCATATTCGGCGAGCAAGCCATCGGTCGAGGCGTTGGAGGCGGCGGTTTTGGTCTGCGCTCCGATCACGCCATGGACCAGCACCCAGACGGGTTCGCGGCGCTTGTCGGGCGGGCGGATGATGCGGCCAAAGCGCTCGATCAGCGCCGACTGCATCCGGCGCAGGATATCGGTGCGGTGGTCACTGCCGAGATCGAGTTGCACTGCGCACTCCCCACCCCGCCAGCGCGAGCGCCGCAGCCGGCAGCCAGATCCAGCGCATCTCCGACAAGAGCGTCTCAACTCCGCGCATCGAGAGGAAGCCGCGTCCGATCGGCGAGACCCTGACGGGCGTCTCGGGCGCAAAGATGCGCGCATTGTCGAACGGCCACCACAAGGCCGCGCCCAGTCCACCATCGGTGAGCGTGTCGAGCAGGCCGTGGCTCGCCATTGCGAGCGTCAGGAAGGCGAAACCGGTCAGGCTGCGCGCCTCCTTCCACACCAGTGCGAGCGCGCCCGCGCACAAGGCCGCGAAGGCGAGCGAATGGGTCGCGCCGCGATGCCCCCACGGATCGGCATATTCGATCCCGAAGCGAAAGCCGATCACGTCGGCATCGGGCAGCACCGCGAAAAGCGCACCCGCAATCGCCAGCTTGGGCGAAATCACCCCGCGCCCCGCGGCAGCCGCGAGCGCGAGCGGGACCACCGCATGCGTGAAGATCGTCGGCAAAGGGCCTAGCGCGCGAAGGTCAGCGTGAAGCTCACCGGCACGGTCGGCGAGATCGAATCGAGACCCGCAATCTGTTGGAGCGTCGCGATCCCCTCGGTCAGTTCGAGGTCGGTAGCGTTTACGAGGATCGGCTGGGCCGATTCGGCGAGCACGCTGTCGGGTCCGGTCCGCGTGACCTTGACTTGCCCCTCTACCGGAGCCTCCACGCCCTTGATCGAGAGCGTGCCGTTGAGCGGAACCTGCGTGCTCCGCCCGATTGCGAGCCCCTCGAACGCGGCGGGGTCGAACTCGGCAGTCACTGTTGCGGTCGGGTTGTCCGCGACCACGAAGAAAATGTCGCGCATCCGCTCGTCGCGAATGTCGATCCCCGTCGAAACGCTTGCCAAGTCGATCTCGACCGTCGCCGATCCGTCCGCCGAAACCGATCCGGTGAGCGTCTCGAACGCATTCATCTCGACCACGTCGCCCGCCTTGATCGTCGCATAATTGAGCCGCGATGCCTCGCTGTCGAGCGCCCACGCGCCCTCGGTCAGTGCGGGGTCGTCCGAAGCGGCGGGTCCGCAGGCGGCGAGGGTGAGTAAGCTGGCGGCGATGGCGGTTCTTGCGAGGTTTAGCACTTGCGGCTCCATTGCACATTCGGATCAGCGCCGCCCTAACAGAAGTGGCCGTGCGCACAAAAGAGCGTTCGTGGATGAAGCCCCGAATTGCGATCAATACTGGAACCTGGGAAACGCCCTCAGACGTGTCGAAGCCGACGCGCTTCTGATAGATCCACTCGCAATAGAGCTCGCGCGAAAGCAATCGCCGCGTCAGCGTTTTCAGCGGGTGCTGGTTCCAGTTGGCGCCGAGCCGCGGGACAAGGTCGAGGTAAACGTCGCGCAGCCGCTCCAGTTCGGTCGCTTCGTCTTGAGTGCGTGAATAGCTCTCCCCCGAAGCGGGAGTTGTAGCTGGCAGCGCCTATGTGATCCGCAAGGATGGCTGGTGGACATCGAGCGGCGAATACGACCGACCGGAGCCATCTCGCCAATCGCAGGACTACCTAGCCCGCTGCCCTGCGGCTGCTTGCGTTACCGAGTGACTTGGCCGCGACCATCCCCAGGATGGTCGCGAGTCGCAAATCACTCCCATTCGATCGTGCCGGGAGGCTTCGAGGTGTAGTCGTAGACCACGCGGTTGATGCCCTGCACCTCGTTGATGATGCGGGTCGCCACGCGGCTGAGGAAGGCGGCGTCGAAGGGATAAATGTCCGCCGTCATGCCATCGGTAGACGTCACCGCGCGAAGTCCGCACACGCTGTCATAGGTGCGGCCATCGCCCATCACGCCGACGGTCTTGACCGGCAGCAGCACCGCGAATGCCTGCCAAATCGCATCGTAGAGCCCGGCATTGCGGATCTCTTCCAGGTAGATCGCATCGGCCTTGCGCAGGATGTCGCAGCGTTCCTTGGTCACTTCGCCGGGGATGCGGATCGCAAGGCCCGGGCCGGGGAAGGGATGGCGACCGACAAAGGCTTCGGGAAGGCCGAGCTCGCGGCCCAGTTCGCGCACTTCATCCTTGAACAGTTCGCGCAACGGCTCGACCAGTTCCATGTTCATGCGCTCGGGCAGACCTCCCACATTGTGGTGGCTCTTGATCGTGACAGAAGGCCCGCCGGTGAACGATACGCTTTCGATCACATCCGGGTAGAGCGTACCTTGCGCGAGGAAATCCGCGCCGCCGATCTTCTTCGCCTCGGTCTCGAACAGGTCGATGAAGGCCCCGCCGATGAACTTGCGCTTTTTCTCAGGGTCGGTGACGCCTGCAAGCCCTGATAGGAACTGCTCCTCGGCGTCGACCGCGACGAGCGGGATGTTGTAGGAATTGCGGAACAGCGAAACGACCTGCTCGGTCTCGCCCATGCGCATCAGGCCATGGTCGACATAGACGCAGGTGAGCTGGTCGCCGATCGCTTCGTGGATCAGCACCGCAGCTACCGCGCTGTCGACCCCGCCCGAAAGCCCGCAAATCACCCGACCTTCACCCACCTGCGCACGGATCTCCTCGATCTTCGTCTTGCGGAACTCGGCCATGGTCCAGTCGCCTGCAAGTCCGCAGACATGGCGCACGAAATTGGCGATGAGCTTTGCGCCATCGGGCGTGTGGACGACTTCGGGGTGGAACTGGATGCCGTAGAATTTGCGCGCCTCGTCCGCGATCACGGCGAAGGGCGCCCCGTCGCTGATGGCGACGATCTCGAACCCGTCGGCGAACCGCGTGACCTTGTCGCCGTGGCTCATCCAGACCTGGTGACGCTCGCCCTCTTTCCAAAGGCCGTCGAACAGGGCGCAGGGCTTGGTGACGGTGAGATAGGCTCGACCGAACTCGCCGCCCTCTCCGGTTTCATGGCCGGGACGCACTTCGCCGCCGAGCTGGTGGGTCATCACCTGCTGGCCGTAGCAAATGCCGAGGATTGGAATGCCCGCTTCGAAGAAGCTCTGCGGAGCGCGCGGGCTGTCTTCGTCGGGGACGCTCGCCGGCGAGCCGGAGAGGATGATGCCCTTGGGCGAGAGCCGCTTGAACGCTTCTTCGGCGGCGCTGAAGGGGACGATCTCGGAATAGACGCCCGCCTCGCGTACCCGCCTTGCGATCAGCTGGGTGACCTGGCTGCCAAAGTCGACGATCAGGATCGAATCCGGAAGATGCTCTGCTTTCATGGTGGGGCGTTAAACAAGGCAGAGCCGCGCTGTCCAGCATACCGTAGCGTTAGGCCTGCCTCTATCGACAGATGGTGCAACGCAGCGTGCAAAAAATCGCGCATCTGAGCCATTTTTCCGGTTGCAATTGGGAACTGATATCTCGACTTCGCATTTGCACAATTGCTGTGTGCATTGCAGCATCTGTTCAACTTGAAGAAATGAGCCGGTCATCGGCTCACCCCCTCGGCCTCCCCAGCCGACCAAATACGGAGTTACCAATGCGTTTCGTTCTTACTGCCCCCGCACTTGCCATCGCCCTCGCAGCAGCCGCAACCCCGGCCGCTCTGGCCGCCAGCAATGGCGAAGAAACCGTGACCGTCCGCGTCGACATCGCCGATCTCGACCTTGCCAGCGCCGATGATCGCGCCGCACTCGAAGCGCGCGTCGAAGCGCAGCTGCGTGACGCCTGCACGACCAGCTCGCGCTACACTTACGGTCGCGCCATCGTCGACGAGAAGTGCCTCGCCGATGCGCGCAGCAAAGTCTTCGCTCAGGTCGAGCGCATTGCCGCAAGCGAAGCGCGTGCCGGTGGTGCCGTTTCGGCTAGCTGAGCCACTCGTTCACTCGAACTTGCAAGCCGCCCGCCGACTGCTGATCGGAGGGCGGCTTTTGCGTTTCGGATGGATTGCGACAGGAGCGGCTCGTCCACGCCACCCAATCGGGCGACAAGTTGCAAAACTTGCAAATAGCTTGAAGGTTTTGTCATTTGAGTTTCGCGCAATCGAACAGCATATGGCCCTCAGCGACGCGGCGAAGGCACCTCTCTCTCCTCTAGCCCGCCGCGACGCACCTGGTTCGGTCTGACGCAAAATTGCGCGAGGCCGGCCAGACTGCTTGCCGACAGCAAGTGGCCGAATCGAAGCGCGTTTCGTGGTATGTACGGTGACTTCCAGCACCGTGAACCAGGTTCCGAAATTCGCATTCAGAGCGTCCCCCCACGCTCATGGCCGCAAACGCGCTGTCAAATGCAAGAGGGCTGCCACGCTAACCCCTTTGAGCGTGCGCACTCAATGCCCTCGCGCCCCGATGACGGCACGCGCCGTCGGCAAGTCAGCGAGCGAGACGCGGCCACCATTATCTCCCCCCGAAACGGTGGCCGCGTCTCCCACACGCCTCGCGATCCTTTGGCAGGTCTCCTCAAAGATGCCCTTGCGCTGCGAAGCGCGAGCCGCGAGCCGCGAGCATTGTGACGAGGGGACACCAAGGGGACTTCAATGAAACTTGCTGCTGTTTGGCTTTCGGGCCTTGTCTGCATCGCGCTTTCGAGCGGCGCTGCGGCACAATCGATCAATCCCGCGCTGGGTCGCCAGCAGAGCGAAACACAGGTGGTCGGCGCGATCACCGTGCCGCTCGGCGCGTCGAGCGATACGCGGCGCACTGCACCGCGGTTCGAGATTATCGCGCGCAGCGATACAGGTGGCACCGCCTCGCCTGTGATCGAGCGGGACCAAGAGCGCGACTGGCAGGAACGCCGGATCGGCTTCACCCTCGATGGTAGCGAGACGCTGATGCTCAATGGCAGGCCGGCAGCAATCGGCGAGACGCGCGATGGTGTCAGCACGGTCGGCGCGATCGCGATCGGCGTGGGCGTGCTTCTGGCGGTCAGCGTCTTCGCGCTCGCCGACGCGGTCGACGATCTCAACGACTGATCGCCCACTCTCAATCGTCTGACGCGATTGGGCTAAGCGGAAATATCGATAAAGCATCGCGTAACGAAATTACGAGGGTCAGCGAATTCTCCCATGACGCCGGACGCAATCCTGCATCCCCAATCCGGCCAAGGAGAATTCCAATGCGTATCGCAACCGAAAAAGTCTTCGCCCTGATGATCGCTATCACCGTCAGCAGCGTGTCCTTCCAGCAGTTGATCGTCTAATAGGCTAATTCTGCCCCGCAGCCACCTCGCGCAGCTCGCTCTTCAGCAGCTTGCCGATATGGCTGCGCGGCATTTCCGAAATCGCGTGGAGCGCCGAGAGCCGCTGGGTCTTGCCAAGCCGCGCATTGACCGCCTGCATGATCGCATCGGTCCCACGCGCGTCCTCTCCAAGCACCACGAAGCCAACCGGGGTCTCGCCCCATTGCTTCGACGCGATCCCGACCACCGCGGCCTCAGCAACATCGGGTTCCTTTTCGAGCTCGGCTTCGAGATCGCTCGGATAGATGTTGAACCCGCCCGAGATGATCATGTCCTTGGCGCGGCCCACGAGTTCGACAAAGCCGTCCTCGTCCACTCTCCCGATATCGCCCATGCGCTGCCAGTTGATCCCGGTTTCGGGGTCGGTCCAGTACCCCTCGCGTGTCTTGCCCGGCTGGTTCTGATAGCCGCTCATCATGGTCTGCGAGAGGCCGATGAGATTGCCCGGAGTGCCCGGCGGCACCGGCTGGTCATTATCGTCGAGCACCTTCATCTCGCTGCCCGGCGCGGGCCTGCCGACCGTGTGCAGCTTGTCGGGGAATTCGTGGCACGCGAGCAGGCACACCACGCCCCCTTCGGTCATCGAGTAGATCTCGATCAATCCGCCCGGCATCCGGCGCAGGACTTCGGCCTTCAACTCGGCTGAGAACGGCGCGGAAGTGCAGTATTTGAGCGCGAGGCTTGTGAGGTCGTAATCGTCGAAGCCTTCGTGATCCATCAACCGCTGATACTGCACCGGGACCAGCATCGTGACCGTGGTGCGATCGCTTTGGGCATGGCCGAGCCAGCGCGCGCAATCGAACTTGCCCATGACCCGCACGGTCCCTCCAGCGAGAAGCGGGGCGAGGAAGGCGACCATGGTGGTGTTCGAATAGAGCGGGGTCGAGGCCAGCGAGCGCACCTGCAGCCCGCTCGCAAGATAGGACAGTGCAGTCGCGCCGAATTGCCGCCAGCGCATCTGGTGCGAATGCACGATCCCCTTGGGGATGCCGGTCGTACCTGAGGAATAGATGATGTTGAACGGATCGCTCGGCTCCGGCTCGAACGAGGGCGCGGGCGTGCCTTCACCGGCCATCCATTGCTCAACATCCTCGAGCCGCAAGTGGTCGAGATCGGGCATTAAGTCCTCGCCAAGCTCGGCCGCCTTGCCAGCGTCGATGAAAAGGTGCCGCGCACCCGAATCGCGCGCCATTCCGGTCAATTGCTCTGGCGAGGCGCTGGTCGTCAGCGGAGCGGCCACGCCCCCTGCCCTGACCGCCGCGAGGAATACGAGCGCGTATTCGATCGTGCTCGCGCCAAGGATCGCGACCGATTGTCCACGCTCCAACCCAGTCTCGACCAGCCGCGCCGCGATCCGCGCGGTGCGATCCTCAAGCTCGGCCCATGTGAGGTCGCGCGCCTCGTCGCGCAGCGCCAGCGCATCAGGCTGACGCTTGGCCCACTCGGTCAGGATCGCGGTATAGGACCCAAAGGGTTGATCGAGCTTGTCCTGCATTCTCGTATTCTCTCCCGGCTTGTCATTGCGCGCACCCGATCTAGGGTCGGTAGCTAAGGACTATCGCGTGTAGGGAGAGACAATGCGCCTGTCAGCAATCATAGGATGCGTGGGCCTCACCATGGCGACACCGCTTGCCGCCCACCCGCACGTAGCCCAGCGCGAGGTGCTGGTGATCGTCGCCCATCCCGATGACGAGCTGTTCATCGCCCCCGCAATCGCTGCCGAGGCCCGCTCTGGCTCGCGCGTCACGATCATCTACGCGACCGATGGTGATGCAGGGCCGGGAGTAAGCACATTCGAACCGGGCGAGGCGCTTGGCACCGCGCGCCGCCTCGAAGCGCAATGCGCAACGGACGCGCTTGGCGCAGGAATCGTCCATCTGCAATTGGGAGACGGAACGCTCACCGCCGCACCTCGCCGTGATGACAGTCCGGCGGTCAGATTGCGCACCATGCTGCGCGAGGAGATCGCCCAGCGCCGCCCCGACGTGATCATCGCCTGGGGCCCGGATGGCGGCTATGGCCATGGCGATCATCGCATGGTGAGCGCGATCACGACCGAAGTGGTGCAGGCGATCGATGCCGAGACCCGGCCCACCTTGCTTTATTCGGCGATCCCCGCTGGCCGGATGCCCGCGGGCACACCGTTCGGCGCATGGGCCGAAACCGACCCGGCGCTGCTCACTGTCAGCTACACCTACAACGACGATGACATGGACCGCGCCAACAATGCCGCACAGTGCCATGTCACCCAGTTCGACGCTGGCACCCGCGCCGCGCTCATGCCCTTCCTCGCCAGCACAGTCTGGCAAGGCGAAGTGGCGTTCAGAAAGGCATTTTAGGAGCGATTCTGAGGCCGTGGAAAAAGCGCACCGAAACACGCCCAAAATGTTGGGTTTCACCCCCTCAGTGCCTATATAATCGCCATGGACGAAAACACTCCCGAAACGGGCAGCACGCCCCCCGAAAAAGAGCGCCAGAAGGGCGAATATGGCGCGGATTCGATCAAGGTTCTCAAGGGCCTCGACGCGGTTCGCAAACGCCCCGGCATGTATATCGGCGATACCGATGACGGATCGGGCCTGCACCACATGGTGTTCGAGGTGTCCGACAACGCCATCGACGAAGCGCTCGCGGGGCATTGCGACCTCGTCCTCATCGAACTGAACCCCGACGGCTCGGTTTCGGTCGAAGACAATGGCCGCGGCATTCCGGTCGACATGCACAAGGAAGAAGGCGTGTCGGCGGCCGAGGTCATCATGACCCAGCTGCACGCGGGCGGTAAGTTCGAAAACACCAGTGACGACAACGCCTACAAGGTGTCGGGCGGCCTGCACGGCGTGGGCGTTTCGGTCGTCAACGCGCTCTCGCAATGGCTAGAACTCACCATCTGGCGCGACGGCAAGGAACACTGGATGCGATTCGAACATGGCGATGCGGTCGACCGCCTCGTCGTAAAGGGCGACGCACCCAAGGTCGATCGCAACCCCGACGATAACGGCTTCAAGAAGGGCACGCGCGTGACCTTCATGCCGTCGACCGAGACGTTCAAGAACGTCACCGAGTTCGATTTCGACAAGCTCGAACACCGCTATCGCGAGCTCGCCTTCCTCAATTCGGGCGTGCGCATACTGCTGCGCGACAAGCGCCACGAGGACGTGCTCGAGCACGACCTGTTCTACGAAGGCGGGATCGCGGCTTTCGTCAAATGGCTCGACCGCAACAAAGACGCGCTGATCGAGGACCCGATTTCGGTTTCGGCGGAAAAGGACGGGATCGGCATCGACGTCGCCTTGGAATGGAACGACAGCTATTACGAAAATGTCCTGTGCTTCACCAACAACATCCCGCAGCGCGACGGAGGAACGCACCTCGCCGCCTTCCGCGCCGCGCTGACCAGCACGCTCAACAATTATGCCGAGCGTTCGGGGCTGCTGGGCAAGGCCAAGGTCTCGCTGTCGGGTGAGGACATGCGCGAAGGTCTGACCGCAATCGTTTCGGTCAAGCTGCCCGATCCCAAGTTCTCCTCGCAGACCAAGGACAAGCTCGTCTCATCCGAAGTTCGCCAGCCGCTGCAATCGCTGATGGGCGAGAAGATGAACGAGTGGCTGGAGGAAAACCCGGCCGACGCCAAGGCGATCATTCAGAAGATCATCGACGCCGCCGCTGCGCGCGAGGCCGCCAAGCGTGCCCGCGAAATGAGCCGCAAAGGCGCGATGAGCGTCGCGAGCTTGCCCGGCAAGCTCTCCGACTGCCGCGAGCGCGATGCGACCAAGGCCGAAATCTTCCTCGTCGAGGGTGACTCGGCAGGCGGTTCGGCCAAGGGCGGGCGCGACAGCCAGTATCAGGCGATCCTTCCGCTGAAGGGCAAGATCCTCAACGTCGAGCGCGCGCGTTTCGACCGGATCATTTCGTCGAAGGAAGTCGGCACGCTGATCCAGGCGATGGGCACCGGTATTCGCGATGAATTCGACATCGAGAAGCTGCGCTATCACAAGATCGTGATCATGACCGACGCCGACGTCGACGGCGCGCATATCCGCACGCTGCTGCTCACCTTCTTCCACCGCCAGATGCCAGAAATCGTCAAGGCCGGACACCTGTTCATCGCCCAGCCGCCGCTGTTCAAGGTCGCGAAGGGCAAGAGTGAGGTTTACGTCAAGGACCAGGCCGCGCTCGACCGCTATCTCGTCGATGCGGGGCTTCAGGGCCGCGTGCTGGAGACAAGCGGCGGCGCGCGATCGGATGGCGATTTGCGCGAGTTGGTCGACCAGGCGCTGCGCCTCAAAAACATGATGGGCTTCGTGCCGCGTCGCTACGATGCGTCGATCATCGAGCAGATGGCATTGTCGGGCGCGCTCGATCCGCGCCTCTCCGATGCCGACCGCACCGCCGCGCTCGAATTCACAGCCGCGCGGCTCGAAGCGGGCGACGCCGACGCGAAATGGTCCGCGCGCATTCTCGAAAGCGGCACTGTGCAGTTCTCGCGCCTGTGGCGCGGCGTCACCGACGTGCACGAGATCGAAGGCCGCTTCCTCACCAGCACCGAGGCGCACAAGCTGCACTCGATCGCAGAGGCACAGGCCGAGACCTACGCTTCGCCGGTCCGCTTCGTGAAAGCGGGCGATGTGACCGAGGACGATCCCGAGGGTGAAGAGGCGGAAGGCGAGGATGCACCCGCAGCCCTCGACGACGACGCGATCACCCGGCCAAGCCAGCTGCTCGACGCCGTCCTCGCCGCCGGTCGCAAGGGCCTCTCGATCAGCCGCTACAAGGGTCTGGGCGAAATGAACCCCGAACAGCTGTGGGAGACCACGCTTGACCCCGAAAATCGCGTGCTGTTGCAGGTCAAGGTCGAAGATGCCGACGTGACCGACGAGATTTTCACCCGGCTGATGGGCGATGTGGTCGAGCCGCGCCGCGAGTTCATTCAGGACAATGCTCTCAACGTCGCAAACCTCGACGTCTAGGCCAATCTGACCGGATCTGACATCATCTGACCGTATCTGATGGTCGTCTGAATTCGCGGCTTCGACGATAGGATGCTTGATGTTTGGCGCGTTAGGCCCGACATCTTGCGCCATGTCCGCAGCTGAACCCAACGATACGTCGGCGCTTGAGCACTGGAGTTTCCTCCTGCTGCTCGCGGCGGTTTCCTTCCTGTTCGTCTGGGTTGCATGGCCCTTTGCCGGGCCATTGCTGTGGTCTGCGCTCGCTGCGATAATGTTTCAGCCATTGTACAAATGGTCGCTCAGGCAGATGCGCGGGCGGCGCAATCTGGCGGCTTCGCTCACCCTGGTCATCATTTTCGTCGCGGTGCTTCTGCCGGCGCTGTGGATCGGTTCAATGGTGGTCGATGACGCGGTGGGACTGGTCAATTCGCTGCGCGAGAACCCTATCGATCTCGCGCGCTGGTTCGATGATATATTCGCACTCCTGCCCGCGTCGATGCAGCAGATGGCAGCCGACAATGGGTGGAACGACTTCACCGTGTTGCAGGATCGCCTCCAAGGGCTGCTCGGCGAAAGCGCGGGTATGCTCGCACAGCAGGCCTTCGCAATCGGAGGCGGCGCGCTCGGCTTCGTCCTCAGCTTTGGCCTTGCTCTCTATGTCCTCTTCTTCCTCCTGCGCGACGGTTCGCGCATCGGGGAAACGATCCTCCACTCAGCGCCAATCGAGCGCGAAATCGCCGACCGTCTTGCCGAGCGCTTCCTCGGCATCGTGCGAGCGGTGATCAAGGGCTCGGGCGTGGTCGGTCTCATCCAGGGTACGCTGGGCGCGATCACGCTAGCAATTGCTGGCGTGCCTTCGGCGCTGCTCCTCGGCGTGCTGATGGCGATTCTCGCGCTGATCCCGGCGGTCGGGACCGCGCTCGTCTGGGCACCAGTGGGCATCGGCCTGCTCATCATGGGTGAGGTCTGGCAGGGCCTTTTCGTGCTGGGTTCGGGAGCGATCATCATCAGTTCGGTCGACAATGTGCTGCGCCCGATACTGGTGGGCCGTGACACGGGCATCCCCGACTGGATCATCCTGGTGACGACCCTTGGCGGGATTTCGCTGGCAGGTTTCTCCGGCATCGTCCTTGGACCGCTGGTCGCGGGCCTGTTCCTTGCCAGTTGGTCGATCCTTCAGGAGCACCGCGCCGAAGATGAGGAGGCGGCCGAACGCTACCGCACGCGGGTTGGCGTGGATGGCAAGGCACGGCCCGACACCGACGACCCCAAGGACCCCGAGCCTGCTCCCGAAGCAGGTAGCGGGAGCGTTTAGGAACGGCGATGTGGGCGGTGGTCGAATCCGGCAGTCAGGCCGAACAGGTCGGACGCTTGTTGATCGCAGTGTTCGTGGTGCTTGCCCTGCCTGCGCTGCCTTTCGGCGGATACCTCGTCTATCCATTCATGATCCTCACCACCTGGTTTCACGAGATGGGCCACGGCCTCGCCGCGCTCGCTCTAGGGCAGGAATTCGACCAGCTGATGATCTTCCCCAACGGGTCGGGCGTTGCGGCCATGCGGGTCGACAACGAGATTTCGCCTTTTGCCAGCGCGCTCATCTCCGCAGGCGGTCCGTTGGGGCCGGTTCTGGTCGGCGCCGCTATGATCATCGCGAGCGCGCATGAGCGGTTGTGGCGACCGGCGTTGTGGGTGACGGCGGGCGCAATCTTCGCATCGGTGATCGCCTATGTGCGCTCCCCTGTCGGATTTGCGATCCTGCCGCTTGTCGCAGCCGCGCTCTCGCTCGCCGCGTGGAAGGCGCCTGCCGGCATCGTGCGCTTCACCTTGCAGTTTCTCGGCATGCTCGGCGCGCTCAGCATGCTGCGCGACTTCAACTACCTCTTCACTGAGGAAATCGTGCTCGGAAATGAGCGCATGCTTTCCGATACTGGCCAGATCGAGCAAGCGCTGTTCCTGCCGCATTGGGTCTGGGCCGCGTTGATCCTCGGCGTGTCGGTGCTGATCATCGGGGCCAGCCTCAAATACGCGCTGTCCGAGAAGCGCCGCATTCCAGCGCGTGCGAAACTGCCTGCCAATGTCCTCCAGTTCAAACGGACGAGCGACCGGCGTGGCAACTGAGCAGCGCCTCTCGCAACTTGCCGACCGGCTTGCGATTGAGGAAGTGCTCGCCCGTTATTGTCGCGGGATCGACCGCTGCGATGCACAGGAGCTGGCGCGTGTGTTCACCGAGGACGCGGTGATCGACTTCGGCGACGGGCCAAAGCTCCGCGATGAGACGATCGCCGAGTTGATGGAGGGCCTCGGCGCGATGCGGCTCACCCAGCACAATATTGGCAATTTTCTCTGCGAAATCGAGGGCGACCGGGCGCGTGCAGAGACCTATTGCGTCGCCTATCACTTCCTCCCCTCCGAAGAGGGCGAGGTCGAGCTGGTAGTCGGCGGGCGCTATCTCGACAGACTGGTTCGCATCAGCGGGCAATGGCGCATTGCCGGGCGGCTGTATGTCATGGACTGGAACCGGCAGTCGCCTTCGACCATGCAGACGCAAGGCGGCTTGTTCGACACGCTTTTGCGCCGGGGCGCGCGCCATCCCGACGATCCTTCCTATCGGTGGTGGGCGGAACCCGACTAGGTCGCGAGACGGATCGTGTTGACGCCGCCAGCTTCGTCACCCGTATCCGCCGACAAACCGATGAAGATCGTGTCGATGATCCGCGCCAGCTTTTCCTCAGTCAGCTTGTCGCCGAGATAGATCAGCGCATCGGGGATCGCGTAGTTTGAGATCATCTGGTTGATCAGCGAGAGCGTCTCGTCGATCTCGAGCCCGGCGAAGAAGCCATCGGCCTGGGCCTGCGCGATGATCTCGCACAGATAGTGGTCGGCGAGGTCGACATAGGAACGGACACGCTCGAAATTGGCCGCTCCCAGCTCGGCGACCAGGGTGAAATACTCGGGATCTTCGCGGAAACGATCGCGCGAGATGATGAAGCGGCGACGGAAGAACTCGTACATCTTGCGCTGCGGCGGAAGATCGGTGGCAAGCGCCTCTTCCATGACTTTCATATGCGGGGCGAGCCAGATCTCGGCCACGGCATCAAACAGGTCGTCATAGCTTTCGAACAATTGCTCGAACCGGCTGCGCGATAGCCCGCTTTCGGCGAGCGCGGTGGCATAAGAAATCTCCGCGCCGCGTTCCTGCACGAGATCGAGCACCATCTGCCCGATCCGCCTGCGTTCGGCATTGCGCGTTTCTTCACTCAAGACCATGATCGCGTGTGTCCCTGTGACCTGACGTACACATAGGGTCTGGCAGCGTAGGCTTAAACCCGTCGCTGGTGAATTCTTTGGAAGCGTTCTGCGATTGCCCGACCCGCTCGGTCGAGCGTCAATCTCGACTAGCGGCGGATCAGACGTCGTTGCGACCCTCAATGATCGCGCGCGCCTGCGCCTCGAGCACCTTGAAGCGCTCGTAGTCGGGCAGTTTCGAACGGAACCATTGCGCGAGCTTCAACAGGTCCTCACCGTAATTCCCACTCGGCATGAGCGGTTCGCCGAAATGGATGACCATGTTCTCGTTGTCCGCGCAGGCCGCCACGATCGGCACACCGGCAGCGCGCGCGATATTGTAGAAACCCGACTTCCACTTGCCATCCGTAGAGCGCGTTCCCTCGGCTGCGACCACCAGCGCGAGCTCCTCGCGGCGGTCGAACTCGACCTTCATCTGCTCGACCGTATTAGCGCGCTTGGTCCGGTCGACCGGGATGCCGCCCATATCGAGCATGAAGTTTTTCATGATCCCCTGGAAGAGCGTGTGCTTGCCCATGAAATTGGGCTGCACCTGCATTTCCTTGGTCGCGCCTGCAAAGAACACAAAGTCCCAGTTGGAGGTGTGGGGTGCACCTGCAATCACGTATTTCTTGATGCTCTGGGGCAGGTGCCCTTCGATCTTCCAACCCTTCCAGCGATAGAGCAGCAGGATGATCCGGTTCACGATGCGCGAAAGCAAAGTGACGTTACGGGTTTCGTTGTGGCGCAATTGTTTTCTCTCTTACCCGAAGGACGTCCTGCCTAGCAGTTACGCTGCGGAAAGCGAGGAGGATTTGGGCGCTACATCCTGAACACGCCGAATGCCGGTCGCTCGGGGATCGGTGCTTCGAGCGTGGCCGCAAAGGCGAGGCCGAGCACGTCGCGGGTCTGCACAGGGTCGATCACCCCATCGTCCCAAAGCCGCGCGGTGGCGTAGTAGGGGTTGCCTTCGTCTTCGTATTTCTGGCGGATCGGGGCCTTGAATTCTTCGGCCTGTTCCTCGGTCCAGCTGTCAGCATCGCGGTGGACGGTTGCGAGGACGCTTGCGGCCTGCTCGCCGCCCATCACGCTGATGCGCGCATTGGGCCAGGTGAAAAGGAAGCGCGGAGAATAGGCGCGGCCCGCCATGCCGTAATTGCCCGCGCCGAAGCTACCGCCGATAACGACGGTGATCTTGGGGACGGTCGCGGTGGCGACCGCAGTGACGAGCTTCGCGCCGTGCTTGGCGATGCCTTCCGCCTCGTACTTTCCACCGACCATGAAGCCCGAGATGTTCTGCAGGAACAGCAGCGGAATGCGGCGCTGGCAGGCGAGCTCGATGAAATGTGCACCCTTCTGCGCGCTCTCTGAAAACAGCACGCCGTTATTGGCGAGTATCGCGACCGGCATGCCCCAGATATGTGCAAAGCCGCAGACAAGCGTCGAACCGTAGTGCTGTTTGAACTCGTGGAACTCGCTGCCGTCGACCAGCCGCGCGATCACCTCCTTTACGTCGTATGGCGCGCGCACGTCTTCGGGGATGATGGCGTAGAGGTCTTCTGCATCGAACTTGGGAGGGCGCGGGTCATGCAAGCTGATGTCGCTCGCGGCTCCGGTGTTCTCACCAAGCTGGCTGACGATGTCGCGCACGATGGTGAGCGCGTGTTCGTCATTCTCGGCCAAGTGATCGACGACGCCCGATTTCTTGGCGTGGAGATCACCGCCGCCCAGATCCTCGGCGCTGATTTCCTCGCCGGTCGCGGCCTTCACCAGCGGCGGGCCTGCAAGAAAGATCGTGCCCTGATTGCGCACGATCACCGTCTCGTCGCTCATGGCCGGCACATAGGCGCCGCCCGCGGTGCACGAGCCCATCACGCAAGCGATCTGCGGGATGCCCAGCGCGCTCATGTTCGCCTGGTTGAAGAAGATGCGGCCGAAATGGTCGCGGTCGGGGAATACCTCGGCCTGGTGCGGCAGGTTCGCCCCGCCCGAATCCACCAGATAAATGCACGGCAGGCGGTTCTCCTGCGCGATTTCCTGTGCGCGCAGGTGCTTCTTGACCGTCATCGGGTAATAGGTGCCGCCCTTCACCGTGGCATCGTTGCACACGATCATTACCTGCCGGCCCGACACTCGCCCGATCCCGCAAATAAGCGACGCGCCGTTGATGTCGCCCTCATACATGCCGTTCGCGGCAAGCTGACCGATCTCGAGGAAGGGGCTGCCCGGATCGAGCAGGCGCTCGACGCGCTCGCGAGGCAGGAGCTTGCCCCGCGACACATGCCGCTCGCGGCTGCGTTCAGGCCCGCCAAGCGCGGCCTCCGCGACAGTGGAGCGCAGCTCGGCGGCGAGCGACTGGTTATCGTCGAAGCGCGCCTTTGCATCGGGCGCTTCGCGGTCAAGCTGAGTTGTGAGGGTGGGTGCGGTCATGTCTGGCTTGCTTTTTCTTTCGTTTCTTCCGGCGCCTTGACGAACAGATAGCGATAGACCCCGATGCAGTTGATGCAAAGCAGACCGACATTCTGCCAGCCCACCGCGATGCCTTGATTGCCGAGAAACGCCCACGCCACGAGCGCTGCGGAACTTGTCACAAAGATGACGAAGCCCCATCCGGTCCATTGTGTGCCGAGATTGAGCGAGACGATCAGCGCGGCGATCAGACCGGAAGCAGCGCCGTAGATTTGCAGTGCATCGATGAGCGTCACTGGTCGGCCTTCCACGTGATGCTGCCCACAAGACCGATGAGCGAAACGACGAAGGCGAGCCCGATCAGCGCGGTCAGGAAGCGGAGGAGGGCGAGGTTCAAGCCTCTGTCTCCGCAGGCTCGACACCCTTCACAATGATGCTTTCGGCGGTGCTGCCAGCATCGCGGAACTTGCCGATCTCCTTGTATTCGGGAGAGAGCAACCATTCAAATAGGCTCGGTTTGTCGGGAAACTCGATCAGGACCGAACGCGTCGCGTTCCATTCGCCGCCCACGACTTGCGGTTCCTCGTCGACGCTCAGCATTGTGCCGCTGAACTTTTCGAAGACGTCCATGAAGCGCGCCTCATACTTGTCGTATTCGGCCCGGTCGTGGATGGTCATTCGAGAGATCAGATAGACGGGCATTACCCCGCCGCGCCAATCAGCTCGCGCCCGATCAGCATCCGCCGGATTTCGTTGGTTCCCGCGCCGATATCGAGCAGCTTGGCATCGCGCATGTAGCGTTCGACCGGCCAGTCGAGCGTGTAGCCTGCGCCGCCCAGCGCCTGAACGCTTTCGGCCGCCACGCGGAAGGCGTTTTCGCTTGCCAGCAGGATTACGCCCGCAGCGTCGAAGCGGGTGGTCTGGTCGGCATCGCACGCCTTGGCCACCGCGTAGGTGTAGGCGCGCGCCGATTGCAGCGCGACATACATGTCGGCGACCTTGGCCTGCATCAGCTGGAAGCTGCCGATGGGTTTGCCGAACTGCTTGCGCTCGCGCAGATAGGGGATGACCGTGTCAAGGCACGCCTGCATGATCCCGAGCTGAAGCCCGGCGAGCACCACGCGCTCGTAGTCGAGACCGCTCATCAGCACGCCGACGCCGCCATTGACCGGACCCATCACGCGGTCCTCGGGAATGTGGCAATCGTCGAACACCAGCTCTGCCGTTGGCGAGCCGCGCATGCCGACCTTTTCGATCTTCTGACCGATCGAGAAGCCTTCGTCGTCCTTCTCGATCAGGAAGGCGGTGATCCCGCGGGAGCCGGCCTGCCCATCGGTCTTGGCATAAACGACAAGCGTGTCGGCATAGGTCGCGTTGGTGATCCAGAACTTGGTCCCGTTGAGCACGTATCCGCCCTGCACCGCTTCGGCTTTGAGCTTCATCGAGACAACGTCCGAACCCGCGCTCGCTTCGGACATGGCGAGGCTGCCGACGTGCTCACCCGAAATGAGACCGGGAAGGTATTTTGTCTTCTGCTCCTCATTGCCCCAGCGGCGGATCTGGTTGACGCACAGGTTCGAGTGCGCGCCATAGGAGAGGCCAAGAGAGGCGCTCGCGCGGCTCACTTCCTCGACCGCGATCACGTGTTCAAGATAGCCGAGGCCGAGGCCACCGTCTTCTTCGGAAACGGTAATGCCGTGGAGGCCCAGCTCGCCCATCTGCGCCCACAATTCATCACGAGGGAAATAGTCTTCACGGTCGATCTTGTTTGCCAATGGCTCGATCTGTTCGTCGGAGAAACGCGCGACGCTGTCGCGGATCATTTCGGCGCTTTCGCCCAGCTGGAAATCGAATAGAGGGGTGGCTCGCATGGGTTTCTTTCACTCGTTTGTCGCACAGCAGAAGGCACTTGTCGCCTGCTCCGCTCGGTTCGTGAGGGCGCCTTAGCAACAGTGCGCACGAACGCCAACGCCAGCCTTATTGCCGACCGCCCGCGCCAGCCGGTTTGACGCTTCAAGACCTTGCTGTATGGGAACTTTCACGGAGATCCCCCGCAAGCCTTGCACCAAGGAGCAAGCAGCTGAATCAGAGCAAGCCTCAATTCTGGCCAACCGGCAACTCGCCTGCGAAGGAATTCTGCGGCGAAGATGAGCGCATGAGTGTGCTCGCCTCGTTCGATGCCGAAGCGCTGAATGGCGATGCGGGACTTGCTCGGATCTGCCGGTTCGCCGCGCATCTTTGCGGGGCCCCCTTTGCGGCGGTGACGCTGGTTCATCGCGAACAGCAGAAGTTTCTCGCCAAGGAAGGGCTGGCGCCCGACCAGACGGATCGCTCGACCAGTATCTGTGCGCATGCCATGCTTCAGGGTGAGCCACTCGAAGTGCTCGATGCGTCGCAGGATTCGCGGTTTGCCGATTTCGATCTGGTTCGCGGAGAATTTCACCTGCGCTATTATGCTGGCGCGCCGCTGATCTCGAGGGAGGGAGCCCCGCTCGGCGCATTGTGCGTTTTCGATTCCGAAACGCACGCCGAACCGCTGAACGAGGTCCAGCGCGAAGGGCTCATCGTGCTGGCAGAGGCCGTCATGCGCAGGCTGCAGGCGCACCGCGCAGCGGGCGCGACCGAGAAGGCATTGCAGGCAAGCGCCGACCGCCTGCAATCCATGCTCGACAGCGTGCCCGATATCGCCTGGGCAGCCGATCCGGGGCCGACATTCACCTATTTCAATGCTCGCATGCTCGAAGTCACCGGCGTGGCGCAATGCCCGACGATCGATGAATGGCGCAAAGTCATCCACGAAGATGATTACGAGGCATCCGCGCAGAAATTCGGTCACGCGATCGAGAATGCCATTCCTTTCGAGGACGAATGGCGGCTCAGGCAAGCTGACGGAAACTATCGCTGGGTCATATCGCGCGCAGTTCCGTCAAGCGGCGACCCCAAGACCGCGCGCTGGTTCGGCACAATCACTGATATCGACGATTCCTATCGGCTTTTGGAAGAGCGCGAACTGCTCGCCGGCGAACTTGCGCACCGGATCAAGAACATCTTTTCGGTCATTACCGGGCTCGTCACCCTGCATTCGCGCGGAGACCCGACGCTCAAGATCTTTGCCGAAACGCTTTCGGCCAACATCCGTGCGCTATCGCGTGCGCAGGAATTTGCGCTGCGGATCGACACGCATACCGGGGACGACCTCAAAGGTCTTCTCGAAGTGCTGATGGCTCCCTATGGTGTGCCGGGCGAAAGCGCGGTCACGATCACCGGCGAAGTCGTCGAAACCGGAGTGCGGGCCGCGACACCTTTGGCGCTCATTTTCCATGAACTCGCGACCAATTCCGCCAAATATGGCGCGCTCAGCGTCAGCGAAGGCAAGGTCGCGATCAACGTCGCGCGCGATGGCGACGATGTCCGCGTCGAATGGCGTGAGACCGGTGGTCCGCAACCCGACGCTCCGTCGACAACCGGATTTGGCACGCGGCTGGTCACGATGGCGGTGCGCAACCAGCTTGGCGGCTCGATCGAGCAGAATTGGCTGGCCGAAGGATTGGCCGTTGCGATCACGGTTCCCGCCTCGCGGTTGAAGTAGATCGCATTCATTCTCCCAACTTGCTTGCAAGCTTGGCTGATGGGCTCCGACCTTCTAGGCTCCAAATCTATGCGAATTCTCAGCCATCCCGCCGCCTCTCTCGTCCCGCTCGCAGCGCTCTTTCTTGCGGGGTGTACGGGAACAGAGGAGGCCGCTCCGTCGGATTCCGGCGGAGGAAGCGTCGAGGAAGCCGTGGATGCAGTCGCGTCAGGGACCGACGAGACGATTGCAATGGCCGGGACGGCCTGGCTCTCCGTCGGCGCCGATGGAGCGGTGCAGACGACGCTGATCGACGCAGGCGGACGCTATCGCGACATCCGCAATGGCGAAGTGTTCGGAGAGGGTAGCTGGCAGCAGCGCCCCGATGGCAAGCTCTGCTTCGAACCCGATACCGGCCTCGGCGCGTGCTGGGAAACCGAGTCCGGCGACGCGGACGGGACCGTGTTCGCAACCAATGGAGACGGCCGCCGGATCGAGCTTACTCGCGTAACCTACACCGCGCCGGAATCTGCTGAAGAGCCGGAATCCGCTGAAGAGAATGCCGCCAACTGACACCGACATTGGCGGGGGCAAGACGATCGCTGAGAATCCATCCCAGACCGGCGCAAGCAGCGCCATCTTGCGCTTCGAAGCGGCTGAGCGGCGCTATGGCGAGGTGGTTGCGGTCGGCGGTGTCGATTGCGACATCGAAGCAGGCAGCTTTGTCGCGCTGGTCGGTTCTTCGGGGTCGGGCAAGTCGACGCTGCTGAAAATGGTCAACACGCTGGTCGAGCCGAGCGGTGGCAGGGTGCTTTTCGCTGGCGAGGACGTGACCGACATAAACCAGGCGCGCCTGCGCCGCCGGGTCGGCTATGTCTTTCAGGGGATCGGCCTGTTCCCGCACTTCAGCGTCGCAGAGAATATCGCCATCGGCCCGCGCCTTGCCGGCGAAAAGCTGACAGGCGCAAGAGTCGCCGAATTGCTCGAACTGGTTGAACTCGATGCCGACATGGCGAGCCGCATGCCCGACGAGCTTTCTGGCGGACAACGCCAGCGCGTCGGGGTTGCGCGCGCGTTAGCGGGCGATCCTGAACTGCTCATCATGGATGAGCCGTTCGGCGCTCTCGATCCAATCACCCGCGATGCGCTGGGCGAGAAAGTGCGCGAGCTGCACGAACAGCTCGGCCTCACCACCATAATGGTCACGCACGACATGGCCGAAGCGCTGCTTCTCGCCGACCGCGTGCTGGTGATGGCGCATGGCGAACTGGTCGCGGACGAGGCCCCGCGCGCTTTGCTCGAAGGGGCTGGCGGAGACATCGCACAAGGGCTGGTCGCGGTTCCGCGCCAACAGGCCGAGCGGCTCGCGGAGATGGAGGGGAGGTTGGCGTGAGCGAGATCGTCGCAATCCTGTTCGGCCTTGGCGACAAACTCGCAGCCCACATCGTGCTCGCCGCCAGCGCCATCGGGCTGGGCATCCTCGTCGCGCTGCCGCTCGCTGTCTGGGCGAGCCGTTCGCAGGCAGTGTCACGCATCGCGCTCGGCTTTGCGAGCCTCGTTCAGACCATTCCGGCGCTGGCGCTGCTCGCGCTGTTCTTCCCGATCTTGCTGAGCCTGCGCGCCGTGTTCGGCGAAGACCTGCCGACGCTCGGCTTCCTGCCCGCTCTCCTCGCGCTCGCGCTCTATGCCTTGCTGCCGATTCTGCGCAATGCCGTGACTGCACAGGCCAACCTCGACCCGCAAGTGCTCGAAGCCGCCGACGGGGTGGGCATGACCGGCTGGCAGAAACTCGCGCTGGTCGAAGCGCCGTTGTCCGCGCCTTTCATCATGGCCGGCATCCGCACCGCGAGCGTCTGGACGATCGGCGCAGCGACGCTTTCGACCACGATTGGCCAGCCGAGCCTCGGCGACCCGATTTTTGCAGGGCTACAGACGCAGAACTGGGCGCTGGTGCTCGCCGGGTGCGTCGCGAGCGCTGCGCTGGCGCTGGTCGTCGACGCGCTGCTCGGCCTCGTCGAACGTGGCTTTGCCGCCCGCAAACGCTGGATGTGGGGTGCGGGGCTGGCCGCGGTCCTGCTCGGCGTTGCGGGAGCGTTGTTCTACCAATCGGGTGGGGATGACGAAGACACGATCGTCATCGCGTCGAAGCAGTTTTCCGAGCAATATATCCTCGCACAGCTGATCGGATCACAGCTGGAGAAGGCCGGTTACAGCGTCGAATATCGCGACGGGCTGGGCAGCGCCGTAGTGCACAGCGCGGTGGCGTCTTCGGCGATCGACATCTCGGTCGACTATACCGGCACGATCTGGACCAACGAGCTTGGCCGCAGCGACAATCCGGGGCGCGAGGCGATGTACGAAACCATCGTCGAATGGGAGCGCGCAAATACGGGCGTGCGCGTGCTCGGTCGGTTGGGTTTCGAGAACGCCTATGCCTTTGCCATGCGCGCCGACCGGGCCGCAGAACTGGGCGCGACATCGCTGGAGGATCTGGTGCCGCTCGCCCCGCAGCTTGTCGTCGGGGGCGACCCGGAATTCTTCGAGCGGCCCGAATGGGTTTCGGTGCGCGACGCCTATGGCCTACGCTTCCGCCGGACGCGCAATTTCCAACCGACTTTCATGTACAATGCGCTTCGCTCGAACGAAGCGGACGTGATCAGCGCCTATACTTCGGATGGCCGGATCGCGGCGGATAGGCTGGTGGTGCTCGACGACCCGCGCGAGGCGCTGCCGAGCTATGATGCGATGCTGATGCTGAGCCCGCGCATTGCAGGCGATGAGGACATCGCCGCAGTGCTCGAACCGCTGATCGGAGCGATCTCGGTCGAGGATATGCGCGAGGCCAATTTTTCGGTCGACCGCGAGGGTGAAGGCAAGGTCAGCCCACGCGAAGCCGCGCGGGTTCTGGCGGAGAAAATCGGGCTCTAACTACCTCGCCCGGCGCCAGATTTGCGCCTGGCAAAACGGACCGAGACACCCGCGCACTTCGATCGTGTTGGGACCGGTGCGGCGAATGACGGAGCGATAACTCTTGCCGCTTTTCGGATCGTAAATCCGCCCGCGCCACAGATCCTCTTCCTCGCGGAAATTGCTGAGCACGGGCAATCCGAGCAGCCGGCGCGTGCGCAGACGCGGTTCGGGATTGTTTATGTCGCGCTGGTCGGCGCCCTCAGGCGGCGCGACTAGGAAACGCGCAATCCTGCCGCAAGTAGTCGAGCCGCATCGTCCGATCTCCACGATGGCATCGCGCTCTTCTGTAACCCAGCGACCCGCAATCGGATCAGCCGCAATGGCCCCTGTTGTCGCGACCAAAAAAGAGGCGACAAGGCCCGATAATGCCATCAACATGCGCGCGATCATCTATTGCCTCTCCTCGGCCATCCTCTGCCTGATATTCGCAAGGATCGAGCCGGAGGTTACCTTCAGGCGCCCGGCCGATCAATCAAAGCCGACCCCGATCGGCCAGCGCCTTCCGCACACGCCGATCACCTTGAACAGCAAGCCCATCTGCGCTTCATCGACCAGCCGGTCATACTGGCGCTTGAGCTTGTCGGCGTCGGCGGGGTTCTTGCGCTGGAGCGCTTCGAGACGTGTTTCGATGCCCATCTGGCGCAGCCATTCGCCCTGCATCTGGACACCCATCACATCCGCGCCCTCGCGCACGGCAATGTCCTTGAGCATCTCGAAATCGACATGCGCGGTGATGTCGGCTTCGCCCGGATATTTGAGCGGATCGACTTTCTCATGCGCGCGGATCGCCTGCAGGGTCGAGCCCGAGCGCAATTCGAACGCGCCATAGTCGATGATAAGCGCCGCGCCGCCCTGATCGCGCAGGCGGTGCGCGATCTCGGTCATGGCCGAGGCGGCGGCGGGGCTGGTTTCGATCATCGTGCCTTGCGAAGCGCTCTTCCAGCTCTTGGGCACGATCGAATCCATCGATTCGTTTCCGGCGACGAAGGTGAACTCGTCGCCCTCGCCGTCATCGCTCAGCCCGACCAGGCGTTCGTGCCAGCCCTGCGCAGAGCGGATCAACTGATGGACGGGCAGCGCGTCGAAGAACTCGTTGGCGACGATGAGTAGCGGCGCATCATCGGGAAGGGTCGAGAGATCCTCGTGGTGGATCGCCTGCGGGAAGGCCTCTTTCTGCAGCTTGCGCAACGTGGGCGAGCCTTCGACGAAATGGATCTGCGGATCGAATTCGTAGCGTGCGGCGGTGCGCAACGCATCCTTCGCCAGCGTGCCCTTGCCCGGCCCTAGCTCGACATAGTGGATGCGCTTGCGAGCGCCCATGCGGACCCAGAGATCGGCAAGCCACAGGCCGATGAGCTCGCCGAACATCTGGCTGACTTCGGGCGCGGTGATGAAATCGGAGTCTTCGCCCAGCGGATCGCGGGTCGTGTAGTAGCGCGCATTGCTCTCGCCCATGAACTGCGCGAGGCTGATCGGGCCGTTTTCGCGGATCAGGCGGCGGAAGCTCTTACCGAGATCGAGCTTGTGCGCCGCCTCGATCTTGTCGGTTTCGGCCTTGGCCTTTTTCTTCGCAGCCTGCTTGGCATTCTTCTCGGCGTCTTCGCGAGCCTTCTGCTCGGCGGCTGCCTTGGCTTCGGCCTCCTTGCGCGCTTTCTCCTCGGCTTGCCTTTTTGCCTTTGCCTCAGCTTCGCGCTTGGCCTTTTCCTCAGCCTCTTTCTTCGCTTTCGCCTCAGCCGCCTTTTTCGCCTTCGCTTCGGCATCTTTTCGAGCCTTTTCCTCGGCTTCCTTCTTGGCTTTCGCCTCGGCCGCGCGGCGGGCCTTTTCCTCGGCCTCCTTCTTGGCCTTGGCCTCGGCTTCGTGGCGCGCTTTTTCTTCGGCCTCTTTCTTCGCCTTGGCTTCGGCCTCACGCTTCTTCTTCTCTTCAGCGGCCTTGCGAGCCGCCTCTTCCTTCGCCTTCTTCTCGGCGGCAGCTTTCTTCGTGGCTTCTTCCTTGGCCTTCTTCTCGGCAGCCTCCTGCTTGGCTTTGCGTTCTGCTTCGGCCTTGGCTTTCGCTTCTGCCTCGCGCCTGGCCTTTGCCTCGGCCTCCTTCTTCGCTTTGGCTTCGGCTTCCTTGCGAGCCTTCTCTTCCGCTTCGCGCTTGGCCTTTTCCTCTGCCTCGCGCTTGGCCTTGGCTTCGGCCTCGGCCTTTGCCTTCTTCGCGGCTTCTTCCTTGGCTTTCTTCTCCGCGGCGAGGCGCGCTTTTTCTTCTGCTTCGGCCTTTGCCTTGGCTTCCGCTTCAGCCTTCTTCTTCGCGCGAGCCTCTGCCGCCGCCTTCGCGACCGCTTCCTCGCGCGCCTTCTCCTCTGCTTCGGCGCGAGCCTTGGCTTCCGCTTCGGCTTTTGCCTTCGCCTCGGCTTCGGCCGCCTTGCGCGCGGTCTCGCGTTCGGCGCGCGCGGCGGAGTCGTCGAAGGGTGAAGGCGCAAAGCCCTCAACCGTCTCGATCGGCAATTCGGTAGTGGTGCCGTCCGGTTCGACCAGAGCGAGCGTGCGCAGAAAGGTCGTGGGCGGGGTTACGCCGTCGCCGTCTGTCCGGTCCCCACCGGCTTGCGGGTCACGGCGTAGATCGTGACAATCAATCCAATCAGTATCAGCGGTATTGTCAGCCATTGGCCCATCGATAGTCCGGTTCGTGCGGCAAAGTCAGCCAGTTGTGCATCGGGTTCGCGGAAAAATTCGTTAATGAAGCGCGCTGCGCCCATACCGAGGGTGAATACGCCGACCAGTAGGCCAGGGCGATACCGCGCGCGCGTCTTCCAGAATAGCAGCATCATGATAATCAGGAGCGCAAGCCCCTCTAGCCCTGCCTGATAGAGCTGGCTCGGATGGCGAGCGATGTCGCCAGCACGCCCGTCGGGAAAGACCATCGCCCAGGGCACATCGGTTGCGCGTCCCCAAAGCTCGCCATTGTTGAAGTTGGCGAGCCGCCCGAGCAGCATTCCCATCGGTACGTTGACCGCGATGTAATCGCACACGCGAAGGAATGAGAGATTGCCGCGCCTAGTGACCCACAGGATCGCGATCAGTACGCCCATCAGCCCACCATGGAAGCTCATCCCGCCTTCCCACAACTTGAGCACGTCGACCGGATTGTTCCAGAGGTCGGGATTGTAGAAGATCGAATAGCCGATCCGTCCACCCAGAATCACACCCAGCGTACAGTAGAAAAACAGGTCGTCTGCATGGCGCTGAGCCAATGGAGCGCCAGGTGATTTGATCATCTTGGTCAGATGCCAATAGGCAAAGATCACGCCGAGCAGGTAAGCCAACGAATAGTAACGCAGCTGAAACCCGCCGATCTCGAACAGATAGGGTCTGAGGCCCAGCTCCGACCAGTAAATCGGATCGACAGCGCCGCTTGACGCGGCAAGTAGTGACAGCACGGAGAGAACCTCTTAGTAAACCTGACGAAGCCGTAAGCGCGGTCCCGCTCTTGCGCAACTCTTGGCATAGCGACGGGTTCGGGGGAACCCCGAAGGATGCCGTTGAGTCAATCTTTAGGCCGCCCATAAAGAGGCACCAACCAATCAAGTCGCGCGCCCTCGCGGCCAATGAAGGAGAGTTCATGCCCACTCAGCTGGACCAATCGCTGGAAGCCATCATTACGGAGCTGACCAAGGAAGGTCAGCCTTTCCACTGCACGCCGTTTGAACGCGGCGGAGTAGAGATGCCGGCCTTCACCACGTCTCCGCCGACGCTCGCGCATTACTTCGCGCATTTCTGCAACGAGCATAAGGACGTGCCTTTCATCGTCGATGGCGAAATCCGGCTGACCTTTGGCGAGACTTATGGCGCGGCGGTGTGCGTTGCCGAAAGCCTCGTGCACGATCACCTGGTCAAGAAGGGCGACCGGATCGGGATCGCGGCGCGCAATTCGGCGAACTGGATGATCGCCTATATGGGCATCGTCATGGCGGGCGGCTGCGCTACGCTGCTCAACGGTTTCTGGGGCGGCGATGAGCTCGCCTATGGTATCCGTCTGGCCGAGTGCAATCTGGTGCTCGCCGACAAGGGCCGCGCTGCGCGCCTCGAAGGGACCGACCATTCGGCCAAGATCGTGATGATCGACCACAATTCCCCGGCAGAGGGGCTCGCCAATGTCTGGAAAGCACCGCTCAGCTTCGAGGAATCGGCGGCGATGGCGATGCTCGGCCAGCTTGGCCCGGACGATCTTGCGACCATTCTCTACACTTCGGGTTCGACCGGGCAATCCAAGGGCGCATATTCGGATCATCGCGGCGTTGTCGCGGGCGTGATGAGCTATGTCAGCCAGAGCGCGATGGCCAAGGTCCTGCTAGAAAGCCAGGGCGAGGATGTAAGCGCACAGCCTTGCGCGCTGGTCGCCGTGCCGCTGTTCCACGTGACCGGCGAAGTGCCGCTGTTCCTGCAAAGCTACGCGATTGCGCGCAAGCTGGTGCTCATGCCCAAATGGGACGCGGAAGAGGCACTGCGCCTGATGGACGCGGAGAAAGTCACTTATTTCGTCGGCGTTCCGCTGATGAGCTACGAGATCGCCTCGCACCCCAACCGCGACAAATACGACCTGTCCGAATGCCGCAGCTTCGCCGCTGGCGGCGCGCCGCGTCCGGTCGAACATGTCACCAAGATCAAGGAAGCCTTCCCCAAGGGCTTCCCGCTGCTCGGCTATGGCCTGACCGAGACCAATGCGGTCGGCTGCGGCAATTTCAACGAGAACTACATCGCCAAGCCCGGCTCGACCGGGCGCGCTTCGCAACCGCTGGTCGAAGTTGCGATCCTCGACGATGACGGCAACCATCTCGAACAGGGCAAGGTGGGCGAGGTCTGCATTCGTTCGATTGCCAACTTCCGCGGCTACTGGAACAACGAGGAAGCCACGCGAAAAGCCTTCAGCGACGATCAGTTCTTCCGCACGGGCGATCTCGGCTATCTCGATGAAGACGGCTATCTCTATATCGTCGACCGCAAGAAGGACATCATCATCCGCGGCGGCGAGAACATCACCTGCATCGAGGTCGAGGACGCGATCTACGCGCATGACGACATCGCGGAATGCTCGGTGTTTGGCCTTCCCGATGAACGCATGGGCGAAGTGCCCGCCGCGATCTTCCGCGTGAAAGAGGGCCGCGCGGCGCTGTCGCCTGCCGAGCTTCGCGAATTCCTTCTGTCGCGGATCGCGCCGTTTAAGGTGCCGCTCGAAGAGCATATCTGGACCACCAACGAGTCTCTGCCGCGCCTCGGCACGCAGAAGATCGACAAGAAATTGCTGCGCGAGACCTACACCCAGAAGATGGCGGCGGCGTAAGCCTCCGCTCACTCACGCCGATACGGGAGAACACGTCATGACCGACTGGAGCCTGCCCAGTCGCCGCGTGCCCCGTCAGCGCGCGATCCTCGACCGGAGGCGCCTTGGTGCCGAGATTGCCGCTTTGGCCGAAGAATACGGCGCGAAGGCGCGCCCCAAGGTTCTCGAAGCGCTGCAAGCCGCGCTGCAGACTGGCAGAACCGAGCTCGAACAGCGTCTCGCCGACAAGCCTTCGGCGGGTCATGCGATCACGCTGGGCTATGCCTTCCTCATCGATCAGCTGATCCGCGTGATCCACGATTACGTCGTCGAGGAGGTCTATCCCGTCGCCAATCGGTCCACCGCCGAACGACTCGCGATCGTCGCCGTGGGTGGATATGGGCGCGCGGAAATGGCGCCGCACTCGGACGTCGACATCGCCTTCATCACACCGATGAAGCGCTCGCCGTGGTGCGAGCAGGTGATCGAGGCAATGCTATACCTGCTGTGGGATCTCGGCCTCACAGTCGGTCATTCGAGCCGCACGATCAGCGACACGATGCGGATGGCGAAGGATGACCTGACCATTTGCACATCGCTGCTTGAAGGGCGGCTCGTCTGGGGCGATCAGGATGTCTATGCCGAGCTGCGCCAACGCTTTCGCGCCGAAGTCGTCGCCGGCAATGAGCGTCAATTCGTCACCGACAAGCTCGCCGAGCGCAACCAGCGCCACGTTCGCATGGGCGACAGTCGCTATGTGGTTGAGCCCAATGTGAAGGAAGGCAAAGGCGGACTGCGCGATCTCCAGACGCTCTATTGGATCGGCAAGCACATGCACCGCGTCGACAGCGCCGCCGACCTCGTCGAGGTCGGCCTGCTGACTCAGAGCGAATATCGAAGCTTCCGCCGCGCCGAAGGGTTCCTGCTCGCGGTGCGCTGCCACATGCATGTGCTCGCAGGGAGGGCCGAGGACCGGTTGACCTTCGACCTTCAGCGCCAGGTCGCCGAACGCATGAACTTCGCCGACCGGCCCGGCAAGAGCGCGGTCGAACGGTTCATGCAGTTCTACTTCCTGCAGGCAAAGCGCGTCGGCAGCCTAACCGGCGTCTTTCTAGCGCACATCGACGAGGGCTTTGCAAAGAAGCGCGCGCGCAGCGGCTTTTTCGCCGGGTGGAGCGCGAAGAAACGCATTCTCAAGGGCTATGTAGTCGATGCCGGACGGCTCAAGGCGCAGTCCGATGACTGGTTCACCAATGACCCCGTTCGGCTGATCGAGATCTTTCAGCTTGCCGAAGCCGAGGGGCTCGAAATCCACCCCGAGACCATGCGACAGGCCGATCGCGACGCCAAGGCGATCGACAGCGACATTCGCCACGACAAGCGCGCCAATGCGATATTCCTTGAGCTGCTCGGAGGGCGCAACGATCCCGAAACCGCGCTTCGCTGGATGAACGAGGCGGGGGTGTTCGGGCGCTTCGTGCCCGATTTCGGCCGCGTCAATGCGCAGATGCAGTTTGACATGTATCACCACTATACGGTCGACGAGCACACGATCCGGGCGATCGGCCTGCTCTCGCAGATCGAGCGCGGCCTGCTCGAAGCCGACCACCCGCGCGCGACCAAGCAGATCCACAAGGTCGCCTCGCGCCGCGCGCTGTTTGTCGCGGTGCTGCTCCACGACATCGCGAAGGGACGCGGCGGAGATCATTCGGTGCTCGGCGCGGAAGTAGCCAAGCGTCTGTGCCCGCGTTTCGGGCTCGACGAGAAGGAAACCGAGCTCGTCCAGTGGCTCGTACTGCATCACCTGCTGATGAGCTCGACCGCGCAGAAGCGCGACCTCACCGATCCCAAGACGATCGAGGATTTCGTCGCCGAAGTGCGCACTCTCGAACGGCTGCGCAATCTCGCGATCCTGACTGCCGTCGACATTCGCGCGGTCGGACCGGGGACGTGGAACAGCTGGAAGGGCCAACTGCTCGGCGAACTTTACGATTCCGCGCAGGAGCGCTTGCGGCTCGGACACAAGCGCACCGGACGCAAACAGCGGGTCGCTGCGCGCAAGGCGGCGGTCGCAGAACTCCTCGGCGAAAAGGGCGGACTGGTCGAGCAGGTGGGCGATCTGCTTTCCGATGCTTACTGGATTGCCGAACCTGAAGACATCATCGCCAAGAATCTCGTCCAATACGAAGAAGCGCGCCAGGCCGAAGAACAGCTATCAATCACGTGCGAGGTTGACGAGGAACGAGGCGCAACGCTTGTCAGCGTTATCGCGCTCGACCATCCCGGGCTGTTCTATCGCACCGTTGGCGGCATCCACCTTGCCGGCGCGAACATCATCGACGCGCGCATTCACACCGCTTCGAACGGCTATGCGGTCGACAACTTCCTCGTGCAGGATTTGAACGAGGCTCCGTTGCGCGAAGACAGCCAGATCGCACGGCTCAAGCAGGGCATACGCGATGCGCTGTTCGCCGAGGTCGAGCTGGTGCCAAAGCTTGCTGCCAAGCCGCTATCGCATTCTCGCGCCAAGGCGTTCTCGGTCGCGCCGTCGGTTAATTTCGACAACACCGCGTCCAACCACTTCACCGTGATCGAGGTCAATGCGCGCGACCGGCAGGCGCTTCTCAACCGGCTCGCCCATGCGCTGTTCAAGGCCAATTTGATCGTCCAGTCGGCGCACGTCACCGCCTATGGCGAGGTCGTGTCAGACACCTTCTACGTCACCGATCTCACCGGCGGCAAAGTCACCGCCAAGGATCGCCTCGCCGAGATCGAAGCGGCGCTGCTCGATGCAGCGAGCGACGAACGCCAGCGCGAGCACGAAGAGGCGTAAGCGGCGAATTTGCAACACTTGTAGAGCGGTTTGGCCCTTTCGTCGGCGCGATAGGTTGCAATAGCTAAACCTAAGTCTAAAGGCGGCCTCCTCACTTTCATGGAGAGCCTCTGAATGATTATCCGTACCCCCGCCAAGGCATTCGCCACCCTCCTTCTTTGCAGCGCCGCCGCGACGCCCTTCGCAGCTTCCGCTCAGGCTGGCGACATGGATGCAGACGTTTCCGACGAAGCGACCGCAGGTGAAGAAGGCCGCTCCGGCACTCTCGATACGCTGAACACCATCGTTGTCACCGGGACCAAGACGCAGGACCCCGAGAACGTGCAGGACGTGCCGCTCGCCGTCACCGCGTTCAACGCCGACACGCTCGAAGCCTTCAAGGTTCGCGATGTCCAGGGCCTGACCTTCTCCGCTCCGAACGTTTCGCTCGACCAGATCGGCACCAGCCGCGGCCAGGCCAACTTCTCGATTCGCGGGCTCGGCATCAACTCCTCGATCCCCTCGATCGACCCAACCGTCGGCGTGTTCGTTGACGGCGTTTACCTCGGCACCAATGGCGGTGTCGTGTTCGACCTGTTCGACCTTGAGAGCGTCGAAATCCTGCGCGGTCCTCAGGGCGTGCTGTTCGGCCGCAACGTGACCGGCGGCGCGGTGCTCATCAACACCGGCAACCCGACCAATGACTTCCGCGGCAAGTTCCGCGCCGCAGTTGACGGCCCGCTGTTCGAAGATCGCGGCGGCGCAAACTACACCGTTTCGGGTGTGGTTTCCGGCCCGATTGCCGAAGACGTGCTGCTGTTCAAGCTCGGCGCCTACTACAACAAGGACGAAGGCTATTTCACGAACAGCTTCGACGGTTCGAACCACGGCCGCGCTGAAACCTACATCCTTCGCGGCGCGCTCGAAGCGCGTCTCGGCGACCTGACGCTGACCGGCAAGATCGACTATTTCGACAGCGATGGCGACGGTCCGGCGGCTCAGAACCGCGGCTTCTTCAGCCGCGACAGCTTCGATTTCGCGATCGACAATCGTGGCAGCTACACCAATGAGACCGTCAACGCCTCGCTCACCGCTGAGTGGGATATTGGCCCGGGTACGCTGACCAACATCTTCGGTTATCGCGACTATCAGGCGACCACCGATGCGGACATCGATGCAACGCCTTCGTTCATCTTCCACTCGGGCACTGAAACCGAGCAGGACCAGATCTCGAACGAGCTGCGCTATGCGGTCTCGGGCGACGGGTTCGACCTCACCGTCGGCGGTTTCTATTTCGACCAGTCGATCGCCTACACCGAAGTCCGCGACATTCCGGTTTCGACCCCGCTCACCTTCTACGGTGGCGGCGCGCAGGACCACGAAGTGCTCGGCCTGTTCGCAAGCGGCCAGTTCTACTTGACCGACGCTCTTTCGGTGATCGGCGGTCTGCGCTGGAGCCAGGAAACCAAGGACGCGGCAGTGACTTATGTACGCCCGCGCCCCGAATGCTCGGTTGTCGAAGGCAGCTGCCCCACCACGGGCACCAACCCCTTCATCCCGACCGAGAACAACGGTTTCACCGACAGTGTGCGCTTCACCAATTGGTCGCCCAAGGTCGGACTCCAGTACGAGTTCGCTGACAGTCAGCTCTACGCACACTGGACCCGCGGCTATCGTTCGGGCGGCTACAACTTCCGCATCACCAATGCCAACGCCTTCGAAGCGATCGCGCTGGCACCGGGCGGCAGCTTCAACTTCGATGAAGAGCGCGTCGACAATTACGAGATCGGCGGCAAGTTCCAGACTTCCGACCGCTCGTTCACGCTTAATGTCGCAGCGTACTACACCGACATTTCGGGCATGCAGCGCGAAGTGAACCAGGCTTCGGCCACGTCGGGGGTCGCGCAGTCGATTTTCAACACCGCCGACGCATCGATCCTCGGGTTCGAAGCCGAAGCGCGCATGCGCCTGTCCGACACCTTCGTGGTGACCGCCAATGTCGGCGTGATCGACGACAGCTATGACGCGATCCTGTTCGACATTTCGGGCGATGGCGTGATTGACCAGAACGACCTCGACCTGCGCCTGCCGCGCGTCCCCGAGGTGACCTGGGGCGTCGGCTTCATCCACGAGCTGCTGCTTCCGACCAGCGAAATCCTGACCCGCGTGAACTTCCAGTATCGCGACGAGTTCGCCTACACCGACAACAACTTCGGTTGGGTGCAGGACATCTCGAACCTCGAAGCGAACGTGACCTGGAACACGCCGATGGATGGCCTGTCCTTCTCCGTCTATGGCCGCAACCTCCTCGACGGTGTGCAGGTCGGTGGCGACACTCAGCTGCCGTTCGGGGGGCCGCTAAGCAATGGTGTGAACCGTCCGTTCGACAACTTCCCCGCAGCCGGCAGCTTCTCGCCGCTCGCCAAGGGTCGTCAGATCGGCGTCGAAGCGCTGTTCGAATTCTAAGCTTCGAACAATCTCTTCAAGGAAAGGGGCGTCTCGAAAGAGGCGCCCTTTTTCGTTGGTTACTCGGCGGCGAGAAGCAAAAGCGCGATGCGCTCGGCATCGAAGGCGACATAGGCCCATTGGTCATGCGTCGGCGAAATCGGGTTCCACAGCCCGTCATACCGGTTTGCAACCAGCGTCAGCGTATCAGGATCGAAGAGCGCGAGAAAGGCATCGGCGCATTCCTCCGCTTCCTTGTCGCTGAGCCATGACCGGCTCGGATTGGCGATGTCTTTTGAGAACGCTTCGACCAGCTGAGTGCGCGCCGCACGCTTGCCTTGGGCTTCGGGCGAGGCGTCGAGCAGCTCCCAGTTGAAGCCGATTGGCTGGAAGCCGTGTCTGCTGACAAACTCGTCGGCAATCGCTGTGTGCAGTCCGACCTCTACCGGACCGTCCTCGCAAAAGAGCAGCGCGCTTGCTCCGCGATTGAGGCGCGGCAGCCACAACTCGCGGAAAGCGGCGAGGTCAGCTTTCACCCCCGCGCCCCGAACAGCGCCGTGCCGACGCGCACATGCGTCGCGCCCAGTTGCACGGCGGTCTCGTAATCGCCGCTCATCCCCATGCTGAGGCTCTCGAGCCCGTTGTCGCGCGCCAGCTTGGCGAGCAGCGCGAAGAAGGGCGCGGGCTCGATGCCGTCGGGCGGCAGGCACATCAGTCCGGCGAGCGGTATCTGCGCCTCGCGCACTTGCGCCAGAAAGCCAGGTAGGTCGGCGATGGGACAGCCGCCCTTCTGCTCCTCGTCGCCGATATTGACCTGAACGAAGCACGGAACGCGCTTGTCTGCCTTGTCCATCGCCTTGGCGAGCGCCTTTAGCAGGCTCGCGCGGTCGAGCGAGTGGATGCAGTCGAACAATTCGACCGCGTCCTCGGCCTTGTTCGATTGCAGCTGGCCGATGAGGTGCAGTTCGGCATCTGGGAACCGCTCGCGGAGATCGGGCCACTTGGCCTGCGCTTCCTGCACGCGGTTCTCGCCAAAGACGCGGTGCCCGGCTTCGAGCAAGGGTTCGATCCGCTCGGCCGCATGGGTCTTGCTGACCGCGATCAGGGTGACGTCTTCGGGTTTACGCCGCGCAGGCTTGCAGATGCGGGCGATATTGGCCTCTACTTCGGCCAAACGGGAGGCTGCACTTTCCATGGCGCTCCCGCTATAGGGTGGGCGTGCCAAGTTCAACGCTTCTTCCCCAAGTCTGGCTGATCTCCGACGCGCGCAATGACGAAGTTCTGGAAAGCGCGCTCCGCCGCCTGCCGCGCGGGAGCGGGTTCATCTATCGCCACTATCATCTCGGCGATCCCGAACGCTGGGATCGGTTTTGCGCGCTCAAACGCATTGCGCGCGCCTTTGGCCATGTGGTGATCCTCGCCGATAGTGCGCTCACCGCTCGCGAATGGGGGGCAGACGGAATCTATGGGAGTCCACGCGCATTAGTCCCTCGCCGGGCGGACATGATCCACCTTGCAACCGCGCATGATCTCGCCGAAATCGGGCTTGCGAACCTATATGGTTGTGACGCAGTGTTCCTTTCTCCCGTTTTTGGCACAAATTCGCATCCGGGCGCCAAGACGCTTGGGCCAGCGCGATTCAGGCTGCTCGCAAGATACTCAAAGGCGCCGGTGATCGCGCTCGGCGGGATGGATGCTTCGAGGGCGCTCGGACTCGGATGGGAGCATTGGGCGGCGATTGACGGCCTGTCCTGACGGCGCAATTCAACGCACCCCGCTTGACCCGGACTCTCCAAGGATTCATGGTGTGTTCCCGACACACTACACCTCACCCTTTTAGGGGAGCAGCCGTATGGCGACCCGCGCAATGAGCACTCGCAAAACCACTTCCGCAGACTGGCGCGTCGGCCTTCGCCGCTCGATCCGTCGTGCGGCGCAGATGACCGGCGCTGGCGTGCTGCTGCTCACCATGCTGTTTCTGGGACTGGCGCTTGCAAGCTACACCCAGACCGACCCCAGTCCCTCGACCGCCGCAAACCCTGAGGAGGTTGCAAACTGGATGGGAAGCTGGGGCGCGTGGGTAGCGGACCGCGTGCTGTTCCTATTCGGCCTGCCCGGCGTGTTGCTGTTGCCGTTGCTCTACATCTCGGCGCGCAAATTGTGGCGCAAGGTCGAGCTCGACGGCGAGATAAGTGAAGAAGAATCAACGCGTTGGTGGCTTCCGACCGGCCTCCTGCTGATCGCAATGGTGCTGTTCGGCACTGTCCTCAGCCTTGCATTCGAACGCACCGGGGGCACGCTACCTGCACAACTTGGCGGGGTGTCCGGCCTGCTCGGCGCAGGCGGGATCGAGGCGATTGCCAATCGCTTTGGCGGCGGCGCTTCGGGCTGGATCGTGCTCGCTGGCGCGCTGCTGAGCCTCGCAGCGGGCACCGCGCTCGTCACGCGCATCTTCGCGATCGACTGGCGCGCGCTCCTTACGTTGCCCAACTTTATCGGTTCGAGCGCTATCGGCGGCGCAATCCTGTCGCGCCTGCCATTCTCGAAAGGCGAGCGCGAACTCACCTTTGCCGACGATCAGCTGGGCGAAGCCAAACCTCAGAAAACACGCCGGAAACCGAAGGCCGAAGCACCCGAGGAACCCACCCCGCGCCGCGCGCCCGAAATCTCCGACCCCTCGGCTCCGCCCAAGCGCGCCAATCCGGCGACCAAGAAGAACCAGCGCGACATGTTCGCGACCTTCGAGTTGCCAAGCCTCGACCTGCTGGCCGATCCGCCCGCCGATTCCGCGCCCAAGCTCGACAAGCTGGCGTTGGAGCGCAATGCCCGGCTGCTCGAGAACGTGCTCGACGATTTCAACGTCAAGGGCGAGATCACTGCGGTCCGCACCGGCCCGGTGGTGACGATGTACGAACTCGAACCCGCCCCCGGCATCAAGGCGAGCCGCGTGGTGGGCCTTGCCGAGGACATTGCCCGCAATATGAGCGCGATTTCCGCGCGCGTGTCGCCGATACCGGGCAAGACGGTCATGGGGATCGAGCTGCCGAACACCGATCGCCAGGTGGTGATGCTCAAGGAACTGGCGGCGAGCGCCGACTTCGCCGAGGCCAAGGGCAACCTCCCGATCATTCTGGGCAAGGACATTGCGGGTGAGCCGATCATCGCCGATCTCGCTGCCATGCCGCACTTGCTGGTCGCAGGCACCACCGGATCGGGCAAGTCGGTGGGGCTGAACTGCATCCTGTTGTCGCTGCTCTACCACTTCACGCCGGCCGAATGCCGTCTGATCCTGATCGATCCTAAAGTGCTCGAGCTGAAGAGCTATGACGACATTCCGCACCTGCTCTCGCCCGTGGTCACCGAGCCGCACAAAAGCGTGCGCGCCCTGAAGTGGGCGGTCGAGGAAATGGAGAAACGCTATCGGATGATGTCCTCGGTGAATTCGAGGAATATCAATAGCTTCAACGAGAAAGTCCGCGCCGCGATCGCCAAGGGCAAGCCGTTGGGTCGCCGGGTGCAAACGGGCTTCGATCCTGACACTGGGGAGCAACTCTACGAGGAAGAACAGCTCGATTACGAACCGCTGCCGCAGATCGTCCTGATCGTCGACGAACTCGCCGATCTGATGGTCACGGTGGGCAAGGAAATCGAGGTGCTGATCCAGCGCCTCAGCCAGAAATCGCGCGCGGCGGGCATTCACCTCATCATGGCCACCCAGCGCCCATCGGTCGACGTGATCACCGGGGTCATCAAGGCCAATCTGCCGACCCGGATCAGCTTCAAGGTGACGAGCCGGATCGACAGCCGGACAATTCTGGGCGAGCAGGGTGCCGAGCAGCTGCTGGGCAAGGGCGACATGCTCTACAAGCCCAATACCGGCGCCACGGTGCGCGTCCATGGCCCGTTCGTGTCGGACGAGGAGGTCGAGGCGGTCGCCGATTTCTGGCGCGCGCAGGGCTCGCCCGAATATGTTGATGCGGTCACCGAAGAGCCGGAAGACGGCGGAGGTCTATCGTTCGAGGACGAACTCACAGCTTCGGACAGCCCCGAAGAGCGCAAGTATCGTCAGGCATGTCAGATCGTGATCGAAAACCAGAAGGCGAGCGGCAGCTGGCTCCAGCGCCAGATGGGCGTTGGCTACAACACCGCCGCCAAATGGATAGAACGCATGGAGAGTGAAGGACTTGTCGGCCCCGCCAACCATGTCGGGCGGCGTGAGATCTTCCGCGACCAGGACGGCAATCCGATCTGATCGGCGCGCCAGGTTTGACGTCACGACGGCCTGTTTGAAACCCTCTCGAACGGCTTTAACCCGAAGCCGCGATCAGGCCGTGCCCGGCAGGCATTTGCACGGCTCTACCCCGCAGAAATGCGCCGTTTTGCTGGTTTATGGACAGGGTTAGGAATTTCTAAACGCCCGCACCGTATTCGTGCGCAAATGACTAGTAATAATGCCTGCCGTCCCATCTGGCGCGTTTGTGTTTGCCTGCTGGGGCTCAGCCTCCTTGCAAACCTATCCGCGCCTGCCGTGGCGCAGGACATCTCCGGGTGGCGCGTCGATCCCGATGCGCGGGTCGAGCTTGGCGTGGTGAGCGCCGAGAGCACGACGCGCGATGAGCAGCTGGTGGTCGATGGCGATGCCTTCACCGTGCGAGCGCAGGCCGGTCTCGACATCGAGGACGAGGACACCCGTTTCCGCATTGAGGCAGACCGGATCGAGGTCTTCCGCCTCGACGAAGGGCGCTCCGACTCCCACCGCGACCGCTTCACCGCGCTGGTCGAACAGGAACTCGGCGACGACTGGGAATTCCAGCTTCGCCTGCGCCATTACGACGACTATGTCACGGCGGAGAGCGCTGACACCGACGAGTACCAGGCATCGGTCGCGGTGACCTATGAGCCGGTCCCAGAGCACCGCGTGCGGCTCCGCGCGACCTGGCGCGAACGCGATTATCGCAGCGGCGCCCAGCCTGAGACCCACGGCGACGGCCCGCGGGTCGATTTCCAGTATCGCCGCCGGTTTGACCGCTATCACTACCTGACCTTCGGCCTGCGCGCCGAGGAGATCAACTCGGATGACCCGCGCCGCGGCTATCAGCGCCAGTCGGCGAACATTGCGTACACCCAGCCGATCACGCCCGACCTGCGCGTGCGTCCGGCGATCCAGTACATCAACACCGAATTCGACGGCCGCCTCACCCCGACGGGTGAACCGCGCCGCGACCAGCTGATCGTGCCCGAGCTCGAATTGCTCTGGTGGCCCGGTCGTTTCCGTGTCGAAGCCGAGGCGAAGTACATCTTCTCCGACAGCAACGATCCCATGCGTGAGCGCGAAGGATACCGCCTCATGCTGAGCCTCGGGTATGTCTTCTAGCCTGGGGAATAAGATAAGGCGCATCTGGCAGCGGGCCACACCGCAAGTCAGGCGCCCGGTATATATAGGTTTCGCGGTTGGGGTTGCCCTGGCCGTGCTCGTTGCGCTGGGTTTTGCAAATACGGGCAGCTTCTTCGCTCTGCCGAGTGAGTTCGGCGACACCGCGACTTCCTACGCGATTTGGGGGCTCAGGCCGTCCAACCTCCTGATGGTGTTGCCGCTGGGCGCTTTCCTTGTGGTGCTGGCGCGCAGTTTCATCGGCTTGAAGGCGTTCGGCCTGTTCACCCCGATGCTAATCGCGCTGGCCTTCCTCCAGATCGGCCCGATCATGGGGCCGATCGTGCTCGGCGCTTCGGTGCTGGTCGGGATGATCGTCACCCCCGCCCTGCTCAAGCTGCGCATGACCCGCGTGGGCTTCCTTGGCGTGCTGATCTCGCTCATCGTGCTGGTGCTGGTGCTGCTTCAGGGCCTGCTCGACACCAAGCTGCAGGTTGATGCCTTCCCGGTCATCGTTTGCGCGCTGGTGGTCGAACGCTGGTGGAAGCAGTGGGAGAAAGACGGCCCGATCGAGGCTGCGAAGCTCGCCTTCAACTCTTTCACGATTGCGATCGTCATCCAGTTCGTGATGGTCTCGCACTTCGCGCTGATGCTGATCGAAGCGTCGCCGCTGCTGATGCCTGCGGGCACGGCGGTCGCAGTGGCGATCCTTGGGCGGTATCGCGGCTTGAGGCTCACCGAGCTGCACCGCTTCGCGCCAATCTGGCTAGAGCGGCGTAGGGCGGCACGCGCGGCGGCGAACCCCGACCAGTACGAGCTCGATTTTGACCTGCCTTCGCCCGAAGAGGCACGCGAACGCGCTGCGCCGCTTGAAGGGATGTGGGTGATCAATTCGGCCGAGGATCTCGAGCCGACGACCCGCAGGCGGGTTCCGCAACCGATCCGCGAACCGGAACCCGACACCGTCACGCCCAACGCCGATTCCCAGTTCTCACCGCGAGCTGGCACTGAGGAGGGGGCAAAGGCTGCGCGCCCGATGAAGCACAATGCCTGGATTATCAAATCCGTGGAGGATGTCTGAGATGCTTTCGCTGTTCCGCAGCAAACCCAAGCCGCAAAGCCCGCTCGACCGGATGCGTCCCCGTGACCTGAACCCGGTCGAGGAGATCCTCGGCATCAACATGCGCAATGCGCTGATCGCGAAATACAATCCGCGCATCGCGATCGAGCGCGCGCGTGACAAGGTCGCGGCAAAGGTCGCACTTGAGGCGGCGGGGATCGCCTGCACGGGCACGGTCGCGGTGATCGACAACAACCAGGCGCTGATGGAGTTCAAGCCGACCCGCGACATGCCTGATGCATGGGCGATCAAGCCCGCTCGCGGGTCGCAGGGCGATGGCATTCTGCTCGCAGTCCGGCGCGAGGGCGATGTCTGGTACAAGGGTTCTGGCACGCCGCTGACCGAGCAGGACGTGATGCATCACATCCAGAAGGTGGTCGATGGCGGCTTCTCAGGCGATGTCGCGACCGAGGATGCCGCGCTGATCGAACCGCTGATCATCGCCGACGACGCACTTGCCGGGATCGTGCCCGAGGGCCTGCCCGACTTGCGCGTTATCTGCCTGCATGATGAGCCGTTGATGGCGATGGTGCGGCTTCCCACCAATGAAAGCGACGGCAAGGCCAACCTCCACCAGCGCGCCATCGGTGCTGGCATCGACATGGTCACTGGCCGGATCACTCGTGCATTGGTGAAAGGTGAGGTGATTACGCACCACCCCGATACCGGCGTGAACCTTATCGGGTTCGAGATACCGGGCTGGGACCGGGTGCTCGAACTGGCGAGCAAGTGCGGGCCCGCAATCGGGCTCGGCTATTCGGGATCAGACATCGTGCTCGACAAGAATGACGGCCCGCTCATCATCGAGGTGAACGCGCACCCAGGGATCGAAATCCAGAACATCTGCCAGCTCGGCCTGAAAGCGCAGATGGCCGCCGTGGGCGAGGACTTCCGCTAGGGCGCGCACAAGATAAAGCCCCGCCACCGCTCTCGCGGCAACGGGGCTTTTTTAGCCTTGGGCGAGTTTGTCTCGCTTAGCCTTCCGCTTCAGCCATTTCGGCTTCTTCAGCCGGGGCTTCGCCGGTCAGCTCGGCGCGGGTGAGCGTCAGCTGCTCGTTCACGCGGCGGGTGTTCATTTCCATTTCGGCAGGCGGCGATGCGACCATGCCGATTGCGGCAAGCGGTCCGCCAACGCCCCAATCGCTGACCCACTGCTGAAGGTATTCAGCAAGGCCCGGGATCGCGGCGATGTGCGCCTTCTTGACGTAAACATAGAGCGGACGCGCACCCGGATAGGAGAAGTCCGAGATGTTCGCATAGGTAGGGTCGACGCCGTTCATCGGCAGGCCCTGCACCTTGTCGCGGTTCTCTTCGAGATAGGAGAAGCCGAAGATGCCGACCGAATTCGGGTTGCCCTCGATCTTCTGGACGATGAGGTTGTCCTGCTCACCCTGGTCGACATATTTGCCGTCCGAGCGGACTTCGGTGCAGACAGCCTGGTGGCGGTCTTCATCTTCGTCCTTCAGCGCTTCCATTTCGGGATTGCTGTCGCAACCGACTTCGAGGACCAGTTCCTTCAGCGCATCGCGCGTGCCCGAAGTGCTGGGCGGGCCGTAGACGAGGATCGGCATGTCGGGCAGCGAGGGGTCAACATCGGCCCAGGTCTCGTTGGTCTGCTCACCGCCATAGGGGTTTGCCGCGAGCGCTTCATAGACGATCTGCGGGGTCAGGTTCAGCATGATGCCGCCCTGTGCCGACGCGAAAGCGATCCCGTCGAGGCCGACCTGCAGCTCGATGATGTCGGTGACGCCGTTCTCCATGCAGGTGTCAAACTCGCTCGCCTTCATGCGACGCGAGGCATTGGCCATGTCGGGCGTGTCAGCGCCGACGCCCTGGCAGAACAGCTGCATACCACCGCCGGTGCCGGTCGATTCGATCAGCGGCGATTTGAAGTCGGGGTTCGAACGAGCGAAGCTTTCCGCGACCTGCTTGGCGAAGGGATAGACGGTTGACGAACCGACCGCGCGGATCGAATCGCGCGTGCCGCCGCCGCCTGCGCCTGTGTCGCAAGCGGTTAGGGTGAGAGCGGCAGCGAAGGCCGTGGCAATTGCAAACTTAGATTTCATGGATTTCATCCTTGGTGAATTGATTGCGGTGTTGTTAGCGCTGAATTGTGAAACCTATTTGACAGTGTCGAACCGGACGCCGGATCAGAAATCGATCTGGGCGCGGATTGCGAAGATATCGACGCCGTAGTCCCGATTCCCCGAGGCTGTCGCAAAGACAGCGTCGGAATATTCCAGCCGCCCGTAATTGGCGAGCAGCATGGTGTAGTCGGTCGGCTTCCAGACGAGCGATGCGAAATAGCCGTCCTGCGTGCCGCCGACGATGGGCCCGTCATTGAGGTCGAGGCGGTCGTAGCGCAGATTCACCTGCAGCGAGCCCATGCCGCCTTCGCCGACCGGATTGGCGGCCTTGGTGCGGTCGAACTTGCCGCCCTTGTAGCCGCGCGTATCGCCTTCTGTGAGGAAGTAGCCGATTTCGGCATAGCCGCCGAAAAAGGTTGCGTCAGCGCCGCCAAACGGATCGTCGACATTCTGCCAGTAGCCTTCGGCAGCGGCGTGAAACGGGCCGGAGATGAACGCGCCTTCCAGACCGAGACCGAATTCGGATTCAGCGTCGAAACGCCCGGTGTTGACGAAGCGATCGGAAGTGAAGTGCACCAACGGGCGCTGGCGATAGCGAACCTGGCTACCGCTTTCGAGCTCGGCATAGTGGATCGAACCGCCGAGGTGCAGGCGAGCATCGCCGAGTTCCGGCATGAACACCACGCGCCCGTCGAGGCTCCAGTTCTTGTTCGACAGGTCTTCCATGTTGTCGGAGAAAGCGCCTGCCTGGATCAGCACGTCGCCGCTGCTGACTTTCAGTCCCGCACCCACGCGGCGCTCGAAACCGAAGGCATCGGTAAAGGCGGCGCGTTCGATGAAGCTGGTGTGCAAGCTGCTGGTCAGCTCTTCCAATGACTGGAAGTTGTTGAACTGGCCGACGGTGATCTCGGCATCGCCGGTTTCATAGGTGATGATCGCATCGGTGACGGAGACATCATTGCCGGCAAAATCGACCTCAAACTTGTAGCCGAACCCGCCCGGCATATCGCCCGATACGCCGAGACGTGCGCGGCGCGCTTCGCTGCCGAAGCCGTCGCTGATGCTCTCAGGCGCGGCAATCGTGCCTGCATCATATTGCAGACGTCCGCGCGGCTTGAAGCTCCAGCCGTTGTCGCCCGAAATCTGCGGAGCGCCCTTGAACTCGATCGAGGTGCCATCGCTGGCCGCCGCCACATCGGTCGCGGTTGCATTGGCAGCTTCGGCAGCAGCCATCGCGGCTGCTGCCTGTGTCGTGGCGGCGCTGGCTTCGGCCTCCGCCTCGCTCAGCTCCTGCTCGAGCGCGTCGATGCGATTGGCCATCGCCTGCATCTCGGCGCGCATCTGCGCCATCTCTTCACGCAGCGCATCGGTGTCCTGCGCAGCAAGAGGGCTGGACCCGGCAGCAAGCGCCGCCGCAAACGAAATCGTGTAGACAGTCTTCTTCATGGCATTCCCGTGAAACTAGACCCCATCCGGTCTGGAATGCGACGCCCCTATGTCCGGCGTGTGTAAGAGATGTGACAATCGCGCCTGTTTCTTTTCCACAAGCGCTCGGCCTCCGAGCAACCGCCTGAAAAGTGTTGCGAAACCAGTTCTCCCGCTGGGGGAGCGCAGGCAGCGTAAAGGCGCGAATGGCTGCGAATCGATCGAGATTCGCGGTCAATCAGCTGCATTTCGGAACGTTAGATCTTCCGTCAAAGTGACGGACGCGTGACGCAAGGGTTACGGATCGGGGGCAGGGAGCACGACTAACGCAGCTCACAATGGGCGATCGCAAGCTTGGCCGTACCAAGAACAAGGCGCTGCTTTTGCGACCATTTTCATCCACCCGACCAATCAGGGCGTTAAGTAGTCTCTAACCGGTCGCGTGCTAGTCGCCGGCGCATGGGTGCTGTCCGTCTTATCCTGATGGTCGCCCAAATGGCGGCGATCCTCGCTTTCTGGCTAGTGCCGGAAGGTGCGCGCGCGCACACCCACGAAGAGCCCAAATTCGTCCCGCAATGCAATTTCTCAAGCAGCAACGATGTCGCGCTCGAAGAGATGATCGGCAACGCTGTCTGGATGTGCGAGGACCGCGATTGGGACGCGAGCAAGCCTGTTGCATGGCTCCGCTTCGATGCCGAGGCGTGGGCGGGCGAAAGCCTGCCCCGCTATTTCTACACCCGCATCGCCCGCCACGAAGCGATCAGCTTTGCTGCCGTCGACAATGACGGGACTATCCGCAGCGCGCGCTTTCTGGAGGAGGACGGCAGGCCGTTCGCCGCCGGTCCGGTTTTCCAGCTCGATCTGCCCGAAGTCACCGAGGACACGAGCGAGGTCATTGTGCGCATCGAGAGGCCGCACTCGGTCCCACTATTGACCGAAGCGCGGCTCGCCCATCACGCTGAGGACGCTGAGTGGACGCAGGTTGAGATGATGATGCTCGCGCTGGTGATCGGGATGCTGGTGCTCCCGCTCCTGTTCGATATCTCCTTCTTCGTGGTCCTGCGCGAACGCTTTGTCGCGATCCACGCGCTGATGGTCGTCGCGATGATGATCTACGTCTCGTTTGCCGGAGGGCTGGTTACGGTCTTTGCGCAATTGCCGATCCCTTTGATGGCGGTGGTGGGAGCGCTGTTCTGGGCCATCGGCTGCGGCATATCGGCCTTCTTCCTCGTCGACTTCCTGGAGGACGGGGCGCAGTCGGAGTTGATGACCAAGCTCACCCTGATCACCGGGGCATGGACGATCGTGGTGCCGGGCTTTTTCGCGCTACAGTTGCACACGACCCAGCCGGTCGACGACTTCCTCTATTTCGTCACCTTCATCCCCGCGCTCGTGGTGCTGACCGCGGCAATAGGCGAAGCGGTCTTGCGCGGCAGCCGCTCGGCGCGGTTCCTCGCGCTCGCATGGACGCCGATTATTCTAGCATCGGTTGAGCGATTGCTGCGCGGCCTTGGCATCTATGTAGGCCCCTCTTCGCTCGACCAGATGCTCTATCTTGCGACCGGCATCGAAGTGGTTGTGATGAGCCTCGCGATTGCCGACCGCTTCCTTGCCATCCGACGCGAGCGCGATGCGGCGCTGACCGAGGCACGGATGCTCGAGGATTTGTCAGAGCGCGATCCGCTGACCGGACTCATGAACCGCCGTGCGGTCGAAGCGCGTTTCCCCAGCCTGCGCACCGATGGGTTCGACACGTTTGCGTTGCTCGATCTCGACCATTTCAAGGAAGTCAACGACGAATACGGGCATCAGGTCGGCGACAAGGCTTTGATCGCCTGTGCCAACGCACTGCGCGGCGGCGAGAACCGAGACACGATTGCGGTCAGGATGGGCGGTGAGGAGTTCGCGATCCTGATGCGCGGAAAGAACTCGATCGACCGCACCGAGGCGATGCGTCGGCTGGTGCCTGTTCGGATCGCGCGCGAGGTCGAGGGGCTCGACCATCCTGTCACCGCGAGCATGGGTGTGGTTGAATTCCCGCGCCACACGCGCTCGGTCGCCAGCTTTGACGAGATGTACGCCCGCGCCGACAAGCTTCTTTACGAGGCGAAGGAGAGCGGGCGGAACCGGACGAGCTCCGAGCGGATCAAGGTCTTCAACGCCGCCCCGCTTCCACGCGCTGCGAACGAGAGCGCCTAGGAAAAGCCTCAGCCGTCGCCGTCGTCACCGCGAAACGGCGCGAGGACTTCGGGCCGGACCCGCGCGAGCCGTTGTGTCGTGCGGTCAAGCATCGCCCACGTTGTTCTGGCCGAGACCAGCTTTTTCCCATCGGCATCGGTGAACTCGACCGCGCGGATCGACTTGGCACCCTTGGGATCGCCTTCGATCCACGTCGTGCCAATTGCACTCTCGCCGCTTGCGATATTGCCGCGATAGTCGATCTCGTGCCGGATCACGACCCAGAAGAACGCCTCGACATGCTCGGGCGAAGCGGCGCTGTTCCAGTGGGCCGTAGCCATGTCCTGAATCCACTGGACCCAGACCGAATTGTTGACGTGCCCGAGCTCGTCAATGTGTTCGGGCTGGGCAGTGAAGGTCTTGGTGAAGCGGCTCACCGATCCGCCTTTTCCTCGACCTCCTCGGTCATCCCCATCTGCCACAGGATAAAGGCCATCTCCTCGGCCGTTTCGCGCAAGCTGTTCCACCGGCCCGACTGGCCGCCATGGCCTGCGCCCATATTGGTCTTCATCAGGAGCACGTTGTCGTCGGTCTTCATATCGCGCAGGCGGGCGACCCACTTGGCGGGCTCCCAATAGGTGACACGCGGATCGTTGAGGCCGGCGGTCACCAGCATCGGCGGATAGTCCTGAGCCTTGACCTGATCGTAGGGCGAATAGGAGAGGATGTAGGCAAACGCCTCCTTGCTCTCGATCGGGTTGCCCCATTCCTGCCACTCGCCCGGCGTCAGCGGAAGCTCGGCATTGAGCATGGTGTTGAGCACGTCGACAAACGGCACATGCGCGACGATCGCGCCATATTGCGCCGGGTCCTGATTGACGATCGCACCCATCAACTCGCCGCCCGCCGAACCGCCGCTCGCGGTGACCATGCCCTCGCCGGTGTAGCCTTGAGCGATCAGCCCGCGCCCGGCATCGACGAAATCGTTGAAGGTGTTGGTGCGCTCGAACATCTTGCCTTGCAGATACCAGCGCCGGCCAAGGTCATCGCCGCCGCGAATATGCGCAATGGCATAGGCAAAGCCGCGATCGACGAGGCTCAGGCGCGTGGTCGAGAAGCCCGGCGGGATCGCATAGCCATAAGCGCCATAGGCATAGAGATGGAGCGGCCCCGGCCCCTCGATGCCGTGTTCGGCGAGGATCTCGGCCCGGTCCTTGCGCATCACGATGCTGACCGGGATCATCGCCCCGTCGCGCGCCTGAATTTCGACTCTCTCGGTCACATATTGTGACGCGTCATAGCCGCTCGGAATCTCCTGCTGCTTGAGCAGCGTGAGCGAGGCTGCGCTGACGTCATAGTCATAGACCGAATCGGGCGTGACCATGCTCTCATAAGAGAGCCGCAACACGGTCTGGTCGTATTCCGGGTTGTAGGACAACCCCGCATCATAGCTCGCTTCAGGAAACGCGATCGGTTGGGCGCTTGTCGGGGCGTCGTATGTGCGGATCTGCACCTGATCTAAGCCGTTGAGGCGTCCTTCTGTTACGAAAAAGCCTTCAAACAGGTCGAAATCGGTGAGGTAGAACTCATCCGAGCCCGCAACCACCGTCTCCCATTCGCCAGGATTGGCCAGGTCGGCCTTAGCAAGACGGAAGTTGATGTGGTCGTCATTGGTCCACACCCAAAGCTCGCCTTCGCGGATGTCGACGCTGTATTCGACACCCTTGCTGCGCTCCTTCACGAGCACCTGCTCGCCGGTCGGATCGGAGGCGGAGACGAAGCGCACTTCGCTCGTCTCGTTGTCGCCGGTCGCGATGATCAAATAGTCTTCCTGAGCCGAAAGCCCGGTGCCGACCGAGAAGCTTTCGTCCTCTTCGGCATAGAGCACCACGTCGTCTTCGACCGGCGTGCCGATGACGTGCAGCTTGGCTTCGAGCGTGCGCCAGTTTTCGTTCGCTGGGCCGTAGACCAGCGCTGTGTCGTTCGCGACCCAAGTAATTCCGCCGCGAAGATCGGTGATCGTATCGGCGAGGTGCTCGCCGATTTCGAGGTCGAGGATGCGCGCGGTGTAGCGCTCGGCCCCGCTGGTATCGGTCGAATAGGCGAGGAAGCGTCCGCTCTTGCTCACCGTCAACGCGCCAAGGCGGAAGTATTCGTGCCCTTCGGCAAGCGCATTCTGGTCGAGGATCAGCTGCGGTTCAGCGCCTTCGTCACCCACCGGCTTGCGGTAGTGCTTGCGATATTGCGCGCCTTCTTCGAATTCGGACCAGTAGAGGAAGTCGCCCCGCCGCTGCGGCACGGTCGAATCGTCCTCCTTGATCCGCGCGCGCATCTCGGTGAACAGCGCCTCGGTCAGCTCGGCATGCGGCGCCATCGCGGCTTCGAAATAGGCGTTTTCGGCCTTGACGTAATCGAGCACATCCTCGTCGTCGATTTCGGGATAGGACTTGTCATAGAGCCAGTCATACGGGTCCGAGATCGTGATCCCGTGATGGGTGTAAGTGTGCTCGCGCTTCTCGGCGACAGGCGGGGTCATGGTCACGGATGTTTCGTCCTCGTGAGCGTCGGCATTTGCCGCGCTGGTGGTGAGCAGGCCAAGCGCAGCAGCGCAGGCGATCAAGGCGGATGGGCGTTTCAGCACGATGTCTGGTATCCTTCGCGGGTAGAAAGCCGCGCGGGCACGGCCTATGTGGGCTTGATAGACATTCGCTCCTCTGCGGCAAGCCCGGGACGAGCCAAACGGGAAACGACCAAATGCTGATGCAGACCCATGAAGCGCGTTTGAAGGCGCTGCGCGAAGAATTGAAGCGCCGCGAACTCGACGGGTTCATCATCCCCATCTCCGATGAACATATGAGCGAATATGTCGGTGAATATGCTCAGCGGCTGCAATGGCTGACGGGATTTGGCGGATCGGCGGGCTTTGCCGCGGTGACGCTCACCCACGCGGCGATCTTCGTCGATGGGCGCTACACCGTGCAGGTGCGCGATCAGGTTGATGAGAGCCTGTTCGAATACCGTTCGATCCCCGGTGATCGGCTGGGCGACTGGCTCAAGGAGGTGTGCGAGGAAGGGGCAAAGATCGCCTACGATCCATGGCTCCACACATGGGCCTGGGTCGAAGCACTCGAAGGCATCGTCGAGCCTGCGGGAATCGCGATGGTCCCTGCGACGAGCAATCCAATCGACGCGGTGTGGTCCGATCAGCCCTCACCGTCGGATGCGCAGGCGATCGTCCACACCGAGGATCTCGCCGGCCGTTCTTCTGCCGAGAAGCGCGCCGAAGTTGCCGACTGGCTTTCGAGCGAAGGCTGCGATGCGGTGGTGATCCCCGCGCTCGATTCGATCGCATGGCTGCTGAACATTCGCGGGTCGGACGTCGCGCACACGCCGGTCGCACTGTCCTACGTCATCGCCCATGCAGATGGGCACGCCGACCTCTTCATCGCGCCCGAGAAAATCACCCCCGAAGTGACCCAGCATCTCGGCAATGCCGTCACCGTAAGGCCGCGTGACGAATTCGAGACTGCGCTCGGCGAATTGTCGGGCAAGACGGTGAGCGTCGATCCCGATTTCGGCGTTGTCGGCATTGCACAAGGTCTGCGCGCGGGCGGTGCGAAATTCGTCTTCAAGCAAGACCCGACCATTCTCGCCAAAGCGAAGAAGAACGCCGCCGAGGTGCAAGGCCACCGCGATGCGCAGGCGCGCGACGGGGCGGCGGTTAGCCGTTTCCTGCGCTGGCTCGAGGTCACGGCACCTTCGGGCGAGGTCGACGAGCTTTCCGCAGCTGCCAAGCTGCTCGAATTCCGCAAGGCCCATGGCGATCTGCGCGACACCTCGTTCGACACGATCTCGGCCGCTGCCGGCCACGCCGCGTTGCCGCACTACCGGGTCGATGAGGACAGCAACATCACCATCCCTCCAGGCTCGATCTATCTCGTCGATTCGGGCGGACAATATCCCGCCGGGACGACCGACATCACCCGTACGGTCTGGATCGATACGCCCGATGGTTCCGAGCCGACGGCGGAGATGAAGGACCGCTACACGCGCGTCCTCAAAGGCCACATCCAGATTGACCGCGCGGTCTTTCCGCAAGGGACGTGCGGTGGGCAGCTCGACGCGCTCGCGCGGCAATATCTGTGGGAAGCGGGTGTCGACTACGCTCACGGGACCGGCCACGGTGTCGGCAGTTTCCTCGGCGTGCACGAAGGCCCTCAGCGGATCGCCAAGCCCGGCGGCGGGCAGGCGGGCACCGCGCAGGAATTGCATGAAGGCATGATCCTCTCCAACGAACCGGGCTATTACAAGCCCGAGGCGTTCGGCATCCGGATCGAGAATCTCGTGCTCACAGTCGAACGCAAGATCGAGGGCGCGGAAGGGCGCTATCTCGGCTTTGACTGCCTGACGTTCGTGCCGATCGACCGCCGCCTGATCGAGAAGAGCCTGCTCACCGAAACCGAGATCACATGGCTCGACGAATACCACGCCAAGGTCCGCGAAATCCTCGCGCCGCAGCTCGATGGCGAAGACCTTGCGTGGGTGGAGCGCGAGACCCAGCCGCTTTGATGCGTTGAGGTGCCAAACAAAGCCGAACCGACATGATTGCGCCGGATTGGATGTTCTAGTAATGTTCTCCTCACGCGAGTCGCAGCGCGCACTCGAATCAGGGAGAACAATCATGATCGGCTACGTAACCCTCGGCACCAACGACCTGCCCCGTGCGGCGAAATTCTATGATGCGATCGCCAAGCATTTTGGAGTCGGTCGGATGATGGAATTCGACACCTTCATAGCCTGGGGCGAAATGGGTGGCCCTGCCGGTATTGCGGCGACTAAGCCGTTCGATGAGAAAGAGGCTAGCGTCGGCAATGGCACGATGGTCGCGCTTCAGGTCGAAACGCCCGCGCAGGTCCAGGCGATCTACGACACCGCTCTGGCCGAGGGCGGAAGTGATGAAGGCGCTCCGGGACCGCGCGGCGATGACGGGTTTTACGCAGGCTATTTCCGCGATCCCGATGGCAACAAGCTGAACGCCTTCTGCTTCAGCGCTCCGCAATCATGAGTGTGCACAGGCTGGACGGCAGTTTCATCCATCTCGGGCTGGGCGCAACTGCCGTGCCGCAGCCTGAGTCTAGCGGGATGGAATGGTACGAAGGCTATGTCGAACGCCACGGCTCTGACGGGGCCGAGGGGCGGCTCGTCTCGCAGCACACCTTCACCGAAGGCTGGCCGAGCTGGGAAATGCATCCCAAGGGTGCCGAGGTCGTGATCTGCACAGACGGCGCGATGGAGCTCACGCAGGAATTTCCCGACGGCAGGCGCGAGACGCTCGCGCTTGCCGCCGGCGAGTATGCCATCAATCCTCCGGGCGTGTGGCACATCGCCGATGTCGAGGAACATGCCACCGCGATCTTCATCACCGCTGGCGAAGACACGCAGCACCGCCCTCGCTAGCGCCAGCCCGGTGCTAGCCTTTCGCCTGACTGAACGGGTCCGGCAAATCGATACAATCCGCGACAAATTGCCGCGAGATCGGCATAATCGTGCGACACCGCTCATCTAGAAGTGACATTCTCGAGTTGCGGTTGGTGCAGGCTTCGACGCCCTTCCCCCCTGTGTCTTGCCGCCCCGCCGCAACCTCGAGACCCGAGTTTAACTGGAAGGAAGCACGATGCGCACTTTGACACTCACTCTTTCGGCAGCAGCGCTCGCACTGGGTGGTGCCAGCATTGCCGCAGCACACAACCACGGCGGCGAGCGCGGGTTTGCCTCCGCCGATACCGATGGCGACGGCGCTATCTCGCTTGCCGAAATGCAGGCCAAGGCGAACCAGCGCTTTGACCGCATGGACGCCAATGGCGACGGCCAGCTTTCGGCCGAAGACCGCGAAGCCCGGCGCGCCGAGCGATTTGCGCGTGCCGATGCCGATGGTGACGGCGAAATCACGCAGGCCGAATGGTCCGCCGCGCGAGAAGCCCGCCGTGCAGCCCGCGCCGAGCGCCGCGAAGACCGGCAGGCGCGTATGTTCGCCCGCCTCGACACCGATGGCAGCGGCGGGATCTCCGCCGAAGAGATGGCAGCCGCACGCGAGGCGCGCCGAGCAGCACGCGGCGACCGGCGCGCCGATCGTGGCGAGATGCGCCGCGGCCGTCGCGATGGCGCTCAGCGCGCGATGCACATGCTTCGCCGCGCCGATACCAATCAGGACAAGGTCGTGACCCGCGCCGAACATGACGCCGCCGTCGCAGCGCGGTTCGCCCGCCTTGACACGGACGGCTCGGGAACGATCACCGCAGAGGAACAGGAAGCCGCACGCGAAGCCCGTCGTGCCCAGCGCGAAGAGCGCCGCGGGCAACGCCGCGAACGCCGCCGCGCTCAGTAAAGCAGCCTCGCAATGACCCGAGCGGCCCGGCATTCAAGCCCCGAACGGCTTGCGCGCCGGGCCGTCTCCTTTCAAGGAGGACGCGTGAGAGTTCATGGATAGCGACAGCCCTAAAGTCCTGCTGGTCGACGACGAACCGACCCTGCGCGAACCGCTCGCGGAATATTTGGGCGGGCAGGGATTCGCGGTCGAAGAGGCCGAAAGCGCCGCTGCCGCGCGCGCCGCGCTCACTGCCAATACATTCGACATCGTCCTGCTCGACATCATGATGCCGGGAGAGGACGGATTATCGCTGTGCCGCCACCTCGTTGAGACGCACGCCCTCCCCGTTATCTTCCTCACCGCGCGCGGCGAGCCGACCGACAGGATCGTTGGGCTCGAGCTTGGCGCGGATGACTACGTGGTCAAACCGTTCGAACCGCGCGAGCTGGTCGCGCGCATCCGCACGGTGCTGCGCCGCGTCAGTCGCAGTCCGGCGCCGCAGGCCGAGATGGAGGACTGGCATTACGCGTTCGAGGGGTGGGTGCTCGACCCGCTCAAGCGCAAGCTGACCGACGCGGACGGCGTCACCGTGCCGATTTCAACCGCCGAGTTTCGCCTGCTGCGCGCGCTGCTCGACAACCCCAAAACCGTGATGGACCGGGATCTGCTTCTCGATCTGGTCCAAGGCCGCACCGCGCACCTGTTCGACCGCGCCGTCGACAATCAGGTCAGCCGTCTGCGCCGCAAGATCGAGGCCGACACGCGCAATCCCCAATTCATCCAGACCGTGCGCGGCGGAGGCTATCGCTTCGCCGCCAGCGTCCGACGCATTGCGCCTGGACCTGATCGGTCATGATCCGCCCTTGGCCCAAGAGCCTGTTGGGGCAAGTCATGGCGAGCGTCGCGCTTGCTCTGCTTGTCGCTCAGGTGATCTCGGTCGTTCTGCTCTACCGCGCGGGCGAGGAACGCCGGGAAACCGCTATCCTCACCGCGACCGCCTATCAAATCGTCGGCGGAGCCGAACGTGCGGCCCGTGGCCAAGCCATTCGCGAAGAGCGCCGCGCGCGCCGCGATGGAGCACGGCAACGCGGTGAGGCAAGACGACCGCGAGACGAGCGTTTTCGGCGGGCCGGCAACCTCCCACCGCGCCTGCGCTACACGGTCAGCACCGCTGCGCCCGAGGGCTTCGTACCGGATTCGCCCAAAAGCGAGCGCGAGGCGCGATTGCGCACCATCCTTGCAGGCGAAGGCATCGACCCGCACCGCGTTTCGATCGCGACAAAGCGCGCGGGCGATGATGAAATGCTGGTCAATTTCGCAGCGGACCGGCCGCGTCTCGAGCGAATGACCGAATGGCGCGAGCGCAAGCTCTTCCTCGTCTCGGTTCAGCGAGAGCCCGGTGGGCCGTGGGAAACCGTTCGCATGCTCGACCCCCCGCGCCCCAACTCGGCCTTCGGGGCTTTGGTCTTCCAGACGCTCGTGATCTTCAGCATCCTGATCGCCGTGCTCTATGTCATTCTGCGGCGGATCACCCGCCCGCTCGCGCGGTTGACTGAAAGGGTGAGCGATTTCTCGCGCGAGCCGGACAAGGTGGTCGAACTCGATGAAACCGGGCCAGCCGACACGCGCAGACTGATCGCCGCGCACAACCAGATGGAAGCCCGGATCGCCGCTCTGCTCGATGAAAAGGACGTCATGCTCGGCGCGATCGGGCACGACCTCAAGACCCCGCTCGCCGCATTGCGGGTGCGGATCGAGAGCGTCGAGGACGAGGGTCAACGCATCAAGATGGCGGCGGGCATCGAGGACATCACCGCAACGCTCGACGATATTCTCTCGCTCTCGCGGGTGGGCCGCGATGGGGCGGGCGTCGAAGCGGTCGACCTAGGCGCGCTCGCGCTCGACGTGGCCGAGGAGTTCGAGGAACTGGGCGAGCCGGTGATTGTCGCCGATCCCCCGCGTCTCGTCGCGCGAGTGCAGATAACCTGGATCAAGCGGGCCCTGCGCAATCTGGTCTCAAACGCGGTGCGCTATGGCGGCGAAACGCGGATCACGGTCTTGAGCGAGGGCAATATCGCTATCCTGCGGGTAGAGGACAATGGCCCCGGCATCGCGCCGGACCGGATCGCGGCCATGCTTGAACCGTTCCAGCGCGGCGAAGGCTCGCGAAATCGCGCAACCGGCGGAGCGGGCCTCGGCCTGACACTGGCGCGCGCCATTGCCGAGCACCACGACGGCGAATTGCGGCTTTCCAACCGAGAGCAAGGGGGGCTGCGGGCCGAACTGCACTTGCCGATGTGAGCTAGGCGGACCGCGACACCCAATAGTCGAACACACGTTGTTGACGTTCGGCGACGAATTCGCGCGCGTCGGTACCCGTCCAGCTTCCCGAATATTCGCTCCTCCCGGTCCACCAGCCCTGTCCCGGCAAGCGGTCGCTTTCGCGCACTACGAGCACGGCAAGCGGCGGCTCTCCCGCCGCGCGCGCATCTTCGTCCACCGCATCGAGCGTGCGGCAAAGTGTGCGCATCTTGGGCCGCGTAAACCGGAAGCCCAGCGCGCCCAGCATCTCGGAATAGCTTACCGAACGGCTCTCGCGCGCGGCGTCGAGCAGGATGCTGCGAATACGAACTTTGTTGTGCAGCGCGGAGAGGTCGGGCTTCTGCTCGAGCCCGTTTGCGTCGAGAAATTCCGCGAGCGATTTGTCCATGCGCTCAGCCTACCGCATCAGCCCGCCGATCAGATTGCGAACGAAGCGCCCGGCGATCGGCCCGGCAAGATCGGTCGCGATCGAGCCCGCTGCCGAGGTGACCCCGCTGCGCACCGGGTTAGCGCGCGACTTTCTGCCGAGCACCGCCGCCGCCGCTGCGCCTGCGACCGAACCTGCCGCCACCTTGGTCCCTCGGCTGAGTGCCTTTTCCCAGATCGACTTGCTCTTGCGCGGTCGCTTGCGGACTTCCTCTTCGCCTTTTTCCTCGACTTCTTTGGCCGTCGCGACGGCATCCTCGGCCTTGGCGAGCAGCACTTCCTCTGCGCTTTCGCGGTCGACTGCCTCGGCATACTTGCCTTCGAGCGGGCTTATCGACTGGATGATCGCGCGCTCCTTCGCGCTCAGCGGACCGAGCCGTGAGCGCGGCGGCTTGATCAGCGTACGCTGGACCACCGTGGGTGCGCCTTCGTCGTCGAGCGTCGAGACCAGCGCTTCGCCGACCTTGAGCTCGGTGATCGCCTCTTCGACATCGAGGTCGGGGTTAATTCGAAAGGTCTCGGCTGCAGCCTTGATCGCCCGCTGGTCGCGCTTGGTGAAAGCGCGAAGGGCGTGCTGGACCCGATTACCGAGCTGGCCTGCGACTTCCTCGGGGATGTCGATAGGGTTCTGCGTGCAGAAGAAAACGCCCACACCTTTCGAGCGGATCAGGCGAACCACCTGCTCGATCTTCTCCTGCAACGCCTTGGGCGCGTCGTCGAACAAAAGGTGAGCCTCGTCGAAAAAGAAGACAAGCGTGGGTTTGTCGGGGTCGCCGACTTCGGGAAGGCTTTCGAATAGTTCGGCGAGCAGCCACAGCAGGAAGGTCGCGTAGAGCTTCGGGCTGCGCATCAATTTGTCGGCGGCGAGGACGTTGACATAGCCGCGCCCGTTCTCGTCGACTTTCAGGAAGTCATCGATCTCGAGCGCTGGCTCGCCGAAGAAGTGGTTCGCGCCCTGCGCCTCAAAAGAGAGCAACTGGCGCTGGATCGCACCGACCGATTGTTTCGAGACGTTGCCATATACGCCCGAAAGCTCCTTGGCGTTGTCATAGGCCCATTCGAGCATCGCCTGCAGATCGCCGAAATCGAGCAGCAGGAGACCGTTCTCGTCGGCATAGCGGAAAACGATCTGGAGCACGCCTTCCTGCGTGTCGTTGAGATCAAGCAAGCGCGCGAGAAGCAGCGGCCCCATCTCTGAGATCGTGGTGCGGATCGGGTGCCCCTGCTCGCCGTAGAGATCCCAGAAGATCACCGGGTTATCCGAATAGGCATAGTCGTCCATGCCCAGTTCCTTCGCGCGACCCTCTAGCTTGTCGGCATGCTTGAAGGTCGGCGAACCGGGCATTGCGATGCCCGACAGATCGCCTTTCACGTCGGCGACGAAGACGGGGACGCCGTTGGCGGAGAAGCTCTCGGCAAGGCCCTGCAGCGTCACCGTCTTGCCGGTCCCGGTCGCGCCCGCGATCAGGCCGTGCCGGTTAGCGCGGCTCAACGCGAGGTGCTGGTCCTCCCCGTTTGCACCCAGCCCCAGGAAGATCTCGCCTGCGTTCTCGCTCATAATTTCGACAATCCCTCTCGCAAATACGGTGAAATGGTTTGGAGACGCATTGCAGGCCGGTCAACCTATCGACTTGCGCGAAGGGGGCTTATAAGGCGTGTGGAATGGGTCAGCCCACTAATCCTCAGCCATTTGTACTGCTCGATGATGCCCGCGCCGAAGGGGCAGCCGATGCGTTGCTCTATTCGGGTCTGCGCGAAGCGTTCGTCGCTCATCGGGCGAGCGAAGTGGAGGGCGCGCTTCAGGCGGCCGAGACTGCGCGGCGCGCTGGCGGCGAACTTGCGGGATATATCGCCTATGAAGCGGGGCTCGCGCTGGAGCCGAAACTGGCACCGCTGGCCGATGCGCGAAGCGGAGCGAACGGACCGCTGGTCTGGCTCGGCCTGTTCGATCCGCCGACGCGGATTGCGGCGGGCGAAGTTCCCGAATGGCTCGCCGAGCAGGCGCACGGAAAGGCCAGCCTAGGCCCGCTCGATCCTCAGCTTTCGCCCGGCGCGTACGTCGAGGCTTTCGATAAGCTGCGCGAGGCGATTCATGCGGGTGATATCTACCAGGCGAACCTCACCTATCCGCTCACCGGTTCCTATCGCGGCGACCCGGTCGAGCTCTACCGTCAACTGCGCAGATCGGGCGAGGCCGGCTATGGCGGGATCGTGTTCGACGGTTCGCACTGGCTCTTGAGCCTGTCGCCCGAGCTGTTCGTTTCGCTCGATGATGAGGGACGCGCAAAGGCCAAGCCGATGAAGGGCACCCGCCCACGCTCCGCCGAGCCCGCTTTTGACGCCGAATTGGCCGAGGAGCTCGCTGCATCGGTCAAGGACAAGGCCGAAAACCTGATGATCGTCGATCTGATGCGCAACGATCTTAGCCGCGTCGCGGTCGCGGGCAGCGTGCGGGTCGATGCGCCGTTTTCTGTCGAGAGTTATCCGACCGTGCATCAGATGGTCTCAAGCGTGCGCGCCGAGCTCTTGCCGGATATGGGCGCGATGGACCTCGTGCGCGCACTCTTCCCGTGCGGATCGATCACCGGCGCGCCCAAGATCCGCGCGATGGAGCTGATCAACCAGGTCGAACGCGATGCACGCGGGCCCTATTGCGGGGCGATTGGCAGGATCGGCCCGGACGGAACAGCCGCCTTCAACGTTGCCATCCGCACTTTGCGCCTCACCCCGATCGAGAACGCGCAAGGCTCTGCTGTGCTCGGCGTCGGCTCGGCGATTGTCGCCGATAGCGAGCCGCTTGCCGAGCGCCGCGAATGCGAGGTCAAGGCGGGGTTTGCGCGCAGTTCTACCCCCGATCACTCCGCCGCGGGCTGTGATCTCATCGAGACGATGGCTTTCGACCCGGAAATCGGCATAGCCATGCTCGAACTGCACCTTGCGCGCATGAAGAAAAGCGCCGCCACGCTCGGATTTCAGTTCGACCGGCATGCGGCCCGAAACCAGATCCAGGCCCTCTGCTTCGAGCTTGAGCAACCTGCCAAGCTGCGCCTGCTCGCTTCCCGATCGGGCGCGACCGCGCTCGAAACCCAGCCCATGCCGGCGGCGTTCGAAGCGCCGCTCAAGGTTGCCGCACTGCCCCACCCGCTCGACCCGTCCGACTGGCGGATCATACACAAGACCACGGACCGTGGCTTCTATGACGACGCGCTCGCCGCCGCGCAGAGCCACGGCGCGGGTGAAGCAATCCTGGTGCGCGAAGACGGTCTTGTGACCGAAGGCAGCTTCACCAACATTTTCGTCGAACGCGACGGCGTGCTGCTCACCCCAGCAGCCTCGCTCGGCCTCCTCCCCGGCATCCTGCGCGAGTATCTGATCGAGAAGGGTAAGGCGCGCGAAGCCGACCTGACGCTCGACGATTTGGCGGGCGGCTTCCAGCTCGGCAATTCGGTGCGCGGGCTTTTCTCAGCGGAACTCATATGAACATCGACATCCTCTTCGAAGACGGCGAAGCGCTCGTCATCGACAAGCCTGCGGGCCTTCCCGTCGACCGCCCTCGGCGCGGCGGCGAATGCCTTGAAGACCATCTCGATTCGCTCAAGCTCGGCTTTCAACGCCGCCCGATGCCGGTCCACCGGCTCGATACCGATACGTCGGGCTGCCTGCTGCTCGCGCGCAATCCCAAGGCGCTGAAGCGCTTCAACAAGGCGTTCGAAGATCGGCTGGTGGGCAAGACCTACCTCGCCGTACTCGATATCGAACCGCGCGAAAGTTCCGGCACGATCGAGCTTGCGCTCGCTAAGATCAGCTCGGCGGAGAAGGGCTGGCGGATGATCGCGGCCAAGAAGGGCAAGCCCGCCATTTCGCATTGGGAATTGCTGGAAACGATCGGAGAGGGTGACCGGAAACGCTCGCTGATTCGCTTTCGCCCCGAGACCGGGCGCACGCATCAATTGCGCGTCCACGCGCTTCAGGGTCTCGGCGCACCGCTGCTTGGCGACCCGGTCTATGGGCCGGTGCGAGGCCAGAACAAGGGCGCGCCGCGCACGATGCTCCATGCCGAGAGCATCACGGTGGAGCGCGACGGAAAACCCGCGATCACGGCGACCGCGCCTTTCCCGCAGGATTTCGTGCGCGCGGGCCTCAACGACCCTGCATCGAGCGATGGATAGCGACCTCCTCAACCGTGCTCACGCTCTTGCGGAAGAGAGCTTCCTCGCAGGATCCGGCCCCGGCGGGCAGAATGCAAACAAGGTCGCAACCGAAGTGCAGCTTCGCGTCAACATCTACGCCCTGCGGCTCCCTCCACCGGTCTTTGCGCGGCTTCGCGATCTTGCCGGATCGAAGCTGACCGCTGGCGGCGACCTCCTGATCACCGCGCGAGCCCATCGCACGCAGGAGGCAAATCGGCAGGCCGCACGCGAGAAGCTCGAAGACATGCTCGAAGCTGCTCACCGCGCGCCCAAGAAGCGCGCGAAAACTCGCGTCAACCGGGTCGGCAAGACCCAGCGCCTGAAGGCGAAGAAGGCGCGCGGGGCGGTCAAGGCCAATCGCGGGAAGGTGAGCCGGTCGGATTGGTGAAGCGCGAGGCCCGGTCCGCGCTTGACTTTCGCGGGTGAATCGCCCATTGGCGCGCGCTGAAACGGCGGCGCAAGACGCGTCGCCCTTTGTTTTTCTGGCCGACCCACCCAAGTGGAGGCCTCAACCCGATCTGTAGGATACCGCCATGGCGAAGCCCGCAACCGTCAAGATCAAGCTCGTCTCGACCGAGGGCACGGGCTTTTACTACGTGACCAAGAAGAACCCGCGCAACATCACCGAGAAGATGGTGTTCCGCAAGTACGACCCGGTCGCGAAGAAGCATGTCGAGTTCAAGGAAGCGAAGATCAAGTAATCCCGCAAGGGACACGATCACGCTGAACGCGCGGAACATTTCGATTAAGCCGCAGTTCAACGCCTCGACACTAGCAACGAGGCATGACCATGCTTGAGAACCTGCGTCGCAAGACGATCCCCCTCGCGCTCGCTGCTGCGGGTGCTGCGCTGTTGCCTGCCGCGATTGCGTTGGCTCCGGCGACCCCTGCCGTCGCACAGACCAATTCGGCAGATCTCGATCGCGCCGTCACCGCCTTGCGCGGGATTGCGACCATGCGCGCCGATTTCACACAGACCGACCGACAGGGCCGGTCCGCGACCGGCGTGATGACGCTCAAACGACCGGGCAAGATTCGCTTCGATTATGGCGAGGATGCACCACTGCTCGTCGTTGCCGATGGCCGTTCGCTCTACATGATCGACTACGAGGTCAATCAGGTCGAACGCTGGCCGATCCGCAATTCACCTTTGGGTGCGCTGCTCGATCCCAATCGCGACGTCAGGCAGTACGGCACGCTGGTCCCGACCGGCTCGTCGGACGTCATCAGCATCGATGTGCGTGACCCGAACAAGCCCGAATTCGGGCGAATCAATCTTATCTTCGTGCGCAACCCCAACGCACCCGGAGGCTTGCAGCTGACGCACTGGGTCGCGCTCGATGCGCAGAACCACCGGACGACGGTGCGGCTGACGAATCATCGCTATGGAATCTCGGTGCCCGACAGCACCTTCAACTTCCGCGATCCGCGCCGCTCGTCTCGTCGACCGCGCTGAACGCTTCGCCCGTCATTAGTTGTAGGATTGCGACAAAAGCGCGCAATCATTCATATACGCGAAAGCCGAATCTCGGTATTTAATGACAACAAGGCGAGCGAAGGAAGGGTTTCCCCCCTGTTGCCCTTTCCTCTGGATCGCCCGCCTTGCCCAAGCGTGACGAACGCTGATTTGAAAGCCCCAGTGCCACCGCCCCCGGCACTGGGGCTTTTTTGTTGTCGCAGCCCCGGATGGGCGAACGCACACAAACGAGTCCAACCCACCTTGTCCCGCTAGCGACCTATGACTATCCCGCATCCATGCTTTCCGTCGCGACCTGGAATATCAATTCGGCCCGCCTGCGGCTTCCGATTATCGAGCGCTATCTGAAGCAGGAGGCGCCCGACATTCTGTGCCTGCAGGAGATCAAGTGTCAGGACTTCCAATTCCCTGCCGAGGCGCTCGCCAAACTGGGCTATGAACATCAGGCGATCACCGGGCAGAAAGGCTACCACGGCGTCGCCACGGTCAGCCGCTTGCCGATCCGCGATATCTCCCGCTACGACTGGCAGGACAATGGCGAGGCGCGCCATGTCGGGGGCGAAGTTATCGGGCGCGACATGATCGTCGAGAACGTCTATGTCCCCGCCGGCGGAGACGTGCCCGACCGCGAGGTCAACGTAAAGTTCGGGCAAAAGCTCGACTTCCTCGAACGCATGACCCGCTGGGCTGAAAAGGTCGACAAGCCGACGCTCATCGTCGGCGACTTCAATATTGCCCCGCTCGAATGCGATGTCTGGAGCCATAAACAGCTGCTCAAGGTCGTCAGCCACACCCCGCTCGAAGTCGAGACCTTGCAGCGCTTCAAGGACGCGCATGGCTGGACCGATATCGGGCGCGAGTTCATTCGCGATCCCGAACGCTATTTCAGCTGGTGGTCCTATCGCTCGCCCGATTGGCGCAAGAATGATCGCGGGCGCAGGCTCGACCACATGTGGGCCTCGCCCGAGCTTGCCAAACAGGCGACCGGACACCGCATCCTCGAAGATGCGCGAAGCTGGGAGAAGCCTTCGGACCACATACCGCTCGTCACCGAGTTCGACATTTGATCGAGGCATCGACCCCCGAACGCCGCGCGGCGCAGGCGGTCGACGCGCTGCGGCACGGCTGGCCGCTCTGCATCGAGGCGGTGGACGGTTCCAATTACGAGTTGCTCCCGGTCGAAACCGCGATTGCGAGCGAAGCGAGCGCTCGGCAGATGCTCATTTCCGCTGCGCGCGCGGCGACATTGAAGCTCGCCAATCAACTCGAAGCCGCCGTTCCGCATGCCCCGGTGCTGATCTCAGGCGGGGAGCCGTTTGACATGGCAAACGCGGTTCCGATTGCAGATCCCGCGCTCGACCTCGCCAATCCGCTCAAGGGACCGTTTCGCGCCGAATCATTCGCTTGGGCCGAGGTCGCGAAGGTCGCGATGGAGTTTGCGCGGATCGCCGGGATCCTGCCCGCATTTCTGGTGGCACCGGAAAACGCGGGCGAGGCGCAGGCGCTCCATGTCGATGACCTTGCGGCCTACACCCATACGCAATCCTTGCGGATCGTCACGCGTGCGAAACTACCAGTTACCGCCAGTGAGACGGCTGAGATCGTCGCCTTCCGCTCCGAAGCGGACACGCGCGAGCACGTCGCGCTCATTATTGGCTCGCAGAGCGGTGAGCGCGAGCCTCTTGTGCGCGTCCATTCCGAATGTCTGACTGGCGACATTCTCGGCAGCCTCAAATGCGATTGCGGTCCGCAACTCGATGCGGCGCTCCACGCGATGGCCGAACATGCCACGAATGACGGAGGTTGGGGCGCATTGCTTTATATGCGTCAGGAAGGACGTGGGATCGGCCTCGTCAACAAGCTGCGCGCTTACCGCCTGCAGGACCAGGGGTTTGACACGGTGGAGGCCAACCAGCGGCTCGGCCTGCCCGACGAAGCGCGCGATTTTGTGACCGCCGCGCGGATGCTCGACCTGCTGGGTGCGCGCAGCGTTCGGCTGATGACGAACAACCCGGCCAAGGTCGATGCGCTGAGCGAGGCAGGGATCAAGGTGAGCGAGCGCGTTCCGCATCAACTGCCCGACAACCCTCACAACACGCACTACCTAGCGACCAAGCGCGACCGGTCGGGACATTTCCTCGAATGATGGGGCCCGAAGTCGCAATAACGATCCGTCCCGAAGCGCGCGGGGACGAGGAAACGATCTTCGCGCTGACCGAGGCCGCCTTTGCCGAGATGGAACATTCGGACGGCGACGAGCATCACCTCGTTAATCGCCTGCGCGATGATGGCGATCTGACGCTCTCATTGGTGGCGGAGGATGCTGAGAGGATCGTCGGCCACATCGCCTTTTCGCCGGTAACAATCAGCGATGGCGCCGCGGGGTGGTTCGGCCTAGGCCCGGTCTCGGTCTGGCCCGAATTGCATCATCGCGGGATCGGCGGCGCGCTCATCAAGCGCGGGATCGCCGATATGCGTGCATGCGGCGCTAGGGGGATCGTACTGCTGGGAAGCAACGTCTATTACCCCCGCTTCGGCTTCGCGCATGATCCACGCCTGAGCTACCCCGGCCCGCCGCCCGAATACTTTCAGGCGCTTCTGCTCGATGGAGATATGCCGAGCGGAGTGGTTTCTTACGCGCCCGCTTTCGGCTAAGCTGCTGTAAATCCAAGGGGGAGGCCAGCCATGCGCACTATTCTTCTCGCACTTGCTCTTGTGGCCGGGGTGGGTCACACGACCGCTCAGGCCCAGACCAAGCCGACCGATGACGCGATCCAGCTGCTCGTCGACAAGGGTGAGGACGAACATGCCTTCGCCCTCGCTCAGCAAGGCGCAGAAGAGGGCGATCCGCGCGCGGTCGAATGGGTCGCGTGGTTTTACGACAATGGCGCGGGAGTGAAGCAGGACCTTGCGCGCGCGATACCCTTCTACCGCGTCGCCGCCGCTGCGGGGCAGAACTAATCGCGCTGGCGGTTGGGCGTGCTGATCGACACGGGCGAGGCCGAAGGCACTCTCGAAGACGCCTTTTCGCTGTTCGAGGCAGCCGCCGAAGAGGACTTCACCAATGCGATCGTCAGTCTGGCTGTCATGCAGGCGACAGGCCGCGGGACCGAAACCGACTACGAGGCTTCGCTCGCCAGCTACATGCGCGCAGCCCGGCTCGGCAACGCGCATGGTATTCAGGGCGTCGGCGTGCTGTTCGCGCTCGGTCAGGGGGTGCCGGAGGATCGCAACGAGGCGGCTGCGTGGTTCCTGGTCGCCGCGACGCTCGGCAATGAAGCGGGAGAAGAGAACTTCGCTCGCATGACCAGCGGGATGATGTTCGCAGGCGACATGCAGCCTATCATTGATCGCGCGCATGCAATCGCGGAAGAATTCGGGATCGAAATGGAGATTGTATTCGACCCCGACGCACCGCCGCCGTCGGACGAGTACAAAAACTAGCGCCTAGCGCCGTTCGTAGACCGCAAGCCCGTCCGCCAGCCGGTTGCCCGACATCGCGATGCGCGAATCGGTCCAGTCGGCCAGAAACGCGCTGCGGCGCGAAAGGCCAGGCACGAAGCGTGCCTCGTTGCCCGACACCTGCAATCCATCGGAGGGGTGCAGCACCGTCTCGGCTCCAAGCGCGATGAAGGCCGAGTAGTTCTGCTTGTCGCGCCCCTGCACGAACCAATTGCCCGAGATCACGCCGCGACTGCCTGCAGGCAGGTCGATCATGTAATTGGTGCCGCTGCCCGCAGCATCGTCGAAGCTATTGTTTTCGATCACGACGTTTGCGCTGCGAGCCTTGACGTAGTGCCCGCCGCGTCCTCGTTCGAAGCGGCTTTCGACGACGATGAGCTCGCCGTAATTGCCGACATAGATCGAATGCGCGCACCCGCCCGAATATTCGCAGGTGCCCAAGCCGCTGAATGTCGAACGGGTGATGAATATGCGACCCGTAGGATCGTTCGCGGTGAGTATGCCCTGCTGGCTGTCGAGAAAGCGCGAATAGGCGACGTTGAGCGCGCCTTTCTCAAGCCGGATGCCGGCACCATTGCCGTCGGGCACATGCATGTTGGTGAAGGTGATCCCGCGCACTTCCGCGCCGGTACCGCGCAAGACCAGCGCCGCCTTGCTCTCGCAAGTTGCCGTGTCGAAGGTGACGGTCCCGGTCTCGGCAGCGACATAGAGCACGACGCCCGCCTGCTGGACCGCGCATTGGCGATAGGTGCCCGGCGCAATGATGATCGTGCCGCGCCGGTCTCCGATTGCGTCGACCGCCTGCTGAAGCGTTGCGTAGGATCGCCCGTTCTCCTCGATCGTGAACGGCGCGCGGGACTGCGCTGCGGCAGGTGCGGGCATAGCCGCGAGAAACATCGCCAGCGCCAGGATCAGCGCAGCAAATATCCAATCGAGCGAATCGGCTACGCGGCGCGCAAGAGAGGGGCGAGAAGGGAGATAATCACGAGCCATTGCGCATATATACCCTTTCGCCGCCCGGCCCGGGCGGCCCCTCTCGGCGGTGTACCGTTTCGAGCCATCAATTGGCGCTTGGCTTAACGGCCCTCGCCCCGCTACACCCTAGGGCAAATCACGGGTCAGAACGGAGAAGATACCCCATGAAAAAGCTCGCAACCCTCGCCGTGCTCGGCAGCCTTGGCCTCGCCGCCTGCGGAAGCGCTGATGACGCCTCGACCGAAGCGATGCCCGACACGGTCGAAATGCCGGCCGAAGAAGCGCTCGAACCGATCGCCGCAGAGCCGGTTGAAGACGAGGAAGTCGGCCCGCCGGTCAATCCGGCCGATCGCGCACCGAGCGCCGCAACCGCCAATGAAGCGGCTGACGAGGCCGAAGCGGTCGCCGCCGAAGCCGATGCTGCGCTGCAGGCGCTCGAAGGCATCGAAGACGTGCCCGTCGAGGAGTGATCTCCCGCACAACGACAATCGCCAGCGCCGCTGCGCTCCTGCTGCTCGCTGCCTGCGACGGCGGGCCCGGCGGCGCGAGCGGCCCCGGCGCGGTGAGCGAAGGCGAAGCGCAGGCGCTCGACGATGCAGCCGAGATGCTCGACGAACGCCGCCTTCCCGAAGGCGCACTCCCGCCGATTGACGCACCGCCGCAAGATGCCGAGCCAGAGACGGAGGCCGAATGAGCACTGACAGCCCGCAATCGCGCAATCCCGGCATGGATGCGGACGTGTTCGAGCAGTTCTACGAACAGCTCACCCGCTATGTCCGCGAGCGCCTGATCCCGGCCGAACCGGAGGTGATCGCCAACGACGCGATTCCCCCCGAGATCGTCGACGAGATGCGCGAGATGGGCCTGTTCGGCCTCTCGGTGCCCGAAGAATTCGGCGGCGCAGGGCTGAACATGACGCAATATGCGCAGGTCGTGAACGCGATGAGCTATGCAGCGCCCGCCTATCGCTCGATCTTCTCGATCAATGTCGGAATGTTTGCGAGCGCGCTCAAGAACGGGGCGACGGCTGAGCAGCAGGCCGAGTGGTATCCCAAGCTCGCCGAGGGCAAGATCGCGTGCTTCGGTCTGACCGAGCCCGGTTCGGGCAGCGACAGCGCAGGCCTCCAGACGACCGCGACGCCGGACCCCGACGGGAACGGCTGGATCCTCAACGGGACCAAGCGCTACATCACCAATGCCCCGCACGCCGATGTCGCGCTGATCATGGCGCGCACCGAGAAAGAGGCGCTGCCCAAGAACGCCCATGTCAGCGCATTTCTCGTGCCGATGAACGCCGATGGCGTGTCGACCGGATCGCCCGATGCAAAGATGGGACAGTCAGGCAGCCACATCTCCGACATCATGCTCGACGATGTGAAGGTGCCGGGCGAGGCGCTTCTTGGAGGCGAGACGGGCAAGGGCTTTCGCTTTGCAATGCAGAGCCTCGACAATGGCCGGATTTCTGTCGGCGCGGCGGCAACCGGCTATGCGCGCCGGGCGCTCGATAGCGCGATCCGCTATGCCAATGAGCGCAAGGCATTCGGCGAACCAATCGCGCGCTTTCAGCTGATTCAGGCGATGCTCGCCGACAGCGAGATCGAGATCTACGCCGCTGAAAGCATGATGGCGGACGTCACCGCGCGTGCCGATCAGGGTGAGAACATCCTCGTCAAGGCCGCCGCCTTCAAGGTCTTCGCATCCGAGATGTGCGGACGCGTGGTCGACCGGGTGGTGCAGGTTTATGGCGGCGCAGGCTATCTCGCCGAGTACGACGCGGAACGCTTCTACCGCGATGCGCGCATCTACCGCATTTACGAAGGCACCACACAAATCCTCCAGCTCCAGATCGCCAAGCACATGCTCAGAGAATGGGAAGCTTTGAATAGCTAGTTGCAGGCGCGCCCTTAGCGGCCAACAGGGGTTTTCATGTACAAGCTGCTGACCGACCTTTCGATCATCGAAGTATCGAGCTTCGTCGCCTCGCCCACGGCCGGGCTCTATTGCGCGCAGATGGGCGCCGAAGTGATCCGCGTCGATCACAAGGCAGGCGGGCTCGACTACGACCGCTACATGCTCACCAAAGAGGGGCGCTCGCTCAGTTGGGAGAACCTAAACCGAGCGAAGAAATCGGTCGCTTTGGACCTGCGCTCGGGCGAAGGGCGCGAATTGTGCGTCGAACTTGCCGCGCGGACCGGCAATTGCATCACCAACCTGCCCGAAAAGAGCTTCCTCAGCCACGATGCCATGAAGGTCGCGCAGCCAGAGGGCGCGCCCGACATGACCTCGGTCAGGATCATGGGCTGGCATGACGGCCGGCAGGCGATGGACTTCACCGTCAACGCCGCCGCCGGATATCCGCTGATGTGCGGGCCCGAGGAATGGGACATGGCAACCGCGCCGCCGGTCAACCAGGTGCTTCCGGCGTGGGATTTCATCACCGGCGCTTATTGCTCGTTTGCCTTGCTCGCAGCTCTGCGCCACCGCGACGCGACGGGTGAGGGCAGCGAGGTGCGCGTGCCGCTCGGCGACGTTGCCATCGGGACGCTCGCCAATTCGGGGACCATGGCCGAAATGCTTTATCGCGGTGCGGATCGCGAGCGCCTTGGCAATGCGATCTGGGGAGCCTTCGGGCGCGATTTTCAAGCCAAGGACGGCACCCGCTTCATGGTCGCCGCGCTCACGCCCAAGCAATGGGGCGGGCTGGTCAAAGCCTTCGGGGTCGGTGACGAGGTCGCGGCACTGGAGGCCAAGGTCGCAGTGCGCTTCGCAGATGGCGACCGCCCGCGTTTCGAGCATCGGCATGCGCTGTTCGATATCTTTCAGGCCCGCGCGGGGGCGCTCGACTACGATGAGCTTTCGGCGAGCATGGCCGCAGAAGGCTGCACCTTCGAAAAATACCGCACCGCGCACGAAGCCGCGAACGATCCCGTGCTGGTCGCCGACAATCCCCTGTTCGGACCGTCGCCCGCCAACCCATCGGGCTTCGACTATCCCGCGACGCGTTCTTTTGCGAACCTGCCCACGCAGCAACCCGCCGACCCCGCCCCCGCGCCCTATCTCGGGCAGCATTCCGAGGAAGTGCTCGCCGAACGACTTGGCCTGTCGAGCGGCACGATCGGTGCGCTGGTCGATGCGGGGACCGTAGCCCTTTCCGATAAGGACAACAGATGACCAGACGCGCAGCCCCCCGTCGAGCAGCTATCGTTTCGCCCCTCCGCACACCGGTTGGAAAATTCCTGGGCGGGCTTTCGAGCCTCAATGCAGGAGAGCTCGGCGCGATCATCCTGAAAGCGCTGGTCGAACGTTCGGGCATCGACCCGGAACGCGTCGACGATGTGGTTTTCTCGCAAGGCTATGGCAATGCCGAGGCACCCGCCATCGGGCATTGGTCATGGCTCGCGGCGGGCCTCCCGCTCGAAGTGCCCGGCTACCAGCTCGACCGGCGCTGCGGTTCAGGCGTGCAGGCGGTGGCGAACGCGGCGATGATGGTCGAAACCGGCATGGCTGACGTGGTGGTCGCTGGCGGTTGCGAGAGCATGTCCAATGTCGAGCACTACACGCTGCAGGGGCGCGGCGGCGCGCGGATGGGTGACATCACGCTGCACGATCGCCTGTCGCGCGGGCGATTGATGAGCCAACCGATCGAGCGCTTCGGGATCATCACCGGCATGATCGAAACCGCTGAAAACCTTGCTCAAGACTACGGCATTACCCGTGAGCAAGCGGATGCCTTCGCGGTCCGCTCGCACCTCAATGCAGCCGCCGCATGGGAAGCGGGCAAGTTCGATGACCACCTTGTGACCGTCGACGTTCCGCAACGTCGCGGCGACCCGGTGACCTTCGATCAGGACGAGGGTTATCGCGCCGACGCCTCGATGGAGAGCCTTGGCAAACTGCGCGCGATCGATTTGAAGCGCGACCCGGACGCTATCGTCACCGCTGGCAATGCGAGCCAGCAGAACGATGCGGCCGCCGCCTGCCTCGTCGTCGCCGAGGACAAGCTGGAGGATTTGGGCCTCGAGCCCTCGCTCTGGTTTGGCGGCTGGGCCGCGGCGGGATGCGACCCTTCGCGCATGGGAATCGGTCCGGTCCCTGCGGTCGAGCGCCTGTTCGAACGGCGTGGCTACTCTTGGGACGATATCGGCCTTGTCGAACTCAACGAAGCCTTCGCGCCGCAAGTGCTGGCGGTGCTCAAGGGCTGGGGCTGGTCGGAGGATGACAGCCGCCGCGAGATCCTCAACGTCAACGGTTCGGGCATTTCGCTCGGCCATCCCATCGGTGCAACCGGCGGGCGCATCCTCGCCGATATGGCGGCAGAGATGCACCGGCGCGAAGTGCGCTACGGGCTGGAGACCATGTGCATCGGCGGCGGGCAGGGCATTGCGGCGGTGTTCGAGCGCGCCACATGAGCGATTTCGAGGACTGGATCGGGCGCGAGATGCGCGCCGCCGACCGGCTCGATCCGGGGCTCGCCGCGCGATTCAGCGCGACATTCGACCTCGCCGCACCGCAGGGCGAGGCCATGCCTCAGGGGATTCACTTCTGCCTCTGCACTCCGACCGCATCGACCGCGCAGCTGGGGCGAGACGGACACCCGGCGCGCGATGACAGTCCGGCAAGTTTCCTGCCCCCCTTCCCCATGCCGCGCCGCATGTGGGCTTCGAGCCGGATCGAATTTCTCGCGCCCCTTGCCATCGGAGCGAGCATCGAGCGGATCAGCCGCGTGGTCTCGGTCAAGGAAAAGACCGGATCGACCGGATCGCTCGCCTTCGTCGACGTCGAGCACGAAACGCTCGCCGACAATGCACCCGCCGTGCGCGAGGTGCAGACGCTGGTCTATCGCGAGGCCGCCGCGCACGATGCTCCGCTCGCCCCCGCAGAGCCAGGGGACACACGCTTCGGCAAGGCCGGTTGGGATGCGCACACCGCGCTGACGCCTTCGACCGCGCTGCTGTTTCGCTATTCGGCGCTGACTTTCAACACGCACCGCATCCACTACGATGCGCCCTATGCGCGTGGCGAAGAGCGGTATCGCGGGCTGGTCGTCCACGGTCCGCTCACTGCATCGCTGCTACTGCAACTCGCCGCGCGCGAGCTGGGCGAGAATGCGCTTCGCTTTTTCGAATTTCGCGGAATGTCGCCGGCGATTGCGGGCGAAGTGCTGCATCTCGTCATGCGCGGCGGCGATGACGGCTATGAACTGGGCGCATTTGCGGGCGACGGGCGGCAAGTCATGAACGCGAGCGCACGAGTTTAGTCTAGCGGCCTAGTCGAGCGGAAAATCCTCGACCGGCTCGATCACCGAAAAGCTCTCTACAGAAGGCTCGCCCTCGAATTCGGGAAAGTCGATCGCAGGCAGCTCGACATGCGTGTCCGGTAGCCGGTCGAGAAGGTCGCGGATCAGCGTCAGCCTCCCGCGTTTCTGATCATTGAAATCCACCAGCGTCCACGGCGCATTCTCGGTGTGCGTCGCGCGCAGCATAGCCTCGCGCGCTTGCGTGTAGGCATCGTAACGGTCGCGCGCGGCGAGATCGACGGGTGACAGTTTCCAGCGCTTCAGCGGATCGTCGAGCCGCTCGCGTAGCCGCTCTTCCTGCCGGTCCTGATCGGTGGTGAGCCAGTATTTGAACAGCAAGATGCCGTCGTCGGTCAGCTGTTTTTCAAAGATCGGAGCCTGCTCAAGAAACGCCTCGACCTGGCTCTCGGTCGCATAGCCCATGACCTTTTCGACCCCGGCGCGATTGTACCATGAACGGTCGAACAGCACGATTTCTCCCGCATGGGGCAGATGCCGGACATAACGCTGGAAATACCACTGGGTCTGTTCGTCCTCGCTCGGCTTCGACAGCGCAACGGTGCGGCACTGGCGGGGGTTGAGCTTGTCCCGCACGGCCCTGATCGCGCCGCCCTTGCCCGCCGTATCGCGCCCTTCGAACAGCACCACGATCCGCGCGCCCGTGGTCCGCGCCCAGCGCGCCATGCCCACCAGTTCCTCGGTCATCGGTTCGAGAAGTTCGCGGTATTTCTTCCCTTTGAGGCCCATGCAGCTTTCCCTGTTTCCCCTTGTGTTCAAGCGACACTAGTATCAAATGTTACGTCATGGCCACTCTAGCAGACCCCGAAACCGACTTTAGCAAACTGCCGGACCTCCCGGCGGACGTGTTCACGGCCCCGCTCGCCAAGCCGGCCCATCTGGGCGAGGATTGGCTCGAACCGGCGCAGACCGACTACACGCAGGAGGATCACGCGGTCTGGAACGACCTGTTTGCGCGCCAGATCGAAGTGCTCCCCGGACGCGCGGCGAGCGCATTTATGGCCGGGCTCGACAAGCTCGACCTGTCGCGCGGCGGCATCCCCGAATTCGGCGCGCTGAGCGAGGAGTTGGGCAAGCTCACCGGGTGGAGCGTCGTCCCCGTGCCGATGCTGATCCCCGATCACGTTTTCTTCTGGCACCTCGCCAATCGCCGTTTCCCCGCTGGCAATTTCATCCGCACGCGCGAAACCTTCGACTACATTCAGGAGCCCGACGTCTTCCACGACGTGTTCGGCCATGTGCCGATGCTCACCGACCCGGTCTATGCCGATTACATGCAGGAATATGGCCGCGCCGGGTGGAAGGCGATGCGTTACAACCGGCTGAAGGCGCTGGGCGCGCTCTACTGGTACACGGTCGAGTTCGGACTGATAGAGGAAGAGGACGGCATCCGCGCCTATGGTGCGGGCATCCTGTCGGGACCGACCGAAGCGAAATTCGCAGTCGAGGCCGAAAGCCCCAACCGGATCATGCTCAATGTCGATCGGGTGATGCGCACCGATTACGTCATCAGCGACCTGCAGCCGACCTATTTCGTGATCGAGAGCTTTGAAGATCTCTACCGCCAGACGGTCGAGCGCGATTTCGACCGGCTGTATAAAAGCCTCGCGCCGAATTTCACCTATGCGAACTCGGCAATCATCGATGTCGACAATGTGGTGAAGCGCGGCACCCAGGAATACCACCTGCGCGGCGGTCGCGGGAGCGGCGCGGCTCCGGTCTGATCAGGCGTCAGCCGTGCGGTGCTGGTAGAGCGTGTAGGCGAAAAGCGCAGCCACCGATGCGGCGATCGAAGCGCCGAGCGCCACGAGGCTAAGGCCGCCGAGGAACGTGCCCGAATTGGTCAGCAGCCCGGCAATCAATGCCGCGACCAGCCCCACACCCATCTGACGCAGGATCGCTCCCGCCTCTTCGGTGCGCGTGATGATCGAGGCCATCCAGCCTGCGCTTGCGCCAATGACAATGAGCAAAATTAACGCCATAAAGTGTCAAGTTCCGGTTACATTCGTGCCTTTCAACCCTGTAACGGGCGAAGGCTGGATTGGGTTCCTGAATGGGTAAAAGCCCTGTTAACGCTTTAGAAGAAGTAGAGCAGCGCTGCCCCCATTGCCACCCGATAGACGACGAAAACCATCATCGAGGCGCGCTTGAGGAAGTTCATGAGGAACGCCATCGTTGCGAAGGCTGCGATGAAGGTCATCACCCCTGCAATCAGCGCATCGAGAGCGAGGGTCGCGCCCGCCTCGAATATCTCCGGCACGATCAGCACGCCTGCGCCCGCGACTGCCGGGATCGAAAGGAGGAAGGAGAAACGCGCCGCCTCGACCCGCTTGTAGCCGAGGAACCGCGCCGCCGTCATCGTGACGCCAGAGCGCGACGTGCCCGGAATGATCGCGAGCGCCTGCGCAAGTCCGACGATCAGCCCGTCGCGCCAGCCCATGTCCTCAAAAACGCGTGTCTCCTTGCCGATCCAATCGGCAAGGCCGAGCAGCAATCCGTAGAAGATCAGATTGAAGGCGATGAGGTCGGTAAAGCGGATAGAACTCATCAGATCATCGTCGACGACGGTGATACTGAACCAGGTTTCGGCAAGCGAATTGAACGCGCCCAGCTTGATCGCGAGGCCGAAGGCGACCGCCGGAATCGTGCCCAGCACGATCCACCAGAACAACCGCCGCTCAAGCCCTGCATTGGGCGCATCGGTGCCGATCCCGATGCTTGCAAAGCCTCCGCGCGCCAGAACCAGCACGTCCTTGAAGAAATAAACGATGATCGCGAGCAGCGAGCCGACATGCACCGCGACATCGATCAGCGGTCCCTGATCGGGAAACTCGGTGAAGGTCGGGATCAGGATCAGGTGGCCCGAGGACGAAATCGGCAGGAACTCGGTGATTCCCTGGACGATCGCGATGATGAGGAGTTGGATGATGGTCATGGAGCTGCGGCTTTGGCGGAGAGGCGCGTGGTGTCAAATTGTTTGTTTGCGAGGGCGCATTTGCGCCCTCGTCCTCTCTAGACGTCCTCCGCTTCGCTACGGACCCGCTGCGGGCGGGCAGTCGCCCTTGCGGCCTGCTCGTCGCAGGCCGTGCTCCGCGACACGGTAGCAAGGTTGGTTCCGGTTCCTGGTTACGGCAGTCAAAGCGCGACTGCGCTCCCGCAGGGGCCCGTAGGAGCGAAGCGACGAAGGAACAGCCCCGAGGACTTGCCCCCGGATGGGGCCAAGCCAACGATGACTCCTACCAGATGCGCACGCGCTCTTCGGGCGGGAGGTAGAGCGCGTCGTCTTCGTTCACGTTGAACGCCTCGTACCACGCATCGATGTGGCGAACCGCGTTGTTGAGGCGGAATTCGCCCGGCGGGTGGTTGGCGGTCATCACGCGGTTGCGCAGGCTTTCCTCGCGCTCCATCCCGCGCCAGATCTGCGCGAAGCCGAGGAAGAAGCGCTGGTCGCCGGTCAGCCCGTCGATCACCGGCGCTTCCTCGCCATTGAGGCTCATCCGGTAGGCGCGATAGGCCATCTGCAGCCCGACCACATCGCCGAGCGTTTCACCCATCGACTGGCCTGCGCGCAGACATTCGGGGCCGTTCGAACCCTCGACCGGGCAATAGGCTTCGATGAAGGCGCCCATTTGCTCGGTGAACTGGACGAAGCCCGCGCGGTCCTCGTCCTGCCACCAATTGCGCAGCGTGCCGGTGGAATCGAATTGCGATCCCTGATCGTCATAGCCGTGGCCGATCTCGTGACCGATCACCGCGCCGATCCCGCCATAATTCACCGCCGGGTCTGCCGAGCCGTTGAAGAATGGCGGCTGCAGGATCGCAGCCGGGAAGACGATGCGGTTGGTGAGCGGTGAGTAGTAGGCGTTCACCGTCTGCGGGAACATGCCCCACTCGGTCGGATCGACCTCGGTGCCGAGCCGCGAGCGGTTGTCCTCATCGTTCCAGGCAATTGTCGACATGCGATTGGCAAGCGGATCGTCGGCGGTGATTTCAAGGCCATCATAGGTCTTGAATTCGTCCGGATAGCCGATCATCGGCACGAAGCCTTCGAGCTTGGTGCGCGCCTCGGCGATGGTCGCGTCGGTCATCCATTCGTTCTCGTCGAGCGCCGCGTTCATCGCGCGGCTGAGATTGGCGACGAGCTCGTCCATGCGCGCCTTGCTTTCCGGCGGGAAGTAGCGCTCGACATAGAGCGCGCCCAGTTGTTCACCGATCGAACCTTCGACCGCATTGATCGCGCGCTTCCAGCGTTCCTGCTGCTCTTCGCGACCGCTGATCGTGCGACCGTAGAAATCGAAGGTCGCATCGTCGAGCTCGCTCGTGAGCACGGCTGCGTTGTTCGAAAGGAAGCTCTTGGCCATGTATGCCTTGAGCGTTGCGAGTGGGGTGTCCTGCAACAGCTGCATCATCGCGGGCAGACCGCCACCGATCATCTCGATCTGCTCCGGGGTCAGCCCGGCTTCCTCGATCTCTTCAGGGGTCGGGGGAAGCTGCGCTGCAAGATAGCGCTCCTGCCCGCCAAGCTGCGAGGAGGAAAGCACCGCTTCGATCGGGAATTCGCCCGAAAGTTTGGCGAGGTCGGAAGGCGACAGCTCGTTATAGGTGAGCGTCGGGCGGCGGAAGATCTGCCGTGCCCATTCAAGCTCGGCGACCTTGGCTTCGAATGCATAGACCGCGGCGGCTGCGCCTTCAGGATCCTGATATCCGGCCGCGCCCAGCAGCGTGGCGAGATAGGCGAGATATTTTTCGCGGATCTCCAGATTGCTTTCCGAATCGACGAGGTAATAGTCGCGATCGGGAAGGCCCATGCCGTCAAAGCCGATGCCGACCGCATATTGCGTCGGGTTGCGGGCGTCGACCTGAACCCCGGCGCTCACCAGCGCGGGCATTCCGGGCTTGCCGAAGAGGCCGGCGAGCGCTTCGAGATCGGGCGCGGAGTAGATTTCCTGCAAGTAGGGCTGTGCAGGAGCAAGGCCGCTCGCATTGATCGCGTCGACATCCATATAGGCGTTGTAGGCGTCGACGATCCGGCGGGCCTGCGTGCCTTCGGCCGGGTCGGAGGCGACCAGCGCGTCGACCAGTGCGCGCACGTCGCGGGTCGCGCCTTCGCGCAGCATGTCGAACGCGCCGAAACGCTGGCGGTCGGCAGGGATTTCGTTGGCGGCGATCCACTTGCCATTCGCGTAGGCGTTGAAGTCGTCACCCGGCTCGATCGACGTGTCGATATATTCGAGCCCGACGCCCCAGCTGCCGAAATTCATGGTCGGCGTGGTGTCTTCGGCGGCGCCTGCCTCTTCGTGCGCTTCGAGCAGCGTGTGGTCGGCGTGGCTGTCATTCGCGAGCGCGCTACCGGCAAGCGCCAGTGCGGCAGTCCCTGCGAGCAGGAATTTAGTTGTGCGGATCATGTCTGCGGTCCCCGTGTCGTTCCAGATTTGGTGGGATTGTGAATAGGCTTGGTTCGCGGATCAAGGTTGCTGCTGGTCGGCTGATGAGGCGCCTTGATCGAATTCAGGCGGCTTCCGCTGCGAATTGCAGCGCGGCAAGGCGCGCATAGAGGCCCCCGGCGGCGCTCAATTGCGCGTGCGTTCCGTGCTCGACCACTTCGCCTGCATCGAGGACAATGATGCGATCCGCCGCGCGCACGGTGGCGAGACGGTGCGCGATGACCAGCGTGGTGCGGTCCTTCATCAGCTCGTCGAGCGCCTGCTGTACCAGCTGCTCGCTTTCGGCGTCGAGCGCGCTCGTGGCTTCATCGAGCAGCAGGATCGGCGCATCGCGAAGGAGCGCGCGGGCAATGGCGACGCGCTGGCGCTGGCCGCCGGACAATTGCGTGCCGCCTTCGCCGAGATAGGTGTCGAGACCTTGGGGCAGTTCGCGCAGGAACCGCTCGGCATTGGCTGCACGCGCGGCCTCCCAGATCGCCTCGTCGTCGGCATCCCATTGGCCGTAGCGCAGATTGTCGCGCGCATCGGCGCTGAACAGAACGCCGTCCTGCGGCACGAAGGCGATGCGGTCGCGGATTTCGGCAGGGTCGGCCTTGGTCAGAGGCACGCCGTCGAGACGGATCGTGCCCACCTGCGGGTCGTAGAACCGCTCGACTAGCTGGAAGATCGTCGACTTGCCCGCACCCGAAGGGCCGACAATCGCGACTGTCTCGCCGGGTTCGATCTCGAGAGTGAAGTCCTTGAGCGCCGCGGTCTCGGGCCGGGCGGGGTAGCGGAAGGTGACATTGCGGAACGAGAGCGACCCGCGCGGCGGCTCGGGCAGTTTCTCGGGCCGGGCCGGGGGTGCGATCTCGGGCTTTGCCTCGAGCAGCTCAGCCAGCCGCGATGCCGCGCCTGCCCCGCGCAGGAGATCGCCATAGACCTCGGTAAGCGCGCCGAACGCGCCTGCAACGATCATCGATCCGACGAGGAACGACATCAGCGTTCCCGGCGTGATCGCCTCGGCAGAGACGGCTTCCGCACCGCGCCACAGGAGAAACACGATTGAGCCGAAAATCACGAAGATGATCACCGAGGTCATGATCGCGCGCAGCACGATCCGCTTGCGCGCGGTGTCGAACGTCCGCTCGACCGCGCCGCCGAAACGGTCGGCTTCGCGCCGTTCCTGTCCGAAGCTCTGGACCACCTTCATGGCCGAAAGCACCTCGGTCACCATCGCGCCGACATCGGCGACCCTGTCCTGGCTATCGCGCGAGATCGAGCGGATCCGGCGTCCGAAGATGACAATGGGAAGCACGGTGAGCGGGATGCCGAGCGCCAGCCAGACGGTGAAATTGGGCAGCAGCCACAGGAGATATGCAGTCCCGCCAATGCCGAGGAAGACGTTGCGCAAGGCGACCGAGACTGTGGTGCCCACCACGGTCTCGATGATTGCGGTGTCCGATGTCATCCGGCTCGAGATCTCCTTGGGCGAGTTCTCTTCGTAGAAGGAGGGCGAGAGCCGCAACAGGTTGCGATGCACCTTGCGGCGGATATCGGCGACGACGCGCTCGCCGATCCAGCTCACGAAATAGAAGCGGGCCGCGGTGCCGAGCGCAATCACCACCACGATCAGTCCGAGATAACGGAACCAGCGCGCGATCTCGCCGCTGCCCCCGACGCTTTCCGCCGCGCCGAAACCGCGATCGACGATCAGCTGAACCGCTGCCGGGATCGCCAGCGTACCCGCGGCGGTGATGGTCAGCGCGACAAAGGCGAACGCGACCTGCAGCGGGTACTTCGCCGCTTCGCGATAGACCATCTTGAGCGGCGCGAGGCTGCGCGGTTTCTTCGCGGCCTCCTCGCTGCGATCCGCGCCGGTTTCCTCGGTGATTTCGGAAGTTTCCCCGTCCATGACACCCGATCTAGTCAGCACGCACCCAAAATTCACGTGCAAAAAGCACACAATCACCCGCGCGGGGGCACCCGAGCGGCAATTGTGCGTTGCACAAGGGGACGGGACGCGCCATCAGTGGCGCCAATAACCAGCCATGCGCTTCGGGGGTCGCGCGGGCACACTTACGGGGCGAGAATGCTTTACCAGGCCTATGAGCTGCAACGCAGCTGGATGAATTCGATGAGCGCGGTCGCCTCGATCAGCGCGGAGATGATCTCCAATCCCGCCAATCCCTTCGGCAAGGTCGGCCTCGCGCCGATGGCCGCCAACGCGCTCGACGTGTTCGCGCATGCGACCGCGCATTACGGCAAGCCCGCTTTCGGCATCACCGACATTGATATCGACGGAACGGTGCACCCGGTGATCGAGGCGACGGTGGTGAACAAGCCGTTCGGCGACCTCAAGCGCTTCCGGCTCGACGGGATCACCGACGAACAGCGCGCCAAGCGCCCCAAGATGCTGATCGTCGCGCCCATGAGCGGGCATTACGCGACGCTGCTTCGCGGCACGGTCGAACGGATGCTGCAACGCTATGAGGTCTACATCACCGATTGGGCCGATGCGAAACTGGTGCCGCTGCACGAGGGGAGCTTCGATCTCGACGACTATATCGACTACCTGATCGAGTTCCTCGAGTATATCGACGAGGTCGAACCGCACGGCAAACAGCGCATGCGTCCACACATGCTCGCCGTGTGCCAGCCTTCGGTCCCGGCCTTTGCCGCGACCGCTTTGATGAACCAGCGCGGCTCGCTCGCGACGCCTGCAACGCTCACCATGATGGGCGGTCCGATCGACACGCGCGAAAGCCCCACCACGGTCAATGACCACGCGATGAACCGCCCGATCGAGTGGTTCCGCAACTCGGTAATCGCAACCGTCCCGATGAACTATCGGGGCCACGGCCGGAAGGTCTATCCCGGCTTCATGCAGCTATCGGCCTTCATGAGCATGAACCTGCAGAGCCACATGATGAGCCACTACGAGATGTTCAAACACCTCACCGCCGGCGACACCGACAGCGCGCAGGCGACCAAGGATTTCTACGACGAGTACCGCGCCGTGTGCGACATGACCGCGGAGTTCTATCTCCAGACGGTCGAGGAAGTGTTCCAGAAGCACTCGATCCCCAATGGCGAGTTCCGCCACAAGGGCGAGATCGTCGATCTGACGCAGATCAAGGACACAGCCCTGCTCGCGATCGAAGGCGAGCGCGACGACATCTCAGGCCTCGGCCAGACCCGCGCTGCGCTCAAGCTCGCAACCGGGCTTGCCGAGGACAAGAAGCGCTATTTCATGGCCGAAGGCGCCGGGCATTACGGCATCTTCAACGGCTCCAAATGGCGGACCAAGGTGGCCCCGGTGGTCGAGGAATTCATCGCCGCGCATCCGGGTCGCTCGATGAAGGCGGGCTAAGTAGGGGCGGCGGGCTCGCGAGGCCTCCCCCTCAGCGCCGCGCGGATGCTCCCCAGCACGCGCCACGCCAGCCAGATCAGCACGATTGCCAGCACCAGCAGCACAGCCGCGATTCCGGCGGCGATGGCGGGGTATTCGTAGGCTGCCCAGAGCAGGCCGACGGTCGCGACGTCCTCGACGCTGGAGACCGCCATATTGCTCACCGGCTCGGGCGAGGTGTTGACCGCCGCGCGCGTTCCCGCCTTGCCGCCATGCGCGAGCAGGCTTGCCCCACCGCCGAGCAGGAAGGCGATAACCTGCGTTGCAGGGTCGGACGGATCGACGATTGCGAGCGCGAGCAATGCCCCACCAACCGGACGAACCAGCGTGTGCACGCTGTCCCACGCGCTATCGAGCCACATGACTTTGTCGGCGAAGAACTCGACCACCGCGCCGAGCAGGGCGACCCCCATCACCCACGGGTTCTCAAGTACGCCCAGCGCGGCAAGATGTTCGGGGATCGGAATGACATCGAACCGCATCGCGAGGCCGGTTGCAAAGATGCAAAGGTAAAGCCGCCAGCCGCTCAGCAGGCTGACGCTGCCCGCAATGCCGATGATCTCGATTATGCCCATGGGCGCGAATGTAGCCTCAAAGACGCGCAAAGAAAAAGGCGGCGCGAGGATTGCTCCCGCGCCGCCCCGTTCATTTTTGATCACGGCAGTCAAAGCGCGACTGCGCGTCGGCCGGTCAGGCCGCCCTCGCGGAGGTATCTGCGAAGCAGATTACCGCGAGGGCAAAAGACTCATCAGAAGACCTCGAACAGGCCCGCTGCGCCCATGCCGCCGCCGACGCACATGGTGACGACGACATATTTCGCGCCTCGGCGCTTGCCTTCGATCAGCGCGTGGCCGGTGCAGCGTGCGCCGGTCATGCCGTAGGGGTGGCCGATCGATATCGAGCCGCCATTGACGTTGAGAATGTCGTTGTCGATGCCGAGTTTGTCGCGGCAGTAGAGCACCTGCACGGCGAACGCTTCGTTCAATTCCCACAGGCCGATATCGTCCATCTTCAGGCCCGTCTGCTTGAGCAGCTTCGGAATCGCGAAAACGGGGCCGATGCCCATTTCGTCGGGCTCGGTGCCAGCGACCGCCATGCCGACATAGCGACCGAGCGGCTGAAGCCCCTTCTGCTCGGCGAGCTTCGCTTCCATCAGCACGCTGGCCGAGGAACCGTCCGAAAGCTGCGAGGCGTTGCCCGCGGTGATGTTCATGTTCGGACCCATCACCGGCTGCAGCGAAGCGAGACCTTCGAGCGTGGTCGAGGGGCGGTTGCCCTCATCCTTGGTGATGGTGACTTCCTGTTCGCTGACTTCGCCGGTTTCCTTGTTCTTGACCATCATCGTGGTCGTGACAGGCACGATCTCGTCGTCGAACTTGCCGGCTTCCTGCGCGGCGGCAGTGCGCTGCTGCGACTGGAGTGCGTATTCGTCCTGCGCTTCGCGGCTGATCGAGTAACGCGCGGCAACTGTCTCAGCGGTGCCGAGCATCGGCATGTAGACGTCCTTGTGCATCTCGATAAGCGAGCGATCGGGAGCGACGCGCATTTCGGGCGTTTGCACCATCGAGATCGAGTCCTGACCGCCGCCGACGACGATATCCATGTTGTCGACCACGATCTGCTTGGCAGCCGTCGCAATCGCCATCAGGCCCGACGAGCACTGGCGGTCGATCGTCTGCGCCGCGACCGAGACCGGAGCGCCGCCGCGCAGTGCGACCTGGCGACCGATATTGCCGGCCTGCGTGCCTTGGGTCAGCACAGCGCCCCAGACGACGTCGTCGATCTCGCCGGCGTCAATCTTGGCGCGCTCGACGGCAGGCGCGAAGGAGAACGAGCCGAGCGTTGCGCCCGGAGTTGCGTTGAAGCCGCCCTTGTAGGCGCGCCCGATCGGCGTGCGGGCGGTGGAAACGATGACTGCATCACGTGACATGAGAGGTGTCCTTTAGAAAAATTGGGTGCCTTCCCCCGGGGAGGAAGCGGAAAGGCGTTGGCCGTACCGAGCGTCAGCTCAGACGAAGAACTGGGTGATCCATTCGCAAATCAGCGCAGGCTTTTCCTCGCCTTCGATCTCGATCGTGATCTGGGCGGTCTGCTGCCATTGGCCGGGGCGCTTTTCGATCATCTCGAGCAGCTTCCAGTGGCCGCGAATACGCTTGCCGACGCGAACGGGGTTGATGAAGCGGGTTTTGTTGCCGCCATAGTTCACGCCCATTTTGACATTGTCGATCTTGGGCATGTCGCTGTTCGCCGAAAGGTACGGGATCATCGACAGGGTCATGAAGCCGTGGACGATCGTGCCGCCGAACGGCGTCATCTTGGCGGCTTCTTCGTTGATATGGATGAACTGGTGGTCGCCGGTCGCATCGGCGAACATGTTCACCTTTTCCTGCGGCATCTCCACCCATTCGCTGGTGCCGATATTCTCGCCAACCTTGGCGGCCAGATCCTGCGGGCTCATGTGATCTCTCCTCGACTGTGCGCCGCCCGGACAAGTGGCTTGGGCAAGGCGCTTCTTGCGCCGCTACATGGCGCAGGATCGAGGGTGATGCAAACAGTAGGAGAGCGCCGGATCGCCTGCCGCTACGGCACGGCTAGGCCGGGATGCGCCCGTGACGCTTCGTGCTGGCGTTGTCGGCGCAGTTCTGACGGGGTGAGCGCGCGTGTCTCCTCGCCGTCATCAAGCGCCGATTCGAGCCGTTTCACGTAGGTCGCAAGTCCGATCTGCAGGCCGATAATCATCAGCATGACCGGCTGATAGGCGATCCCCTGGAACAGCGCGCCGACGAGGTAGATCAGGCTCGTCATCTGCAGTGCGGCCGCAAGCGGCGCGATCCATTCGGTCGTCTCGCCGCATTCGCGCTTGCGCCAACGCCTGTAGATCCGCTCCAACTGCCAGATGCCGAGCGCGTGCAGCAGCAGCCAGATCGCCAGCCCCGGATAACCCTGTTCGCCCAGCACCTCGAAGATCGAGGAGTGGAAGGCGCGTGCTTCGTCGGTCACTTCCTCGTAACGGACGCTCGCCGTGTTGCCGACTTCCTCGCGCACCGGCATCTGATAGGTGAAGCTGTTGGCGCGGAAGGAATCGAACCCGCCGCCGAACGGGTTTTTCTCGACATAATCGAGCGTCCATTCCCACACCGCCACGCGGGTCGATGCGCTTTCATCGCCGCCCGGCTCGGTGATGGTCGCCATGCGTTCGTAGTAGCTCGGCGGCAGGAAGGGGAGCGCGGTCAGACCGAGCGCCCCGGCAATCCCGATGAACAGCAGCCGCCGCTGGGTATAGCGAAGCAGCAGCACGCCCAGCGCGGCGATGCAGACGAGCCCGGTGCGCGCCTCGGTCCCGACCGGGATCAGGAGGCAGGCAAAGATGAGCGCAATCGCAAACACGCTCACCGTCCAGTGCGGGCGGAAGATCGTGCCGAAGCGGGTGAACCACGCGATCACCGGGATCAGCGCGATTGCCACGGTCGCAAGGGTCGAGCTTTCGTAGATCCCGCTATTGTCGTTCACAAAGTATTTGAGCGTCTGGTAGCCGCCCCCGCCGAGCACGGTCTTCATCCCCGTCCCGATCACGATCATGCCGATCGACAGGACCATGGTGAGCGCCAGCGCCTCGATCCGGGCGCGGGTGGTGACAGTGAGGGGCAAGAAGATCGCAAACAGCAGCGCCTTCCACACCCAGTCCCACTTGGTCGCAGCTTCCTCGGGGAATTCGGAACCCTGCAAGGTCCACCAGCAGTAAACCAGCAGGACCAGCATCAAGCCCTGTCGTACGGTGAAGCGCGCGCCTTCCTTGCGGTCGAGCAGCAGCCAGCCTGCAAAGGCGGCGACGAAGGCGACGAGCGAGATCGAAAGCTCTGGAATCAGCCAGTAGCCGATCCGCTGCGGTGCGAGGATGTCGATATAGACATAGAGCAGCACCCACAGGAACGGGCGCCTCAGTCCCAGCATCAGGACGTATCCGATGAATGCGAGGAAGACGAGATCGAGCATCAGTCCTCATCCCCGCTTTCGCGCTCAGCCGACACTTCTGCCTTTTGGCGCAGGGCATTGCGGCGGGCATTGCGCCCGCTGATGCCTGTCGCCTCGCGCTCGGCGCGGCGCCTTTCGGCATGCGCTTCGAGCTCGGGATCGACGTCGAGCTGCTCGCGCATGACCAGCCGCAACAGGGCGATCGCAAGCAGGCCGTGGCCTATCGCAAGGGCAATTGTATCGATCATCGCATCTGCGCCTTAGCCAAAGGCGGTTGACGGCCCGTTAAGCACAATCGGTTTATGGCACCCACCATGACCCGCGTGCTCCACGTTCTTGACCACTCGCTGCCGCTCCACAGCGGCTACACTTTCCGCACGCGCGCCATCCTGAAAGCTCAGGAGGCGCTGGGGCTGGAAGTGCGCGGCATCACCTCGCAAAAGCACAATCACGAGGCGGAATGGGACGAGGATGCCGAAGAGATCGATGGGCTCACCTTCCATCGCACCACCGGTACTTCGTCCGGGCCGATGCTGGTGAACGAATTTCGCGAGATGGCCGCGCTCAATTCGGCGATCCTCGAGCTTGCGAAAGAATGGCGCCCCGACGTGATCCACGCACATTCGCCTGCTCTCAACGGCGGAGCGGCGCTGCGAGCCGCGCGGCGGCTGGGCGTGCCGTTCGTCTATGAAATCCGCGCCTTCTGGGAGGATGCCGCGGTCGGCAACCGCACCGGCAAGGAAGGTTCGGCCAAATACCGCCTTACCCGCAGCCTCGAAACGCAGGTTGCCGCACGTGCCGATGCGATATTCACAATCTGCAGCGGCCTGCGCGACGATCTGACGGCGCGAGGGATTGCCCCGGGCAAGATCGGGGTGATGCCCAATGGCGTCGACCTCACCCTGTTCGGCGACCCGCCCGCCCGCGACGACGCGCTCGCCAGCCAGTTGGGCATTGCCGATGGAGCGCCGGTGATCGGCTATATCGGCAGCTTCTACGATTATGAGGGGTTGGATGACCTGATCGCGGCCATGCCCACGTTGCGCACTCGCCACCCACAAGCACGCCTGTTGCTGGTCGGCGCAGGCGAGATGGAGCGCGAACTGCGCGCCGCCGCCGCTGCGTTGCCCGAGCCGGAGGCGGTCATCTTCGCCGGGCGCGTCCCCCATGGGCAAGTCGAGCGCTATTACTCGCTGGTCGACGTGCTCGCCTATCCGCGAAAAGAGTCGCGCCTCACCGATCTCGTCACCCCGCTCAAACCGCTCGAAGCGATGGCGCAGGGCAGGATCGTGGCCGCGTCCGATGTCGGTGGACACCGCGAGCTAATCACCGACCGCGAAACCGGCTTCCTTTTCCCACCCGACGATCCCGCAGCATGTGCCGAAGCGCTCGCTGACATGCTCGACGGCCGCGAAAACTGGGACAGGGTTCGCGCGGCTGCGCTCGCCCATGTCCGCACCGCGCACGACTGGCATTCCAATGCGCGGCGTTATCAAGACGTTTACCATCTCTTGCTAGCCGATCTTAAGCGCGAAGGTGGCTCAGCACCGCTCTCGCGCGAACGGGGACTTCGGGCCTGAGGATTTTGGCGTTCTCAAGCCCTGGATAGATCAAGGGGCCTTATGCGTCTGAGCAAGTATATCGATCGGCGACCCACAAGGCGCCGGACCACCAGGGAAGCGAGCAAGGTCAATGCGCGCGGTATCGCGACGCATAGTGCCTTCATTCCGATGGTCACTGCCTGGGGTGCCTCGCTGCTTGGTCTGTCGGTGGCTGTCCTGCCTGTCGACGCGATTTCCCGCATCACGATGCTGACCAAGACCGATTTTCTCGGGTTTGCAGCAATGCCCGTTTATGCCGCGACCGCTGCCCTGCTTGGCGGAGGCATCGCCTATATCGTCGCCGCTTCACTGCGCGAGTGGGCGTTCAGACGCGGCAATGCCTCGCCCGTCGCTTCGGCCATGGGTTCGCGCATCGTGCGCCCGATCGACCCTGTCACCGAGCTTGGCAGCGAGAGCCTCGATGCGCCGATCGAAGAAGCCCCCTTCGCTGCGGCTGACGAGGAAGGTGAGTTCGTCGAGCTTCGCGAGGCAGATGTCAGCGAGAAACCCGAGCCAACGCTCGGCGAACTCGCCAAGCGCGGCTACGATATCGAAACGCCCGAAGACTGTTCTGCCAGCGAAGACGCCGATGATACCGCCTTCACCCGCAAGCATTTCCGCGCTGCTCTGATCGAGACCTGCGAGGCAGCTGGGTCAGACGCTGAGGAAATCGAAACCGAAGCCGAAGTCGTAGCCGAATTCGAAGTCGCAACCGACACCCTCCCCGACGCGCCGCGCGCGCTCGATCTCGGCGAGTTCGCCGAATTGCCCGGCCGCAATGCTGTTTGGGTCGAGGAAGAGGTTGCGGTTGAGGAAGCCGTACCCGCCGAGGAACCGACACCTCCCGTCGAGAAAGCCCAGCCCGTTCCGGCAAGCGCGCTCGAACGGCTGCGTCAGAAGAACCCCGAAGACCTCAGCCTCGTCGAGATGGTCGAACGCTTTGCCGGCGCCCTGCACGAACACCAGCAGGCCGAGGCGGCCCGGCCCAAGCCCAACCCGCCGCATCGCGATGCCGCGCTCGCCGAGGCGCTCAAGGCGCTTACGCTTTTCACCAAGGACGGTTTCGACCAGCCCGCGCGCGAAAGCGAGGAAAGCCAACTTTCGGACACCGAACGCGAACTGCGCTCGGCGCTCACCAAACTGCGATCGCTGAGCGGAGCGGCGTAAACGGGTAGTTTCGCATGAAACTATGCAGATTGCACCTGCGGAAGTAATCTACCTAAAGCCAAACTTGCCCCCATTGAAATATTACTGCGTTCTTCGCGGTTGCAATATATCCGACTCCTCGGCATTAGAGTGCGAGACGAAGCGGTGTCTGGATGACCCTTGATCCGGCTCGCTCGCCATCTGCCGCTGCAACCGGCGCGTGGGCCTCCCACCGCCTCGGATCATCCGCAGCAGCATCTGACAGGACGGATTTTTGCCATGGTGGGTTTTCCCGCTCCCCAGGGTCTTTACGACCCTCGAAATGAACACGACGCCTGCGGTGTAGGCATGGTTGCGCATATCAAGGGCAAGCGCAGTCACACGATTGTCGAGCAATCGCTCGAAATCCTCGAGAAGCTCGATCATCGCGGTGCGGTTGGCGCCGACCCGCTGCTGGGCGACGGTGCGGGGCTGCTGATGCAGATCCCCGACGCGCTGATCCGCCGCTGGGCCGACGAGCAAGGCCACGATCTGCCCGAACAGGGGCACTACGCGGTCGGCCTGTGCTTCATGCCGCAGGACGAAGACGCTCGGACCTTCGTTGCCGAACAGTTCGAGAAGTTCACCGCCAAGGAAGGCCAGCATTTCATCGGCTGGCGCGATGTGCCGGTGACGCTCGACGGGTTGGGCGATGCGGTGATCGCATCGATGCCGGTGATCCAGATGGCTGTGATCGGGCGCGGAGAAAACTGCGCCGATCAGGACGCTTTCGAGCGCAAGCTGCTGGTGATCCGCAAGCAGGTCCAGAATCCGCTCGCAAAGCTCGCCGAAAAACACGGCATGCCCGGCCTGACCGAGCTCTACATGCCGAGCTTTTCGACCCGAACGATCGTTTACAAGGGCCTACTGCTGGCGACGCAGGTGCAGAGCTTTTACGACGATTTGCGCGATCCCGAATGCGTCAGCGCCTTTGGTCTGGTCCACCAGCGCTTTTCGACCAACACCTTCCCCAGCTGGCGGCTCGCGCACCCATTCCGCTTCATTGCGCATAATGGCGAGATCAACACGGTTCGCGGCAATGTGAACTGGATGAACGCACGCCGCCGGACGATGGAATCGGACCTGCTCGGTCCCGATCTCGACAAGATGTGGCCGATCATCCCGCATGGGCAATCGGACACGGCCTGCCTCGACAATGCGCTCGAATTGCTGCTGGCGGGAGGATACTCGCTCGCCCACGCGATGATGATGCTGATCCCTGAGGCGTGGAACAAGCACGAGCTGATGGATCCCGCGCTTAGGTCCTTCTACGAATACCACGCCGCGCTGATGGAGCCATGGGACGGCCCGGCGGCGGTCTGCTTCACCGATGGCCGGCAGATCGGCGCGACGCTTGACCGCAACGGTCTGCGCCCGGCGCGTTTCTGCGTGACCAAGGACGACGTTGTCTGCCTCGCTTCGGAAAGCGGCGTGCTGCCGTTTGCCGAAGGAGACATCATCCGCAAATGGCGTTTGCAACCGGGCAAGATGCTGCTGATCGATCTCGAACAGGGCCGCATCATCGAGGATGACGAGCTCAAGGCTGAGCTTTCCGCTGCCGAACCCTATGCCGAATGGCTCGACCAGGCGCAGTTCAAGCTCGGCGATATCGACCATATCGAGCCCGAGCTTTCGCAAGTGCCCGAGCATCACACCAGCCTGCTCGAACGGCAGCAGGCGTTCGGCTACACGCAGGAGGACATCGCCAAATTCCTCGAACCGATGGCGGTGAAGGGCGACGACCCGATCGGTTCGATGGGCACCGACACGCCGATCGCCGTGCTGTCGAACAAGGCGCGGCTGCTCTACGATTATTTCAAGCAGAACTTCGCGCAGGTGACGAACCCGCCGATCGACCCGATCCGCGAGGAGCTCGTCATGAGCCTCCTGTCGATGATAGGCCCGCGCCCCAACCTGCTCGGCCACGATGCGGGCACGCACAAGCGGCTCGAGGTCGAACAGCCGATACTCACCAACGAGGCCCTCGCCAAGATCCGCTCGGTCGAAGCGGTGCTCGACGGCGCGTTCCGGTGTGAGACGATCGACATCACCTTCGATGCCGAAAAGGGCGTCGAGGGGATCGAGCTGGCGCTGAAAGAGATGTGCTGGGCGGCGACCGAGGCGGTGCTGCAGGATCAGAACATCCTCGTCCTTTCCGACCGTGCGCAGGGGCCGGACCGCGTCCCGATGCCCGCGCTGCTCGCGACCGCGGCGGTGCACCATCATCTCGTGCGGCAGGGCCTTCGGATGCAGACGGGCCTTGTCATCGAAACCGGCGAAGCGCGCGAAGTGCACCATTTCTGCGTGCTCGCAGGCTATGGCGCAGAGGCGATAAACCCTTACGTCGCGTTCGAAACGCTCGAGGATATCCGCCAGCGCAAGCACTCCGAACTTTCCGCCGAAGAAGTGCAGCAGAACTACATCAAGGGTGTCGGCAAGGGCATCCGCAAGGTCATGTCCAAGATGGGCATCTCGACCTACCAGTCCTATTGCGGCGCGCAGATCTTCGATGCGGTGGGGCTGTCGAGCGAATTCGTCGACAAGTATTTCACCGGCACCGCGACCACGATCGAAGGCGTGGGTCTCGATCAGGTCGCCGAGGAAAGCGTGCGCCGCCACGCGCAGGCCTATGGCGACAATCCGCTCTACAAGGGCATGCTCGATGTCGGCGGAATCTACCAATACCGTCTGCGCGGAGAAGAACACGCCTGGACCCCGCAGAACGTCGCGCAATTGCAGCACGCGGTTCGCGGGAACGACGCGAAGAACTACGAGGAATTCGCCAGTTCTGTGAACGAGCAGTCCGAACGCCTGCTCACCATTCGCGGGCTGATGGAGTTGAAAAAGGCCGATGAGCCGATCCCGCTCGAAGAGGTCGAACCGGCATCCGAAATCGTAAAGCGCTTCGCCACCGGCGCGATGAGCTTCGGCTCGATCAGCCACGAAGCGCACTCGACGCTCGCGCTAGCCATGAACCGGATCGGCGGGCGCTCGAACACCGGCGAAGGCGGCGAAGAGCCGTTCCGCTTCACCCCGCTAGAGAACGGCGATTCGATGCGCAGCCGGATAAAGCAGGTGGCGAGCGGTCGCTTTGGCGTGACCACGCAATACCTGGTCAATTCGGACGATATCCAGATCAAGATGGCGCAGGGCGCGAAGCCTGGCGAAGGCGGCCAGCTTCCCGGGCACAAGGTCGACAAGCGCATTGGCGCGGTGCGCCACTCGACACCGGGCGTTGGGCTTATCTCCCCGCCGCCGCACCACGATATCTATTCGATCGAGGACCTCGCGCAGCTGATCCACGACCTCAAAAACGTGAACACCGAAGCGCGCATTTCGGTGAAGCTGGTATCCGAAGTGGGCGTGGGCACGGTTGCCGCCGGCGTTTCCAAGGCGCGCGCGGATCATGTCACGATTTCCGGCTATGACGGAGGCACGGGCGCATCGCCGCTGACCAGCCTTACCCATGCCGGTTCGCCGTGGGAGATCGGCCTTGCCGAGACGCAGCAGACGCTGCTGCTCAACGATCTGCGCAGCCGCATCGCGGTGCAGGTCGACGGCGGGCTGCGCACCGGGCGCGATGTTGCCATCGGCGCGCTGCTCGGCGCGGACGAGTTCGGCTTTGCCACCGCCCCGCTGATAGCGGCGGGCTGCATCATGATGCGGAAGTGCCACCTCAACACCTGCCCCGTCGGCGTCGCGACGCAGGACCCGGTCTTGCGCAAGCGCTTCACCGGGCAGCCCGAGCACGTCGTAAATTACATGTTCTTCGTCGCCGAGGAATTGCGTGCAATCATGGCCGAGATGGGCTTCCGCACGCTGGCCGAGATGGTCGGCCGGGTCGATCGGATCGACATGAGCCGGGTCGAGCGGCACTGGAAGGCGCGCGGCGTCGACCTTTCGCGTATCCTCTTCCAGCCCCCGCTTCCCGAAGGCGCTCCGCTGCAGAACACCGAAGGGCAGGATCACGGCCTCGGCGCGGCGATGGACAATGCTCTGATCGCCGATGCGCGCGAAGCGATTGAGGCGAAGACCCCGGTCGAGCTCAATTACGAAGTCACCAACGTCAATCGCACGGTCGGCACGATGCTGTCAGGCGAGATTGCCAAGGCGCACGGCCATGAAGGTCTGCCCGCCGATTGCATCCGCGTGAACCTTACAGGCATTGCCGGGCAGAGCTTCGGCGCGTGGCTCGCGCATGGTGTGACGCTCGACCTTGTGGGCGATGCCAATGACTATGTCGGCAAGGGGCTTTCCGGCGGGCGGATCATCGTGCGCCCACCCGAAAATGCCCCGCGCGCTGCGGCCGAGAACATCATCGTCGGCAACACCGTGCTCTATGGCGCGATTGCGGGCGAGGCCTATTTCTCCGGCGTTGCGGGCGAGCGGTTCGCGGTGCGCAATTCAGGCGCTATCGCCGTGGTCGAAGGCGCGGGCGATCATGCCTGCGAATACATGACCGGCGGCGTTGTCGTCGTGCTCGGCAAAACAGGACGCAACTTTGCCGCCGGGATGAGCGGCGGGGTCGCCTATGTCTACGATCCCGATGGCAAGTTCTCTCAGCTGGTCAATCACGCGCAGGTCGACCTGCTGCCGATACCGGCCGAGCGCGATGCCGAAGACGGCACAGGCCGTCCCAAGCAGCGCGGCACGGGCGTCACCGATTTCGGCATGGGCGACATGCTGCGCCACGATGCCGAACGCCTGCGCATCCTGATTGAGCGTCACCAGCTGCACACGGGCAGCGCGGTCGCGGGCGAGCTGCTCGGCGATTGGGACGCGGCGCTCGGTAAGTTCGTCAAGGTCATGCCGCGCGACTACGCCCGCGCGCTCGAGGCACTCGAAGCCGAACGGCGCGAGGCCGAAATGGAGGCAGCCGAATAATGGGCAAGGATACAGGTTTCCTCGAACTCGACCGCCGCGAGCGGGACTATCTCGACCCCAAGGAGCGGGTCGGGAATTACCGCGAATTCGTGGTCCAGCCGGATGACGAGACGCTGGCGAGCCAGGCGTCGCGCTGCATGGATTGCGGCATTCCCTATTGTCACAATGGCTGCCCGGTGAACAATCTGATCCCCGACTGGAATCACCTCGTTTACGAGGCGGATTGGAAGAACGCGCTCGACCTCTTGCATTCCACCAACAACTTCCCCGAGTTCACAGGCCGCATCTGCCCCGCCCCTTGCGAGGCGAGCTGCACGCTCAACATCATCGACCAGCCGGTCACCATCAAGTCGATCGAATGCGCCATCGTCGACCGCGGATGGGAAGAAGGCTGGGTCACACCGCAAGTGCCGGAGACGAAGACCGGCAAATCGGTCGCCGTGGTCGGCTCCGGCCCTGCGGGAATGGCCTGCGCGCAGCAACTCGCGCGCGTCGGGCATTCGGTCACCGTATTCGAGAAGTCCGACCGGGTCGGCGGGCTGCTGCGCTACGGCATTCCCGACTTCAAGATGGAAAAGCACCTCATCAACCGCCGCTGCGTGCAGATGGAGGCCGAGGGGGTCGAGTTCAAAACCTCGAAGGAAGTCGGCGTCGATATCTCCTTCAAGAGCTTGCAGGAAAATTTCGACGCGGTCGTCATGGCGGGCGGCGCCGAAGATGCGCGCGCACTGGCAATCCCCGGCGCGGAGATGTCGGGCGTGCGGCTGGCGATGGAATTCCTCACCCAGCAGAACAAGCGCAATGCCGGCGACGATGAAGAGCGCGCCGCACCGCGCGGGACGCTCAAGGCGACCGGCAAGCATGTCGTCGTGATCGGCGGCGGCGATACCGGATCGGACTGCGTCGGCACCTCGAACCGTCAGGGCGCGGCGAGCGTCACCCAACTCGAAATCATGCCGCAGCCGCCCGAAAAAGAGGACAAGGCGCTCACCTGGCCCGACTGGCCGCTCAAGATGCGCACCTCGTCAAGCCACGAGGAAGGCGTGAGCCGCGACTGGGCGGTTCTGACGAAGCGCGTGGTCGGCGATGGCGAGAAAGTCACTGGGCTCGTATGCGCGCGGGTCGAGTGGGAAGGCGGCCAGATGAAGGAGATCGAGGGGAGCGAGTTCACGATCCCTGCCGACCTGATCCTGCTCGCAATGGGCTTTGTCGGCCCGAAAAAGGCCGGACTGCTCGAACAGGCGGGCGTCGAACTCACCGATCGCGGCAATGTCTCGGCCGATACCGAGAAATACGCCACGAGCGCCGAAAATGTCTTCGCCTGCGGGGACATGCGGCGCGGGCAGAGCCTTGTCGTGTGGGCGATCCGCGAAGGGCGCCAATGCGCGCGCAGTGTCGATGAAGCGCTGATGGGCGTTTCCGAGCTGCCAAGGTAGGGCACAGGCGAGAGCGACTCGAAAGCCACACTTTCGCCTCCGAAGGGCGATTGAAACGTTCATTTAACTTGACCCGTGGAATCGGCGATGGGACATCGGCCCCGGATGGGCGCAGATGCCTTGCGCTTCGAGGGAGGAATTGGGTCGTGAGCCACTTCAACAGCCGCCGCGCTGGATTTTACGGATTCGCCGGATCGCTAATCGCGATGGCCGCGGCGACGCCCGCGCTGGCGGACACCTCTTTCGAGGCAGCGTTTGCGGACGAACGGTTCGAGCTGGAAGCTGGCGAAAGCGAAAGCGCGGACGAGCGGATCGAAGGCGTCGCGCTGCCCACCGCTCCCGATCTTGCCCCGGTTTCTGTGCAGGCCCCAACTCAGGCAGCCGCACAGGCCCAAGCACAAGCAGCGCCCCCCGCTCCTCCGCCGCCCAAGCCTGTGCGCTTGCGCATCGTCGGCTCGCAATTCGTCGATCTCCCGGTCTCAGGCGATGCCCGCTCGGTCGCGCGCTATTCGGGCCGGGTCGACGGTTATCTCGAGGTCGGTGGCCACTTTTATGGCGGCTCCGACAACATCACCATCCGCATCCGCCCCGAATATACTTGGGGCAAGAGCTCGAACGGCGCCGTCGGGCTGATCCCGATGAACACCGCGCTCTTCCGCCCCGAAGGCAAGGGCGATTTCGACCTCTCGGCGAGCATCGAATACAAGTGGGATTCGGGCGCGACCTTTGAGATCGGCAAGATGAACATCCTCGACACGTCCGGCGCGCTGCCGATCGTTGCGAGCGATGGGCATTACGGCTTCTGGAACCTCGGCCTTGCCCTCCCGCCAACCGCTGTTGTGCCCAACACGCTCACCGGCGCGATGCTGACCGTGCCGAGCGGTAAGATGATCTACCGCGCTTGGGTGTTCGATCCCGACAGCCAGTATCAGCGCACCGGGTTCGAAACCGCTTTCGAAAGCGGCGTCGGCTTCATGGTCGCTGCCGCACGTCGCACGACGGTCAACCGACTGCCGGGCGTGGTCAATCTCGCAATCGTCGGCTCGACCCGCGATCAGTTCGCCGTCGACATCCTCCCGCGCGCTCTCACCCCGCCGCCGCAGCCCTTCGCCTCGTTCGGCGACGAAAGCGGTGAGCTGGCGTTGCAGCTGTCATACTATCAGTTCCTCAAAATGTACCCCGAGGCTCGCGGCAAGGGCTGGGGCATCCTCGCGCGCTTCCAGGCGTCGATGGGCGATCCGACCTTCCTCGATTATTCGGGCTATTTCGGCGTCTCGGGCAATCCGCGTTTCCGTCCGCAAGACCGTTTTGGCCTCGCCTATTTCCAGTACTCGCTCACCGACGAGCTGGTCGACGACATCGCCTTCCGCCTCGGGATCGAGGACGAGCAGGGGGTCGAGGCGTTCTACACCTATGAATTCGCCAAGGGCATGGGGCTGACCGCCAATGTCCAGGTGGTCGACAGCGCGGTCGCGTTCCGCGACACCGGCGTCACCGTGGGTGCAAGGCTCACCACCGCTTTCTAATAGCGATCGCCCACTTTTAAGCCGCCGCGCCCGCACCCGGCGCGCGGCACCCGTGCGCGCGCCCGATTTCAGAACCGCTCGAAGGCTATCCTTACCACCGTGGAGAGACGCTCCGGTTAGGAAATCTTAAGAGAATCTCGCCAAAGCTGTGCTCCAACTACACTCACTGCCGACGCTGCGCGGTTTTACCGGGGAATGGACTCGACAGATGGCACGCATGAAAACACTGAGCAATAAGGCAAAACTCCTAAGCGGAGATCAGGTAGGCAGTCTGCTTCCCATGGCGGCAGCCGGCCTCTTCGTCGTCGCCGCGGTTGTCGGCGGTGGGCTCGACATCAGCACCGCCTACAAGGCGCAGAACCGCCTGCAGGCGGCGTGCGACGCCGGGGTTCTTGCAGGACGCCGCGCAGTCGGGGACGACGGCTTCGATTCCGATGCACAGGCCGAAGCGCGAGCCTTCTTCAACACGAACTACGATCCGAACAAGCAACGTTCGAGCAACGTGGTCTTCACCCCCACCTCGCCCGACAACGGCAACACCGTTGAGGCGACCGCGTCGTCCGACGTCGAAACCGCGATCATGAGCATCTTCGGCTATGACGAGATCGACATCTCGGTCGATTGCTCGGCGTCGATGGGTGTCGGCAATTCGGATGTGGTCATGGTGCTCGACAGCACCGGGTCGATGGGCTGGAGGCTGACGACCGGCGGCCCGACCAAGCTGTCGATGCTGCAGGACGCGATGAAGAACTTCTACGACACGCTGGAATCGTCGACCGCAGGCGGCAGCGCGCGCATCCGCTATGGCTTCGTGCCTTACAGCCAGTCGATCAATGTCGGCCACCTCCTCGAAGAGGATTGGATCGTCGACGACATGGATATCCAGTCGCGCGAGGCTCAATACGAGACGGTCACCGAAGAAACCGACGAGATCAGCCACTACGAGGACCCGGTCTATTCGAGCTCTTCGGGCGAAAGCTCGACCTGGCTCATCGCGCGCGACCTCCTGAACGCCGATGAATACCGGCGTCGCCGCGATTGCCGCAACGATCTGCCGAGCAACACCAGCTGGAGCGACTACGGTTCCGCCTCTTCGGAGACCGAGACCGAGATCAACAGCCAGGGCCAGGAAGTCACCACGACGACCACCACCCAGCTGCAGACCCGCGAAACCTATACCTGCATCCGTGTGCGCGACGGTGGGCGGCGCTACTGGGCTCCGCAATATTCGCGCTATGCCCGCAACAAATACGATTACGACGTCGCAACCCGCGATCCGGTCTACGTGACGGTCGAGACCACCGAATTCTCGCACTTCCTCTACAAGGCGGTGAATTACGATGTGAGCTCGTTCAAGCTCTTCAACGCGGTGAACACGCCCACCGGTTCGGACGGTGAAGACGTTACCTCGACTTGGCGCGGGTGCATCGAGGAGCGCGACACGGTCGCGTCGGGTTCGATCGGCTACAACTCGGTATCGGGTATCACGCCGAGCGAAGCCTACGACCTCGACATCGATTCCGTGCCGACATCAGACGATGCGACCAAGTGGCGTCCGATGTGGGGCAATGTCTCCTATTACCGCACCGAGTTCGTCAGCACGTGGCGCGGCGGCTACTGGGATCTGAGCAGCCGCGATGAAAGCGAAAATGGCGGCCAGGCCTCGTCACGTTGCCCCTACGAAGCGCAGCTTCTGACCGAAATGTCCGAGGCCGCGTTCGACAATTACGCGGACTCGCTGATCGCGACGGGCAACACCTATCACGATCTCGGCATCCTCTGGGGCGCCCGGTTGAGCTCGCCGCAGGGCCTCTTTGCGAGCAACGTGAACGCGGCTCCCGCCAATGGCGGCAACGTGTCGCGGCACCTCATCTTCATGACCGACGGTTCGATGCAGCCGAGTGTGGCCGTCCAGAGCGCCTATGGCATCGAGTTCCACGATAAGCGCGTGACCGATGACGGTTCGGACGACCACACCAGCCGCCACAACGATCGCTTCCTCGCGCTGTGCGAAGCGGTGAAGGCCAAGGGCATCCGCCTGTGGGTGATCGCCTTTGCCACCGGGCTGACCGACGAGCTTGTCACCTGCGCATCGGACCAGAGTTCGTTCCTCGCCGAGAACGCCAGCGAACTGAACACCGCCTTCCAGGAAATCGCGAAGGAAGTGGGCGAACTGAGGATTACCCAATGATGCAGAGAATCCGGCTCCGCAAACTCGGGCGCAAGCTGCGCCGCGAGGAAGAAGGTCTGACCATCGTTGAATTCGCGATCGTCGCGCCTGTGTTCCTCCTGCTCATGATGGGCTCGCTCGACATCGGCCACATGGTCTATGCCCAGTCGGTCCTCAACGGCGCGGTCCAGTCGGCTGCGCGCGAGGCCTCGCTCGAAGGCGCGAGCACCTCCGATGCCGATGCACGGGTGCTTGCCCAGGTCGAGAACGTAATGCCCGACGTAACGCTCTCGACCAGCCGTACAAGCTATTACGACTTTGCCGATATCGAGCGCCCCGAGCAGTGGAACGACGCCAACGACGACGGCACTTGCAATAGTGGCGAGGCCTATGTCGACGAGAACCGCAACGGTCGCTGGGACAGCGATATCGGTCAGTCGGGCAATGGCGGCGCGAATGACGTCGTCATCTACTCTGTCGAGGCGACCTACACTCCTATCGTGAAAGTGCCTTTCATGGACCGCGCCTATGGCCAGCGCACGCTTTCGTCCAACGCGATCCGGAAGAACCAGCCGTTCGCGACCCAGGCCAGTTATTCCTCCGAAGCAGGGACCTGCAGCTGATGAAGATCCGTTCCAAATCCTTCCCCAAGCTCTTCCGCCGCCTGCGCGAAGAGGAAGGCGTCTCGACGATCGAGTTCGGCTTTCTGCTTCCGATCTTCATCACCTTGGGGCTGACCGGCACCGAGCTGGCGTTGCTTTCGACGGTGAACATGCAGGTCAGCCAGGCTGCGATCTCGCTCGCCGATAACGCATCGCGTCTCGGTCAGACCGATAACAGCGCGGTGACGCCGACCGTGACCGAAGCCGATATCGACGCGATCATGTCGGGCGCGATTCGTCAGGGTGAGCCGTTCGAACTGGGCACCAAGGGGCGCGTTATCCTTTCAAGCCTCGAATATGACGACACGACCGGGCGCCAGTACATTCACTGGCAGCGCTGTCGCGGCGATCTCGACCGCCAGTCGGCCTACGGTGACGAAAACGAACTGAACGGCCTTGGATCGCACCGGATTCTGGGTGTTGGCCAGTCCGCCAACCTGATCACCGCACCCCAGGATTCTGCGCTGATGGTGGCGGAAATCTTTTACGAATACGAAGGCATCGTTGCTGGCAGTATCGTCGAGAAAAAGGTCTTCCGCGAGGAAGCCATCTTCGCCATTCGCGATGATCGCAATCTCGGTCCGGGCGTGACCGGATCGGACAGCGAGTCATCCTGCTCGAACTGATCGGCGACAAGGTAAATCGGCGTGACCAAAAAAACCTATGCCATGCTCGCAGTCGGCCTTGTCGCGGCCGTGCTGCTTTTCATGGGCGAAGGCGGTCCGGTCGATCAGCTTTCGAACTCGGTCGAGCAATCGAGCGAGACCCGCAGCACCGCTGACGAGGAGGCGGAAGCGCCACCTACGGCGGCTGCCGCCGCTCCAGCGCCGCAGAACGCTTCGGCAAGCGCAAGCAATGGCTCGTGGGGCAGTTACACTCCGGCACGGCCCAAACGGCGCAGCTCGTCGTCGTCGTCGACGCCGAGGTCCGCCCAGCGCGAAAGCCGCAACCATCGCCTTCGCTCGGGCGAAACCGGTGCGCTCTCGCTCGAACGCCAGAATATCGAGGAATAGGCCCGCTTCTGGTTCGCCGGATGTGACGTTCTAGCCGCTGCCGCTTGCGCATTTGACGCAGGCCGCAACGCTCGGATCGTGCGCGAGCCGCTTGGCCGCGATCTCCTCGCCGCAATTGAGGCAATAGCCCCATTCGCCTTGGTCGAGCCGCTCGAGCGCCGCCTTTATCCGCGCGCGTTCGGCCTTGCGGCGACGCTCCTGCGCCTGCGCCATCGCCTGCTGCTGCATAGCATCCATCCGGCTTAGCCGCCCGACGCTGTCCTGCTGCAATTCAACCGGCGCGCGCGCCTCGCCCGAGATACGATCCTCCTCGGCAAGCTCGGCTTCGCGAGCGAGCAGGCTCTGGCGGGCTTCCTCTTCGGTCATGGGGCCCAGTCTATGCTCCCTCGCCCCTTGGCTTCAAGAAAGGCGTTGGCCTGGCTGAATGGCTTTGAACCGAAGAAGCCCGAATGGGCTGATAGCGGGCTCGGATGGACCGAACTCAGGATCAGATGTCGGTCAGACGAACTTAGACCGCGCACTCTTCCAGCCTTCTTCTTCGCATGGCTGCCCCATAGAACAAAAACCGCCGGATCATCCCGATCGGCCACGGCCTGCACCGCGGCATCGGTGATTGCATCCCAGCCGCGCCCGGCATGGCTGCCCGCCTTGCCGGCCTCGACCGTCAGCGTGTTGTTGAGCAGCAGCACGCCCTGTTCGGCCCATTTGGTGAGGTTTCCCGTCGCCGGTCGGGGAATGCCGAGATCGCTTTCCAGCTCCTTGAAAATATTGACCAGCGACGGCGGCGGCTTGACGCCATCGGGCACCGAAAAGCTAAGCCCATGCGCTTGCCCGGGCCCGTGATAGGGGTCCTGCCCCAGTATCACGACGCGCACAGAATCGAGCGGTGTGGTGGCGAGAGCCGCGAGCCGCTGTCCGCGGGGCGGGTAGATGGTCTTGCCCGCATCCTCCTCCGCCCGCAGCCACCCGCCGAGCTTGCGCGCTTCGGGCGTGCTCAGCACCGGCTCGAGCGCCGCGCGCCAGCTTGTCGGGATGTCCTCGCTTGCCATGAGCGTCAGGCTACACCCGCCTTGCCCTCCGGCGCGAGACGGCACTTCCCCTCTTTCCCCATGTCGAGTAATGGCTGAGCGCGATGACAGTGCATTTCCATGAAGAAGACCTGCCCGACGGCGTGCTCGAAGGCACCGCCCCGTTGGCCGTTGACACAGAGACCATGGGTCTCGTCACCCACCGCGACCGCCTGTGCGTGGTCCAGATCAGCGACGGATCGGGCGATGAACACCTCGTGCGCTTCTCACCGGGGAGCGATTACGAGGCCCCCAATCTGACGCGCCTGCTGGCTGATGAAAGCCGGTTGAAGCTCTACCACTTCGCGCGCTTCGACCTTGCCGCGATCCAGTATTATCTCGGCGTGATGGCCGCGCCCGTCTTCTGCACCAAGATCGCGAGCAAGCTGGTGCGCACCTATACCGACCGCCACGGCCTCAAAAACCTCACCGACGAGCTTTTGAACGAGAGTATGTCGAAGCAGCAGCAAAGCTCCGACTGGGGCGGGCCCGACATCAACGAAGCCCAGCGCGACTATGCCGCGAGCGATGTGCGTTATCTCCACCGCTTGAAGGACGAGCTTGAACGCAGGCTGGAACGCGAAGGTCGCACGGAGATTGCACAGGCATGCTTCGACTTCCTTCCGACCCGCGCCCTGCTCGACATTGCCGGATGGGATGGACGCGACATATTCAGCCACAATGAAGGCTTCTACCGCTAGGGCGGGCCAAGAGACGAACAATGGTCATCAAACGCCGCATCGAAACCAGCGAAGCGAAGGAACTGCGCTCCAAGCGTCAGCACTTCGCCGCGCCCGGTGGCAGCCATGACAAGCTCATCGGCTTCCTGGCACGCGCGCTGCCGATGGGCGTGGGCGTGCTTGCGGCGCTGATGGTGATCACGCCTCTGTCCCCGCGTGGCGAGGTCAGTTTTCTTCTCGATCGCAACGAGGTCGCGATCATCGACGAGCGGCTGAGCGTCGACAACGCCATGTATCGCGGACGTGACGTGCAGGGCCGCCCGTTCTCGATCCGCGCGGGCGAGGCCGTCCAGCGCTCGAGCGCCGAAGGCAAGGTGCGGATGAAAGACCTGATGGCGCAATTGCTGCTCGAAGATGGCCCCGCGCAACTGATGGCGCTTGGCGGGATCTACGATATCAACGAAGAGGTCGTCGCGGTCGATGGCGAGCTGCGCCTTCGCACCGCCGACGGCTATTCGATGACCGCGAGCGGGGTCAGCTTCGACCTTGAAGAGCGCATGATGCGCGGGGCCGGAGGGGTCGAGGGCGCGGTGCCTGCGGGCACATTCTCGGCAGACTCGATGGAAGCCGATATCGACGCCCGCACGATCCGATTGAACGGCAATGCACGGCTGCGCATGGTGCCCGGCGAATTGAGGATGCCTTAAAGATGACGAGCACGAACGGACTTGGAAAAGTGGCGTTGACCTGGGCCGCAGCAGGCTTTGCCCTGACCGCGGTGCTGGCGAGCGGAATGCGCGCCGATGCGCAATCGATCGCCTCGCACAACACCAACGCGCCTGTGACTTTCGATTCGGGCAGCTTCACGCTCGACGACCGCGCGAACCGGGTGGTACTCACCGGCGGAGTGGTGGTGAGCCAGGCCGGACTGACCGTGCGTTCGAACCGGATGCTTGCCAACTATGCCGATGACGGCACGCTCGACATCACGCGGATCACCGCGAATGGCGGCGTGGTCGTCACGCGCGGCAATGAACGCGCAAGCGGCGATGTGGCGGTCTATGATTTCGGTCGCCGCGTCATCACCATGGCTGGCAATGTCCGCCTCAGCCGCGGCGGCGACACGCTGAGCGGCGGCAGGCTCGTGATCGACTTGGCAAGCGGCGTTTCCACCGTAGACGGCCGCGCAAGCGGCGGCTCGCAAGGCGAGGAAGGCTCCGATGGCAGGGTAAGAGGGACGTTCAGCGTTTCGGGGGAATAAGGTCGCAAGGGTTTTGTCCGGGGTTGCCGGGATCTGACCACGAAGGGCCGACCTAGTTTGATCAGAGTCTTTGTTTGCTTGGCCCCATCCGGGGCCAAGTCCTCGCTAGACGCGCATCGAAGATGCGCCCGCTGCGGGCGGGCGGTCGCCCTTGCGGCCTGCTGGTCGCAGGCCGTGCTCCGCGACACGGTGGCGAGCTAAAGCCGAGACCTTGCCTTAGAGGCCGGGAATGGTTCGGTCGGCGACGAGCCGACCGCGAGCGCAAGCGCGCGAGCCGCAGGTGCCCGACTGAACGAAGTGAAGGAGGAAAAGCACCGAGGAGTGGCCCCGGATGGGGCCACACAAACCGACAACGCCAGTCAGAGCGCGACTGCGCGGCCCGCAGCGGGTCCGTAGCGAAGCGGAGGACGTCTAGCGAGGACGAAGGCGCGGATGCGCCTTCGAAAGACTAAAACGCGTTATCGTGCTGGAGCACCCAGAACGTCTGGAACACGATCCGGATGTCGCGCCGCAGCGACCAGCCCGAAACGTATTCGAGATCGGATTGCAGGCGGTCGGTGAGGTCTTTTTCCTCTTCGGTCGCGCCGCGATGGCCGCGCACTTGTGCAAGTCCAGTCAGGCCCGGTTTAAGACAGTGCCGCGCCCAGTACTTGGCGTCGACTTCCCAGAAATACTTGTTGTTCGCCTGACTGCCGAGCGCGTGCGGGCGTGGGCCGACGATCGACATGTCGCCGCGCAGCACGTTGATCAATTGCGGCAGCTCGTCGAGGCTCGTGCGGCGAATGAATGCGCCCACTTTGGTCACACGGTCGTCCTGCCGCCCGGTCGAACGGTCGCCGTTCTCATCGTTCTTGCCAACAGCCATCGAGCGGAACTTGAGCATGTTGAAGAACTTGTTGCCCTGCCCCAGCCGCCGCTGGACGAACAGGGCCGGCCCGCCATCCTCGAGCTTGATCCGCGCGGCGACGAAGAGCAGCACCGGGGACAAGGCGGCCAGCGCCGCGCTCGCGACCGCAACGTCGAAAAGCCGCTTCGTGATGCGTGCGCGCAGGCCCAGGGGACCGGTTGAGACCACCAGGGTCGTCCTGTCCAACCGGTCGTAGCGATGCAGGCCGACCGCGCCGAGATCGTGCGCAGGCTCGCTCACGATCTCGCCATAGACGCCCGCCGACTTCAGCAGAAACGCCCATTCTTCGCGGCGTTCCTTGGGGGTCGAAATCACCACCCGGTCTTGGTTCTTGAGAAGCTTGCCCAGCCGGTCGAGCATGAAGGGATCGTGGCTGGCGGGATCGAGACCGAACTTTTGAGCCGAAACCGACACCGACATCGGCAGGTCGAATTCCGGCCCGCCGTCGCGAATGACCAGCTGGTTGCGCGTCCGGCCGCCCCAGAATTTCGTGATAAACATCGGCACGAGGCGGCGGAGCGCCACGATCGCTATGGCCGACATGACAAAGCCGAGCGTCACGGACACACGGCTGAATTCGGCATTCGACTTGGTGTAGAAAGCGACGAAGTTGATCAATGCCGCCGCGATTAGAAGCGCCGTCAGCGCTTGCCGCGCGGCAAAGGTCCAGTTCGACAGCGCCCGCGCGCCATAGGTCTGGTTGTAGAACGCGATGGTGAAATAGACCGGCAGCATCGTCTGCACCGCGACGATATTGGTCTCGAACCACCACACGCCCTGATAGGCGAGGCCGGCGAGCGCGAAGGCGAGGTGCAGGACGATCGCATCGAACAACAGCAGGACGACATAGGCACGCAGTCGACGCCGCTCGAGCGAGGGCGCGATCTTCGCATCTATGGTGTCGGGCTGCGCCTGATCGACGATCGGCCCGGTCTGCTTGTTCATCCGTCCACGCGGCCCCTTGCGAGGGGTTCCTCCTGAAGCACTTTTCTAGCGCGCCTAAGCATTTACCCTTAGGCGCTTTTTACCCCCTACACCAGAATACGGCCATTTTGCGACCGCGAAATGACAAGAACGCCTATCTGTCCGGAAATGCTAACGTTTGGCGGCAAACCTAGCGATTTCAGTTAGATCGTGCGCCAGCAGCAATTCGGACGCCTGACTGTTGGCGAGGAGGCTGCGATGCAGCGCGACGAGGCGCGGGATCAGGCGGTCGAGCTTGCTCTCCCTGGCGCCGCGCGCGGCGGGCTTCTGCCACAGCGGGAGTTGCTGGCGAATATCGCGCTCGTCCTTCCAGAAAATGCCCAGCTGCGCCTTCTCACCGCGCCCGAGATTGTCGAACGATCCGCGCGTGCCGAGCTGCGCGCTCAGCTTTGCCAGCTGCGCCGCGCGCCGCTCGATCGCCAGCAGCAAACCCACGGGGTTGAGGCCAAGCTCCTTCATGCGATGGATCTCTGAACCCAGCTTGTTGAGCTCGCCGCCCATGACCGCGTTGACCACTGGGCCGAAGCCGTCCTCCTCGGTCGCTGCGCCGATCTCGGCATAGTCGGCGGGGCCAGCCTGCTTAGGGGCTTGCGGCGAGGCATCCATGTAGAGCGCGAGCTTTTCGACCTCCGACCCGGCGAGCCGCACGTCGAGCCCGCTTGCCCGCGCAATCCGTTCGGCAAGGTCGCCGCCGAGGCGCAACCCCGCCGCATCGGCGAGCGCGCGCACCGAGGCCGCGACGCTCGAAAGATCGGGCGGGTAGAACATCGCCACCAACGCATCCTTGCGCTTTTCGAGCAGCTTGGCGGTGCGCGACTTGTCGGTGGCCGAGGTCGCGACGATCAGGACCGGCGCGGCATCGCCCGCACCCGCCTCGCTCGTCTCGATCAGCGCCTTTACCGCGTCATGCGCTTCATCGCCCGTGGCGCGCACGAAGATGTGCCGCTTGTCGCCGAACAGCGAGGAGGAGCGCGCCTCGTCGCCGAGCATTGCGGGATCGCGCTTGAGATCGCCGCCCGCAATCTCGTGGCGCTCGCCCGGATCGGGCATGGCTTCGACTATGGCGTTCGCGGCGGCGGAAGCGCCCGCTTCGTCGGGACCGCAGAAGAATAAGATCGAGGCCCCTGAGGCAGAGCGGGGCAGCCCCCGAGCAAAGTCTTTCTGGGTGGCCTTCACTTCACTGGCCGGCCCGCTCGCGCTCTCTCAGCGTGAGCGCGACGCGCCGCACCATCCGTTCGGCGACGTCCTTGGCGAGATTTTCAAGCGCGGTCTGCTCGGCGGCGATGGTCGCGTATTCGGAAGAGACCACGTCGATCCCCGCGTCCGATCCGGCAGTCGCGTCAAGCAGGATCTCGCCGGTCGCAAGGTCGACCAGCTGATAGCGGGAACGAAGGATACGGCGTTCGCGGCTGATCGTATCGTCGTTGAGCACGCCCAATGCCTCGAGCGCATCGTCAAGCCGCACGTCGAGACGGTAGCGCGGGCTCGCCTCGCCTGCGACACCCAGCCGCTCTTGCAGCGCATTGCGCACCAGCCAGCCGTCGCGTCCCTCGATCGCCGGGACATGCACCGAAGCAAGACCCTGCGCGACGCTGGACGAGGCTCCGCCGGCATACATCGGCTGAAGCCCGCAGCCCCCAAGAGGGGCGACGAGGGCAAGCACCGCCAAGGCAGCGCGCAATGTCATGTGACGATGTTCACCAGCCTGTCGGGCACCACGATCACCTTTCGCACTTCGGCTCCGTCAAGCGAACGCTGGACCTTCTCGCTCGCCAGCGCAAGCGCTTCGAGGTCCTCTTTCGGCGCTCCCTTGGGCGCGGTCAGCGTGTCGCGCAGCTTGCCCTTGTGCTGGATGGCGATCGTGACCTCGTCCTCGACCAACAAAGCCGGATCGTGGGTGGGCCATTCGGCATCGGCAATCAGGCTGTCTGCGCCGGCTACGGCATGCGCTTCTTCGGCCAGGTGCGGAAGCATCGGCGCGATCAGGTGGCGCAATGTGCGGATCGCGAAATTGCGGCTTGCGCTCGGTTCGGCCTTTTCGGCTGCGCCGGCGAGTTCGTAGATGCGCGCAACCGCCTTGTTGAAGCCCAGCTGCTCGATATCGGTCGCGACTGCGACGATCGTTTGGTGGGTTCGGCGCAGCAGGGCCTTGTCCTCACCGCTCGCATTCTCGTCGATCTGACCGAACAGGCGCCACAGGCGCTGGACGAAGCGCCAGCAACCCTCGATCCCGGCTTCCGACCATGGCAGGTCGCGTTCGGGCGGGCTGTCGGACAGCATGAACCAGCGCACCGCGTCGGCGCCGAATTGGTCGATGATGTTGTCAGGGTCGACGACGTTCTTCTTCGACTTCGACATCTTAATCGTGCGGCCAATCTCGATCGGCAGGCCCGAACCGGTCTCGATCGGAACGTCGCCGGTGAGGTCGACCTCCTCGGGCAGGAACCAGTAGACCTTCCCGTCCTGTTCCTTGCGCGAATAGGTCTCATGCGTGACCATGCCTTGCGTGAACAGCGAGGCGAAGGGTTCCTTGACCTCGATCTTGCCGATATGCGCCAGAGCGCGGGTCCAGAAGCGGGCGTAGAGCAGATGCAGGATCGCGTGCTCGATCCCGCCGATATATTGCTCGACCGGAAGCCACTTGGCGATTTCCTCCGGGTCGAACGGCGCATCCTCGGGCTGCGAGGCGAAGCGCAGGAAGTACCACGAGGAATTGGTGAATGTGTCGAGCGTGTCGGTCTCGCGCCGCGCCTTGCCGCCGCATTTTGGGCAGTCGACATGCTTCCACGTCGGATGGCGTTCGAGCGGGTTGCCCGGCTTCTCGAAATCGACATCCTCGGGCAGCACCACGGGCAGCTGATCCTTGGGCACGGGGACGATGTCGCACGTGTCGCAATGGATGAAGGGGATCGGCGTGCCCCAATAGCGCTGGCGCGAGACGCCCCAGTCGCGCAGGCGCCAGACCGTCGTGCCCTCACCCCAGCCGCCGTCTTCGGCGCGGGCGATAACCGCGGCCTTGGCATCCTCGACGCTCATCCCGTCTAGAAACGAGGAATTGACGAGCACGCCGTCGCCGGGCTCTGCCTCGGTGCCCATGGGTGCGTCGGCCTGAGCGGCATCGGCAGCGACGACGCGCTGGATCGGCAGCTCGTACTTGGTCGCGAATTCGAAGTCGCGCTGGTCGTGGCCCGGCACACCCATCACCGCGCCGGTGCCGTAGTCCATCAGCACGAAGTTCGCGATGAAGACCGGCATCTGCTCGCCGGTGAAGGGATGCGTGGCCGACAGCTGGGTGCGGTAGCCGAGCTTCTCCATCGTCTCGAGCTCGGCGGCGGTGGTGCCGCCCTTCTTGCATTCCTCGATAAACTTGACCGCGAGCGGGTCGTTCTCGGCAACGCCCTGCGCCACCGGGTGATCGGCGGCAATCGCGCAGAAGCTCGCGCCGAAAATCGTGTCGGGGCGCGTGGTGTAAACCGGCAGCTTCTCGCCGTTCGACAAGTCGAAGGCGAATTCGAGGCCCGAGCTCTTGCCGATCCAGTTTTCCTGCATCAGCCGCACCTTGTCGGGCCAGTCGTCGAGGCTGCCCAGACCTTCGAGCAGGTCCTCGGCAAAATCGGTGATGCGCATGAACCACTGGTCGAGCTTGCGCTTTTCGACCTCCGCGCCCGACCGCCAGCCCTTGCCGTCGATCACCTGCTCGTTGGCGAGCACGGTCATGTCGATCGGGTCCCAGTTGACCTCGCTCGAACGCCGATAGACCAGCCCCGCCTCGTACATGTCGAGGAACAGCGCCTGTTCGTGGCCGTAATATTCAGGGTCGCAGGTCGCGAATTCGCGCGTCCAGTCGAGCGCGAGGCCGATGCGCTTCAGCTGCGCCTTCATCGTCTCAATATTCTGACGCGTCCAAGCGCCGGGATGGACCTTCTTTTCCATCGCGGCGTTCTCGGCCGGCATGCCGAACGCGTCCCAGCCCATCGGGTGGAGCACTTCGTGCCCGCGCATCGTCTTGTAGCGGGCGAGCACGTCGCCCATCACGTAATTACGGACATGCCCGATATGGATGCGCCCCGATGGATAGGGGAACATTTCGAGGATGAAGCTCTTGGGCTTGTCGCTGTTGGAATCGGCGACGAAGATGCGCGCATCGTCCCACGCGCTCTGCCAGCGCGCATCTGCATTGGTCGGATCGAAGCGATCCGCAGGGGCCTTGGCCGGATCGAAACGGTTATCGGTCATGGAATGCCTGTTAAGCGAAACGCGCCGGATTGGAAGCGTATCTCGGCGCTCAAAGACGATCTGGTCGGGATTTCGGCGAAAATCGTGGGGTGGGAGAACCGGCGCGCAGCGACCTTACAGGTCGTGAGCACCGGAAGCGCACCGCCACGCGATTTGCAGCCCAATCCCGGGCGGATCCTAGCCCGCGAGCGCCTTGCGGCGGAGGTCGCGGGCCTTGGTAAGAATGATGTCTTCAAGCTTCTGCACGGTCGCGGCCTGAACCGGCGCTTCGACCCAGGTGCCGCCCTGCGAGACCTGGCGGCTCGCCGAAACGCGCAGCGCGTCGGCGCGCAGATCCTGGTCGAGGATCGTCACCGTCACCTTGACCCGCTCATTGGGGTTGGACGGGTTGGCGTACCAATCGGTGATAATCACCCCGCCCTCGCTATCGGCCGACAGCAGCGGCGCGAAGCTCAGCGTCTCGAGCGCGCCGCGCCACAAATAGGCGTTGACGCCGATCGTGTTGACCTGAGCGGCCTGGAGTTCGGTCGTCGGACGTTCGCTCCCGGCGCAGGCTGCGAGCAGACCGAATGCGGCCAGCGGAGCGGCGATGCGGGTGGATGTTGCGAAAAAGGTTTTGGCGCGTGTCACAGCGATGATTGGTCCTCAGTAATGTCTGACACGGCTCTATACCGCTCCGTGCCGCCTCGGCAAGTGGCCTCGGCGTGTTGGGGCGTGGTGGCGAGGGCGCCCTGAATGCCCGGTGAAGATCGCCGTGCCGGTAGCCCCATATTGCGCAGCATTGCGGATGGTTACCGGACTCCTTGTCAGGACATCTGTGTGCTACAAGCAACAGGTGAGTCGCTAACCCACTCTAGCCTTGTGGAAAATATTGCGTGGGAGGGCAGCGCATCATTATTGTGACGCAGATTGTTAGATTTGCGAGTCGCACGCGATAACTGTTCTCGGCTATCGCGTCGATTTCAGGATTGGTTCAGGAGCGATCTGCTCTGGTTTCGGACCGAAATTTAAGAGGGCTGAAAAGCGAATACGATGGCACAGGCAGGCAACAGCAAGGCAGGAAAGCAGCTTCGGCTGAACCGTGCCCGTTTGCCCATGCTTGGCGCCGCCGCCGCTTTGATGCTCGGCCTGCCCACCGCAGGTCTTGCGGTTGTCGGGCTTGGCTCGGACGAGGGCAGCCTTGAACGCGCATTCGACATTTTCACGCCTACCTCTGTCGATCCCGAGCTCGCGGCTCGAGTAGAGGCAAAGGCGCGCGAACGCGGAATTCGCTTCACGCCCACCGCCGCCGATGCCGCATCGCGCTCCGATCGCACCGTGACCGTCGCGGTCCGCGTCGACGGCGAAGCTGCGCAGGCCATCTCGGTCCGCGGCGCTGCCGAAGGCGCTCCGGGCCTCGGCACAAGCGTTCGCGGTATTCAGGCTAGCCGTTTCAACCTCGGCACCGCGCGCGGCTATCAAAGCTTTGCTCGCGCGCAGCGGCCCAATCAGGCGCGCCGCGCCGACGCTCCGGTTTCGGGCACGGTCCGCCTCTCCGAAGACACGCGCCTTGCAGGCGTTCGCGACCTCTCGGTTCCCGATCTTGCCGAGTTCGAGCCTTCGCGCCCGAGCCGCGAGGACCGGCCGAGCCGCCTCCAGCCGCGTATCGCGCTTGAGGACAATACCGTTCCGGGTCGTTCGCCCAACACGCTCGATGCGAGCGAAGATTCGGTCGATGTTGGCGGTGCCTTCCGCCTCTCGCCCAATCTCGATGTGACCGCTGGCGTGCGCTATTCGCGCGAACGTGACCGTCTCGATCCGCTCACCAATTCGGTGCAGGACAGCCAGGCAGTATATGTGGGCACCCAGCTGCGGTTCTGACGCAGACTAGGCCGAGACGCTCCCCCAAAACCCGAATCGCAGCCTCTTTAGGCCCGTTTGGCCTTGCGTGACGCTACGGCATGGCTAATCCTCGATTGCCAGAACAATCAGGAGCCAAGCCTATGCCACGAGTCGCCATTGTCACTGGAGGAACCCGCGGAATCGGGGAAGCCATCTGCAACCGCCTCAAGCGACAGGGCCACACGGTCATCGCCAATTACGCGGGCAATGACGACGCGGCGGCCGCCTTCACCGAACAGACCGGCATCCCCTCGCGCAAATGGGACGTGGGCGATCACGAAGCCTGCCTCGAAGGCTGCGCGCAAGTGGCCGAAGAGTTCGGCGACGTCGACATCGTCATCAACAATGCCGGCATCACCCGCGACGGAACCTTGCACAAGATGAGCTATGACGACTGGCACGACGTCATGCGCGTGAACCTTGGCGGGTGCTTCAACATGGCCAAGGCGACCTTCCCCGGCATGCGCGAGCGCAAGTGGGGCCGGATCGTCAATATCGGCTCGATCAACGGGCAGGCGGGGCAATACGGCCAAGTCAACTACGCCGCGGCGAAGTCCGGCATCCACGGATTTACCAAGGCGCTCGCCCAGGAAGGCGCGAAGTTCGGCGTCACAGTCAACGCGATTGCACCGGGCTATATCGACACCGACATGGTCGCCGCCGTGCCCGAACAGGTGCTCGAGAAAATCATCGCCGGCATTCCCGTCGGCCGCTTGGGTCAGGCCGAGGAGATCGCGCGCGGCGTTGCATTCTTCACCTCGAAGAATGGCGCGTTCATGACCGGATCGACCATGAGCATCAATGGCGGCCAGCACATGTATTGAGCCGCTGCGCGGCCCGCTTGCGAGGGGAGATCCAATGTCCGATCCTGCCACTCACGCCGACTTCTTCGCGCGCTTCCAATCATTCTGGGCCGATCCTTCGGGCAGCCGCATTCCTGAACTCATCGCCCCTGACGCGACGATCCACTTCACCGGGCAGGAACCGTTCTCGGGCACCGATTATATCGGCCTGATGGGACAGATGCTCGAGACGATGGAGGAGCTGAAAGTCACCCCCGTCGACTATGCCGGAAATGGCGACATGCTCTACATCTTCTGGCGAGGATCGGCGGTGATTGAGGGGGAGAGGCGCAGTTATCACGGGGTCGACCGCTTCCGGCTCAAGAACGGAATGGCGATCGAGGAACACGTAATTTTCGACCCGACCGTGCTCGCAGCTGCAAGCTAGGTGGGGACCGAAGCAGCGATTGCAGTTGCACGATAAGATTTTCTGTATATCGTACAGCAGGTTACAATTGGTACTGGGGTCGCTCTCATGTCTATACGGAATTCTTACGGCCAGCGCAGGATGGCTGGCGCACTTGTCGCATTGAGCCTCATATTGGGGTCGTGTGGGGGCGGCGGCGGTTCCCCGGCGAACCCGACGCCAACGCCGGTGGCGACTGCGCCGACCTTCACATCTGCCAGCACAGCGAATGTCGTCGAAAACACCGACGACACATTCTACACAGCGACCGCCACCGACCCGCAGAACGACGCGCTCGCATTCGATATTTTCTCGGGAGTCGACGCCGACGCGTTTGCTATCGATGCCGATGGCAATTTGCGGTTCGTCGAGGGCCCCAACTTTGACCTGCCGACAGATACGAACCTCGACAACATCTATGAAGTGACCCTTCGAGTGCGAGCCGGAGGGGAGCAAGCAACTCTCGCGCTAAGCGTCGAGGTCACGAACGATCGTGAAGGTATCGTTGTGCGACGCGTGGCCGAGGGAATCGTTGATCCGGTCGCTATCGCTCAAATTGCAGGTGAGCCCGTTTTGTTGATTGCCGAGCGCAATGGACGCGTTTTGAGGTTCGACCAGACCAACGATTCGATAGTGGAGGATACGTTCATCCGGGACAACAGGCGTCCCGGAGAGATACTTGCGATCGGCGCCGCCTTTTTCAATTTCACGTTCCAGAACGGGATTTACATGGTCACGCATAGCCCGACTGATGGGCTGATGCTGCAAGCCTTCAATCCGGAACGCGGAACGACAGGTTTCACCAGGTTGGCTGATCCTTGGACCGCGCCGACCACGGTATCCTTCATCTATCAACCGGAGGTGATGATCGCGATCGGGTCTCCAAAGCCGTCGGACGCGCAAGATCCATCAACCATGTACGGAAAGCTGGTTCGACTCCCGATAGTCGATCCCTATGCCGGAGCCAGCCTCCCCAGAGGAATACTTATTCGCCCCGAAATTATCGGCGATGGTATTCAACGTCCCGGCGGTTTCGCGCTCTCGGATTCGTCGAGTCAGGCCCTCGATTTCGACCTTTCAATTTTCGCGGATCGTGGTTCCTCGATCTTTCATGAAGTGACAGTCTTCAATCCCGCCGCGCGCCCTTTGGACTTCGGGTGGCCGAATTTCGAAGGCGCAGAGCCCCTTACGGCAAACCCGCCCGCGCAAGTTAATGGTCCGAACCTCATTTACGAATTTGGCGATGGGCCCAAGCAAGGTGAGGGGGTGATCGCGGGTCAGCTGTTCAAGAGCAGCTTCGATCCTGCGTTCGGAGATTCATTTGTTTTCTTCGACAGAAACGGAACTGTGTTTTCGATCGGCTCCGAAAAACTGTCCGATGGGATTCTTCACTCATCCGACGAATTCGAGGACAAGACGCTGGATTTCCAGCCCGACCAGGGCGAGATCGGGACCCTCGTGGGATACGGTGCTGGAATCGCGTCGACGTTCTTCTATCTTCTGGATGGCGACGGTGAGCTTTTCGAAGTTTCGCAGGAGTCGGACTAGCTCAGAATAGAGCCGGATAATTGGCCCCTCCTTTTACCAATTATCAACCATGACCAACTAGCTTTCGGCAAGGTTCGTTAGAAATTCCTTGCTTTGAGGAGCTTCGGTTATGGCAAAGGTCGGTGCATTGACGCCTCCCGGACAGAGCGATGACAAGCGCTGTGCGCATCGCGCCTCGCTTGCCCTGCGCCGTGCCAAGCTCGTGTGCCAGAGCGGCGAATACCTCACGCTTTTGCGCGACGTGTCGGAACTTGGCGTGGGGCTCGGCTTCATGCACGACGTTCCGCCCGAACCGCGCGTGCTGCTCAAGCTTGCCAATGACATGACCTATCCGGTCGAGCGGGTCTGGACCGGCAAGCGCCAGGCCGGATACCGTTTCGGCAGCCAGGTCACGCTCGAAGAATTCCTGCGTGAAAACTCGCAATATGCCAGCCGCCCGCTGCGGCTCGATTTCTCCGCGCCCATGCGGATCACCGATGGCCGCCATCGCTACGATGCGCGCCTGCTCGACCTGTCGTCCGAAGGCGCGAAGGTGACGTGCGCGGTCGATCTTCAGGTCGGCCGGATGCTCAGCCTCGATCTCGACGGAATGCCCCCGCAACTGGCGCAGGTGCGCTGGTCGGAAGGCAAGCGCAGCGGGCTGAAATTCCACGCCCCGATCGACAGCGAGGAATTGGCGACCTGCGCGCTGCTGCACCAGCCGTTCGACAAGACACGGTCGAGCGGATTTACGAAGCTGCTGGCGAAGGCGCGGGCTGCGTAGGACCGCTCTCAACTTGCAACGCTCGCACGCAAGCCTGATAGTGCGCAGATGGTCGCTCAGCTTTCCCGTTTCCTCGGCTTCTTCGCACTTGTGGTTGCCTTTACGGCGCCCGCCGTCGCGCAGGATCCCGACTATATCCTCATCATGCGCTATGAAACGAGCAGCGAGAAACTCGGCGATCTCGGCAGCTCATCTTCGCGGGGCTCGGCTGCGCTGACCGAGCGCATTCTTACGCAGGCCGACGAGCAACTAGAGATCGAGTATGCGATACCCGGCGATCCCGGCGAGATTCGCGGCAATGCCATGTGGATGTATCCCGCCCGCGTTGCGATTGCGCCCGATGGGTCGAAGACATTGCTCAATTCCGCCGAGTTGGACGCACGGGTCGAGCAATGGCTCGCCGAAGCGCAATGGCCGCGCGAGGCGTGCGGGCGATGGCTCTTCACATGGACCGCGTTTCAGATCCTGTGTGACCCGGACGATGTGCTGGCGGAGGTGGAGGCACAGGAAATGCGGCTTCGGCAGTACGATGCGGGGTTCGCAACTTGGCTTGCGTTGATTAGTGCGCCGGTCGCACTTGAAAAGGCCGGTATGTGGGGGGATTTGCGCGTTTTCACCGGCACGGCGCCCATCGGCAGGGCGGACCTGCTCGAAAATCAGATTCAGTCGGAATTGGGACGGGCCGAAATCTTTGGGGAGGCCCTGAGCGAGGAGGAAGCGCGCGCCAAGCTATCCGGCTTCGATGCCAGTGGGACTTACACAGTGGAACTGGAAGTCGACGCATCCGGCCTCGTGTGGGCGCGAACCGAGCGGTTCGAAATGTTGCTCACCGGACTGGAAGATGGCGACGAGAGGCGCACCGGCACGACGGTAACGACCCGGCGGTCGTTCGAGGACTGGACCGCAAGCCAGCGCGACTGAGCATTTTCCTACACGGCCCCGGCCTGATAGGCCCCTGTCCGCTCTTTCAACTCGTAAAGCTTCTCACTCCTCCAGCCTCGCTTCGGTCGCATCCGACGCGGGGCTTTCGTGCATCTGGGCTTGTTCATGGAGATATGGGTATGCGTCCCCCCGCATGTGTTTTATCAACTTGCAAATGTCGCAAGTCCGCCCGCCCTATCATCCGCCCGTCAAACGCTCGGTCGAGATCGCCGGTCACAAGACCTCGATCAGCCTGGAACCAGTATTCTGGGACATGCTCAAGACCGCTGCGGAGCGCGAGGGCGTGCCAATCAACGCGCTGGTCGCGCGGATCGATGCGGAGCGGATCGTGGCAGACACCCCTCCGGGTCTGGCGAGCGCGATCCGGGTGTGGCTGGTGAGCCGGCCTTAGTCGTCTCCGACGCGCTCGATATCCGCGCCGACCAACTGCAGTTTTTCCTCCAGCCGCTCGTAACCTCGGTCGAGGTGGTAAATGCGGCGCACCGTGGTCTCGCCCTCGGCAGCTAGCGCGGCGATGATGAGGCTCATCGAAGCGCGCAGGTCGGTCGCCATGACTTCGGCGCCGGTCAGATCAGCTGGCCCCTTGACGATCGCGGTGCGTCCCTCGGTCGAGATATCCGCTCCCATCCGCGCCAGTTCGGGGACGTGCATGAAGCGGTTTTCGAAGATCGTTTCCTTCAGGACGCTTGTACCCTCGGCCTTGGTCAACAGGCTCATCAACTGCGCCTGCATATCGGTCGCGAGGCCCGGGAACGGCGCTGTTGTGAGGTCGACCGGCTTCAATGCGCCATTGGTCGCAACCGAGATGCCGTGCTTGTCCTCTTCGATCTCGACGCCGATATTTCGCAGAGCGTGGATGGTGGAGGCCATGTCGTGCGCGCTCGCTCCTTCAAGCCGCACTTCGCCCCCGGTAATTGCTGCGGCGCAGGCATAGGAGCCTGCCTCGATCCGGTCGGGCATGACCTTGTAGGTCGCGCCGTTCAGTCGCTTGACCCCGTGGATCGTGAGGTCGGACGTGCCGATACCCTCGATCTCTGCGCCCATCGCGGTGAGGAGGTTGCACAGATCGACGATCTCCGGCTCGCGCGCCGCGTTGAACAGGCGGCTGGTGCCATTGGCGAGGACCGCGCCCATCACCGCGTTCTCGGTCGCGCCGACCGAAACCACCGGGAAATCGAAGTCGCCGCCCGGCAAGCCACCATCAGGTGCCATCGCCTTGACGTAGCCCTGAGCCAGCTCGATCTCCGCGCCGAACGCTTCGAGTGCCTTTAGGTGCAGGTCGATCGGACGGTTGCCGATTGCGCAGCCCCCCGGCATCGATACGGTCGCCTCGCCAGCACGCGCGAGCATCGGGCCGAGCACGAGGATCGATGCGCGCATCTTGCGCACGAGATCATAGGGCGCGACGGTCGAAGTCAGCCGCGGTGCCTCAAACGTGACAACGCGGCCGAAATCCTCCGGACGCTTGCCCTGAATGCCGACAGAGACGCCAAACTGCGTCATCAGGTGCTGGAACCCGTCGATATCCGCGAGCCGCGGCAGATTGCGCAGGGTCAGCGGCTCTTCGGTCAGCAGCGCGCATGGAATCAGCGTCAGTGCGGCGTTCTTCGCGCCGGAAACCGGAATTGTGCCCGACAGCCGATTGCCGCCGCGAATTAGAAGTTTGTCCATGGGCCATTGCCTTAGCGAAAGATGCGAAACGCGCAACTCGCCGTGAGATCATTGACCTCGACCATTCGAGTTGGCACTCCGCTCGCAAGCAATTCGAACCCTCCTCAGCCACAAGCAAGAAGCCTGACCCGATGAGCAGCAAGCCGATCCGCAAAGCCGTCTTTCCCGTCGCCGGGCTCGGCACCCGTTTCCTTCCCGCGACCAAGGCGATCCCGAAGGAATTGCTCCCCATCGTCGACCGCCCGTTGATCCAGTATGCGGTCGATGAAGCGCGCGAGGCGGGGATCGAGCAGATGATCTTCGTCACTGGGCGCGGCAAATCGGCAATCGTCGAGCATTTCGACGTCGCCTATGAGCTCGAAAGCACGATGGGTGAGCGCGGAAAGGATCTTTCGGTGCTCGACCCGACCCGCGCAACGCCGGGCGACATCATCACCGTGCGCCAGCAGGTGCCGATGGGCCTCGGCCACGCGATCTGGTGTGCGCGCGCGATCGTCGGTGATGAGCCCTTCGCGATCTTCCTGCCCGACGAACTGATGATCGGCAAGAGCGGCGGCACGGGCTGCATGAAGCAGATGGTCGATGCCTATGGCGAAGTCGGGGGCAACCTCATCAGCGTGCTCGAAGTGCCCGAAGAAGAGGTGTCGAGCTACGGCGTGGTCGACCCCGGATCCTCAACCGGCGCATTGACCGAGGTGCGCGGCCTCGTCGAGAAACCCCCGCGCGCAGAAGCGCCTTCGAACAAGATCATTTCGGGCCGCTACATCCTCCAGCCCGAAGTCATGCGCGTACTAGAGGACCAGGAAAAGGGCGCAGGCGGCGAGATCCAGCTGACCGACGCGATGGCGCGGATGATCGGCACCCAGCCATTCCATGCCGTGACATTCGACGGCAATCGCTACGATTGCGGCAGCAAGGTGGGCTTTGTCGAAGCAACTCTCGCGCTGGCACTTGAGCGCGAAGACATGGGCGACGAAGTGCGCGCCATGGCTAAACGTCTGCTCGGATAGAGGGCTCCCGAACGGAAAGCCCCCCGCACTCGGTTTGAGTGCGAGGGGCTTGGGTTACCGATCAGTTCGGATCAGCTTTCGGGGTCTTCGCCCTGCACGTCGAGCCCTTCGGGTTCGATCGCGACATCATCGAAGTCGAGCTCCGAAAGCGCCTTTGCCGCATCGCCGGTCGGGTCTTCGGCCGCAGCCTTGACCAGAGTGCCGAGCGAGGAGCCGTCCAGCCCCAGCTCTTTCATCAGCCCGTCGAGCACCGGCGCCTGCGCGCGGTAGGCGAGAGCTGCGGAGACCGCGTCGGTGGCGAGGTTGCCCGAGCCGCCCGCCGGAGCGCCGCCTCCCGAACCGCCACCCGAGCCGCCGCCATTGGTCAGGCCGTCGACCTGAACGATCTTGATCGAGTCGATCGCTTCCATCGGCTTCGCGCTTTCGCGGATGACTTCGGGAAGCACTTTGAGGAGCGCCATCTTGGTCTGCAGGCTGATCTGATCCATCGAGAGGATGTTGGCCGCCTCGTTGATCGCCTGTTGACCCGCTGCTTCGACCTCGAAGCGCACGCGGTCAGCTTCGGCGCGCAGGATCTCGGCGTCGGCATCACCCTTCGCTTCGAGCCTCGCGGCTTCGGCGCGGTTGGTGGCGGCGTCCTTCTCCGCTTCGGCCTCCACCTTGATGCCGATGGCTTCGCGCTCGGCCTGCTTGGCCGCTTCGATCAGTTCGATCTTCTTCTGACGCTCGGCAACCTCGCTTTCGCGTGAAGTGACAACCTGCTCTTCGGCAGCAACCGCCTTGGCGCGCGCGGCGTCGGCTTCGGCCTTGGCCTGGCTTTCCTCGCGCGACTTGTTCTGGACAGCGATCTGCTGCTCCTGCCGGGCGATTTCGAGCGCGCGCTGCTGGTCGATCCGCGCCTCTTCAACGAGACGGTCGGCCTCGATCTGCTGCGCGTCGACCTGCTTTTTCGCCTCGATCCGGGCCGCGTCGGCTTCGCGCTGGCGCTCGGCCTGCTCGCGGGCGATTTCGGAGGTTTGCGATGCACGCCGCACCTCGACCTCACGCTCCTGCTGGAGCCTGGCATACTCGGTGTCACGCCCGATCTCGAACGACCGCTGATCGGCTTCGAGGTTCTTGCTCTCCATCTGGACGCGTGTGTCCTGCTCAATATCGTTACGCAGCTTCTTGCGCGCCTCGATCTGTTCGGTGAGCTTGGTGAGACCTTCCGCGTCGAACGCGTTGTTGGCGTTGAAGTGCTCGATGCTCGTCTGGTCGAGCCCGGTCAGCGAGACCGATTCGAGCTCCAGGCCGTTCATCGCGAGGTCGTTGGATGAGACCTGCTGCACCTTCTGGACGAAGTCTGCGCGCTGTTCGTGCAGCTCGTTCATGCTCATCCCCGCCGCGACCGAACGCAGCGCGTCGACGAACTTACCTTCGACGAGATCCTTGAGCATTTCGGGCTGCATGGTGCGCTGGCCGAGCGTTTGCGCAGCCATTGCAATTGCGCCAGCATCGGGGCGCACGCGGACGTAGAATTCGGCCTTCACGTCAATCCGAAGGCTGTCGAGCGTGATCAGCGCCTCGCCGTCGCGGCGTACGACCGAAAGCACGAGCGTGTTCATGTTGACTGGCATGGTTTCGTGCAGAACCGGCAGTACGACTGCGCCGCCATTCATCACGACCTTCTCGCCGCCGACACCGGTGCGAACGAACGCGATCTCCTTCGAGGCGCGCCGATAGAGCGACATCAGCAGGCTGAGAATGATGATAAAGACCACCACGCCACCGCCGACCAAAAACAATATAGTCAAAGTATCCATTTTCCCTCCGTTTCAAATTCGAGTGTTCAGGCGCGCAGTCACGGCGTGAGATGGGGGCTCTCGTATCGAACGCCGTAGAAGGTCTCGCCTTCCCGGCTCACGAGCATGACTGTCTCGCCCTCGGCCAGTTCCGCAGACGGATCGTGCGGTTCGACCATGACAAAATGGGGATGCCCGAAAGCATCCTTGACCTTGGCGCGCGCGGGCGAGTTTGCCCGCGCGGTTCCGGTCTGGATCACCGCATCGCGGCGCGTCAGGCTGTCGAGGCTGACCGCGGTGGTGAGGTCCTCGGGAAAGAGCTTCCCGATGGGGCGCACCAGCAATCCGTTGAGGGGGATTGCGGCCCCCGTCGCGAGCAGAGCGGCAAGCCCTGCCGGCAGCGGCGCTCCGGTGACGTTGCTGATCAATGCCTGCCCCACCACGCCGATGAGCGCGAAGACGAAAAGCAGCGTCGACAGCCAGATCAGGAAGGGCACCTTGCCCAGCCCCAACAGCGTCATCAGCCCGTCCATGAAGCCGCTTGCTTCAAGCCCGTCGGCGACGTCGGCATCTATGTCGATCTCGACGTCACCGGCCCCGTCGAACAGGTCGCCCGCGCCGATCAGTTGGAGCAAGCCAACCGCAAACAAAGCCGCGAGCGCGATTGCGAAAGGCAGGTTGTATGGTTCAAGTAAAGTCACGCCCTAGCCCCCGATTTCGCACGAAAACGTCCCTGTCGCCCGAGTGCAACATACTGTCTCCAAGTTTTTCCCATGAATCGTTGATTAACACATGATGCGCATAATTGACAGTAAAATCGCATGTTCTGTCGTGATTATTCGCAAATAGATCAATAATTTGCGCACACGCCTTGTATAGTTGCGCACGGCTTCCCATATAGAGTGCTTAGGTTGGCGTAATCCTGATCGGAAGCGTCTTCAGCCCTCCCACAAAAGTAGAACTTGAGCGCGCCGGTTCGCCCGCCAGTTCGACCGCGTCCAGCCGGTCGAGCAGGGCTTCGAACAACACGCGGATCTGGAGCCGGGCGAGATGCAGGCCGAGGCATTGATGCGCGCCTGCACCAAAGGCCATGTGGCGATTGGGCGAACGGCTCGCGTCGAAGTCGCGCGGATTATCGAATTGCGCGGGATCGTGATTGGCAGCGACGTAATTGACCATCATCCAGTCGCCCGCCTTGATCTGCTGGCCGCCGATCTCGACGTCCTCGGCGGCGGTGCGCATGAAGTGCTGGGCCGCGGTCGTCCAGCGGATCGCTTCCTCGACCAGTCCGGGCAGCAGCGAGCGGTCGGCCTTCGCTCGCGCGAATTGCTCGGGATCGCGCGCCAGCGCCAGCATCGCGCCCGACATCGTCGCCGAGGTCGTGTCGTGCCCGGCGGCGGCCATGATGATGTAATAGCCCGCCATGTCGCGGTCGGGCAGCAGCTCGCCATCGACCTTCGCATTGGCGATGACGCTCGCAACATCGTCCGTGGGGTTTGCGCGCCTTTCGGCGGCGATCCCTGCGAAGTAATCCTCGAAGTTCTTGACCGCACCCGACACCAGCTGGAGCACCTGTTCGGGCGTCATGTTCTCCATGCCCGAACCCGACAGGTCGGCATCCTGCCCACCAAACATCTGCTGAGTCAGCATCAGCATGCGCGGCTCGTCCTCTTCGGGAATGCCGAGGATCTGCATGATGACATGAAGCGGCATCGGAGCGGCGACCGATTTGACGAAATCGACCTCAGGCCCCGCTTCGATCATGGTGTCGACCAGCTTGTCAGCCAGCGCGCGGATCTCGCCCTCGATCAGCTTGAGATTGCGCGGCATGAACCAGTCTTGGGTGAGCTTCCGGTACTTCGGGTGGATCGGCGCATCGAAGACGACGAGGCTGTCGACCAGCATGTTCGATCCGGTCGCGGCCTGGGCAAAAGCGGTAGCTTCGCGGGTGGCGAAAACAACCGGCTTTGGATTGTTGAGGAAGGTCTTGTTATCCTTCGAAATGCGCACCACGTCATCGTAGCGGGTGATGAGCCAGAACGGCTCGAACACGTCATCCTCGGCGACGACCTTGGCGACCGGCGCCTCTTCGCGCAGGCGATCGAACGTGTCGAGCAACCCGTCCCATTCGGCATAGCTTTCAGGCGCGATAACTGTGCGGGCGATGTCGTCGGGCAGGATGGCCGGCTTGTTCATCGATTCAGCCCCCGGCTTTCGCCGCATACTCGTCGCGCAGTTCGCGCTTGTAGAGCTTGCCATTGGCCTCGCGCGGCAGGTCGGGGCGGAAGTCGAACAGCTTGGGCATCTTGATGCGCGCCAGGTTCGGGGCGAGGAAATCGCGCAGTTCGGCTTCGAAATCGTCTCCCGCATCCCCCATGTCGATCGGCTGCACCACCGCGACGACTTTCTCGCCAAGGTCTGGATCGGGCGCGCCGATCACGGCTGCGTCCATCACCTTGTCATGCGTAACGAGCAGGTTCTCGATTTCCTGCGGGTATATATTGACCCCGCCCGAGATGATCATGTGGCTTTTGCGATCGGTGAGGAAGAGATAGCCGTCCTCGTCAACGTGGCCGATATCGCCCAAGGTCATCCAGCCTTTCGGGTGCATCGCCTCGCGCGTTTTCTCAGGGTCGTTGTGATAGGTCGGCAGCAGCACGTTCTCGAAATAGATGAGCCCGTCCTGGCCCGCCGGGACTTCCTCGCCATCGGGGCCGCAGACATGGAGCGTGCCGTAGATCGTCTTGCCCACCGTGCCGGGATGGTCGAGCCAGTCGGCCGCGCCCACCATCGTCATCCCGATCCCTTCTGAACCGGCATAATATTCGTTCACGATCGGCCCCCACCACTCGATCATCTCGCGCTTGATCGGCACCGGGCAAGGCGCCGCTGCGTGGAGCGCACGCTTGTGGCTGGATAGGTCGTATCTGGTGCGGATGTCCGGGTCGAGCTTGAGGAAGCGGACGAAATGTGTCGGCACCCACTGGCTGTCGGTGATCTTGTACTTCTCGATCGCGGCGAGCGCGGCTTCGGGTTCGAACTTCTCAAGCACCACCAGCGTCCCGCCCAGCCTTTGCGCCGCGCTGCACCAGGCGAGCGGGGCGGCGTGGTAGAGTGGTGCGGGCGAGAGATAGACCATCGAGCCATCGGCAGGCATCCCCGCCCCCATCGTTGCCAGACCCAGAAACGGGATCACGGCTTGCGGATCGGGATCTTCGGGAGGCGCCGGGTGAATCCCCTTGGGACGGCCCGTCGTGCCGGAAGAATAGAGCATGGTCGCGCCCGCGCGCTGATCGGGAATCGGCTCGGCGGGCTGGGCTGCGAGCGCATCGGCAAAGCTATCATCGCCATCGCCCCCGGCGAGCAGCACCGGAAGGTCAGGACATTCCTTGCGAATGTCCTCCATCACCTCGTCGAAGACGTGGCTGGTGATGAGCAGCTTTGCGCCGCTATCCTTCAGGATATAAGCGATCTCCGGCGCGGTCAGGCGGGTCGAGATCGGCACGAGCAGCGTGCCCGCGCGCTGCGATCCCCAGACCAGCGTGAAGTTCTCGATCCGATTTTCGAGCAGCACCGCAAACGGATCGTCCGGCTGCAGTCCGCGCGCGCGCAGCAATTGCGCAAACCGGTTCGCGGCCTCGTCCATCTCGCCATAGGTCATCGTTTCGCCGCTGCCCGCCATGATCACCGCGGGGTGGTCGGGACGGTTCGCGGCGTGGGCGATCGGGTGCATGCTCATTTAGGTCTCTCCTCGAAACCCAAGACTAACGGGGAGAGACGCACCTTCAAGCGAAAAGCATGCTCATCGGCTTCGCGTTTTTGGGAGGGTGCCGCATGGCGCTGGCGAAGGGCACAAAAAAGGCGGCGGGTCAAACCCGCCGCCCAAACTCGGACACCCTCTCCAATGTCCGACCCGCTTCCAGGCGGGTATCCTGTAAACTTGGCCTTAGTCGCCGCCGGCACCGCCGACCCGGCGACGGCCGGGGAGCAGGTCCGCGCTGCTAGTAGCCATGCGCGTCTGCACTTCGGTTTCCTGCATATACGGAATCGGATTAACCGCAACCCCGTCAACGCGCACTTCGTAATGAAGGTGCGGACCGGTCGAGCGGCCGGTCGAGCCGACATATCCGATCACGTCGCCGACCTCGACCCGGTCGCCAGCGGCGACCGCGAGGCGCGACAGGTGGGCGTAGCGAGTTTCAATGTCGCCGCCATGTTCGATGCTGATGTAGAGGCCGTAGCTTGAGAACCAGTCGGCGCGGCCAACGATTCCATCGGCAGTGGCGTAGACCGGAGTGCCGGTCGGCGCAGCAAGGTCGACGCCATTGTGACGACGGCGCTGGCGCAGGACCGGGTGGTTGCGCATGCCATAGCCGCTGGTCAGCGTCGCACCGCCGAGCGGCATGCGCGACGGAACCGAAATGGTCGGCTGCATAATGATGGTCGAAGGAGCGCCGGGCTGCTGCGGACCGTTTAGGTCGAGCGTGCTCCAGCTGGCGAAAAGCTCGCGGAAGCGCTCATCACCGTTGGCGAGCGGCTGTTCCTGTGCTTCGCGCACGGGCTCGGCCATATCGGCAGCCGCGGCGGCATTGGCGGAAGAATTGGCGAGTGCCGGGTGTGCAGCCACAAGCGTGACAGCTGCGCCGAGACCCGCGGCAATCTTCAACAAGGAACGCCCGAAAAGCGTGTTCATATTGACCCGTCCTGACGGCGCCGGAGCGCCTGAGTTTCTTATCGGCTGAACGCGAATTTTCTTTCGATCCCCGGAACCATTCGGTGCCGATCTGCGTACTAGCCATGTGTTTGAGCGCTCGTGCGCCCTTTGACGTGTCGTGAGTTATGAGAGCGATTCGTTAATGCGCAACATCTTCGTAGAATGTCCGCGACAAACCGGCTGCAAGACGCGCCGAGTCGTTGAATGGTGGCTTAATCGGCCCTCTGAAATGCTCCCGAACCAAGGATTTCCACGCGGTTTCGGGAATTTCGCCGCGTTCCTCGCAAACCTTCAGAAAGTGCTTGGTGCCGAATCCGACATGGCGAATCTCGTCGTCAAGGATGCGTGCGAGAATCCTTGCCCCGCCGCTGTCTCCCGCCGCCTCGACCCGCTCGAGCGTCGCAGGCGTGACGTCGAGGCCGCGCGCTTCGAGCACCATCGGAACCACCGCCAGACGCGCCGCGACGTCATGACGGGTTTCGTGCGCAGCCTGCCATAATCCGCCATGCGCGGGCAGCGCGCCATAGTGGCTGCCAAGCGTCGCCAGCTTGCGGTCGAGCAGCGCGAAATGCATCGCTTCGTCAGCCGCTACGTCGAGAAAGTCGGAGACGAATTGCCCGCCCCGTTCCGCGCCGAATCGCCCCGCCATGTCGAGCGCGAGATCGATCGCGACGAACTCGATATGCGCAAGGCTGTGCCACAGCGCGAGCCGCCCGCGCTCTGATCCGAACTTGCCGCGCTTGGGCATCCGATTCGGCGGAAGTAGCTCGGGATGATCGGGCCGCGCGGGTTCATCGGGCATGGCTTCGTCGAACACGAAGGCGAACTTGCCCATGCGCCAGCGCCGCGCCACATCGCGCGTGGCGAAACACTTAGCGCGTGGTTCTCCGGTCAGGAGCGCGGCGCGAATCGCGGAAGCAACAGACTGCATGTTTTCGGTCAGAGCGCCTTGGCTGCCTCGAGCACTTCCTCGGCGTGGCCTTTCACCCGAACCTTGTTCCAGACACGCGCGATCTTGCCGTCTTCACCGACGAGATAGGTCGTGCGGACCATGCCCATATAGGTCCGGCCGTAGTTCTTCTTTTCGGTCCAGATACCGAGCGCATCGGACAGGCCGTCTTCCTCAGAATCGGTCGCAAGCGGCGTGGTGAGGTCGTGCTTGGCGATGAAGTTCTGGTGCTTCTTGGCCGAACACTTGCTGACGCCGAGTAGCGCGACGCCCGCCTTGTCGAATTGGGGCTTCAACGCGGTGAAGTCCTTCGCCTCGGTCGTGCAGCCGGGCGTGTTGTCCTTGGGGTAGAAGAAGACGACAAGCTTCTGCCCGGCAAAGTCGGACACCTTGACCGTGCCGCCATCGGGGGTGCCCATTTCGATATCGGGCATCGGGTCGCCCTGTGCGGGTAGTTCACTCATCGATCGATCTCCAAGGGTTGTTCAAACGCCTCGACCCAGCAGCGCGCAACAGCGGCGCGCGCTTCGGCAAGGTCTTTCACAAGCTCAGCGTAGCTATCGCGCTCGCAGGCGCGTGCAAGCGCTTTTGCAGCTGCGCGGGGCGGTTTCTTGCCGTCGGGGGCGAGCAGCCGACCGGCAACCAGAAGATTGGTCATCAATGCATGCGCTTCGGCGACATCTTCGCTCAGTCGTTTCGCCTCGACCAGCCCTGCGATCGCAACACCCAAGTCGGGGTCGAGCGATTGTCGGTATTGCGCGCGCAGGGTCGCTGCGTCGCGCAATTGCAGGAAGTGGGCGAGAAACTCGATGTCCACCAGCCCGCCGCGCAGCAGCTTTACGTCGATCGCGCCGCGCGACGGTTTGTGGAGCGCCATTTCCTCGCGCATTCCGAGAACGTCCTTGCGCAAGTCCGCTTCCTTGCGAGGCTTGTCGATCACATCGGCGATGATCGCATCGACTTTTGTGCGCGCTTCCGGCGATCCCGTCAGCACCCGCGCCCGGCACAGTGCCATGTGCTCCCAGGTCCACGCAGCTGTCCGCTGATACTTGCCGAATGCCTCAAGCGAAACCGCAAGCGGGCCCTGATTGCCTTGCGGGCGCAGCCGCGTGTCGACCTCGTAGAGTGCGCCTTGCGCGGTCGGGACCGAGAGAGCGGCGGTGACGCGGCTTGCGAGCCGGTTGTAGTAAAGCGTCGCGCCGAGCGGTCGCTGTCCGTCAGACTGGGCGGAGAACTCGCCGGTAAACAGATAGACGATGTCGAGATCGGATGCGTGGGTGAGCACCTTTCCGCCAAGCCGACCCAGACCGAGGATCACCGGCTCGCTTCCCTCGATCCGCCCGTGCTCGCGCGCAAATTCTTCCTCCGCAGCTTCGGCGGCAACGGTGATCGCCGCTTCGGCGAGGTTGGCAAGCACGCGCGCGATGACAACCGGCTTCTGCTCAGCTTCGATCAGGCGCAGGCCGAGAATGAATCGCGCTTCGCCGGTTTCGCGCCGGATCGCGTCGAGCCGCGCTTCGTAGTCGTCGCGCACCAGGTCCTGCCGCATGCGTTCGGCGATCTCTTCGACGGTCAGCGGGGGGCCGAGCGGTTGATCGTCGACCAGAACGTCGAGCCGTTCGGGACGGCGCGCCAGCTGGTCAGCGAGCGTCGGCGACACGGTCAGCGCGGCGGCGAGGCGCTCGATAAGCGCAGGCTTGGCAGCGAGAAGGCGGAACACCGTGATCGCACTCGGCGCGCGTTCGAGTATCGCCTGCCAGCGCGTGATCGCGCGCGCGGGATCGTCGCTCTCGGCAAAGGCGGCGAGCAGGTGCGGGAGCAGCGCGTCGAACGCTTCGAGCGCCTGCGAACTGCGCAGGCAGGCATAACGCCCGTCGCGCCAACCCGAGATCCGCTTGGCGAGCTTGTCGGGGTCGGCATAGCCTAGCTGCCTGAGCTGCTGCGCGATGCCGCTCGCTTCGGGAACGGCGTGCGTCGCGCGCTCTTCCTCCCCGATCAAGCCCTCGTAGATGCTCCCCGTTGCCTCGGTGAGTTCGGTCAATTCGGCGAGCAGCGCGGCACCGTCGGCAAGCCCGTCTAGCCGCGCGACATTGTCGAGCGCGGCAGGCTCAGGAATGCTGTGCGTCTGGCGATCGTGGACCATTTGCAGGCGGTGCTCGATCACTCTCAGTCGGTCATATCCTTTGCCCAACACACGCGCATGCTCGGCTTCTATCCGTCCTTCGGCAGCCAGCGCGTCGAGCGCCTCGCGCGTGCCTCGCACTCGCAGCGAAGGCTCGCGGCCGCCATGGATGAGCTGGTGGGTTTGCGCGTAGAATTCGATCTCGCGAATGCCCCCGCGCCCGCGCTTGATGTCGAAGCCGGGTCCGGGGCGGCGTGGGCCGTCATAGCTCTCACGAATGCGCAAGGTAAGCTCGCGGATCTCCTCGACCGCACCGAAATCGAGATTGCGACGCCAGACGAAGGGCGCGATCTCCGACAGAAACTCCTCACCCGCCGCGATGTCCCCCGCCGCCGCGCGCGCACGGATGAAAGCGGCGCGTTCCCAAGCGAGCGCCTGCCCCTGATAATGCGAAAGCGCCGACCCGACCGGCACGGCGAGCGGACTGATCTCCGCAGCCGGGCGTAGCCGCAGATCGACCCGCAGGACATAGCCTTCTTGCGTGTTCTCCGAGAGCAGCTTGACCACGCGGCGCGTATATCTTTGCGCCACCTCGCCCGGATCGTCTCTCTCGCGGCAGACGAGCGTCTCGCGGTCGTAAAGCAGAATCGGGTCGATGTCGGAGGAATAGTTGAGCTCGTGCGCGCCTTGTTTGCCGAGCGCGAGCGCGATCATCCCATCGGCGCTGTCTTCATCGGTCCGCTCGAAAATCGCGGCGCGGATTGCGCGGTCGAGCGCATGATCGGCAAAATCGCTCAATTCGCTCATTACGCGCGAAAGCGGGAAGGCGCCGGCGAGGTCGCCCACCCCCAAGGCCGCCGCAAGCTCATAGCGATGGCGCCGCAACCCGATGCCCGCATCCTCATGCTCGCCGCGCTTCGCCGCCCATGCGAGCGCGTCATCACCCCTGCCCGCCTCGAGCAGTTCAACTAGCTCGCTCTGCTTCTCCAGCGCACGGGCAAGGAACGGCGAATGCTCGCGAGCGCGCCTGAGTGCATCGCTCCAATCTTGGGCTTGCGTGTCCGCCATCGTGCTTGCGTCTTGGCCAAGCCGCTTGCGGGCTGCAAGGCCATCTGCAAAGAGACGCCCACGAAATTCAAGCTGAGAGGACAATTTCCCATGATCAAACGCGCATTCACAATCGGCGCGATAGCCGCCGGCGCGCTGGCGCTTGCCGCCTGCGACGGCATGGCGGACGGCGGGTCCGCGCTCGACATTCCCGAAGTCGAGGATGGCGAGCTTTCCGAAGCCACCATGGTCGACATCACCCGCGAGCTTTCCTCCGACGAGTTCGGCGGCCGCATGCCGGGCACCGAGGGCGAGGAGCTGACCGTCGCGCTGCTGACCGAACGCTTTGCCGCCGCAGGGCTTGAGCCGGGCAACAATGGCAGCTGGGTACAGGAAGTCCCGCTGATCGAGATCACCGGCTCAAACTTCGCGCCGCTGACCGTGACCGGCGGCGAAACCGCGCTCGCCTTCGAATATGGCAGCGAGTGGACCGGGGTTACCTATCGCGAAGACGAGCGCACACAGCTCGCCAATAGCGAAATGGTGTTCGTCGGCTACGGCATCAACGCGCCCGAGCGCGGCTGGAACGACTATGAAGGCGTCGATGTCGAGGGGAAGACGGTCGTCATCCTCGTCAACGATCCCGACTGGGAAACCGAGGGCCTTGAAGGCACCTTCAATGGTCGCGCGATGACCTATTATGGGCGCTGGTCGTACAAATATGAGGAAGCCGCGCGTCAGGGCGCTGCCGCAGCTCTCGTCGTGCACGACACCGATCCGGCCAGCTATGGCTGGAACGTCGTCGAAAGCTCGTGGGGCGGCCCGCAGGCCTATGCCGCACGCGGTGACAACGCTCCGCCGATGACCACGGTGAACGGCTGGGTGCAAAAGGACGTCGCGCGCCAAATCCTCGCCGCTGCAGGTCAGGATCTCGACGCGCTTTCCGCTGCTGCGAAGACCGAGGACTTTCAGGCTGTCGAGCTTGGGCTTCAGGCTTCGACCAGCTTTGAAAACAGCTTCCGCAGCTTCTCTTCGCAGAACGTGATCGGCGTTCTGCCGGGGACCGAGGCGCCGGATGAATACGTCATCCACACCGCGCACTGGGACCACCTCGGCACTTGCCTGCCGGCTGCTGACGATGGCGACGACATCTGCAACGGCGCAGTCGACAACGCCACCGGCACCGCCGCGCTGGTCGCCCTCGCCGAAGCGCACGCCAAGGCCGGAGCCCCGCGTCGCAGCCTCGTCTTCCTGGCGGTGACCGCCGAGGAATCGGGCCTGCTGGGCGCGTATTACTACGCATCAAACCCGGTATTCCCGCTCGAACAGACCGTCGGCGGGATCAACATGGATGCCTTCCTTGTTGCTGGCCCATCGCGCGACGTGACGGTGGTTGGCCCCGGCAAGTCGCAGCTCGACGAGTTCCTCGCAGCAGCGCTTGAAGCCGATGGTCGCACCGCAACGCCCAATCCGAACCCGGAAGCGGGCTATTACTACCGCTCCGACCACTTCGCCTTCGCCAAGCAGGGCGTGCCGATGCTCTATGTCGATGGCGGCGAAGACCTCGTCGAAGGCGGGCGCGAAGCGGGCGCGGCGATCGCGACCGAATATCGCGAGAACCGTTATCACGGGCCCAAAGACGAGTTCGACGAGAGCTGGGACTGGTCGGGTGTGATGCAGGACTTGCAGCTGTTCTACCGCCTCGGCAGGATGATGGCGATGAGCACCAGCTGGCCCAATTGGGTCGAAGGTGACGAGTTCCGCGCCACACGCGACGAAGCGTGTGCCGCAGCCGAGACCGGCTGCTGATCAGCACGCAAGAGAACGGAAAGAGCCGGTCCGTGGCTGTCCTGATGCCGCCTGAATGGGCGCCGCAGGATTGGCTATGGATCGGCTTTCCGCATCTGGCCGACGAATGGCCCGGCTGGCTCGATCCGGCGCAGGAGCAGATCGCGGCTTTCGCCAACTCCGTCGCCGACAGCGGGCAGGAGGTCCGCCTGTTGGTGCGCGACGAAGCGAACGAGTCGCGTGCGCGCTCGCTGGTGAGCGAGAAGGTCGTACTCGAACGCCGCGTCTACGGCGACATCTGGTTACGCGATACCGGTCCGCTGATCGTCGAAGGGCCGCAAGGGCGCGAGGCGCGGCGCTTTGCGTTCAACGGGTGGGGCGGCAAGTACCTGATGCCGGGCGATCAGGAGATCGGCGCCAAGCTTGCCCATGATGCAGGCCTGCCGCTGCAAAGCTCGACGATGATCCTCGAAGGCGGCGCTATCGACGCCGACGGCACGGGGCTGGTCGCGACCACGGCGCAATGCCTCCTCAACCCCAATCGCAATCCCGAAATGAGCCCGACCCAGATCGAGCGCGAGCTTGCTGCCACGCTGGGTTTCGAACGCGTGTTGTGGCTGGGCGAGGGGCTGATCAACGATCACACCGATGGCCATGTCGACAATCTCGCCCGCTTCGTCGGTCCCAACCGGCTGGTGGTGCCAGAGGCGACGGGCATGGGCGATCCCAATGCCGAAATCTACGAGGATGCGAAGCGCCGCGCGGAGCGGTTCGGGGTCGAGACGGTGACCATACCTTCGCCCGGCCTAATCGAGCGCGATGGGCAAGTCGAACCGGCAAGCTACGTGAACTTCGCGATCACCACGAACCTCATTGTGGTCCCGACTTTCAGTAGCCCCCATGACGAGGCCGGCGTGGAAGCGATTGCCGCGCTGTTCCCCGACCGTGAAACGATCGGACTTCCGGCCAAAGCCGTGCTTGCGGGCGGCGGAGGGTTCCATTGCGCCAGCCAGCAAATGCCGTCGGCCCAAATGCCGTGCGAGTTGCCTTAACGCTGCGTTAGGGTTTTGGCCCGAGAATGGCGTGCATGAGCAAAGCTATCGCCATCACCCGCACCGCAATTATCGAAGCGCAGCTGCGCCGGGTTGAGATTGCGCGCTCGGCGATCGTGCTGGCGTGCGGCGCGGCTCTGATCCTCGCAGGCCAACCGCTCCCGCTCTAGAGCAGCTTGACCAAGGCCGCGACCGCTGCGGCGCCCAGAACCACCCCGACGCATCCTCTCCAAACCGGATCGCTGACCTTGCCAAAGGCGAGGCCGCCGAGCCAATTTCCGAGCAGGACCAGCGGAAAGAGCACGAGGCCCAGCACCGCGATTTGGGTCGTCAGAACACCGATCGCCGCGCCCGATCCCACGCCCGCAATCGCCGCGATCCCGAAAATGCCAATCATCGAGGCCTTTGCGGTCACCCGCGAGATATCGCGCCCGACATAATAAGGCACGACCGGCGGCCCCGGCATGGCGGCGAACCCGGTGAGAAGCCCCGCTGAGACCCCCACCGCCCCCGTCGTCACCGGTCCGGGCTGCTGCGCGCTGCGCTTGGGCAGCAGGATCGCGAAGAATGCCGAGAGCGCGATGAGCGCGATCAGCAGCCGCGCGAGGTCCTGCGGAGTTGCATCGAGCAGAAGCAGACCCGGCGCGGTGAACAATAGCACCAGCACCCCGATCACCAGTGCGGACCTTTCGGCTTCGCGCAGGATCAGGCGGATCTCGGTGAAAGCGAGCAGCCCTGCCATGATATTGATCGCGAGCACCGCTTCGACCGGGGTGAGCGCGAGCGCAAGGATCGGCACCAGCAAGATGCCGAAGCCGAAACCGGTCAGCCCGCGAATGAATGCCGCGCCAAGCGTCGCCGCCACCGCAACCGCGATCTGGGTTGCGGTGAACCCGGACAGGAACTCGGCGAACAGGTCCAAGATCTAGTCGCGCAGGTCCGGCGGGGTCGCCGCGTCGGTCAGCATGGCGATGGCTTCGTCGAGGCTCATCACCCGCTGCTCTTTCTCGCCCAGGGTGCGGACCGCGACGGTGCCTTCCTCGGCCTCGCGCTTGCCGACCACCAAAAGGTGAGGGACCTTGGCAAGGCTGTGTTCGCGCACCTTGTAGTTGATCTTCTCGTTGCGCGTGTCGGCTTCGACCCGGATGCCTGCGGCTTCGAGCTTGGCGACGGCTTCGTTCGCATAGTCGTCCGCATCCGACACGATCGTCGCGACTACCGCCTGCACGGGCGCAAGCCAGCTCGGCAGGCGGCCTGCATAATGCTCGATCAGGATGCCGATGAAGCGTTCGTAGGAGCCGAAGATCGCGCGGTGGAGCATCACGGGGCGGTGCTTCTCGCCATCCTCGCCCACATAGGTCGCGTCGAGCCGGTCGGGCAGCACGCGGTCGCCCTGGATCGTGCCGACTTGCCAGGTGCGGCCGATCGCGTCGGTGAGGTGCCATTCGAGCTTGGGCGCATAGAACGCGCCTTCGCCGGGCAGCTCCTCCCAGCCATATTCGTCATTGTCCATGCCCGCTTCTGCGACGGCATCGCGCAATTCCTGCTCGGCCTTGTCCCAGTCGGCGTCGGAGCCGAAGCGCTTTTCAGGGCGCAGCGCGAGCTTGACGTGATAGCTGAAGCCGAAGTCGCGGTAGACGCTGTCGGCGAGCGCGCAGAACTTGCGCACTTCCTCAACCACCTGATCCTCGGTGCAGAAGATGTGCGCGTCGTCCTGCGTAAACTGGCGCACGCGCATCAACCCGTGGAGTGCGCCATGCGGTTCGTTGCGGTGGCAGCAGCCCATCTCGCCCAGCCGGATCGGCAAGTCGCGATAGGAAGTGATCCCCTGCTTGAAGACGAGCACGTGCGCCGGGCAGTTCATCGGCTTGATCGCCATCCAGTCGGCATCGTCGGCGACCTTGGGAGAGGCGCTAGCCTCGCCGCTATCGTCGACATCGGGCACGATATCGGGGACGGCAAACATGTTTTCGGCGTATTTCCCCCAGTGGCCGGATTGCGTCCATTGGCGCACGTCCATCAGCTGCGGGGTCTTGATCTCGCGGTAGCCGCCGCCGTCCATCTTGCGGCGCATATAGGCTTCGAGCTCGCGCCAGATGCGGCAGCCCTTGGGGTGCCAGAAAACCGAGCCGTGCGCCTCTTCCTGCAAGTGGAACAGGTCCATCTCGCGCCCCAGCTTGCGGTGGTCGCGCTTGGCCGCTTCTTCCAGCCGCATGAGGTGCTGCTTGAGCTGTTTCTTGTTGAGCCAACCAGTGCCGTAGATGCGGGTCAGCTGCGCATTGCGCTGGTCGCCGCGCCAATAGGCCCCGGCGGTCCGCATCAGCTTGAAGGCCTGCGGGTCGAGCTTGCCGGTCGAGGCGAGGTGCGGCCCGCGGCACATGTCGAGCCAGTCGTCGCCCGACCAGTAGACTGTCAGCTCCTCGTTTTCAGGAAGCTCTTTGGCCCATTCGGCCTTGAAGGTCTCGCCATCGGCTTCCCACTTGGCGATGAGGTCTTCGCGGCTCCAGACTTCGCGGCGAAGCGGCTTGTCGGCCTTGATGATCTCACGCATCTTCTCCTCGATCGCGGGGAGATCATCCATGCCGAAAGGCTCGCGACTGGCGGGCGCCATCACGTCGTAATAGAATCCATCATCGGTTGCGGGGCCGAACGTGATCTGCGTGCCCGGCCACAGCGCCTGCACCGCTTCGGCGAGGACGTGAGCATAGTCGTGGCGCGCGAGTTCGAGCGCATCTTCCTCGTCGCGGCTCGTGACCAGCGCGAGCTCGGCATCGCCTTCGAAGGGCCGGTTGATGTCGCGCAATTCCCCATCGACGCGCGCGGCGATGGCGGCCTTGGCGAGCCCCGGCCCGATCGCGGCAGCGACATCGGCGGGGGTCGACCCGGCTTCCATTTCGCGCACCGATCCGTCGGGCAGGCTGATCTTCAAAAGTTCCGTCATCGCAAATGTCCGTCTCGTTTGGCGCGCGCCTTAAGCCAAGTGGACGCGCACCGCAAAGGGCGGTGTTCGAAGAGAGCCAAATTCGAAGGTGGACACCGCGCCACCCCCGACCGGGTGGCGCTGACTGCGATCTAGATCGCGACCCACCGCCCCCGGACATCCGAGGTCGTAGTGGTGGTAGTCGTAGTCAGCAGCTTGGCCATGGGCAGCACAGATAGGGTGAAGCCTCGCACTTGTCAGCAGGGAATGTGGCGGGCGGAAAGGTTTCGCTCCATTTTGGAAAGTGTGCTTGACATCCGTGCGAATCGATGACAAGTGTCCTTTCCATAGTTGAAAGGGAGCTTTACCCATGAGTATTCGCAGCAAGGCCCTCCTGTGGGCCGGTATCATCATACTAGGCGCCATCATCTCGTCAGGCATGGGCCTTTCGGACGGCGCATCATTCGGCATCATCGCCGGGCTTACTGGGGCCGCGTGGGGTTCGCTCAATTCGAATGCGACATGCGCTCGGAGTTGCTTGCAATGAGCGCGCAGGAGAACACGGCTCCGCAGAGCGTTTCGAATCCGGGAAGGCGCTGCCTTGTCGCGTCGGCCTGTTCGGTCGTGACCGCGCTTGGCGTCCTGTTCCTCTGGAAGACCGACGCCATCGGCATGACGACAGCCACCATCCTCGCGATCGTGCCGGTTGCGCTGATGTCCTACGCCTTTATCGGCACGCTAAGGTATCGGAAGGGCAAGGCGAGCCAGCGCTATCTCACGCGCATGGCGCTGGTGATGGCGTTTTACCTCATCACCCTGTTCCTTGCCGAAATCCTGATCGAAGACCGAGGCCTTACCGGTCCGCTGGCATGGATAGTCGCGCTGCTTCCCGGACTATCGTTCGCTGGCGTGTTCTGGATTTTCGGCGCGCTCATCCTTGAAGAAGAGGACGAGTTCTACCGCCTGCTCTACGTTCGGCAGGGCCTGATCGCGACGGGCGTGTCCTTCACGCTCGCCGCGGTGTGGGGCTTTCTTGAGACCTATAACCAGGTCGATGCGGTCGCGGCATTCTGGTGGCCGACCCTGTGGTGCGTCGGCATCGGCATCGGCGCGATTGCGAACAAGGTGAAATACGGCACATTCGGGGAGATACGGTGAACAACCGCCTCAAAGTGCTGCGCGCCGAGCGCGACTGGTCGCAGCAGGATCTCGCTGATCGGATCGGGGTTTCGCGCCAGAGCGTCAACGCGATCGAGAAAGGCCGCTACGACCCCTCGCTGCCGCTCGCATTCAAGATCGCCGATGTGTTCGAGCTCGCGATTGAGGAGATTTTCAGCCGCGACTGACCCTCTCGTCGCAGCGAATATCCCGGTGTTCTCCCTCCCCATCTCGAGGACGCCGAAAAATGAAGGGGCCGGCGAACATGTCCGCCGGCCCCTTCTTCAATGTTTGCGTGATGGCGCGCGTTACGCGGTGCCTGCCGGAACAGGCTGGCTGGTAATGGCCGCCGCACCATTGGGCCGCGTTTCGGGCTGCGGGATGTTCGCAACCGGCGCACTGTCCTTGTCGGACGGCTCGGGCAGGTCTTTCTTGTCGAAGTATTTCTTCGCGAAGTAGCCGCCCACGCCGATTGCGATCATGGCCGGAATACTCATCCGGCGGAGCACGAAGGGCACCGCCGCGCCGATCAGCGCGCCGGACGGGCCGGCCATTCCTTTGGTGTTCTTTGCGATACTGCCGCCAACGACGGCGCCTACGATCTTGCCAAGCATTCTTGTGTCTCCTTTGCCAAATCAACGGAGAAAGAGCGCGCTTGTTCCGTGATTTTGCCTTCGGAAAAGAGCGGCTTGGCGTATTAGAGCGCGAGATTCCGCTCGTCTGCTCGCGCGACAACGCGGTGCGTGCCTGCAAGCTGGGTCGATCGCTGGCGAATACCGCTGACAAAACGAAACTCGGTGGTCGCCGCCTGCGGGGTCAGTTCGACCGCCATGTAGCCGCGCTGTGAGGTGTCGGCCCATTTCAGCTCATTATTCTCACCGACCAGAAGCGCGGCGAGCGTTTCGGGTGGGACAGCAGCGAGATAGGTCTCGAAACCGGGCGAGCTGACCGAGCACACGCCTAGCTCAACGCCGACGCGCGCGCCGTCATGCGCAAGGTCGAAGGCCCAGCCATTGTGCGTGTCGCCTGCAAGCACCAGCAGGTTCGCATCAGCGTCCAGCGCGGCTTCGAGCACGCAGTCGCGCGCCGCCGGGTAACCATCCCAGGCATCCATATTGAGCGGAAGTCCCGCAGCCCGCGCCAACACCGCTGCGCGCAGGCGGTTGCGGGCGGCTGGCGGCAGACCCTCACCGATGATCTCGCCGAGCCGCTCGGGCGCGGAAAGCTTGCCCATCAGCACTTGCTGCACGAGCACCTGCCATTTCGCCCCCCGCGCGGTGGATGTGGCGAGCTGTTCGCGCAGCCAGTTGTCCTGGCCGGCGCCAAGCAGTTCCCGGCTCTCCTCCATATAATCACCCCGGCGAAACGCCTCGAGCGCGGCTATCATCTCGGCGGGGTTCTCCCGGCCCGCGATCAGCTTGCCGATATTGAACTGCTCCTCACGCCCCTCGAGCCTTGTGTCGAGACGGAAGAGGGTCGCCAAATCGCCGACATCATAGGCGGCATAGGGCTCGTCGGAGACCGGCATCCATTCGCGATAGACCCGCCTGGCAACCGCCTTGCGCGCATCCCAGCCGCCTTCGGTTTCGCTGTCGTGGTTCTGCGCGCCATTCTCCCAGCTGTCATTCGCGCTTTCGTGGTCGTCCCACACCGCGATCATCGGCAGGACCTGGTGGAGCCGCTGAAGATCGGGATCGGCGCGATAGGACGCGTAGCGCAGGCGGTAATCGGCGAGCGCAATGATCTCGTCGTCGGGCAGCAGGCTGCGGTCAGGATGGCGCTGGTCGCCGCTCGGATAGGTGCCTGCACCATATTCGTAAATGTAATCGCCAAGGTGCACTGCGAGGTCGACATCGTTCGCCTCGGCGGCGTGGGCATAGGCGTTGAACCAGCCGAACCCGAAGTTCGAGCACGAGAACACCGCCATGCGGAAACGCGCGGAAGGGCCCTCCGGCAAGGTGCGGGTGCGGCCGGTTGGAGAGGTCGCTCCGCCGGGCGCGATGAAGCGGTAGAAATACCAGCGATCGGGCGTGAGGCCGTTTGCCATAGTCTTGGCGCAGTGGTCGCGATCCGGCGAAGCCTCGACGCGGCCTTGTGACGCGATGCGCTTGAACTCGGCATCCTCGGCGACCTGCCATTCGAGCGTTACCTCGGCGTCCGAAACGAAGCGGGTCCACAACAGCACGCTGTTCGCATGCGGCTCACCACTGGCGACCGAATGGGTAAAGCCGGTGCCAAAGCCATGCGCTTTAGCAGGCGCGGCAGCGATGGCGGCTCCTGCCCCTGCGAGCGCGAACACCCCGCGGCGCGTGATCGAGCTGGCGGGCGGTGCCGGTGTTTTGCGGTTCTGTGCGGAATCGGTTTTGAGCATGATGGCCTGCTTGGTCGCATGGCAGGCGGGGCCGTGACAAGTTTAACCGCAACCGCCATGAGAGGCGCCATGCACGATCTCAAACATCACGACATGCCGGACAAGGCCGGGGGCAGTCGGCGCATCGCCTATCGCCGGATCATCGGTGACGGCCCGACACTGGTGTTCCTGCCCGGCTATATGTCCGATATGGCGGGCGGCAAGGCGACCGCGCTGTTCACCGAGGCGCGCGAATTGGGCCGACCCTGCCTGCTGCTCGATTACTCGGGCTGCGGAGAGAGTGAGGGCGATTTTGCCGACGGCACGCTTTCGCGCTGGCGCGACGAGGTGCTCGCGTTGGTAGAGGCGAAAGTGAAAGGCGAAGTGCTGCTGGTCGGCTCGTCGATGGGCGGATGGCTGATGCTGCTCGTCGCCGAGGTGCTCGGTGATCGGCTTGCAGGCATGATCGGCATCGCCGCCGCGCCTGATTTCACCCGCTGGGGCTATAGCGAAGACCAGCGCGCCAAGCTCGCCAGCGGCGAGGTGATCTACGAGGACAACCCCTACGGCCCCGAACCGACGCCGACCCATCCGGGTTTCTTCGCCGATGCCGAAAGCCAGCTGAAGCTCGACGGCGAAATCGCCATCGACTGCCCAGTCCACTTGCTGCACGGACAGCGCGATGAAGATGTACCGTGGGAAACCAGCCTGAAGCTCGCAAGACGCTTACGTTCGGACGCGGTTCAAGTGACGCTGGTCAAGGACGGCGACCACCGCCTGTCGCGCGATGAGGATATCGCGCTGCTGAAGCGGACAGTTGCCACCTTCTATTGAGTATCGCCCCTTGCTGCTGACCCAGAGCCTTCTCGCACTTGCGCTTCAGGTCGGACCCAACCAGTCCACCATTCCTCCGACCGATCTGCATCAGGAAATGCGCGATCGCGAGCCGTCTCCCTCGACGGCGGAGGAGATGGATGATCCTTCGAGCCTGTGGCTCGCGCAATGCCTCGCGCTGCTCGAGGAAGACGCGGCGCGCGCGCACACCATGGCGCAGCTGCAACGCAACGCGACTTCGGGCGCCGAGCGCGTTCTCGCCAATCACTGCCTCGGCCTCGCTGCGACCGAGCTGGGTCTTTGGGACGATGCTGTGACCGCCTTCACCGCCGCCCGCGACGAGACACCGGCGGACGAGGCCCGTGCCCGCGCGCGGTTCGGGATGATGGCGGGCAATGCTGCACTCGGCGGATATGACGTCCCGGCTTCGGAAACCCTGCTGCGGCAGGCCATGCTCGACGCGCAGGCGTCGGGCTCGGCGCCGCTGCAATCGATCGCCGCCAGCGATCTTGCGCGCGCGCTCGTCTCGATGGGCCGCCCCGAAGATGCGCTCGCCGAGCTCGAGCAGGCCACAAGCCTCGCGCCCGACAATCCCGAAAGCTGGCTGCTCAAGGCAACGCTGCTGCGGCGGCTCGAGCGTTATGAAGCGGCTCAACCGGCGATCGAGCGTGCGGGCGAGCTTGCCCCCACCAATCCCGCGGTCGGGCTGGAAGCGGGGGTCATCGCCCTGTTCGCAGGCCGCGAGGACGCTGCACGCGCAAGCTGGCAGTCGGTGATCGACCTCGCCCCGGAAAGCCCTGAAGCGGATACCGCGCAAAACTACCTCGATCAGATTGCAGAGCGAGACCCGCAACAATGACCAGTTTCTCCGTCCTCGACCTCGTCCCGGTGCGCGAAGGCGGCACCTTGCCCGAGGCGATGGCGGCGGCGACCGATCTTGCGCGCAAGGCCGAAGAGACCGGCTGCAAACGCTTCTGGGTCGCGGAACACCACGCGATGGAGGGTATTGCGGGAGGAGCAACCTCGGTCGTGCTCGCCCATATCGGCAATGCAACCAGCACGATTCGGATCGGCTCGGGCGGGATCATGCTGCCCAACCACACCCCGTTCCAGATTGCCGAGCAATTCGGAACGCTCGACGCGCTGTTTCCGGGCCGCGTCGATCTGGGCCTGGGCCGCGCTCCCGGAGCAGGGCCTGAGCTGCAACGCGCACTTCGCAAGAATCTTCACCAGGCCGCCGAATATTTCCCGCAGGACGTCGCTGAACTGCGCGCACTCATCACCGGCGATGTCGATCTGCCGATCAAGGCCACCCCCGGCTTTGGCGCGAATGTCGAGTTCTGGATGCTCGGTTCCTCGTTGTTCGGTTCGCAGCTCGCCGCAAAACTCGGCATGCCTTACGCCTTCGCCGCGCATTTCGCGCCCGATCACCTCGACGCAGCGCTCGAACTTTACCGCCGCGATTTCGAGCCGTCGGAGGCTTGTGAAAAGCCGCATGTGATGGTCGCGATGAATGTCTTTTGCGCCGACACCCAGGCCGAGGCCCGCCTGCTCGCATCGAGCCAGCAGCAAAGCTTCGTCGCGCTGAGAACGGGGACGCCGGGCAAGCTCCCGCCGCCGGTCGAGGACTACACGTCCACGCTCCCCGCCCCTTCACGCGCCATGCTCGACCATCTTGGTCAGGCGGCGGCGGTGGGCACGCCCGATCAGGTTCGCGAAACGGTCGAAGCCTTCGTCCGTCGGACCGGGGCAGACGAGATCATGCTGTGCGGCGCGACCTATGACCCGCAAGCGCGCCTGCACTCACTTGAGCTGACCATGGAAGCGCTCGCCTGACGCTACGGCTTGTGACCGATATCAATCGGATCGTGCTTGCAGTGGGGGTGCAAAACCGAGTATTGCACCGAGCACGATAAAAATAGCCCGGCATAATAATGTTACAACGCGCGAATCTTAGGCGCGAGAGCCGGGTGCAGGACGTCAGGAGCACCAGACGCGATGAGCTCACGCAAATCGAGCGCCCGCAAGGCAAAGACCAAGTCCAGCCCTCACCTCAAGACGCTGACGAAGCAGATCGAAGCTGCGATCTTGCCGGGCGATCCGGCGCTCGAAACGGCTGAGCTGGAAGATATCGGCGCATTCCTGCTTGAGGCAGCCGAAAAGCGGGCCGATTCGCGTTCAGCGCTAAAGTTCCTGTCCGATACGGGCAAGAAGGCCAAGGACCATCGCCGCCGTCTGCGGATCGCGATCGTCAATGACGACATGCCCTTCCTCGTCGACTCGATCGCCGCGACGATCTCGGCTCAGGGCCTCTCGATCGAGCAGCTGATCCACCCGGTCGTCTCGGTCACGCGCGACAAGTCGGGCAAGCTCACCGGGCTTTCCAAAGGCGGCGGCAAGGGCAAGCCGGAATCGCTGATCTATCTCGAAACCCCGCGCATTGATGCACGCCACCGCCGCGAACTGGTTGCCGAATTGCGCACCACGCTCGGCGACGTGCGCGCCGCGGTGACCGATTGGCCCAAGCTGCGTGAGCGCATGACCGAGGATTCGGCGCGCGTCGCGAGCAAGGACAAGGAAGGCGCGGCTCTCCTAGAATGGCTCAACGGCGGCATGCTGACCCAGCTCGGCCACGTCTTGCGGACGCGCGGCGATGCCGACACCCCGGGCGAAGAGCAGGACGCACTCGGCATCTGCCGCAAGAGCGCCTCGCCGATCCTCGCCGACACCTCCTATGATCGCGCCTTTGAATGGTTCGACGAGAAGGGGAGAAAGGGCTCCCCGCGCGAATTGCTGGTGATCAAGGCCAACCGCCTGTCCAATGTCCACCGCCGCGCGCCGCTCGACCTGTTCATCGTGCCAATCCGCGAAGGCGGCAAGACGACCGCACTTTCGGTCCATACGGGCATCTGGACCAGCGCCGCGCTCGCCGCGCCGCCTGCCGAAGTGCCGATGCTGCGCAAAGCGCTCGAAGACATCAACGCCTCGCTCGGCTTCGATCCGGGCGGGCATGCTGGCAAGGCGCTGGTGCACGCTTTCACCACGCTCCCGCACGACCTGCTCGCCGCGTTCTCGGCCAACGATATCGAGCGGATTGCCACCGCGATGATGAGCCTCGTCGATCGCCCGCGCCCTCGCGTCGTGCTGATCCAGTCGGCGCTCGAACGCCACGTCTTCGCCTTTATCTGGTTGCCGCGTGACTATCTGTCGACCGATGTGCGCTTGCAGATCCAGGACCTGCTGACGCTCACCACCGGGGTCGACATGCTCAGCTGGAGCCTCGAGGTCGAAGGCAGCACGCTCGCCATGCTGCAATTCCTGCTCGACAGCCGCGCGACCGGTAACATGCCCGATGCAGCGAAGATCGAATCCGAACTGGTCGACCTGCTCAAAGGCTGGAACGAGGCGGTAGAATCGCACCTTTCCTCCTCCGTCGACAGCTCGCGCGTTGCCGCGATCGCGACCCGCTATTCGGGCGCGTTCCCGGCTGCCTACCGCGTGCGTTACGGCGCCGCCGAAGCCGCGCTCGACATCATCGAGATGCGCAAAGTGGCGATGAGCGACGATCCTGCATCGCGCGCATGCCGCCTGTACAAGCTCGACCACGATCCGGTCGGCGATCTGCGGCTGAAGATCTACCACGCGACCGGCGAAATGCCGCTTTCCGACGCGGTCCCGGCGCTTGAGAATTTCGGCTTTCGCGTGCTTGCCGAGCTGCCCACGCGGCTTGACGACGGTAAGCTGGGTACGATCCACGAATTCACGCTCGACCTGCCTGCAGGTGTCGAGGTTTGCGCGTTGCTCGAACGGGCCGACATTATCGAGGCTGCCATTGCCGAGGTCCTCAACGGGCAATCTGAGGATGACCCGTTCAACCGCCTCGTCGTCGGCGGCGGGATGGAAGCGCGCCAGGCGGTGTGGCTGCGCGCGATCTATCGCTATCTGCGCCAGACCGGCATGAGCTTCACGATCTACACCGTGGTCGATGCCCTGCGCCGCGCGCCGATGGTCACTCAGGCCATGGTCGACCTGTTCGTCGCGCGCCACGATCCCGATTTCGAGGGCGACCGCAAGTCCGCGATCGAGGCCGCGCAAGCCGCCTTCAAGCGTGGGCTGGCCAAGGTCTCCGCGATCAACGACGATCGCCTGTTGAGGCTCTACCGCGCGGTGATCGACGCGATCCTGCGCACCAATTCCTTCGCCCCTGCGGCAGAAGAAGCGCTGGCGTTCAAGATCGATTCCTCGCTCGTCCCGAACCTGCCCAAGCCCGTGCCATGGCGCGAGATCTTCGTTTATTCGCGCCGGGTCGAGGGTATCCACCTTCGTTCTGGCGCGGTCGCACGCGGCGGGCTGCGCTGGTCGGACCGGCGCGATGACTTCCGCACCGAAATCCTCGGCCTGATGAAAGCACAAAAGGTCAAGAACGCGGTCATCGTGCCATCGGGCGCGAAGGGCGGTTTCTATCCCAAGCAGCTTCCCTCCCCCGCGATCGACCGCGATGCGTGGGCGGCCGAAGGGCAGGCAAGCTACGAGATCTTCATCCGCACGCTGCTGTCGGTCACCGACAACATCGTCGACGGCAAGGTCGTCCATCCCGAAGGTGTCGTGATCCATGACGGCGAAGACCCCTATTTCGTGGTCGCCGCCGACAAGGGCACCGCGCGTTTCTCCGACGTCGCCAATGCGATTGCCGAGAAAACCGAATTCTGGCTCGACGATGCGTTCGCGAGCGGCGGTTCGAATGGCTACGACCACAAGGCGATGGGCATCACCGCACGCGGCGCCTGGGTGAGCGTGCAGCGCCACTTCCTCGAAATGGGGATCGACGTCCAGACCGAATCGATCACGGTCGCAGGCTGCGGCGACATGTCGGGCGATGTGTTCGGCAACGGCATGCTGCTGTCAAAAGCGATCAAGCTGGTCGCCGCGTTCGATCACCGTCACATCTTCATTGATCCCGACCCCGATCCGGCCGCAAGCTGGAAGGAGCGCAAGCGCATGTTCGACCTGCCGCGCTCGAGCTGGGAGGATTACAAACCCGACCTCATTTCGAAGGGCGGCGGAGTGTATTCGCGCGACCTGAAGCGCATCAAGCTTTCCAAGCGCGCTCGCGACCTGCTCGGGCTTGGCGAGGATTACGATCCTGCCGGGATCGAGCCCGAAGCGCTGATCAGCGCGATCCTGAAAGCGCCCACCGACCTCCTGTGGTTCGGCGGCATAGGCACCTACATCAAGGCCGCGAACGAGAACCATCTCGACGTCGGCGACCCGGCCAACGACACCTTGCGCGTCGATGCGCGCGATGTCGGTGCGAAGGTGATCGGCGAAGGCGCCAATCTTGGCATCACGCAGGCCGGGCGCATCGCCTATTCGCTGCTCGGCGGGCGCTGCAACACCGACTTCATCGACAATTCCGCCGGAGTCGATTGCTCGGACAACGAGGTCAACATCAAGATCGCGCTCGCCGCCGCGACGCGCGATGGCGAGCTGACCGAGAAACGCCGGAACAACCTCCTTGCCAAGATGACCGACGAGGTCGCCGAGATCGTGCTCGAGGACAACCGTTTGCAGGCGCTCGCACTGTCGATTGCCGAAGCAGGCGGCTCCGATGCGACCGCTTCCTATGTCCGGCTGATCGAACAGCTTGAGGAGATGGGCGCGCTCGACCGAAAGACCGAGGGGCTGGCCGACAGCGACAGCTTTACCCGCCGCGCGCTCGACGGCAGCGGGTTCACCCGGCCCGAACTGGCCGTGGTCCTGTCGTCAGCGAAACTCGCCCTGCAGGACGCGATTGAAGCGAGCGACGTGCCTGACGAGCCGCTGCTCGAAGCTGAGCTCATCGCGCGCTTCCCCGCCCCGATGCGGGGCAAGTTTGAACGTCAGATCCGCGAACACCGCCTGCGCCGCGAGCTGATCGCGACCGACCTTTCCAACCGGATCGTCAACCGGCTCGGCTTCGTCCATGCATTCGAGCTAGCGGAGGAAGAGGGCGCGGGGCTGGCCGATGTCGCCGCCGCCTTCATCGTCGTCGATCGCCTGTTCGACCTCGAGGACTTGTGGAGCGACATCGATGCAGCCGCGATGGACGAGAAAGCGCGCCTGACCCTGCTAGACCGGCTCGCCGCCGCAGTCGGCAACCTGATGTCCGACGTGCTGCGCACCGCCAATGGACAGGTCGAAGCGGGCGCCATGATCGAGGAATTGCAGGCTGGCGTCACGAAGCTGACCAGTGGCCGCGCGGACCTCATCTCGGGCGAGAACGCCGAGCGTTCGGACGCCTTGCGCGCAGGCTTCGTCGAGCTGGGCGCACCTCAGACCCTCGCCAATCGCGTGTCCGACCTGTTCGACTTCGACGGCTCGGTCGGTCTTGCCCAGCTTGCGCTCAAGACCGGGATCGACGCGATGGAGCTGACCCGCGCCTTCACCGATATCGGTGAGCGGATCGGGCTCGACTGGGCGCAGGGGACGGCGGCGCACATGACCCCGTCCGATATCTGGGAGCGGCTGCTGGTCGACGGGCTCGCACGCGATTTTCAGCATATGCGGCTCGATTTCCTCCAGCGCCTGATGCGTCGCAAAACTGGCAAGGAAGACCCGCTGGGTGCGATCGAATCGTGGTCGAAGGCGAATGCAGCTGCGGTCGAGCAGTTCCGCGGGATGATCCTGCGCGCGCAATCGCGTCCGCCGGTCGCGCCCGCCGTGCTCGCCCAGATCGCGAGCCAGGCGCGCAATCTGCTCGAACGCTGACTTGACGCGACGGCGAAATTAGGAAAACGCCGGATGCCATGAATGAGACGGGGACATCGACCGCAGCCGACGTGGTGATCGTCGGCACCGGCCATGGCGGCGCGCAGGCTGCGATTGCTCTGCGCCAAAGGGGCCACGAGGAATCGATCCTGATGGTGGGCCGCGACGCGGTGCCGCCCTATGAGCGCCCACCGCTTTCAAAGGAATATCTCGCCGGGGACAAGAGCTTCGAGCGGATCATGATCCGCCCGGAAAAGTTCTGGGCCGATAAGGATATCGACCTCCGCCTCGGCAGCGGGGTGAGCGAGATCGACCCCATCGGCCACCGGGTGACGCTCTCCGACGGCAGCGTGATCGGCTATCGCAAGCTCGTCTGGGCGGGCGGCGCCGATCCGCGCAGGCTGGGCGCCCCCGGCGCCAACCAAAAGGGCATCTACTACGTCCGCGACAAGCGCGATGCCGACGCGATGATGGCCGCTCTCGAAGGCGGGGCGAAGCGCGCCGCGATCATCGGGGCGGGCTATATCGGCTTGGAAGCCGCCGCCGTTTTGCGCAAGCTGGGCTGCGAAGTCACCGTGATCGAAATGCAGGACCGGGTGCTCGCACGGGTCGCGGGCGAGGAAATCTCGCGCTTCTACGAGGACGAACATCGCCGCCAGGGGGTCGATATAAGGCTGTCCGAGGGCGTGTCAGAGATCGCGCACGAGAATGGTCAGGCGACCGGATTGGTACTCGAAAGCGGCGAGACGATCCCTGCCGAAATGGTGGTCGTGGGGATCGGCATCGTTCCCGCCGTCGCGCCGCTGATCGCTGCAGGGGCGGCAGGTTCGAACGGGGTCGATGTCGACCCGTTCTGCCGCACGACGCTCGATGATGTCTACGCCATCGGCGATTGCGCCGCGCACGCCAATCCGTACGCGGACAACGCTGTGATCCGGCTGGAATCGGTCCAGAATGCCAACGATATGGCGAACACCGTGGCGCGCGCGATAACGGGTGAGAAAGAGCCCTATCACGCGCTGCCGTGGTTCTGGTCGAACCAGTACGACCTGAAGCTTCAGACCGCCGGGCTCAATATCGGCTATGACGCGACCGTGGTGCGTGGCGACCCGGCGAGCCGCAAGTTCACTTTGGTCTATCTCAAGGAAGGCCGCCCGATCGCGTTCGACTGCGTCAACACGATGAAGGATTACGTCCAGGGGCGCAAACTGATCGAGGCAGGCGTGGACGCGATCGACCCGGATTTGCTTGCCGATACCGAGGTTCAGCTCAAGGAGATGGTCTGAGGCCGCTCTCGATCCGGGCCCGCGCCCATCGGGCCGCATCGGCAACGACCGGGTCGGGATCGCCGGCCAGCACCTCGACCTGTCCTAGCAGCCCCGCATCACCGCTATTGCCCGCGGCATAGAGGCAATTCCGCACGAAGCGGTTGCGCCCGATCCGCTTGATCGGCGAGCCGGAAAAGAGCTTGCGAAACCCCGCATCGTCGAGCGCGAGCAGCTCTGACAGCCTTGGCGCGGTCAGTTCTGCGCGCGGGAGAAATTCGCGCATGGCGTGGGCTTCGCTCGCAAACTTGTTCCACGGGCACACGGCAAGGCAATCGTCGCAGCCATAGATGCGGTTGCCCAGCGCCTCCCTCAGAGGCTCGTCGACCGGACCCTTGTGCTCGATCGTCAGGTAGGAAATGCAGCGCCGCGCATCGATCTGGTAAGGGGCTGGGAAGGCGTCGGTCGGGCACGCATCGAGGCAGGCCCGGCACGAGCCGCACTGGTCGCGGTGAGATGCGGGGTAGTTGAGCGGCAGATTGGTATAGATCGCCCCCAGAAACAGCCAGCTGCCATGCGTCTGGCTGACGAGGTTGGTGTGCTTGCCCTGCCAGCCGATCCCGGCCGCTTCGCCCAGGGGTTTCTCCATCACCGGAGCGGTGTCGACGAAGACCTTGACCTCGGCCTCCGGCTCGCGCGCGATCAGCCACCGGGCGAGCGCTTTGAGGCGCTTCTTGACGACGTCATGATAATCCTTGCCCTGGGCATAGACCGAAACGCGAGCGCGATCGGGATGGTCCTCCAGCGCCATCGGGTCGGTTGCGGGCGCATAGCTCATTCCGAGCGCGATGACGCTCTTGGCATCGGGCCAAAGCGCTTGCGGAGAGCGGCGGTGGTGGAGGCGGGTTTCCATCCACTCCATCGAGCCGTGATGGCCTTCGCCCAGCCATTCCTCCAGCCGCTCGCTGCGCACCGGATCCTCTTCTGCCGACGCGAACCCGCACGCCACGAAACCGAGCGCGCGCGCCTCTGCCACCAGGGCGTCTTCGAGGTTAAGGGTTGCACTCGCGTTAACCACGATTGCTGTCGCTCCCGTTCAGTTTCGCGCGTTAACGCCCGTGTCCATGCACATGCAGGTAAGCGAACATATGAGCGCAGACAATGCGATGGCCATTCACCACGATGGCCGCCCCTTGGCAATCGAAGCGCGCGGACTGGTCAAGAGCTTTGACGGCACGCGCGCGGTCGACGGAGTGGACCTGAGCGTCCCTGAAGGCGCGATCTACGGCGTGCTTGGCCCCAATGGCGCGGGCAAGACCACGACCCTGCGCATGCTGCTGGGCATTATCGACCCCGATGAAGGCGTGCGCCGCGTGTTCGGGCATGACCGCCCGCACGATATCGGTCGCCTCATCGGCTACCTCCCCGAAGAGCGCGGCCTATACCCTGCGATGAAGAGCATCGAGGCGATCGCCTTCATGGGAGCGCTGCGCGGCCTGCCGCTCGCCGAAGGGCGCAAGCGCGGTGCGGAACTGCTCGAAAAGCACTCGCTCACCCACGCCGCCGATCGCACCATCCGCCAGCTGTCCAAAGGCATGGCGCAGACCGTCCAGCTGCTCGGCACGCTCGTCCATCGCCCGCGCCTCGTCGTGCTCGACGAGCCGTTCTCAGGGCTCGACGCGATCAATCAGGGCAAGCTTGAGGGCATGATCAGGCAGCTCGCCGAAGACGGCGTGACGGTGATCTTCTCCACCCATGTCATCCACCATGCCGAGCGCCTGTGCGAAGGCGTCGCGATCATCGCAGGCGGCAAGGTTCCCTATGCCGGAAGCGTCGAGAAAGCGCGCGACCGCATTCCCGCACAAGTCCGCCTCGAAACCCGCGCCCGCGAAGGCGCATGGACCGCCGCGCTGCCGCAGGACGCGCGCCGCGAGGGCGATTTCTTCTACTTCTCGCTTCCCGAAACCGGGGTCGAGCCGCTGCTCAAGCAGTTGATCGAAGGCGATGCGGGCATCCTGTCGCTCAGCATCGAACGCGCCGGCCTGCACGATGCCTTCGTGGCGATTGCGGGCGAGGCGGCTGCAAAACAGCTCGAAGCCGACGCCGTGGGAGGCCAGTCATGAGCGCACACGATCAGGCTGCTATCGACGCAAACCCGCGCCTTTCCATGCTCGAAGCAGCATGGGTGATCGCGCGCCGCGACTTCATCGCGGTGCTGTTCAGCCGCGCCTTCCTGTTCTTCCTTTTGGGGCCGCTCTTCCCGGTCCTGATCGGCGGCCTTGCGGGCGCTGTGGGTTCCTCGGTCTCGAAGGAAGCCGCGGTTGTCGAAGTCGGCCTTGCGATGAGCGCCGAGGACAACGCCGCCATGATGCAAGCACGCGAACGGCTCGCCCCGCTCACGCGCGGATCGGTGCCGGTGCTCAACCCCGTGCCTGAAGCGGCGGAAGACCCCGCTTTCGATGCCGCGCAATATCTCGAAGCGCGGCGCGGCAACTTCGCTGCAATCGTCACCGGGTCGCTCGACGCGCCGCTCGTCGTCGGTACGGCGCGGCAGGTAAACCGCTGGCAGGGGACGGTCGAACTGATCGCCGCCGAAGCGAGCGCGCCGCAATCCTACCCGCAAAGCGCGAGCATCGCGGTAGCGGGTAGCGCCGCGTCCGAACGCTCGAACCGGATCCGCACCGCGCAGGCTTCGCAGATGGTGATGTTTCTGCTCACCATCCTTCTAGCCGGCATGGTGCTTTCGAACCTCGCAGAGGAGAAGGGCAACAAGATCATCGAGATTCTCGCCGCCGCCATCCCGATGGACGCGGTGTTCATGGGCAAGCTGTTTGCGATGCTCGCGGTTTCCTTCGTCGGAATCGCGGTGTGGGGGACGCTTGGCTGGGCTTTCTGGGCGATCGCCGAGGATGCCATCGTCACAGTCACACAGACCAATTTCCGCGACCTGCCCGGTCCGGCGGTAGGTTGGCCGCTCTTCCTGGCGCTCGGCGTCGTCTATTTCTCGATGGCCTATCTGCTGCTCGGGTCCTTGTTTCTCACCATCGGGGCCATGGCTTCCTCGGTCCGCGAAGTGCAGACCATGTCAATGCCGGTGACGATGATGCAGATCATGGTCTTCTTCCTCGCCGCAGCAACTCTCACCGATGCGGGATCGAACTTGGAACTGGTCGCGGTCGCCTTCCCGCTATCCTCGCCTTTCGCAATGCTCGCCCGCGCGGCGCTCGATGCGACAATGTGGACGCACCTTGCCGCGATCGCGTGGCAGGCGCTCTGGGTGGTGCTGCTGGTCAAGGGCGGTTCGCTCCTGTTCCGCAAGCGCGTGATGAAGTCGGGCGGCGCCGGGACTGAGAAGAAGAAGCGCCGCCGGGGCCGCGCTCGCGCCGAGGCTGAACCCGCAGAATAGGTGGCCTTTCGCAACTGACTATTGACAAGGCTGTCAGTTAGGGCAGTGTGTCGGTTGAGGAGAGATACACGATGGCAACCGCTGCACCCGAACGGCCCAAGGTCCGCACGTCCCCCAGTGCTTACGAAGCGCTCAAGGCGCATTACGAGAAGCACCCGGAAGAACGGCCCGAGCACCCGCATAAATGGGATCTGAGCCGGTCGGACATCTATTTCGAGGACAAATGGCAGCCGATCGTCGCCGAGATGCAGGCCGCAGGGCCGCTGCACTGGATCCCCGAAAGCCCGTATGGGGCATACTGGTCGGTTGTCGGACACAAGGCGATCCAGCACATCGAAGCCCAGCCCGAAATCTTCTCGTCGAGCTGGGAACATGGCGGCATCACCATCCTCGAACGCCTCTCCGAAGAAGAGCTCGCCAACAGCAATGCCGACCGCCGCGAGCTGCCGATGTTCATCGCGATGGATCGCCCCGAACACACCGGCCAGCGCCGCACGGTCGCGCCCAAGTTCACGCCGAGCGGCATCACCGAAATGGAGGACGAGGTTCGCCAGCGCACCGGCGAATTGCTCGATTCGCTCCCGCGCGGCGAGGTGTTCGACTGGGTCGACAGGGTCTCGATCGAGCTTACGACGGGCATGCTCGCCATCCTGTTCGGCTTCCCGTGGGAAGACCGCCGCCACCTCACCTTCTGGTCCGACTGGTCGGGCGATACCGAACTGGCCGGCGTGCGCGAGCTCGACGAACTGCGCTGGGAACTGCTCCACGAAATGGCGGGCTATTTCCAGTCGCTCTGGATCGAGCGCACGCATGACAAGGAGCCGGGCAATGACCTCATCTCGATGATGATCCACTCGCCTGCGATGAACCAGATGCGGCCCGAGGAATTCATCGGCAACCTCGTCCTGCTGATCGTCGGCGGCAACGATACGACGCGCAATTCGATGAGCGGCTTCATCCACGCGCTCGACAAGTTTCCCGATCAGCGCAAGCTGTTCGAGGAGAACTCCGACATCATTCCCAATGCAGTGCAGGAAATGCTCCGCGTGCAGACCCCGCTCGCGCATATGCGCCGGACCTGCACCGAAGATACCGAGGTGTTCGGCAAAACCATCAAGAAGGGCGACAAGGTCGTCCTGTGGTATCTCGCCGCGAACCACGAGGAAGCGATTTTCCCCGAGCCGCACAAGCTCGATCTCACGCGCGAGAATGCGCGGCGGCACATCGCGTTCGGCTATGGCATTCACCGCTGTGTCGGAGCGCGGCTGGCAGAGCTGCAATTGCGGGTCCTGCTCGAAGAGATGCACAAGCGCCGGATGCGCGTTCACGTCGCCGGCGACGTCGAGCGCGTGCGCGCCAACTTCGTTCACGGCTTCCGCAAGCTTGAAGTCGAGATCACCGAGTTCTGAGGTGAAACTTTTGGGGTGTTTGCGACGTAGTTAGAGGTAGAATACCTTTATCTGCGAGGGAGTGCCCCATGGCTTTCACAATCACCAATCGCCGCTCATTCGTGGCCGGAGCCGGTCTTGCTGCCGCTCTGCCGCTGCTTGCAAGCTGCGGGGGCGGGGTGGTCGAAGCGCGCAAGGAACGCTCTTTCCGCGTCAACAAGTCCGAAGCGCAATGGCGCCGCGAGCTGACCCGCGAGGAGTTCCGCATCCTGCGCCAGGCAGGGACCGAGCGCGCCTATTCCTCGCCGCTCGACGATGAGAGCCGGCGCGGCACGTTCGTCTGTGCGGGCTGCGGCAACCGCCTCTATTCCTCCGCGCACAAGTATGACAGCGGCACCGGCTGGCCGAGCTTCTGGCAGCCGATCGACCGCAGCGCGGTGGGCACATCGGTCGACTACAAGCTCGGCTACCCGCGCACCGAAGTCCATTGCGCCGATTGCGGCGGGCACCTTGGTCACATCTTCGGAGACGGCCCGCAACCGACGGGCAAGCGCCACTGCATCAACGGCGTGGCGATGGACTTTGTACCGGCATAATGCGCCACAGCTTGAGCCCGGTCCGATCGACCTGATCGACCGGCTCGAGCCATTCGGGCACCTCGCCATCGACCAGCTGAGCGACAAAGCCGCCGGGCGCATTGCGCTTGTGAAGCCGCGCTTCACCGAGGCTCGGGCATAGCGCGACATAGGCCGTGCCGCGCGCGGTCAGAATTGCGTGCGCCCGGTCCGCATCGGCAAAGGCGGTCTCGATCAGCACTTTCATTGCTTCATGACCGCGATGGTGGCCCGTGGCGAGGACGCTGTGGTCGCTCACAAGCAAGAGTTCGGGAGCAATGTCGAGCGGGGCGTAGATCTCGCCCTGCGGCAATTGGCCGAGCACCGCGCCCGCTTCCTGCACCCGGCAGCTCGACGCCTTGACCGGGGCATCGGCCGCTCCGCCGAGAGAGGCGCGGGCGGGCATGGCGCTCGCCAGCAGCATCGCCGGAAAGGCCGGGAGCAGCGCGCACATCACCCCGAGCATCGCGGCAATGCGCGGCGCGGGGCGCTCCATCTTGCGGATCGCGCGCAGCCATTCGCGCAGCTGCCAGGCGAGCGGCGGCGCGGCAAGCACGCCTGCAACCGCGCCTGCCCGGCTGACAAAGATCGACACCAGCAGCGCGCCTGCAAGGATCATCGCATAGTCGCCCCAAAAACGCCGCAACCAGTCGCGCGACCGGCTCGCCAGATTGATAGCGGCCACCAGCGCGATCACCGGCGTCACTGCATATTGCAGCGCGGTGGTGAGCGACTGGCGCCAGATCGGCATGCCTTCGAGGACATTGGCGTGCCAGTATTCGGCCACGAGCGGATCGAGCGCGGAGAAGCCTCCATTGGTCGCGCATTGCGGCGCGGTGGTGAGCAGCAATCCTGCCGCGCCTCCGCCAGCAAGCGCGAAACCGGCAAGCACGACGACTTTCGGGATCGGCTCGAACCGGGCAAAGACGGTCAACACAATCGCACCCCATGCGAACATGCCGAGGTGAAGCGGGCTGATCGCGTCGCAATAGGTCACGAAATCGCTGACCCCGCGCGTGAGCACGAACAGCGCGACCCCCACCGCGACGAAGCTCTGCATGCCCGCCACCAACCACACGCGCTGTTCGCGATTGCGCAGCCAGCGCAGGGCCAGCACGCCGAAGATGATCGCGGCGAGCGGCAGCCCCTCGATCGAGATCGAAAGCCATGTCGCGAGGCTCGCGCCGACTACGATCGCACCCAGCTTGTCCGAGCGCGCCATCAACCCGTTCACCGCTACGAGCGCGCATACGATCTGCCAGCCGTGATGGTCGATCCGCATCGGGCCGAGCTGGAACAGCACCGGCACCGAAAGCGCGACCACGAGCGAGGTCAATGTCGCCTCTTCGTCGCCCATCAAGCGCCACGCGATCCGTGCCGCCAATACCATCGCGATGCCAAGCGTCAGGAGCGGAACCGCGACGAGCGCGATGGTTTCTGCCGTCGCAGCACCCACGAAGGGCGTCAGCACGAGGATCACCAGAGCCAGCGGAATGTCCACCAGCCGCGACCAGTGCATTTCGACCCCGCCACCCGGCGCATTGACGCGCGCCTGAGTGAGATCGAACCAGCTCTGCCCGCCCAGCAGATCGCGCACCTGCACCAGCCGCATGATGTCGTCCGGGTCAGGGAAGGCGTTGCTCGAAATCGCGCTCCAGTTGATCACCAGCAGCAGCGAACTCACGACCACCCATGCGATCCCGACGCGCCCGAGAAACTCGAGCGGGAAAGCGGATCGGCGGCGCTCGGTCAGCATCGGCCTATCCTTCGGAAGTCGGTGAAGTGCCGGAACGGAACACGATCCGGCTGCGGATCAGCCACGTGACAAGAAAGCTGACCGCGATGGCCGCCACTTTCGCCATGCGCGGGTCGATCCCGCTCCAGTCGCCGACGCCGACAATCGCAGTGGTGAGCGCCAGCCCGATCAGCGCGGAGACGACGAAAAGCGCCTTTTGCCGCGTTCGCGCCGCGCCGCGCTCGGCAACATCGCCGATAAACACCGCGCGGCTCGACATCAGCCAGTGCGCAAGGATGCCGAGCGAATAACCGATCGCCGATGCGGGTGCGGCCATCACGCCGATAGCGAGCAGCGCAAGGAAGCTCCCGACATCGACCGCCAGCGCACCGACGCTCGCCAGCACGTAGCGGACGAAGCGGATGTCGCGCAGTTTGGAAACGATCGAGGCGGCGGCGGAAGTCATGAGGATCAGGCGCGCTTGCGGACCTCTTCCTGCGGCTCCTCGGCGATCCGTTCGGGAACGCCGCGAAGGCTGGTGAGCGCAGCGACCTGGTCCTCGTTGAGAGGCTTGCTGGTGCCCGGCGTTTCGACTTCGCGTGCGGCAATGGCGATCTCGTCGCCCTCGTCGCCCGCTTCGTGATATTCGGCGTCCTCGTTGACGCACCACGTATCGTAGACGCGCTCGCCGGCGAGAATGTTCTCGACCGTGAGCATCGCGGTCATCATCGCGTGGTCCTGATTGTTGTAGCGGTGCATGCCGTTGCGACCGACAAGGTGCAGCGAGGGGTGCTTTTCCTCGAGCTCGAGCCGCATCGCATCGACATTGGCCTCGTAGGTGTCGTCATAGACCGGATAGGCCTTTTCCTGACGCACGACCGCGCCGCTGACGACCTTTGCCGGATCGCACAGGCCGAGGATTTCCATTTCGCGCGTGGCTTGCGCGACGAGTTCTTCATCGGTCGAACTCCACAGCCCGTCGCCTTCGAAGCAGAAATATTCAAGGCCGACGCAGGCCATGTCATCGTCGGGCACCATTTCGGGCGACCACGAACGGAAGTTCTGCACGCGGCCGACCTGCACCCGGTCATCGTGGATGTAGATCCAGTTGTCGGGGAAGAGGTCTTCCGACTTCACCATCAGCGCGACGGTGAGGAAGTCGCGATATTTGAGACCGTCGGCAGCCAGCGAGCTCTGCGGGAGCGGATGGATGCGCTTGGAAAGCTCTCGCATGGGCGCTGAACTGATCACGTCTTTCGCGCGGATTTGCGCGGTGCCGCCGGGGCCGCTCGCGGTCATCGTCCAGCCGTCGCCCGTATCGGCGACCTGTTCGAGCGCGTGACCCATCAGCACCTCGCCCTTGCCCGAATTGAGGATGTGATCGCGCGCCGCGTCCCACATCATGCCAGGGCCGAGCCGCGGATAGCGGAAGGTCTCAAGCAGGGTTTTCACTTCCTGCCCGTCATTTGGTTTCTTGTTGAGGCCGAGCGAACGCTTGAGCCCATCGGTCACCGCGTTCCAGAGCGACAGGCCCTTGATCCGCTGCGCCGCCCAGTCCGCGCTCATTTCATCGCACGGCATGCCCCACACCTTCTCGGTATAGGTCTTGAAAAAGATCGAGTAGAGCTTTTGCCCGAACTGGTTGGTGGTCCAGTCCTCGAAGCTTTTGACGTCGCGGATCGGAAACAGCTTGTAGCGCAGGTAGCTGAGCATGCAGGCGGTTGAGCGCCAGAAGCCAAGGTTCCACAGCGCCTCGAAAGCGCGCAGCGGGTAGGAGTAGAACTTGCCCTCGTAATAGATGCGGCTCATGCGCGGGCGCTGGATGAAATCGTCGGGCAGAATCTCGTTCCACAGGTCGACGACTTGCTGGCTCTTCGAGAAGAAGCGGTGGCCGCCAATGTCGAAGCGATAGCCTTCATACTCGACCGTGCGGCTGATGCCGCCGACATAGGTTTCATCTTTCTCGATGATCGCGACCGACTTGCCCTGCTTGGTCAGCAGATAGCCGGCGGTCAGCCCGGCCGGTCCTGCGCCGATAATGGCAACATCGACGTCGATAATACCCTGCGTGCCAGCGTTCTGCTGTGTCATTCATGGCCCCCGTTGGCAAAGCGGCGCAAAACCGCGCTCGCATTTCATGTTCGGGAGTGAAGGAAATTGGTTAGCAGGGAGTAAACGCGAGGGCTTTCACAGCCATTTACCGCGATTTTTTTGCGCTTTTCGCCGCTCAGTCGAGCAGGATCGGGCATTGCAACTTGGCCGCAAGCCGCGCGAACTCGCCCAGGGTCAACGTGTTGTCGAACACCACGCCATACTGATTGTCGCGCCGCCAGCGGACCTTGGCGCGCACATCGCGCAGGGATGATCCCGCCTCCTCGCTGGTCAGCTTGATCGTCTGGTCGATCGCATAGAGCCCTTCGCATTCGAAACGCGCGCCCTGTTGCGATAGGTTCTCGATCACGCCTTCGTGCGTGCCCGAAATGGTCGAGACCTTGATCGGCATGAACAGGCCGAGCCTGAGGCCGCGCTTGGGATATTCGCCCGCCTCGTTGATCAGGCGGTCGATATCGACCTCCCTTGTAAACTCGAACCCCGCCTCGTGCTCCTTGGTCCAGACGGTCTTTAGCTCGTAAACGCCGCCGCCCGGCATGTGCAGTTCGATCGGGTCGCCATGCGGAAGCTGGTGGAAGAGCTTGATCGAAACCCCGGTCCTCGAAACATCGCGCAAAACGCACACGAATTCGCCATGGTGCGAGACGAGCTTGGCAGCGCGGATCAGCAACGTGTAGCGCGGTTTGGCGCGGGCATCGTCGGCGGGCGCTTCGGCGGTATCAGGCAACGCAATGCCTTCGACATCGCCCACGTCATGCGGATCGACCTCATGCGCTTCGTCGTTCACTCGGGGAGTGTTCGATGCGTTATCCATACTAATCTTCACGTCCCTTTTCCCGTCGCCGGGTGCCCGCGTGCCTTCCTTCTCAAGGCGTTTCAGGCCGGTTTTGTCCCTAAGCCGAACGGTGACGGTTACGGTAAATGGGTTAAAGCCAGGATAACGCTATGCCTTGAGAGGCTCGCTCGCCGAATGGATCAAGCGATGGTGCGGGTGGTGGGACTCGAACCCACACGATCTATAGGATCAGGGGATTTTAAGTCCCCGGCGTCTACCATTCCGCCACACCCGCCCGCGGCCCGCATCGTCAGACATGCGAGCCATACTGAGCCGCGCAAGCGTTAGCCGAAAGCCTGTGCGCGGAGCAATGCGAGTTTCGCTCATCCGCGCGCGCAGGCTTGCAGAGCGCGGCGCAATGGCCCATCTCCGCTCCCGAACACGACCAAAAGGGGGCGAGATGGCAGGCGAAGCCGCCGAGATTGTCGAGACGATACAGCCCGCGATCACCCTGCTTGGCTTGGGGATCGGCGCAGCGCTGATCTCGCGCTCGCTCAAGCTCAGCCCGATCGTCGGCTATATTGGCCTGGGACTGGGGCTGGCCGCGCTCGGTTATTCGGACAATTTCAGCGGACCCGTGGTGGCGACGCTCGCCGAAGCGGGGATCATGTTCCTGCTGTTCAATCTGGGGCTGCACTTCTCGCTTGGGCGAATACGAGCCGAAGCGGGCAATATCTTCGGTTTCGGCAGCTTGCAGATGCTCATCGCGGGCGGAGGCTTTGCGACGCTTTTCTGGCTCATCGGTATGCCGCCTGCCTTCGCGATCCTTGGCGGGTTCGCGATGGGATTGTCCTCGACCGCAGTAGTGATCGGCCTCGTGCGCGAGCGCGATCAGGAGGATTGCCCGGTCGGGCGCGCTTCGCAGTCGATCCTGATATTTCAGGACATCGCCGCGATCGTCCTGCTCGTTTCGGCGACCGCCTTGGGGGGCGAGGGAGAGCTGGTCCCCGCACTGCTCGATGCGGGATGGAAGGGGCTTGCCGCCTTCGGCATCGCGGTGCTGTTCGCGCGCTACCTGACCGAGCCGCTGTTCCGTCTGATCAGCCGCGCTGGCAGCAGCGAGGTTTACACAGCAACCGCGCTGTTCATCGCGCTCGCGGCGGGCTGGGCGACCGGGGTGGTGGGCTTGTCGCTGACGCTCGGCGCGTTCCTCGGCGGGATGGCGGTTGCGGATTCGCGCTACCGAATGATGGTCCAGACCGAGGTGGATGCGTTTCGCGGGCTGTTCCTGAGCTTCTTCTTTATCTCGGTCGGGCTGGGGCTGGACCCGGCGGTGCTGGCGACGAACTGGTATGTCGTGCTGCTGGCCGCGGTCGGAATGATCGCGCTCAAATGCCTGTTCAACGTAATCGCGGGGCTCGCCAATCGCTGGTCGGTGCCCGGTTCGATCCAGCTTGGTTTCCTGCTCGGACAGGGAAGCGAATTCGCGCTCGTCCTTTTCGCCATCCCCGCGGTTGCCGGGCTGGTCGATAGCGAGCCGCTCGCCATCCTCGTCTCAGCTATCGCGATCAGCATGGCGGCGACCCCGCTGGTTTCGAATATCGGCCGCAAGCTTGCCGGAAAGCTGCGCCAGGGTCCGCCGGACGAGAAGATGGAAGGCGACGATGCGCCGGTCGTCATCGTCGGCATGGGTCCGGCAGGGCGCGCGGTCGCCGATGCGCTCGCCTTCAACGATGTCGAATACCTCGCAATCGAAGCCGATCACGACGAATTCGAACGCGCCGTCGCCGATGGCTATCACGCGCATCACGCCCAGGCCGGCGATCCGCGCAGCTGGGATTCGATGAGCATGAACAATCGCCAGATCGTCGTGGTGGCGACCGGCAACCTCCAGCTCACCAAGGATCTGCGCCCGCTGGTCGAGGAGCGGTTACCCGATGTCGAGACGCTCGTCGCCCTGCCCTCGCCCGAACAGATCGGCGAGTTCGAGGAGCAGGGTGTGACCCCGATCGATGTCGGCGGGCGCGATGGCAAGGAGCGGCTGGTCGACGCAGTGTTCGACAAGCTGGGTGTCGAGCGCGAACGGCCTCTACCCGGCCGCGCTCACCGCCCGGCCGAACTCGAAGCTGCCTGATTGATCGGTCTTACCGATCAGAACGCGAAACCGCGCAGCGCCTATTCGTTGAGGCGCTTGCGAATTTCCTTGCCCGCCTTGAAATAAGGTACCCGCTTGGCCGGAACGTTAACCGCCTCGCCCGTGCGCGGGTTGCGACCGACGCGCGCCTCGCGATCGCGGGTCGAGAACGCGCCGAAGCCGCGCAGTTCGACCCGGCCGCCCTCGGCGAGACGCTGAGCTATCTCGTCGAAGAAGACATCGACGACCTGTTCGATCTCTTCGGCCCGTAAATCGGGATTGTCCTTGTGCAGCTGTTGCAGCAGCTCGGATCGTATCATTTTTGCCCTCCTGGCGACTCCCCGGCCCGACCAGACCGATCATGCTTTTGCATCGCCTATGCAGCCCGCCTTTCGGCAGGCCGCCAGTTTTTATGTTTTCGCCCGGACCCGACGGGCACAACCCATGCCTTCTAAGTGCCAGAAAGCACTCGATTCCGCAAGGCGAGACCAAAAAATGTTAATCCGCTTTTACGTCACTGACCGTTCGGCAAGCGCGACGGGCGGTTTCCGTAGCGCTAAGTGCGCTCGACCAGCTCGGCGGGTGCGATGCCCAGCCGTTCGATCCGGGCCCGGATTTCGGGCCATTCCTCGGTGAGGAACTGGTCGCGCTCGCGCCGGCGCAGCGCATTGGCGGCGCCTTCGACCACATACATGCCGACCCCGCGCTGAACTTCTACGAGGCCATCGTTCTGAAACTGCTGGTAAGCCTTTGCCACCGTCAGCGGGTTCGCCCCCTGCTCTGCTGCTAGCGCGCGGACCGATGGCAGCATCTCGCCTTCGGCATAGACGCCTTCGATGATGGCGGCTGCAATCTGGTCGCGAAGTTTCAGGTAGACGGGTCGTGATTGGGTCATGGCAATCCTTTAAGGCGCTTTAGTGCCATAACACAGCGAGGCGCGTCAAGTTCCCTCGTAGGTTCTCTCTTGGCGCAAAAGCTATTGGTTTCGCCTGAAACAAAGACTTCACACGCGCAAAACAGGCGCTAGGGTGCGCGGCCATGAGCCGGGCCCGGGGGAAATGAGGCCCGCCAGACATTTTGAGTGGAGGGCCGCGGGCCAATGCACGAGTTTATTTTCACGTTCGATTCGCTCTACGAATTGTGGGCGTTCTGGATCGCGGTTGTCGCGCTCGCCGGATTCCTGATCGGGGGCGTTTTCCTCGTCACCCGTCCGCAAGCCGAAGTGATCGGCCATCCCAAGGGCTTGTTCCTGCTGTTCATGGCGGAAATGTGGGAGCGGTTTTCCTATTACGGGATGCGCGCTCTTCTCATTTTCTACCTCGTGCAGCACTGGCTGTTCACCGACAGCGAGGCCTCGATCATTTACGGCGCCTACACCGCGCTCGTCTACATCACGCCGGTCGTCGGCGGATACCTGGCTGACCGTTATATCGGTCAACGCAAAGCCGTGCTGTTCGGCGCGGTCCTGCTGACTTTCGGCCACTTCTTCATGGCCTTCGAAGGCGGCGGTGGTCAGGACGACCCGATGATCAACGTGTTCTGGCTCGCGCTGGCACTGATCATCGTCGGCTCGGGCTTCCTCAAGGCGAACATCTCGGTGATCGTCGGCCAGCTCTATGCGCGCACCGACACCCGCCGCGATCCGGCCTACACGATCTTCTACATGGGGATTAACGTGGGCGCGGCGACGGCAGCGATCATCTGCGGTTATCTCGGCCAGACCTATGGCTGGCAGTACGGCTTTGGCCTTGCTGGCTTCGGCATGCTGCTCGGCCTTATTTTCTTCGTCCTCGGCAAGCCGCTGCTTCTCGGCAAGGGCGAGCCCAAGGATCCGGAAAAGATCAAGGGCGGCAAGGAATGGGGCATCTACGGTGCTGGCCTTGCGATGGTCGCACTGTGCTGGACCGCGATCCAGTTTCAGGACCTCGTCGGCGTCGTGCTCGGCGCATTCGGCGGGGCGTTGGTGGCCTATGTGCTCGCCATCGTCACTTTCCGCATGGCCTATGGCACATGGGAAGCGGCACCGCGCGTTCCTTTCGTCATCTACCTGGTGGCCGCCGTCGCGATGACGGGCGGGATCGTGCTCGCCGCAACCGGCAATGCATTCGCGCAATATGTCGCAGCAGCGGGCGCGATCGTCCTTGTCGGCGTCCTGATCCAGCAGTCGATCGCCAAGAAATTCGACGAGCGTGACCGGATCTTTGCAGCGATGTTCCTGATCCTCGTTTCGATCGTCTTCTGGGCGCTGTTCGAGCAGGCGGGCTCCTCGCTCAACCTGTTCACCGAACGCCACGTCGACACGCAGGGCGTCGCCGCATCGATGTTCCAGTCGATCAACGCGATCTACATCGTGCTTCTGGCGCCGGTCTTCGCCATCCTTTGGCAGATGCTCGCCAATAAGGGCGCGGAGCCTTCGACCCCGATGAAGTTCGGCCTCGCCGTTATTCAGGTCGGTCTCGGCTTCCTTGTGCTGGTCTGGGGTGCGGAAAGCGTCGGCGTGAACGTTCCGACGCCGGTGATCTTCATCTTCCTCATTTACCTGTTGCACACGACCGGTGAGCTTTGTCTGTCGCCTGTCGGCCTGTCGGCAATGAACCGCTTGTCACCGGGGCATATGGCCTCGCTCGTGATGGGTACGTGGTTCTTCGCCTCGGCCACCGGCAACTTCGCAGCCGGCCTCATCGCCGCCGCGACCGGTGCGGAAGGCGTCGGCGAGGAAGCTGGCAAACAGCTGGTCCTCGACGTCTACTCGACCGTCGGCTGGTACGCCGTCGCGATCGGCGTCGGCGTCATGGTGATCAGTCCGCTGGTCAAGAAGTTGATGCATCTCGAAACTCTCAAGGACGACACGGTCGACGACGACCTGCTCGGTCAGGACGAGATCGGCGAGCCACAGGCCGCGGGTATCCGCCCGGCAGCACGTCCCACAGAGTAACCCGCTGGACACGCCCCTGATTTCCCGCCAAGCACTCTCTCACAAGAGCGCGACAAGCGGGAAATCAGGGGACCAGCAATGTCAACGAACTGGCGTAATTCTCTTTCATTCAAGGCAGGTGGAGCCGCGCTGAGCGCGCTCGCAGCCACTCTGGCGCTTTCCGCCTGTGCCACCACCGGCTCGGCCAGCGCCTCGACCGATGACGAGGATGACGAGGCACCGGAGTTTGCCGCGCTTGAACCGATGAGCGATGAGGCCGCCGGTCCCTTCCCTTCCACCTACCGGCGCTATCCCGGCCGCCCCACGGCTCTTATTGGCGCAACGATCTATGATGGCGCGGGCGGCATGGTTGCGAACGGCACCGTCCTCTTCCGCGATGGAGAGGTCGTCGCGGTCGGAGGCAGCGACCTCTCGACCGAAGGCTATGACGTGATCGACGCGTCCGGAAAGTTCGTGACGCCGGGCATCATCGACATCCACTCGCACCTCGGCGACTACCCTACCCCGAGCGTCGATGCGCATAGCGACGGCAACGAGGCGACCAGCCCAACCACGCCCGAAGTCTGGGCCGAGCACTCGGTCTGGCCGCAAGACCCCGGCTTTTCCCGCGCGCTCGCCAATGGCGGGGTGACGAGCCTGCAGATCCTCCCCGGATCGGCAAACCTCATGGGTGGCCGCTCGGTAACGCTCAAGAACGTGCCCAGCCGCACCGTGCAGGGGATGAAGTTCCCCGGTGCGCCCTACGGCTTCAAGATGGCCTGCGGTGAAAACCCCAAGCGCGTCTACGGCAATCGCGGGCGCATGCCTTCGACCCGGATGGGGAATTTCGCGGTCAACCGTCAGACCTGGCTCGACGCGATCGACTACGCGAATAACGAAGACGCCGATCGCGATCTCGCCAAGGAAACGCTGGTCGGCGTGCTCAAGGGCGAGATCCTCGTCCACAACCACTGCTACCGCGCCGACGAGATGGCTCTGGTGATGGATATGGCGAAGGAGATGGGATACCGCGTCTCCGCCTTCCACCACGCGGTCGAAGCCTACAAGATCGGTGACCTGCTGCGCGAAAACGACGTATGCAGCGCGATCTGGGCGGATTGGTACGGCTTCAAGATGGAAGCCTATGACGGCATCTTGGAAAACGCCGCATTCCTGCAGCGCGAGGGCGCGTGCGTGGTGATCCACTCGGACAGCGAAAACGATATCCAGCGCTTGAATCAGGAGGCCGCCAAGGCGCAGGCCGCTGGCGCGCGCGCCGGGATCGAAATCGACGATGCGACCGTGATCGGCTGGATCACGCTCAACGCTGCAAAGGCGATGGGGATCGACGAGATGACCGGCAGCCTCGAGCCGGGCAAGATGGCCGACGTGGTGCTGTGGAATGGCGATCCGCTCTCGGTCTATTCGCGGCCCGAGCGGGTCTGGGTCGACGGAGCGTTGCTCTATGACGCGAATGACCGCAGGCGCAGGCCCGTCAGCGATTTCGAGCTCGGACAGCCCGGTGAAGGAGACGTGAAATGAAGCGCCTTCTCACACTTGCAAGCAGCGCCATCGCTCTTGCCGCCACACCTGCCGCCGCACAGGACTTCGTGATCGCCAACGCCACCGTCGCCACGGGCGATGGCAGCGAGCCGATCGAAGGCGGCGTGGTCATCGTCGAGGATGGCCGCGTCATCTATGCCGGCACGCCCGAAAATCGCAGCTTCGAGACTGATCAGGTGCTCGACGTGAATGGCGCCTGGGTCACGCCCGGCCTGTTTGCGATGCCCACGACGCTCGGCCTGTGGGACGTGGGCGCGGTGAGCGAATCGAACGACACGCGCGCCAGCGGAGCGCCCTTCAGCGCCTCGCTCGACGTCGCGCCGATCGTCAATCCCGGCTCGCAACACATCCTTGTCAGCCGCAGCTACGGCATCACCCGCGCCGCGACGACCATGATCCCGTCGGGTTCGATCTTCGGCGGGCAGGGCGCGATCATCGACCTTGATGGCGACGCCAACCCGATCATGCGCCCGCGCGCCTTCCAGATGATCGCGTTGGGCGAAGGCGGAGCGAGGCTTGCTGGCGGAAGCCGCGCTTCCTCTTTCCTTCTTTTCCGCAGCGCACTTCGTGAAGCGCAAGCGCTTTCCGGCTCGCGCGCGGTGCCGCAAACCACCGAAATCACGATCGACGACGAAGTGCTGCTCGGCCGGTTCGATGCCGAAGCACTGATCCCGGTGCTGAACGGCACTCAGAAACTCTACGTCGCGGTCGACCGGGCCTCCGACATTCGCAGTGTGCTTGCCTTGAGGAACGAGTTCTCGCGCCTCGACATCGTGCTGGTCGGCGCGGGCGAGGGCTGGATGGTGGCGAACGAGATCGCCGCAGCCGGCGTGCCGGTGATCGCCGATGCGCTCGACGATCTGCCCGAGAGCTTCGAGGTGCTCGCCGCGACGCAGAGCAATGTCGGACGGATGAAGCGCGCCGGTGTGACTGTGGCGATCAGCGCCAATTCAGGCACCAACCCGCGCAACATGCCGCAGGCGGCGGGCAATCTCGTCGCCTTGCAGCGCATTCCCGGCGCGAGCGGTCTCACCTGGGGCGAGGCGTTTGCCGCGATCAGCTCGGTCCCGGCAGCAATCGCCGGATATGAGGGCCGCGCGGGCGTGCTTGCCCCCGGAGCCATGGGCGATGTGGTCATCTGGGACGGCGATCCGCTCGAAGTCGGATCGGTGCCCACACGCGTCTTCATCGGCGGGGTCGAGCAGGATCTCACCAGCCACCAGAGCCGCCTGCGCACCCGCTATCGCGACCTCGACGAAAGCGATCTGCCTAAGGCCTATGACTGGTAGCAGGCACCGCGCCTCGCCCGGTTAGGCAATCGGGCGAGCCGGTGTTATCCTGCCTACCCATGGACGGGGCACTCATCGGACTCATCGCGGCGAATGTGACGCTGCTCGGCACTCACTTCGCCATGTCGCATCCCTTGCGCGCGGGCATGGTGAAGCTGCTCGGCACGGGCGGCTTCATGGCGGTCTATTCGTTGGTCAGCCTCGCCGCGCTCGTGTGGATATTCTTCGCATTCCGCGCGGCACCTTCGGGCGATCTCGGCGGATCGGGCGATGCGGGCTGGATCATCGCCACCCTGCTTACCCTGCCCGCGATGATCCTCTACGCAGGCTCACTGGTCGGCAATCCCGCGCTCCCCGGTCCCAAGGCCGAGGAGCAGGCGCGCGCCGAGCCGAAGGGCGTGTTCACGATCACGCGTCATCCGATGATGTGGGGCTTTGCGCTGTGGGCGATCAGCCACATCGTGCTCTGGTTCAGCTGGCGCACCACGATCACTGCCGGAGCGATCCTGATCCTCGCACTGGTCGGCGCGCATCTGCAGGACCGCAAGAAGCGCGCCGCGATGGGCGAGGCATGGGCCCAGTGGGAGAGTCGCACGAGCTTCTGGCCGCGCCTCGGCGGGTTCGCAAAGGCGGGCGCGCTGCCGTGGGCGCTGGGGCTGATCCTGTTCGTTTTCCTGAGTTGGCTGCACCTGCCTATCGGCGGGATTGCCGCCGGTATCTGGCACTGGTTCTAGCCGCCGCGCGCTAACGCTCGAGCGCGAGTATCCAGTCGCGCCGCGCCTCCCCCGAACGCCGCTCGAACGAGAGCGCGTGGCCCGATCCGGCAAAGGGCTGGAAGGTCGCATTGCTCGCTGCTGCCGCGAGCGCCTTGCCATGGTGGTCGCCGATGACGCGGTCGGCATCGCCATGCTGGACCAGAAGCGGCAGATCGAGCTCTGCGACCCGCGAGCGATTGTCGAACCTGTCGCACACCAACCAGCGCGCCGGGGCCCACCATAGCGCATCGGCGGCAACGTCGGGCACCGAGGTAAAGGGCGCGATGAGGATCAAGCCCGCAGGCCCGTCGCCTGCGTGCGCGATCTCGCTCGCAATATGGGTCGCAACCCCGCCGCCGATCGAATTGCCGACGACGACGATGTCCTTGCCGCGCACGCCCTTGTCGGAGAGCCAACGCATGGCCGCTTCGCCGTCGCGGTAGAGGCCCTCTTCCGAAGGCTCCCCCGGATTGCCGCCATAGCCGCGATACTCGACCAGCAGCGCGCCGATCCCCGCCTCGACCAGCACCGCATTCGAAACGCTTGCGCCGGAAACCGAGCCGCCATTGCCGTGGAAGTAGAGCACGGTCGGCAGTCCCGGCTCGGCCTCGCGATAGATCGCGCGCAGCTCCAGCCCGTCCTCGGTTTCGAGCAGCGCTTCCTCGTATCCCAGCGTCAGAGGCGCGCGCGCCTGCGGGGCGGGATAGATGACGCTGCGCTGGAAGGTAAAAAGCAGCGCGACCGCCAGCACATAGACCAGCGCGAGCCCCACCAGCGCCTTCATCGCAAACGCGGTCACGCGCTCACTCGCCCTTGAAGTCGGCGGCGCGTTTCTCGATCAGCGCGGCGACACCTTCGGCATGGTCGGAGGTGGTGTGCATCATCGCCTGCGTGTTCGCGGCGAGTTCGAGTGCGGTGTCGTAGCTCACCTGCTGGCCCTGCCGCAGCAGCATCTTCGACTGGCGCAGCGAATGGGGCGGCATGGCGGCGATGCGCTGTGCGAGCGCCTCGGCTTCGGCGAGCAGGTCGTCATGCGGTACCACCCGGCTGACCAGTCCCCAGTCGCACGCGGTCTCAGCGTCGATCACGTCACCGGTGTAGAACAGTTCCGCCGCGCGGCTCATCCCGATCACCCGCGGCAGGATCCACGTGCCACCATCGCCCGGAACGATGCCGAGCTTGAGGAAGGTAACGCCGAACTTTGCCTTCTCGCTCGCAATGCGAATGTCGGCGAGGCAGGCGACGTCGCAACCCAGCCCGATCGCCGGGCCGTTGACCGCAGCGATCACCGGCACGCGCAGCGTATGGAGCGCGCGCAGCATCCGGTGAATGTTGTCGCGATAGCCGTCCGATATCGCCGGGGTCGCTCCGCCGAATGTGCCCGTCCGGTCGCGCATCGCCTTAATGTCGCCTCCGGCCGAGAAAGCGCGCCCCGCGCCAGTCAGGATCACGCAGCGCACATCCATATTGCGGTTGATCGCGGTGCAGGCGCGTTCGAACTCATCACCGTCGCCTGCAGCCCCCAACGGGTTCATGCTCTCGGCCCGGTCGATGGTGAGCGTGCACACCCGGTCCTTCGTCGAAATATTGAGTAAAGTCATGGAATCGCATTCACCTTGATCTGAAAGCCCGCAGGAACCCTGATTGCATAGCAAGATTATACTAAGAGTGAGAATTCGCCGTTTGCGTGCTATCGTGGCGCTCCGACCGGCTGGCAGGAGTCCCGAATGCCCGCATCTTCGCTTGCGATACTGACTTCCCCGATCCTGATCGGCGCGATCCCGCCCGCGCAGATTGACGAGCTGGCAACGCATACCCCGCAAGAGGTCGCGGCACCGGTCGAGCTGCTACCGACCAACTGGTCGCTGACCATGCAGGACGGCACCGAGCAAGTGGGCGAGTCGGGTGCTCAGGATCCGCAGGATGCGGGTGAGGACGACGACAGCGAGGTAATCGTCGTTGAAGGTCAGATCGGGCCGCCCGAAGGCGATCCGATGGTCGAGCTCAACGAGACCAGCTACCGGATCACGCAGGCGGTCGATGACGCGCTGGTCGAGCCGCTCGCCTATGGCTACCGCGACGGACTGCCCGGACCTTTGCGCGATGGGCTCGGCAATGTCGTGCGGAACCTATCCGAACCTGCGAACTTCCTCAATTTCCTGCTCCAGCTGAAGTTCGGCGACGCTGCCGAGACCCTGGGGCGGTTCGCGATCAATTCGACCATCGGGCTGGGCGGATTGATCGACGTGGCAGGCAGCGACGAGATCGGCCTGCCCTATCGCCGCAACGGCTTTGCCAACACAATGGGCTATTACGGGATCGGGCCGGGCTCCTACCTCTACGTGCCGGTCGCGGGCGCGACGACGGTGCGCGATATCATCGGCAATTCGCTCGATCAGCTGGTGCTGCCGGTCGCGGTCGGAAGGCCCTTCAACACGCCCGAATACGGCGTGCCGGTGTTCATCGTGAGCAATCTTGAATCGCGGCTTGAGGTCGACGAGGAATTGTCGCGGATCGAGGACACGATCGATCCCTATGCCGCGAGGCGCGACACCTACCTCGCCCGCCGCGAGCGCGAGATCGCGGAGTTGCGCGGCGACCCCGTCCCGCCCAAACCGCGCATCCTTCAGGAGATCGACGGCGATATCGAACCGGGCGATCCGCTGCTGGAAGAGCAGGAAGCAGCAGAAGAAGAGAGTGAGGGCATCGAACCGAGCGATGCGCCGCGCATTTCCTATGAGGACACGCTCGAACTGCCGGAAGTGCGCCGCCTGTCGGTGGCGATCACGCAGACACGCGAGCGTTCAACTTTGTTTGAAAGGACGCGTTAGGCGCGCGCCTCTTCCACGCCCTGCGAATTGTGCTTCAGCGCCTTCAGCACCGTCTCGACGATTTGCGGGGCGTTGAGGCCGGCTTCTTCGTACTGCTTGTCGGGCGAGTCCTGGTCCTGGAACACGTCGGGCAGGCGCATCGTGCGCACTTTCAGACCGCCATCGGTCAGGCCCTCGTCTGAGGCATAGGTCAGCACATGCGCGCCGAGGCCGCCGATGGCGCCTTCCTCGACCGTCACCACAACTTCATGCGTGCGCATCAGGCGGGCGATCAGCTCTTCGTCCAGCGGCTTGGCAAAGCGCAGGTCGGCGACCGTCGTTGAAAGTCCCTTGGCCTCAAGCTGGTCGGCAGCTTTCTTCGCCTCCTCGAGACGCGCGCCGAGCGAGAGGATCGCGACCTTGGAGCCTTCGCGCACCACCCGGCCCTTGCCGATCTCGAGCTTCTGCGGTGTCTCTGGAAGGGGTACGCCCACGCCACTCCCACGCGGATAACGGAAGGCGATCGGGCCGTCGTCATATTCGGCCGCGGTGTAGGTCATGTGGACCAGCTCAGCCTCGTCGGCGGCGGCCATCACGACCATGTTGGGCAAAGTCGCGAGATAGGTAATGTCGAACGCGCCTGCATGGGTGCAGCCATCCGCGCCCACCAGCCCTGCACGGTCGATAGCAAAGCGCACCGGCAGGTTCTGGATCGCGACATCGTGCACGACCTGATCGTAAGCGCGTTGCAGGAAGGTCGAGTAGATCGCGGCAAAGGGCCGCATGCCCTGCGCGGCGAGCCCGGCGGCGAAGGTCACACCGTGCTGTTCGGCAATGCCGACGTCGAAGCTGCGGTCGGGATGCGCCTTGGCAAAGCGGTCGACCCCGGTGCCCGAAGGCATCGCTGCGGTGATTGCGCAGATGCGCTTGTCGGTTTCGGCAAGCGTGGCGAGCGTATCACCAAAGACGTTCTGATAGGCGGGCGGTCCCGCCGCGCCCTTCTGCTTCTCGCCGGTGACGACGTTGAACTTGGGCACGCCGTGATACTTGTCGGCGGATTGCTCGGCAGGCTCGTAGCCCTTGCCCTTGGTGGTGACGACGTGGATCAGGACCGGGCCTTCGGACGTGTCGCGCACGTTCTCAAGCACCGGGATCAGGTGGTCGAGATTGTGCCCGTCGATCGGGCCGACATAGTAAAAGCCGAGCTCTTCGAAGAGCGTGCCGCCCGTGACCATGCCGCGAGTGTACTCTTCCGCCTTGCCCAAAGCATCGTGGAGGCGCCGGCTCATCTTCTGGATCGTGCGGCTCGCAAGGCTGCGAAGCCCGAGATATTCGCTCGAGGAGACCATGCGCGCCAGATATGCCGAAAGTCCGCCTACGGGCGGCGCGATCGACATGTCGTTGTCGTTGAGGATCACAACGAGGCGATTGCCGGCCTGCGCGGCGTTGTTCATCGCCTCATAGGCCATGCCTGCGCTCATCGCGCCGTCGCCGATCACTGCGATCCCGCGTCCCGGTCGGTCATTGAGTTTGTTCGCCACCGCAAAGCCGAGCGCTGCGCTGATTGAGGTCGAGCTATGCGCCGCGCCGAACGGATCGTATTCGCTCTCGGCCCGCTTGGTGAAGCCCGAAAGCCCGCCGCCCTGACGCAGCGTGCGGATACGGTCGCGGCGGCCGGTGATGATCTTGTGCGGATAGCATTGGTGGCCGACATCCCAGACGAGCTTGTCGTCGGGCGTGTTGAATACATAGTGGAGCGCAACCGTCAGCTCGACCACGCCAAGACCCGAACCCAGATGCCCACCCGACGTGCTGACCGCGTCGATCATCTCGGCGCGCAATTCGTCGGCGAGCTGGCGCAGCTGTTCGGGCTTCAATTGGCGGAGCTCGTCGGGCGTAGGGACCTGATCGAGCAGCGGAGTCTTAGGGGGTGAACTCATGGGGGCTGGCTCTACACATTTGTATGTGAACTGTCGATAAACGCTTCATCGCTCAAAAAGCACGGTTCATCGTCGGTCGCGGACCGCGCTAGGCGCAGGCTTTGCACAGCCCGCGAATCTCGAGCACCGGTCGCTCTGCCTTGAAGCCGCGCGAGCTCGCCAGCGCGCGGACGGTGCGGCTGACATCCTCGTCGTCGATGTGATTGGCCTCACCGCATTCGTCGCAGACGAGGAAGATGCAATCGTGCTCGCAGCCCGGATGGGTGTTCGCGAGATAGGCGTTCGAGCTTTCGACCCTCAACGCCAGATTGTTCGACACGAAGAGGTCGAGGATGCGGTAGATCGAGTTGGGCGCAACGCGTTTTCCGCGCGCGCGGCTAAGATTGTCCGCGATGTCATAGGCCGACGCCGGGCGTTCATGCCGCGCAAGCTCGGCGAAGACCGCCTCGCGCATGCTCGTCCATTGCTCGCCCGAGTTGACCAGCGCATCGCGCGCCGCATCGATCAGATCGGCGCCGTGATGCTCTTCGTGGGAATGGGAATGTGCACTTGCCATGCGCGCCAATATAGGGCGCGCGCACGCAAAGCGCCACCTCAACCGTCGCGCAGGAACTCGGCGCGATAATCGCTCGGGAACATGCGCCGCAGATCGCGCACCTTGGGCGCGTCGTAGCGGATGATGTAACCGCTGCGCGGGTTCTTCACCATGTAGTCCTGGTGATAGGCTTCGGCCGGGTAGAACGTGCGCTGCTGCTCGATCCGGGTCACGATAGGACGGTTCCACACGCCCGAGCGCTCCATCTGCGCGAGATAGGCGGTTGCGACCGCGCGCTGCTCGGCATTGGTGGGGACCAGCGCACTGCGATAATGCGTGCCGCGATCGGGGCCCTGGCGGTTGAGCGTGGTCGGATCCGTCACGACCGAGAAGAAGATCTGCAAAAGCTCGTCATAGCGGATGACATAGGGGTCGTAGGTGATCCGCACCGCCTCTGCATGGTTCGTGCCGCCCGAGGTGATCTGGCGGTAGGTCGCGGTTCCGGCAGAGCCGCCGTGATAGCCGCTTTCCGCGGACTTCACGCCCTTCACGTGGCTGAACACGCCTTCGACGCCCCAGAAGCAACCGCCGGCGAAAATCGCGGTCTTGAGGCCAGCACCTTCATTGGCGATGCGTGCAGGCGCGGGAGCATTGACCGGTTCGTCGAGTGCGAGTGCGGGGGCGGCGGGGATTGCCAGCGCGAGAGCGGCGGCGGCGAAAAGAGCGCGCTTCACTGCTCGTTCTCCCATGCATGGATGTCGAAATCGGCATGCGCCTGCGGCGCCTCAATCGGCTGCGCGGCGCGGGCCGAGGATTCAAGCTCGCCCGCCCATTCATCAATCGTCGCCGCACCCACCATCAACGCTCCGGCGGCAAAACCAAGCGCAAAGTTGCGATAGAGATCGGGAGAGAAAAGGGTCATCGTGAGTCTCGTTCAGGTTGGCGTGCGGTCCGATTAATACCGGTGCGCTTTCGGGCGCATTAATGAGCGCCCTCATGCGACAATTCGTTACGAAGTCGCTGGAAGTTACGGGAGGTGCGCGATTTCGGATGAATCCGGGCTTCGCTGGTCGGACCAAGAAGAGAGAAGTTGTTTGTGTGTGTTCGCCCATCCGGGCGAACTCCTCGGTGCTATTCCTCCGCTTCGCTACGGTGCACCTGCGGGCGGCCGGTCGGCCTTGCGGCCTGCTGGTCGCAGGCCGAACCATTCCCGGCCAGTGCGGCTCGGTCCCGGTTCTTGGTCACGGCAGTCAGAGCGCGACTGCGCGGTCCGCAGCGGGCGCGGCCTGCCGCGCGTCTAGCGAGGACGAGGACGCGGATGCGTCCTCGCAAACATTAATGCCTGAAGTGCCGCATGCCGGTGAAGACCATGGCGAGGCCCGCTTCGTCGGCGGCTGCAATCACTTCCTCGTCGCGGATCGAGCCGCCGGGCTGGATCACCGCGGTCGCGCCTGCCTCGGCTGCCGCCATCAACCCATCGGCGAAGGGGAAGAAGGCATCCGAAGCTACCGCGCTGCCGACCGTCTTGGCCTCGGTCCATTCGTAAGTCTCAGCCGCCTCGCGCGCCTTGATCGCGGCGATCCGCGCTGAATCCCGGCGGTTCATCTGGCCTGCGCCGATCCCGGCGGTCGCGCCGTCCTTGGCGTAGACGATCGCGTTCGACTTGACGTGCCGGGCGACGGTCCAGGCGAAGAAGCAATCCTTTAGCTCCTGCGCGGTCGGTTCGCGCTTGGTGACGACCTTCAGATCGGCCTCCGAGACCGCTCCGGCATCGCGGCCTTGCACCAGGATGCCGCCAGCAATTGTCTTCATAAAGAAGCCGCCCCGGCGCGGATCGGGAAGTCGCCCGCATTCGAGCACGCGCAGGTTCTTCTTCTTTGAAAACACTTCGCGCGCTTCTGCGCTGACGGTCGGCGCGATGATGACTTCGGTGAAGATGCTCGCAATCGCCTCGGCAGTCGCACCGTCGAGCTCGCAATTGACCGCGACGATTCCGCCAAAAGCCGAGACGCTGTCGCATTGAAGCGCGTCGTTCCACGCCTCGAGCAACGTCGCGCCCTGCGCCACGCCGCAAGGATTGGCGTGCTTGACGATCACCACAGCCGGATCGCCGCCGGCAAACTCGGCCGCGAGTTCAAGCGCGGCATCGGCGTCGTTGAGGTTGTTGTAGCTCAGGGCCTTGCCCTGCAATTGCTCGGCCTGCGGCACGCCGCCTGCGGTCGCTTGCGGCACGTAGATCGCCGCCGCCTGATGCGGGTTCTCGCCATAGCGCAGCACGTCCGACCGCTTGAACGCCATTGGGAACGTCTCGGGGAAAGGGGTCGCCTGCAGCGCCTCCGGGCCAAGCTCGTTCGAGAACGCATCGGCAAAGGCAAACCAGCTCGCGATGGCCGCGTCATAGGCGGCGGTGCGGGCATAGGCCTTGCCCGCCATGCGGATGCGGAAAGCTTCCGAGGTTGCGCCGTCATTGGCCTCGATCTCTTCGACCAGCGCGCCGTAATCGGCAGGGTCGGTGAGGATCGTGACGAAACCGTGGTTCTTGGCTGCCGAGCGCACCATCGACGGGCCGCCAATGTCGATATTCTCGATCACTTCGGCCCGCGCAGCGCCTTTCGCGACCGTCTGTTCGAACGGGTAGAGATTGACCACGACGAGATCGATCGCACCGATTGCGTGCTCCTCCATCGAGGCGACGTGCTCGTCATTGTCGCGCAGGGCAAGCAGGCCGCCATGGACCTTTGGGTGGAGCGTCTTCACCCGCCCGTCCATCATCTCGGGAAAGCCGGTTAGATCGGACACGTCGCGCACTTCCAGCCCCGCCTCGCGCAAGGTGCGCGCGGTGCCGCCGGTGCTCACCAGCTCGACCCCGCGTTCGCTCAGAGCCTTGCCCAGATCCGCCAAACCGGTCTTGTCGGACACCGAAAGGAGCGCCCGTTTGATTGGAGTCGATGCCATGTCGAAATGCTATCCCATTTTCTTGAGGAGCCAGCTGAACTGGCCGCCGCCGCGCGATGTCAGGCCCTCTATCACCAATTGCTCGGTTGCGTGAGGGCGTCCGTCGCCGTCCACCCACAGGCTGTCTTCGAACCCCAGCTTTACCTCGTTCTCGCTGCCCGGATTGGGCCGCAGCCGGAATTGCCACAGCTTGCCATCGGGGGTCAGCAGGCTTGCGCCGCGCTTGTCGTCGGCCATGTGCGCCTCGACCCCGCGCCCGAGGTGGAAGCGGATCGCGAAGGCGATCTTCCCACGCTTGCCCTTGCGGCTCACAGGGACGAGCAGGTCTTCGCCCGCAAGCTCGGTGCCTTCGGCGGAAAGCGTGAGCATCCGCCGATGCGTGAGGCCAAAGCGCGCTGCGTATCCGTCATGCGCGGCCTCGACGCGGGTGGCGGCGCGGCCGCCCCCCCTTTTTCCGGCACGGTTGTGCGAGCGGCGCTCTACCTCGACCGTCTCTGCGCCCTTGCCGAGCTTGCCGTGGAGCAGGACCGCGGTGGAATTGGCGTTGTCGAGCACCAGAGTCGAATGCGCAGCAGTCGCGCGCAGTGGTTGGGCGAGGCGCGCGGGCACCTGGCCTCCGGCAAGCGCAGCTCCGCCGCAATTGACGATCAGCCGCGATGTGCCGTCCGACATCTCAAAGGCGAGCGTGGACGCGCAGCCCGTTCGCGTATGGCGAGCGCGCGGCGGGGGTCCGGCATCGAACTGCACGACGGTCTTGCCACCGCGAAGGCGCTGAAAACCCCAATGCTGCGGCTCGTTAAGGGGCCGCGTGCGAATGCCGGTCGCCGCGATCAAGCTCGCGACCTCGTGCGCGGGGATCGCGCCTTGCCCCTGCCAGCTGCCGAGCGCACCGTCGCCGTGGCGCAGCGCGAGCAGCGGCGGCACCAGAAGCTCGCGCATCACCCACAGCGCTTCGGGTGCGTCCTTGTTGACCGCCTCGTAGCAGGCGATGAGATCGGTGAGCGTGCGGATCGCGACCATTTGCGCTGCCGGGCAGCGCGCAAGCGTGCCGCCATCCTCGGCGACCAGATCGCCTAGCGACTTGACCAGCGCAGCCTCGCCATAGAGCCTGCGCGGCTTGCCTTCGGGGAGCAGCAATCCGGCGGCCGTGACCGCGGCCCAGCCCGCGACCTGTCCCAGCCCTGCGCCACCGCGCACGGTCTTGCGGTCGAGCCAGTTCGCGGTTTCCTCGATCGCGGCGAGCAGGCGCGGCTTCAGTGCGCCGTCCTGTCCTGCAAGCACCAGCGGCGCGTGGACCAGCCAGGCCATGAGGCGCAGACCTGCATTCTCGACCTCCCATGCCGGGCCCTTGGCTGATTTCGCGCCTGGCTCAGGATTGGCGTCGAGCCAGCACGAAGTGATCCGCTCGGCAATCGCGATGCAGTCTTCGCGCGGGGCGCTTGCGGCGAGGTCGGTCAGCCAGCTGAACGAATGGACGACCCGTTCGAGGCCGGGTGCAAGCCGGTCGCTGCTTTCGAAGTCGAGGCTCGCGATCGGCTGCTTGACCCCGTGGACGAGAAAGTGGCCTGCCCTGAGCGCCGTGCCCGCGGTGCGGTCGCCGGTGACGGGGGAGTCGACGGTCGCAAGCACACGAATTGCCGACGGACGGCGGAACGGCGCGGCGAGCGCGTGGCCGGGAACACCGATGCGATAGGCAAAGCGGATCAGTGCGTCGCTGGGCGAGCTGCGCGGCGCGATGACATCGGCCAGCACCAGCGCGCGCGACGGCTCGTGCGCGCCTTCTCTATCGTCACCATCTTCGCGCAAAGGCTCTTCGCCATTGGTCAGCGCAATCGCCGCATCGCCGGGCGTGATCTCCTCGATCTCGGCCTCGATCGGCTCCTTCTTGAACGCGGGATCGTCGAAAAGCGTCGCCATCAGCCCTGACCCTTCAGCGCGGCGATATTGGCGGCGTAGTGATCGGGACCGCCCTTGAAGGTCGCAGAACCGGCTACCAGCACGTCCGCGCCCGCTTCGACGCAGAGCTTCGCGGTGTCGGGATTGACCCCGCCATCGACCTCAAGATGAATGTCACGTCCCGTCGCCTCGATCATCGCGCGGATCCGCCGCACCTTCTCAAGTTGCGAATGAATGAAGCTCTGCCCGCCAAAGCCCGGATTGACACTCATGACGAGGACGAGGTCGACGAGGTCCATCAGGTTGTCGAGCACTTCAACAGGCGTGCCCGGATTGATCACCGCGCCAGCCTTCTTGCCCAGCCCCCGGATCGCCTGCAGCGTGCGGTGTACATGCGGGCCGGCTTCGGGGTGAACGGTGATGATGTCCGCGCCGGCCTCGGCGAAAGCTTCGAGGTAAGGATCGACCGGAGAAATCATCAGGTGGACGTCAAAGGTCTTGTCCGAATGTGGGCGCAGCGCTTTGACGACGTCGGGGCCGATCGTGAGGTTGGGTACGAAATGCCCGTCCATCACGTCGATATGGATCCAGTCCGCACCCGCCGCGTCGACGGCGCGCACTTCTTCGCCAAGCCGGGCGAAATCGGCAGAGAGGATCGACGGGGAAATCAGCGGGGTCATGGTCAAGGCGTGGCGCCCCAAATTTGCTGGTGCAGAAGGTTTACCTTGCACTTTGCCTTACGGGAGGCGCGATTCGTGCAGCAAGCGCTGACGCACTCTTTTCCCCCGCACTTTCGCATGCAAACGCCCGAATAAGGGCGGTTTTGACCGGTTTGAGCCGCCAGTTCAGCCGTAATTCAGCACTTCTGTGTCAAATCAGCGCCATATTCTTGCGGTGAAAGGTATCTCCGTAAGGCGCGCGCAATGGGGCGCAACTTCAATACAGACAGGCAGAAACATGGCTTTGAATTCGATTATCAAGCAGATTGCATGCGCGGGCCTTGCATCCGGGCTGCTCGCGCTCGGCGCGACGGCATCGTCGGTGCCCGCTGCCGCGCAAGCGAATTCGACCAGCGACTATCGCAACAAGATTTCGAACAATATGCGCGCCTGCGCTCCGGGTGCGGGGCCTGCTATTCGCGTCACGATCAACGGCGTGAAGAGCTCGACCGGCACGGTCCGCGCGCAGGTCTATAACGGGACGAGCGCCGACTGGCTCGAAAGCGGCAAATGGCTCAACCGGGTCGAAGTGCCTGCGCGTCGGGGCCGGATCACGGTCTGTCTGCCGGTGCCGAGCAGCGGCTCCTACGCGGTCGCGGTGCGCCACGACGCCAATGGCAACGGTCAGACCGATCTGCGCAGCGATGGCGGGGCGATGTCGAACAATCCCTCGATCAACATCTTCAACCTCGGCAAGCCTGACGTCTCCGAGACACGGTTTAATGTCGGCGGCGGGGTGCGCTCGATCGCGGTGACGATGAAGTATATGTGATCGGGCGGGAGCGCCGGGCCGCTCGGTCCTAGCTCTTGTTCCGCTTGCGATGCTTTCGCAGCGACCACAGCACGCCGGGGGCCGAGAGCACCGGGTGCTTCTCCCGAAACGGCGTCACTTCCACCGGCATGCCGGTATGCCGCTCGATCTTCCAAGCCGCATAGCGCGCCGCGCCTTCGAAGGTCGTGCTGGCCTTGACCAGCCGGGTGAAGTTTAGCGGCTTGCCGAGCCGCCGACGCCTGTTCCACCACTTGAGGATACGCCCACGCTCATGCGCTGAGAGGCTGGGCGTGAGCCGCTCGCCCTTCATCGTGAACGCCACTCCGCCTGCTTCGAGTGCGAGGGGGAGCAGCCCCTCGAAATGCTCGGCGTTGACGCTCAGAATGTCGTTTTCGCGCCCTGATTTCTCGACCCGGAACTCGGCCTTGTAGGTCGCGCGGAAGAGCGCGCGCCAATAATCCTCCGCCGTGCCAGATGGCGGCCCCAGCGCGACCGCGAGCCGCGCTGCCGTGATTGCGGCATCTGAGATAGCATCGACCACCTCGGCACGCGCCTCAGGCTCGGCCAGCCAGACGAGCGCCGATGGCTGGACGAAACGCGCCCAGATCGTCGTGTCGGCAAGCTCGCCCGAAGCCGCTTCGGCAAAGGTCTTGAGCGACATCGTCGCGACCTTGGCGCGCAGGGTCGTGGCCCCGCCGTCACCTTCATGCTCGCGCTCGTGATAGGAGACGCGCGGCCAGATCCGCTCCTTTTGCTCGCCCGGCAGCAGGACGTAGAAATCGAGCACGCCTTCAAGCGAGCGCGTGCGCAGGTTCGACCCGTAGAACAGCACCGCGCGCGCCCCCGCATCCTCCGCGAGCGCCGCGGCAAAGGCGGCAACCGCAGGATCGACCGCGGCGTCGAGCCGGTCGGAGATGCGCTCAGCAAGGGGTGTCAGATCGTCGGCCATTGATGGCCCAGAGCCTTGGCGTCAGGCGGTCACGAATTCAAGCTCGGGGCCTTGCCCGATGCAGTACTCGCCCGCCGGAAACGCTTCGCCGTCGAAGATGAACTGGTCTTCGATCTTGAGCGTGAATTGCGGGGTCGCGACCTGATGAACCCCGCGCTCGCGCAGGTTTTCAGGCGTCTTGCCGCGCACCATCGAGAGGATGCTCAAAAGCCCGCGCCGCGAGAGGTGATCGAACACGACCAGCTTCAGACCGTGCCTGAAATTGCCGAACGCGTTGATCCCCGCAGGCAATGTTTCAAGCGTCGAGGCAAACAGGAGCTGGCGCCATTCGGGATCGCCATGCGCGCTGCGTTCGAGCGGAACCTCGTTCTCACCCAACGCGATCTGCATCCGCGAGCCCTGCCGCCACTTGTTGTCGGGCGCGCCAAGAAACGCCTGCAGGATCGCCCACAGCGTCGCCGAGGCCACCGCGAGCTGATTGAACGCGCCGAGCTTGTGCGCGCTCTGGCCCGATTTGGTCGCAAAGGTGAACGCGCCCGCGCCCAGCACGAAGCCGAGCACCTGGTTCTCGACATGGTCCCTGGTCGAGATCGCAACTGGGCGACGGTAGACGCGCGCATCGCGCTCGAACGCGTCGATTGCGTCGTGCATGGTCCAGTCGCCAGGCACGCCGAGATCGACTGTGAGCGCGTTGGTCTTGCCCTTGGGCAGGACCGCGATCGCGGGCCAGTCGTCGCCGAAGATCGCCGCGCCGCTGGTAATCACGTCGCGCACCGTCCCATCGCCGCCATTGATGACGAGCAGGTCGATCCCCTTCTCGGCAAAATCGGCGAGCGCGAGCGGAAGCTGCGAGCGGTCCCCGGGCTGGGCGATATGGACGTGCGGGCTCATCCCGATGTCGAAATCGGCGCCCTGATTGCCATGGCTGCGAGGATTATAGATTACGCCCACGCACGGCGCTTCGCCCGGCTCACGCTGGCGGCGCGCACGCGGCTTGCGCGAGCCGCCAGCCTCGACCGGCGGCAATTGCGTGAACTCGTAAATCGACGTTGCCATGCCGCCCCCCTTACGTGCCCCGCCTACCTATTGCCAGTTTTGCGCCGCAAAAGGCTTGCATTAATACGACAGTGTCGCAGCGTGGCACCATCGCGCGGTTGGCGCCGGAGGCGGTGGTAAACGGTTCGTGCGCGCCCTGGGGGCTGGTGAAACGCCGCGCTCGCGCTATCCTCAGCACCATGCTGACAGATACGCTTCTCGACACCGCCCGTTCGATCCAGCCCGAAACCGTGGCGCTGCGCCGCGCGATCCATGCCGAGCCCGAGCTGGGCCTGCACACACCCATGACGATGGCCAAGGTGCGCGAGGCGCTCGCCAACCTGCCGCTCGAATGGAAAAGCGGGTCATCGACCACCGGCGAAGTCGCAACGCTCGTCGGCGGCAAGGCCGGGTCGAAGACGCGCCGCGTGCTGCTGCGCGGCGACATGGACGCGCTGCCGATGGACGAGAAGACCGATCTCGAATTCGCCTCGACCATCGCCGGGCGGATGCATGCCTGCGGCCACGACACCCACACCGCGATGCTTGCAGGCGCAGCCAAGGTGCTGTGCGCCCAGCGCGAGGAGCTTGCCGGAACGGTCGACTTCATGTTCCAGCCGGGCGAGGAGGGCCATCACGGCGCGCGCTTCATGCTCGACGACGGGCTGATCGACCCGCTGCCCGATGCCGCTTTCGCGCTCCACATCATGCCCAATGCCGAGTTCGGCCGCGTCGCTGGCAGGGCCGGGGCGCTGATGGCCGCCGCCGACCAGTTCACGATTACGGTCAAGGGCAGGGGCGGCCACGCCTCTATGCCGCACGATTGCGCCGATCCGGTCCCCGCCGCCGCCGCGATCGTGAGCGCGATCCAGGCGATGGTCACCCGCCGCTTCCGCGCGACCAATGCGGTGGTGGTGACAGTGACGAGGATCGAGGCCGGCACGACCTTCAACGTCATCCCCGACGACGCCGTGCTGCAAGGCACGATCCGCACGCTCTCGCCCGAGCACCGCGCGAAAGTGCATGAGCTGCTCGCCCAGACCGCCGCTGATATCGCCCGCGCGCACGGGGTCGAGGCCAACTGCGAGATCGAGCACGGCTTTCCGGTGACGATCTGCGACGAGCGCGCGGTAAAACTCGGCGCCAAGGTCGCCCGCGAAATCGGCGGCAGCGAGCGCGCATGGCGCGACCTCGCCGACCCGATCATGGGCGCGGAGGACTTCTCCTACCTGCTCGAAAAAGTGCCCGGCGCGATGTTCTTCCTCGGCGTGGCCCCCGAAGGCGACGACTGGAGCGCTTGCTGCGCGATCCACTCACCGCGGATGCACGTCGACGAAGACGCCCTGCCACGCGGCGTTGCAATGCTGGCAGGCTGCGCTGTCGAGTTTCTGGAGAACGGGTGGGGCGAGTAGGCCCGAAGGCTAGCGCTCGAAACGGCCCGCAGGGCCGCAAGGGCGACCGCCCGCCCGCAGCGGGTCCGCAGCGAAGCGAAGGACATCTAGCGAGGACGAAGGCGCGGATGCGCCTTCGCAAACAAAGATGGCGCACCCGACAGGATTCGAACCTGTGACCTCTGCCTTCGGAGGGCAGCGCTCTATCCAGCTGAGCTACGGGTGCGTGCGCTTTGGGCTGTTCAGCCCGGTGCGGAAGCGGCGCTTAGCAAGGCTTGGCTGGCGGCGCCAGATGATTTGTGTCTGCGGACCTGAGCGAGGCGAGGCTTAACGATGCGGTAACCGCCTCGTGGCTAGGCTCGCCGTCATGTCAGCCTTGCCGCCAGAACAGATGCGCAGAATGCGTGAGGGATATGTGAGCGATGACAGCCTCGGCGCGCTCGCCGATCGCTGGAATGCACTGCACCACACCGCTGACGCGATTGCCGAACTTGCCGGACTCTCCCCCGAACGTGCGGGCGGCGCGCAAAGCGGCTTTGCAGCCAAGCTGGGCGATGCGAGTGCATGGCAGCACGAAGCGGCGCGCCAGGGGATCGACGATATCGACGCCATGATGCGTCCCGGCCTTGCAGCGCTCGGTACGCTCGCGGCGCGCGGCAAGGACACAAGCGTCCCGGCACAGACGCTGTGGCGCGAGTTTCACCATGCGCGCGAAGCCGTTCTCGCGCTGGTTCAATCGCGTACCGATTGAACCGCACCTAGGCATTCATCCGGGTTGACTGCGTTCGCGGTATGTTCCAGACATACCGCATGGATGCGCCTCAACCTGCGATAACGTCGCAGCCCGATTCGAAACCCGCAAAGTCACGTCCGCCAAGCCCGGGCGATGCGCTGGTCAATCCGGTCGCCGCCGATGTCGCGCGCGGGATCCAGCGGCTGTTTGCGCGCAACGATATCTGGTGCATCGGCGAGATGGCGCTGAAAAATGGCCGCCGCGCGGACCTGATGGGTGTCGATGCGAAGGGGCTGGTGGTTATCGTCGAGATCAAGGTCAGCCGCGCCGATCTGCTCGGCGACAACAAGTGGCCCGACTATCTTGAATATTGCGACCGCTTCTATTGGGGCGTGCCGCCCGGGCTCGACCGCGCACCGCTTGATAGCGAAGCCTATATGCCCGAAAAATGCGGAGTGATCGTCGCCGACGCTTATGATGGCGAGATCGTGCGCGCCGCCTCTCTCGATCCGCTCGCAGCCGCACGGCGCAAGGCTCAGGTGGAACGACTCGCGCGGATCGCAATGCGGCGACACACTGCGCTGCTCGATCCCGATTGCACGATTGCGGGGATGGAGATCTGAGCTTCGCGCATGACCGCTTGGCTTGACCGGGCGGATTGGGTCATACCCTCACCCCATGATCCCTGCTGACACACAGGTCTGGCTTGCCCTTCTGATCGCTGGGGCTGCGATGAGCGCGATCGTGCTCGTGCGCTATTTCCTGTCCTCGGGCCTGTTTGCGTGGATCACCCGCACGGTGCGGCCCGGCCTCTACGACGATCTTGGGCCACAAATCCGCGGCGAGATCGGCTGGTCGGTGATCGCCGCCTTCATCTATGGCGTGCCGACCGGCGTGGTGTTCTGGCTGTGGAACCACCAAGGTCTCACCCTGCTCTACACCGAGTGGAACGCCTACCCGTTGTGGTATCTGCCGCTTTCGGTGCTGATCTACCTCTTCGTGCAGGATAGCTGGTTCTACTGGACCCACCGCGCGATGCATGGCTCGCCGCGGCTCTTTCGCCTCGCGCACAAGGTCCACCATGACAGCCGCCCGCCGACCGCGTGGACCGCGATGAGCTTTCATCCGATCGAGTCGGTTTCCGGCGCGATTGTCGTGCCGCTCCTCGTTTTCCTCGTCCCGATCCACATCGCCATGCTCGGCCTCGTGCTCATGATCGCGACGATCATGGGGGTGACAAACCACATGGGTTGGGAGATGTTTCCAAAGAGGCTCGTTCATTCGCCGTTGGGGGACATGATGATAAGCGCGAGCCACCATGAAAAGCATCATGAGGACTACAGGTGCAATTACGGGCTCTATTTCCGCTTCTGGGATCGGGTGTGCGGGACCGATCGCGGCCTCTCGACCAGACTGAGCCAGCCGCGCGAAAGCGGCTCGGGGCTGTCGGCATGAGGCGGCTTGCTGCGCTCCTCATCGCTGCGTCGGTCGGCGCCATGGCCGCGCCGGCAGCGGCGAACACGATCACCGTTACCATCACCGATCTGCGCGCCGAGAACGGCGAATATCGCGGCGTGGTGCGCGCGTGCCTGACCAGCCTTGAAAGCGCCTTTCCGCGCTGCAATCGCGATCCGAACATGAAGAGCGTGACGGTGCGCGCCGGTGCAAGCGTCACCGTTCGCTTCACCGATGTCACACCCGGTGACTATGCCATCGCGATCCTCCATGACGAGAACGAGGACGGCAAGGCCAACCGCGTCCTCGGCATGGCTCCCAAGGAGGGCTACGGCTTCTCGCGCGATGCCCCGGTGCGAATGGCGCCGCCAGAATGGGCCGATGCGGTGTTCTCGATGGGCCGGACGGCCAAGCGGATGTCGGTCCGCATGCGCTACTTCTTCTAGGGCCAGCCCCCGCCCGATCGCGCAGCATCGCGGCCCGTGCCGGCTGCGCGACGTCATTGCTGCATGCATCTCCCGATTGCAGCGCAACTTTTGGAGCGCACTTAACGGGATGTTTACCACGCTAGGCCAAACCCGAGAGCGAACACGTGTATATCAAGGGGCACAGGGCCAGCCATGGACAATCTTCGGGGCACTTTCGAAACCGGTATTCCGGCGGAGGACAGCCAGGATTGGGACGCAGAAGAGACTGCGCCCGAAGAAGAGAACGCGCGCGAATTGCCGCCTGAGGCGATCGGTCAGGACGAGCGCCGCATGCAGGTGCGCGCCTATAATCACTGGGCGAGCCTGCTGGGCGATGCGACCTTCCCCTCGATCGAAGAGCTTGAGCCGCACAACCTCACCGATTTCGGCCCCAATTCGGTCCTGCTCGACTTTTCCGCCGGCATCGATGACCCGGCGGTGCAATATCTCGGCGGCACGCTGGCCGAGGAATGCGGCGCCGAAGGTACGATCAGGAAGCTGTCCGACGTGCCGCCGCGCTCGCTGCTGAGCCGGATCACCGATCACTACATGCAGATCCTCGCTAACCAGGCGCCGATCGGGTTCGAGGCCGAGTTCGTCAATCAGCGCGGTTCCTCGATCCTTTATCGCGGGATCCTGCTGCCCTTCTCCAGCGACGACGAGACGATCGACTTCATCTACGGCGTCATCAACTGGAAAGAGATGGCCGACGCCGCGACTGCGGACGAGCTTCTGCTCGAGATCGACCAGGCGCTGGAGACCGACGGCGAAGAAGCTGTCGAGGGCGAGGAGCAGCCGCACAAGCATCACTCCGATCCGCTCACCGAATGGGCGGATTCGCCGAGCCACGAAGACGAGAGCCCCGTGGTCGAGCCGGTGCAGGACAACCCGCCGACATTCGACAACGACGTCGAAGAAGTCGCTTCGGATGAAGCCGAACCGATTGAGCTTGGCGAAGAGTACGAGCTCACCAGCGAGCTCGACGAAAACGGCATCCCGCTGCCCGATTTCGGCCAGTACAATCTCGACGATCCCGAAGTCGACGAATTCGGCGAAGAGATCATCGACGAGGAAGACGAAGGCGCAGGCTACAGCTTCGCTTCTCTCTCCGACTATATCGAAGCGCCCGCCAAGAAAGCGGTCGACCTCGACGCCGACCAGTTCGATCCCGACGATTACAAGGTCGAGCACGAGGATGCTCCGGCAGCCGACAAGAGCGACCCGGCTGAACCCGCTTCGCTCATGCCCGAAGTTTATGAGCCCGAGGCTCCGGCCGAAGAAGCGATCGAGCCCGAGCCAGCGGCCGAAGCGCCGCTGGTCCCCGAAACGCCCGCAAACGACGTGCCTCCGGTCGAGCCGCCCGCCCAACCGGTCGAAGCGGTTGAGCCGGTTGCCGAACCGGTCGCCGAACCGGTGGCTGAAGAAGTCGCTGAAGACGTCTCCGCGCCGGTCGCCGATCTGCCTGAAGACGCAGGGCTCTACGATTGCCTCGCCTCGGCACGCGAACTGGCCGAGAATGCCCGCGTTTCTGAGGACCGCAGCCGCCACGCTCTCTATGCGGCCGTTGGCCGCGCCTATGATTTCTCGCTCGCCGCCAAGGCCGAGCCCGATGCCTTTGCCGAACTGGTCGAGGATAGCGGTCTGGTCGTTCAGGACCGCGCGCCGATGACCCCGGTGGTCAAGCTCGTTTTCGGTCACGACTACGACAAGACCCGCCTCACCGAATACGCCGCCGTGCTCACCCACGCGCATCGCCTTGGCCTGTCGCGCGGATCGCTCGCCGACTTCCTCGGCAATGTCGAAGGTGGTCTGAAGGGCGTGGTCGCAGCCGAACGTGCCCTGCGCCGCGAGGAAGCCGGCAAGGATCCGATCGACGCCGAAGTCGCGCGCGCCAAGCTCGCGAAGAAGCTGCGCGAACTTGAAGAACTCACGCTCGAAGCGCTCGCCGGCGAAGGGCCTGAATTCTCGCTCGCCGTTCTGCGCCGCGACAAGCATGGCAATGTCTCGGTGATCGGTGTCGACGACAATGCCGCGCTGACCGAGAAGGTGGCGAAAAAGCTGGTCGGCTAGGCTCACGCGCCGCGCAATTTGCGGAACGACCCGCCCCGCCCGTAGGTTCTATGGGCATATGCCCATCGGTCCCTTCAGACGCAGCGATCCCATTCGCGTCCAGCCCTTCTACGGCTTTCGCAATGGCGAGCGCCTGTTCCTCAACGCCCGCGCGCTGCGTTCCGCTGAAGCGCGGTTCGAGAAACGCAGCTTTCTGCGCGATGTCGCGACCATGGCGGGGCAATACATGTCGCGCGAGGTTGCAGGGCTCTCGGTCGAGCTGGAATACACGCTCGCCGACGGGAGCACCGCACGCGAAGAAGTCGTCACCGATGTCGAGGGCTATGCGCTGTTCGATGTCGAGCTTGCCGGCGATGCGCCCTTGTCTTCGGAAGCGCGCTGGGAGAAGGCGAGGTTGCGCTGGCGCCGCGAGAGCGGCGAGCTGGGCGAAGCGGTTGCCTATATCCTAGTCCCCGGCACCGAGACCGAGCTGGGCCTCATCTCCGACATTGACGACACGATCGTGGAAACCGGGATCACCGGCAGCATCAGGATGATCGCGCGCAATTGGAAGCGGGTGATGCGCCAGATGCCGAGCGAGCGCGTGGTCGTGCCCGGCGCGTCGGAATTCTACTCCGCGCTCGGCGGCGATCCCGAGATGTCGGACATCGACGAGGACACGGTCCAGACGATCGAGCCCCGCGCGCGCGAACGCCCGGTCTTCTACGTCTCCTCCTCGCCGTGGAACCTGTTTTCCTACCTCGTAACCTTCAAACGCTCGCGCGGTCTGCCATTGGGGCCGGTGGCGCTGCGTGACTGGGGCTTCAACCGCAAGACGCTGGGGAGCGAGGGTCATGGCAGCCACAAGCAGAATGCAATCGAGCGCATCCTGGCAACCTTCCCGCACATGAAATTCGCGCTGCTCGGCGACGACACGCAGAAAGACCTCGTGGCGTTCGGCAAGATCGTGGCGGCGCACCCCGACCGGATCGCCGCGGTCTTTATCCGCAAGATCGCCGAGGAACCGCTCAACCCCGACGAAGAAGTGGCGAAGGCGAAAATCGAACAGCTGGGCGTTCCGTTCTGGACCGGAAGCGACTATCGCGAGGCAAAGGCGTTTCTGAGCGGCGCCGGGTTGGAGCTCAAGGGCGCGGTCAAATCACTTGTGCGCGCCGCCAGCGAGGGCGATGATGTCGCGCATGCGGCGCAAGGCTGAAGCGCCGCCGGGATCGAATGGGAGTTTGGGAGTTTGCGAAAGATGATGTGGGCGCTCGGCGCGATTGCTGTGGTTGCGCTGGTGCTGGGGGTCTATCTCTCGATGACGCTCTCGCGCAACGGACCCTATTTGCTTTCCGCAGTCGACCGCGTGACCGGCGGCGACCGGGGTGCGGTTGAGCTGGCTGAAGTTTCGACTGGCGACCATCCCTCGCAAAAACTCCACATCTGGGGCCCCGAAGAGCCCGAGGCCGACGGCGAGCAGCGCCCGGTGCTCGTCTTCGTCCATGGCGGCGGCTGGCGCAGCGGCGATGCGGGCGGATATGGCTATTTTGGTCGAGCTTTTGTGCCAGAAGGGTTCGTTGTGGTGCTGGCGGGCTATCGTCTCGGCCCCGACGGCATCTATCCCGGCATGCTCGAGGACACCGCAAGCGCGATCGCCTGGACCCACGCCAATATCGCCGAGCACGGCGGCGACCCCGAGCGGATCGTGATCGCGGGGCACTCCGCAGGCGCCTATAACGTGGTGCAGGTCGCGCTCGAAGATCGCTGGCTCGCCGCGCACGGCCTCTCGCCCGCCGACATCTCGGGCGTGATAGGGATTGCAGGACCGTATGACTTCGCGCCGTTCGACAGCGACTCAACCATCGCCGCATTCGGCCATGTCGAGGACGCCGCATCGACGCAGCCGATCAATTTCGCGCGCGCCGACGCGCCTCAAATGCTGCTTATCAATGGCGAGAAGGATACGCTGGTCGGCGCACGCAATTCACGCGTGCTTGCGGCTGCGCTTCAGGATGTAGGCGGCCATGCGCTAACCATTCTTCCTGAGGAAATGAGCCATAACGACCCGATCATCCAGCTCGCTTCGCCGTGGCGCAACAACAATGGTTATGCCGATGCCGTGATCGGCTTTGCGCAAGCGGTGACTGCGCCAGAACCAACTCTCTCGACACAGAGCGACGAACCTTCAGTTCCGGTTCAGGCCGGAGAGCGTTAGCACGCCAGACACATGCGCCCGCTCCATTCCCTGTTCGCCTTTGCGACCGCTCTCATCGCCGCATTCGCGCTCGCCGCGCAGCCGCTCGCCGCGCAATCGATCCTGCGCGATGCCGAGACCGAAGAGCTGCTGCACGATATGGTCTATCCGATCATCGAGGCGAGCGAGCTTGAGCCCGAAAACGTCGAGATCGTGCTCATCAACGATCCCTCGATCAACGCCTTCGTTGCGGGTGGGCAGATCATCTACGTCCATGCCGGACTGCTCGGCGCAGCCGATACGGCGAACGAGGTGCAGGGCGTCCTCGCGCACGAACTCGGCCACATCACCGCAGGCCACGTCATCCGTTTCGAAGAGCGCACGCGGCAGGCGCAGGGCATCACCATTCTCTCGCTCTTGCTCGGCGTCGGCGCGGCGCTTGCAGGCGCGGGCGATGCCGCGATGGGCGCGATGATGGCAGGCCAGCAGGCTGCGCTCGGCAGCTTCCTCGCCTACAACCGCAACCAGGAAGCCGCGACCGACCTTGCAGGGGCGCGCTACCTTTCGGGCGCAGGCATTTCGGGCCGGGGCATGATCTCCTTCTTCGAGAAGCTGCGCGGGCTCGAAATCCGCCGCGGCTTCAGTCAGGCCGACGATGCCGCCTATTCGCGCACGCACCCGCTCTCAGGCGACCGCATCAGCACCCTGCGCGGACTGCTTGAGAACGATCCTGCTTGGAGCAAACCCGACGACGCCGAAATTCAGGCGCGGTTCGAAGCGGTGCAGGCCAAGCTTTACGGCTACCTCGCCGAGCCGGAGCGCACCTTCCAGCAATATCCCGCCAGCGATACGAGCGTGCCCGCGCGCTATGCCCGCGCCTATGCCTACCACAAGGACGCGCAGGTCGAGAACGCGCTGGCCGAGACCGATGCGCTGCTCAGCGCCGACCCCGACAACCCCTATTTCCTCGAACTGAAGGGGCAGGTCCTGCTCGAATCAGGCCGCCCGGTCGAAGCCCTCGAACCGCTCCGCCGAGCGACCGATATCACGCGCTACCAGCCGCTGATCGCGGGCATGTTCGGCCACGCGCTGATCGCGACCGAGGACGAGAGCAACTACGAAGAGGCTGAGCGCGTGCTTCGCGCCGCGGTTGCACGCGACCGGCTCAATCCCTTCGCGTGGTATCAACTGGGCGTGGTCTATGCCGCGCGCGGCGACATTCCGCGCGCGCGCCTCGCCAGCGCCGAGCAGCAGGTGATGACCCGCCGCTATCCCGAGGCTTTGCGCAATGCACAGGCCGCCGAAAGCGCGCTGCCTTACGGCTCGGCCGATTGGCTGCGCGCACAGGACGTCGCGCTTGAAGCACGCGCGGCACTGGAACGCATCCGCGACAGCCGCTAGGCAGACACTCATGGATTCCGGCATGAAAACCACGCTCTTCACCGCGCTCACCGCGCTTGTCTTCGGCTTTCTGGGCGCAGCGGCGTGGTCCTATGGCGGGCTCGCCGACAACCGCACCCGCGCTTTTCTGGTCGAGAATCCCGGCGTGCTCGAAGAAGTCGCCGAAGCACTTGCCGAACAGCGTGAGCGCGAGGCCGCAGGCGCCGCGCGCGAGCGTCTGGCCGAGATGGGCGACGGGGTAATGACACCCTTCCCCGGCGCGGTCATGGGCAATCCCGAAGGCTCGAAAGTGCTGGTCGAATTCTCCGACTACAATTGCGGCTATTGCGAAGCGAGCCTCGCCGACATTCAGCGCCTCGTCGACGCCGACCCGGAATTGAAGGTCGTGATCCGCGAATGGCCGATCTTCCAAGGCAGCGACTATGCCGCGCGCATGGCACTCGCCGCCGGAATGCAAGGCAAGTATCGCGAATTTCACGAAGCGATGTTTGCAAACAGCCCGGCAACGCCTGAAAGCGTCGATGCGGTGGCGCGGCAGATCGGGCTCGATATGGAGCGCGCGCAGGCCGATGCCGGATCGGAAGCGGTTTCGATCGAGCTTGCCCGCAACCTGCAACTCGCGCGCAATCTCGGCTTCACCGGCACGCCCGGCTTTATCGCGGGCGGCACTCCGATCCCGGGCGCGGTCGGCTATGACCGGTTGAAAGACCTGATCGACAACCCGCAGGGCTGATGCGCGCGGCGCTCGCCCTGATCGCGGCTGCAGCCGGGCTGCTATCGGCCAGCGCCTCTGCCGAGATCGACTGGGACCGCGTCGATCTGGCGCAGGAACGCGCCGCGATCGAGAGCTTCCAGAGCTTCGACCAGCGCTTGCAGGATACCGGCTGGAAGCTGGCGCGCGGCAATGTCGATTTTTGCGACCGGGTCGTGCCCTCGGTCGGGCTGCAATTGCAGGATCTGGCGAGCTACGGCTCTCCCGAGATCGCCCGCCGCGCGCTCGGCCTGGAGCGCGATTTCGCGGTGCAGACCGCAGCGCAGGGCTCACCCGCCGCAGGCGACGAGGCGCTGAGGCCCAATCGCGAGATCGCTGCGATCAATGGCGTCGATCCCAATGCGTGGGAAGCCGAAGAGCGGCTTTACTGGCAACGCCTGAAGCGCGCTCACGATGCCATCGACGAACTACTCGCCGACAATGGCAGCATCGAGATCGGCCTTGCCGGAGGCGGTGCTGTGCTGCTCCAACCTGTCGAGGTCTGCGCTGCGCGGTTCGAGCTGGCGGCACGATCGGACGAGATGCGCGCCACGTCCGAACGCGTTCTGATCGGCACCGACAGCGGGCTATTCGCCTTTGACGAGAACATGTTCGCTGCCGCCATCGCGCACGAGCTTGCGCACACCCTCCTCGACCACACCGGCTGGCGAGACCGCAATGGCAGGGGCCGCGCCAATGTCCGCGCGACCGAGCGCGAGGCCGACCGGCTGATGCCCTGGCTCCTCGCCAATGCCGGGTATGACCCCGCAGCCGCAGCGCGCTTCTTCCGCGAATTTCGCCCCACCAGCGGCAGCGTGCTGTTCATTCGCGGGAGCCACGAGAAGTGGCAAACCCGCGCAGCTCTGGTCGAAGCAGAACTGCCGGTGATCGCGCAATTGATCGAGGTCGAGGGCAAGGCAGATTGGTCGACCTATTTTCGCCGCGAAGTCGATCCGCGCGCGGGACTGTGAGGATGGGTGCCATTGAGCGGGTTGTTGCGCCCAACGGTTCATCGCATGCGCCCGCTGACCTGCGCCCTGGTCATAGGCGATGCCACCGGGACCAAAATCGGCTACAGACGGTTTGAATGTCGATGATGCGGATCCAGCCTGCGCCGTTTTTCGCGAGCAAGAACCGTGCGTTCTGGAACCTCCAGTTCGCCGGCTGGGGCGGTGCATTCCTGCTGCGCGCGCTCAACACCTTCGCCAACGGGCTGCCCTATAATCAGCTGGTCCTGATCCTGGTGACGACCATCACAGGCTTTTCATTGAGCCTGGTACTTTCGGTCATCTATCGCCAGCTGATCGACCGCAAGCCGGTCGTCACATGGGGCGGAACCGCAGTTGTGCTTTTCCTCGCCGTGATCATTCACGCAGGGATCGATGCCTGGGTGCAGGATCTCTATTACGCCGGCACCCGCGATACGACCTTTGCGCAGCGCTTTGTCGGGATCATCTACATTCCTCTCACCCTGCTCGGCGGGTGGAGCGCGCTTTACTACGCGATCAATTTCTTCCTCACGGTCGAGAAACAGGCCGACCGGCTCGAACGTCTTGAAGCGCAGGCGACGAGCGCGCAACTTGCCATGCTGCGTTATCAGCTCAACCCGCACTTCCTGTTCAACACGCTCAATTCGATCAGCACGCTCGTCCTGCTCAAACACACCACACAGGCCAATGCGATGCTCACGCGGCTTTCGGCCTTCCTGCGACACACGCTCATCACCGAGCCGGGCAGCCAGGTGACGCTCGCCGAGGAGATCGAGACGCTCAAACTCTATCTCGATATCGAGCGCATGCGGTTCGAAGAGCGGCTGCGCACCTCGTTCGAGATCGACGAGGACGCGATGGAAGCCCGCCTGCCCTCGATGTTGCTCCAGCCGCTGATCGAGAACGCGGTCAAATATGCAGTCAGCCCGCAAGAGGACGGCGCCGACATCGCGCTCACCGCGCGCGTGGTCGGGCGACGCTTGCGGATCGCGGTCGAGGATACCGGGCCGGGCCTCGACGGGCCGATGCAGCTTTCCATGCTCGAATTCACGCCCGAGGGCGCGGCAAAAACCGTTTCGACCGGCGTGGGCCTTGCCAATATCCGCAACCGGCTGATGCAGGGCTATGGCGACGATCACCTGTTCGAAACCAGCTCGACACCGGGCGGCGGTTTCCGCGTCCTTCTCGAAATCCCGTTCGAGCGCACCAGCGAGGATGCGCCCGAGCCCGAAACAACTCATGTCACGACCGCTCAGCCGCAGATCGCGCAAGAGGCCGAAGAACCGGCCCCCGCGCCTGCTGCGACCGAAACGGTCCATCTGAACTCCCCCCTGAAACCCCAAAGCGTTATCGGAAATTCGTAATGACCATCCGCACCATCCTCGTCGACGATGAGAAACTCGCCATTCAGGGCCTCCAGCTGAGGCTCGAACCGTTTGAAGATGTCGAGATCATCGACACCTGCTCGAACGGGCGCGAGGCAATCCGCAAGATCAAGACCGAAAAGCCCGACCTCGTCTTTCTCGACATCCAGATGCCGGGTTTTGACGGGTTTTCGGTGGTGAAAGGCGTGATGGAGATCGAACCGCCGCTATTCGTCTTCGTCACCGCCTATGAAGAGCACGCAATCCGCGCGTTCGAGGCCAATGCGGTCAATTACCTGATGAAACCGGTCGATGAGGACAAGCTCGCCGACACGATCGAGCGCGTGCGCCAACGCTTGGCCGAGAAGAAGTCGAGCGAAGATGCCGAACAGCTGCTCGACGTGCTCGCCGAAGTCGCTCCCGACCGCGCTGCCGAATTCGGCGAAGACGGGTCCGAGAGCGCGGACCGGTTTGAGAAGCTGATCAACGTGAAGGATCGCGGCCAGATCTTCCGCGTCGAGGTCGAATCGATCGAGCACATCGAGGCCGCGGGCGACTATATGTGCATCTATACCGGCGACAATTCGCTGATCCTGCGCGAGACGATGAAGGACCTCGAACGCCGCCTCGACCCGCGCAAGTTCCAGCGCGTGCACCGCTCGACCATCGTCAATCTCGACCAGGTCCGGCAGGTCAAGCCGCACACCAATGGCGAATGCTTCCTGGTGCTCGATTCGGGCGCCGAAGTGAAGGTGTCACGGTCTTACAGGGACGTCGTGGCCCGCTTTGTGCATTGACCTCAAACCTAGTCATTGCGAGGAGCGATAGCGACGAAGCAATCCATCGACCGACCTGCCGATCCGGGAGGAGAGGCGATGGATCGCCGCGGGGCTCGCGCCCCTCGCGATGACGAAGGGTTGCAGATGACTTTCACGCTTTCCGGCTTCGATCTCGACCATTTCATCCGCGCAACGCTGGCCGAGGATCTGGGCGAGGGGCTTGAGGGTGGCGGCAAGGATGTCACGTCCGAAAGCGTCATTCCCGCCGACGCGCGCTTTGCCGGGGTCATGGACAGCCGCGACGCGGTGGTGGTCGCAGGGCTGCCACTCGCCGAGGCGTTCTTCCGCCATCTCGATTCCGACTGCACGATCACCCACCTCGTCGCCGATGGTGACGCGGTCGAGGCGGGGGCGGACCTCATGCACATGGAGGGCAATGCCCGCGCGCTTCTCACCGCAGAGCGCAGCGCCTTGAACATCGTCCAGCACCTTTCCGGCATCGCCACCATGACGCGCGACTACGTGACCGCGATGCGTGAGGGCAGCGAGACCTGCACCCTGCTCGACACCCGCAAGACCCTGCCCGGCCTGCGCGTGCTTGAGAAATACGCGACCCGGATGGGCGGCGCACAGAATCACCGCATGGGGCTGTGGGATGCGGCGATGATCAAGGACAACCACGTCGCGGTCGCGGGCAGCGTCGGCGAGGCCGTGCGCCGCGCTCGCGATGCCGGGGTCAAGCCGATCATCTGCGAGGTCGACCGGCTCGACCAGATCGAACCCGCGATCGAAGCGGGCGCTCACCACTTGTTGCTCGACAACATGTCGCCCGAGACCTTGAAAGAGGCGGTCGCCATTGTCGCGGGCCGCACCGCGACCGAGGCCAGCGGAGGGATCAACCTCGAAACCATCGCGGCCAAGGCGGCGAGCGGGGTGGACTATTGCTCGGTCGGCAGGCTCACCCAAAGCGCCCCGGCGGCGGATGTGGGTCTGGACTTCAAGCCTGTATGAAGTGGCGCAAGGGTCCGCGGCCTTGGACGATCAACCTGTTCGCTATTCTGCTCCTCGCTTCGAGCGTCGTCGGACTGATCTGGAGCCTCATGACGATCGATCAGACGGTTGAAACTCTGAAATTCGATTTGCCCGCGTTCAACTGGGATCGCGATGCGGCAATCGTCTGGAGCTTCTCGCTTTTCAGCATCGTGCTCTTTCCGCTCGTCTGGATCTGGGGGCTGGGCAGTCGTATAGCCCGCATCGTAATTACCGTCTTTGCGATCCCAGCGGCTCTCAAGCTGATCGCGTTTATCTGGCTGTTCGTATCACGCGGCTTCTTCGATCCTTTAACCGTGCTCGACTCGCTAGTGGTGGTCTCCGCGGTCGGATTGCTGTTTACCCCATCAGCATCGCGCTGGCTTAGTAAAGAGGAAGCCGATCCTGAGACGTTCGCCTGATATCCCTTCTCGTCATCGCGAGGGACGCAGTCCCGTGGCGATCCATCACCGGTTCACACGTATGAGACCAATGGTCGATGGATTGCCGCGTCGCTTTCAGCTCCTCGCAATGACGATGTTGGCGGCCTTGCTCCCAACCGCCGCCAACGCGCAAGCCTATCAATGCCGCGCGCCGCAAGTCTCGAGCATCCCGCTCATCGCGCCCGAAAGTCGGCCACGGCAAGTGCCCACCACCGGCTACACGCTCGCGCTGAGCTGGTCGCCCGCCTTCTGCCGCACGCGGCAAGACAGCCGCGCTCACCGCACGCAGTGTTCGGGCGACAATGGCCGCTTCGGGCTGATCGTTCATGGCCTATGGCCGCAGGGCGCGCGCACATGGCCCCAATGGTGCCCCACGCCCGAGCGCGTCACCCCGCGCATTGCTCGCGAGAACATGTGCATGATGCCCTCAACCCGGCTGATCGCGCGCCAGTGGGCCAAGCACGGCAGCTGCATGACCCGCCGGCCCGAGACCTATTTCCGCGTCACGCGCATCCTGTGGGACAGCTTGCGCATCCCCGATTACGACCGCATCAGCCGCGAGGAGAACCTTACCGCAGGTCGCATCCGCCAAGCTTTCGCCGATGCCAATGGCCGCATGTGGCAACCGGACATGGTCGGCGTGAAGCTCAACCGCGACGGTTGGCTGGAGGAAATCCGCCTGTGCTACGGCCCTCGCTTCCGCCCGGCGCGTTGCGACGCGCGAAGGTATGGAGCGCGGGACGGGCAAGAGGCGAACATCTGGCGGGGGCTGTGATAGGTATCGGAAACATAACAGGTTTCACGCGTTTCTTTGGTGACTGAAGAAAGCGAGGAACACTGATGAAACGTTCAATTACCCTGATCTGCACCTCTATGGCCGCGCTCGCGCTGGCTGGCTGCGAAGGCGATACCGATGGCGTTGCCGAACCTGGCGAAGGCGATGGTTTTATCGTAGCGACCGACGATGACGAACTCTATCCGGCAGGCGGCGACCTAAACGAGGCGCAGCAACGCAGCTACGATGCGATGGACCGCCAGGCGGTGAGCGACGAATACGACGCGAATCGGCGCGTAATTGACGCTGAAGCGCGCGCTGGGGATGGCGGCGTAGATTCTGCGACCTCTGGTACAGGGGCTGGGTCGAGCGACGGATCGGACGATACTGATGCAGGGTCCAGCGCAGCATCCGCCGGTGAGACTGCACAGCCGATACCCCGACGCGGCGCGATGACTTTCGACTATCTGGACCGCAATGACGACGGCAAGCTCTCGGTCGCCGAATACGCGATTTGGGCCCTGCCAACGAATCCGAATGTGCCGGAGCCCGATGACCAGTTGAAACCATACCTGACGGCTGACGAGATCAATGAGGCGGGCCGTACCTTCTTCTTTTTCGATGACGATGGTGACACCTATCTGTCGCAAGGTGAATTCGCGGATGCCCGCAATTCCAGTCGAACTCGCTAAACTCTCCTGAACTCTTGTCTGACCGCACCGCGTGCGACAATGCGCGCGGTGCGGTTTCTATGTAGAGCCTGAGGCAGACACTGAACGGCGCCGCGTCGACGACCACCACGGATTGCGCGGCAAATACGATTGCTGCGAACATCTTTTCTTCCCGCCATTGCGCGAAGCACGCTGCGCCGGGGGCAGGCCTTGTGTCAAATACTGGCGGGGGCTTTCGCGAGACGACGGGATTCGAACCCGCGCGGAGCGCAAAGCTCCGGAGCGTTCCCTTTCGGGCGACGCCCGCATTCAGCCACTCTGCCACGTCTCGATTGCGTCGATAGCCGAAAGGCTTCGGCTCCGCAAAACCGGCCTCGAAGATTAGAGCGCGGGCGCTAGCCTCTGCGCGTCAACCGCATCACGCCCAACCAAAAGCCCAGAATCGGTATGCTCGGAACGGTGTAGAGAGTGATCGTCGAGAAATATCCGCCCCAAGTGGCCGGCCCGGTCAGCCCCGCTGTAAGGACGTAGAAAGGGGTCATCAAAAGCGCGACGCAGCCCGCCGTTACGGCGACCAGCTCCACCGCCCGCGCGGGCTCGGTCTTTGCCTGTTTCGAGATGAGCAAAGTCAAGAGGTAGAATGCGAGGGCGGCAGCGAGAAACGGGATCTGCTCGGCAAGAGGCACTCCGATCATCGTCTCACCGCCGCTCCCTGAAGAAACCGCGCAATATCTCCGCAGCCTCGTCCGCGCCCATGCCCGAATAGACCTCGGGCGCGTGCAAGCAGGTCTCATGCTCGAACACCCGGCTCCCGTGCTCCACAGCCCCGCCCTTGGGATCGCTTGCGGCGTAGTAAAGCCGCGCAATCCGCGCATGGCTGATCGCGCCGGCACACATCGCGCAAGGCTCCAGCGTCACGTAGAGATCGCAAGCCGAGAGCCGATCGCGGCCGAGCACGCGCGCGGCTTCTCGGATTGCGCGGATTTCGGCATGGCCGGTGGGATCGGGGGGGGAGCGGGTCGCGTTGGCCTCGCAGGCCACGATCTCGCCGTCGCAAACGATAGCGGCGGCGACAGGCACTTCCCCTGTCGCCGCCGCAATTCGCGCTGCTTCCAGTGCGCGCTTCATCGCAGGCGGGACGGGCCAGCTGGCACCGGTCCCGCTCATGCGAGAAAGTCTTTATTCGTCGCCGGTAACCGGCTCGCCATCAGCGTCGGGCACGCTAACATCCACATCAGGCACTTCCACGGTAACTTCTTCAGTGCCCACATCCACGTCTGCGGTCTCGACGTCAAATTCCGGCATGTTGCCGCCTTCAACATCAACTTCCGGCAGTTCGCCTTCTTCGGTCTGATCGACGTCGCAGGCAGCAAGGCCGAGCGTGGCGGCAGTCAGGACGAGAGCGGTGGTGAACTTTTTCATTTCAAATACCTCCAAATGCAGCCGAGATGCGTAAACTCTCCCTCTCGGCATTGCCCAACCAACATTCGGGTTTCGATTCTGGTTCCGAAAAAATGTCGGAAAAATGGCAGACTGCATCTGAAGGCCCGACTCTGCTTGACGATTCGCACACGCGCTTATATGTGGCGCGCTTTCCGGGAAACCCGAAAGCCTCGGCTATCGGCCCGCTGCATGTCAGCGGAGGCTCCCGCCCATTCGAACGAGTTGAGAGAATAGTCATGTCGCGGATTTGCGAACTCACTGGCAAGGGCCGTCAGGTCGGCAACAATGTGAGCCACGCCAACAACAAGACCAAGCGCGTCTTCCTGCCCAATCTGCAGAACGTCACGCTGATGAGCGAGAAGCTCGATCGCAGCTTCAAGTTCCGCGTCTCGACCCACGGCCTGCGCTCGGTCGAGCATAATGGCGGGCTCGACAACTGGCTGCTCAAGACCAAGGACGAAAATCTGTCCGCGCGCGCGCTCAAGGTGAAGCGCGAGCTGAAGAAGGCCGCTTCGGCCTGATCTGACGCAGCTTTGCGTTGCAAGCATTGAAAGGCGTGGCGCATCGGCGCTCACGCCTTTTTTGCGTTCAGCGGGACTGATCGGGATCAAACGTCAGCATGACCAGTAGGGTGCGTTGCAGCGCTGACAGATTGTCGTCCGAGATCACCCAGACCGCAATCTTCCCGTCCTCCTGCTCGCGCACGGCGAGGCCCTCGTAATTCTCCGGCGGCAGGATCGCATCAAAGCGTAGCGCAATCTCGGCCTCCCAAGGCGCATCCGCCTGCGATGGCGGGGCGGGCGCGATGGCGATCAGTCCGCCGAACGGAGGAAAGTCCCATGCAAGGGCCCGCATCAGCAGGAGCACACGCCCGTCAGGCAGCTCGGCGGCATCGGTCACGGCATAGCCCGACGCGGGATTGGCGAAGGCGAGACGCACCGCCTCGCCCCCTTCGACCGGGTCTCCGGGGAAGATCAGCGCCTCGGTGCTTGCTTCGGGTATTGCGAGGAAGCGCCCGTCGGCCAGACGCTCCAACGCCTCCAGCCCCGAGTTGATCGGCCAGTCTTCCTCGCCGTCGAGCCGCCTGCCGCCGTCTTCGGCGCTCGCGGGCGTGAAGCGGTGGATCGCGTGGACATATTCGTAGCCGAGCCAGTAACCGCCCGTCTCGGGATCGCGGGTCGCGCTCTCGATGTCCCAAAAGTCCCGGTTCTTGTCCTCCTCGGCGAACCACTGGCGGTTGGCGCGGCGTTTTTCGGGGGTCTCGTCGGCGCGGTCGGGTGCGGTGAAGGTCAAGCGGAAGCCGCGGTCGGAAAAGGCGCGCAAGGTCGTGTCGCCGAGCGTCAGCAGCGCCGAATATCCGCCGAATGCGAGCGTCGGTCCGGCCGAATATTGCCACACGCCCTCGACCTGCCACCCCTCAACCCCGGTGGCCGAGGCGCCTGCAATCCGGGTGAGCGCTATTTCCTCAGGGACCGTGCGCGTGACCGGCGTGCGCACCAGAGTGGTAGGGACCACCAGCGCGGCGATGAACAGGCTCGCGATCAGCCGGCGACCGCGGCGCATCTCAGTTCATCGGCCCGGTGAACAGCAGCGGGTCGAGCCGTGCGGCTCTCCATTTGAGGCTCCAGTGCAGGTGCGGACCCGTCGCGCGCCCGGTGGAGCCGACATTGCCGATATGCTGGCCCTGGCGGACTTCCTCGCCTTCCTCGACGACGATGCGCGAGGCGTGGAGGAACGCGCTGTTGAGCCCTGCCCCGTGATCGATGATGATGAGCCCGCCTTCGAGGCTGAAGCCGGTCCGCGCGAGCACTACCACGCCGTCTGCCGGCGCGACGAAGGGCACACCATTGCCCGGCGCGATGTCGATCCCTGAATGATAGCTTCCCGGCTCGCCGCGATAGATCCGCTGGCGCCCGAATCGGCCCGAAATACGGCCCGTAACCGGCCAGATGAAGTCCTGTTGCCACCCGGTCGCCCCGGTCTCGCGCTGGCGGGCGTTCCAGATCGCGTCCAGTTCGGGCTGACGACGGCGCATGAAGGCCGCGCTCGCCCCGCCCGGTCTGCGCGCGATATTGACCCGCTCGATATCCCATTGGCGCGGGGAAATCGTGAGCGTCTGCTCGACGACCTCGCCCGATTCGAGCGTGATGGTGAGCGGCAGGCTTGCAGGGCTGTCGCGGTCGAAGGCGGCAAAGAAGGCGCGATCCTCACCGATGGTGAGCGCCTGTTCGCCCAGAGCGGCGCTGGCGGTGCCTTCGGGCAGGGTCCCGGTGATGTAACCGCCCTGCGTCATCTCCCCGGCGAACACGGCGCGCGCCGGCTCGGCAGGGGGCGGCGGAGAGGGTGGAGGCGGGGGTGCAGGCGGCGCTGGAACCTCGGCCACAGCGGGCGCATCGGCAACCGGTTCGCTCGCCATTTCCGGCGCGGCGGCTTCGCTCGACGTGCACGCGGCGCTCAGCAGCGCGGCGGCCGTTAGCGCGAATAGCGGGTAGCGCCCTGCGATCATCCCTGGTCGAGCAGGCGGCGCGTTGCGATCTCGCACGAAGCATAGGCTTCCTGATGCTCGGCGGACCAGTAACGCAGTTCCTCGAGCGGGATCACCTCGCCCGAAACAGCGCAAAAGACGTGCTGGCCGGGACGCAGCACGCGGAATGCCGAGGGGCCGTAATAGAGTTTGGCGGCTTTATCGCCGGAAGACATCAACATGGGAGCGCCTCTAACACGAGTTCCTACCCAAACAAATCGTCTTGGCCCGCAGGCGGTTCCTTTCGGGACGATTTTCGCTTGGGCGCTGCCTTGCGTGTCGGTGCCGATGCGGGTGGGGGCGCATCACCCACGCCCACCCCCAGCTCGCCATCCTTGAATTGCAGCGTGAGCGCGCGTTCTTTCTCGGCCTGCGCCTTGCCGGTGAGCGCCTTGCCCGATGCATCGCGCACGATCGCATAGCCGCGCTGGAGCGGCTTTTCGGGGTGCAGCTGGCTTGCCAGCCGCGCCAGCGCGTCGAGACGGTCCTGCGCATTCGCCAACGGACGTTCGACAAGGGCCGGGGTCAGCCGCACGCTCGCCAAAGCGCGCCTCCTGTCCTCAAGCGAACGGCTCAGGACCCTTGGCGAGAGCCGCGCCTGTATCCCGGCCAGCTTCTCGCGCCCCGTCGCCGCGCGGTCGATCAGCCCCCGGCGCAGGCGCTCGGCAAGCTCGTCGAGCCTTTGCGCCTGCGGTTGCAGCAGCACCTCGGCCCTAGGCATCCGCCGGACCCGCGCTTCAAGGCGCTCGCGGCCCAGTTCGACCGGACGGAGCACGCTGCGCCGCTGACGGGCGGCGAAATCAGCGAGTGTCGCGGTAAGGTCGGCGCGCACCGGCACCGCCATCTCCGCAGCGGCCGTGGGCGTCGGCGCGCGGCGGTCTGCGGCGTAGTCGGCGAGCGTCGTATCGGTCTCGTGACCCACCGCAGAAATAACCGGAATGGTACATTCGGCAATGGCGCGCACCACCGCTTCCTCGTTGAAGCCCCACAGGTCCTCGATCGAGCCGCCCCCGCGTGCGACGATGACGAGGTCGGGCCTTGCCACGGGACCGCCTCCCCCGAGCGAATCGAAGCCCCTGATTGCCTGCGCAACCTGCTCCGCCGCGCCCTGTCCCTGGACCAGAACCGGCCACACGATCACGTGGCTGGGGAAGCGGTCGGAGAGGCGGTGGAGGATGTCGCGAATAACCGCTCCGGTTGGTGAGGTGACGACGCCAATAGTCTTGGGCAGGAACGGCAGCGGCTGTTTCCGCTCGCGTGCAAACAGACCTTCGGCCTCGAAACGCGCGCGATTCTTCTCGAGCAGAGCGAGCAAGGCTCCCTCGCCCGCCAGTTCGAGGCTGTCGATCACGATCTGGTATTTCGACTGCCCCGGATAAGTCGTGATCTTGCCGGTCGCGATCACTTCCAGACCTTCCTCGGGCGCAAAGGCCAGCCGCGCGGCATTGCCCTTCCAGATCACCGCGTCGAGGTTCGCCTTGTCATCCTTGAGCGTCGTATAGACATGCCCCGAGCGCGGGCGCGAGACCCGGCTGATCTCGCCGCGCACGCGGACATAGCCGAACTGGTCCTCGACCGTGCGCTTCAACGCCTGCGAAATCTGGGTGATCGAGAGGGGTTGCGCGTTGTCGCCGTCCGCCACCCGCGCTACCAGCCCGTTGGGTTCAGAATCACCGTAATCTGAGGGAGTGCGCGCCATGAATGTCCTGTTGCTTGGGAGCGGAGGCCGCGAACATGCGCTGGCGTGGAAGCTGGCGCAATCCCCTTCGCTCACCACGCTCTACGCCGCCCCCGGAAATCCCGGCATCGCCGAGGACGCGACCTGCGTGACGCTCGATGCAGGCGATCACGGCGCGGTGGTAGACTTTTGCCGCGAGCACGATATCGGGCTTGTCGTAATCGGCCCCGAAGCGCCGCTGGTCGATGGGCTTGCCGACAGCCTGCGCGCCGCAGACATCCCCGCTTTCGGCCCGTCCAAGGCTGCTGCGCAACTCGAAGGCTCCAAGGGCTTCACCAAGGATCTGTGCGCGCGCGCCGACATTCCGACAGGCGGCTATGTCCGCACCCATTCGCTCGACGAGGCCAAGACAGCGCTCGACCGGTTCGACGCGCCCTTCGTGCTGAAGGCCGACGGGCTCGCGGCGGGCAAGGGCGTGGTGATCGCCGCCAGCCGCGCCGAAGCCGAAGCCGCGCTTGCCGACATGTTCGGCGGACAATTCGGTCAAGCGGGCGCGCAGGTGGTGATCGAGGAATTCCTCGCAGGCGAAGAGGCTAGCTTCTTCGCAATCACCGATGGCAGGAGCGTTATCCCCTTCGGCACCGCGCAGGATCACAAGCAGGTCGGCGAAGGGGATGTCGGCGCGAATACCGGCGGCATGGGCGCCTATTCGCCCGCCCCGGTGCTGACCGAGGCGCTGCAGGCCCGTGTGATGGCGGAGATCATCCAGCCCACCGTCGACACGATGGCCGCCGAGGGCATGCCCTATTCGGGCGTGCTCTATGCGGGCCTCATGCTGACCGCGAGCGGCCCGCAGCTGATCGAATACAATTGCCGCTTCGGCGACCCCGAATGCCAGGTGCTGATGATGCGCTACGAGGGCGATCTGGTCGCGCTGATGCTGGCTGGCGCGCGCGGGCAGTTGGCCGGCGTCGAAGCGAGTTTTGCCGACCACACCGCGCTGACCGTGGTGATGGCGGCCAAGGGCTATCCCGGCACCCCCGAAAAGGGCGGCGCGATCGATCTGGGTGATGCGGAGGCAGACGGGGCGAAGGTCTTTCACGCAGGCACGAAACTCGGCGCAGACGGCGGGCTAGTCGCCAATGGCGGGCGCGTGCTCAACGTGACGGCGAAAGGCGGCAACGTCACCGAAGCGCAGGCAGCCGCCTACGAGGCGGTCGACCGGATCGACTTCGCCAGCGGCTTCTGCCGCCGCGACATCGGCTGGAAGGAAGTGGCGCGGGAGGGAGGATGATCGACTTTGCAGGTTCCCCTCGTCTGACGGTCGCTGACCTCCCTGACGCGACGACCTTCTCCAGCTTCCACCCCTTCATCAAGGGCGTTTTCAGCCAATGGCATCCAGCCCCGTTCGGGATCGAGGGGGTGCGCTTTGTTTGCGCAGAGCAATATATGATGGCTGCCAAAGCAGCCTTGTTCGGCGACGCTGAAAAAGAGCGGGCGATCATGCAGTGCGATGATCCCGCAATGCACAAACGGCTCGGCGCGCAAGTTCGCGGCTTCGACGAGGCAGTCTGGCATCGCTGGCGGCTCGACATTGTTCACGCAGCAAACCACGCCAAGTTCTCACAGAATGCCGGGGCGTTGCGCCAGCTCCGCAACACCGCCCCGGCGATGCTGGTCGAAGCCAATCCGCGCGACTGGAACTGGGGCAATGGACTCCAGATCGACGATCAGGGAAATCTCGATCCGCAGCTCTGGAGAGGGACGAACTTTCTGGGCCGGATCCTGACATTGATCCGCGATGAGCTGTCAGAGAACTGATTTTCCTACTCGCCCGCGCCCTGCTACCAAGCCGGCCGCTCTTTCAAATCCAAGTGAATATCATGCACACCAAAAAGGCCCGCTCTTTCCAGAGCGGGCCTTTGGCGTTTCTGCGCGCCTCCATGGAGATTTGCGCGAACCAGTATGCACTTGATCAACTTGCATTTTGTGCAAGTTGATGGGTTCAACCAAGTTTCTCGCTCATCAGCGCCTGCATGTTCGCCTCGGGACGCGGGCCGTAGTGCGAGATGACCTCGGCAGCGGCAATTGCGCCGCGCTTGAGGCAGGTTTCCAGCGGCTCGCCCTTGGCATAGCCTGCGAGGAAGCCGGCCGCGAACTGGTCGCCTGCGCCGGTCGTGTCGATGACCTTGTCGACCGGCTCGGCAGCGACGACGGCCCGCTCGCCATGCGCGCTCGCGACCGCTCCTGCGGCGCTGCGGGTTGCGACGAGGACAGGCACCTTGGCGGCGACCGAAGCGAAGCCGGTGTCAAAGTCATCTTCGCCGGTGAGCGTTGCCAGTTCGTGTTCGTTGACGAACAGGATGTCGATCAGCCCTTCGTCGATCATCGCACGGAAATCGTCGCCATGGCGGTCGATGACGAAGCTTTCGGACGCGGTGAAGGCGACCTTGCGGCCTGCATCGCGCGCCACTTCGATAGCGCGGCGCATGGCGCGGCGGGGCTCTTCGGGATCCCAGAGGTAGCCTTCGAGGTAGAGGATCGCGGCGCTCGCGATCAGGTCCTCGTCGAGCGCCTCCTTGGGCAAGAACTGGCCCGCGCCCAGGAACGTGTTCATCGTCCGCTCGCCATCGGGGGTGACGAAGATGAGGCAGCGCCCGGTGGGCGGTTCGGAATCGGAGCCATCAGTCGGGCGCATCGGCGTGTCGAAATCGATGCCCGCAGCGCGGATGTCGTGCGCGAAGACCTTGCCGAACTGGTCGTCGGCAACTTGGCCGATGAACGCGCATTGCACGTCGAGCTCGGCAAGACCTGCAAGCGTATTGGCCGCCGAACCGCCCGATTTCTCGGTCGCCGGACCCATCGCGTCGTAAAGCCGGTCCGCGCCCTCGGCATCGACCAGCGTCATGCCGCCGCGATTGAGGCCAAGCTCGGCAATGTCCTCGTCCGAGCACGAAGCGATGATGTCGACGATGGCATTGCCGATGGCGATGACGTCGTAGCGGGTTTCGGAATGGGCCAAGGGTTTGCGGTCCTGTTTTGGGGAGGAGTGAGTGAATTGAGAGCGCGCCTAGCGATATGCACCGCGAAGTCCAAGCCCAAAGGCCCACGAGTTTGACAATCGGGGTCTGGCAAGCGCATCGGGAATGGCGATGGATGCGGTTCTCAGCGCCCTTGCCAAAGCGTTTGGCCAGCTTGCCGATGGCGCGGTCCTGCGCGTCTTTGCCAAGTCGATCGGGTTGACCATGCTGATCTTCGTGGCATTCGGAATTGCGCTTTGGTGGGGAATCGAGAGCGCAGCAGAGGCTTGGTTTCCCGGTTTTCTTGCCGAGAATTGGGGCACCGCAGTCGCGCTGACCGTAGTGTTCTCGGCCATAGCCTTTTGGTTCTTGTTCCGCGTCGTCGCGCTCGCGGTTCTTCAGTTTTTCGCCGACGAGATCGTCGCTGCGGTCGAGGCGAAGCACTATCCGGTCAAGGCGGAACAAGCCCGTCCGCTGCCGTTCCGCGAGGACATGTCGAACTCGCTGCGCGGGATCGGAAGGGCGCTGGGCTTCAACTTGCTGGCGCTGCCGGTGGCGCTGGTCCTGCTCGTGACCGGGATCGGACCCGCGCTGGTCTTCCTCGCGGTCAATGGGTGGCTGCTCGGGCGCGAACTCACTGACATGGCGTGGCTTCGCCATCGGGGCGAGGCTTTGCCTGACAATCCAGTGCCCAAAGGCCAGCGGCTCATGCTTGGCGGAGTGATTGCCGCGATGATGGCAGTGCCGTTCGCCAACCTGATCGCTCCGGTCATCGGCGCGGCGGCGGGGACGCACCTGACCCAGCGCTGGATTGCGCAACGCGAGCCGGGCGCATGATAAGGAGCCTCGCCACCCTCGCCGTCGCACTCTTGCTCAGCGCCTGCGCTGCGTCGCCCGACTATGTGCGCAGCGCTCCCGTCGCATCAGCTCCCGCGCAAACCAACTGGACCCCGCGCCCCTCCAGATCCGCACGCGATGCGAACGGGATCATCGGTGAGGCTGCAGGCGCACTCACACGGCGTTTCGGCGAGGCCCGGATCGACCTTGCCGAGGGCGATGCGCACAAGCTGCAGTTTGCCAGTCCAACCTGCGTGCTCGACATCTTCCTCTATCCGCTCGAAGCGGGTTCGCCCCCCGTCGCCACCCATGTCGAAACCCGCTTGCGCGAAGGCGGAGGGGCGACCGATGCTTCGGCCTGCGTCGCCGAAGTGGAGCGCTCTTCAAGCGGCTGATCCCGCGAGCACTGGCCGCTTGGTAACCCGGTCTTAAGCACATCCTGCGATGGAGGATGCGATCAAGAAGGGGTTATCGGCACATGACGACGCATTTCACCGAACTCGCACGGCGCGCCGCGGCAGACGGCGAAGTCACATCGCAGGAAGTCCTCGCGCTGCGCCAGCAAGGCTGGGGCGACGGGATCATGATCCGCGAAGAGGCCGAGGCGATCTTCGCGCTCAACAATGCGCTCGACACACGTGACCAGGAATGGTGTGATTTCATGGTCGAGGCGATCGGCGAATACGTGCTCAACGGCACCCCGCCGCGCCTCCAGTGCAACGAGGAAGAAGCGCAATGGCTGATCGAACAGGTCGACCATGACGGCGTGTGCGAGAGCTATGCCGAGCTCGAAGTGATCGTGCGCATTATCGAGCGGGCGGAGAACGTGCCGGTTCTCCTCAAGAACTACGTCATCGCACAGATCGAAAAGGAAGTGCTCACCGGCACTGGCCCGACGCGCCATGGCGGCGACCTATCGGCCACTCATGTCTCGAGCGCCGAGGCACGCATCCTGCGCCGCGTTGTGTTCGCGAGCGGCGGCCACGGCCCAGCAGCGGTCAGCCGTTTCGAAGCTGAAATGCTCTTCCGTCTTAAGGACGAGACGTTGGCCGAAGAAAACGCGCCCGAATGGGATGATCTGTTCCTCGACGGCGTTGCCAATTTTATGCGCGGATTTGCGTTCCGCAACGCGCAGCTCGACCATTCGCGCCGCAACGAGCTTGAGAGCTTCATCGCCGACAACAAGGCGAATGTCGGCCGATTCATCGGCCAACTGGTCAAGGAATCGCCCAAGGTCGCCAACCATTTCGGCAAGGTCTTCGGCAAGAAGCCTTCCGCGCCGAGCGTGACCGATCAGGCCGCCGCAGGGCATGAAGTGACCGATTTCGAGCAGGAATGGCTCGACAAGATGATCGAGGCCGATGGCGAAGTCGACGATCTCGAACGCCGCCTGATCGCGCGGATCATCGAAGAGGGCGAATGAGCCTCTAGCAGCCGAGCGCCGCGAAATCCTCCGCAGCCAACGCGCGCCATCTTTTCTGGCGGTGGGCGTAGAACGCCCGCGCATAGGCGGCTATGATCGGCGTGAGCAATCCGGCTTCGATATGCACCCGGTCGGTATAGAGCGTGCCTTCGCCTGAGGGATGCGGCCGGATCACGATCCAGTGGTCCCAGCGCTTGATAAGTGGGCTGTAGCCATTGTCGCGCAGCATGATCGTCTCGGAGTCCGGGCCTTCGTGCTTCTCGATCCCGATCACTTGCCAGCCCAGCGGGATGAAGCCGAACACCGTGAGGCTCACCCGATGCTCGCCCACCGGCCATTCGCCTTCGCGGTCGAACCCTGCTGGGTAGCCGAAGCGAATCATTGGCGCGGCGATATGGTCGAGCAGGCGCGGCGTCATCACATGGTGCGCGACCACCTCAGCCAGGGCGTCGATCCGCGTGCTGCGTTCGACGGTCGCGGCCATCAAACCATGAAGCTCTCACCACAACCGCAAGCGCCCTTGGCGTTGGGGTTGTCGAACACGAAGCCTGCGGTGAAGTCGTCCTCGCGCCAGTCCATAGTCGACCCGACGAGGTAGAGCACGCTCGCACCGTCAATGTAGAACGTGCCGCCGGGCGTCTCGATCTTCTCGTCGAACTTCTCCTCTTCGGTCACATAGTCGACCGAATAGGCGAGGCCCGAACAGCCGCGGCGCGGGGTTGAGAGCTTGACTCCGATCGCGCCTTCAGGGGCCTGGCTCATAAGGTGCGCAATGCGATCTTCGGCGCCTTTGGTGAGGATGACCGCGGCTGGGCGTTGTTTCAGCGTGCTCATCACAGCATCCCCAGCTCTAGACGCGCTTCGTCGCTCATCTTGTCGGGGCTCCATGGCGGATCCCAGACGAGATTGACCTCGGCATCGCGAATGCCGGGAACGGCACCTGCGCGCAGTTCGACCTCGGCGGGCATGCTCTCGGCGACTGGGCAGTGCGGGGTGGTGAGCGTCATGGTGACCACCGCGTCGGCCTCGTCATCGACCTCGACGCCGTAGATCAGGCCAAGATCGTAGATGTTGACCGGGATTTCGGGGTCGTAGATTTCCTTGAGCGCGTCGATAACCGCCTGCTGCAGATCGCTGCCTGCGCCGCCGACGGGCGCGTCGGCGGGTTTGGCGGCGAGGAAACCGTCGAGATAGTCGCGCTTGCGCTCCTGCGGCTCCTCACCGGGGTCGATCGCGTCTTCGACCCGTGCGCGGGGCGGTTTTACCACCTCATCATTGGGGGCGGGAGCGGCAACGAAGTCCTTTTCGTCAGCTGGCTTGTTCATCATGCTTTCCCAAAAATCCGGCGCGTGCGGGCAATGCCTTCAAGCAGCGCGTCGACATCGTCTTGCGTGGAATAGAGCCCGAAACTCGCGCGAGCGGTGGCGGGGACGCCGAGATAGTCCATCAAGGGCTGCGCGCAATGGTGCCCGGCGCGGATCGCGACATTGGCCTCGTCGAGGATCGTGCCGAGATCGTGAGGGTGGATGTCGTCGATCGCGAAGCTGACGATCCCCGCGCTGTCCTCAGGCCCGAAGACGGTCACGTCATTCATCGCGGTGAGCTCGCGGCGCAGTCGCACGACGAGTTCGGCCTCACGCGCTTCCATCGCGGCAAGTCCTGCTTCGGCGACGTAATCGGCAGCGGCGGCAAAGGCGATCGCCTCGGTGATGGCCGGGGTGCCCGCCTCGAACCGCTGCGGTGCGGCATCAAAGGTGGTCTTGGCGAAGGTCACGCGGTCGATCATCGAACCGCCGCCTTCCCATGGCGGCATTGCGTCCAGCGTTTCGGCCCTGGCCCACAACGCGCCGATCCCGGTCGGGCCGTAGAGCTTGTGCGCGCTGAAGACGTAGAAATCGCATTCGAGCGCCGCGACATTCACCGTCATGTGCGGGACCGCCTGACAGCCATCGAGGAGCAGCTTCGCCCCGACCGAATGCGCCATGGCGGCTGCGCGCTCTGCGTCGAGCACGCTGCCGAGCACGTTCGAGACATGCGCGAAGGCGACGAGCTTGTGCGCGGGCGTGATCATCGCTTCGGCTGCGTCGAGGTCGATTCGGTGATCGTCGGTGAGCGGCACCACGTCGATTTCGGCACCCACCGCTTCGGCGAGCATCTGCCACGGCACGATGTTCGAATGATGCTCAAGCCGGGAAAGCAGAATGCGGTCGCCCGGTTTGAAGTTCGCCTTGCCCCAACTGTTCGCGACGAGATTGATCGCTTCGGTCGCGCCGCGGGTGAAGACAATTTCGTCCTCCCTCCCTCCCACGAATGCGGCAATCCGGCGACGCGCAGCCTCGTAAGCGATCGTCATGTCGGCCGAGCGCGAATAGACCCCACGATGCACGGTCGCGTAGTCCTCACCCATCGCGCGCGCCATCGCCTCGATCACCGCGCGTGGCTTTTGCGCCGTCGCTGCGGTGTCGAGATAATGCCAGGGCGCGCCGTCAGCGGTAACGAGACCGGGAAAGTCGGCGCGCAGATCGCGGTCGAGGGCGGCAGGCGCGTTCACAGCTCGGCCCCCTCCAGCGCATCGAGCGCGGCTTCGAGCAGCTCTTCGCGTGCGGCTTCGTCCTCAAGCTCCACGAATGCGTCGCCGATGAAGGCCTGGACGAGCAGCCGCTTTGCAGTGTCCGGCGAGAGACCGCGCGCAGCCATGTAGTAACGAGCACTCTCGTCGAGCTGGCCGACCGTCGCACCGTGCGCGCATTTCACGTTGTCGGCGAAAATCTCAAGCTGCGGGACAGCATTGGCGCTTGCGCCCGCCTCAAGCAGCAGGCCCTTGAAGTCCTGCGCCGCGTCGGTCTGCTGCGCGTCCTTTGCGACCTTGATTTCGCCGAGGAAATTGCCCGTCGCACGGTCCCAGTGGACGGAGCGGACGGTCTGGCTGCTGGTCGCCTGCGGGTGCGAGTGGAGCGTGGTGGTGACGAATTCGCGCACCACCTCGCCGCCGCCAATGGTCACGCCGCCAAACTCGAAATGCGCACCGCGTCCCAGCGTGACCTCCACTTCAATACGGGTGAAATCGTTGCCGCGATTGGTCACGAACAAGTCCACGCGCGCCCCTTCACTAAGATTAAGGCGCAGCCGGACGACCTCGGGCGAGTCACTCCCTGCAACGAAAGCGCGCTGCCATGTCTGGCCCGCGCCGACCGTGATCTCTTCCCACTGGCCGAGGGCATCGGCACCGATCCGCGCAATCGCGTCGGTGTCCGAATAGCGCCACGCTTCGTCACGGCGGGTCGGGAGAATTGCAACTTCACTCATTGCGAACGCCTCCGCATCTGCCGTTCGAGACGGCGGATCAGCCGCCCACGTTCCTCGCGGATGCAGGCGGAAATTTGCGCATCGTCGCTCGCACCGTCGCGCACGCAATCGGTCACTGCGCGGCACAATTTGTCATCGATCGAAGCGCGTCCGGTCGAACGATCGAGCGAGCAGTGATAATTGCCTTCGCTGTCCTGCCCCACGCTAGCACGGATCGAGCGCAGATTGCCGATCACCACGATCTCGGAGACCGGTTCCTCGGCAGGCGCGGCCTGCATGGAAAGGAGGAGGGCTGAAAGGATCACGCCGCGACCTCGGCCATGACCGCGTCATAGCCCTCGTCTTCGAGCCTGAGCGCCAGTTCCGGTCCGCCGGTCTGGACGATGCGGCCATCGGCGAGCACGCTCACCTTGTCGGGCTTCACCACGTCAAGCAGTCGCTGGTAGTGGGTGATGAGCAGCACGCCCTTGTCCGGTGCGCGCATGATCGCATTGATCCCCTCGCCCACCACGCGCAGCGCGTCGATGTCGAGACCGCTATCGGTTTCATCAAGCACCGCGAAAGCGGGGTCGAGAATACCCATCTGGACCATCTCGGCGCGCTTCTTCTCGCCGCCCGAGAAGCCGACATTCACCTGCCGCTTGAGCATTTCCATGTCGAGTTTGAGCAGACCCGCCTTTTCCTTGGCGAGCTTGAGGAATTCGCCGCCCGAAAGCGGTTCCTGCCCACGAAACTTGCGCTGCGAATTGGCCGCTTCGCGCAGGAATTGCACGTTGGAGACGCCGGGGATTTCGACCGGGTACTGGAAGCCGAGAAACAAGCCGGTTGCCGCGCGTTCGTGCGGTTCGAGTTCGAACAAGTCTTCCCCGCGAAACTCGACCGAGCCTTGCGTCACTTCATAGCCGGGCTTTCCGCCCAGCACGTTGGCGAGCGTCGATTTGCCCGCGCCATTGGGGCCCATGATCGCGTGGACTTCGCCCGCCGCGACTTCGAGCGTAAGGCCCTTGAGAATTGCCTTGCCGTCTACTTCGGCGTGGAGATTATCAATCCGGAGCACCGCGTGCCTCCATGTCATCTTCGTCAGTTTCCATTTCTTCGAGTTTTTCCTCGCGCGCCTTGATCGCCGCTTCGGCGGTCGCGTCGGTGCGTGCTTTCACGACCGTGGCGTCGCGCATTTCGAGCACGAGCGCATTGGGGCGGCCATCGCCCTGATCCTGTTCGTATTGCGCCATGCTGCGCAGCGCGAAGCTGAACTGGCTGTCGAGATCCGCGCCGCGCGCGATATGGATGCGACTGATATTCTCGAAGATCGCGCGCACTCTCTCGGCGGGATAATCCGAAGCGTCGCCGGTGCGAGAAAGCGCCGCGTTCGCGCTGGCCTGCGCCTCGGCGAAAACGTCCGCGCAACTCGGCACGTCGGAGCGGTGCTGGACCTCGAAATTGGCCTCGCCGGTGATCGTCCGCATGCGACCGGTGAGGCAGCGGCGGTAGTCCTCGATATAGGGCTGGATGATGCGCGGATATTCGAGCGTCCAGGTCTCGGGATCGTCGTTCTTGATCGCTACAGGCGCTTCACCCGTTGACTGGAGCGCGAGCAAGGGGGAGAGGATGAGGGAAAGACTGGTCATTGGCTGGTTTCCTCGCTGCGACCGGAGAAAGATCGGTGATGTTCGCGGCGCGCCTGCCGCTTGTCTTCGATCCGCATGCGCATTCCGGCGGTGATGCGCTGGAGCACGGGATCGATGTTTTCGAGAATGTCCTCGGCGCGGATGCGCATGACGCGGATGCCGACCGATTCGAGGCTCTTGTCGCGCCGTTTCGCGAGCGCATCGTCCTGGCCTTCCTCGTCGATCATGATCGCCATGCCGAGATTGTGGCAGTTGAAGTCGACGATCGCGGAACCGACCACGGCAAAGCGCTTGAAGGTGTAGCGCCCGAGGTCCGCCTCGGCGAAACGCTTGGCGAGCGCCTTGTTGGCAGGCGAGGCAAAGCGCTTCATCTCGCGCGCACGGTCATGCAGCTCGTCGAGGCGCTTGTCCGAAATCTTCCACCCGCGACCCTTCTTGTTGAGGGTCGGAGCTTCGTCGGAAGGCGTGCCGAGTTTGAGGGTCTTGCGTTCAGTCATGCTTCGTTCCCGGTGAGCTCTAAAGTCGCCTCACTCCCTGGATGATCCTGAATTGTCAGGCGTATAGATTCCAAGAGTTGGTCAAGTTCGACGCTTCGACCGGATGGAATTTCATGAGAGCATTTCCATTCGACGCCCTCGTATTCACCAGCCGTCGGGAATCTCGGCATGCTCATGCATTTCGCGAACTCCTCTGCAACACCGAACTCCGATGAATCGATTTCCGGTGCATGCATTGTAATCTTGTTGAGAATGTAGAATTCTTCTTCGCTGGTCTGGCCCGCCGAAGTCCCCGCCAAGAGGAGGGCGATGCTGGTTCCAAGAAACATCACCCCACACTCCCCTCAAGCGAAATCGCCAGCAGCTTTTGCGCTTCGACGGCGAACTCCATCGGCAGCTCTTTGAGTACGTCCTTGGCAAAGCCGTTGACGATCAGCGCCACGGCCTCTTCTTCGTCCAGACCGCGCTGCATCGCGTAGAACAGCTGGTCGTCGGAGATTTTCGAAGTGGTTGCCTCGTGCTCGATCTGGGCTCCGGGGTTCTTGACCTCGATATAGGGCACGGTGTGCGCGCCGCATTCGTCGCTGAGCAGCAGGCTGTCGCACTGAGTGAAATTGCGCACCCCTTCGGCCTTGGGGCCGACGCGGACGAGGCCCCGATAGGTGTTCTGCGATTTGCCCGCCGAAATGCCCTTGGAAATGATCGTCGAGCGCGAGCCCTTGCCGTTATGGATCATCTTGGTGCCGGTGTCGGCCTGCTGGTGGTTGTTGGTGACCGCCACCGAGTAGAATTCACCCACGCTGTTTTCGCCATTGAGCACGCAGGAGGGATACTTCCACGTCACCGCCGAGCCGGTTTCGACCTGCGTCCACGAAATCTTGGAGCGGTCACCCTGGCAAAGGCCGCGCTTGGTGACGAAGTTGTAAATTCCGCCCACGCCTTCGGAATTGCCGGGATACCAGTTCTGCACCGTCGAATACTTGATTTCGGCGTCCTCGAGCGCGACCAGCTCGACCACTGCGGCATGAAGCTGGTTCTCATCGCGCATCGGCGCCGTGCAGCCTTCGAGATAGCTGACGTATGAGCCCTTTTCGGCGACGATCAGCGTGCGTTCGAACTGGCCGGTATTCTCGGCATTGATGCGGAAATAGGTCGAAAGCTCCATCGGGCAGCGCACGCCCTCAGGCACGTAGACGAAAGTGCCGTCCGAAAAGACCGCGCTGTTGAGCGTTGCAAAAAAGTTGTCGCGCTGCGGCACGACTTTGCCCAGCCACTTCTTCACGAGGTCGGGATATTCCTTGATCGCCTCGCTGATCGACAGGAAGATCACGCCCGCCTTCTTCAGCTCCTCGCGGAATGTCGTTGCGACCGAGACGCTGTCGAACACGGCATCGACCGCGACCTTGCGCGCGCCTTCGACCCCGGCGAGCACTTCCTGCTCCGCCACGGGAATGCCAAGCTTGTCGTAGACCGCCTTGATTTCGGGATCGAGCTCGTCGAGCGACTTGAGCTTCTCCTTCTTCTTGGGCGCCGCGTAATAATAGGCGTCCTGGTAGTCGATCTTGGGATAGCCGACCTTGGCCCAGTCGGGCTCTTCCATTTCCTGCCACAGCCGGAACGCCTTGAGGCGCCAGTCGAGCATCCATTGCGGCTCGCCCTTCTTCGCGGAGATGAAACGAACCGTGTCTTCGGTGAGGCCCTTCTCGGCGAATTCGGTTTCGATGTCGGCGGACCAGCCATGCTCGTACTCGGCCGCGCGCGCAGCCGCATCCTTGGCTTCGCGGTCCATTTCTGGGGTGTCGAGGTCGAGATTGTCGGTCATGCCGCGTGTTCTTCTTTGGTTACGGGCGCGTGGCGCAGATGTTCCAGCGTGATGCTGGCGAGCGCGCCGCGCAGGCTTTCATTGATGATCGGCCAGTGCGGCTTCATCGAGCAGCCCGCCTCGTAATCGCATTGGGCGTTATCGACACAGGCGGTGAGCCCGATCGGCCCTTCGACCGCCTCGACAATATCGGCAACGTTGATCGCGGCTGCCGGGCGCCCGAGCTGCAGACCCCCGCCCGCACCGCGCACCGAGCGCAGCAGACCGGCTGCCGTTAGCTTCGATACAAGTCGTTGCACGGTCGGAACCGGAAGACCGGTCTCGGCAGCGAGCTCGGCAGCACTCACCCGGCCATCGCCGCAATGCGTGGCGGCCTGGCACATCGTGATGACGGCATAATCGGCTAGGTTTGAAAGGCGCATAGGGTCTCGAGAGGGGGCTTATTGCGAGCGATTCTTAAATCGGACTGAATCAGTCGGATTTTAAATACGCACAGATCGCTCCGATTTCAAGCGGAGTCGTGCCCACCGATCGCTCGAAAGCGCCGCAAGCGGTCAAGATTGCGCATTCTGAGCATGGTCTGGAACAGAGGCTCTTTGCCCCCGCCGAGCCTTGCGGGGGTGTAGCCGCAATAGCGCCTGATCTCACGAATCATGTGCGGCTGATCGTAAAAGGCGTTGGCGATTTCGGCCTCGCCTTCATCGGTAAGGTTGGGCTGCGAGAGCAGGTTGGCAGCGCGGATCGCGCGCATCTTTCGCGCCAACGCCGCCGGAGTGAAGCCGAAATAACGCCGCACCAAGCGCTCGACCTGGCGGCGCGAGTAGTCGAGCTCGGAATACAGCTGGTCGACATCGGGATGGAGCGACGAGCCAAGCCAGCCCAGAGCTCTCTCGATCACTTCCTCATGGCTGTCGGGAATTGAGGCAAGGCGCGGCGCGATCCATCGGCCGAGCTGTTCGCACGCCTGCTCGCCCGTGATCGCACCGTCTCGATATTGCCGGTTAAGGTCGCCCGCAAAGCCATCAATGTCGGGGCCGAGAAAGTGACTCGCCGGGAAGAAATGGTTGAGGCAGTCGCTCGCTGGAGATTGCGCCAGCGCCGCCCACCCGATCGGCGACAGAGAGACGCCATAGGAATGCCACGGACCTCGGAAGCGAAACGGCGCGGCGGTTTCGAACCCGCCGAACATGTGCGCATCGCCCTCGACCCTCTCGACCCGGTCACCGAAACGGATCTCGCCGCTCCCAAGCGGAGTCATGAACAACTGACCGAGCGCACCGGGATGGCGGTCTTCTATGTTGGCTTCGTCCCATTCGAAGTGAAACAGCGCGAGGACATGGCGCTCAAGCCCTGCGGGCGGATCGAAATAGGTCAGGCGAAAATGATCGGTGCTCGCATCATCGCCCTGAAGGGTGGAAGCGGTGGAACGGGACGGTTCGGTCGACCTGGTGCGACCCGTCGGCCGGACCGTCCCCAGAGCCTCTGCGACGGACTCCACAGAGCCGCACGCGTTCGGCTCTTGAGTGTTGGGATATCCGCGCTTTGTCATATCGCCTTGTATCACAGCGACATTGGCGGGTGACAAGGGCCACAAGCTCAGGCTCGGTCCGATTTTAACCGTTGGCGCAATGGCTTAGCGGTTGGGCCGTGGCCTTCCGGGTCGAGCGTATCGGCGACCAGCGGGCCGTCGACCAATAGCCGCGGAGTGCGTCCGGTGTATCGGCGAATGTCGTTGATAAGATGCGACTGATCGAAATAGGCAGCGAAGACTTCGTCGCGCATATCTTGCGAAAGATCATCCTGCGCCAGCAAGCTCGCTGCCCGCACCGCGCGGAATCGCTTGAGCAAACGCGTGGGCGGCACTCCGAAATAGCGTTTGCACAATCGTTGCACCTGGCGTTCGGACAGCGGCAGGCGCTCGTAGAGCTCCTCGACCGGCGGACTGAACGCGCTCGACAGCCAATCGATCGTTTGCGCGATCAATGTCTCATGAAGCGGACGAAGCGTGGCAGAACGAGCGCGCAAGAGCTCTTCGAGTTCGCCCACGATCTCACCCAAGCACGATGGATCGACGTCCGCGAGAGCTTCGAGCCGACTCGCCGTCTGCGCGTCAAACAGATCCGCCGGATCAAGGAGTGTGTCGTGCACCTCGTCCGCGGCTAGTCCGGCAAAGCGCGCCCAACCCAGATGCGTGAACGACAGACCCACCGCGCATGCCGGCCCTTCGAGAGTGAACGGCGTCGCCCGCATGAAGGGAGCGCTGATGAACACACGGCCAGGCGGGCTCTCGACCCCTTGGGTGAAATGCAGGATCCCGCGGCCGGAAAGGAAGATGAGCATCTGCGCCGAATAGGCGGGCAACACCTCGTCGATCCGGCCCGGATCGGTGTGGAGCACGAAGAACGTGTTGACGAGCTCGCCCACCCCCTCTCCTGGAGGGATGAATTCAAAGCGGAAAGGCGGCGCTCCCTCCTTCGCCATCAACGCGCCGCGCGCACCTCCGCGATCCACGCATCGACATTCTCTTCCATGATCGAGAGCGGTACGGGGCCGCTGGTCAGGATCGTGTCGTGGAAGCCGCGAATGTCGAAATCATCGCCAAGCTCGGCGCGCGCCTTCTCGCGCACCTCCATGATCTTCAGTTTGCCGATCATGTAGGCCGTCGCCTGGCCGGGAGTGGTGATGTAGCGCTCGATCGCCTTGACGATGTCGCCTTCGGGGTTGGGCGTGTTGTCCTTCAGGTACTGGATCGCCTCTTCGCGGGTCCAGCGCTTGGAGTGGATGCCGGTGTCGACCACCAGACGGCACGCACGCCACAGCTCCATGCCGAGCCGCCCGAAATCGGAATAAGGGTCGGTGTAGAAGCCCATCTCCTTGGGCAATTCCTCAGAATACAGCCCCCACCCTTCGGTATAGGCGGTCCATCCACCGAACCGGCGAAAGGCGGGCAGGTCGCCAAGCTCGGTCTGGAGCGCGCGCTGCAAGTGGTGGCCGGGCAGCCCCTCGTGATAGGCGAGCGCTTCAAGCTCGTTCTTCGACATGTCGCGCAGGTTGTAGAGGTTGACGTAGTAAGTGCCGGGGCGCGAGCCATCGGGTGCCGGGCTCTGGTAGAACGCCTTGCCCGCGCTGCGTTCGCGGAAGGGTTCGACCGGCTTGATGATCATCGGCGCTTCGGGAAGCACGCCGAAATAGTCGGGCAGCTTAACCGTGATCCGATCGAGCACGGCTTGCGCATCGGCGAGATACTCCTCGCGCGTTTCGTAGAAGAACTGGTCGTCGGTGCGGGTATATTCGAAGAAGTCCTGCAAACTGCCTTCAAATCCGACCTCGGCCATGATTGCGCGCATCTCATCATGGATGCGGGCAACTTCGCGCAGGCCGATATCGTGGATCTCGTCGGCCGAAAGGTCGGTCGTGGTGTAGCTGGCGAGAAGGGCGGCATAATATTCCTCGCCCTGCGGCAGACGCCAGATGCCATCGTCGGTGGGTGCGATCGCCTGCTGGCGCCGCATCTCGGCGAGCAAACGCTCATAGGCCGGGCGCGCCGAGCTGTTCCACGCTTCGCGCGCTGCGTCGGAGAGGTAGATGATCTCGCTCGCCTCTGCCTCGGTCCCGGCGGGGAGCGGGGGCGTGAGCGGAGCAAGCTTCGAGTCGAAATCGGCGAGCACCGCATTGTCGTTGCCCGACGCGATCAAGGCTTCGAGATCGGCGATCACATAGGGGTACACCCAATTGGGCGGCATCACGCCTGCGTCGGCACGCTCGCGCGATTCGGCGGTGAGCGCATCGAGCTGCGGCCCGATCCCCTCGATCCGTGAGACATAGGCTTCGGCATCGGCGAGCGTGTCTACGCGGTGGATGTTGATGAGAAAGGCCGGGATCGAGGTGTGCGCTCCGCGGCGATGGTCGAACACGAAGCCAAGCTCGCGGAACGGGTAGAGCGAAGCGCGACGTTCGGCGGTGAGATTGAACAGGCGATAGGAAAGCGCGTCCTGCTCGTTCATGTCGGCCGGGTCGTAGCGCTCGCGCAGCAGCGCCGCGGTGTCCATCAACAGCGCGAATTCCTCGGCGGCTGCCTCGTCGCTGGGATCGTTCCATTTGCCGTAATCCTCGTCGCGAATACCGCGATAGGCCTTGCCGATAGGCGACATGGCGAGGTCGGCGCGGTCATAGGATTCGAAAAACGCATCGAGCGCGACCGGAGTGGGCGTTTCGGCTTCAACTTCAGGCGCGGCTGAGACTTCAGGAGGCGGGGTCGCGGCGCAACCGGCGAGCGCCAGCGCGCTCAGCGATGTCGTGACAAAGGCGGTGACGGAAGTGGTTGAACGGCGCATGGCGATCCTCCTCGTTGTTCTTATCTTTCGACCCGCTTGCCTGGCTTGTTATTCGAGTTCCCGCAGGTTCTTGGGCGCGATCATCTCGGATAGATACGGATTGTCCGGGTCCTTCAGACGCGCAGGCGTGCGTCCGACGAAGCGATTAATCTCGCGGATCATGTGCGACTGGTCAAAGAATGCTTCGCCCAGCTCGGCTTCAAATTCGGGCGTGAGCACCGGGAAGGAAAGAAGCGCGGCGGCACGTAGGGCCCGGTATTTGCGCGCAAGCGCTTGAGGCGAAAGGCCGAAATATCGCTCGGTCAAACGTTGAACCTGCCGCTCCGAATAGGCGGCCTTGTCGAGAAGGTCGGCGATATCGGGGTTGAGCGATGAACCGAGCCAGGTGTTGACCACTTTGATCAGTTCGGCGTGGCGCGAATTTATAGGTTTGACCTTGATGCCAATGTAATCGGCCAAAGCGAGCGCACATTCGCGCCCGGTCTTGTCGCCCTTGCGATACGCGGCATTCAACTGCTCGCCCAGCGCGTCGACATCGTCGCCAAGGATCTCGCGAGCAATCCGCAACCGGTCTCGATGTTCGCCGGCATGTAGCCCGGTGAGCGACGCCCAGCCCAGCGGGGTGAGCGCGGCGCCGACCGCGTGAAACGGCCCATCGACGATGATCGGATTGGCGGTCGAGAGCGGGGTCATCACTGCAACCGGAGGGTTGGGATCGCGGTGACCTTCGCGAAAATGCATCTCGCCCTCGCCATAGGGGAAGATTGCCAGATGACCGATCGATGCTGGCTGGATATCGCGGATGATCGGCTCGTCACAGCGGAAGTGGTAAAGCGTGGTGACGTAGTCGCTGATCGCGGCGGGCGGCGCGATATAATCGACGGTGATAAGCGAGCTTTCAGTAAGCTCGAGGCTCACTTCGTTCTCATCACCGCCGTATTCGGCTCTATTCTGATCGTCGAACTGAACCATTTTCACCACCCGTGCGGCAACGTCTAGCGACATTGCGCGAGCGATGACAACAAAATGTTTTCTCGACAAAAAAAGGGCGGCTCCACTGGAGGAAGCCGCCCATTTGAGTTGAGGAACTCTTTGCATTGCTGCTCCGAGCCCTTCGGGTCGCGAATGTGTGTTAGCCCGGCCCCGCCCACATGAATTGTATGCAAACGACAGAGTCTCACTTTTTCACATTTTTAAATGAAACGAATGACTTGACCTTGCCATGCGGTAAGCTGGCGAAGACCTCCCCCTCGACAAAGTCAGCCAAATTTGGCTTAGGCGCCTCACGATGACGAAGCCCCCCCGATTGTTCGACATAATCCGCCCCGCAGTCTTCGCGCTCGATTCCGAGCGAGCGCATCGGCTCGCCGTTGCTGGGCTCAAGGCGATGCCCACGCGAGGCGGCCTGTCCTCGCTCGCCCAACCAGGCAAGGCCGCGATCCGCATCGCGGGGCTCGAATTTCCTAACCCAGTCGGGGTCGCGGCAGGGTTCGACAAGGATGCTGAGGTTCCCGATCCGCTGCTCGGGCTCGGCTTTGGCTTCACCGAGGTCGGTTCGATCACCCCGCTCCCGCAGGCTGGCAATCCCAAGCCGCGTCTGTTCCGGCTGGTCGAAGACAAGGCGGTGATCAATCGCATGGGCTTCAACAATGGCGGAGCGCAGGCAGCGCTTGAGCGATTGAAGAAACGCCACGGCAAGCCCGGCATTGTCGGGATCAATATCGGCGCGAACAAGGACGCCGCCGACCGCATCGCCGATTACGCGACCATGGCACGCGCCATGGCACCCTACGCCAGCTATCTCGCGGTTAATGTCTCGAGCCCCAACACGCCGGGCCTGCGTGCGCTGCAGGACGAAAGCTCGCTTACCGCGCTGATCGACGGAGTGATCGAGGCGGCTGGCGAGAACCCGCCGCCGATCTTCCTCAAGGTCGCGCCCGATCTCGAACCGGCCGATGTCGACGCCATTTCGCGGATTACTATCGACAAGAAGCTCGGCGCGCTTATCGTTTCGAACACGACGATCTCACGCCCCGGCCTCAAGTCGCGCCACGCAGGCGAGGCCGGGGGGCTGTCCGGCGCACCCTTGCGCGAACTCGCGCTCGAGCGCCTGCGCGATTTCCGCAAGAGCACCGGCGGCGCGATCCCGCTCATAGGTGTCGGCGGCATTGCCAGCGCCGAAGACGCCTGGGAACGCATTCGGGCAGGGGCGAGCCTCGTCCAGCTGTATTCGGCCATGGTCTATCACGGGCCGGGCCTCGGAGCGCGGATCGCCGAAGGCATCGAACGGCTGATGGAGCGAGACGGCTTCACGAACCTTGCCGATGCGGTGGGAAGCGAATAGCGAGACACCATGCTCAATCGCCTCGCGTTTCTCGCACCATTCACCCTGATTCTAACCGCGTGCGCGGACTATTCCGCGCCGGTCGCAGCCAGCTCAGATCCGACGCTCAACGCATCAGATGGCGCGGTCAGCGCCGCAGATCCACGCGCGACGGCGGCAGGAGAGGCGATTTTGGCCAAAGGCGGCTCGGCCACTGATGCGGCCATCGCAGTCATGCTCGCGCTCACCGTGGTCGAACCGCAAAGTTCGGGCGTCGGAGGCGGGGGCTTCATGGTCCATGCGGGCGCAGATGGCGTGACGACTTTCGACGGGCGAGAAACCGCTCCGGCGAGCGCTACGGGCAGCCGCTTCCTCGACGATGACGGCGAGCGACTGCCGTTCGAAACCCGCGTTATGTCGGGCCTCAGCGTTGGCGTGCCGGGCAATTTTGCGCTCGCGGCCGAGGCTCACGCGAAATACGGCAAGCTCCCCTGGGCCGAGCTGTTCGAACCCGCCATCGTTCTTGCGCGCGACGGCTTCGTGATGAACCGCCGCCTCAACAAGTCGCTTACCGATAGCAAGGAGCGCGCGGGCAGAACCGCGGCGGCGCGCGCGATCTTTTTCGGCAGCGATGGCGAGCCGCTTCCGGTGGGCACGCGCATCACCGTGCCCGCTCTTGCCGAGACCTATGAGCGGATCGCCGCGCTTGGACCGCAAGCCTTCTACAAATCCTCGGCGCAAGCCCTCGCCGAGTATGTCGCCGCTGCAACTCCGCGAGACGGCGTGATGGTTGCCGCCGACATCAGTTCCTACGAGGCAAAGACGCGCGAGCCGGTTTGCACGCGCTACCGCATTTACACCGTTTGCGGCATGGGTCCGCCGTCCTCGGGCGGCGTCGCGGTTTCGCAGATGCTCGGACAGCTCGAACGCTTCGACCTTGCCGCCATGGGCCCCAAAAGCGCCGAATTCTGGCACCTTTTCCTCGAATCTCAGCGCGTCGCCTATGCCGACCGCGAGCTTTACCTCGCCGATAGCGATTTCGTCGAAGTCCCGGTCGAGGGTCTGATTAACCGCTATTATCTCGCCAGCCGCAGCGCGCTGATCGATCCAGCTAGGGCACTCGAGTCTGTCGAGCCGGGCACGCCTCCAGGCGCCCCCACCGCACGCGCCGATGGCGACGAGCCGCCCGAAAACGGCACCACGCACTTCGCGGTCGTCGACGCTGAAGGCAACGCGGTCAGCTACACTTCCACCGTCGAAGGCGCGTTCGGATCGGGGCTGCATTGGGGCGGGTTCTACCTCAACAACGAGCTCACCGATTTCAGCTCCTCGCCCGCGATTAACGGCGTGCCGGTCGCCAACCGGGTCGAGGGTGGCAAACGCCCGCGTTCCTCGATGGCGCCCACGATCGTGTTCGATGAGAATGGCGAAGTGCTCCTGGTGATCGGTGCGGCGGGTGGTCCGACGATTCCCGTCCAGGTCACGCGCTCGATCATCGGCGTGCTCGATTTCGGCATGAGCGCCGAAGAAGCGCTCGGCCTGCCGCTCATCATGGCGTTCGGCTCGACCGTAATCACCGAGGAAGACAGCGTGGTTGCAGGCATGCTCGACGATCTTCGCGCGCGCGGCCATGAGCAAATCCGCCTGCTCGCCCCACGCGGCAAGGCAAACGCATTGCTGCGAACTGAGGATGGATGGGAAGCCGCCGGCGATCCGCGCATTGCCGACATGCTCGGCTACGAATAGCGCCCCTGAATCCGAGCGGCACGCCGCGAATCAGCGAGGATCGAGCCATCGAGACGCTTGCCGCTACGGAAACGAACCTTTACCCGAGCCATTAACAATAATCACCGCAAACGCCGCGCGAGAGCCGAAAACGGTCCGATGTGAGCGGGAAGAGGAGCCCTTGTCTGTGAACGCACCCAGCAGCAATCCGGTCGCAAACCCGGCTGATGATCCGATCCTTCAGGACGTCGATCGCGCCAACAACCTCGTCGAACTGTTTCTGATGCGCGCCGATCAAAAAGGCGACGCCCCCTTCCTCGGCGCCAAGCGCGACGGGGACTGGCAGATGCAAAGCTGGCGCGAAGTGGCCGAGCATGTATGCCTGCTCGCCGAAAGTCTGCGCGCCATGGGCCTCAAACCCGGTGAACGCGTCGCGCTGGTTTCGGAGAACCGTCCTGAATGGTGCATCGCCGATATTGCGATCATGGCCGCTGGCCTCATTTCGGTCCCGACCTACATCACCAATACCGAGCGCGATCACGCGCACATTCTCGACAATTCGGGCGCGCGCGCTGTGATCGTATCGAATGAGAAGCTGCTCGGCCCCGTGGTCGGCGCTATCGGGCAGACGGGGAATGTCGATTTCGTGATCGGGATCGACGATCTGCACCGCCACCAGTCCTCGGGCTTCACCTATCACAGCTGGGACAAGCTGATTTCCGGCGACGCGGCTGCGGCGCGCAAATCAGTCGATGAGCGGATCGCGCAGATCAACCGCGAACACACCGCCTGCCTGATCTATACCTCGGGCACGGGCGGCGCTCCGCGCGGGGTGATGCAGCATCACGGCGCGATCCTTTGCAATGTCGCGGGCGCAGCGGAGATCCTCATCAACGATTTCGGGATAGAGGATGAGCGCTTCCTCTCCTTCCTGCCGCTCAGCCACGCCTATGAGCACACGGGCGGGCAGTTCCTGCCGATCTCGGTCGGAGCGGAGATTTTCTATTCGGAAGGTCTTGAGAAGCTCGCCTCCAACATTGAGGAAACACGCCCGACGATTATGGTCGTGGTCCCGCGCCTGTTCGAGGTTCTGCGCACGCGGATCATGAAGCAGGTCGAAAAGCAGGGCCGCGTCGCCAACATGATGATGGATGCAGCACTCAAGATTTCTGAAAACTCGCGCGACGGGAAAAAGCGGCTGCGCGACCGTCCGATGGACGCGCTGGTCGAGCGCACGCTCCGCCCCAAGATCCGAGCAAAGTTTGGCGGACGGGTTAAGGCAATGGTGTCGGGCGGTGCGCCGCTCAATCCCGAAGTCGGCAATTTCTTCGACGCGATGGGGCTGACCATGCTGCAGGGATACGGCCAGACCGAAGCCGGTCCGGTGATGAGCTGCAATCGCCCTGCGGCCGGGCTCAAGATGGACACGGTCGGCCCGCCGATGCGCGGGGTCGAGATCAAGATCGCCGACGATGGCGAGATCCTGTGCCGCGGCGAACTGGTCATGCACGGTTACTGGCGCAACGAGGCCGAGACGGAGCGCACGATCAAGGACGGATGGCTTCACACGGGCGATATCGGGCATCTCGATGACAAGGGCCGGATCGTCATCACCGACCGCAAGAAGGACATGATCGTCAACGACAAGGGCGACAATGTCGCGCCGCAGAAGATCGAGGGCATGCTCACGCTTCAGCCCGAAATCGCGCAGGCGATGGTGAGCGGCGACAACCGCCCCTATGTCGTCGGGCTGATCGTCCCCGATGCCGAATGGGCATTGGAATGGGCGCGCGCCAATGACGAGAAATACGACTTGAAAGCGCTGCAGGACCTGCCCGCCTTCAAACAGGCGGTGCGCAAGGCGGTCGACCGCACCAATGCCGATCTCTCGGTGATCGAGAAGGTCAAGAACTTCGTGTTTGCCGACGAAGCCTTCACGATCGAGAACGAGGAAATGACGCCGAGCATGAAGATCCGCCGCCACAAGATCCGCGACCGCTATCAGGACCGGATCGACGGGATGTATCGGCGGTGATGCGACCTGTCGGACTTGCGCTCGCGGGCGGAGCATTGCTGGCGAGCGCTGCGGTTCTCGGCCATCCCCATGCTCTGCCCGACGCGCTTGCCGCGGGCTGGCAGGGCGAGAATGTGTGCGAGTTGCAGCATCAGACCGCAACGCACCGGATCTTGCGCTGCACTTTCCCGCCCGGTGTCGGGCACGAACGCCACTTCCACCCCGCCCATTACGGCTACGCGCTGTCAGGCGGCACGATGCAGCTCATCAGCGCATCCGGGACGCGCGTGGCGGAGATTTCGACCGGCTCGCACTACACCAGCAACGGCGTCGAATGGCATGAAGTGATCAATATCGGCGACACGACGGTTACCTATCTGATCGTCGAGGAGCTCTAGGCCGCTTCGGCCTCTTCCACGTATTCGGGATAGAAGCTCGGCGCCTTGTTCGACCAGCCGGGCGCAGTGGCGGCGGCTTCGCTTAAGGACTGGAGCAAGACCTTGCGCTGGGCAGGGCGGATCGCCGGGAGCGCGGCCGCGGCGCAGAAGCCGGCGGGAAGGTAAGGCCGCGCTTCGGCTCCGAGCAGGCGTTCATAAAGGAAGCGGAAAGCCGAAAAGCTGCCGATCCGCTCTTGCGCAAGATCGAATGCCGCGATGCGGACGAGCTTGCCGATAAAGCGTTCGACTTCGCAGATCGAGCCTTCCTGCGGGATCAGGTCGCGCAGGCCTTTGAGGTCCTGATAGGCGACATATTGGCGGCGGATCGCGGTGTTCTCGTCAGCACTGCGCCCCCACAGCTTGAACGCATCGCAGCGCGCCATCCCGATATCGAGACTGCGCTTGATATAGCGCTGCTCGCACGGGTTGAACCCGGCGAATTCGCGCATTTCGGCGATGGTCAAAGTGGCAGTGCTGGCGAGCGTCACTTGTCGTCTCCCTGTTGGAAGACGGTTTTCCGACAACTTGGTTAATACGTAGTAACCATGAGGTGGATTTTCTGATCGGCTTCAGATCAATCCGGCCAGCGGAGAGCTTGGATCGGCATATTTGCGCCGTCCCATCCGGCCTGCGAGATAGGCCTCTCGCCCGGCCTCGACCGCTAGCTTCATCGCGCGCGCCATGCGGATCGGGTCCTTGGCCTCGGCGATGGCGGTGTTCATCAAAATGCCGTCGCAGCCGAGCTCCATGCCCACCGCCGCATCCGACGCTGTGCCAACGCCCGCATCGACGAGGACCGGCACGCTCGCGCCTTCGACGATCAGCCGGATCGTCACCTGGTTCTGGATCCCGAGCCCTGAGCCGATCGGCGCGCCCAATGGCATGATCGCCACCGCGCCTGCATCCTCCAGCTGCTTCGCCGCGATCGGATCGTCGACGCAATAGACCATCGGGTGAAAGCCCTCTTTCGCCAGCGTCTCGGTCGCGGTCAGGGTTTCGCGCATGTCGGGATAGAGCGTGCGCGCCTCGCCCAGCACTTCGAGCTTTACGAGATCCCATCCCCCCGCCTCGCGCGCCAGCCTGAGAGTGCGGATCGCGTCGTCGGCGGTGAAGCAACCGGCGGTGTTGGGCAAATAAGTCGTTTTCTTGGGGTCGATGTAGTCAGTGAGCATCGGTGTCTTGGGGTCGCTCACATTCACCCGGCGCACAGCGACCGTGACGATCTCCGCGCCCGACGCTTCGACCGCGGCGGCGTTCTGCTCGAAATCCTTGTACTTGCCGGTGCCGACGATCAGCCGCGAGGTGAAGGTGCGGCCTGCAACGGTCCAGTTGTCATCGCTCCCTCCGCCGACGAAATGCACGATCTCGAGCACATCGCCATCGGCAAGGGCCGCCTCGCCCAAAGTCGAGCGCGCGACGATCTCGCCATTACGTTCAACCGCGACTTTCTCAGGCGCAAGGTCGAGTTCACGCACGAGATCGGCAATTGTGCCAGCCTGCGTGCTGCGCGATTCTCCGTTGAGAGTGATGGTCTTGCTCATGCGGACCCGCATAACCGCATGAGGCGGCGAGGCAAGTCTAGTGTGCTGCCCGCAGGTTCAGGAAGTGGCCGACGGAAACCAGCACCACGCCAATGATCGTCAGCGCCGCTTCCTGCACGCCATGCGGTGAGACGAGCGCCCCGCCCATCAAGAACAGCCCGACAAAGGCGACCACGAACGGCAGGCGCGTGCCATGCCGAAATGCGCCCCAACCAATCGCGAACGCGGCGATCATTGTCGCCAATGCGAGACCGATTGCATGAATTTCGGGAGCGAGCAGGAAGTGACCGCCAATTCCTAGCGCCGAGATCAGGATGATCGACGCTATGCAATGCAGCGCGCACAGGCCGGCGAGCCCGATACCAACATGATCGAGCTTGCGGCGCGTGGACGGCGCGCGAGAGGGTGAGCGAGAATCAGCCATGGCTTGCAATGGGCATATATGTAACAACATCACATTGCGCAAGGCGAGATCGGCCATTCGAAAGAATTTCGCGGTCCCTGTTGCGCGAATCTCACGCCGCGATGCGCGCAACAGGCTTGCAGTTCGCCGCGCGGCGGCACATTGAGCGGCGCGAAATGTCCGAGAACAGCTCCCTTCCCCTTGCCCGCCCGGTGGCTATCGCACGCTGGCTAGAGATCACGGCGGCCTTCGTCGTGGTGATCGTGCTGGTCGGCGGGATCACGCGGCTCACTGAAAGCGGGCTCTCGATCACCGAATGGGATGTCGCGACCGGCGTGCTGCCGCCCATGAGCGAGGCCGCGTGGGAGGAAGAGTTCGCCAAGTATCGCGCCACGCCCGAGTATCGCCTCGAAGCGAGCATCGGCGGCATGACCATGGCGGACTTTAAGTTCATCTTCTTTTGGGAGTGGTTCCACCGCCTGCTCGCGCGGGCCGTGGGCGTGATCTATGCGCTCCCGCTCGTCTGGTTCTGGGTGAAGGGCGCGATCCCTGCCCGGTTCAAGCCGCGTCTCATTGGCCTGCTCGCACTCGGTGGGCTGCAAGGGCTGTTCGGCTGGCTGATGGTCCAGTCTGGGCTGGTCGGCGACATGACCGACGTGAGCCATTTCCGCCTCTCGCTGCACCTGCTGACCGCGCTGCTGCTTTTGGCCGCGCTGGTGTGGACCGCACGCGACATGCGCGTGATTGCCCGCAATTCGGGTGCAGGCAAGGCTCCCTTCACGCGCGGCGCGATGGTGGTTGCGCTTATCCTTTTCATCCAGCTCCTGCTCGGAGCATGGGTCGCGGGGCTCAATGCCGGGCATGCGGCCTATGACTGGCCGCTTATGAACGGACGGCTTGTGCCCGAGATGAGTTTTCAGAACGGCGTGTTGTGGACGTTGACCCACGATCCGCAATTGCTCCATTTCCTTCACCGTTGGTGGGCATGGATTGCGGTCGGTGCGCTGATCTGGCTTGCGCGGCAAGTGCGCAAGACCGACAGGCTTGCCTCGGTCCTCGTTCACGGCACCTTCGGCTTCATGATCCTGCTCGGCATCGCGACCGTCCTCACCGAGGTTTCGCTTTGGGTCGCGGCTGCGCACCAGTTGATGGGGGCGCTTCTCGTCGCGGCGACCGCGTGGGCGATGCACAGCCTTGGACATTCCGAGAAGCTACGGCGGCAGGCCACGGCATGAGCGAGGCGCAGGCAGCCCTCGCCTGGTGCCCCTTTCCCGACGCGGATACCGCGCGTGAAATCGCTGCACTGATGCTCTCGGAAAAACGCATTGCCTGCGCCAATATCCTCACCGGCGTTGAATCGCTTTTCGAGTGGCAAGGCGAGGTGCAATCGGCGAGCGAGGTCGGGGTGTTATTCAAAACCGACGGAGCGAGGCTCGATGCGCTCATCACCCGCTTGGGTGAGTGCCATCCTTATGATACGCCTGCGATCGTCGGCTGGCGCTGCGATGCGGCGCATCCGTCGACAATGCAGTGGCTTGGAGAGATTCTGAGCGATTGAGGGTCGAGTTATGCGAATGACAAGCCGCCGCTGGGCGCTTGGGACGATTGCTGTCGCAATGGGCGGCGCGGTGTGCGCTGGGCTGCCTGCGGGAGCGCTTGCGTCTTCGAGGATCGCCATGCCGGACGGTCCGATGCGACTGACCCGGCGGATCGAGCGCAGCCTGTATGGCGGGGCAAGCCTGGTGGTCGAGCGCAGCTGGCAGGTTGGCTTTGTGCAAACGGCACGCGGGATCTCAGTCACGGGTGAACAGGTCGAGGCGGTTGTCGAAGCGCCCGACAACCTCGCACCGCTCGCCGCGATCGAACAATCGCGCATCACCGACGGCATGTGGCCGATAGTGCTCTCGCCTCAGGGTCGCATCCTGACCGCGGGTATCGGAGTGCGTTCCGAGGACATTTCGGCCGCGATGCGCGAGGCCGAGGCGATGATTGCGCGCCTGAACCTGCCTGAGGCCGAGGAAGGAGCGAGATTGCGGACGCTCGCCCAGTTCCAGCGCGCTGGCAATTCGGTGCTCGAAACTCTGCCTGCAGACCTGTTCTATCCGACACTTGGGCCGATCCGGCAGGCGCGCGAGGTCGAGCTTGCGAACGGGATCAAGGGTGAATTCGTTGTGACCTACGAAGCAACACACGTGTCGCCGGGCGGATGGCTCGATCGTGCAGAACGGCACGTGGTGACCCGGATCGGGGCTAGCGAGCGCCACGCTCAGGAACGTTGGACGCTGGTCGAAATGGTGGTCTGAGCGGGCTCTCAAATCGAGACGGTATTATTTTACCTCCGCGCAAACCCGCGCTTTTGCTTGACTTGAGCCCTGCGAATAGACAAATGCGCGCCTCCTGATCGCTGCGTTCGCCTTTGCGCGGAGCTGCGATTCGGCGAACAGGGCGAACGGCCCGTTCGGATGGAATTCATCAAGTTTCAAGGGAACAGCCATGAAGGCGCTCAGCAAGCAGACCCAGTCGGTGAAACCGGCGGAGGTCGAAAAGAAATGGCACCTGATCGACGCAGAAGGCCTCGTTGTCGGCCGTCTCGCCACGATCATCGCCAACCACCTGCGCGGCAAGCACAAGCCGAGCTACACCCCGCATGTCGATTGCGGCGATCACGTGATTGTCATCAACGCCGACAAGGTGAAGTTCACCGGCAACAAGGCCGACAAGAAGGTCTATTACAAGCACACCGGCCACCCCGGCGGCATCAAGGAAACGACGCCTGCCAAGGTTCTCGAAGGTCGCTTCCCGCACCGCGTGCTGGAAAAGGCAGTCGAGCGCATGATCCCGCGTGGCCCACTCGGCCGCGAACAGATGCGCGCGCTGCACCTCTACAATGGCACCGAGCACCCGCACGACGGCCAGAACCCGACCGTGCTCGACGTTGCCTCGATGAACCGCAAGAACAAGGTCTCCGCATAATGGCTGACGAAAACAAGACCGAAACCGTGTCCGACCTGTCGGATCTCAAGGACATCGCCGGCGACGCACCTGCTGCGGACGCTGCCGAAATCGCCCAGAACCCCGCTGCGCCGCTGCGTGAGCAGGAGCTCGACGCGCAGGGCCGCGCGTACGCGACCGGCCGCCGCAAGGACGCCAAGGCTCGCGTATGGGTCAAGCCGGGAACCGGCAAGATCACCGTCAACGGCCGCGATCAGGAAGTTTACTTCGCACGTCCGACGCTGCGCCTGATCATCGACCAGCCCTTCGCGATCACCGATCGTCAGGGCCAGTACGATGTCGTCGCCACCGTCAAGGGCGGCGGGCTTTCGGGTCAGGCTGGTGCGGTCAAGCACGGCATCAGTCAGGCTCTCGCAAAATACGAGCCTGAACTGCGCGCCACCGTGAAGGCCGCTGGCTTCCTCACCCGCGATAGCCGTGTGGTCGAGCGTAAGAAGTACGGCCGCGCGAAAGCGCGTCGCAGCTTCCAGTTCTCGAAGCGCTAAGCACTTCGACTATCGAACAACGAAAAGGGCGGTTCCGCGAGGAGCCGCCCTTTTTCGATTGCGCGCCTTTTTTCGAAGGACTCTATTTCTGGAGCAGGATCAGCCCCCAGGAAAGACCGCTGCCCGCCAGAAAGAGCGGCCAAGACCAGAAAACCTTGAAGTCCTGGATCATCATCGAGTGGATCCGCAACTGCCCACCGCTCGACCCCTGCGTGCCGATGACAATCGCTATGCAGCCAGTCACGACTGCGGCGATCAGCATTGCTTTCAACAAACCCATCGCCGTGCCTCCGTCTTGCTTAGCGATTCATCTGATATGCTTTCAGATAGAGAGCCGATTTTCACCAATAATTCCTTAACCGCGGCGTGAGGTTGTCGGTTAAGGGAATGGGGGCTGAGGTTAATCGCTAGACCGACTAAGGCGCGGCCAGCTCGCGCAATTCGCTCTCAATCCGCTCTCGGGAGACGGAAATCAGGCGATAGGAGGGCGGCGCGCCGTGGCGCAGGCGGGTCGACAAAGTGCCTGCGCCGATCATCCGCATGCTCGCGCCATCGACCTCGCGAACTTCGTCGAGCGGTTGGTGAATATGTCCGGAGAGGATCGCATCCGCGCCCGCCGCGGCAATCGCCGCAAAAGCCCTGTCGCCGCCAATCGTCGGATTGCTCTCCCCCACCGGACCGAGCAGTGGGTGATGCGCGGTCACGACGATCTGGCGCGGATCGCCGCGCAAATGTTCGAGCTGGCCGAGCGTCTTCTCGAGCGCCCGGCGCATGACGACGCCGTCCGACCAGGGAAATCGCGCCTGGAAGCGCACCGTAGTCTTGAGCGACACCAGAACCACGTCCTCGCTCTCAAAATCAACCGCGACCTTGGCCGCGAGCCTGCGGTAGCGGCGGTAGGGGTCGGTGAACCGCTCAATCATATTGTAATAGGGCATGTCGTGATTGCCCGGTTCAAGCACCACGGGGACGCCCAGTGAAGCAAACCATTCGGCAGCAGCCGCATATTCGGAATGCTTGGCGCGCTGGGTCAGATCGCCGGTGCAGATGAGCGCGTCGGGTCGCTCTGCGCGGACAGCCTGCGCTACCGCGTCGAGCGCCGCGCGATCCTCAACCCCGAAATGCACGTCGCTGATATGAAAAAGCCGTGTGGTCATATTCGCCCGGTTAGGATTGCCCACGCAGTGATAGCGTTGAGTGCGGTGTAAGCGGCATAGGCCCATGCGAGTCCCGCCCAGCCATTATAGGCAAGCAGCAGCGCGGCAAGCAGCAAAAGAAATTCGGCCACCAGCGTCAGCTTGCCGCCGAGCGCATGGACGAATTCGGGCATCTGCCCAACCATCGGATGCCCGCTTTCGAGCACGGCGCGATGCATCGCGAAATTTCCGATGCCAAGCAGGAAGATAATGACGAGCGCGAGAATCACGGGCGCCAGTATGGCGCAATCGCCGGTCGGATGAAATCCGCGCTTTGTCGGCGAAGGATGCACACCGATCAGGAGGCAGTGCCGCCAATCGACAATCACACGGGGGTTGGTCGAGCGCGCGATGACCGCGAAAGCGCTCGACTGTATTCCAATACTCAAGACGAGCGGCCTTTTGCCGGTCGGGATACCAGCGGCACGGCAGACGAACCGTGCAACTGGGACTGCGCTCCCCGTTAGCGCAGAAAATTGCGGCTCGAACCCTTTTCAGTCCCGGGGTTCGGGCCGCTTCTTTTTCTCGAGAGAGCAAGCGCGATGGACCGGCCCGCGATCGGCGCTCAGCGCCCGGCCATGGCCTTCACCTTCGAAAGGTAGGTCCGCCCGATGCGCAAGGCTTCACCATTGAGCAGTTCGGCAGACCATACGCCCAGCCCGTCGTGCCGCAGCCCGCGAATGTTGTCACGGCGCAGAATGGTCGAGCGATGGATACGGATGAATTCTTCGGGATCTAGCCGGTCTTCGAGCCCGGCAATCGTCTGGAGCAGAAGATAGGAGCGCGAGCCTTCGCCGTCCTCGGTCGGATCGCCGACATGCAGGCGGACATAATCGCGCTCGGCGTCGATCTGGTGGACCTCGCTCACCGCGATGCGCAGCAGTTCGGAGCGGTGGGGAACCCACAATTCCTCGAGCCACTTGCCCTGTTGCTCCTTGCGCGAGCCCCGCCGGGCAAGCGCGCGCTCGATCGCGCGTTCGAGCCGGTCGGCGGCGACAGGTTTCAGCACGTAGTCGATCGCTTCGAGGTCGAATGCTTCCACCGCGAAATGGTCATGCGCGGTCACGAAAATCACCGCAGGCGCGTCGTCTTGTTCTCCAAGCTTCCGCGCTACGCCCAAACCGTCGAGCTCGGGCATGGTCATGTCGAGCAGGACCAGGTCGGGTTCGAGCTTGTCCGCGAGCCGCAGCGCAGCGGCGCCATCGCTGGCCGTGCCGACGACATTGATCGCCGGCAATTCCGCGCAGATCACTTGAATGCGCTCGACAGCAAGCGGCTCGTCGTCGACGATCATGGTGCGAAGGGTCTGGGTGTCGGATTCAGCCATCAGGATATGCTCATTTTCGCGAGTAGCGCGTCAGAGGGATGCGCATTTCAGTCTTATAGCCGCCGGGAATTGAACCCGAGGTAAAGCCGATATCCGAACCAAACCGCGCCTCGAGCCGGTCTCTGACATTGGCAAGGCCGATGCCAAAACCGTGCGGCATGTTGTCGGGCACGCCCGGCCCATCGTCGCTGACGCTGATCACCAGCCGATCAAACTCTTCACGCGCCTCGACCGAAATCGTGACCGAACGCGACACGGCGGAAACCGCGTATTTGACCGAGTTTTCGACCAGCGGTTGCAGGATCATGCCCGGCACACGCGCATCCTCGAGATCTTCGGGAAGCGTGAATTTGCATGTCAGTCGCTCAGGGAAGCGCACCGCCTCGATGTCGAGATAGAGCTTCTGCAGGTCGAACTCGTCCTGGAGCTCGACATCGCTGGTCGGTTCGTCGGCGAGGCTATGGCGGTAGAAACGGCTGATCGTCTGAATCATCCGTTCAGCCCGCTCGGTCTTGCCGGTCATTACAAGCGCGGAAAGCGAATTGAGCGTGTTGAACAGGAAGTGCGGATTGACCTGATAGCGAAGACTTCTGAGCTCTGCCGCCTTGGCAGCGGAGCGGAATTGCTGCTCGCGCCGTTCGGCAACCCGAGCCTGAACGCCGGCAAGCAGCGCGAAATAGGTCGATGCCCATGCGAGCAGCAGGAAGTAACGCCCGAGCGCAATTTCGAGCACCGCCTTCCATGATTCCTCGCGCATCTCGGCGGGGGCGATGATGAGCGATTCGGACAGTTTCGGCGGCCCCGATCCGTCCGGCCCACTCGGCGCCTTGACCTGCACGCCTTCGGGAAGGTCGTAGAGCAGATTGCCCTCGTCATCGAAACGGAAGCCGCGTTCTTCGGCGAAGCGTTGTTCCATTTCCTCCGAGATATCAGCAAAGGCGTACTGATTGACCTGCCCGATCGCGATCGCGACCGGAATGGCAAAGATGATCGCTGCGCCGATCTTGACCCAGAGCGCTCGCTTGTCGACTAGCCGCAGCAGCGCCCACAGAATGATGGTCAGTCCGACCGCCGCAATCGTAACCAGAAGGCGGCGATAGGCCATCTCGTTGAAGATGTCGGGATCGAGCTCCAGCAGGTAGCTGCGAACCGTGATCAGCAGAAAATACGTCGCCCACAGGATTAGCATCGACACCAGCACCGTGCGGAACGGCAGGGTCAGCGGCGCATCCTTGGCGGGCGCTTGCGGGGAACGGCTCAGGTCCATTTCTGCATGCGAGATAGCGACTGGTGCTCAAAAGTGCCAATCGCGTCGTCGGAGCGAGTCTCCGTTTGGTCGATTGTTGCGCGTCGTTGGAAGATCGCAGCGATGCGGTCCTAGCCTCGCGGCTTGATCATCTCCGCCGGCACCACCCACTCGGCGAATTGCTCCTCGGTGAGCAGTCCGAGCTCGAGCGCGGCCTCCTTGAGCGTCGTGCCGTCGGCATGCGCCTTCTTCGCGATCTTCGCCGCGTTGTCATAGCCGATATGCGGGTTGAGCGCAGTGACGAGCATCAGGCTTTCGTTCATCAGCTGGTCGATCCGGCCGGTATTGGCCTCGATCCCGGTTACGCAATTGTCGGTGAAGCTGCGCGAGGCATCAGACAACAGGCGGATCGCCTGCAGAACATTATAGATCATCACCGGTTTGAAAACGTTGAGCTCAAGATGCCCGTGCGATCCGGCGACGCTGACCGCCGTGTTGTTGCCCATGACCTGAGCGCAGACCATGGTGAGCGCCTCGCATTGGGTCGGGTTGACCTTCCCTGGCATGATCGAGCTGCCTGGCTCATTGGCGGGCAGCGCAATTTCGCCGAGACCCGAACGCGGGCCGGAGCCGAGCAGGCGGATGTCGTTGGCGATCTTCATGCAGCTGACGGCGATCGTGTTGAGCGCGCCCGACAGTTCGACCAGCGCGTCATGCGCGGCCAGCGCTTCGAACTTGTTGGGTGCAGTGACGAAATCATGCCCGGTGATGCTGGCGACGTGTTCGGCGAACTTCTCGGCGAAACCGACGGTTGAGTTGATCCCCGTGCCGACCGCCGTGCCGCCTTGGGCGAGCTCGAGCACGCGCGGGAGCGCTGCCCGAAGCCGGGCGATCCCGTATTCGACCTGCTTGGCGTAGCCGGAGAACTCCTGACCCAAGGTCAGCGGTGTCGCATCCTGCAGGTGGGTGCGGCCGATCTTGACGATGTCGGCAAAGTCCTTCGCCTTGGCATCGAGCGCGCCGTGCAGGTGCTCAAGCGCCGGGATCAGCTGCTCGATCGTCTCGCTTGCCGCGGCAATGTGCATCGCCGTCGGGAAAGTGTCGTTCGAGCTTTGCCCCATATTGCAATGATCGTTGGGGTGAACCGGCTCCTTGCCGCCGTGCTGGCCGGTAAGGATCTGGTTCGCGCGGCTCGCGATCACCTCGTTCGCGTTCATGTTCGACTGGGTGCCCGAGCCGGTCTGCCACACCGAGAGAGGGAACTGGTCGGCAAGCGTCCCGTCGATCACTTCGCCGGCCGCCTCAACGATGGCATCGCCGATTTTCGCGTCGAGCACGCCCAGATCCATGTTCGCCTTGGCCGCCGACTGCTTCTGGATGCCGAGCGCCTTGATCAGCGGCGCAGGCATGGTTTCGGTGCCGATGTCGAAATTGGCGAGGCTGCGCTGGCTCTGCGCGCCCCAATGCGCGTCCACCGGAACCGCGACTTCGCCTAGCGAGTCGGTCTCGATCCGCACTTCGCCCTTCGCGCCGAAGATTGAACCGTCATTTTGCGTAGCCTTGTTCACGTCACTCATCGAAGCCCCCCACGTATCGGTCGAAACCAGAGTGGAGGTCCGACGCGGCAGAATCTATGCGCTCCTCATATGACGTGAGGCGAGTGCAGGTCAAAAGAAAGCGGCCCTAGTCCCTCGCAAAGAGCTTGGAAGTAAACGCCGCGATAGCTAGGAAGGGTTGACGCGCTGTATTGCGATACTAATACAGTTACACGGAGTTATCATGAGCGACACCCTGACCACTCGCGACACGTCCGCCGCACGCAAGGCGATGATCGACAGCCAGCTGCGCACCAGCGGCGTGAATGAAGAATTCGCGCTCGCCCGCATGATGGCGGTCCCGCGCGAGGGATTTCTTCCGCAGGACAAGGCCGACCTTGCCTATATCGACCGCTCGGTCGCGCTGGATGACGGCGGGCATCTCGCTTCGCCGCTGTTCTATGGCAAGGTGCTGCTCGAAGCCGCGCCGCGCCCCAATGACAACGTCCTCGTGGTCGAAGGTGGTACGGGCTACCTCGCCGAGCTGGTTCGCCCACTTGTGGCTGGCGTTTCCACCGTTTCGGCAGCCGATGCGGCCAAGGGCGCACTGCCCGAAGGCGTATTCTCGCTGATCCTTGTCGATGGCGCGATCGAGCAATTGCCCGATGCCTTTGCCGACGCGCTCGAGGATGGTGGGCGGATCGTTTCGGGCCTGTTGCTGCGTGCGGTGACGCGTCTCGCGTCGGGTCGCAAGATTGCAGGCCAGCTTTCGCTCGACCCGATCGAGGATATCGGCGTGCCCGTTCTTACCGCTTTCAATCGCCCGAAAGGCTGGACCTTCTAGTGACATCGCGAACGCGCAAACCCTCGGCCGCTAAGTCGGCGACTTGCCTTGCAGCACTTGCGCTCGCCGGGATGGCAGCGCCGGCGCAGGCTGACACTTTGCGCGATGCCCTGGCGGCGGTTTACAACACCAATCCCACGCTCGAAGGCGCGCGGGCACAGCAACGGGCGAGCGATGAGGACGTCAATGTCCAGCGCGCTCAGGGCCTCCCCAACGCGACGGCGACAGCGACGCATATCGAGTTTCTGCGCCGCTCGGCCAATTCCTTCACCGCGCCCGAGCGCAACCTCGGCATCAACGCCCAGCTTCGCGTTCCGATCTATTCGGGCGGCGCGGTGCGCAACGGGATTGCTGCTGCGCAAGAGCGGGTCGAGGCCGGTCAGGCCGACCTGCGGGGCACCGAAAGCGCGATCTTCAGCCAGACCGTCGCCGCGTATATGGACGTGTTGCGGGCCGAAGCGCTGGCCGAACTCGCCTCGAACCAGGTCGACGTGCTGCGCGTGACCTTCCAGTCGACCAGCGACCGATTCGAGATCGGCGACCTCACCCGCACCGATGTTGCACAGGCGCAATCGCGGCTCGCGCTGGCCGAGGGCGACCTGCGAACGGCGTCGTCAAACCTCATCACTGCGCGCGAGATTTACATTCAGCTGGTCGGCATGGCTCCGACCAACCTCGAAGCCCCTCCGCCGCTGCCGGGTCTGCCCGATACGGTCGGCGAGGCGGTCGTGACAGCGCTCGACAACAATCCCGACCTCATCGCAGCCAAGGAGCGTGCCGAGGCCGCCGGATATGACTACGAAGTTGCCGGTTCTGGCCGCCTGCCCACGATCGGGCTGTTCGCCAATTACGATTACAGCAATTTCTTCGGCACTTTGGGCGGCCCGGTCGCATCGAACTTCGCGCAGACCGAAAGCACCGCCAACGCAGGAGTGCAGGTCACGATCCCGCTGTTTCAGGGCGGACTTCCCGCCGCGCGGCAACGCCAGGCAGGTGCGCGCGAGACCGCGGCGCTCGAACAGGTGATCGCGACCGAACGAAGCGTCATCCAGCAGACTCGCGCAGCCTACGCCAGTTGGCGCGCATCGAACGCGGTAATCGAAAGCTCGCTCGCCGCGGTCGAAGCCGCCGAGCTAAGCCTCGAAGGCGTCCGCGCCGGTAATTCGATCGGCAATCGCACCATCATCGAAGTGCTCAATGCAGAGCAGGAATTGCTTTCGGCGCGCGCTCAGCTCGTGACTGCGCGGCGCAATGCTTATGTCGCGGGTTTCTCGCTGCTGGCCGCCATGGGGCAGGCCGAAGCGCGCGATCTGAACCTCGATACAGGCGGTCTTCTCTACGATCCTCAGGCCAATTATGACCGCGTTGACGGGCGTATCTGGGACTGGGACCGCGACCCCGAACCGGCTCCGAATTCGACGAGAACCGTTGACATCGAGCCCGCCACAGACTTGATTGGCCCGGTTTTGAACCCTGACGAATGACGCGATATGCGTGATTCGAATGGTTAATTTTGAGTTTGGGGGCTGTTCTGATGGCAGGCGAAAACGAAGCATCGGTCGAAGACATTCTTGAATCGATCAAGAAGGTAATTGCGCGCGACGGTCGCGAGACCGCCATGCAGTCGCGCAAGCGCAAAACTGACGAAACCGAAGCGCTCCCCGCAGAGCCGGAAGACGAAACCGTCGACGCGCTCGAGCTCGATGAGAGCGACGAAGTGCTCGATCTGGCCGAGATGGAGCTCTCTGAAGTGGTCGAATTCGACGAAGCGCCCGAGGAATCGCTCATCACCGAAGAAGTGCGCGGCGCGATGCAGGAAAACCTCGCCGCACTCGCCATGCTCTCCGAACCTCCTGCCAAGCCGCAGATTGTGCGTTCGGGCGAGACTTCGCTCGAAGGGCTGACTCGCGAACTGCTCCGCCCGATGCTCGCCGAATGGCTCGACAAGAACCTGCCGAGCATGGTCGAGAGCATGGTGCAGGCCGAGATCGCGAGGATTTCGCGCAAGCAGCGCTAATCCGCTCGACCCTCGCCCCACTATCAGTTTCACTGGAATCCCGCAGCGCCAGCGGCTAGTCCCGCTCGCATGGCAAAGACATTCCTGACCGCCGCGAATTGCGCGGCTATCGCCCTGCTCCTCTCCATCCCGTTCGGCGCTCCTGTGGCAGCCGAGGCGCATATGGAAGAGAGCGACACCGGCATTCCGGGTGTCGAGACCGCGCCCATGACTGCACTCGACCTCATCACCATGCCTCGCCTTGGCGGTCCTACTGTCACGGATAATGGCCGCTTCGCAGTCTATTCGGTGACCTATACCGACCCGCAGGACTTCACCCGCGCGCCTAAGCACTACCTGCTCGACCTCGGCACCGATGGCACCAAGCCGGTCGAACTCGATTTTGGAATCAGCGCATCCTCACTCGCCTTCGGCCCAGACGATTTTCTCTATTTCATAAGCTCGGAAAGCACCAATAAAGACGCGGAATCGCGCAGGCGCGTGTGGCGCGTTGCGCTCGAGGCCAATGGCAATGTGGCCGGCCCGATCCCGGTCGCGGACATTGCCGGCACCAGCATTGCCAGTTTCAAGCTCGCGCCGTCGGGCGACAAGATCGCCTTGTGGGCAAGCATTGACCGCGATTGCGAACGCTTCGGCTGCGAGGCGGAGGGCGAAACGCTCGGCAGCGGGCGGCTCTATCAGGGTGATGCCGGGTTCTACCGCCATTGGGACACGTGGATCGAGCCGGGTAAACTGAACCGCGTCTTCGTCTTCGGGCTGGAAGACGGCATGGCGGTCGGCGATGGCGTCGCGGTCGATGGCAGGATGGCGATCGGCAACACGCCGACCATGCCGTTTGGTGGTGGAGGCGATATTGCCTGGGCGCCCGATGGGTCCGGCCTTTACTTCGTGGCGCGCGAAAGCGATGCCGACGAACCCGGATCGACCGATCTCGACATTTACTGGTCGGACCTTTCTGGCGGCGCTCCGACCGAGCTGACCGCTGCGAACAAAGCCAACGATTCGGAACCGGCACCCTCCCCCGATGGTCGCATGCTCGCCTATGTCGCAATGGCCCGCCCCGGATATGAGAGCGACCGCACGGTGGTTCATCTGCGGGATCTCGCGAGCGGCGAAGTGCGCGCTTTGACGAGCGATACCGACCTCTCGTTCCACAACCTTACTTGGACGCCCGACGGCCGCTACATCCTCGCGACCGCTGCGCGTGTGCTCGACAACCCCGCCTTCCGTATCGATCCACGATCCGGCGAGGTGGCCGAGCTCAACCTGATGGCTGGTTCCGAGGCCAGCATCGGCAACCTTACCCCGCTCGCCCGTGGTGGGCTGCTGTTCACCCGCAATTCTATCGGAGTGCCTTCCGAGCTCTACCTCTCAGCTGACATGGGCACTGCGCGCCCGCTCACCGATATCGTGACGAGCCGGATGGGTGGAATGGCGTCGACCGTCACAACCCGCTTCGCCTTTGCCGGAGCAGAAGGCGACGAGGTGTGGGGCCAGATCACCCGTCTCGAGAACCAGGAAGGGCCGATCCCGGCAATCCTCTACATTCATGGCGGTCCGCAAGGCTCGTTCCGCGATGGCTGGTCGAGCCGCTGGAACCCGCGCGTGCTTGCAAGCCAGGGCTATGCTGTGATCTCGGTCGATTTCCACGGAAGCGCCGGTTACGGGCAGGAATTCATGGACTCGATCAATCGGGACTGGGGCGGCAAGCCGCTGGTCGACCTGCAGAAAGGGCTCGAGGCCGCGCTCGATCTCGACCCGCAGATCGATGGCGGCCGCGCCTGCGCGATGGGGGCGAGCTATGGCGGCTACATGGTCAACTGGATAGCGGGCAATTGGCCCGACCGCTTCGATTGCCTAGTCCAGCACGACGGCCTTTTCGATATGCGTAGCTTTTACTATTCGACCGAGGAATTGTGGTTCCCGCGCTGGGACTTCGGCGGATCCTATTCGGAAGCCAAAGAGGCATACGAACGCTGGAACCCGGTCAATCACGTCGACAACTGGCGCACTCCGATGTTGGTTATCGCCGGAGAGCAGGACTTCCGCGTGCCCTATACGCAAGGTCTGCAGAGCTTCACCGCATTGCAGGAGCGCGGCGTGCCTTCCCAGCTTCTGGTCTTCCCCGATGAGAACCACTGGGTGCTCGGCGCGGAGAACTCGCTGCAATGGCACAACACCGTCTTCGCGTGGCTCGACCGCTGGCTCGCGGCAGAGGACGAAGGCGACGAATGAGCGACCAGACGCTGCTGGCGGCCCAGACCGCTCTGGCGAAGAAGTATGGGAAGGATAGAGGTGCGATCGAGCGCCATATCTTCCTGTGCGCGCTTTCGGAAAAGCAGAAATGCTGTTCGCGCGTTGAAGGCGAAATCGCCTGGCAATTCCTTAAGGATCGCCTGAAAGAACGCGGATTGGCGGGACCAAAAAGGGAGCAAGGGCATCTGAAGGGCCCCGGCGGCGGTATTCAGCGCACCAAGGCGGATTGTTTGCAGATTTGCGCGAACGGCCCGATCGCGGTCGTTTGGCCCGACGGTGTCTGGTACCATTCGTGCCGCCCTGATGTGCTTGAACGGATTATCGAGGAACACCTCGTCGGCGGAGAGCCGGTCGAGGAGTTTCGCCTGACGCCGCCCGCCTAGTCGGTCTCGTCTTTCTTATCCGACCACAATTCATCGGCGCTCGGCAGGCGATTGTCGACGGATTCGTCGTGGCCTGTGCCGTTGGAGAGGAATACCAGTCCCATCAGCCCTCCCCCCAACAGCATCGTAAAAGAAATGCCAAGCGCGACCGCAATGTAGAAATGCACCGAGATTGCGCCGTTGGATGCAAACAGCAGTCCCAGTGCGATCACCACGACCGCCACCGTGACCGCAAGCAGCAGTTTCATGATCTGGCGATAGCGCGCCCAGGCGTATGCGGCGTTCTCTGGGTCGTCGAGGGGGCTTTTCTTGACCATCGGAGGCTCCATGCGGGTCATAGGCGCGCTTGGCAATGGCGAAGATGGCAATCGCACGCGCATTACGCGCAATCGCTCATGCACTGGAAATCCGTCGCGATTGGTGGCATTTTGAACGGTGAAGGAGAAAGCCAAGCAATGAGTATCGCCAAGATCATCGGAAACCGGACTTCTTCGGACATTATCGCATGTGACGTTTCCACCCCGGTAACCGAGGTTGTTTCGATGCTCGCCGGCAAGCGGATCGGTGCGCTTCCGGTGCTTGAAAATGGCAAGGTTGCAGGCATCATTTCCGAGCGCGACATTGTCTATCGGCTCGCCGATCAGGGGCGCGATTGCCTTGATGGCAAGGTTAGCGACATCATGACCTCGCCGGCGGTCACGATCGAATCCTCCACCAGCATTGACGATGCGCTTGCATTGATGACCAAGCGGCGCTTCCGCCACTTCCCGGTGGTCGATGGCGACACCCTCGTCGCTTTCATCTCGATTGGCGATCTGGTGAAGGACAAGATCGACGAGGTCGAGCACGAAGCGGCGGCTTTACGCGACTATATCCAAACGGCTTGAGGATCACCCTCCCCCACCTTACATCATCGCCATGGCCGAAACGCTCACCCTGACCCCCGCCGCCGCCAAGCGCGTTGCGTGGATTGCTGAAAAGCAGTCCAAGCCCGCGATCCTGCGGCTTTCGGTCGAGGGCGGAGGGTGCTCGGGGTTTCAGTACAAATTCGACCTCGCCAATGAACCGCAAAGCGATGACAGCGTGAGCGAAACCGATGGCGTGCGCCTCGTAGTCGATCCGGTCAGCCTCGATCTCGTCGGTGGGTCCATCGTCGACTTCGTCGAATCGCTCGGCGGAGCCGCGTTCCGGGTCGAAAATCCCAACGCAGCCGCCGGCTGCGGCTGTGGATCAAGCTTCGGGATTTAGGTTTACCCGCAAGGGCAATGTGAGGCAGTAAGCCGCACATGAAAATCGCCACCTACAACATCAACGGCATCAAGGCGCGCCTGCCGCGCCTCAAGGAATGGCTCGAGGAAACGCGCCCCGCGGTCGCCTGCCTGCAGGAGATCAAGAGCCAGGACGAGGGATTTCCCGCAAGCGAGTTCGAAGCGCTCGGTTACGAGGCGATCTGGCATGGACAGAAGAGCTTTAACGGCGTCGCGATTCTCGTCGATAGCAAGGCGGGCTACGGACTCGAGGAAGTCCAGCGCGGCCTCGGCATCAACGGTCCGAAAGAGGGCGAAGGTGAACAGTCGCGCTACCTCGAAGCCGATGTGACCAAGGACGGCGCGACGACGCGGATCGTCTGCATCTACCTGCCGAATGGAAACCCCCAGCCCGGCCCCAAATTCGACTACAAGATCGCATGGATGGAGAAACTGCGCGCTCGCATGGCGCAGATCTGGGAGGAGGAAGTGCCTGCCGCGGTGTTGGGCGACTACAATGTCATCCCGAATGACGATGACGTGTTCTCGGTCAAGGCGATGCAAAACGACGCGCTGATGCAGCCCGAATCGCGCGCGGCCTATGCGCGGTTGCTCGCGGATGGCTGGACTGATGCGGTGCGCACGCTCAATCCGCGTGGAGGAGTGTGGACCTATTGGGACTATCAGGCGGGTGCATGGCAGCGCGACCACGGGTTTCGCATCGACCACATCCTTCTGACCCCCGAACTCGCCGATCGCCTCAAAGCTGTGGGTGTCGACCGCGAACACCGCGCGCGCGAGAAAGCGTCGGACCATGCCCCCACGTGGGCGATTCTCCGCGACTGATGCGCCAACAAAAAACCCCGCCGGTGAAGGCGGGGTTTTCTCAATTCAGCGCTGAACTTCGGTTCAACGGTAGAAAATGTGCGTGTCGATCTGCGTCAGCCGGGTCTTGGACCGGCTCCAGCGCGGGCGCACGTAGTCGGCGTGGAAATAGACAGCGTCCTTGGCTGCGCTCTCCCACATATCGTTGTGAGCAATGCGAGCGATCGCCTTGGCGCGGGTCCACGCGGCCGAGTTGGTGTTGACCCGTGGCATGCGGCCGTTTCTCACGAATGAGAACTGCGCCCGCTGCAGCACGACGCCGCAATAGCTGGCAGGCCAGCGGGCATCATCGCTTCGATTGATGACGGTCTCTGCAACCGCGAGCTGTCCGTAGAGCGGCTCGCCGCGCGATTCGAAATAGATGGCCCCTGCAAGGCAACGCATCTGCTCGGTCAGCTCGCCGCTGGTGTCGACCATGCCGACCAGTTCGCGGAGCGAGGAGGCTTCGGTTGCGGGGGTTTCGTCTTCCTCGGCGAGCGGCTGGACGACTTCTTCCGAGGTGAAAACTGTGGGTTGAGGGACAATCTCAGCCAGGCTTTCGGCCTGCTCGGTCACCTCGGTCTGCGCCTGCGCGTTCGCACCGGCGTCTTGTGCATTTGCTACGGCGCCATCGGCGCTCGAGAAGCTCAGGCTTGCGGTCGCTGCGATGGCAATCGCGCTGAGCGAGTAAGTCTTGCGACTCATTTGATCAACTTTTTGTGCGGTGAGCGAGCACAGACGCAGGCGAGGACTATCCCGTTAAGGGACGTGCGATTATTTCGCTGGTTTGGAGAGGTTGGTCCTTATGGCCTGCCGGCCGCCCCCCGTCTGCGTGCCAGCTGAACGAGCCGAAATGCCCGTTCAAAAGGCCTGCGCACTGGAAGCAGGCGCCCAAATAGTCACAGATGAAACTAAGTCAAGTTAACGCGGCAGAAGTGCGATGAACCGTTCGGGATCCGCGATATCCACCTCCAAAATCCAGATATCGGGGTCCTGATTCTGCCGGCGCGTCAAATACTCGAAAAATTCACGTGGATTTTCAGTATCTTGAGAACGTGTCGAAACAAAATTACGGTTCCCGTCGAGTTGCGGCATCCTTTCGAACAATCGCGCGGCTTCGCCGCGGTTCATGGTTACAATCAGCACCGTGCCAGCATCTCGTTCGCCTCTGGAAAGCACCATGGCGCTCCCGCCGTTCGATTCGGCGAGGCGGATGAGGCTGGCGATCTCCAGGTGAGCGGGGAGCCGTTCGGACACCTGATGGGTGCTCAGCTTGTGTAGCCGGGAAGGCTGGAGAGTGCGATGCGCGAGCGCATGAAGGTGCCGGTACCGCGTCCGATCTCGTCGCCCTCGGCATCGATCAGTCGCGATTCGGCGACAAAAACCCGGCGCTTGCCGCTCACCCAGCGCCCTTCGGCGACCACTTCGCCCGACTTCACTGGCTTGGTGAAATGCAGGTTGAAGCTGGTGGTGAGCAGGAATCGATCAGTCGCAAGCGTGTTCGCCGCGTAGAAAGCCGCATCGTCGAGCATTTTGAAGTAAATCGTCCCATGTGCAGCGCCCGCAGCATGGTGCATGTCCTCGGTGACCTGAAAGACCAGACGCGAGCGGCCTTCGCCGGTGATCTCGAGCTGCGACTGGAACGCACCATTCACCGGCGCCGACGCATAAAGCCGCTCAAGCGCGCGGTAGTGCAAATCTGCTCCGGGAACGTCCGGTGCGTGATCAGGCGGCATCGCGCAGGAATTGGTTGGTCAGCAGCGCAAAGATCGCCTCGGCATCGGGCGCCTCGGTCAACGCGTTGAGCATCGCTTCATCGCGCGCCAGCCGGGAAATCGCTGCAAGTGCATGCAGGTGAGTTGCACCGGCATTTTCGGGCGAAACCAGTCCGAAAACGATCGACACGGAGATCGCATCGGCGGATTTGAAATCGACAGGCTGTTCGAGCCGGAGCAGCGCCAGCGTCGGTCGTTTCACATTGTTGCTGCGACAATGGGGGATCGCGACGCCGCGTCCAAATCCGGTGCTACCAAGCTTTTCGCGCTGTTCGAGCCCGTCAAGCACTTCCACCGGATCGAGGCCATAAGTTCTGGCAAAGAGTTCCGAGATCTCGGACAGGATCTGCCCGCAATTCTCTAGATCGGCGATCGCCACAGCCTCGGGTGCAAGATTAATATTGACGTCCATCACGTACTCAAAATCCCAAATTTCTCACCTCGTCGCCGAGGCAATCCTGAACTCCCAAACACAGGAGCAATGCCGCGAAACGGGGGCGACATGGTTCCGCATGTTCGTGAGCTGGACCCTTCGTTTCCCCTACGGCTCCCTACCGTCCCTGGGGTTTGGATCCTAACGTGGTTCGACCCATCCGATCGATCCGTCCGCGCGGCGATAAACCATATTATGCCGTCCAGTTCCAGCATTTTTGAAGAACAGCGCCGGTGTATCGCGCAAATCGAGCATCATTACGGCATCGGCCACGCTGCTTTCGGGGATGAAGGTGCTGGTCTCCGCGATCACGGGCGGAGCATCGGCGGCTTCGACCTCTTCCACCGGCTCTTCGGCGGCGAAGATTGTGTAGGCCGCTTCTTCTTCGGCGCGGACTTGCATGGCGCGTTCGTGGCGATCGGTGAGACGACTCTTGTACCGGCGCAACTGCTTTTCAAGCTTGGTGGCAGAGGTGTCGAGCGCCTGGTGCGCGTCATGCGCCGAGCCCTGCGATTTCAGGATCATCCCCTGGTTGACGTGCGTGACGATATCGCAAGTGAAATTGCCGCCTGGCGCCTTGCCAAAGGTCACGTGGCTGGAAATTGCGCGGTCGAAATACTTGTCGACAATCCCGCCAAGCCTGTCGCTGACGTGCTCCTGCAATGCGCTTCCGGTCTCCACCTGATGTCCCGAAATGCGAATGTCCATGGTTGACCAGTCCTCTCGTTAGAATTCAGCGCGACCAGATTGCGTTCTCGATCCCTTTGACGAATGCGCGGTGCCGAGCGATCTCCGCCTCGCTCGCCGAGTGCGGGCGAGGCTCGCGGCGCGGGCGGTCTGGCGATTGTGATTTCGCCTTTGGAGCGTCCTCGACCAATGCGGTTTCGCTGGGATTGCTCTCGGCGGCGAGCTCGAGCCCGATCTGGCGCCCGCCGGTCAGCTCGACATAGACCTGGGCGAGCAGTTCGGCATCGAGCAGGGCGCCGTGCTTGACGCGATGGCTGCGATCGATTCCGTAGCGCGTACAAAGTGCGTCGAGCGACAACTTGGCACCCGGATGCTTTTTGCGCGCAATCGCGACGGTATCGACCATGCGGTCCATACCAATTGGTTCGCGCCCGATCCGCTCAAGCTCGGCGTTGAGAAAGCCGAAGTCGAAACCCGCATTGTGCGCGACCAGCGGCGCATCACCGAGGAACTCGAGCAAGTCGTCGACTGTCTCAGAAAAGAGCGGCTTGCCCGACAGGAATGCCGCGGAAAGGCCGTGCACGGCCTCCGCGCCTGCGGGCATGTCGCGTTCGGGGTTGTAGTAGGCGTGATAGGAATTGCCAGTCTCGACCCGACCGACCATCTCGACGCATCCGATTTCTACCATCCGGTCCCCCGTTTTGGGGTCCAAACCGGTTGTCTCGGTGTCGAAGATCACTTCCCGCATTCCCATCTCTATCGGCGCGAATTCGCCGATGCGCAAGGGGTTGGGAAGGCTATTGGGTGCGGGATTGGAGCAATTTCTCCACCAGCGTGCGAACCTGCTCGCGCGTTTCCTCAAGCGTGGTCCCGGTATTGATCACATGATCCGCACGTTCCCGCTTCTCGGCGTCGGGGGTTTGCAAGCCGAGAATGTGCTTGAACTTTTCGACCGTCATTCCGGGCCGGGCGAGGACGCGTTCGCGCTGAACTTCGGCCGGAGCGGACACCACCACGATCACGTCGACCATCGCATAGCTGCCGCCTTCGAACAGCAGCGGGATGTCGAACAGGAGTAAGGGAGCTTCGGCATTTTCCTCGAGGAACTGCGCGCGTTTCGCTCCCACGGCGGGGTGAACGATCGCTTCGAGTTGAGCGAGCTTTTCCTTGTCGGCAAAGACCAATTTGCCCAGCGCGTCGCGGTCGACGCCCTGCGGGCCGGTCGAGCCGGGGAACGTGGCTTCGATTGCCGGAAGAAGCTCGCCGCCCTCGCCCTGCATGGCGCGTACTTCGGCATCGGCGTCAAACACCGGCACACCAGCGTCTTCGAACATCACCGCAACGGTGGATTTGCCCATGCCGATCGAGCCGGTGAGACCGATGATGGTGGGCCGCGTCATCCTGCAAGCATCTTCATGAGCTTCGCGTCCTCGTCGCGGGGAGGGGGGCCACCGAAGAACTTTTCGAAGGCTAGCGCAGCCTGACCCAGCAGCATGGCTAGTCCGTCAATCGTCGTGTGACCGGCCTCACGCGCCGATTTGAGAAAGTGTGTGTCGACCGGGTCGGTCACGATGTCATAGGCGATGCTACCCGGCGGTGCGTGGCTCCAGTCGAAGGAGAGCTCCGGCTTGCCCGTCATGCCCAGCGGGGACGCGTTGATAACAAGGTCGAGGCACCCTTCGCGATCATCAAAAGCAAAATTGGTGGGGTAGGCGAAGTAAGAAAGGTGTACCACGTGGTGGTCGGATTCGGGGCAAAGATCTTCGAGCAGCGCGCGCGCCTTGTCGGGATCGCGGCCAGCAAGCACGAGCACAAAGCCATTGTCGATCAGCGCCGCGACAATTGCCCGTGCCGCGCCCCCGGTGCCGAGGATCCGGGCCATGCGGAAGAGGTGGCTTGACCTCAGGGTTGGGAGCAGCGGCTCGATGAACCCTCCGGCATCGGTGTTGAAACCGACAAGGTTGCCATTTTCGAGCCGTATCACCGTGTTCACCGCGCCGATTGCAGCCGCGACCGGGTCGATATCGTCAAGCAATGGCAGGATTGCCCGTTTGTGCGGCATGGTAACGTTGCAACCGCGCCAGTCGGGATTCTCACGCTGCGTCTCAAGGTATTCCGCAAGACCGTCGGCGGTCACGTGACACCGCTCATAGTCTCCCGCCTTCCCGAGCTGCTTGAGCCAGAAATTGTGTATGAGAGGTGATTTCGATTGCTCGATCGGATCACCGATGACGTGGGCGAATGGAGTGCTCATGCGACAAGCACATCGTGATCGCGCAGCGCGCCGAGGACAGGGATCAGCGGCATGCCGAGGACGGTGAATTGGTCGCCCTCGATACGGTCAAACAATTGAACGCCCATCGCCTCGATCCGAAAGCAGCCGACAGTGTAGCCGATCTCGGGCCATTCATGGTCGAGGTAGTGCGCGATGAATTCCTCAGACAGTTCGCGCACATGGAGCCTCGCGCAATCGGCATGGCTCCATTCGCACGTGTCATCGCGCACCAAGGCCGCGGCGCTGTGAAGCTCCATCACCTTGCCGGAGAAGAACCGCAAATGCTCACCCGCATCCTCGCGCGACTCAGGTTTGTCGAAGCGCTTGCCTTCGACCACCACCAGTGAGTCGCTTCCGAGCACCAAAGCGCCAACGTGGTCGCTCGCGAGCGCGGCGGCTTTCGCGACGCTCAAGGCTTCTGCCACCTCGGCTGAAGTTGCGCCGCGCAAGTTCTGCTCGATGGCGCGCTCGTCGATATCGGCAGGCATGGCGTCATAGGTGACGCCCGCCGCATCGAGCATGGCCCGGCGAGATGCGGACTTTGAGGCTAGGATCAGATTGGGCGCGGTCATATCGGTTTCGAGATCAGGTCCGACTGCCCGTCATTGCGCTTGCGCTCCTGCAACAAGCGAATGATCGCCGCCGCGCTTTCCTCAATCGAACGGCGCGTAACGTCGATCACCGGCCAGCCATTGTCGGCGAACATCCGGCGCGCGAACTGGATCTCGGACTTCACTCTCTCGTTGTCGACATAGGAGGTCTCGGTGCCCTCGTTGAGCGAGAGCAACCGGTTGCGCCTGATCTGAACCAGCCGTTCGGGCGCGGTGGTCAAGCCTACGACGAGCGGGTGACGCAGGCCGAACAGCGCTTTGGGGGGAGGGCTTTCAACCACGAGCGGGATATTGGCGACTTTGTACCCGCGATTGGCGAGATAGATGCTGGTCGGTGTTTTCGAGCTGCGCGAGACGCCTGCGAGCACGATGTCGGCTTCCTCCCAGTCCTCGTAGCCGACCCCGTCATCATGTGCGATCGTGTACTGGATCGCATCGACGCGGGCGAAATAGTCGTCGTCCATGATGTGCTGGCGACCGGGCTTGCCATGCGCCTCCTGCCCCAGCTGCGATTCCAGCGCCTCGGTAACCTTGTCGAGCACAGGAACGGCGGGCAGGCCTAGATGGCGGCAGTGTTCCTCGAGCCGGGCTCGTGTATCGGGATTGACGAGCGTGAAGAGCACCAGCCCCGGATTCTCGGCCAGATCAGGCACGATCCGGTCAAGATGCTGGCGCGATCGGACCATCGGCCAGAAGTGGCGGCTCACTGAGGGGTCGTCGAATTGCGCGAGCGCTGCCTTCGCGATCATTTCCAGCGTCTCACCGGTTGAATCCGAGACAAGGTGCAGATTCAGGCGGTTCATGGGTGTGTCTGCTGGGGGCTTTCGGGCTGTGGACAGTAGGGGGCATAAACCACGGGAGAGAACCGTCGACAAGCATGGGAGTGGATTTCACCCCCGCTGTCAGCCGATTCTGACGCGCGCTTCTTCACACAAGAGCGCTCGTGTCGACAGGCTGGGAATAGTGGGGACAGCTTGTGCTTGACTCAAGCTCCCTGCAGAGTCGCTTGCGCACCAAACCCCTTCTCTGGACCGCAAAAATCGGGCAGGGCCCCGCAATCCCCGGTTTCCACAGGGCCAACAGACTCCATCTACTTTCTAATAATAATATTATATTTGTTTAGAGGACACACGAATGCCCGGTCCCTTGCTCGATACCCTCAAAGGAAAGCGCCAGGAAAAGGCTCCCGTCTGGCTCATGCGTCAGGCCGGACGCTATCTGCCCGAATATCGCAAGCTGCGCGCCGAAAAAGGCGGTTTTCTTGAGCTGGTCTATGACAGCGAGGCTGCGGCCGAGGTGACGGTGCAGCCGATCCGGCGTTTCGGGTTCGACGGTGCGATCCTGTTCTCCGACATCCTGATTGTGCCGCATGCGATGGGGCAGGGGCTCGAGTTTCTGGCGGGCGAGGGGCCCAAGCTCTCGCCGACATTGCTTGAGGTCGAGTTGTCGGACTTCACCGCGGACAAATTGCGCTTCGATCCGGTTTACGAGACGGTGCGCCGCACCCGCGCCCAGATTGGCGATGAGGTTACGATGCTGGGCTTCGCAGGCTCTCCGTGGACCGTTGCGACCTACATGATCGCAGGCGAAGGCTCGAAGGATCAGGGCAAGGCGAGACTGCTTGCCTATCGCGACCCTGCGCGCATGCAGGCGATTTGCGATGCCATCATTGAGGTCACGGTCGAATATCTGCGTGGCCAGATCGATGCGGGAGCCGAGGCCATCCAGCTGTTCGATAGCTGGGCAGGCAGCCTTGCTCCCGATGAATTTGAGCGCTGGGTCATCGCGCCCAACGCAGCAATCACTTCCGCGATCAAGGCGAGCCATCCCGACACGCCGGTTATCGGCTTTCCCAAGGGATCGGGCGCCAAGCTTCCCGCCTATGCGCGCGAGACGAGCGTGGACGCGGTCGGGCTAGACGAGACGCTGGATCCGGCATGGGCGCATTCGGTTCTGCCTGACGGCATGCCGGTGCAGGGCAATCTCGATCCTTTGCTGGTCGAAGCTGGCGGACCGGCCCTGCCTGAGCGGATTGCGCATATCCTGGCATCGTTCGAGGATCGTCCGCACGTCTTTAATCTCGGCCACGGGATCGGACAGTTCACTCCGATTGAGCATGTTGAGGAGTTGCTCCGCGCTGTGCGGGGAGGCTAGGGAGGGGCTATGCAGGATACGCTACTCGCCATCTCGCCCTGGCTCGAAGTCGGTCATATCGTCTTCGTCGTTTTCTGGCTTGCGGGCCTTTTCATGCTACCGCGCCAGTGCCTTTACATGCTCGACCATGCGCCCGGTTCGGAAGGCGAAGCGAAATGGGCTGAGCGAAGCGCGAAGCTGCGCAAGATTATCCTGACCCCCAGCCTTTTGCTCGTCTGGGTGCTCGGCCTGACACTCGCTTACACGTTCGGTTATTTCGTTGCAGGCTGGCTCCACGCCAAGCTGACACTCGTTCTCGCGCTCACCGGCTATCACGGCTGGCTCGTCGCCCAATCGAAGAAGATGGCGCGCGGCGAGCGACCGCTCAGTGAGAAGAATCTTCGGCTGGCGGGCGAGGTTCCCGGTCTGCTTCTTGTGCTGATCGTGGTGCTGGTGGTGGTTAAACCCTTCTAGCGCGATTCACGCATTGACGTGGCCTCGCGAGAGGCATATTTCGCGAAGTCACCAAACGGCATTGGCTGCGTCGCTACAAGCGCAGCTAGGTCTGCTTTCTCCAAGCCCAACCCCGCCGATGAATTCACCATCGAGAAGCGGGGTGCCTCGACCAAAAGAGGTACTGACCCGCCGGCCACACTTTTCGAATACTGGAAACACCCCCAATGCATCTCAAAGACTTGAAAACCCGCACACCGGCCGAGCTGGTCAAGATGGCGGAAGAACTCGGCGTCGAAGGCGCCTCGACCATGCGCCGGCAGGATCTGCTGTTCAGCATCCTGCGTGAGCTGGCGGAGGACGAGGAATACGACGACAAGATTATGGGCATCGGCACGATCGAAGTGCTGCAGGACGGCTTCGGCTTTCTGCGTTCGCCCGAAGCCAACTACCTCGCCGGTCCCGACGACATCTATGTTTCGCCCAACCAGATCCGCAAATGGGGTCTGCGCACCGGCGACACGGTTGAAGGCGAGATCCGTGCGCCGAATGAGGGCGAACGTTACTTTGCGCTGACCAGCCTCAAGTCGGTCAATTTCGACGATCCCGAAGCTGTGCGTCGTCGGACCAATTTCGACAACCTCACCCCGCTCTATCCGGATCAGAAGCTTTCGCTCGATTCGAACGATCCCACGGTCAAGGACAAGTCGGCGCGCGTGATCGACATCATCTCGCCGCAGGGCAAGGGCCAGCGCGCGCTGATCGTCGCCCCGCCGCGTACTGGTAAGACGGTGCTGCTGCAGAACATCGCCAAGGCAATCACCGACAATCACCCGGAAGTCTTCCTACTGGTCTTGCTCGTCGACGAGCGGCCCGAGGAAGTTACCGACATGCAGCGTTCGGTGAAAGGCGAGGTGATCTCCTCGACCTTTGACGAACCCGCCAATCGCCACGTGCAAGTCGCTGAAATGGTGATCGAAAAAGCAAAACGTTTGGTCGAGCACAAGCACGATGTGGTGATTCTGCTTGACTCGATCACGCGCCTCGGCCGCGCCTACAACACCGTCGTCCCGTCATCGGGCAAGGTGCTGACCGGCGGTGTCGATGCCAATGCGCTCCAGCGTCCCAAGCGCTTCTTCGGTGCTGCGCGCAACATCGAAGAAGGCGGCTCGCTTTCGATCATCGCGACCGCGCTGATCGACACCGGCAGCCGCATGGACGAGGTGATCTTTGAAGAGTTCAAGGGCACCGGTAACTCGGAAATCGTCCTCGACCGCAAGGTTTCCGACAAGCGTATCTTCCCGGCGCTCGACGTCGGCAAGTCGGGCACTCGCAAGGAGGAGCTGCTGGTCGAGAAGGACAAGCTTTCGAAGATGTGGGTGCTGCGCCGGATCCTGATGCAGATGGGTACGGTCGACGCGATGGAATTCCTCCTCGACAAGATGAAGGATTCCAAGACCAACGAAGATTTCTTCGAAACGATGAACCAGTAGGCATTTGTCCCGCTTGCTGATAACACAGCCGTTCTTGGACGGCGTGTGGGGACCGCGTTTTGGAACGGCTGACCTATCGAAGTGTCGCGGCGCCCGATCTCGAAAGCAGTGATGTTTTCGAGATCGTGGAAGCCTCTGCGCGCAAGAATCCAGCGCGTGAGATCACGGGTTTCCTGATCTATCACGAAGGTCGCTTCTTCCAGTTCATCGAAGGACCGAGCGAAAGCTTGAGCGCACTTCTGAGTAAGCTGGAAAGCGATACTCGTCACCACTCGCTGGAGGTGGTTGAGAGAGGTCTGGCAACGCAGCGCTGGTTTCCCGATTGGGCGATGAAGCGCGTGATCTCCTTCTCGAGCATGCCTGCGCTCGAAGAATTGCGATCAACGCTTTCGACCAGGGAGGGTGGGTCCACCTTGCTCGCGCAGGTGGAGGAGTTCCTCGCACCCTAGGTAGACTTTGGCCGCTCCAGCTGCGCGGCCATCATTTCCCAGACCTTGTTCACCGCTTTTAGCGGACGAACCATGACCTTGAAGTCGGCAATCATCCCCTCATCGTCGAAAGTGATGACATCGACACCGTTGATATGGATGCCGTCCATCTCGGTCTGGAACTCGAGCACAGCGGTATCGCCGTCGACGATCTCGCGCAGATATTCGAAGCTGTCATTGCCGAGTGTCATGCCGGCGGCTGCGAGATAGGCGGTCACGATCGGACGACCTCTCTGCGGCGTGTGGACCACGGGCGAGTGGAACACCGCGTCTTCGCGAATGATCGCCGCGAGCGAATCCGGCGAACTGCCACCTTCGATCACGCGGTGCCAGTTGGCGAGGCCCTGAACTGCGCTGCTCATGCCAGATGCTCCTTGAAAAATGCGCTCGTGCGACTGTCGGCGAGAGTCGCGGCCGCTTCGTCGCGGCGTTTGCCGATCTCGGTGGCGAATCCGTGATCGAGCCCCTCATAGTCGTGCAGGACCACCTTGTCGTGGTCGTCCAATCCAGCGTGCATCGCGGCCTGTGTCGCCTTGTCGACGAAGCCGTCTTCGGTGGGAATGTGCAGCATAAGGGGGTTGGCGATCGCCTCTTTCTCGCCCAGCAATCCGTCGATCCCCACGCCGTAATAGCCGACGGAGGCGTCGATATCGGTGCGCGCCGCGGTCATGTAGGCGAGCCTTCCGCCGAGGCAGTATCCGACGCAACCGATCTTGGAGACACCCTCGGAATCGCGCACGTGGTTGATTGTGGCCTGAATGTCTTGGATGCCGGTGTCCTGATCGAACTTACCCATCCAGTCGAGTGCCTCGTTGAATTCGCTTTCAACATCGGGATCGAGCTCGATGCCGGGCTTCAGGCGCCAGAACAGGTCGGGTGCGATGGCGAGATAGCCCTCGGCGGCGAGTTTGTCGCATTTCTGGCGGATGCCGTGGTTCACTCCGAAAATTTCCTGGATCACCACGATAGCGGCTTTGGGCGCATCGGCGGGGTGCGCGACATAGGCGTTGAAGCTGCCACTTCCGTCGAGGGTAGAGATGGTGGCTTGTTCGGACATGGATTACTTCCTCTCGAATCAATTTTGCGGTTCGTGCCCGTCTCGCCTAGACACTCGCCAAGGCTTGACCAAACCCAATATTGATGGGAGCCGGTCGGCTGCTGTGAGAAGGACCGTGCCCCATGAAAATCAATGTCGAAGTCGATTGCACGCCGGAAGAAGCGCGGAGCTTTCTGGGTCTGCCCGATGTGAGCCAGGCCAACGATCTCTATGTCGACACCATCACCAAAGCGATGAAGGGCGTGAGCAATCCCGCGCAGCTTCAGGAATTCGCTGGCGCACTGGCACCCATGGGTCAGGTGGGCCTGCAAATGTTCAAGAACTTCGTCGAAGGCGGAATGCGCGGTGCCGGGGCGATGGGTTCGGGCAAGAGCCGCAAGTCCGACGACTGAGTGACGGCTCCTTAATGTGTCGATTATAGACGCTAAATCAACTATTTATGCGGTTTCCAGTGGGTCTCCTCCTGCTGCGATCGGAGTGATCCGCATCAGCGGGCCCGAGGCCGGTTCAGCTGTGCGCGCGCTCGCGGGCCGAGACTTTGAACCGCGCCGCGCGAGCCTGGCGCGATTGCGTGATAGTGAAGGCAATCTGCTCGATGAAGCGCTGGTCCTTTGGTTTCCCGGACCCAATTCGGCCACCGGCGAGGATTGCGCCGAGCTGCATTGTCACGGGGGCAGGGCGGTGCTGAACGCGGTGAGCAAGGCGCTTGGCAAGCTCTCCGGATTACGGCCCGCGGAAGAGGGCGAGTTCACCAGGCGTGCCTTTGCGAATGGGCGCATCGATCTCGCCGAGGCCGAGGGGCTTGCCGACTTGCTCGAAGCAGAAACCGAGCTGCAGCGCGCTGCGGCTATGGCGAATGTCGGGGGCCAACTTTCAGCCAAGGTCAATCAGTGGCGCGACGAAGTTTTGCGGCTCTCCGCCATGGTCGAAGCGGCTCTCGATTTTTCCGATGAGGACGATGTCAGCGAGCTGCCCAAGGGCTTTGCCGGGGCGGTCAGATCACTGGCAGATCAGATCAGATCAGTGGCAGACGCCCCCAGAGTGGAGAAGCTCAAGGAGGGATGCCGCGTCGTTCTTGCTGGACCTCCCAATTCGGGCAAATCAACGCTGTTCAACGCTCTCACCGAAAGCGAGGCGGCCATCACTTCACCGATTGCGGGCACCACCCGCGATGTGATCGAGCGCGGCGTGGCGATCATGGGTGTTCCGTTTTCTCTGGTCGATACGGCCGGCCTGCGCGAACAGAGCGGTGAGGCGATCGAGGCGATCGGGATCGAGCGCGCGCGGGTCGAATTAGACAAGGCAGATCTCGTGCTCTGGCTCGGTGAAGAGGGTGAGGGCCCTGTGGGAGCCTGGGAGATTGCGGCGCGCAAGGATGCCCCTGACTTCAAACCCAAAAGTGAAGGTGCGCGCTCGGTCTCTGCTACCACGAGCGAAGGTGTCGCCGAGCTCAAGCGGGCCATGGTCGACACGGCGCGCGATGCGCTCCCCAAGCCGGGGGAGGGTGCGATCAATGCGCGGCAGCACGCGAGGCTTGCCGAGGCGCTCGAAGCGCTGGTGAGTGTCGGGCGAACAACGGATTTGTTGCTCGTCGGTGAGGAGTTGCGGCGCGCACGGCTTGCATTCGATCGGTTGATCGGACGCGCCACGACCGAAGACATGCTCGATGCCCTGTTCGGGCGATTTTGCATCGGTAAGTAGCCGCGCCAGCACCCTCAATGTTTCACGTGAAACACATGAGTGCAGATCGGCTTTGACGATGGCCGAACGAGCGCCTATCTGGCGCGCCATGCTCAGTTTCGATGTCCTCGTTGTCGGCGGCGGTCACGCCGGTGTCGAAGCGGCCTGCGCCGCCGCGAGGATGGGTGCGCACACAGGTCTGGTCAGCTTCGATCTCGACGCAATTGGCGCGATGAGTTGCAATCCCGCAATCGGCGGTCTGGGCAAGGGGCACCTCGTGCGCGAGGTAGACGCGCTAGACGGAGTGATCGGTCGCGCTGCCGACGCAGGGGCGATACATTACCGCATGCTCAATCGCTCGAAAGGCAGCGCTGTCTGGGGACCGCGCGTGCAGGCCGACCGCGTGCTTTTCAAGGCGGAAGTCCAGCGGATCGTTCGGGCTCAGGCCAATCTGACACCAATCGAGGGCGAGGCTGCGGCGCTTGCGCTCAAGGGTGGGGTGGTCATTGGGCTCGACCTCGCCGACGGCACGCGGCTCGAGGCACCGCGCGTGATCCTTTGCACCGGGACATTCCTCGGCGGAGTGCTTTTCCGCGGCGAAGAGCGTTTCGAGGGTGGCCGCATCGGCGAAAATGCGGCCAAGCGGCTCGCCGAGCAATTGCGCGGGGCCGAATTGCCTATGGCGCGGCTCAAGACCGGCACACCGCCACGGCTCGATGGGCGGACGATCGATTGGGCGGCTCTCGAGGAGCAGCCGTCGGACGACGAGGACTGGACGATGTCGGCGCTCAGCGATCGCCGACGCAACCCCCAGGTCTTCTGCGCAATCACCCGCACCACGCAGGCCGCGCACGACGCAATCCGCGCCAATCTGCACCGTTCTCCGCTGTTCTCAGGCGCAATCGACGCTGCGGGTCCGCGCTATTGCCCTTCGATCGAGGACAAGATTCACCGCTTCGGTGACCGAGACGGGCACCAAGTTTTCCTCGAGCCGGAAGGACTTGCGACCCATCTCGTCTACCCCAACGGCATCAGCACTTCGCTTCCCGTCGACGTGCAGCGGGATATGCTGCGCGCAATGCCCGGTCTGGGCCGGGTCGAGATGGCGGTGCCGGGCTATGCGGTCGAGTACGATCATATCGACCCGCGCGCGCTCACTCCCGACCTGCAGCTGCGCGCGATCCCCGGCCTTTATTGCGCGGGGCAAATCAACGGCACGACCGGATACGAGGAAGCCGCCGCGCAAGGGCTGGTCGCCGGGCTTGAAGCGGCTTCCGCGGTGCTAGGCAAGCCCGCGCCGGCGCTCGACCGAGCCAATTCCTATATCGCGGTGATGATCGACGATCTGACGCTGCAGGGTGTGAGCGAGCCATACCGCATGCTCACTTCTCGCGCCGAATACCGTCTGCGCCTTCGCGCCAACAACGCATCGACCCGACTCACACCGCTGGGGATCGATGCGGGGTGTGTCGCTGGCGCGCGCAAGGAATGGTTCGAAGCGCGCGAAGCCGAGCGCGAGACCATCGAGACGGTTTTTGCTGGGACGATCCACGCGAAAGAACTCGCCGACGCCGGTCTCCCAGTGCGCCGCGATGGTGGAGAGAAGCCGATCGGCGAGTGGCTGCGCCACGACGGTGTTTCGCTGAATGAGCTTGCGCGATGGCTCGACGCGCTCACGTCGCTCGATCCGCAACTGGTGGCCGAGATGGCCGAGGACGAGGCTTATGCGCCCTATCTGGCGCGGCAGGAGGCGGAACTGCGCGATCTGCGCGCGAGCGAGGAGATGCCTCTGGCCTCGGACTTTCCCTACGCGGAAGTCCCCGGGCTTTCCACCGAGATGGTCGAACGGCTGACCTCGGCAGCTCCGACGACGCTGGCTGCCGCGGGGAGGGTGCCGGGTATCACGCCTGCTGCGCTTTCAGCGCTGTTGGTGCACGCCCGCCGATGGCAGCGCGCCGCGTGAGCGGAACTGCGATAATTCAGGGCGAGGACGCAGCGCGCGCCTATGTCGAACGTTGGGCCGACGCTGCCGCGCTTGAGCGGTTAAAGCGTTATGCAGCATTGCTGCTCGACGAGAACCAGCAACAAAATCTCATCAGCAAGCCCTCCGAAGCACAATTATGGGGCCGACACATCGCCGACAGCGCTCAACTGCTCGAGCATGTTTCACGTGAAACATACGCAAATGGCGCGCCTGGGCCGTGGCTGGACCTTGGGACAGGGCCGGGATTGCCGGGCCTGGTGATCGCGGCGCTTTGCCCGCAGATCCCCGTAGTTCTCGTGGAATCGCGCGCACGCCGGGTCGAGTTTCTCGCATCTTGCGTCGAGGAACTCGGTCTTGCCAATTGTCGGATCGAAGGGAAGCGACTTGAGCGCGTCGAACCCTTCGAAAGTTGGGTCATTTCGGCACGCGCATTCGCGCCGCTTGAAAAACTTCTCCGTTTATCCGCACCCTTCTCCACAAGCGCCACCCGCTTCCTCTTGCCCAAGGGCCGCTCGGCAGCGCACGAATTGGAAGGATTAAAACCCTCGATTCGGACGATGTTTCACGTGAAACACTCATTGACCGATCCGGAAGCGGGCATCATCGTGAGCAAATGAGCTTCGAAGAGCGCGCGCAGAATGAGGGTAAGCCCGCGGAAACGCGGAAGAAGGAGCGCGGAATGCTGACAATCGCGATCGCCAATCAAAAGGGCGGGGTGGGCAAGACCACGACGGCGATCAACATGGCGACCGCCATGGCGGCAACCGGGTGGCGCACGCTGCTGATCGACCTCGATCCGCAGGGTAACGCCTCGACCGGCCTTGGTGTGAGCGCGGGGGAGCGTGAGGTTTCGAGCTATGATTTGCTCGTAGACGAGGTTCCGATCGCCGACGCCGTCGTCGAGACCAGCATTCCGGGGCTCGATATCGTCCCGGCAACGGTCGATCTGAGCGGAGCAGAGGTCGAGCTGGTCTCGGTCGAGGAGCGCACCGCCCGTCTGCGCACCGCGCTGGCCAATCACCGCGATCATGAGATCTGCTTCATCGACTGCCCACCATCGCTGGGATTGTTGACGCTCAACGCGCTGTGTGCGGCGGATACGCTGCTCGTGCCGCTGCAATGCGAGTTTTTCGCGCTCGAAGGGCTCAGCCAGCTGCTTCAGACGGTCGAGCGGGTACAGCAGCGCTTCAATCCCGATCTGGGAATAATCGGAGTGGCGCTGACCATGTTTGATCGCCGCAACCGCCTGACCGACGAAGTTGCCGACGAGGTGCGCGATTGTCTTGGGAACCTCGTTTTTGAGACCGTAATCCCCCGGAATGTAAGGCTTTCCGAGGCACCCAGCCATGGTCTGCCTGCGCTGGTCTATGACCATTCGTGCACTGGGAGCCGCGCCTATATCTCGCTAGCGCGTGAGCTGATCGGCCGCTTTCCGCCCGAAAGGAAGGCCGCATGAGCAAGGACACCGATCCGATCCGATTCTCGGTCCCGCAGCGCAGCCCGGCGGACCGCAAAAAGAAGCTTGGCAAGGGCCTCGGCGCGCTTCTGGGCGAAACCAAGCGCGAAGAACCGCTTGTGCGTAGCGAGGGTGGTGCCGCGGCGTCGCAGGATGGCGCTGCACCGGGTTCGCCCGACAGCCCGCTCAAAACGCTTTCAGTCGCCTCAATCGAACCGCTGCCGGGCAATCCCCGCAAGCATTTCGACGAAGCCGCACTCGAAGAACTCGCTGCATCAATTGCCAAGCGTGGTGTGATTCAGCCGATTATAGTCCGCCCGAGGGGGCAGGGCCGCTACCAGCTTGTCGCGGGTGAACGCCGATGGCGCGCTGCTCAGAAGGCGCGTCTGCACGAGATCCCCGCGCTAGTGCGCGACCTCGACGAGCGCGAGGTCATGGCGCTCGCACTGATCGAGAACCTACAGCGTGAAGACCTGAATCCAGTCGAAGAGGCGCGCGCCTATCAGCGCCTTTCGGACGAAGAGGGCATGACCCAGGCCGAGATCGCACGGATGGTCGAGAAATCGCGCAGCCATGTCGCGAATATCCAGCGTTTGCTGGGGCTTCCGGCGGCGGTGCTCGACCTGATCGAGACCGGCAAGCTATCAATGGGCCACGCCCGTGCGCTGATCGGTCACGAGGACGCGGCAAAGCTCGCGCGGCAGGCGGTGAGCGAGAACCTCTCGGTCCGCGAGATCGAGAAACTTGTCCGAAAGGTTGCGAAAACGGTCAGGGGTGACACTTCCGCTGGCGCTGCAGCTGGCGAGAATGCCGATATCGTCGCGGTTCAGCGCCATCTCGAGGAATTTCTCGGCCTCAAGGTACTGATCAAGGCCGACAAGGATCCGCGCTCGGGCGCCATGACGATCAAATACGGCTCGCTCGACCAGCTCGACATGTTGTGCCAACGGCTCACCGACGGTGATATCTGAAGTAAAATCAGCTATTTAAAGGAAAAAGCCGGAGTGGCTCAACCACTCCGGCCCTTTTCACTGGCGCGCCACCGAGTTGCGCGGCGCAACTTTATATGTCGGATTCAGTTGCCCTTGATATAGCGCGGTGCCGGTGCTGGCGCCGGGACAGGCACGGGTGCTGGTGCCGGCGCGGGAATGACCCGAGAAGCGCCCGGAACAGTCTCCTCGCGAGTCGTCTCGCGCACGATTACACGCTGGCGTTGCTCATAGCGGACCGGAACATACACGATCTGCTGTGGCGCCTGATAGGTGTAGGAATAGGCCGGCGCGTAGCCATAGCCGTACCCGTACTGCACCGGCGGAGCGTAGGCGGGGTAGGGCGCAGGGATGCTGCGCGAGGCGTAGCGCACTGGCATCGCGCCGGGATAGCCGTGCTGCGAAAGGTAAGCGTCGAGTGCCGCCTCGCAGTCATAGTCGCCGTTCGCGTCGCGGCCTCCTCCGATGAGGTTGCCGAGCAGCACGCCCGCAATCCCGCCGACACCGCCTCCGATCAACGTCCCGGCTAGCCGCTCGCCATCGGCAACGCGGTTGCCTATGATCCCGCCTGCGATCGCGCCGAGCAGGCCGCCGATGATGCCGCCCTTGTCGCTATCGGCATGGCCAGCGGTGCGGCGCTCGCACTCGTCGATCCACTGATCGCGCTGAAACACGGTCGAAGCGGGTGCGTATCCAGAATATTGGTAATGCGGAGCGCCATAACCGGCTGGCTCGTTAGTGTAGGGCGTGCGGGTCTCGATCCGGCGAGTGCGCGTGATCGTTTCAATCCCGTCCGCCCCGACCGTCCGCTCGACCGTTTCGGTCGTGACCGGGCCCGACTGATATTCAGCCGGGAGAGCTTCGACCTCGGCATCGCTCATCGGCGCCTGGGTGTAGGTCTGCGCGGATGCGACAGCGGGGATAGCCAGCGCGGTGGCTAGGGCAATGCCGGCTACAGCGCGGCGCGATTGAGCGTACTTCATATGGGTTTCCCCCGTTTCCCAGACGCGACTCGCGCCCGATTGCCAAGACATCAGTTCATGAAAACTTTACCATCCGCGCGCGCCCGCAGCCAAGCAGCTCAAGCGGCGCTGTCTCGTTTCGGGGCGAAATGTGGCGCGAAGGCGAAAATCAGATGCGGTCGGAAAGCAGCGCGGCAAGCGCCTCAAGCCCGCGCGCGTCATCCTCAGAGAACCGTGCAGGATCAGGGCTGTCGAGGTCTATCACGGCGATCACCCGTCCTTCGCGGATCACGGGTACGACCACTTCTGAGCGGCTTGCGGCATCGCAAGCAATGTGACCGGGGAAAGCGTGGACGTCTTCGACCAGCTGAGTCTTGCTTTCGCTTGCCGCAGTCCCGCACACGCCTCTGCCGACGGGGATGCGGATGCAGGCGGGGCGACCGACGAAGGGGCCGAGCACCAATTCGTCCTTCCCGGCCTCGTTCTCACCCATGCGATAGAAGCCCGCCCAATTGAGGTCGGGAACGAATTCCCAGATCAGCGCCGCGACATTGGCCATGTTGGCGACTGCATCGCGCTCATCGGCGGTCAGGGCGTCAGCCGCCTCGCACAACTGGCGATAGCGCTCGGCGGTTTCGAGCTCGGGATCGGGTTTGAAATCGTACATCGGCACTTTCCTTGTGTCGCGCCGGGTTGTCGAAGGGGCACGGCTGACCTATTCGCATCACATGGCAATTCTTCGCAAGCTCGCAATCGCTCTTTTGGTTTTCGTCGTGATTATCGGCGGTTTTGTGTTCTACCTGTCGCGCGGCGACGAGGCGGGGCTCTCGGTCGAAGCCGTCACCGGGGTCGAGCCTACGCTCGAAGAACCCGATCCGGAAAGCTTCCCCACGGTTCAGATCGCCGAGCCGGTTGGCTGGGAAGTGGGCCAGGCGCCTGAGCCGGCCGAAGGGCTGGCGGTCAACCGCTTTGCCGAAGGTCTCGATCATCCGCGCGTCCTCTATGCGCTGCCCAATGGCGATGTGCTGGTGACGCTGACCCGCGCGCCCAAGATCGAAACTGACGATGGCGGCATCATGGCCACAATCCGCGGCTGGGTGGCGAGCTATCTGTTCTCGCAAGCCGGGTCTTCGGGGGAATCGGCCAATGAAATCATATTGTTGCGCGATGCGGACGGGGATGGCCGGGCCGAGGTGCAGCAGACGCTGACGATGGAGGGGCTGGACTCGCCTTCGGGCATGAGCTGGCTCGACGGGACGCTCTACGTCGCCAATCACGACGAAGTGCTGGCCTACGATTACGAGCTTGGCGCCGAAGGTGTCTCAAGCGAACCACGCAAACTCATGGACTTGCCCGAAGGCACCGGACACTGGATGCGTAACATTGAGGTGAACCCGGACGGGACGCACCTCTACATCGCGGTCGGATCGCTCAGCAATATCGGCGAATCCGGAATGGCGGTCGAGGAAGGCCGCGCGATGATCTGGGAATACAATATCGAGACCGGAGAGGCGCGGCACTTTGCGGCCGGATTGCGCAATCCCAACGGCCTCGACTTCAGCCCGTGGAGCGGCGAGCTGTGGACCACGGTGAACGAGCGCGACATGCTCGGATCGGATCTCGTGCCAGACTATCTCACCAACGTCCCGGTTGGCGCGAATTACGGCTGGCCCTGGCTCTACTATTACGACAATTTCGACCGCCGGGTCGAAGCGCCGATGCCGCGCTTCCTCGATAGCTATGTCCGCAACCCCGAATATGCGCTTGGGCCCCATGTTGCGGCGCTTGGACTGGTTTTCACCGCCGAAGGGCATCGGATGGGTGATGAACTCGCAAGCGGGGCCTTCATTGCGCGCCACGGTTCGTGGAACCGCAAGCCCCCTTCGGGCTATGACGTGGTCTATGTCGCGTTCGACGAGCTGGGCAATCCGGTCGGATCACCAGTTCCGGTTCTGACCGGCTTCCTCAACGACAATGGCACGACCAAGGGCCGGCCCACCTGGGTCGAATGGGCGGGCGACGGATCGCTGCTGGTCTCGGACGACACGGCGGGGATCATCTGGCGCACCTATGCTCCCGATAGCGAAGCGGGTGCGGGCATCGCGCGGCTGCAAGGCCCGCCGCTGCGCCCGCAGCGCGAACTGGTCGATCCACGCGCGCGGTTCGAGGAAGACTATCTGCGCCAGCAGGCGGGGCAGCGCATCGACTAAAGCTGGATGCCGGCTCGTCCGGCAAGCTCGCACGCAAACTGGTAGGCGGTCCGGCCCGAGCGGTTGCCGCGTGCGATGGCCCATGCGAGCGCTTCTTCCTCGTCGAAAGCGAGGCCGGCAGGTTCAGTGTAGGCGCTGAGGATGTCGAGATAGGTAGCGCGGTCGCAGGGGTGAAAGGCGAGCGTCAGTCCGAACCGATCGGCGAGCGCGAGCGCATTGTCCCGTTCGTCGCGCTCGTGGATCGCTTCACTCTCTGCCGCCTCGCGCGTGACGATTGCGCGCCGGTTGCTGGTCACCGCGATCCGGACATTGGCGGGTCGCGCCACCACGCCGCCATCGAGCAGGCTGCGCAGTGCAAGCACCTCGCCGCTATCGCCCGCACCAAAGCCCAGATCGTCGATGAACAGCACGAAGGCGCGCTCGACTTGCGACAATTGCTCAAGCAGCTCGGCGAGCGACCCGAGCGAACCCGGTGCGAGCTGGATGATGGCGAGTTTGCCCGGGCTGTCAGCCTGAACAGCCTTCAACGCTGCGCGAAGCAGAGCCGATTTGCCCATACCGCGCGCGCCCCAGAGCAGCGCGTCATGCGCCGCTGCGCCGCTTGCGAGCCGTTCGAAATTGGTGGTCACCGCGCTCTTCTGCGCGTCGATCCCGCGTAGTTGCTCAAGGTCGAGCGCATCCAGCGCCTCGATCGGGCGAGTGCTCGCGCCGTCCCAGAGATAAGCAGCGTGTCCGAGCCAATCGACCGGCGCTTCAACCGGCGGGGCTATCCGTTCGAGCGCCGAAGCGATCCGATCGAACAAGTCGCGCCGCCCGCTCACTCAGACTCACCCGGCGAGCGTGTCTGAGGGGAGGGCGTAAAGCAGGTCGGCCCCCGCGGTTGCTCCGGCCTTGAGGCCCGCGGCCTCGGGAACGATCCGGTCGAGGAAGAAGCGCACTGTGACAGGCTTGGTCTCAGCCAGTGACGGCGCGGCGCCAGCTTTGACCGCCTCGCCCTGTTTCATCATCTGCCACCCCGCGACCGCGACCGCGGCCATCGTGCAGAACGGCACGCTGCCAGCGAGGCGATCGTCGAGGCTCGCTTCGCTCTGCATCCAGCGGGCAATGCCTCCGCAATCACGCGCGAGCGCTACCAGAGCGGCTTGATCGCCAGCCTCGCGCACAATCTCGTCGAACAGCGCGGTGATCGCTTCGCCACCGTCGAGCCCGAGCTTGCGGGTAACGAGATCGGCGGCCTGGATGCCGTTCGTGCCCTCGTAGATCGGAGCGATGCGGCTGTCGCGCCAGTGCTGCGCAGCGCCGGTTTCCTCGACGAAGCCCATTCCGCCGTGGACCTGAATACCGATCCCGGCCACCTCGACCCCGATATCGGTGCCCCATGCCTTGAGCAGCGGGACGAGGATCTCCGCACGCGCCTTCGCGTCCGCATCGCCCAGCGTGCCACGGTCGACCTGACCAGCGCAGTAATAGAGCAGGGCACGCGCACCCTCGGTGAGCGCCTTCATGCGCAGGAGCATGCGGCGCACGTCGGGATGTTCGATAATCGCCACTGGGCTCTTGTCAGGCGAGCCCGCGCGCGCCGATTGCACGCGCTCGGCGGCAAAGGCGAGCGCTTGTTGCGTGGCGCGCTCGCCGATCTGGACGCCCTGATTGCCGACATTGATTCGCGCATTATTCATCATCGTGAACATCGCCATAAGCCCGCGGTTCTCAGCACCGACCAGCTCGCCGATGCACTCGCCATTATCGCCGAACGACATGACGCAGGTGGGCGAGGCGTTGATGCCGAGCTTGTGTTCGAGGCTGACAGGGCGAAGATCGTTGCGTGGCCCCAGCGATCCGTCGGCGTTCACGTGATACTTCGGCACCACGAAGAGCGAGATCCCGCGTGATCCTTCGGGAGCATCGGGAAGGCGCGCGAGGACGAGGTGGATGATGTTCTCTGCCAGCTCGTGATCGCCCCAGGTGATGTAGATCTTCTGACCCTGAATACGGTACTTGCCCGCGTGCTCGCCCTCGGTGATCGGTTCCGCGCTCGACCGCAGTGCGCCGACATCACTCCCGGCGGCGGGCTCTGTGAGGTTCATCGTCCCCGACCACTTGCCGCTGACGAGATCGGGCAGATACATCGCCTTCTGCGCGTCCGATCCGTGATGCTCGAGCGCCTCAATCGCCCCGACCGAGAGCATCGGCAGCAGGTTGAATGCCATGTTCGCAGCGCCGAGATTTTCGAGCACGTTGCACGACAGAGTGAAGGGCAGGCCTTGACCGCCATGATCGGTCGAGCTGGCAATCGAGTTCCAGCCCTGCTCGACATAGGCATCGTAGGCCGCCTTGTAACCATCGGGGAGGCGCACCACGCCGTTCTCGAGCTTCGCGCCTTCGAGATCGCCCACCCGGTTGAGTGGCGCGAACTCGCCGGCTGCAAACTGCCCCACGCCTTCGACAATCGCTTCGACGAGGTCGGGTTCGGCGTGTTCGAACTTCCCGGAAGCGGCCAGACCTTCGATGCCCGCATTCACGCGAATGGCGAGCAGCTGGTCCTGGGTCGGCGGGGTATAGGGTGTCACGTGTGAAGGTTCCTCGGAGCTGGGACGCAAAAGTCTACTTGGCTTTGTCGTCACCCAGATATAGCGCCGGGGCATGAGCTTCAAGAACGCTACGGAAGTGCGCCCTGCAGACGCCGAGGGAATCGGCGAAGCGGCGCGCGTGCTCACCGCAGGCGGGCTTGTCGCGATCCCGACCGAGACGGTCTATGGCCTCGCTGCAAGAGCCGACAGCGCCGAAGCGGTGGCGGGAATATATGCTGCCAAGGGGCGGCCCGATTTCAATCCGCTGATCGTCCATGTCGCGAGCCATGAACAAGCACAGGGCCTCGCCCATTTCGACGAGCGCGCGCTCGACCTTGTCGAGAGGTTCTGGCCAGGTCCACTCACGCTGGTGCTGCCTTTGCGCAAAGGGGCGCAGGTCGCGGGGGCTGTCACGGCAGGGCTCTCGACCATTGCACTGCGCCAACCCGCCCACCGCGTGATGCGCGCCGTGCTTGAGACGACCGGGTTTCCGCTCGCCGCGCCATCGGCCAATCGCAGCGAGGAGATCAGCCCGACACAGCCTGATCACGTCATCGCGTCTTTGGGCGATGCCTGCCCGCTCGTGCTCGATGGCGGTCCCAGCCAGAAGGGGCTGGAATCGACCATCGTCGCCCTGAGGGAAGAGGGGTGGAACCTGCTGAGGCCCGGTCCGATCACGCGCGAGACGCTTGAGCGCATCCTCGGCCCCGAAGAAGCGGTGAGCGATGCGAGGATCGAAGCACCCGGTCAGCTTGCGCGTCACTATTCGCCCGGCAAGCCCATGCGGTTGAGCGCTTCCTACGCCGAGGGGGACGAGTTCCATATCGGCTTTGGCCCGAGCGGGGGAGACTGCAACCTTTCCGAAGCGGGCGATCTTAACCAGGCCGCTGCCCGGCTCTACGATTGCCTTCATCGTGCTGCGGCTTCGGACAAGCCGCGCATCGCGGTGGCGCCGATCCCCTTTGGTGATGTCGGACGCGCGATCAATGACAGGTTGCGAAGGGCCGCGTCGAGCTAGTCCGGCTCGTAGGGGATTGTCGGCAGCAATTCCTGGATTTCGGAATAGGTCTCTTCGGCATCGCGGCAGGCCCCGCGGTCGCCATCGCGGCAATCCTCAACCTCTTCGTTGTAGCGTCGCTCAAGCTTGCCGAGCCGTTCCTCGCGCTTGCGGATTTCGCGCCCGCGTGCCTCGTCCGCCTCGGACTGGCTGGTGGTTGCGAGGTCGACCGCCTTCGCGCCGACTCTCACCGGAGCCGTCACGACATCGGCCACGGTCCCGACGACACAGCCGCTGAGCGGAAGTGCGAGGGGGGCGAGGATCAAAACGAGACGAGCGCGCATGGGGGTACCCAAGCGCGCTCGCCATCGGATTGCAAGCCGGATCGGGTCCGGCGCGGGCCTTATTCCTCGGCCGCGTCAGTTTCCGCGACTTCAGTCGCTTCGTCAGCGCTGGCCGTTGCTGCGGGGCGGCAGGTCAGCGAGCCTGAACCCGCGCTCGTGACAGAGCACGAGGCAGAGCCGATCACGGTGACATTGCCCGATCCCGCGATACTGGCGTCGACCGTTCCGTTCGATGCGAGCCGGACATCGCCCGAACCGGCGATCTCTACGTCGACATCGTCGCTCATCATCTCGCTCAGATCGACATTGCCCGACCCCGCGATTTCGACACTCAGCCTCTGGGTTCGGCCAGCCGCCTGGACATCGCCCGAGCCTGCGATCTCGACTTCGAGGCTTTCGCTGTCGACATTGGCGACCGTGATGTCGCCCGACCCCGCGATCTCGAGTTCAGCGGTGCTCGCGACCGTATCGGCCTCGATCTCGCCGCTGCCGGCGATTTCGAGATTGGCGGCGGCAGGCATGGTGATGCGAATGATCGCCTCACCGCGGCCGTCATAAACTTCCGAATCGCGCGCGATTGAAAGGCGGCTGCCCTCGCGCTCGAACCGCATGGCTTCGCCGGCTTCGGCATCGCCGTCGAGAGTGATCGAGAGCGTGTCACCCTCGGTGATGACGACCTTGTCCGGCCCGGCGAGCCAGATCGTGTCGGGAGCGTCGCCCGACGTGTCGAGCTCCGCGAGCGGGACGCCATCGACGCGCTCCCAATTGCTGCTGCCCGGCACCCAGCAACCCGAAAGACCGACGCTCATGGCGAGCGCTGCGATCGGCGCTGCGCGTTTTGCAAATCCTGCGAACATTCCTTATCTCCACATTTCTAAACCGTGTTACCGATGTAATACACCAAGCAGGCTCATGCAAGCCAAGATATTACTTGGGACGGCCAGCGCTCAAGAAAAAAGGGCCGCCCGGTGAGGGGCGACCCTTGTTTCGCTTTCGATGAGGCCGAGGCTTATTTCTCGTCTTCGTCGTTGTCGTAATATTGCGGAGCGTGCTCGCGCAGGACTTCGAGAATCTTCTCGAGCGCGGTCGGCTCGTCAGTCTCTTCCATCGCGGCGAGTTCGCGCGCGAGGCGGCTCGAGGCCGCTTCGAAGATCTGGCGTTCTGAATAGCTCTGCTCGGGCTGGTCGTCCGGGCGGAACAGGTCGCGGGTGACCTCGGCGATCAGAACGATCTCGCCCGAATTGATCTTCGCTTCGTATTCCTGCGCGCGGCGCGACCACATGGTGCGCTTGACCTTGGGTTTGCCCTTAAGCGTTTCCATGGCCTCTTTGAGCGTCTTGTCCGAAGACAACTTGCGCATGCCGATCGATTCGACCTTGTTGATGGGCACGCGCAGAGTCATGCGCTCTTTCTCGAAACGCAGCACGTACAGTTCGAGCTGCATGCCGGCGATCTCTTCGTTCTGAAGTTCGATCACTCGGCCAACGCCGTGCTTGGGATAGACAACGTAGTCGCCAACAGTGAAGGCGGGCGCTTTGCTTGCCATGCAAGTTCCTTTCTCGTCGCCACCGGACCCTCAGCCGACAGACAAATTCACTTATCGGTCCTGACAGTCTCAGGAGCCGCAATTTGCCTCGTCAGAGCAGGTTTTTCTGGTTGGTGGCCTTTCGGTTACTTATCGCCTGCGCCGGGACCAACCAGCGCGGTTAATCGATTGTATAGCACAATCGCAACAATATTGCGAGTCTGAGATGTTTAGCGCCCCTGACGATCGCATGCTGCTGCGAAATGTGCGCCGAAAAGCAGCAGCCAAGCGCTCAAATAAAGCCAGGTGAGAAGGACCACGATGGCTCCGAGTGAGCCGTAAGTTGCGTTATAATTGGCGAAATTCGCAGCATAAAAACCAAACGCCGAACTCGCAGCGGTCCAGCCTGCGGCAAACAGCATCGCGCCCAGCAGCGCCGATCGGCTGGCAACATGGCTCGTGTTCGGGACGAACCGGTAAGCAAGCCATGCACCGCCCATTCCGAACAGCCCGACCAGGGCGAAACTCGCGATTCCCCCCAATGCGCCGGCGAAGATCGAATTCGCCGCTGCTGTCGCTCCGGCAACCACGCCGATCGCAATTATCGCACCCAGTGTGAGCGATAAGGCAAGCGCATTCGCCTTCAAGAATCCGCGCGCATCCTCAGCATCGAAGGCGATGTTCATCGCGGTTATGACAGACCCTGCCGCGACCCGAGCGCCAAACAGAGAAAGGGCGAGTGCAACGAGGAGGCCAAGACCTTTGGTCCCGCTGCGATCCTCGACGACCGCCCTGATCTGGTCGCTCACCAGGTCGGCGGCCGATCCCGGCAGTGCCGAAGCGATCCGCGCCGTATGCTGCGCAACCGTCTGGACGTCGGCGACAAGCCCGTACGTCAGTACGATCGCTGCAAGCAGCGGCATGAATGACAGAAAGGCATAATACGCAATCCCGGCTGCAAGAAGCCCGGTATTGCTGTCGCTTGCCCGCTGCCAGGCCGATTTAAGCTTTTCAATGAGGGCCGCCATGCAATCTCAACCGATTGCCGGCCGTCTCGTTCCTGAAGCGCCTAGTCGCCTTCACCAGGCTCGGCGCTGAAGTATTTTTCGAACTTGCCCGTCTCGCCCTTGTGCTCGTCGGCATCTTCGGGCGGGGTCTTCTGGCTGGTGATGTTGGGCCATTCAGCCGAAAACTTGGTGTTGAGCTCGAGCCACTTTTCCAGCCCGTCCTCGGTGTCGGGCAGGATCGCCTCGGCCGGGCATTCTGGTTCGCACACGCCGCAATCGATGCACTCGCTGGGATTGATCACCAGCATGTTCTCACCCTCGTAGAAGCAGTCCACCGGGCACACCTCGACACAGTCGGTGTATTTGCAGCGGATGCAGTCATCGGTGACGACGTAGGTCATGGGGCGTCTTTCAATTCGGCCAGATCGGAATGGGTGTCCGGCCGCGAACGGGCCTGACGAAAATATTTCCGGCGCTGCTAAGGGCAAATCGCCTCAGGGGTCAAGCTCCCGATATTGCGAGCGCGCGCCCGCTGGCGAGAGGCGGCGGCTCGGCAAGTCACAAACCTCGATCACGAGCACTTCGTTCCCGACCATCAGGGTGAGCACGTCGCCGATCGCAACCGTCTCGCTCACCCGCTGCACGTGCTGGCGGTTGAGGCGCAGCGATCCGTCCTCGATCATCGCTCGCGCAGCGGAGCGTGTGCGGGCAAAGCGCAGGTAAACGAGCAGGCGGTCGATCCGAAGGTTCGCCTTACCCGCTTCGCTCACCGGTTCGCGCTCACTTTCCGAGCAGGTCCGCAAGACCGTCGAACGCGCCGCGAGCGCGGGCTGGACCGGTATCGGGCTTGGGACGGCGATCGCCTCCCTTGCGCGGGCCGCCTTTGGGGCGACCTTTCTGGCCAGCTTTTCGCCCGCCGCCCTTGCCCTGCGGTTTGCCTTTCTGCGGCTTGCCGCCACGCCTCGGTCCGTGTCCCCGGGGTTTGTAGTCACCAGCCCGGCGCGGTCGCCAGGTCCAGCTGTCGGGAGCGGCGGGGCCGTGCGCGCCTTCGGCAAGCTCGCGCGCGCGCTGGAGGCGGAAGCCTGCACTGCCGAGCAGGCGGCGAGCATTCTCTTCCTCGAGTCCGACCGAAACCGGCAGGGCAAGGTCGAGCCGGAAGCGTGCATTACGGGCCTTGGCGGTCGTGTCGGTCGCCTTGGAACGCGCCTCGAACGCAGCGCGTAGGATCTTTTCGGCCAAGTCGACGCGGATCAGCTGGCTGCCAGCAAGCCGATATCCCGCCGGGACATTGTCCGATCCGGCGAGGACCGGGAGCATCGCTTCCTGTAGTGTGCGCTCATCAAGGCCGAGCTGGTGCAACAATTGCCGCGGAGCGGGCTTGAGCAGATCGCGGGCAAATATGTCGAGCGCGCCAAAGGCCACGCCGAGCTTACGCAGGAAGGGGCGGGTTTCCTTGGGCAGGTGCTCAAGCCCCGCCTTCTCGCGGCTGACTACGCCGCGCGCATCGACAAGCGTGATGAGCAGCGCGCGCGCCTCGCTTCCCGCTTCCGGATCACGCGCGGCAGCAGCGAGTTTGCGCAGGGGATCGAGCGGTTCGAGCTTAGTCGAGAGCCATTCGGCAAGACCGGTTTCGAGCTTTGCCTTGGCAGTATCGGGCAGCGCGTCCATTTCGCGCGGAAATTCTAGCCGTGGTTCGCCGAAATCGTCGGGCAGGACTATGGTAGCGAGCTCCTGATCCTGCCATCGGATGGTTCCGGCTTCGATCGTGAGATCATCCAACCCGGCGGCGAGCAATTGCTCCGCTCGCTGGGCGAGAATTCCGGGTAGCGCCTTTTCGCCCGCCGCGAGCAGCATCTTGCGGTCGGCAAGCCCAGCGCCGCTGTCGACCGAATAGCGAAAGCCGTCGAGCCTCCCGATCGTCTCGCCCTCGACCGAGAGCCGCCCGTCTTCCTCAAGCGTTACGGGAAGGGCGCTGCCATCCTGTCCCAGCGATTTCATCAATATCGTCGTCCTTCGGTTTACAAATCGTTCGGTCAGGCGGGCGTGAAGCGCGTCTGAAAGCTTTGCTTCGACCGCGCGTGCGCGCGCCGCCATCTCGTCGCGCGCGAGCACCCAGTCGGGTCGCTGGCAGATATAGGCCCACGATCGGATTGCGGCTATCCTTCCCTGCAGCGTGTCGATGTCTCCGCCCGTGCGGTCAAGCTCGGCGATGCGTGCGGCGACGAAATCGGCGCCGAGATAGCCATCGCGCAAATCCTGCCACAGCCGCGCGACGAAGCGCGCGTGGGGATCGACCCCGACCTGCCTGAAATCGGGGAGCGAACAGGCTTCCCAGAAGCGCCGGACTGATCCTGTGCCCTTGACGCTTTCAGCGAGAGGTTCCTCGGAAAGCCGCTTGAGCACCGCTAGGTCGATGGCTTCGGGTGCGCGACGCAGCACCTCGCTGTCGGGCGAGGATTCGAGATCGCCGATAAGCACGGCGAGCGTATCGAAGCGCGGCTCGGCCTCGCGCCAGAAGAGATTGGTGAGCGGCGCGAACTGGTGCTCCTCAATCGCGTAGATTTCTTCCTCGGTGAACTCGAGCGGCGCGCCTGAGCGCGATCCTCCGCCGGTCAGCGTGCCGAAGGAGCCATCGCGCTGGTGCCGCCCGGCGCGCCCTGCAATCTGCGCCATCTCGGCCGGCGTCAGCCGCCGCTTGCGCCGTCCGTCGAATTTGGACAGCGCGGCAAAGGCGACATGGTCTAGGTCGAGGTTGAGCCCCATGCCGATCGCATCGGTGGCGACGATATAGTCCACTTCACCGTTCTGGAACAATTCGACCTGCTTATTGCGCGTTTCTGGTGAAAGCGCTCCCATCACCACGGCCGCGCCTCCGCGAAACCGCCGCAGCGCTTCGGCCATGGCGTAAACCTGCTCGACCGAAAAAGCGACGACCGCGCTGCGCGGTGGCAGGCGCGAAAGCTTGGCGGTGCCTGCATGGGTAAGGGTGGAGAAACGCGGGCGCTCGACCATTTCGGCGCGCGGGATGAGCTTGCGCACGATCGATTCGAGCGTGGCCGAGCCGAGGATCATCGTCTCCTCGCGCCCGCGCGCATTGATTAGCCGGTCGGTGAAGATATGCCCGCGCTCGGGGTCGGCGCCGATCTGCGCTTCGTCTATGGCGACGAAGGCGTGGCCGCCTCCCAGCCTGTCCATCGCCTCGGCGGTGCAACAGAAATACCGCGCATTGGGAGGCTCGATCCGCTGCTCCCCGGTGATGAGCGCGACCGCATCGTCCCCTTTGATCGCGCGCACCCGGTCATAGACCTCGCGCGCAAGCAGGCGCAGCGGGAAGCCCATCATTCCGCTCGAATGCGCGCACATCCGCTCGATCGCGAGATGCGTTTTGCCAGTATTGGTCGGCCCGAGCACGGCGCGCACGATGCCCGCATCGGCGTGTCTGTGGGGGATGGCGGAGGTCACGCCAAACCTCTTGTCAGGCTTGAGCAGACGCGGCAATTCCAAACCGACGACAATTCCCCCGACACCGCCCACAGACACCGATTGTCGAATAAGGGAAACATTTTATCGCAAGAGGGACTCATTTGATCGCGCCTTAAGTGCAGATTTACCATAATCCGGCATGAGAACAGGGCACGGGCCGAATGGCCTCTAAGAGCAGGATCGCACTTGAACCAGGTTGACGGACATTTGGGCGACGAACGCGACTTCGGCGGTGACGCGCGGATCGACGACGAGACCGCGCGCGAAATCCTGCCCGTTTTCCGCAATGCCAAGAAGCACGCGCCCCCGTCAAAGTCGCAAAAAGCGCGGCGACAGGTGCTTGAACGCGTCAGCGGCTGGCGCGCGCGCTATGACGAATGGAAGCTCTCGCTCGAAACGCGCCTGCAGCGGCTCGACCTCGCGCCTGACCTGGCTGAGAATATCGGCAGCCGCCGCTGGTTTCGCGGGCTGGGCACGATGCTCGCACTGGGCGCGGTTGCGCTCGCGTTCTGGCCGTCGCTGACGCCGCTCGAAGCGCGCCCGGCCATGCCGCAAAGCGAGGAAATCCGCGATGAGTTCCGCAGCCAGATGATCACCCCGCTTGCGCTCGGCGGCGATAGCGGACGGCGCATGGGGCCAACCGCGGACGTGATCCCGCTCGAAAGTGCGCCCGAACGGCCGCAGATCACGCGGATGGCGACGCTCGCTCCGGGTGACAGTTTTGCCAGCATGCTCCGCCGCGCCGGGGTCTCGGCAAGGGATATTGGCGAAGTGAGTGCACTCATCGGCAATGCCATGCCGCTCACCGATATCGAGCCGGGCACTCAGATCGACCTCACCCTTGGCCGCCGACCCGATACCGACGCCCCCCGACCACTCGACGCGCTCAAGTTCCGTGCTCGGTTCGACCTGGAGCTTGCCATCGCGCGCGAAGGCGAAGCGCTCAGCCTTGCGCGCAACGTCATCCGGGTTGACGATACGCCGCTGCGCATTCGCGGCAAGGTGGGTTCGGGGCTCTACCGTTCGATGCGCAATGCCGGCGTACCGGCGAGCGCGGTGCAGGATTACCTGCGCACCGTCGACGATCACATCAATCTCGACCGCGAAGTCCGCTCCTCCGACGAATTCGACATCGTCATCGCCTATCGCCGCGCCGCGACCGGAGAGCGGCAGGCCGGGCAATTGCTCTATGCCGGGATCGATCGCGGTGGCGAGCCGAAGACGCAGCTGATGCGCTGGGGTTCGGAGGGGCGCTTCTACGAAGCCACCGGCGTGGGCGAGCAGAGGAACGGCCTTGTCGCGCCCGTTCCGGGCCCGATTTCGTCGCGCTTTGGCATGCGCCGCCACCCGATCCTCGGCTATCGCCGGATGCACGCAGGGCTCGACTTTCGCGCTCGCCACGGCACGCCGATCGTCGCCGTCACGGATGGCCGCGTAGTCGGAGCAGGCCGCATGGGCGGTTGCGGGATCGCGGTGCGGCTCGACCACGGCAGCGGGCTGCAGACCCGCTATTGCCACATGAGCCGCATGGCCGTCAGCCGCGGGCAGTCGGTCCGGCGCGGTCAGGTGATTGGCTATGTCGGCTCGACCGGGCTTTCGACCGGCCCGCACCTCCATTACGAGATGTATCGCCGAGGCCGTGCGATCAATCCGGCGAGCGTCGATTTCGTCACCCGCGCAGTGCTGTCCGGGACCGAGCTCATCGATTTCCGCCGCCGGCTCCTGCAACTGCGCGAAATCGAACCCGGCGCCGCGCTCGAAGACCTCGAAAAGCTTCCGACCGAGATCGAGGAACCCCAGCGCGAGATCGACCGGATCGCGATGGCCGAACGGGCCAACTAGGCTCGCTGATTGATCGAGCGCACGAATTGGGGCAAGCCTTCGCCCCATGAGTGCCAGCTATCCCAATATCCGCATGCGCCGCAGCCGCGCGAGCGCGTGGAGCCGCAACCTCCACCGTGAAACCGTGATGACGAGCGCCGACCTGATCTGGCCGCTCTTCGTCACCGAGGGCGAGGGGCAGGAGGAGCCGGTCGCTTCGCTGCCCGGTGTCTCGCGCTGGTCGGTTGACGGGATCGTCGCGCGCGCAAAGGAAGCTGTCGAACTCGGCATTCCGGTGGTGGCTTTGTTCCCCAACACGCAGGCCGATCGCCGCTCGGACGATGGGGTCGAGGCGCACAATCCCGACAATCTGATGTGCCGCGCCATTCGCGCCATCAAGGATGCCTGCGGCGACGACCTTGGCGTGCTCACCGATGTCGCGCTGGATCCCTATACGAGCCACGGACAGGATGGGCTGCTCGACGATACGGGCTATGTCACCAATGACGACACGGTCGCGGTGCTGGTCGACCAGGCGATCAATCAGGCCGAGGCGGGCGCGGACATCATTGCCCCCTCCGACATGATGGATGGCCGCATCCACGCGATCCGCATGGCGCTCGAAATGGGCGGGCACCACAATGTCCAGATCATGAGCTACGCCGCCAAATATGCCAGCGCGTTCTACGGACCGTTCCGCGACGCGGTCGGATCGGGTGGCCTCCTGAAAGGCGACAAGAAAAGCTACCAGATGGACCCCGCCAATTCGGACGAGGCCCTGCGCGAAGTCGAACTCGACATTGCCGAAGGCGCGGACAGCGTGATGGTGAAGCCCGGCCTCGCCTATCTCGACATCATCTACCGGGTGAAGCAGCGTTTCGGCGTCCCGACTTTCGCCTATCAGGTGAGCGGCGAATACGCGATGATCGAGGCGGCACAGAGCGTTGGCGCGGGCGACCGCGATGCACTGCTGATGGAGAAACTGCTCGCCTTCAAGCGCGCCGGGTGCAGCGGCGTGCTGACCTACCATGCGCCGGTCGCGGCGCGCATCCTCAATGCCTGAGCAAGCCACGCCTTTCTATCTCGAAACCGAACGCCTTGTCCTGCGCGACTGGCGCGAGGAGGATTGGGAGCCGTTCTGGCATGGCACCAACACGCCCGCCGTCATGCGCTGGTTGGGCGGCCTGCTCGACGAAAAGGGCATGGCCGATGCGCGCGCGCGGCTAGAGAAATATCACCGCGATGCCGGACACACATTCTGGGTGGTCGAGCGCAAGCAGGATGGCGCAATTCTCGGCTTTTGTGGCATCAAGCTGTGCACCGAGGAAGAAGGCCCGCTCGGCACGCCCGAACTCGGATACCGATTGCGCGAAGATGCGTGGCGCAAGGGCTATGCCAAGGAAGCCGCGATCGCGAGCCTAGAGGCCGGATTCACCCGGCTCGGCGCGCAAGAGATCGTCGCGCTCACGGTCGAAGGCAACAAAGGCAGCTGGGGGCTGATGGAGAAGCTCGGCATGGGGCGGCGGCCCGAACTCGATTTCCCCGAGACCATGTGGGCGCAGGATTACGGGCCCGTCATCGTCTATTCGATCACGAAGGACCAATGGGAGCGCCAGCTTGGGTGACATCGTGCTCGAAACCGAGCGGCTGATCTTGCGCAAGACCACCGAGGGCGATGCCGTGTTGCAGGACCGCTATCTCAACACGCCAACGGTCATGGAACATCTCGGCGGCGTGAAGGAGCTCCACGAGATCGAGGCCAAGCATTCGAAGACCATGGCGCTGTTCGCGCAGCATGGCTTTGGCTTCATGATGATGATCGAGAAGGCGACAGGCGAGCTGGTCGGTCATTGCGGGATCAAGCGCGTCGACAATCCCCACGCGCCCAATCGGGGCGACCACGAGATCGGCTGGCTGGTGCGCGAGGATCGCTGGCGCAGGGGCTATGCGCACGAAGCCATGCGCGCGGTCATCGACTGGTGCTTCGGCCCGGTCGGTGCGCCGCATCTGGTCGCGCTCACCAGCGAGGGCAATACGGGAAGCTGGAAGCTGATGGAAAAGCTCGGCATGGTCCGGCGGACTGACCTCGACTTTACCGATCCCGACCTAAGTGATTCAGACAATCCGCTGATCCAGTATTCGCTCAATCCCGCTCAATGGAAGGCAGCACGATGAACTCCACCCACCCCCATCCGGGCGCCAATATCATCCCGATCCACGGGAAGACACCCGTGATTCACGAAACCGCCTTCATCGCGCCGGGGGCGACTATCATCGGCGATGTCGAGATCGGAGCGGGCTCCTCGATCTGGTACAATTGCGTGGTGCGCGCCGACGTCTTCACCATCCGCATCGGCGAGCGGACCAATGTGCAGGACGGCTCGATCCTCCATTGCGACCCACCGCGCCCCGGAGACGAGGATGGCTGCCCGCTCGTGATCGGCGACGATGTGCTGATCGGGCACATGGCGATGGTCCATGGCTGCACGATCCATGATCGAGGCTTCGTCGGGCTGGGCGCGATTGCGATGAACAAGTCGGTCATCGCGAGCGATTCGATGCTGGCCGCCGGCGCGATGCTGACCGAGCGCAAGGTGATGGGTGAGCGCGAGCTATGGGCGGGTCAACCGGCCAAGCGGCTCAAGGAGCTCAACGATGCGGCGATTGCCGGAATGCGGATCGGCGTTGCGCATTATGCTGAGAACGCAAAGCACCACACCGAAGCGGTCGCCGCAGCTTTAGGCGATTGATCCCGAGCTACTGGCGCAGATAGCGCAGCATGTAAGGCACGAAATCGGCCTTGCCGAGCGCGAGGCCCGCCTTGCGCAGGATCGCATAGGCGCTGGTGACGTGGAAATAGTACTGCGGGATCGCCCAGTCGCGCACATACTCGGCCGCACTCATGTCAAAAGTCATCCCGTTGGGAATGGCGAGCTCGACTGGCTGGTCATCACCGATGAAGTCGCGCGAGGACCATTGTTCCACCTGCTCCTTCGCCGTGGCAACCCAGTCGCGCGCCTCGGCGAGCGTGGCGGGATCATCGTCGCGCGAGGTCCAGTCGAGCCCGGTCAACCGCGCCATGGCCTCGCCCGGCATATTGACCAGAAAGCGGACCTGCGTGGCCAAAGGATGCATGTTTTCGGTCAGCCGCTCTTCCAACAAGGCATCGCCGCGCGGGTCGGCTTCGGCTTTCGCGAGCAATCCGTCGATAACGCCGAGCATCTGGGTCCAGACGGGCAGGGTCTGCGCACTTACGGGCATGATCTAAGTCTTTCTGATGTTGTCTGGTGCTGATCTGATGCAGTGAAAGGCCGCAAGCCTTGCGTCAATCCTCGATCATCGCCTTCAGCGTTTCGAGCCGGTCAGCCTCGTGCACCGGCTTGTCCCAGCGGATCCGGTGGATGCGCGGAAACCGCATCGCGAGCCCGGATTTGTGCCGTTTTGACGAGTGCACGCTATCGAAAGCGACCTCGAAAACGAGCGTGCGTTCGACCTCCCGCACAGGGCCAAAGCGGTTGAGCGTCGTCTTGCGCACCAGCCGGTCGAGCTGTTTGAGTTCGGCATCGGTGAAACCCGAATATGCCTTGCCAACGGGCAACAATTCCGCGCCTTCATCGGGATCGCCGTCCCAGCAGCCGAAGGTGTAGTCGGAGTAGAAGCTCGACCGTTTCCCGCTCCCGCGCTGGGCATACATCAGCACCGCGTCGATCAGCAGCGGATCGCGCTTCCACTTGTACCAATACCCCACGCGCCGCCCAGCGATATAGGGACTGTCTTTGCGCTTGAGCATCAGCCCTTCGATCGCCGCATCGCGCGAACCTTCGCGGATTTCGGCGAGGTGTTCGAAGTCGCGCGCTTCGACGATGGCGGAGATGTCGAAATGGCTGTCCGGCAAGCGATGCATCAGCGCCTCGAGCGTATTGCGCCGCTGCTCCCAAGGCTTCTCGCGCTGGTCTTCGCCTTCGATGATCAGCGCATCGTAGAGCCGCACAAAGGCGGGCGCTTCGGCGAGCATCTTCTTGGAGACGGTCTTGCGCCCGAGCCGCTGTTGCAGCGCGTTGAAGCTGGCCGCGCCGCCTTGCTCGCCTCCTTGCCTCTGCCCACGAACCAGCAACTCGCCGTCAAGCACCGCGTCGAGAGGCAGCACGTCGAGCAATTCGGGAAAGCTCGACGAGATATCGTCGCCGCTGCGCGAATAGAGCCGCGTCTCGCCTCCAACCCGCACCGTCTGCACGCGGATACCGTCCCATTTCCATTCGGCTGCGTAATCCGCGAGGTCGACCTGCGTGTCCTCGAGCGGCTGGGCGAGCATGAAGGGCCGGAAGAGGGGGCGGTTCGAGACATCAGGTGGGTCCGCCCCGTCGGCGGCCCATGCAAACAGTTCTGAGTAGGGCGCTTCGAGCGCGTGCCAATATTCCTCGACCTCCTCGACCGCGACGTCGAAGGCTTGCGCGAACGCGGTCTTGGCAAGCCGCGCCGAGACGCCGATCCGCATGCCCCCGGTCGCGAGCTTGATGAGCGCAAACCGCCCATTGGCATCGAGCCGATCGAGCAATTTTGGCAGTTCGCTCGGCGCTGTATTGCGCGTGAGGCCGGAGAGGATTTCGACCGTTTCCGAAAGGTTCGCGGGATATTCGTTCGGTGTATCGCCCACAGGCCAGAGCAGGCTCGCCGTCTCAGCCGTATCGCCGACGAAGTCGCGGCTCAGCGTCCACAGCACCGGATCGACCCGGTCTTTCATCAGGTTGCGGATGGTCGAGCTTTTGACCGCCGGAAAATCGAGCTCGCCAGTAAGCGCGCCCAGGGCCCAGCCGCGATCGGGGTCGGGTGTAGCGCGCAGGTACTCGGCGATCAGCGCCAGCTTGCGATTGCGGCTGGTGGTGTAGACCAGCGTGTCGAGCAGGGTGGAGAAGGCCTTCACTCGTCCTCATCCTCCCGTCCGACCAGCGCGAGCGCGCGCGCCTTGCGTTGGTGGAGCTGACACCAGCGCAGCAACGCCTCCTCGCGGCCATGGGTGATCCACGTCTCTTCCGGGTTCACCTCCTCGATGGTGCGGGTGAGTTCGTTCCAGTCGGCGTGGTCGGATATGACCAGCGGGAGCTGCACATTGCGCTGGCGAGCGCGGCCTCGTACGCGCATCCAACCGCTTGCCATCGCTGTGACGGGATCGGGCAGGCGGCGCGACCAGAGACCGCCGAGCGCGGAAGGCGGTGCGACCACGACGTGCCCGCGCATGTCGTCCTTTGAATGGTCGGACACGAGCCGCAGTTCGCCGAGATCAACTCCATGTTCTTCGTAGAGCCGACACATCCTCTCCATCGCCCCGTGGAGATAGATCGGGTCCGAATAACCAGCGGCGCGCAGTTCGGCGATCACGCGCTGCGCCTTGCCAAGCGCATAGGCGCCAACCAGCACGCTACCATCCGGATTGCCCTCGCGCGCGGCGAGCAGCTTGGCCATCTCCTCTTCGATCGGGGGATGAGTGAAGACCGGCAGGCCGAATGTCGCTTCGGTGATGAAGATATCGCAGGGCGTGACTTCGAAAGGCGGGCAGGTCGGGTCGGGGCGGCGCTTGTAATCGCCGGTGATGACGACCCTCTCGCCCGCATGCTCGAGCAGGATCTGCGCGCTGCCCAGCACGTGACCGGCAGGGATGTAGGTCGCATCGACGCCGCCTTTCAGCCGGATCGTCTCTCCATATTCGACCGGAACGGCCTTGGTCGGAATCTCGCCGTCGGCATCCTCGGCCCCGGTGCTGTATCTGAGCTTCATGATCGCGAGCGTTTCGGGGGTCGCGATCGTCTCGCCATGTCCGCCACGCGCATGGTCGGCGTGGCCGTGCGTAACCAGCGCCCTGTCGACCGCGCGGCCGGGATCGATCCACGCATCGGCGGGCACGACATGCACGCCCCACGGCTCGGGCCGGATCCAGGAGTAAGGGACGCTCACAGATCACCAACGAAAAGGGCGCGCCAGGGTTTCACTTTGCGCGCCCTTTGTGATGTTGCGAGTGCGATCAGCTCTTCTTGTCGCTGCCCGATTCTTCCGGCTTGGCATCGCCGCCAGTATCCTTGGCCGCGTCCTTTGCGGGGGGCGACTTCTTCGCGGCGGGCTTCTTCTTCGCAGCAGCCTTGCGTTTTGGCTTGGGCTTGGCTTTTGGCGGGGCTGGGCTGAGTTCGAAGGAGGGCTTGCCGTCCTTGATCGTCACCGCGACCTCGCCGCCATCGGCGAGCTTGCCGAACAACAGCTCTTCGGCGAGCGGCTGCTTGATCTTGTCCTGCAAAAGCCTGCCCATCGGGCGTGCGCCGTAGAGCTTGTCGTAACCCTTGTCGGCGAGCCATTCGCGCGCATCGCTGTCGAACTGGATGTGGACGTTCTGTTCGGCGAGTTGCAGTTCGAGCTCGAGGATGAACTTGTCGACCACGCGCGCAACCGTGCTCTTGCCGAGATAGGCGAACGGAACGATCGCATCCAAGCGGTTGCGGAATTCCGGCGTGAACATCTTGTTCACCGCCTCGGTCCCGGCGTCTTCCTTCGACACGTCGCCAAAGCCAATGCCGCTTCGTGCCATGTCGGACGCGCCCGCATTGGTCGTCATGATGAGCACGACATTGCGGAAGTCGACGGTCTTGCCGTGGTGGTCTGTCAGGCGGCCATTATCCATCACCTGCAACAGAATGTTGAAGAGGTCGGGGTGCGCTTTTTCGATCTCGTCCAAAAGCAGCACGCAATGCGGGTTCTGGTCGACCGCATCGGTCAGCAGGCCGCCCTGATCGTAACCGACATAGCCCGGAGGCGCACCGATCAGGCGCGAAACGCTGTGGCGCTCCATATATTCGGACATGTCGAAGCGCTTGAGTTCGATTCCCATGATCGAGGCAAGCTGGCGCGCAACCTCGGTCTTGCCGACGCCGGTGGGGCCGGAGAAAAGGAACGAGCCGATCGGCTTGTCGGGATCGCGCAGACCCGCGCGGCTGAGCTTCATCGCGGTTGAAAGGCGAGTGATCGCCTCGTCCTGACCGAAGACGACGTGCTTGAGATCGCGCGAAAGGTTTTCCAGCGCCTTCTTGTCGTCCTTCGAAACCGACTTGGGCGGGATGCGCGCCATGGTTGCGATCACGGCCTCGATTTCCTTGGCGGTGATCTTCTTCTTGCGGCGGCTAGGCGGCACCAGCATCTGCATCGCGCCTACCTCGTCGATCACGTCGATCGCCTTGTCGGGGAGCTTGCGGTCATTGATATAGCGCGCCGACAGTTCGACTGCGGTCTTGAGCGCGTCGGGCGTATATTTGACGTTGTGGTGCTCTTCGAAAGCGGTGCGCAGACCTTTGAGGATCTTGATCGTGTCCTCGACCGTCGGTTCGTTGACGTCGATCTTCTGGAACCGGCGCAGCAGCGCACGGTCCTTTTCAAAGTGGTTGCGGAATTCCTTGTAGGTGGTCGATCCGATGCAGCGGATCGTCCCGCCCGAAAGCGCGGGCTTCAAGAGATTCGAGGCATCCATCGCCCCGCCACTGGTCGCACCGGCGCCGATCACGGTGTGAATCTCGTCGATGAAGAGGATCGCATGCGGCATCCCCTCAAGCTCGGAAACGACCTGCTTCAAGCGCTCTTCGAAATCGCCGCGATAACGCGTGCCGGCGAGCAGCGCGCCCATGTCGAGCGAGTAGATCACCGCTTCGGACAGCACTTCGGGCACGTCACCTTCGACGATCTTGCGCGCGAGACCCTCCGCAATCGCAGTCTTCCCGACACCGGGATCGCCGACATAGAGCGGGTTGTTCTTGCTGCGGCGGCACAGGATCTGGACCGTCCGATCAACCTCAGGCCCGCGACCGATCAGCGGATCGACCTTGCCGTCTTCGGCCTTCTGGTTGAGGTTGACGGTGAACTGGTCGAGCGCGGTTTCCTTGGCCTTGCCGCCATCCTTGGTCGCTTCGGCGTCTGCCGGGGCGGGGCCATCCTCGCCCTGCGGCGCTTTCGATTCGAGCTGGCGACCGCCCTTGCCGATGCCGTGGCTAATATAGCTCACTGCATCGAGGCGGCTCATGTCCTGCTGTTGCAGAAAGTAGACCGCGTAGGAATCGCGTTCGGAGAACAGGGCCACGAGCACGTTCGCGCCGGTCACCGTGTCCTTGCCGGATGACTGGACGTGCAGGATCGCGCGCTGGATCACCCGCTGGAAACCGGCGGTCGGCTGCGGATCGGCGTCTTCTTCGGTCTTGAGGCTCTGATATTCCTGGTCGAGATATTGCTTCACCACCTCGCCCAGCTCGGCAAGGTCGACACCGCATGCCGCCATAACCTGCGCCCCGTCCTCATCGTCGATGAGGGCGAGCAGAAGGTGTTCGAGCGTCGCATATTCGTGGCGCCGCTCGGACGCATGGGCGAGCGCGTTGTGCAGGGTGCGTTCGAGGTTTTGGGCGAAGCTGGGCATGTAATCTCGGTGGTTAGCGGGGGTTTTGGTAGGAAGTTACGCGAACAATATGGGGTAAAGATGAACGATTGCGAATCCGCACGCGAAATTCGCGATGGGAAGTCACGACCCGGAACTCTTGAAAAGCGCATCGGCGGCGCTGCGATGCGCGGCGGCCTTGTCCCGGTGCGCCTTGACCCGCGCGATCTCCGCTTCGAGCAAGGCAATCCGGTCGGTCAATTCGTCCTGCGAATAAGGGGCGAGATCTTCGCTCGCGAGCTTGCCGGCGGCATCGCCCTTGGGGCGCGGAAGATCGTCGTCGTCCATTGTGGTCAAGCATCGCAACTAACGCGGCTTGCTGTCAATGAGCCTGAGCGGTATTTGCTATCCAAATTTCGCTCGATCCGATTGCGTTCGAGTTCAGCGGGCAACAGGGAAAGTGAAAATGGCAGACGCGCGCGCGAGCGTCCTTCCTGAAACGATGCAGGCTATCGGAATGTCGGGCCCTGGCGGGCCGGACGTGCTGGCGGCCGAGAGCGTGGCGGTTCCGCAACCAGGGCCGCACGATGTGCTGATCAAAGTTGCCTATGCCGGGGTCAATCGGCCCGATTGTGCGCAGCGCGCAGGGCTCTACCCTCCACCTCCGGGCGCCTCGCCGATCCTCGGACTGGAGGTTTCGGGCGAGGTGGTCGCGATCGGGTCCGAAGTGCCTTCCGAAATGCTCGGCCAGCGGGTTGCCGCTCTGACGCCGGGTGGTGGCTATGCCGAACATTGCACCGCACCCTGGCAGCACTGTCTCGCGGTTGAGGGCGAACTTTCGCTCAAGACCGCCGCTGCATTGCCCGAAACGCTCTTCACCGTCTGGCATAACGTGTTCGAACGCGGCGCGGTCCGCGATGGCGAGCGGCTGCTCGTCCATGGCGGGACTTCGGGCATCGGCACGATGGCGATCATGCTCGCCAAGGCGTTCGATATCGAGGTGATCGTGACTTGCGGTGAGGAAGCCAAATGCGAAGCTGCGCGCGAAGTCGGCGCGGATCTTGCGATCAATTACAAGAGCCAAGACTTTGTCGAGGCGGTCCGCGAACACACCGGCGGCGCAGGCGTCAACGTGGTGCTCGACATGGTCGCGGGCGACTACGTGCCGCGCAACCTGCAATGCCTCGCTGAAGACGGTCGCCATGTGACGATCGCGGTTCTGGGCGGAGCCAAGGCGGAGCTGTTCATGCCGCTTATAATGATGAAGCGGCTGACCATGACCGGCTCAACGCTGCGTCCGCGGACCGATGCATTCAAGGCCGCGCTCGCCGACGAAATCGCGGCCAATGCATGGCCGCTCTTCACCGGGGGCGAGCTTGCTCCAGTGATGGACCAGACCTTCGCACTTGCAGATGCAGCCAAGGCTCACGCGCGGATGGAAGCGGGCGAGCATATCGGCAAGATCATGCTCGAGGTGGCGGGCGCGTAGGGCCACTCCTCCTTTTCCTTGCCGAAGGGAGCGCTTTACCCTATCTAGCCTCTCGCAACGGCCGCTCCGAAAGGGGCGGCCCTTCTATTTTTGACCTATTTTTCTCTTGGGAGATTCCCATGGCCAAGAGCCAGCCCACCCCACTGATGCCGCATGCGACCGCCACCTGGCTGGTCGACCACACCGGCCTCAGCTTTGAACAGATCGCCGAGTTCTGCGGCCTGCACATTCTCGAAGTCCAGGCGATGGCCGACGATCTTGCGGGCAGCAAGTATACCGGCCGCGATCCGGTCCATGCCGGCGAGTTGACGCTTGAGGAGATCAAGCTGGGCGAGGCCGATGCCGAATATGCGCTCAAGATGCACAAGGCACCTGTCGAGGTTACCCGCACCAAGGGTCCGCGCTACACGCCGGTTTCCAAGCGGCAGGACAAGCCCGACGGGATCGCGTGGATCCTGCGCAACCACCCCGAGGTTTCGGACGCGCAGATCTCCAAGCTGATCGGCACCACCCGCAACACGATCGGCGCGATCCGTGAGCGCACGCACTGGAACATCCAGAATATCCAGCCCAAGGATCCGGTGACGCTCGGCTTGTGTTCGCAGCGCGAGCTCGACGCGGTTGTCGCCAAGGCCGCCAAGCGCGCCGGTGTAAGCGAAGAGGCTCCGGCAGCCGAAGGCGTAGTCGATGGCCGCTCGGACAAGGAAAAGCTGATCGAAGAGCTGCGCGCCGAGCGTGAGGCGAATGCGAAAGCCGCCGCTGAAGCCGCACAGGAAGCCGAAGCCGAAGCATGGCTCGCCGCCAAGCGCGCCGCCGAAGAGGCCGGCGAAGACGGTGTTGACGCTCCCGAAGGCGTCGAACCCCCGGCATTCGCCGAGGTCCAGCCTTCGGAAGAGGAAGCCGTGACCGCTCCCATGGAAGAGGAAGCTCCTGCCAAAGTGAGCGATGCAAGCGACGAAGATTCAGCCGACGCAGCGGGCGAGGACGAAACCCCCGCAAGCTGATCAGGCACGACACGAATTGAAGGGCGGTTCCGCGATTTCGGCGGCGCCGCCCTTTTTCGTTTGCGGAGCAATTGTCTCTGCCGATTGCGATCCACGTTTGGGCCGAGAATGACCTTGTGAGTGTCGCTGCGATGCGCCATGTTACTTACATGGATGTAAGCAAAACCCCCTATCACCATCCGACCCCTTGGAATGCGACCTTTGAAGACAAGTCGCTGCCGCAAATGCTCGAAGCGGCAATGGAGGCCGATCCATCTGCGCCGTTCCTGCATTTCCTTGGGCGCACCTATTCCTATGGCGACATCTATATCGAGGCGCGCCAATTCGCCGCCGGCCTGATTGCGCGCGGGATCGAACGTGGCGACCGGATCGGATTGTTCCTCCCCAATGTCCCGATCTACGCCTCGGCCTATTACGGTGCGATGATGGCGGGAGCGGTCGTGGTCAATTTCTCGCCGCTCTACTCGGTCGACGAGTTGAGCTGGCAGGTCGCCGACTCCGGGACCAAGGTGCTGGTCACGCTCGACGTGCCCGAACTTTATGAAACCGCGTACAAGGTGCTCGACGGATCGGAGCTCGAAGCGCTGGTGGTCGGCTCGCTTGCCCGGATGCTGCCATGGGCGAAGGGCACTGCGCTCAAGCTGCTCAAGCGTAGCCAGATCGCCGATGTCGGCTGGAGCGTCGATACGCTGCGGTGGGAGGGGCTGCTCAAGCCCTGGCCTGAAGGCGAGCCTACGCTCGACCGGGCCGAAGATCTCGCATTGCTGCAATATACCGGCGGCACGACCGGACGGCCCAAGGGTGCGATGCTCGGCCATTCACAGCTGTCGCAGAACGCTCAGCAGGTCGCCGCGATCAATCCCTTCGAAGACCCGAGCAAGGAAGTATTCATGGGCGCGCTGCCCTTCTTCCATGTGTTTGCGAATACCTCGCTGCTCAACCACGCAGTCGCCGCGCGCGCTTCGATCGCGATGGTCCCCCGGTTCGATGCGGGGCAGGTCCTGAAGACGATCGCAAAATATCGCACCACCGGCTTCCCCGGTGTGCCGACTATGTTTCAGGCGCTGCTCGACCATCCCAAGATCACCAAAACCGACCTGTCCTCGCTCAAGGTCTGCATTTCCGGCGGGGCCCCGATGCCGGCGCCCGTGCACGACAAGTTCGAGGACGTGACCGGGGTGCGGCTGGTCGAAGGCTATGGCCTCACGGAGAGCGCGGGCGTGGTCTCGGTCAATCCGTATGAGGGCACGCGCAAGAAGGGCACGATCGGCCAGCTGGTCGCGGGTACCGAGATCGTGCTGCTCGACAAGGAAGACCCGACGAAGCTAGCGCCCGAAGGTGAGCCCGGCGAGCTCGCGATCCACGGGCCGCAGATCATGCGCGGCTACTGGAAACGTCCCGAAACGCAGGCCGAGGTCTTCGTGACGCGCGACGGGAAAGAGTATCTGCGCACCGGTGATGTGGCCGAGATGGACGAGGACGGCTTTCTCAAAATCGTCGACCGGATCAAGGACATGATCGCGGTGGGCGGCTTTAAAGTGTTCCCGAGCGTGGTCGAGGATGCGATCCTCAAGCACGAAGCGATCAAGGAGGCGCTCGTCATCGGCGTGCCCGACGATTATCGCGGCGAGGTTCCGCGCGCTTTCGTAGTTCTTGAAGACCCCGAAGCCGATATCGGGGCCGATGCGCTGCGCGGCTGGCTCAACGACCGGATCGGCAAGCACGAACGGGTCGACAAGGTCGTGATCCGCGAGGACCTGCCCAAGACAATCATCGGCAAACTCGACCGCAAGGCGCTCAGGGCAGAGGTTCTTCCAGGCGACTAAACGAAAGCGCCGCGAACCCGGGTGCATTGGGTCGCGGCGCTCGAAGGCCCTTTCGGGCCAACCCGTCCAAGGGTGATCTGGTGATTAGTTGGCCAGCTGCATCTGCGGGCTGTTGCCATCGGTCGCCGCTGCTTGAGGCTTGGCGGGCTGCGTCTCTGCCTTTGCCGCAGCGCGGCGCGAATTGGGCGAGAAACGCCCATCGACCTGCGCGCCCTGCTCAATCGTCAACGCGTCATAGTGGACGTCGCCTTCGATCTTGGCGCTTTTGAGGATGACAAGCTCCTTGGCGGTGATCGAACCGACCACCTTGCCCGACATGCGCGCGCTGTCGGCGGTCACGCCGCCATTGATCACGCTCGATTCGCCCTGAACGAGCGATGCGCACTTGATGTCACCTTCGATGGTTCCGTCGACATGCAGGTCGACCGAGGCGCTCACGTCGCCTTTGATAGACACGTCGGATCCGATCACCGAGAAGGTGGAGTTGCCGTTTGCCATTTTGTTTCCTCGGGATTTGTTAGGGGCGGGTGCGGGGGGTCTCGGAGCGGACGGCTCCTGAGCCGCGGGCTTCTTTGAGAACATCGGGGGCTGTCTCCAAAAATGGCCGCGGGTTGACCGCGCGACCGTTCACACGAACTTCGAAATGCAGGTGGGGACCTGTACTACGTCCGGTGCTGCCAAGGCCACCCAAACGCTCGCCCGCATCGACGGACTGCCCGACTCTCACGTCAATCCGCGAAAGGTGAGCGTAACGCGTGGTCAGGCCGTTGCCGTGGTCGATCTCGACGAAGTTGCCGTAGCCGCCCTTGCGCCCGGCATAGATAACGCGACCCGTTGCAGCGGCGAGGATCGGGGAACCACGTGCCCCCTTGAAGTCGATCCCGCTGTGCATTGCGCTGCGACGGGTGAAGGGATCGCGGCGGTAGCCGAAAGCGGACGTGATGTTCTGGTTCGCTGCCGGAACCACCTGCGGCACACCGTCGAGCGCGCGTTCGAGCGCGGACATGCGCGCAAGGCTCAGGCCCAGACGCTCAAAACGCGGGTCGAGCGAGCCATCGGCCGACGTTGCCAGCAGCTCAAGCGGACCACCCATCGCCTCACGCGCATCGGCGCTGGTCACACGGGCCATCTGGAGCGGGTCGAGGTTGAGCTTGCGCAAAGCTTCTTCGGCGCGCTGCGACCGCCAGTCGGCGTAGCGGGTCATGTTTTCGACGAAGGCGAGCTGGCGCGCTTCGATCTCCGCAAGGCCGCGCGCCTGCGGGAAGAAGCGACCGACCTCTTCGATCGTGGCCGCGGTTTCCTCGGAAGAATCGGTGACGTTGGTGTCGACCGTCTGAATGTCTTCGGGCAGCATCTCGACCATTCCGTCGAGCACATCTTGGCGAACATTCAGATCGTCGACGACGCGGTCGATATTGCCGCCATAGGCATCGAGCCGCTCGCGCGCGCTGGCGACTTCGGCCTTCTCGTCCTGGAACGAGGCAAGGCTGGCTTCGGCCTGATACTTGTTGAATGCCATGACGCCCATCGAGCCGGCCCAGCCGACCGCGAGCACCGTCACGGCAGCCGCCGCGCCCATTTGCAGACGCGAGGAGATCTTGATGAAGCGGACCTGGCCTTCGGAGCGCATGAAGAACTCGCGATCCGGAAACCACGCGCGCAACTTCTCACGCCAGGAAATCTTTTGCTTATTGTCGGACAAAGCGACCCCAGAGATTTTTATGTTTTAAACCCGTCAGTCAGGACAGCTACCCAAAGGAAGTGTCGGAATCGAATCCGTTTTCATCGGTAACCGTTGAACCGAACCAATAATGCGATGAATCGTTTTATCGGACGGAACGAATCGGCCGTTAACGATGTTACCGCTCTCATTGCACTGACCGACTGGTAAATAATTGCGGAAATCGCGCGAACCGATCAACCGCCGATTCGCCGCCGACAAGCCGCGCTGACAGCGCCAACCGACGCTGCTAGAGATGGTTGGCGATGAACGAGCATTCCCCCTTTTCTCAGGCCGACAAGATGGCCGAACCGTCCGAGATCGTCCGGCATTATGCGCTCGCAGCGCGTGCCGCCCAGAGGGAATGCGCGCGGATGGAAAGTGCCAAGCGGGCGAACGCCCTACGACTTGCGGCTAGGCATCTTCGCGAGAATGCGCACGACATCCTTTCCGCCAATGCGACCGATGTCGAAGCGGCCCGCGCCAACGGTCTCTCGCCTGCCATGATCGATCGGCTGGCGCTCGACGAGGACCGGCTCGAGAGCGTGGCCTCGGCGGTTGAGGCTGTTGCAAACCTGCCCGACCCGGTGGGCGAGATCATCGACGAAACCGAGCGCCCCAACGGTCTCAAGCTGTCGCGGGTGCGCGTGCCGATCGGAACGATCGGGATCATCTATGAAAGCCGCCCCAATGTCACAGCCGATGCAGCGGCACTGTGCCTTCGTGCTGGCAATGCCGCTCTGCTTCGCGGTGGCAGCGAGGCAGCGCATTCGAACCGCGCCATCATGGCCGCCATGCAGGCCGGGCTGGTGGAAGCGGGAGTGCCGGCTGAGGCGGTCCAACTGATCCCAACGCAGGACCGCGAGGCGGTGGGTGCGATGCTGACTGCGAGCGGGCTGATCGACATGATCGTTCCACGCGGGGGCAAGAGCCTTGTGGCGAGAGTGCAAGCGGATGCTCGCGTGCCCGTGCTCGCACATCTCGACGGGATTTGTCACACATACGTCCATTCCGCCGCCGATCCGGCGATGGCGCGAGAAATCGCGCTCAACGCCAAGATGCGCCGCACCGGCATTTGCGGCGCGATGGAGACATTGCTGATCGACACCGGTTACGCGGACCCTTCGGGTCTTGTTGCGACACTGATCGACGCTGGCTGCGAGCTCCGCGGAGACGGACGCGCGCAGGCACTCGACCCCCGCATCAAGGCTGCGAGCGATGAGGACTGGGATACCGAGTATCTAAGCGCAATCCTGTCAGTTGCGATGGTCGACGGGATCGGTGAAGCGCTCGACCATATCGCTGCGCATTCCTCCTCGCACACCGATGTTATCGTGACCGATGACGACGCGGCAGCGACACGCTTTCTCACCCAGGTCGACAGCGCGATCGTGATGCACAATGCTTCTTCGCAATTCGCTGATGGAGGCGAGTTCGGGTTGGGCGCGGAGATCGGCATTGCCACCGGGCGGCTCCACGCGCGCGGGCCGGTCGCGCTCGAAGGGCTGACGACCTACAAATGGCTGGTGCGTGGCACCGGACAGGCGCGTCCTTGAAGCGGGGGGCCTGATGCGAACCGGCCTTTTGGGGGGCAGCTTCAATCCTGCGCATGGCGGGCACCGGCGGATAACTCTGTTCGCCATGGAAGCCCTGGGGCTCGACGAGGTCTGGTGGCTGGTTTCGCCCGGCAACCCCCTGAAAACCAGAAAAGGCATGGCACCGCTCGCCGCGCGGTTGAGCTCGGCCAAGGCGCAGGCGCGGCGTGCGCGGATCGTGCCTACTGCGATCGAACAGGAGCTTGGCACGCGCTACACTGTGGATAGTTTGCGCGCGCTCCAGCACCGCTTTCCTAAGCGCGACTTCGTGTGGCTGATGGGGTCCGACAACCTTGCGCAATTCCATCGCTGGAAGGATTGGCGCGGAATCGCGCGGACCATGCCGATTGCAGTCATCGCGCGGCCCGGTTATAACGATCAGGCTATGACGAGCCCTGCCATGGCCTGGCTCAGGCGCTACTCGGTGTCTGCCGCTAGTTTTGCAAGAAACGGGCAATGGAGCGCACCGACACTGGTTTTCATGTCATTCGATCCGGACACTCGCTCGGCCACGGCAATCCGTCGCGCCGATGCCGATTGGGCGGACCGCTATGAAGGTGTTTCGGTTCGAGATCCGCTGACTTTCCGCCAGATCGGCCAAGAGGAGGAGGCATGAAGCGCGCCAGCGTTTCGGCTCTCAACCTTGCGGATCGCGAAGCGGTCACCCACCTTTGCCCATCAATCCGGAGAACCGAAACCGCCTATGACACAGGCACATACTGCTGCTGCAGTTCCACTGAAAGCTGTTCCAACCATGGCTATTGACCCGAAAGATCCCGACGCCCTGCACGAGCTGGTGATGACTCAGCTCGACGACGATCAGGCGCAGGAGATCGTCTCGATCCCGCTTGAGGGGAAGAGCTCGGTGGCCGATCACATGGTGGTCGCCAGCGGCCGTTCGACGCGCCAGGTCGCCTCGATCGCACAAAAGCTCGCCGAGAAGGTCAAGCAGGCCGGCTTCGGCCCGGTCCGCATCGAAGGCCTGCCCCAAGCCGATTGGGTGCTGATCGATGCCGGCGACGTGGTCGTCCACCTTTTCCGCCCCGAAGTGCGCAGCTTCTACAACCTTGAAAGGATGTGGAGCTTCGAAGGCGGCGAAAAAGCGGCGTCTTAGTTTGTGATCGCCCGTCCGGGCGATCATCCTCGCTAGACGTCCTTCGCCTCGCTACGGACCCGCCGCGGGCCGCGCGGTCGCGCTCTGATTGCCGTGACCACGAGCTTGGCGAAGCGGCGCACGAGAAAAGACGGGATACATACTATTCTCCTCCACGTCATCGCTCGCGGTAAGATCGCCCGTTCACCGGAGGCCGAACTCGTTGCGCGATACGAGAAACGGATCACCTGGCCCGTCAAACTGACCGAGCTTCCCGAGACAGGAGGCAAAACCCCCGAGCCTCAGACCCCCTACAAGACAGTCCTGCTCGACGAACGCGGCAAGGCGATCTCGTCGGAAAAACTCGCCACCACGCTTGAGCGATGGCGCGATGACGGGATGCGCGAAACGCGCTTTGTGCTTGGCGCGGCGGACGGGCATAGCGAGGCCGAGCGCGACGGTGCCGACTTGCTGCTTGCCTTTGGACCGGCGACATGGCCGCACCTGCTGGCGCGCGCGATGTTGATGGAACAGCTCTATCGCGCAACGAGCATCCTTGCGGGGCATCCCTATCATCGGGCAGGATGATCGCCTGATGAAGCGCGCCCTCTCCTTTGGCATCCCGGCCAGCGCCCTGTGCGCCGCGCTCGCCTTGAGCGTGCCGGCGAGTTTCGCGCAGCGCGATGTCGCTTTGCTTGAGCCTGAGGAAGCGCAGGCGGAACTCACCCGCGCCACACGCGAGAGCCAACGCGCCGAAGCCCGTGCCGAACGCCTCGCGCGCGAGGCTGAGGAAGCATCCGAGGCCGCCGACAAGACCGCGCGCGAAGCCGCCGCGCTTGCCGCTGAAATCCAGGCTGCTGAGGCAGACATCGTGGTTGCGCGTGCGCGCTATTCGCTCGCCCAAGCCGACCGGGCGCGGCTCGCAGCCCGGCTCGCCGATCGGCGACAACCGCTGGTCAGGCTTACAGGCGCCCTCCAGACCACGGCTCGCCGTCCGCTGGCGCTCTCGGCATTGCAGCCCGGTTCACTCAAAGACCTCGTCTATGTCCGCGCCGTGCTCGACAGTGCGGTGCCCGAGATCGAGCGCCGCACCGCCAGTTTGCGCAGCGAGCTGGAAGAAGGCGAACGGCTTGAACGCCGTGCTGCTCGCGAACTTGAGAACCTGCGCATTGGCGAAGAAGAATTGCAGTCGCGCCGCGCTCGGCTCTCGGAGCTGGAAACCCGCCAGCGGCTCGCATCGCGCGAGGCTCGGGTCGACGCGGCGCGCGAAGGCGAACGTGCTCTCGCGCTGGCCGAGGAAGCGCGCGATCTCGATGGCCTGATCGTCTCGATCGGGGAGGCTGCCGAACTGCGCCGCGAGCTCGCCGCGCTTCCCGGCCCGATAATGCGCCCCGCCGACATTTCTGCCGTGCCCGAGAACATGACCGCTTCGCAGCCCAGACCGACGCCTTCGAGCACCGGTCCACGCACATTCCAACTGCCCGTACAAGGCCGCACTCTCGCCGGCTTCGGCGAACTACGCGACAGCGGATTGCGCTCGACCAGCCTCGCGCTTGCCACGGCGCCCGGTGCGCAGGTCGTCGCCCCCGGATCGGGCCGCGTGGCCTTTGCCGGCCCCTATCGAGGGTTTGGCCGGATCATCATTATTGAGCATGACGGCGGCTGGACCAGCCTCATCACCGGACTTGCGCGTACGCAGGCGCGCGTTGGAGATGCAGTCATCGCCGGTGCGCCTCTCGGCGTGACAGGGAGGGATGAGGCCAATGTAACCTTCGAGTTGAGGCGCGATGGTGAGCCGGTCAACCCGCTCAATTTCTTGCGTTAATCGTGCTTTCGACAGAGCCGCCCACAGTCTTGAAAAGCTAATACAACCGCCCTTAACTGCCCCGCTAAGGGACGCGGTGGCAGATCGAGAACGTCACTCGTCGATGTTATCTGGCGTTCAGGTGGTAATCCTTATACCAATATGTCGTTGAAAGGAGCCTTGTTGGTCTCATGAAATTTGCCGGTCTTCTCCGCAGCGCCGCGCTGGTTACCGCCGTCGCAATCATTCCCGCCACCACCGCCACCATGGCGCAGGTCGATGGTCGCGCAGGCCCCGAACTCGCGAAAATCTACACGATCATGCAGCAGGTGCAGGCGAACTACGTCGAACCGGTCGAGGATGAAGTGCTCATCCGCGGCGCGATCGACGGGATGCTTTCGGCACTCGACCCGCATAGCGGCTATCTCGACGGCAGCGATCTCCAGCGGCTCAACACCATGATCGACGGCAATTATTCCGGCCTCGGCCTCTCGGTCATCATGGAAGATGGCGCGGTAAAGGTGATCTCGCCGTTCAAGGGCAGCCCGGCCGACCAGCAAGGGATCAAGGCGGGCGATTACATCACCCACCTCAATGGCGACCTCATCTATGGCGGCGACCTCGATGACGCGGTTGCTCGGATGCGCGGTAAGGCCGGCACGTCGATCCGGCTGACGATTTTCCGCCCCGGCCGCGATCAGCCGTTCGAAGTCGAAGTGACGCGCGGTGTGATCGAGCTCGAGCCTGTCACCCACACGCTCCAAACGGGCAATATCGGGGTGATTTCGGTCAATGAATTCTCCGCCGATGTCGGCGCCGACGTTTACCGTGCCTGGCAAGCATTGCAGGAAGAGGCGACCGGGCGGATGAATGGCCTGATCCTCGATCTGCGCTCGAACCCGGGCGGCTCGCTTGATGAAGCGGTGGCGCTGTCCGACCTGTTTCTCGACGAAGGCCGGATCGTCTCGCAGCGCGGACGCGCTCGCGGCGAAACGCTGCTCTACGATGCCGAGACGGTGTTCCGCGGCGACATGGCCGAGGGTGTTCCGATCATCGTACTGATCGATGCGGGCTCCGCTTCGGCTTCCGAAATCGTCGCCGGTGCGCTGCAGGATCACCGCCGCGCGCTGGTCATGGGTCAGCGCAGCTTCGGCAAGGGCTCGGTTCAGTCGCTGCTTCCGCTCAGCCGCGATACCGCGCTGAAGCTGACGACCGCGCGCTATTACACGCCGTCGGGCAAGTCGGTTCAGGAAGGCGGGATCAGCCCCGATATCCGCGTGCCGCAGCTGTCCGATCCCGACTATGCGCTGCGTGAACGGTTCCAGACGCGCGAGAGCGATCTGCGCGGCCACCTCATCAACGAGCTCGGCATCGACGACGAGGAAATGGAAGACGACACCATCGCCGATCCGCGCTTCCAACAGACCAGCGAACAGCTTGAGGAGCAGGGGATCGAGGACTTCCAGCTGCACTACGCGCTCGAAACGCTGCGTCGGACGACTGCAAGTTCGGTTGCGCTTCGCCGCTAGTTTTCTGGCGAACCAGTTCCTAGATAGCGTCGCATGAACGGTATCCAACAAGCGCGCGTGCTGGCGCTGGCGATCCCTGGCGGATTACTGGCGGGCGCGTATGTGTCGCAATATGTCTTCGGTCTGTTCCCATGCGAGATGTGCTGGTGGCAGCGTTGGCCGCACTTTGCTGCGCTGCTGTTTGCAGGGCTTTCCTATTTGATCGCGCCGGCGCGGGTCTGGGTCGCGCTCGCGGGGCTTGCGATCATCACTTCGGGCCTGATCGGCGGCTTTCATGCAGGCGTCGAATATGGCTGGTGGGAAGGCATTACCGGCTGTTCGACGATGCCGTCCTCGATCGACGTGATGGACGTCAACGCCGCTCCAATCGTGCGCTGCGATGTCGCGCCTTGGGACTTGTTTGGCATCAGTCTCGCCGGGTGGAATTTCCTCATCTCGGTGATCGGCGGCGTGAGCGTCATCGCGCTTGCCGCGTTTCGAAAATAGGAGCAGTAGGGCGCGATGAAGAAGCAGGAACTCGAACGCATGATCCGCGTCGACCAGGCCGGTGAATTCGGCGCGACGCGGATCTACGAAGGCCAGCTTGCCGTGATGGGCGATCGCGGGCCGCACTCGGCGGAGATCCGCCACATGGCCGAACAGGAAGAAGGTCACCGCGAGCGTTTCGACGCGCTTATGGCCGAGCGCCGCGTGCGCCCGACCGCGTTGCAGCCATTCTGGTCGGCAGCCGGCTATGCGCTCGGTGCAGGGACCGCGCTGCTCGGGCCCGAGGCTGCGATGGCCTGCACCGCCGCGATCGAGGAAGAGATCGACAACCACTATTCCGAACAGCTCGACCGGCTGGCCGAAGAGAATTCGGACCCCGAGCTATCCGAGATGATCGAGGAATTTCGCGAGGACGAGCGCGCCCACCGCGACGCCGCGCTTGCGCACGGAGCGGAGAAAGCGCCGGCCTATCCCTTGCTCTCGGGCGCGATCCGTCTCGGCTGCCGCATCGCGATCAAGGTTAGCGAGCGGGTATAGCTGATTTCGGAACTTCACAGGCGGTTCAGCCGCTAGTGTGGTAAGACATCTGAACGCATTTGCTCTTCATCGAGGCACGACCATGATCAAAGCACCGCATCTTCTAATCGCAGCACCTCTGGCTGCGCTCGCCTTTGCCAGCCCAGCCGCCGCACAGGACAAGGCCGGCGACCGGGTCAACATGGTCATCGCCTATGACGAGAGCGAATGCCCTCAGCCCACGGTCGAGGACGAAATCGTAATCTGCCAGATCGTGGTCGAAGCCGATCGCTATCGCATCCCCTCGAACCTGCGCCAGAGCGATTCGCCGGAAAACCGGACGCTGAACCAGCGCTTCGAGGAAATCCGCTATATCGGCGAGTTCGGCACAATGAGCTGCAGCCCGGCGGGCGCGGGCGGCTTTACCGGCTGCACGCAGCAACTCATCGATCGCGCCTATGCCGAGCGTTCGGAAAGCGAGAATATCCGCTTCAGCCAGCTGATCGAGCAGGCGCGGCAGGAGCGGCTCTCGACCATCGATGAAGATGCCGCCGCCGAACAGGAGCGGGTCGAACAGATCGAGCGCGAATATCTCGAGCGGCTTGAGCGGGAGCGCGATGCTCCGCTGCCGGGCGAAGAGGAACTGCCAGCGACGGTGACGCCGTCCTCCGACTAAGCGCGGGCGCCCGACTCAGACTCCGTAATATTCCCGGTACCACGCGACGAATTCGCGGATGCCCTCGCGCACGCCAGTCTGCGGGGTGTAGCCGGTGAGCTCCTGCAGCAAAGTCGCGTCGGCCCAGGTGGCGGGCACGTCGCCTTTCTGCATCTCCATGTAGTTGCGCTTTGCCTCGCGACCGCACTCGCTCTCGATCGCGTCGACGAAGTCGGTGAGCTTCACCTTGTCCGAATTGCCGATATTGACCACGCGCCACGGGGCGGCGGGGGAGAGCGAGTCCCATGAGGGGATCTGCCCCGGCTTGTCCGGGCGCACTGGCGGCTTGTCGATCAACAGGCGGATGCCGCGCACCAGATCGGTGACGTAGGTGAAGTCACGATACATTTTCCCCTGATTGTATATGTCGATCGACTCGCCTTCGAGGATGCCGCGCGTGAACTTGAACAGCGCCATGTCGGGCCGCCCCCACGGGCCGTAGACGGTGAAGAAGCGGAACATAGTCGTCGGCAGGTTCCACAGATGGGCATAGCTGTGCCCCATTGCCTCGTTCGCCTTCTTGGTCGCGGCATAGAGGGTGAGCGGAGTGTCGGTCTTCTGGCTCTCCGAAAACGGCATGTCCTCGTTCGCACCATAGACCGAGCTGGTCGAAGCCATCAGCAGGTGATCGACGCCGAGCTCGCGCGCGCATTCCATCACGTTGAAGCTGCCGGTGAGGTTCGCATCGACATAGGCGCGCGGATTCTCGAGACTGTAGCGTACCCCTGCCTGCGCGGCGAGGTGAATGATCACGTCGGGCTGCGCTTCTTGTGCGAGTGCGCGAAGCTTGTCGAAATCCTCCAGCATTCCGATCTCGAAGGAGAAGTTAGGGTGTTCGGCGAGCATTGCATGGCGACGCTCCTTGAGCGCGACATCGTAGTAGTCGGTCAGCCCGTCATAGCCGACCACGCGAAACCCCTCGTCGAGCAGCAGCTTTGCGAGGTGATAGCCGATGAACCCGGCCGAGCCGGTGATGAGAACGGTGCGCATGGCGCTCTTATGGGACGAGCGCGCGGGGCCGTCGACCCCCGCCGCGTCAGGCGTTCACATCGGCCAGATCGGGCATGCGGGTTCCGGCGTCGATTGCGCGATCGCTCTCACCAACGACCGAGCGGAAATAGGCAATCGTCCGGTCGAGTCCCTGGTCGAGCGCTACTTGCGGCTGCCAGCCCAGTTCGCGCTTGGCGAGCGAAATGTCGGGCTTGCGCTGTAGCGGGTCGTCCTGCGGCAGCGGCATCTCGATCAGTTTCGAACGTCCGCCGACTTTAGCCAGCACCGCTTCGGCAAGCTGGCGGATTGTGAATTCGACCGGATTGCCGAGATTGACCGGACCTTGCAGATCGGGCCCGCTTTCCATCAGGCGGATGAAGCCTTCGACAAGATCCTCGACATAACAAAAGCTGCGCGTCTGCGAGCCGTCGCCATAGATCGTGATGTCCTCTCCGCGCAGCGCTTGCACGATGAAGTTGGAAACCACGTGTCCGTCCGATGCGTGCATGCGCGGACCGTAGGTGTTGAAGATCCGGGCGACCTTGATGTCGAGCCCATGCTGGCGGTGATAATCGAAGAATAGCGTCTCCGCACAGCGTTTGCCCTCGTCATAGCAGGAGCGTGGGCCGATCGGGTTGACGTTGCCCCAATATTGCTCGGGTTGGGGGTGGATCGAGGGATCGCCATAGACCTCGCTGGTCGAGGCCTGGAAGATCGGCACCCGCAGCCGCTTCGCAAGGCCGAGCATGTTGATCGCGCCGTGTACGCTCGTCTTGGTCGTCTGGACCGGATCGTGCTGGTAGTGGATCGGCGAGGCGGGGCAGGCGAGGTTCCAGATCTCGTCAACCTCGACGAACAGCGGAAAGCATACGTCGTGGCGCATAAATTCGAACCGCGGATTGTCTGCTAGGTGATCGACATTGCTCTTGTCGCCGGTGAACAGGTTGTCGACGCACAACACCTCGTCCCCGCGTGCGAGCAAGCGATCGATCAGGTGCGAGCCGAGGAATCCGGCGCCCCCGGTGACTAGAGTGCGCTTCCGACCATAGGACCTGCTTTTCACGATATGCGCCACGCTGTTGCCTTTCGAATGGGTGCGGAACAGGCATCAGGCATGCGGGGGCTGGCTCTGCGGGCCAAGGCGAAGTCGCGCCAGTCCGGAGCGAACCCGCGCCGACCCTTGCGCAAATTCGCTCAGAATTGGTGGTATTTGCGCAGGGCGCGCGCGGCGTATTGCGCAAAGTACCAGCAGCTCGCCAGTGGCCCCAGCTTCTCGACATTGCGATAGGCGAGCCAGACTTGCCGCGCGCTGTTGCGCTTGTCCCGGCTGACCGAGGCCTGCATCACGCGGTAGCGCATCAGGTCCTCGTCAAGCCCGACCGCCACGCCGCCGTCCTTCAAAAGGCTTGTAGGCTGCGGCGTGGAAAATCGTGTCGGGCGTGAACTCGGCAAAGAGCCGCGCAACGGCCTCGCGGTTGGACACGTCGACGAGCCGCTGGTGGAGGCGTGGGCGGAGCGCCTTGGGCACGCCTGCGAGCGCCGTCTCCAGCTCGCGCCCGATCTCGAACAGTGCAAATTCGTTGGCGTCGACCAGCACCAGTTCGGAGGGCGCTTGCCCGATCACCTGGCGGCAGATCTCGCTCCCGATCGACCCGCCTGCGCCGGTCACCATGACGAGTTTGCCGGCTATGGGCCGCGCGAGCAGGTCGCCGTGTTCAGGCACCGCAGCGCGGCCGAGCAAGTCTTCGACCTCGATCGGGCGCAAAACGTCTGCGTTGATACGGCCTTCGACGAGCGCGCGCATCGGCGGCAGGGTCTGGACGTTGACTGGCACGTTCTCGAGCGCGGCAAGGATCGCCTTGCGCCGCGCAAAGCCGATCTGCGTCATCGCCAGCATCACGTCCGTGATCCCACGCCGGTCGACCAGATCGGCGATCTGGCTCCCTCGATAGATGCGCTTGCCGTCGAGCAGGCGTCCCCACTTGGCGTGATCGTCATCTACGAAGCCAATGACGCGCATTCCGCGCTCGATCGCGAGCGCGTCAGCGAGCCGTTGCCCGGTTGCGCCCGCGCCGTAGATCAGCACCTGCTTGCGCGGATCGCTCCCATCGCGGGCGCTGAACAGGTCGACCAGCACATAGCGTCCGACAATGCGCGAAAGCATGAGCGCGGCGAGGAAGAGCAGCGGCGCGATAAGCGCCAGAGTGCGAGGGATCCCGTCCTGTGGGAAGCCAACAAAGACGATGGCGAGCGGGGGCACGATGAGCGCAACCGCGACCGCCAGCCCGACGATTGCTCCGCGCCCTGAGAAGCGGAAGATCGCGCTGTAGACTCCGCGCAGGACCGCGATCGGAAACCACAGTGCGAGCATCACGCATGCGAAAAGCGCGGTGCTCTCAAGTGGCACCGTGATCTCGCCAAGCCGCAGCGACAGCGCGACGCGCACCGCGAGCAGGCCTAGAAAGGCATCGCCGCACATGACCGCAAGCCGCTTGACCCCGCGCGGCCACCGAGTGCTGCGCGCAGCGATATCGAGCGTCCGGTCGAGCAGGTTGTCGATCAGACGCTCGGGCGCGGTGGGGAGCGGATTAGTGTGCAATGCTCTCAGCCCGGAACACCCTCGCGATGGTGAGAGCGAGAATGCGGCAGTCGAAGGCGAGGCTGCGCGCGCGCGAATATTCGGCATCGAGCGCCACTTTCTCATCGAGCGAAAGCTCGTCGCGGCCATTGACCTGCGCCCAGCCCGTGATGCCGGGGGTAAGCGCGTAGCTGCCAGTCTGGCGGCGCATTTCGATGAGGTCGGTCTGGTTGAACAGCGCAGGCCGCGGGCCGACGAGACTCATGTCTCCGACCAGCACGCTCCACAGCTGTGGCAGCTCATCGAGGCTGGAGCGGCGCAGGAGCGAGCCGACAGGGGTGAGCAGGTCGTCCGAATTGGTCAGCAAATGGGTCGCCACTTGCGGCGCATCGACGCGCATCGTGCGAAACTTGGGCATCTGAAACAGCGCGCCGTCGCGCCCGAAACGCTGCGACCAGAACAGCGCGGGTCCGGGCGAGGTGAGCCGCACGAGCAACGCCACCAGCGCCATCACCGGGGCAAGCGCGAGGAGCGCGCCTGCGCTGATCGCGATGTCGATTGCCCGTTTCACGCTTCTCCCGCCTCCTTGCAGTCACGCAAGAGGCGCGAGCGGCGTCACTCGGGTTCGAGTGTCAGGCGCAGCGCCTCATCCATGGTCCAGCGCGGTTGCCAGCCCGTTTCAGCCACGAACCGGCTCCCGTCGAATGCGGCAGTTCCAAGCAGGCTGGAGGCGCGATCACCAAGGGCGATTTGCGCCGGAATGCGGGTAATCGCGGAGGGCCAGCTCCAAGCGCGGTCGCCGTAGCCGAAACCTTCGAGCAACTTGCGGTAGAGGTCCGCGGTAGAGAGCGGCTGGCTGTCGGTGACGATAAACGCTCCGCTTTGGACCAAATTGACAGCGGCAAGTGAGGCTTCGGCAATGTTTCCAACGAACGCAAAGCTGCGGGTGTTGCGAATCGCGCCGACGGGAAGCGGCATTCCGAGCCGTGCTGCGCGCATCAGCATGGCGAACCACGCTCCTACGCCGGGGCCGAAGATCGCGGGCGGGCGGAGCGAGACAACCGTGAACTCATCAGTCGCAAGGTCGGCGAGCGCGCGGTCGGCCTCGAGCTTGCTCTTGCCATAAGCCGAAGTGGGTGAGGGTGGCGTTGCATCGTCGATGATCGAACCATCGGGAGTGGTGCTGGCAATCGCGGCGACCGAGCTCACCTGCACGAAGCTCCGCACTCCGGCCTCGCGGGCTCGCTTGGCCAGTGCGACCGGCATGGCGACATTGGCGGCGTGATAGGCGCGGGCAGCCTCGTCTGGAGCCTCGGCCTTGGTCACATGCACCCGCGCGGCGCAATTGATGACCGCGTCGACGCGCGCAAGGTCGGGGACGAAATCCCCGGCGGCCATGTCGCCGGTCGCGACGCTTCGGTCAGCGCCTTCGATCTCCTCGCCTGTGCGGCTGGCGGCGATCATGGTGTGACCGGCCTCAGCCCCGCTTGCGATCACCGCGCGCCCGAGAAACCCAGCCGCTCCGGTGACGAGAATGCGCATGGATTTTCGACGACCCGCTCGGGCTCAGACGGTCGAGATATCGGGCGCGTCGACCTGTTTCATGCCGACGGTGTGATAGCCCGAATCGACATGGTGTACCTCGCCCGTGACCCCGGAGGAGAGGTCGGAGAGCAGGTAAAGCCCCGCACCGCCGACATCTTCGAGCGTGGTCGTGCGGCGTAGCGGCGCGTTTAGCTCGTTCCACTTGAGGATGTAGCGGAAGTCGCCGATCCCGCTCGCCGCCAGCGTCTTTACCGGCCCTGCGCTGATTGCGTTGATGCGGATATTGTCCGGGCCAAGGTCGTTGGCGAGATAGCGCACGCTGGTTTCCAGCGCGGCCTTGGCAACGCCCATCACGTTGTAGTGCGGCATCACCTTTTCCGCGCCGTAATATGTCAGCGTCAGGATCGAGCCTCCGCCGGTCCCGTCCTCTTGCTTGGGCGGCATCATCGCCGCCGCGCGTTTCGCCACCGCGACCAGCGAATAGGCCGAGATGTTCATTGTCATCAGGAAGTTGTCGAGGCTGGTGTCGAGATACTTGCCGCGCAACTCGCTCTTGTCGGAAAAACCGATCGCGTGGACCACGAAGTCGATCGTTCCCCAGCGCTCTTTCAGAGCATCGAAACAGGCATCGAGCGATTCCATGTCCGACACGTCGCAAGGAATGGTGAAGTCGCTTCCCAGCTGCTCGGCCAAGGGCTTCACGCGCTTCGCCAGTGCCTCGCCCTGATAGGAAAAGGCGAGGCTAGCCCCGTGATCGGCCAGCTGCTTCGCGATGCCCCATGCGAGCGACTTGTCATTGGCAAGCCCCATGATGAGGCCGCGTTTGCCTTCCATAAGCCGGGTCATTCACACCACTCCTTCAATTATTGCTCTCCTAGGCCCGATCCGATCTGCGACCCCGCATCGGGCATACCCGCATCCTCGGGCACGAGCGAGGGGTCTTTCTCAGGCTCGGCCAAAGCCGCGTTCAACTCCGCCCCGATAACGAGGCCGAGCCCAACGAGCCAGAAAAAGAACAGCGCGATGATGATCCCAGCCATGCTTCCATAGGTGAGATCATAGGCGAAAAAGCGCCGCAAGATCACCGGCATGATGGTTGTGACGCCGAGCCACCACAGCCCGGTGAACAGCGCGCCGGGCCATTTGGGATATTTTCGGCTGCGATACTCGGACGGCGTGAGGGTGAAGAAGACGAGGTAGAGCGAAAGCAACAGGCCCAGCGCGGGGATGATGCGCGAGATCCTGAGCGTGTCGATCACCCCTTCGAGTTGCGGCATCGAGCCGAGGATCACCTGCTGCGCGGTGCCGATCGCGAAGGTCGCGAATAGCGAAACCATCAAGAGGATCACCGCGCCGAGGATCAGACCCGCAGACGCCAGCCGGTATTTCCAGAACGCGTGGATCGGCTGGGTACCATAGGCGCGGCGCAGGATGTCGCGGATAGTCTCGATCAGGCTGGAGACGGTCCACAGCGCGATCGCCGCACCCAACCACAACAGCCAGCCGTCGCGGGCATAGACGATCTCTTCGGCAACAGGGCCGAGCGCGCTCGCCACGGTGGGCGGCATGGCGACAAGGACCGTGGTGACAAGTTCGAGCGCCTGATCGCGCCCGCCGAACAGCTCGAACAGCGCCGCGCCGAGAATGAAGAACGGGAAGATCGCGAACATGGCGAGATAGGCAAGGTTGCCGGCGTGGATGAAGCCATCCTGCCAGGTGCCCACAACTGTCCGGCGCACCACTTCGTAAGCGCGCGTCCCGGGCCCGACCCGGTGGCGCACCTTGCCATAGAGACCGGGCGCGGCTTGCGGGCGAGCCGTTTCATCGCCGCTCCATTCCTCGCCTGCAAAATAGGTCGCGCGTTCGTGTGCGCGGATACGGCGGGCTTCGGGAGAGAGCGAGCGGATCGCCATGCCGCTATGAGCGGCGGTTCCGGGAGGGTGCGGGTTGGTGCGCTCGACCAATTATCTGCGCCTAGAGCCCGAACTTTTCGCGCGGTTTGGCCGGGTCTTTCCAGTCGCCCAGCTTCTCTTTCAGTGCGTCCAGATCCTCTGGCATCTGGATTTCGAGCGTCACCAACTGATCGCCGCGAGCGGGCTTTCCATCCTTGGTCTTGCCCGATTTCTTGGTCCAGCCTTTGCCAGACAGGCGCATGACCGTGCCGCCATTGGCGCCGGGCTTGAGCGTGAGCATGACCGGGCCATCGACCGTGGGGCATTTGACCTTGCCGCCATTCACCGCCTCGTCGAGCGTTATCGGCAGGTCCATGCGGATATGGTCGCCGTCGCGGCGGAAGAAGGGGTGGGGGGTGACTTCGACCATCACGATTCCGTCGCCATTGCCGCCCGGACCGGGGTGGCCCTTGTCCTTGAGGCGCATCTGCGTGCCGTCTTCAACCCCGGCGGGCAGTTTCAGGCTGATCGCCTTGCCGTCGGCGAGCGTGATGCGCTGGTCGCGCCCCGCAGCCGCGTCGACAAACGGGACCGCGAGGCGGTACTGGATGTCCTTGCCGCGCTTCTTGGGCGGAGGCGGGGGACGCGTTCCGAAGCCGCGCCGTGGAGGCGGCTCCGCGGGGCGCGCGCGGTTTCCGAACAGACCTTCGAACAGGTCGCCCAGATCCATATCATCGGCACCGAACCCGCCAAACTCCTCGTCGCGAAAGCCGCCGGGACCGCCGGGGCGAGGGCCCGCGCCAAAGCCGCGTCCGAACCCGCGCGGGCGGCCTCCCATTCCGCCGTTCATGCCGGCGAACGGGTTCAGGGGATTGCCCTCGGCATCGATCTCGCCGCGGTCGAACTGGGCGCGCTTGTCCTTGTCCGAAAGCAGATCGTAGGCGCGCGTCGCGTCCGAGAACTTCTCGGCTGCCTTGGGGTTGTCCTTGTTCTTGTCAGGGTGCAGCTCCTTGGCGAGTTTGCGATAGGCGCTCTTGATTTCCTTCTCGGAAGCGGTGCGCGCTACGCCAAGTGTGCGATAGGGGTCGGCCATGGTGTGTGTTAGCTAGGTGAGACAGGGGCGGGGTGCAAGGAAGCGATGCATATATTGCAAACTGTGCGCTTTCCTACCCGGTTCCACGTGCCATATTAAAACCTTATGAAAGTAGGAATGGCGAGATTGGCGACGGATGAGAGCGGGAGGCGTGACGCTTGCGAAACTTTGCCCCCTGAACCGTGTTCCAAGCGTTCCATCCTGTAGGAAACCCCTTTCTCGATAAGAGGCAATCGATGAGCCAATCCGACCAACTCGACGACACCCAGCTGGCCGACAGCGTGCTTCCCGCAGATGCCGATCCCTTCGCACTGTTCGATGAATGGCTCGCGCTCGCCAAGGAGAGCGAGCCAAACGATCCCAACGCCATGGCGCTCGCCACCGCGACACCGGACGGGCGACCGTCGGTGCGAATGGTGCTGCTCAAGGGACACGGCGCGGAGGAGGGCGGGTTCACCTTCTTCACCAACGCTGAAAGTCGCAAGGGCGAGGAGATCCGCGCCAACGCCCGCGCCAGCCTGCTGTTCCATTGGAAGAGCCAGCGCCGCCAGATCCGGATCGAAGGCCCGCTCACCGAGGTCTCGCCCGAGAGGGCCGACGCCTACTTCCACTCGCGCGCTTATGTCAGCCAGGTCGGCAGCGCGGCGAGCGACCAGTCGCGCCCGCTGGCTGAGCGGCAGGACTACATCGATCGCGTGCAGGAGGTGTGGGGCGCGCACGAGCAGGAGGGCGAAGTGCCGCGGCCTGCGCATTGGACAGGTTTCACTTGTCGCCCTGAAAGGATTGAGTTCTGGATGGACCGCGCAAACCGGCTACATGATCGCCGCCTGTTCACCCTGGAGGGTGCGGGCGACGCTCTGCGCTGGACCAGCACGCTCCTCTATCCGTGAGGCCAATCCGATGACCAAAGCGATCCCCTACTGGCACGTCGATGCCTTCAGCGCGAAGCCGTTCGGCGGCAATCAGGCGGCGGTGATGGTGCTCGACGAATGGCTGCCCGAAGAGACGCTGGTTGCGATCGGGGCCGAGAACCTCTTTGCCGAAACCGCCTTCGTGGTGAAGGATCAGACCGGCGAGGCAGACTGGGAGCTGCGCTGGTGCACACCGACCTACGAGATCGGGTTGTGCGGCCATGCGACGCTGGCGAGCGGACACGTGCTGCTTGAACGGGACGGGGGCGAACGCGTCACCTTCCGCACCCGCAAGTCTGGCGTGCTCGAAGTCCGGCGACACGCAGATGGCTATGAGCTCGCCCTGCCCGCCATCGAGACCGCGCCTGCACCCTATCCCGATGCGGTCGCGCTGCTCGGCGCCGAACCGATTGAGGTGTGGCGCAACGAGGATCGCTACAACGTATTCCTCTACGAGAACGAAGCCGCCGTGCGCGCGCTCGATCCCGACATTCGCGGTCTTGGCAGGCTCGGCACCGACCAGTTCATCTGCACCGCTCCGGGCACCGATACTGACATCGTCAGCCGCGTCTTCGTGCCGGGCGGCGGGGTGGACGAGGACAGCGTGACCGGCTCGGCGCATGCCGTGCTGACCTCATACTGGGCCAAGCGGCTGGGGCGCGATGCCTTCACCGCGCACCAGGCGAGCCAGCGCGGCGGCGATCTGGCGCTGCGGCTCGAGGGGGACCGCGCATGGCTTGGCGGGCCGTGCGTTACGGTGGTTGAGGGGCGGTTCTACGTCTGAGGACCGCTTTCCTGCGTCTTACAGTTCGGGATAAAGCGCAAGCACGTCAGCTGCCTGCTGCAACATCAACTCGCGTTGCTCGCCATCCGAATGGCCGAGGCGGACCATGACGACGCGCTGGTCGGGCGAGATGATGACGTACTGCCCCATGTGCCCGATCATCGCGTAGAGGCTCTGAGGCGCACGGTCGGGGAAGAGTGGGTGCCGGCCTTCGAGGTCAGGCTCGGGACGGTTGAGCCAGGTCTGGTAGCCGTAGAGCTCGGTGTTCGGCGACGGTGTCACCATCGCTTCGACCCAGCGCTTGGGCACCAGCTGCTCGCCACCCGGCGCGACCCCGCCCTGGCGCAGGAACTCGCCGAAACGCGCATAGTCCATCGCGCTCGCGTGCATCAGGCTTCCGCCGATCATCGTGCCCGATGCGTCGAACTCGGGAACCATCGAGGTCATGCCGAGCGGATCGAACAACCGCTCATCGAGGTAGTCGGCAACCGCGCGGCGCCGTGCTTCGGGGTCGGTCGATGAGGTCAGCGCGCTCGCGGCGATGTCGGCGAGGATGACGGTGGTGTTGGAGGAATACTCGAACTGCTCACCCGGCTCGGCCTCGAGCGGCTGCTCCTTCGCCCACTTGGCCATGTCGTCGCGCCCATCGAGGAAGAGCATGCGCACCTCGCTCGACTCGTAGGGCGGATCGCCCGCCTCGGTGTGGCGCAGACCGGCGCGCATCTGGAGCAGGTGGCGTAAAGTGATGTCAGCGCGCGGATCGCCGCTCCGCTGCCACAGCGGAACCGGCGCGGGCGCATCGACGCTCAGCAATCCGTCTGCGACGAGCATGCCTATCAGCACAGCGGTAACGGTCTTGGCCATCGACCAGCTCACATGGCGCGTCTCCGCCTCGTAGCCCGGCGCATAGCGTTCAGCGGCGACCTTGCCGTCGAACAGAACGACAACCGCGCGCGTTTCGCCCAGTCCTTCGCCGATGAACAGGTCGTCGACCTCGCGCGCAAGCTGATCGCGCGGCGCGCCTGCATCCTCAGAAACCGAGAGCAACGCCTCTTCGGAAAGCGGGGGCGGTTCGGTCGACGGGGCGGGCCCGCACGAGATGAGCACTGGCAGGAGCGCGGCGAGAGCGATATGGGATGCGAAACGAAGGGTCATCGCGCTCTCAATCAATCAAGGGTCAACGCAAAGCAATGGCTAATTCAGGTGGGGCAAAAGCAGGCAAACGAAGCTTGGCAGGCCGGGCAATGCTGTGGGTGTTGCTAATCGGCCTCGTCGCGGCAGGCTGGGCGGTTTACGCCAATCGCGCGACGATCAGCGGGTACGCCGATGTCGGCACCGCCTACGCCGCGCGCGTGGGGTGCTCGTGCCGCTTCGTCGCCGGGCGCAGCCTCGATGATTGCGAAAAGGACAAACTCGCCGGGATGGAGCTGGTCTCGCTCAGCGATTACGAGGGAGCCAAGAGCGTCACCGCGAGCTTCCCGCTCGTCACCTCGCACACCGCGACCTTGCGCGAAGGCTATGGTTGCGTGCTTGAAACGTACGAAGACTAGGCCGTGACCGCTTCGGTCGCGTCGATCCAGCCGCCGCCGACGACGCGTTCTCCGGCATAGATCACCGCCGCCTGCCCCGGCGCGACGCCGAACTCGGGTTCGATAAAGCGGATCATGGTCGTCGCTCCAGCCCCAAGCGGGCCGTCGAGCGCCACCGGCACCGGCTTCGCGAGACTGCGGACCTTGGCAGTGAGCGGGACGTCAGGAATCGAACCGATCGCATTGGTCTCGATCAGAGTGGCGCTCGTCACGGCGAGCATGCGCTTGGGTCCGACGCGCACTTCGCGGGTCTCGGCATCAAGGCTGATGACATAGAGCGGCTCGGGCTGACCGCCGATCTCAAGCCCTTTGCGCTGGCCGACCGTGTAATGAACGATGCCCTTGTGCTGGCCCAGCACGTCTCCGCTAGCGGCGTGGACGATTGCGCCGGGCACGCCGCCTTCGGGGCGCAGCTTCTTGACGATGCCGGCATAATTGCCGTCGGGCACAAAGCAGATGTCCTGGCTGTCGGGCTTCATCGCGTTGCGCAGCCCTGCCGCTTCGGCGAGCTCGCGCACCTTGGTCTTGGGCAGGCCGCCCAACGGGAAGCGGATATAGTCGAGCTGTTCCTGCGTCGTCGCATAAAGGAAGTAGGACTGGTCGCGCGTCGGATCGACGGCGCGATAGAGGTGCGGCCCGGCGCCTTCTCCTTCGGCGACTTCGACCCGGCGGACATAATGCCCGGTCGCAAGGCAATCCGCCCCCAGCTCGCGCGCCATGCGGAACAGGTCGGTGAACTTCGGCCCCATATTGCAGCGGATGCAGGGAACCGGCGTGCGCCCGGCGAGATATTCGTCGGCGAACTGTTCGACCACTTCCTCGCGAAACGCGCTTTCATGGTCGAAGACATAGTGCGCAATGCCGAGCCGGTCGGACACGGCGCGCGCATCGGCGATATCGTCACCCGCACAGCAAGCGCCCTTGCGCCCGGTCGCAGCGCCGTAATCGTATAGCTGCAGCGTGATCCCGATCACCTCTGCCCCGGTATCGGCAGCAAGAGCCGCCACGACCGAGGAATCGACCCCGCCGCTCATCGCCACCACGATCCGGCATTCGGAAGCGGGACGCGGCAGGTCGAACAACGCGGATGTGTCGAGCCCGAATTCGGGCGTAATGGTAGAGGCGGTGGCGGTAGTCATGACGGTGCGCGCATATAGGCGCGAGGCAGGCGATGCGCCAGTGTGCGCGGGCAAATAGGGTTGCCGGAGCCACCCGCGCTTTTCCTAAGCAACAGTAAAGGCGGGTTTTACCACATTTTGACGGTCGGTCTGTATTGCCGCCTGCATGTTCGAAAGAGGTAAGCCAGTTCCACAAGCCGTAACCGCCGGATTCGCCGGCGGCGAAGCGCGTATGGACGACGTCCTGATCGGTCGGCGCGACGTCGCTTCGCGATCGGTTTCGGGCGGGTCACTGCGCCTGATCGAATGGAGCGAACTGACCGCCCGCCTCAACGCCTCGCGCGATCTGCGCCACCTTCTCAGCCGCGAAGATACCTTCGGGATTTCAGAGGCCAGCGGCAGCTTTGCAGACGCCGCGGCACGCTACTTCAGGACCTGTGAAGAGAGCGGCGAGGAATGGGAACCAGACGTTAACCCTAATGCTTTAGAGCCTTCTAAATGCTCGCCCGGCATAGCCACAGAGCACGACAAACCTCTCCCCCCGGAGGTTGCACAGGATGGTTATGCCGAAACTGGTGACGCGAGAGACAATTGATGATTGAAAACCAGGATATCCGCCCCGCGCAGGTAATCGGCCCCCTCGGTGAGCCGCTGACGCTTGACGACCTGCCTTCACCCAACACCAAACGTTGGGTCGTCCGTCGCAAGGCGGAGGTGGTTGCGGCTGTCAATGGCGGCCTGCTCACGATCGACGAAGTGCTCGAACGCTACAGCCTCACGCTTGAAGAGTTCGCTTCCTGGCAGCGCGCTGTCGACCGCTCGGGCATGCAGGGCCTGCGCGTCACGCGCATCCAGCACTATCGCGACCTTTACGAGCGTCAGCTGAAATACTGACCTCCCGCAAGCGCCCAGCGCGCTGCTCCGAGAAGGCTTTTTACCACCCGTTCAGGAACATTCGCGCCCTTAGGGGCGTTTCTCCTTCGCATGCCCCCAAAAGAAGGGTAGTGTGCCAAAGAGGAGGAACGAATATGGGTTGGATTATTGCACTTATCGTTGGCGGCGTAGCGGGTTGGCTCGCCAGTCTCGTAATGAACCGCGATGCCTCGATGGGCATTTTCTGGAACATCGTTGTCGGCTGCGTCGGCTCGGTCATCGGCAACCTCATCGCCGGCCCGCTGCTGGGCATTAGCGGCAGCGTTCAGGAGTTTTCGCTTACTGGCCTTATCATCGCCGTTGTCGGCGCGGTGGTTCTGCTCGGCATCGTCAACCTGATCCAGCGCGGCCGCGTGCGCTAACAAGCACTGCAATTCCCAAAGCCAAAAGGGCGGTACGGAGCGATCCGTGCCGCCCATTTCTTTGGCGGTCCGCAAGTCCGTCCACCAACCCTTCGTCTAGCGCCAAAGTCGTCAGTCGAAGTGCGCATTGCCCCTTTTTGTGCGCGTGATTAAGAGGGATTGCGAAGGGTGACTTATATCTATAATACACTCGGCCAGAGATTACTCGGAAACTGGGCTCCGGCCGGACGAGCCGCCCGCACAATAGCCCGAACAAGGGAACCGCAATGAATTACGAGACCACGATTACTGCCGAAGCACAGGATGGCGTCCGTGGCGATGTCGGCGTGCGGCATGATCTGGACGACAAGTCGAGAGTGCGCCGCGCGCTGCTGATCGGTGGCGGCGGGCTCTTTGCGCTGCTCATGGCGATTGTCGCCTATTTCGCGCTTGCCGGCGGCGAGCCAGTGGGCGCGGGCGATGACAACACGCAGGCCCCGGTCGTCACCGTGGTCACGCCGGGCATGACCACCGTTGCAGGTGTGATCGAAGCGCCCGGAACGCTGGCCGCGCGCCGCCCCATGCCGGTTGGCGTGGTGGGCGAAGGCGGGCAGGTCCTCTCGGTCCGCGTCGATGCCGGTGACTGGGTGAGCCAGGGCCAGGTGCTCGCGGTGATCGACCGTTCGGTTCAGACCCAGCAGGCGAACGCACAGGCTGCACAGATCGAGGTCGCACGCGCCGATGCGCAGCTCGCCCAAGCGAATCTCGACCGCGCGCTGCAGCTGGTAGAGCGCGGCTTTGTGTCCAAGGCCGATGTCGACCGCCTCACCGCAACCCGCGACAGCGCGGTTGCGCGCGTGCGCGTGGCCGAGGCGCAGCTCGCCGAGTTGCGCGCTCGCACCGCACGGCTGAACGTGTTGGCGCCCGCTTCGGGCTATGTTCTGATGCGCAATGTCGAGCCCGGTCAGACGGTGAGCGGTGGCACGCCCGCGCTCTTCACAATCGCCCGCGGCGGCGAGATGGAGATGCTTGCCCAGCTGAGCGAAACGCAGCTCGCCGGGCTTTCGACCGGGGTTATCGCGACTGTCACCCCGACCGGATCGGACAAGAGCTTTGACGGTCAGGTGTGGCAGATTTCACCCGTGATCGACCAGCAGTCGCGGCAGGGTTCGGCGCGGATCGCGCTGTCCTATGCCCCTGAACTGCGTCCCGGCGGCTTTGCCACCGCGCGCATTTCGAGCGGTTCGTTCGAGGCGATCGTCCTGCCTGAAAGCGCAGTGCTCGCCGACGATGATGGCAGCTTCGTATATGTGATCAACGACGACAACGAGGCGGTCCGCACCTCGGTCGTCACCGGCGACGTGACCCCCGACGGCGTCGCCATCGTGGACGGCCTCTCGGGTGACGAGAGCATCGTTCTCACCGCCGGCGGCTTCCTCAATCCGGGCGAGCTCGTCAATCCGAGGCGGGCGGGCGCGTAGAAGCTAAGACAGGCAGGCAAGCACATGAATTTCCGCAACATCTCCGCCTGGTCGATCCGCAACCCGGTGATTCCGCTGGTGTTGTTCACCGCGCTGCTGCTTGCTGGCCTGGTCAGCTTCATGCGGATGGACGTCACCAACAATCCGGACGTCGAATTCCCCGGCGTCTCGGTCGGCATCTCGCAGCCCGGCGCTGCCCCGACCGAAATCGAGAACCAGATCACGCAGGTCGTCGAAAGTGCGATGAGTTCGATCAACGGCGTCAAGTCGATCAATTCGACCGCAAGCGAGGGCTTTTCGAGCACCTTCGTCGAGTTCGAAATCGGCACAGATCCCGATGACGCGGTGATCGAAGTCAAGAACGCGGTCGATTCCATCAGGGGCAATCTGCCCGACGGCATCCTCGAGCCGCGTATCTCCAAGGCCGAGATTGCGGGAGGCTTCCTGGGCATTTACGCGGTTCAGGCAGACGACATGACGATCGAGCAGCTGAGCTGGTTCATCGACGACACCGTCGCCAAGCGGCTCAACAATATCTCAGGCATGGCCGAAGTCGGCCGCTGGGGCGGAGTGGACCGCGAGATCGAGGTGATCCTTGATCCAGCCAAGATGCAGGCGCTGGGCGTCACCGCGTCGCAGATCAACAGCGTGCTGCGCGTGGCCAATATCGACGCGGCGGGCGGTCTCGCCGAAGTCGGCGGCACGCGCCAGTCGCTGCGCGTTCTGGGCAATAATGACAGCGCCTACGACCTTTCGCAGCGCCAGATCCAGCTGGGCGGCGGACGAACGATCCGCCTCGCCGATGTCGCCACCGTGCGCGACGGCTTTTCCGAGCGGACATCGAAAGGCGAAGTGGGCGAGCGCGAGGTCGTCAACTTCTACATGAGCCGCGCGCGCGGTGCCTCCGACGTGACCGTGTTTGAACAAGCACAGGAAGAGATCGCAGAGATTGAGGCCGAGAATCCGGGCGTCAAGTTCATCCCGCTGTTCAACACGGTGGTCTACACCGAAAGCCAGTACAAGAGCTCGATGGCTGCGCTGATCGAAGGCGCGCTGCTGGCAGTCGTGGTGGTGTTCCTGTTCCTGCGCGACTGGCGCGCGACCTTCATTTCGAGCGTTGCGATCCCGCTATCGGCGATCCCGACCTTCTTCTTCATGGACCTGATGGGGTTCAACCTCAATTTCCTGTCGCTGCTCGCGCTCGCGCTGGTGGCAGGCGTGCTGGTGGACGATGCGATCGTGGAGATCGAGAACATCGTCAGACACATGCGAATGGGCAAGACCGCCTATCAGGCGTCAATCGACGCTGCCGACGAGATCGGCCTACCAGTGGTCGCGACCTCGTTCTGTATCGTCGCGGTGTTCCTGCCCGTCGGCCTGATGCCGGGCATTTCGGGGCAGTTCTTCCAGAATTTCGGGCTGACCGTGGTGGTCGCGGTGTTGATGTCATTGGCGGTCGCGCGAATGATCACGCCGCTGATGGCGGCCTACTTCCTCTCCGCCAAGGGCCACGCCAAACACGGCGAGGGCGTGTGGATGGACCGCTATATGCGCGTCCTGAAATGGACGCTCGATCGCGGCGGCATGTATGCCAAGCGCCAAGACCTCGAAAGCCCGCGCTCGCGCACGCTCTACAGCTTCGGCCTGCTGCTGACGGTTATCCTGCTGCTTGTCGCGACGATCATCGGCATGTTCGGCTCGTTTGCCCTGATCGGAGGGTTCGACACTGCCAAGGAGATCGCAAGCTCGGTCGATCCCGACATCAATTCGTGGGCCTACTTCTTCGTCTCGAAACTGTTCGAGATTGTCGCGGTCGTCTTCGTGACGATCATCGGCTTCCTGACGGGCTTCCTCATGTTCAAGCTGATCGAGCTGTTCGCCCGCATACGCAGCAATTTCGGCGATGCCATGCGCTATCTCACCGCGCGCTTCTACGATCACCGCATCTGGATGCTCGGGGTCGGCTGGTTCTCGCTGCTGATTACCGGCCTGCTGTTCAGCCAGATTCCGGGTCAGTTCCAGCCCTCGATCGACGATGCCAATTCGACCGTTGATATCGAGATGGTGCCCGGCACCACGCTCGCGGCGACCGAGCGTGTGACCGAGCAGGTGGTCGACATTCTCGAGCAGCAGCAGGAAGTTGAAATCATGCTCGAGCGGGTGCGGATTGGTAACGCCAATATCTACATCACGCTCAAGGAGGACCGCGAGCGCAGTTCGATCGAATTCGAGCGCGAAGTCGGTCCGCTCCTGCAAGACATTCCCGACGCGCGCGTTCGGTTCGAATCACAAAATGGCGGCTTCGGCTCGGGCCGTGATCTTACCGTTATGCTCGCCGGGTCCGATCCGGTTCTGCTCGAAGAGACCGCCAACACGCTGGTCGAACAGATGCGCGGGATCGACATGCTGGTTGCGCCGCGCGTGAGCGCCGACCTCAACCGGCCCGAGATCATCATCACCCCGCGCGAGGAAATCGCTGCCGAACTGGGCGTGAGCACGATTGCGCTGAGCCAGACGATCCGCATCGCAACGCTCGGCGAGATCGAGCAGAACGCGGCCAAGTTCTCGCTCTCGGACCGGCAGATCCCGATCCGGGTCAAGCTCTCGCCCGATGCGCGCAGCGAGCTCTCGACCATCGAGAACCTGCCGGTGCAGACCGCGAGCGGGGGCACCGTGCCTCTAAGCCGGGTTGCCGACATCTCCTTCGGTTCCGGCCCGACCGCGATTCAACGCTACAACCAGAACCGCCGCGTTCTTATCGGCGCCGACCTTGCCAGCGGCGTGGTGAAGGGTGAGGCGCAGGAGCGTGTCTATGCCCTGCCAATCCTCCAGGACCTGCCGACAGGCGTGATCCGCGACGTAGTGGGTGAGGATGAATGGCAGATCGAGATGGTTCAGAATCTGCAGATCGCCGTGCTTGCCGGCTTCCTGCTCGTCTTTGCCTGCCTCGTCCTGCTCTACAAGCGCCTGATGAGCCCGCTGGTCAACATGACCAGCCTGCTGCTCGCGCCGATGGGGGGCATCCTGCTCCTGTGGCTCGTGGGCATGCCGCAGACCATGCCGGTCTATATCGGCATCCTGCTATTGCTGGGGATCGTCTCCAAAAACTCAATCCTGCTTATCGACTTCGCGATCGAGGAGATGGCGAAGGGCGTGCGCAAGCGCGATGCGATCCTCGATGCAGGGCACAAGCGTGCGCAGCCGATCGTGATGACGACGGTGGCGATGACCGCCGGCATGATCCCGACCTCGATCTCTCTCACAGGCGATGGCGCGTGGCGTCAGCCGATGGGGATCGTGGTGATCGGCGGCCTGATCATGTCGACTCTGCTGACGCTCGTGATCGTGCCGGCTGGTTTCAGCCTCGCCGACGGGTTTGAGCGGCGCGTGGGTCCGTGGCTGCGTCAGCGTCTGCTGACCTACAAGCCCGGCGACGATGGCAAGCCGATCCCGCCCGAATACGATCCCGGCGACGACGCGCCGCGGCCCGATGGCGGGGGTGCACCCGGCATTCCAGGCCCGGCTGTTCCGGCACGCCGCCTGCCTCCGGGGGCAGAGCCTGCCGAATAGGGCCTCCCCCTCCTGCGATCACGCGGCAATTGACCGCGCGATTTCAGGCGGATAGGCGCGCATGGTGACGTCACAACCCCAACCGAAACAGACCGAAGAGGTCGAGGTCGCGGCCGAGGTGGAGCGCGCGCCCGTCCCGCTCGTATTCGGCGGCGAGCCGCTCACTGCCGACCGCGCCAAGCGAATGCGCTGGACTGCGACGGGGCTGCTCGCGGCGATGGCGGTGCTGTTCTTTTCGACCCACCACCCGGCCGAAGTCGGCCATCCGGCGTGGGGCTATATCAACGCATTTGCCGAGGCTGCGATGGTGGGCGGGCTGGCCGACTGGTTTGCGGTGACGGCATTGTTCCGCCACCCCCTCGGCATTCCGATCCCGCACACCGCCATCATCCCGATGAACAAGGACCGGATCGCGGACACGATGGCGCAGTTTTTGCGCGAAAACTTCCTCACCCCAGCAGTAGTCGCGCGGCGCATGTCGGGGATGAATGTGGCAAAGGCAGTCGGTGACTTCCTCGTCACGACGCCTGAGAAGGACGGGTCGGACACCAGTTCGCGCCTCACGGGCGGCGCTGCGGAACTGCTCGCCGAAGTGCTCGAATCGCTCGATCCCGACCGGCTCGGCAATCAGGTGCGCGCAGGGCTCGGTAGCCAGCTTGGCAAGATCGACGTGTCGCCTCTTGTCGGGCGAATGCTCGAAAGCGCAATGGCGGATCGACGCCACCTGCCGCTGATTGACGGCTTCATCCGCTGGGCGGGCCTGACGCTCGAGGACAATGAAGAGACCGTGCGCGATATCATTCACAATCGCGTCAATGGCGTGCTGCGCTGGGCGGGGCTCGACAAGACGATTTCGGGCAATGTCCTTGATGGCCTTTACAAGCTGCTCGCCGAAGTTCTGATCGATCCCGACCATCCCTTGCGCGAGAAGGTCGAGGAAGGGCTGCGCAAGCTCGCCAACGACCTCCAGCACGATCCGCAGACCCGTGAACGCGTTGAGGAAATGAAGCGCGATCTGATGGAGAACCCCGCGGTTGCCGAATGGTGGATGGGGGTGTGGGAACGCATCCGTCGCTCGCTGATCCGCCGCGCGCGCGATCCCGAAAGCGGGCTTGGAGGCGAAATGCGCAGCGGGCTTGCCGATCTTGGCGCCGCGCTCAAGCAGGATGAGCGGTTGCAGGTCCAAATCAACCGCTTTGCCCGCCGCACACTGGTGGGCATCGCAACGCGCTATGGCAGCGAGATCGTGACGCTGGTTTCCGAGACGGTGAAGCGCTGGGATGCCACCACCGTCACCGGGCGGATCGAGAGCGCGGTCGGGCGTGACCTCCAGTTCATCCGCATCAACGGAACGTTGGTGGGCGGGCTCGTCGGCATGACGCTGCACTTTATTACCAGCTTTATGTGAAGCCCTCGGTAGTGACACGATAAGTAGTTGTCGGCGCGAACCGGGTGCCGGTTCGGCCGTTGTAAGCCTTGTCATGGAGCGCCCGAACACCACTCCCGGCCCGGCTACCAAGCCGCATATCGTCAATCTCGCCGCCGGAGGCCAGGCGGTCATCAACGGCGCGCTCGTTACCGCGACGGAAGCTTGCAGAATCCAAGTCGGGTCGGGCGCTTTCGTGCTGACCGGCAGAGCCTTGTGGCGCAGCCGAAACGGACTACGAAACCCGCGCGAGGAGCTTTACTTCTCGATGCTGGACGCCGCGATCAGCGATGCGCGCTTCGAGGCTGAACGCTTCCGCCTGTTTGCGCTGTTGAGCCAGGTCGTCGCGCAGGATCGCACGCATCAGGGGCAGGCGGAATGCACGCTCTGCGCAAGGGCGTTGCTTGCGGGCAATTCCGACGAGGCGGTCGAAAGCGCGGCAAGGCTGGCGGCAGAAGCCATCGAACCGAACCGCCGCGTGCCCGGCCAGCGCAGCGAGCGCCGCGAGGCGATGGCGATCTTCGAAAGAGCGCGCCCGCCTGTCAGCGAATGACGAACGAAACCGTCGTATGGTAGTAGGAAGCGACCGGATTGCCTTCACCATCGCGCGCCGGCTCGAACTGTGCGCGCTTCATCAGGTTGAGGCACACCGCATCGTCGAAAACCTGCGGCTTGTTCGATTCCAATACGAAGCACGAGCTCGGCTTGCCCCGGCGATTGACCGTCAGCCGCACGCCTAGCCGCCCCTGCATCTGCGCACGAAGGAGATAGCGGGGGTAGTCGGCACCGGTCAGCCAATTCTCCTCGTCGATTGGCTGGGGCGGGCTTGCCTCACCGGTCAGAGCGCGGCCTGCTGCCGAGAGCATCGCTGAAATTCGCGCCCCACATTCGTCGAGAAATGCGAGCGGCTTCTCCATCGAGCCGAGTTGCAGCTCTAGCGGGTCGGGGATCGAACTGCGCAGCCGCAAGGTCTTGATCGCCGTGGCGCGTTCGCGGTCGAACGCGCTGTCGGGCGCATCGACATCGCGCTCGCGCTCCATATCTTCGGGCTGGACGATGGCTGCCCCGAACATCGCGAGTACCGGGCGGCCCTGGTTCGATTCAAGCGCGATATAGCTGCGGATGAATTCGGGCTCTTCGCCGAACTGGACGAAGACCCCGCCGCCATAGGGGTGGCGCAGCGGCCTGCCGATGAGGGTGAGATTGTAGTTGGGCTCCGTCCCGCCTTGCTCAAGCCACAGCGTCGTGCTGTCGCGCCCCTCGCCAAAGACGCGGGTGGCGCGGCAACGGTCCTCATACTCGTTGAAGGTCCATTCCGAAGCCGGCGCAAGCACGACATCGTCGGCAAGAGCGGGGGTGGAATGAAGCGTCAGCCAAGCGAGCGTCGCGGCGATACCGGCTAAACCAGTGCGCAGGTTCATTGTCTTAACTCCAAGCCTTGAATGGTCGCCCGCCGATTGTCCGACAGATCAGTTGACGGCGTAGGTGACCGTCGTTGCGTAGTAGGAACGCATGGGCTGCCCTTGCGCATCGAGCGCTGGTTCGAAGCGAGCCTTCTCCATTTCCTTGCAGGCCGGGGATTCGAGCGATTCGGTAATTGTCGACTTTTCGATGAGGCAATCCGAGACGGTGCCGTCCGCCTCGACGATGACGCGCATCCGGAAGATGCCTCCCTCACCGTCCCTCAATGCGCGCTGAGGGTAGGCGCGAACGATACGATCGACGATCCGGCGCTGATTGCTCCAAACCGGCGGGGTGTAGGAAGCGTGCTGTTCCTGATCGAGGCCCCAGGCGCGTAGCAAGTCTCCGGTGCAGGTGTTGAGCGCTTGGAAGGGTGGCATCATGTCGCCCGTCTCGAACGACAGCGCGCGCTCACGGTGTTGAAGGACGATTCGGTCGATCTTCTCGGCGGCGGCAAGGTCAATCCCGCCCTGCACCTGCCCTTCGACCTCTACAAGGCGACCGACTTCATGATTGGCGATGATAATGGCCGGGCCGACCTGTTCGACATCGCCGATGTTGTAGCGGCCCAGTTCCTCCATCGCGACATCGCCCCTCATCCCGATGAGAAGTCCTCGACCGGGCTGGAAGCGTGAAAGCTGGCTACCGGCAAAAGTGATGCCGAAACTCGCTTGCGGGGCAGCCTGCTCGAAAAACAGGAGGTGCATGTCTTCGGCGCTCCCGAATACGCGCGACAATCGACAGCGGTTCTCGGCAAAATCTATGTTCCACGGCGAAATCGGCTGCAGCGCTACGATCTTGTCGTCCGCCTCGGCACGTGCGGCGAGATCGTTGGGATAATCGGTTTCATCCGCAAGCGCTGGTGTGGAACCGAGTACGAGAGCCAGCGCGGAGCAAGCTCCGGCGAAACGAGCGATGGAAATGAAACGACCCATAAAAAACGACCTCCGCTGCGCATGCTAGCGCGGCGGAGGTCATTGGCAAGCTTACACTTTTCTGTAGGGGCCGGCCCTAAAGCGCCTCGGTCAGTTCGGGCACTGCGTTGAACAGGTCCGCCACGAGGCCGATATCCGCGACCTGGAAGATCGGAGCGTCCTCGTCCTTGTTGATGGCGATGATGACCTTGGAGTCCTTCATGCCGGCAAGGTGCTGGATCGCGCCGGAGATGCCGACGGCGATGTAGACTTCCGGGGCAACGATCTTGCCGGTCTGGCCGACCTGGTAGTCGTTCGGCACATAGCCTGCATCGACCGCGGCGCGCGATGCGCCGATGGCTGCGCCGAGCTTGTCGGCGAGCGGGTTGATGTACTGTTCAAAGGTCTCCGCGTCCTTGAGAGCGCGGCCACCCGAGACGATGACCTTGGCGCTGGTCAGTTCCGGACGGTCACCGCCATCGGCGACTTCGCGGCTGACGAAGCTGGAAAGCCCTGCATCGCCCGGACCGGAAATCTCTTCGATTTCGGCCGAGCCGCCTTCGGCTGAGGCTTTCTCGAAAGCGGTCCCGCGCACGGTGATGACGAGCTTGGGGTCGGAGCTTTCGACGGTCGCAATCGCGTTGCCGGCATAGATCGGACGGGTGAAGGTCTTGTCGCCCTCGACCGAAAGAATGTCCGAAATCTGCATAACGTCGAGCATGGCAGCAACGCGCGGGGCGATGTTCTTGCCGGTCGTGGTCGCAGGCGCGAGGAAAGCGTCGTGATGCCCCATCTGATCAGCGATCAGCGGCGCGACGTTTTCAGCGAGGAACTCGCCATAGGCGGCGTCATCGGCGAGGTGGACCTTCCCGGCGCCCGCGATCTTGGCGGCTTCCTCGGCGACCGAGCGGCAGCCCGAGCCTGCAACGATGAGGTGCACGTCGCCCAGCTTCGAAGCGGCGGTGACGGTGGCGTAAGTGGCGTCGTTGACTGTCGAATTGTCGTGTTCGACCCAAACGAGAGTTTTCATGAGGTTGTTTCCTTGTCTCTTGTCCGGGCCGCTTATGCGATCCCCAGATCCTTGATCTTCGCGACCAGCGCGGCGACGTCCTCGACCTTCTCACCGGCCTGGCGAACCGGCGGCTCGCTGACATTGGTGGTGGTGAGGCGCGGGGCGGTGTCCACGCCGTAATCACCGGGGGTCTTGGTATCGAGCGGCTTCTTCTTTGCCTTCATGATGTTTGGTAGCGAAGCGTAGCGCGGCTCATTCAGACGAAGGTCGGTGGTGACGATTGCGGGGAGCGTGAGCTTGACGGTTTCAAGACCGCCATCGATCTCGCGCTTGACGCTGACGGCGTCGCCATCGACTTCGACCGTGTTGGCAAAGGTGCCCTGCGGACGCCCCATGAGAGCGGCGAGCATCTGGCCGGTCTGGTTGCTGTCGTCGCTGATCGACTGCTTGCCGAGCATCACGATGCCGGGCTGTTCCTCATCGGCGATGGCCTTGAGGATCTTGGCAACCGCGAGCGGTTCGACTTCGTCATCGGTTTCGACAAGGATCGCGCGGTCGGCGCCCATGGCGAGCGCGGTGCGCAGCGTTTCCTGCGCCTTCGCCGGGCCGATCGAGACCGCGACGATTTCCTCTGCCTTGCCCGCTTCCTTGATGCGGATGGCTTCCTCGACGGCGATTTCGTCGAAGGGGTTCATACTCATCTTAACGTTGGCGAGATCGACGCCCGAACCATCGGATTTGACCCGCGGCTTGACGTTGTAATCGATCACCCGCTTGACGGGGACGAGGATTTTCATGCGGCTTCCTTCCTGTCGTAAGTGCTTGGGCGTCGCCCTAGCTTGCGTTTACGTAAACGTCAAGTTGCGAGCGAGCGCCTCGGTCTTCGATTTGCCTGCTGCCTTGCCAAGATCGGTGGCTCTCGTCCATCATCTTTAGTGCAAGGGAGGTTTGCCATGATTCAACCGATAACTCGCGTGATCTGCGGCCTGTCTGCGCTGATCTGGTGTTCGTCTGCGTTCGCTAATGAAACGCGGCTGGGTGGGGAAGGTTTCGAATCACCCCCGGCCACCCTCGAACAGATGGACTGGCTGGTGGGCCAATGGTCGGGCGAGGGAATCGGCGGAGCGCCCGCGATGGAAAGCTGGCTGCCACCGACCGGGCCGACCATGGTGGGGACTTTCGTCCAGACCACGGGCGAAGGCGAGATCCAGTTCACCGAACACCTCTACTTGATGGAGGAAGAAGGAACGCTGGTCCTGCGCCTCAAGCACTTCAACGCCGATCTCACCGGCTGGGAGGAGAAGGACGGCATGCTGACCTTCCGCCTCGTCGCGATGGAACCATGCGCGGCCTACTTCCACGCGCTCACCTTGCGCTGCGCAGACCCGGAGGCACCGGGTGAGGGCCTGGTTGCAGCGGTGCGAATGAGCTCAGGCAATGAACTCCTGTTCAATTTCGAGGCGATGTAGGCTTTCTGTCTTGCGAGAGCGCATCCGCGCTCTCGTCCTCGCTAGACGTGCTTCGCGTCGCTACGCGCCCGCAGGTGCCCGTAGCGAAGCGAAGGAATAGCACCGAGGATGTGCCGCCGGATGGCGGCACACAAACCAACTACGCCGCCTGCTTCACCTCGGCCACGATCTTGCGGGCCGCGTCGCCCAGATCGTCGGCGGGGACGATCGGCAGGCCGGAATTTGCGAGAATGTCCTTGCCCTTTTCGACGTTGGTGCCTTCGAGGCGGACGACCAGCGGCACGTCCAGCTCGACTTCCTTGGCTGCGATCACGATGCCTTCCGCGATCGTGTCGCAGCGCATGATGCCTCCGAAGATGTTGACGAGGATGCCCTCGACCGCCGGGTCCTTGAGAATGATTTTGAACGCAGCCGTCACCTTCTCGGTGGTCGCCGCGCCGTTGACATAAAAGAAGTTTGCCGGGAACGCGCCATTGAGCTTGATAATGTCCATCGTCGCCATGGCGAGGCCCGCGCCGTTCACCATGCAGCCGATATTGCCGTCCAGCTTGATGTAGGCGAGGTCGTATTCGGACGCCTCGACTTCAGCCGGGTCTTCCTCGGTCTCGTCGCGCATTTCCTCGATTGCGGGGTGGCGAAACAGCGCATTGCCATCGAAGCTCATCTTCGCGTCGAGCACGAGCAGCTTGCCGTCCTCGGTTTCAACCAGCGGGTTGATCTCGAGCATTTCCGAATCGGTCGCCATGAAGGCATTGTAAAGCTGGTGCGCAAGTTTCTGCGCCTGCTTGTTGAGGTCGCCCGAAAGGCCCAGCCCGAATGCCACTGCACGGCCGTGATGCGGCATGAAGCCCTGAGCGGGATCAATCGTGATAGTATGGATCTTCTCCGGCGTGTCGTGCGCGACCGCCTCGATATCCATGCCGCCTTCGGTCGACACGACCATGGCGACCTGACCCGAAGCACGGTCGACCAGCAGCGAGAAGTAATATTCCTTGGCGATGTCGACGCCGTCGGTGACGTAGAGACGGTTGACCTGCTTGCCTTCGTCGCCGGTCTGGATCGTCACCAGCGTATTGCCGAGCATTTCGCGCGCATTGGTTTCGACTTCGTCGACCGACTTGGCGAGACGAACGCCGCCCTTTGCATCCGGCCCCAGCTCCTTGAACTTACCCTTGCCGCGACCGCCTGCGTGGATCTGCGCCTTCACCACATAGAGCGGCCCGGGCAGCTTCTTCGCGGCTTCGACCGCCTCCTCGACGCTGAGCGCGGCGTGGCCATCGGGCACGGCGATCCCGTGTTCCTTGAGCAGTTCCTTGGCCTGATATTCGTGGACGTTCATGTTGAGGATTTCCTTCGCGTAGAGGTTCGCGGCCGGCGCGGCAGGTTGAGAGGATTCTTTGCAGCGCGCCTAAGCACGGATCGGCCCCCTTGAAAAGTGTCGAAACTCGCTTCAGGGGGACACACCTTCAGGATTGCTCAAAAATGATAGATCAGACCCGCTTTCAGGAGATCGTCCGCGAGGCCGGGCGGATCGCGCACTCGCTATGGCCGGGCGCGGGCCACAAGCTCGAAAGCTGGGAGAAACGCCCGAACGAGCCGGTGAGCGAGGCCGACATAGCCGTCGACATCTTCCTGCGCCGCGAGCTCGGGCGACTTTTGCCCGCGGCGGCGTGGCTTTCGGAGGAAACCGCTGACGACAAGGAGCGCACCCGGCACGACCTTCTCTGGATGGTCGACCCGATCGACGGCACTCGCGATTATGTCCGCGGACGTGCGGGCTGGGCGGTTTCGGTCGCGCTCATTAGCGGACAGCGCCCGCTGATCGGCATGCTCTCGGCACCGGCGCGGGACGAGGAATGGTTCTCGGTCGCGGGCACGGGCTCGACACTCAACGGTGATAAACTTATCGCGAGCGCACGCACGGTTTTCGAAGGCGCGCGGGTTCCGATCGACCAATTGCCCAATGCCGATTCGGACCTCACCGCGGTCGAAAAGCCCAACTCAATCGCTTTGCGCATCGCCATGGTCGCCGCCGACAAGGCGGATCTTGTCGCGACCATGCGATGGGGTTTCGAGTGGGACATTGCCGCCGCCGCGCTGATTGCGCGTGAAGCGGGGGCGGAAGTGTCCGACGCGTTCGGCAATCCACTTGCTTACAACAAGCACGACCCACGCGATTTCGGCGTGCTGGTCTGCTCGCCTGCCATCCATGGCGATGCTGTAAAGCGCCTCGCCGAGCGGGCTGCGCAACTCAAATCCAAGAAATAGCAAAAAGGGCGGCCCCGCAGGACCGCCCTCTCTCGGGTTCGCCGAAACGCTCGCTTACTGCGCGCGCGCTGCGTTCACGTCGTCTTGGCTAATCGGGATGATTTTGATCTCGACGCGGCGGTTGAGCGGTTCGTCAACGCCATCGGCGGTCTTGACGCGCAGATAGTCATAGCTCTCGCCATAGCCGCGCGTATCGATGCGTGAGCGGGCAACACCGCGTGCAACGAGGTAGTCGGCAACCGCTTGCGCGCGCTGCTCCGACAAACGCTGGTTCAGAGCATCCGATCCGGTCGTGTCGGTAAAGCCGTACACATCGATCAGGCTGTTGGGGTAGCGGATAAGGCTGTCGGCAACCGAATTGAGCGAATCGTAGAAGCCGGGATTGATATCGGCCGAGCCGCGCGCAAACGTCACTCCGTCCGGCAGGCGAACGAGAATTGCGTCTTGATCGCCGATTTCCTCGACATCCACGCCGGTGCCTTCAAGCTCTTCGTCAAGCTCCTTGATCTGGTCATCGAACTGTTTGCCGACCACTGCGCCGGCCGAACCGCCGATGCCTGCGCCGATGATGCGGGCGGTATCGCCGCCGATCGCGCCGCCGAGCAGGTAGCCGAGCGTGCCGCCAATGCCGGCACCGATTGCGGTGCGGGAAACTTTCTGTTCGCCGGTGTTTGGATCGGTGACGCAGGCGCTGGTGCCGAGAAGGGCGAGCGCTGCGGTGCCCGAAAGTAGAATGCGTGACGTTTTCATTATCGTGTCCTCCAAATGGAATTTTATCTAACGCGCACCACCGGATGGGCGGCACACGATCCACCTGTCTTTGCAATCCAGGGCAGGCGCTTTTGTTCCGCTGAATGCACGACTTGGGCTAGAGTGGCTGGCAAGTGGGTCCAATTGTGCTAGCGCGGTAGCGTGACACCGTTTCCTTGGACCGACCTTCTCATCATTGCGGGGCTGATCGTGCTCAATGGCGTGTTCGCCATGTCCGAGCTCGCGATCGTTTCTGCCAAGACCAACGCGCTTAAGGCTCGCCGCGATGACGGATCGAAGGCGGCTGCGACCGCGATTCGGCTGGCAGCGGAGCCCGGCAAGTTTCTCTCGACCGTTCAGATCGGCATCACGCTGATCGCGATCATCACCGGCGCCTATTCGGGCGCGAGTCTCGAAGGGCCGGTAGGCGAGCGACTGGCCTTGCTGGGCGTCTCTGCGGACATTGCGGGCGATGTTGCTTTCGTGAGCGTGATCGCAATCACGACCTATCTGAGTGTGGTGGTCGGCGAGTTGGTGCCCAAGCAGCTCGCCCTGCGCGCGGCGGTGCCGATCTCGCTTGTGATGGCGCGGCCCATGTCGTTTCTCGCCAAGATTGCAGCGCCTCTGGTGTGGCTGCTCGACAAGTCCTCTGCAGGGATCATCCGCCTGTTCGGCATTCGCGCCAAGGGACAGCACTCGCTCACCGCGCAAGAGCTCCATATGATTTTTGCCGAAGCTACGCGCTCGGGCGTGATCGAGGCCGAGCAACATCAGATTCTCACCGGCGTCGTGCGGCTGGCTGAGCGGCCCGTGCGCGAGATGATGACCCCGCGCACCGAGCTCGACTGGATCGAGGTAGACGCCGACGAAATCGCTATTCGCAAGGCGATCGAGGAGAGCCCGCACTCGCTCTTTCCCGTGGCGGAAGGCTCGCCCGACACGATCCTGGGCATAGTCAAAGTGCGCGAAGTGCTGGCTGCGATGATTGCGGGCGAACAGGTTTCGATCCGCGACATGATGAAAAAGGCCGAGGTCGTGCCGGACCAGCTCGACGCGCTCGACGCTTTGCGCGTTCTGCAGGCCGCCGACATCGCGATGGCGCTGGTGCACGACGAATACGGCCACTTCGAAGGCATCGTTACGCCGGTCGACCTGCTAACCGCAATGGCCGGCAACTTCGCGAGTGATCAGGACGAAGGCGACACGCCGCAGGTAATCGAGTGCAGTGACGGCTCGCTGCTCATTTCAGGCGCGCTGTCGGCGGACGGGCTCGCAGATCGGCTTGGGCTCGATTACGGCGAGACCCGCGAATTCGGGACTGCGGCGGGTTATGTTCTTTCGGTTATGAAGAAGCTCCCGCTTGAAGGCGAGAGCTTCACCGATCAGGGCTGGCAATTCACCATCGCCGACATGGACAACCGACGGATCGACAAGATCATCGTCCGGCAGGTGGAGCCGGTGGTTGAGGATGCCGAAAGCGACCCAGACCTCTAGGGGCGGACCAAGTCTCATAGGCCAGGGTTGGCTCGGCTCACGACCAGTGAGCCGCGAGGCCAAGCGGCCGAGCCGCAGGTGCCCGCAGCGAAGCGAAGGAATAGCACCGAGGAGTGCGCCCAGATGGGCGCACACTAACAAAAACCAATCGCGTTTCCGGTGTTTAACCCGGAATGAGCGATGAAGCGTTCTGACCGTCGCCTTCGGGCGCGGCGATGATGTCGCGGGTTACGCGGCCCTTGGCGACCGTATTGGTTTGGGGGTCGCCGATGGTCGAACGGATGCTAGGAGCGGCGCTGCCGGCGCGGTCGAGTGCGCTCGTTTCGATGTCGCTGCGCGGGGCCGGGCCACCGAACAGGGCCTCGAGCGCCTGCTCGGATGCGGTGCCTTCAGCCGGACGCGGCGCGCCGGGGGCGGGCGGGGTCAGCGAGAAGTCGGGCGGAACCACCAGCGGCGCCTGGCGCTGCACGGCAAACTCGTCGGGACGGTCGCGGTTGAAGATCCCGCTCCCACCGCAAGCGGCGAGCATGGCGCTACCCGAAACGAGGAGGATGGCGGTTTTCACGTTACGCATTGCTTCAATTCTCCGCAGGGACAGCGTCGCTGTCCGTGTCTTTGGCCGTGTCTTTTGAGTCCTTATTGTCGCTGAAGAACAGCGCACGCACAAGGATGATGACAACGCCGATGGTGATAGCTGCATCGGCGAGGTTGAAAACGAGGAATGGCCGGAACTCACCGATGTGGAGATCGGCATAGTCGAGCACATAACCCAGCGTCGCACGATCGACGATATTGCCGAGCGCCCCGCCGAGGATCATCGACAGCCCTAGAATGTCGGCGAATTTGCGTTCGCGCATCATCCAGACAAGCACCACGACCGCGATCAGCGCTGTTGCACCGATAAGCAGCCAGCGCGCCTCCATCGTATGCGCCTGAAGCATTCCGAGCGAGATGCCGTCATTATGCACACGCATAAGGTTGAAGAACGGCAGAAGCTCGATTGAGTCGCCTTCGCGCACCAGGCCCACCGGCCCGTCGACATACCACTTCACAAGCTGATCCACGACGAACAGAAAGCCCGCAATCGCGAGCCCGATCAACCGGTTACGGGTGAGAAGGCCGCTCATGCCGCATCCATCGCTTCGACAACGCAGTCGCAACGTCCGCACAGCGCGCCGTCTTCAGGCACGTCGGGAAGCAGGCGCCAGCAGCGGCCGCATTTGGCATCGGAGGACTTGGTCACAGTCACCTCGTCGCTCTGCCCCCGCGTGACTGTCCCGGTGATGAACAGTTCGGCGAGTTGTTCGTCGGTGACGCCTTCGGGCACTGCGCTCGCCGGGACGGTGACGACCGCCTCGTTGGAGGAGCGGATCACCTTGTCGCGGCGCAGCGGCTCGATTGCTTCGGTCACGCGCTCGCGAAGGGCGCGCAATGCGTCCCACTTGGCGCGGTCGGCGGGGACAGTGGGCACGCTCGGCCACTCGAGCAGGTGGACGCTGCCGCCCTGCTCGTCATCCTCGGGATAGCGGGTCTTCCAGACCTCCTCCGCAGTGAAGACGAGCACCGGCGCGGCGTAGCGCACCAGCGCGTGGAACAGGAGGTCGAGCACGGTGCGATAGGCGTTGCGGCGGGTGGAGTCCGCCCCGTCGCAATAGAGTGCATCCTTGCGGATATCGAAGAAGAACGCGCTGAGGTCCTCGTTGCAGAAGTCGACGAGGAGCCGCGTGTAAGTGTTGAAGTCGTAGTCCTCGACTGCCTTGCGGAGCTTGCCGTCAAGCTCGCTCAGCAGCGAGAGGACGTATAATTCGAGCTCGGGAATCTCGCCCGCGTCCGACATGTCGCCGACAAAGCCGTCGAGCGCGCCGAGCAGGTAGCGGAAGGTGTTGCGCAGGCGGCGATACTGGTCGCCGACGCCCTTGATGATTTCATCGCCGATACGGTGGTCTTCGGTGAAGTCGACGCTAAGCGCCCACAGGCGGATGATGTCCGCGCCGGTCTGCTCCATCATCTTGACCGGATCGGTCGTGTTGCCGAGCGACTTCGACTGCTTGCGGCCCTTGGCGTCCATGGTGAAGCCGTGGGTCAGCACCTGATCATAGGGCGCGCGGCCACGGGTTGCCGAGGACTGAAGCAGCGAGGACTGGAACCAGCCGCGATGCTGGTCACTGCCTTCGAGATAGAGGTTGGCGGGCCATTGGAGATCCGGCCAGCGCCCGCTTTCGAGCACGAAGGCGTGGGTGCAGCCCGAATCGAACCAGACGTCGAGAATGTCGGTGACCATCTCGTAGTCGTCTGGATTGTGATCGGGTCCAAGGAACTCGGCCTTGCGCGATTCTTCCCAGGCATCGACACCCTCGGCCATCACCGCTTCGACGATGCAGGCATTGACCGCCGGGTCTTGCAGATAGGTACCGTCGGGACGGACGAAGACGGTGATCGGCACGCCCCATGCGCGCTGGCGGGAGAGCACCCAGTCGGGACGCCCTTCGACCATCGAGCCGATGCGACGCTCGCCTTTCTCGGGAACGAAGCGCACGCGCTCGATCTCGGACATGGCGCGGGAGCGCAGGGTGCCGCCGCCGTCGAGTTCCGAGTCCATCGGCACGAACCACTGGGGCGTGCAGCGATAGATGACCTTGGCCTTGGAGCGCCATGAATGCGGGTAGGAATGCTCGTAGTCAGCACTCGCGGAAAGCAGAGCGCCTGCATCACGAAGGTCCGAGCAGATCGGGCCTTCGGGCGCGTTGAAGGGCTTGTTGATAACCGAGCGCCGGCGCGGCTTGCCTTCTTCGTCCACGTCGTCGGCGCCGAGCCATAGCCAGTCGTCGCGATAGCGCCCGTCATCCATCACCGCGAAGACGGGATTGATGCCGTGTTTCTTGCAGAGGTCGAAATCGTCCTCGCCGTGATCGGGCGACATGTGGACGAGGCCGGTGCCGCTCTCGGTGGTGACGAAATCGCCTTCGAGGAAGGGGCGAGGGGTCGCGTAGAACCCGCCGAGATGGTGCATCGGGTGGCGGGCCTTGGTCCCGGCGAGTTCGGAGCCTTTGCCGTGCCAGTACCAGCCATCCCAAGGACGCATTGTCTGACCATCTTGCGCGTCACCGACGCGAGATTTCACCTGCTCCAAAAGCGATTGGGCAATAAGAAGCTTTCGCTTGCCGTCAGTTGTCAGGACGTAATCAACATCTGCCCCATAGGCCAAAGCCTGATTGACCGGGATCGTCCAGGGCGTCGTCGTCCAGATCACTGCATGCGCGCCGACCAGTTCCTCGATCGGCGATGCCGTGATCTCGAACGCCACGTCGATCTGCGGCGAATCCGTCAGGTCTTCATATTCGACCTCGGCCTCGGCCAGCGCCGTTTCCTCGACCGGGGACCACATCACCGGCTTCGAGCCGCGATAGAGATTGCCGGCTTCCACGAACTTGCACAGCTCGGCGACGATGGTGCCTTCGGCCTGGAAATCCATCGTGAGGTAGGGATTGTCCCAGTCGCCCATGATGCCGAGGCGCTTCAGCTGCTCGCGCTGGGTGTCGACCCATTTCTGCGCGTAGGCGCGGCACTCGGCGCGGAATTCCTTTGCCGGAACCGCGTTCTTGTCGAGTTTCTTCTTGCGGTACTGCTCCTCTACCTTCCACTCGATCGGAAGGCCGTGGCAGTCCCAGCCAGGCACATAGGGCGCGTCCTTGCCCAACAGGTTCTGCGTGCGGCAGACCATGTCCTTCAGGATATGGTTCAACGCATGGCCGATATGCATGTCGCCATTGGCGTAGGGCGGGCCGTCGTGGAGGATGAATTTCGGGCGGCCTGCGCGGGCCTCGCGCAGCTTTTCGTAGAGACCAATCTCGCGCCAGCGCGCCTCAATGCCCGGTTCCTTCTGCGGAAGGCCGGCTTTCATTGGGAAATCGGTCTTCGGCAGGAAGACCGTGTCTCTGTAGTCGCGCTTGGATTCTGTCATCGCGGGAGGGCGCTTAGAAGCCTTCGCGCTTCCTCGCAATCCTTCTCCATCTGCACCATCAGATCGTCGAGGCTATCGAACTTCGCCTCGCCGCGCAGATAGTGGTGGAATGCGACCTCGATCTCCTGCCCGTAGAGGTCTCCGTCGAAGTCGAAGAAATAGGGTTCGAGCAGCTCCTTGGGCGGCTCGAATTGCGGGCGGATGCCGAGATTGGCTGCGCCTTTGAGCTGCTCGCCGGTCGCGAGCACCGTGCCGGTCACTGCGTAAACGCCGTATTTGGGGCGCAAATACATCTCGACCGAGAGATTGGCGGTCGGATAGCCAAGTTTGCGCCCGTTCTTGTCGCCGTGTTCGACAATGCCGCGGATTGCGAAGGGCCGGGTGAGCAGTTCTGCAGCAAGCTGCGGGTTGCCATCGCGCAAGGCGTCGCGGATGCGGCTCGAGGAGATCACTCCGTCGCTCTCGACAGCCTCGACCACGCGCGATTGCAGGCCGTGTTCGGCGCCGAATCGCTTGAGCAACTCAACATTGCCCGCCGCGCCCTTGCCGAAGGAGAAGTCCGCACCGGTCACAACGCCATGCGCGCCGAAGCGTTCGATCAGGATCTTGGTGATGAAGTCTTCCGCGCTTGTGCCGGCGAGCTCGCCGTCGAAATGGAAGACCAGCATCGCTGTCGCTCCGGCGGCGAGGTAGAGCTCCTGCCGCTGTTCGAGAGTTGTGAGGCGGAAGGGCGGCACGTCGGGCTTGAAAAAGCGCACCGGGTGCGGATCGAAGGTGGCGATGATCGAGGGACGGCCTTCTTGGTGCGCCCAGTCGATCGCTTCCTTGGCGACCGCCTGATGCCCGCGATGAAACCCGTCGAAATTGCCAAGCGCAATGATTGCCCCGCGCAAGGGCGAGGCGACAGGCTCCCGGTGGTCGAGCCAGCGCATCAGCCTTCCTCGCTTTGCGCAGGCGCAGGAATTTCAGAGAGCGGCACCAGACCTTCAGAGATCACGCGGATCGCATTGCCGCCCATTGCGGCGCGGATTTCCTCATCGGTGAAACCTGCTTCCATCAGCGCCTGCGTCACATGCACGAGCCCCGCCGTATCGAACCGCACGGTGACGCTGCCGTCATAGTCGCTGCCAAGCGCCACATGCTCGATCCCGACGAGGTCGCGCACATGCTTCATCGCGGCGGCAATAGCAGCTGGCGAGGTGTCGCACACCGCGCCCTCCCAATAGCCGATGCCGATGATCCCGCCGGTCGCCGCGACCCCGCGAATGTGCTCGTCGGAAAGGTTGCGATTGACGTCGCAGGTTGCCTGAACTCCGCCATGGCTCGAGACGACCGGGCGGCGCGACATGGCGAGCACCTCGGTCACGCAGGTCGGGCTGCAATGGGCGATGTCGACGATCATACCCATTTCCTCCATCTCGCGCACCACCGTACGGCCGAAGTCGGTGAGGCCGCCCTTCTCCTCGCCGTGCATCGAGCCTGCGAGTTCGTTGTCGAAGAAGTGGGTGAGTCCGGCCATGCGCATGCCGGCGCCGTAAAGCACTTCGAGATTGCCGATATCGCCTTCGAGACTGTGCAGGCCCTCGGCGCTGAACAGCCCTCCGATTGGTCGCTCCCACATATCGCCGCTATCGCCCGATCGCAGTTCAAGCAATCCTTCGACATCCTCTGTCGATTTCACGAACAGCAGATCGTTGCCTGCGCGAGCCGCGGCATCGTCCAGCTTCTGGGCATGGAAAAGCGAGCGTTCGAGCAGCGAGTTCCACGTCCGCACCGGTTGCAACTGACCGACCACGAGCAGCGTCACGTTGTCGCCATCGGCGCTGTTGCTATCGTAATTCTGATTCTCAGGCGTCTTGGTCACGCTTGAGAAGACCTGCAACGCCACATTGCCCTCACGCAGCCGAGCGAGGTCCATGTGACCGTAATCGTTCTCATCCAGCATGTCGCGCTTCCAGAGCAGCGTATCGGAATGCAGGTCCACGATCGTGAGCGTTGCATGGAGCGCGCGCGCCTCGTCGGAAATCTCGGGAAGCGGCTTGCCGTCGACGACATTCATATTGCGATCCGCGATTCCGGGCGCGAAGATGAAGAACGCCGCGGTCGCCAGAACGACGACCGCGAGCAGGCCTAGAAATATCCTGCGGATCATTCTTCGTTCTCCGCGCCGTCGGGGTTGTGGCGATGATAGGTGACGAAGCTGTAGGCGGGGCGGCCGTCGAGCGCGGGGTGATCCTCGCGCGCGGTCGCCTGCCATTCGGCGTCGAGCGGCTTCATGAAGGTGTCGCCCGCGAAATCGGCGTGAATCTCGGTCACTTCGATCCGATCCGCGCGGGGGCGGAATACGTCGTAGATCGCAGCGCCGCCCACCACCATGATTTCGCCGCTTGAGTTGTTCTCACTCGCAACGGCTAGCGCTTCGTCAACCGAGCGCACCACTTCCGCGCCTTCAGAATCCCACAATTCGCGTCGGGTGAGCACAATATGCCGCCGACCGGGCAGGAGGCCGGGCAGGCTTTCGAAGGTCTTGCGCCCCATGATCATCGGTTTGCCCATGGTAAGGGCCTTGAACCGCTTCAGGTCGGCGGGAAGGTGCCAGGGTAGCTGGCCTTCATAGCCAATCGCGCCATTGGCTGCGCGCGCATAGATGAGAACGATCCGGGGGGCTTCCATCACGCGTCAGTTCGCCGGGTTCGAGACCCGCGTCACATGCCCCATCTTGCGCCCTTCGCGTGCCTCGCGTTTGCCGTAGAGATGCAGATGCGGCTCACCTCCCTCGGCGAGCATGGCGTGAGCGGTCAGGGCGTCCTCGCCGACGATGTTGTGCATGTCGATATTGGCAAATCGCGTCGCGGTTTCACCGAGCGGCAGACCGGCGATGGCGCGGATGTGGTTCTCGAACTGGCTGGTTGCCGCGCCTTCAATCGTCCAATGGCCCGAGTTGTGGACCCGCGGGGCCATTTCGTTGAAAACGGGGCCGTTCGCGGTGGCGAAAAATTCGAGCGTCAGCACGCCGACATAGCCGAGCGCGTCGGCGGTCTGGCGAGCAATGTCGCGCGCCGTTTCGACCTGGCTTTCCACCAGCTCCCCCGCAGGCAGGTGCGAGCGCACCAGCATCCCGCCCTCGTGGTGGTTTGCAGTCGAATCCCAGAAGCGGATCTCGCCATCGCGTCCCCGCACGAGAATGACCGAGAACTCGGTCTCGAACTCGACCATGCCTTCGTAAATGCAGGGGCGACCCGGAAAGCGCACACCTTCGGCTTCGTGCGCAGAGGCGATCCGCCACTGGCCCTTGCCGTCATAGCCATCGCGCGCGGTCTTGAGGATGCCGGGGGTCCCGACGCGATCGAGCGACCGCTTCAAATCCTCTTCGCTGTCGACCCGCAGATAGGGTGCACAGCGCGCGCTCAAATCCTCAACGAAGCGCTTTTCGTTCAGTCGGTTCTGCGCGATCCTGAGCGCCTTGGGATCGGGGGCGAGGCGATCGTTAGGGATAGCCTCGACCGCGTTGAGCGGCACGTTCTCGAACTCCCAGGTGACGACATCGCTCTGGCTCGCAAAGGCGGCGAGTGCGGTGATGTCGCCCCAGCCGTTCTCGAAGAAGTCTGCGCAGACTTCCGCGCTCACATTGTCGCCTGCCGGGGCATAGCCGATGCAGCGATAACCCAGCTGGGCTGCCGACATTGCCAGCATCCGGCCAAGCTGTCCGCCGCCGAGAATGCCGATCGTCGCGCCGGGGGGAAGTGCGGTCTTTTCGGCCATCAGTCTTGCGGAACCTCTGCCACATCGCCTGACTGCGCGGCGCGCCAGTCCTGCAACCGCTCGGACAATTCTTCGTCTGCGAGGGCGAGGATCGCCGCCGCCATCAGCCCGGCATTCTTCGCGCCCGCCTCTCCGATCGCCAGCGTGCCGACGGGAATACCGGCGGGCATCTGCACGATCGAAAGCAGGCTATCCATGCCCGAAAGCGCCTTGGACTGGACTGGAACTCCAAGAACGGGAAGATGCGTCATGCTCGCGATCATGCCCGGCAGGTGCGCGGCACCGCCTGCGCCCGCGATAATGACATCAAAACCTTCGCCCTCGGCACCCTTGGCAAATGCGCTCATGCGGTCGGGCGTGCGATGGGCCGAGACAATCCGCGCCTCGTATTCCACCTCGAGCTCGTCGAGCACCTCTGCGGCACAGCACATGGTCGGCCAGTCCGACTGGCTGCCCATCACGATTGCGATTCTCGCTCCCCCGTCCTTCGCCATCGACGCGTCCCTCAACTGTCCTTCAGATAATAGCGCTCGCCCGGAACGAGCCCCGATACACCGTCATTCTCGAAGTCATAGATGATCGGTTGCCCGGTGGGAATCTCAAGCCCGGTGATGTCCTCATCCGAGATGTTCGACAGGTGCTTCACCAGCGCGCGCAAACTGTTGCCGTGCGCGGAGATGATCACCGTCTCGCCAGCATTGATCACCGGCACGATTGCTTCCTGGAAATATGGCAGAACCCGCTCGATCGTGAGCTTCAGGCTTTCGGTGTTGGGCACGTCGATTCCATCATAGCGCGGGTCTGCGCCCGGATCGTACTCACTGCCCGGTTCCATTTCCGGCGGCGGGGTGTCGAAACTGCGGCGCCAGATGTGGACCTGCTCGTCTCCGTGCTTGTCGCGTGTTTCCTGTTTGTTGAGCCCCGTGAGCCCGCCATAATGGCGCTCATTGAGGCGCCAGTCCTTGGTGACGGGCAGCCAAAGCCGCCCCATTTCCTCGAGCGCGAGGTTCAAGGTCTTGATCGCGCGGGTCTGAAACGAAGTGAAGCAGGTCGTAGGCAGCACGCCCTTCTCGAGCATCAGCTGGCCTGCGGCCTTGGCTTCCGCGACGCCCTTTTCGGTGAGGTCGACGTCCCACCAACCGGTGAACCGGTTTTCGAGGTTCCACTGGCTCTGGCCGTGGCGAACGAGAATTAGCTTGGGCATTGGCGCTCCTGCTGGCACGGGAGCAACACGCGTTAGCTTTGAGTATCGCCCTTGGGAAGCTCTTTGTCGGGTGATTCGGCCTTCATTTCCCGCGACATCGCCCGCGACTGGGCCTTCCTGCGCTTCAGGTTCTCGCGCATTTTGGCTGCGAGGCGCTCTTCGCGCGACATTTTGTTGCCTTTGCCTTCACTCATGCGAAATGCATTGCCGCTAGTGGGCGCGATCATCAAGCCCCGCTTGACATTGCGCGCGCACCCGACAATAGCGCGCGCCTCTGACCGGTTCGCCGCGGTAGCTCAGTGGTAGAGCGCACCCTTGGTAAGGGTGAGGCCGAGAGTTCAATTCTCTCTCGCGGCACCATTTCCTTCGGAAATGATTTTTGTGTTTCGATCACCCATTCGGGTGCTCTTCGTCGGTGCTATTCCTCCCACGCTTCGTTCAGTCGGGCACTTGCGGCTCGCGCGCGTGCGCTGGCGTCCGGCTGGTCGACGACCGTGCTCCGCGGCAAGGTGGCGAGGCTTCTCCCACCCTTACTTTTGACGAGTGCGCCTCGGCCTGCCTCCCCGTATTCCCTAACCATCACGCAGAAACCGGATGGAGAGGGCAATGGATCTCGGACTTAAAGGCAAGAAAGTCATCATGAATGGCGGCGCGCATGGCCTCGGCCTCGCTTCGCTCAAGCTGTTCGCCGCCGAAGGCGCGGACGTCGCCTTCTTTAGCCGCAAGGACGACAAGATCGAAGCTGCCAAGGCCGACATCGACGCAGCTGGACCGGGTAAGGTCTTTGGCGAAGTCTTCGACATGAATGACGGTGCCGATGCCTACAAGGCATGGCTCGAAAAAGCCGCCGGCGAGCTCGGCGGGTGCGATATCTTCATTCACACCGCATCTTCCTCCGGCACTGGAGGCACGGGCGATTGGCAGAACGCGCTCGATTTCGACATAATGGGCGCGGTTAATGGGGTAGAGGTACTCACCCCGCATCTCGCCAATTCGGACAGCGGCTCGATTGTCTTCATGTCTTCGACCGCCGCCCTCGAGACCTTTATCGCCCCGCAAGCATTCAATGCGTTGAAGGCCGCGCTCATCACCTATGGCTCTCAGCTGAGCCAGGCGCTCGCGCCGCAGGGCATTCGGGTAAACAGCGTTTCGCCGGGCGCGATCTATTATCCGGGCGGCAATTGGGAGGTGATCGAGAGCGCAATGCCCGAGCTGTTCCAGGGCACGCTTGCCAAGATGCCGATGGGCCGGTTCGGCAACGACACCGAGGTCGCAAACGCTATCGTCTTCGTTGCGAGCCCCGCGGTCCCATACATGACCGGCGCAAATGTGGTCATTGACGGCGGCTTTACGCAGCGCGTCCAGTTCTAGTTCAGACCCCTCACTGAAAGGCCCGACCATGGCTGAAATCGCCACAGAGATCGATCGCGACAAGCTGCTCGATATCTACACCCGCACGATGAAGGTGAACCGCACCGATGAGAAGTTCCGCGAGCTTCTCATGCAGGGCAAGGTCGCCGTTATGTATTACTGCGTGCGCGGACAGGAGCTTGTCTCCGCCGCCGCGATGGCTGCTCTTAAGAAGGACGATTACGTCGTCTGCACCTATCGCGGCCAGGGCGAGCAGACCGCCAAGGGTATTCCGATCGAAAAGTGGTGGGGCGAATGCCTCGGCAAGGCGACCGGCACCTGCAAGGGCAAGGGCGGGACGATGCACATCACCGATCCTGAAACCGGGATCATGGTCACCACGGGCGTCGTCGGATCGGGCCTCCCGATCGCGAACGGGCTCGCCATGGCGAGCCAGAACAATGGCGACGGCCGGGTGACTTTGGTGAGCTTTGGCGATGGTGCTGCCAATATCGGCGGATTTCATGAGGCCATGAACATGGCTCAGCTCTACAAGCTGCCGGTTGTGTTCCTGTGCCAGAATAACCGCTACGGCGAGCACACGGCTTACGCCGACCACACCGACACACCGAAGATGAGCGACCGCGCGGCGGGCTACGGCATGAAGGGCGTCACCGTCGACGGCAACGACGTCAACCAGATCTATCCGGCGGTCAAGGAGGCGGTCGACCGCGCGCGAGCCGGTGAAGGTCCGACGCTGGTCGAAGCCACGTGCTACCGCATGATGGGCCACTTCTTCGGCTCTGACTTCTCCTACATGCCCGAAGAACACCTCGCCGAAATGGCGGCAGAAGATCCGCTGCCCAAACTACGCAGCGTGATGCTCGAACGGCAGTTTACCGAAGAGGAGCTCGACAAGATCGTGGCGGATATCGACGCCGAGATCGAGGCTGCGGTCCAGCACGCGCTCGACGCACCGCTGCCGGATACCAACGAGATCTACAAAGACGTGCTTGAGGAGACCGCCTGATGGCCGAGATCACCATGACCCAGGCCCTCAACCTCGCAATCGACGAGGCGATGGCCGAAGATGACGGCGTTTTCTGCCTCGGCGAAGATGTAGCAGCCAAGCAGGGCGGCGGTGTGTTCAAGGTCACTTCGGGCCTGACCGAGAAATATGGCGAGCACCGCATCCGCGCGACGCCGATTTCGGAGACCGCGATCATTGGCGCTGCTGTTGGCGCAGCGCTCGCAGGCCAGCGCCCGATTGCCGAGATCATGCTGATGAACTTCGTTGGCGTGTGCATGGACCAGATCGTCAACCACGCGGCGAAACTGCGCTTCATGAGCGGCGGCCAGACCCCGTGCCCGATCGTCATTCGCACGACGACTGGCGTGGGCGTGGGCTTTGGCGGGCAGCACTCCGACATGCTCGAGGCGTGGTTCGCCCATGTAGCAGGCATGCACGTGGTGACCCCGTCGAATGCGGCGGACGCGCGCGGGCTGATGCGCTCGGCGATCGATGCGAATGACCCTGTGGTCTTTATCGAGAACATCCTTTGCTACGGCCTCACCAGCGAAGACCCCGGCCCCGGCTACCGCGTCCCGCTAGGCAAGGCAGCTGTGCCCAAGGAAGGCTCGGACATCTCGCTCATCACCTATGGCCGCACCGTTCTCGACGCGCTCGAGGTTGCAGGCGAGCTTGAGAAGGATGGGATCAGCGTTGAGGTCGTCGATCTGCGCACGATCGCTCCCTACGACGAGGAAACGGTGCTCGCATCTGTCAGAAAGACCGGCCGCGCGCTCACTCTGCACGAAGCGGTGCGCCCGTTCGGCACAGGCGCGGAAATCGCTGCCAATATTCAGGAAAAATGCTGGGACGACCTCAAGGGCCCGGTGCGCCGTATCGGCGGCACGTTCTCCGCCGTGCCGTTCGCGACCCATCTTGAACAGGCGTGGATCCCGACCAAGGATGAGATCGTTGGCGAGATCAAAGCAGCGACGGGACACGCATAAATGGCCGAGGAAATCCGCATCCCCAAGCTCGGCATGAGCGCTACCGAGGTAACGCTCGCCGAATGGATGTTCGGCGATGGTGAGGAGGTCGCGAAGGGCGACATCATCTACACTGCTGAAACCGACAAGACGACTGTGGAGATCGAGGCACAGGCCGGAGGGACAATCCGCCCGACAGGTGAAGAGGGCGTCAAGTACAAGGTCGGCGATGTGATCGGGACGATTGAGTGAGGAGAGACGGGTGAGCACTCCGCGCGAAATGCTGTCGGCGGTCTATGCCGCGGCTGGCGCGCGCGACTGGGACCGGGTCGAGAGCCTGATCCACCCCGACTTCGTGCTCTACGAGGCCGCAGCACTTCCCTTTGGCGGCGAGTGGCGCGGCAAGGACGCGCTCCAGCGCTGCGCAGCGGCCATGTACGGCACTTGGGCAGAGGCCAAGGTCAACATTCACGACATTACCGGCGGCGACACGCACGCCGTGGTGGTGCTGACACTGACCATGACGCCCAACGATGGAGGCGAGGCCTTTAGCCAAACTGTGTGCGAGGCAGGGGCGTTCGAGGACGGTCTCCTCAAGGAATTGCGCATCCATTATTTCGATGCCGCCGAGGTCGCGGCCAAGGCGTGACGCTCGCCCGATATTCAAGAGCGCCCTGTCGCTCCCTATATCTGGCCAATGACCTATTGGCCGCTGCTCCTTCTGGCTCTCATCGCCGCCTTTCTCGTCTGGAGAGCGATTGCCAAGCGCCGCAAGCGCGCGCGGCTGCTCGCGACTCCGCTTTCGCCGAGCCAACGCGAGCGAGTGGCGCGGCTGGTCCCCGTCACGCGGCGCCTGCCCGCTGATCTGCGGCCCGGGCTTGAAGGCAAGATCAACCTCTTCCTCGACCAAGTGACCTTTCGGGGGATCAACGGGCTTAAGATCACCGAGGATATGAAGCTCTCGATCGCTGCGCAGGCTTGCCTGTTAATCGTCAACAGCCCGGCCTGGTACGAAACTCTCAGAAACGTGCTGGTCTATCCGTCCGCCTTCCACGCAGACCGAGAAACGCATGATGGCTTTCTGGTCCATGAGGACCGCCGGGGGATGCTCGGCGAAAGCTGGGCGCACGGGCCGGTCGTGCTGTCATGGGACCACGCGCTGCACGGCGGGCTCGACGAAGACGATGGCGAGAATGTCGTGATCCACGAGTTCGCGCACCAGCTCGACAGCCTTACCGGGCACACCAACGGCATCCCGATATTGCGCAAGGGTCAGGCCTATTCCGGTTGGGAATCGGCGATGCTCGAAGCCTATGACCGTCACCTTGCCAAGGTCGAGGCGGGGCAGGACACACCGATCCACCCCTACGGTGCGACCAATCACGAGGAATTCTTCGCCGAGGCGATCGTGTCCTTCTTTGAAAAGCCCCGCGCCATGCTGCGCGAGGAACCGGCGCTATACGCCCAGATGGCCGAGCTGTTGGCGCTCGATCCGGCTCGCTGGGAGTGAAGTGGCCTTCGCTGGATGGCGAAAGATAGATCAGCGGCGGGCAGCAAGGGCCTCGGCCTCGACCTTCGCAATCCAGGCGCCCTTGCAATCCGAGTAGGCGTGACTGTCGTCGGGATGGAGCGCGGCGCAGCGCTGCTTCTCCGCTTCATAAGCCGCCGCGACTTCGGGATTCGCGCGCAGTTGATCGCGAAAGGCGAGATGCCGGGTGAGAGATGGATCGCCTTGTGCATAGACATGTAGCTGGAACAAGCGCGCGCCGCTGCTCGGATCGTCAAACTTGAAATAGCGCCTGCCTGCGAGCCCGTATTCGCCGTGAGCGCTATAGCCCAGTGCCTCGATTGCCTCGCTTTGCTGGTCGAGCGTTTCCAGATCCGAAGCGACCCCGAGCAAGTCAATCACCGGCTTGGCGGCAATGCCGGGTATGGCAGTCGAGCCGATATGATGGACTTGGGAAAGCGCACTTGCTGCAGCGCGCAGCCGGGAGGTTTCGACCGCCGCCATTTCGGCCCATCGCGGATCGTGTGGCAGCAGCCGGACCTTGATCGGTCGAGGCATCGCTAGAGCGTCTGCCCGTCGTCCAGCACGAAGTCGCTTCCGGTCACGAATTCCGCTGCGTCCGAGCATAGGAACAGCACCGCCCCGTCGAGCCCTTCCTCACCCATCAGGCGGCGCTTGGGGAAGCGTGCGACCTGTTTCTTGCCTGCATCGGTGTCGAACCAGTCATCGTTGATGGCGGTGCGGATATAGCCAGGGGAAATCGTGTTCACGCAAATACCATAGCGCGCCCATTCGCGGGCCATGCTGCGCGCCGCCTGCACGACGCCTGCCTTGCTCGCCGAATAGGCGACGAGGCCGGGCGAGGGCTCAAACGCGGTGATCGAGGCGATCATCACGATCCGGCCCTTGTCGACCTTGTTGGCGATCATCCGGCGAGCGCCCTCGCGGGCGGTCAGGATCGCACCTTTGAGGTTGATGGCGAGCGTATGCTCGATCTCTTCCTCGGTCATGGTCGCCATCATGCCTGCGCCGTCGACCCCGGCATTGGCAATCACAGTATCGACAGGCCCGAAAGCCTGTTCGGCGGCGTCGTAGCCTGCGATGATGTCTGCCTCGCGCGCGACATCCATTGCGATTGCGCGCGCCTGCTCACCGATATCGGAAGCAAGCGATTCGAGCCTGTCCTTGCGCCTTGCGCCCAGCGCGACGTTTGCGCCACTGCCAGCGAGGATCCGGCCAAAGCGTGAGCCAAGGCCCGAAGACGCGCCAGTAATAAGCGCCGTGCGCCCCGACAGATCAGCTGTGATGCTCATGCTCGCCTGATTACGCGGTCTTCGGCAATTCGCCTTCGAAATATTTGCGCATCGTGTTCTGGAAGTGGCGCACGCGGCTGTCCTGATAGGTGCCGAGCTGCATCTTGCCGTCTTTCATCGCCTTCATGCCGGTCTGCACATGTGGCAAGTTCGACATGTCCTGATCGAATACATTGGCAAGCTGCGGCCCCATGAACTCGGCCGCCCATGCGAAGGGCTCGCCATCGGGAATGTCGACCGGCTCGACTGCGCGTGGGCGCTTCTCACCCTTTGGCGTGGGGAAGAGCAGGCGGATTTCCATCACGCTTTCGTCAACCGTCTCGCCGGGCAGCCAGCGATAGACCAGCGTCGGAAGGAAGCCGATCCAAGGGGCGAAATTGGGGAAGATGTTGTACGTGAAATTGTCGAGGATCTCGCTGTCCGAGGCGTCGGAGTAGTCATAGCCATATTGCTCGGCAAAGCCCTGCCGCCCCGCTTCAGCGAGCACCTTGCGCGCTCCAAGCGGATCGGCGGGGTCGAAGTCGCCCGCATCCTCCCCAGCAGCAAATCGGCGATTGGTGTCGGCATCGGCCCCGCCCGAGAACTCGTTCATCTTTTCAAGAACATAGTTCGAATCCTTACCCTTCATATGCGGGCTGAGAACACCTGACGGCGTGATCGCGCGGTTGAAGTGATCGCCGATCAGATCGTAGCGCGTATTCGCATCGCCGAGGAACGGGAGCAGCTGAGGGTGCGTGGTGATCGAGTGCCAGGCCTCCATGAAAGCTTCGGCGGTCGCCTTCCAGTTCACGGGGAACTTCTTGCGCACCCACATGCCGGTGTAGCGGTTCTCGAAGTCGTACCGTTCGTAATGCTCCGCCGCCGGACCGAGCCATGCCTTGAAATCAGGCAGGTCGTGGTTCTCGGTTATCATCACGAAGCCCTGCCACAACTCGACGCGGGCTTCGGGCAGGCTCATGTCCTTGTCTTCGAGATGCTTGAAGTCCCACGCGCTCGGGATTTCCTTGAGGCTCCCGTCATTGCGCCAGGTGAAGCCGTGAAACGGGCAGCGCAACTGGATCGACGGGCCACATTCTGTGCGTAGTTTGCGACCGCGGTGGAGGCAGGCGTTGTAGAAGGCGCGGACGCTGCCATCCTTTTGCCGGATCAGCAGGAAGCTCTTGTCGTTAATCTCATAGATGACGGTATCGCCGGGATCGGGCATTTCGTCTTCGCGCGCAGCGAACTGCCACACATTGGGCCACATCTTCTCCCGCTCGAGCTTTGCCCAGTCCTCCGAGATATAGGCGTCGACCGTGATAGGATCGTTGCCGAGGTTCTGGTTGGTTTCCTCAAACAGATAGTCCGGTGGACGGCGCGTGTCGCCGTTGAGCATATCGGTATAGGTGATGCCTGGGCAGCGATCGTCGCGGGCCCCGAACTCGCTGGCGTCCTTGATCTCGTTCATCTGATGGGCCTCTCGATCCCTTTTACTCGCATTTTGCGCAGTTTGTGTGAGGGAGAATATCACACAGTCTGCGCTCTACGTCACACTAGCGGATTGGAGAGGATTGATGGCACGTTCCGGAGGCATCGCAGGGCTCGGAGAGGTGATGCAGCTCGCCTTCGTCCCCGAGGACTTTGACGCGGCGGTCAAACATTGGACCCAAGTGATGGGCGTGGGGCCATTCTTCCTGATGGAGGGCATTCATCTGGAAGGCATGAAGTATCGCGGCGAGCCCACCGATGCGGTTTTCGACTTGGCGCTCGCCTATTGGGGCGACTTGCAGATCGAGCTGATCCGGCCGCGCGATGATCATCCTTCGATCTATACCGGCAAATTTGCCGATGTCGGAGGCGGCCTGCACCATGTCTGCATCCTCGTCGACGATATCGAGGAAGCATACCGGGTGTGCGGCGAACAGGGCGCGGAAATCGTGATCGAGGGCTCACTGGGTGACAGCCGGGTGATCTATGTCGACCCGGGCCAAGGTCCAGGCTCGCTGGTAGAGATATTGCAGCAGGGCGAAGGTGGTCCCGGCCTCTTCGCGATGATCAAGCAGGCGGGCGAGGGCTGGGACGGCAGCGACCCATTGCGCAAGCTCGGTTAGGAGTTCGCGCCCAGATATCCCAGCTGACCGGCCTTGAAGATCGTCTGCGCGCGGTTGACGCTGTCGAGTTTCTCGCCGGCGCGATGAATGTGGTAGCGGATCGTCGCGTGCGACCGGTCGAGAATCATGCTGATCTCCTTGTCGGTCTTGCCGATCGCCGCCCAACGCAGGCATTCGACCTCGCGCTTCGACAGCACGCAATCGGATGGGATCCGACGCTTTGTTCGGATCGCCTGCACATAGCCGGCGACGAAACGGCGGACGAGTTGAGCGAATAGCGACCCATAACGCACAAACTCTTCCGACAGGTCCTCTTTCTCGCGATCCATAGAGATGAAGCTGTTGGCGCTGATCTGACCGAAGGGCAGGTGGACTGGGATGACGATTGCGGCCTTGCACAGCGAGCGCTTCTCGAAATCGGCGAGATCTAGCTCGTCTAGATAGGAGTTGGACCATCTCAGGTTGAATCCGTGACGGTTCACCCAAAATGGCTCGCTCTCATACCGGCACGCGCGCGGCAGTGGCGAATGCAGAGCGAGGCGATGATCCTCCCACCAGCGGGCGCCATCGTCGAGCCATTGGAAAATGTCGGCGTTGAGCACAGTGCCTTCGGCATCGACCATCGGTTCCTTGGAGGAGATGTCGTCGCACACCGCGACCTGCATTCCACGCTCCTGCGCGATCCTTGCAAGGTTTACCGCAGCATCGTGGATGTCATCGATGCAGGTGATTGTGACCTGCTCAAGCAATTGCTCGAGGTTCTCCTGACCTTTCGGCGTTCGTAACTCTACGACATTATGGGCCATAATCGGCGGCTCTCTCTTCCCCAAGACGTCCCGATTCGGAAGCTTAGCGCAATTTGTGCAAAAACACTCATACTTTACGTAGGGGCACAGGCGGCTCGGGATCGTTAGGCGCTGGAATGAAGGAGGATTGCAGCGAAGATGTGGCAGGGCGAGAATTTCGGGGTCGCGTTAAAAGCCATCGCGCAGGCGGTCGAGGCGGACAGGCCTGCGCTCATCCACGGTGAGCGTGTAGTCAGTTGGAGCGCGCTTGATGCAAAGACCGATGCGATCGCCGCGGCCTTGCGCGCGAAGGGTCTGAAACCGGGCGATATTGCCGGCCAGATGCTTCGCAACACGCCCAACTACCTGCTTGCCTTTTTCGGCTGTGTCAAAGCGGGGCTGGTGCCGGTCAACGTAAATTACCACTACACTGCCCGCGAGTTGACAGACATATTCGAGCGCTTCGGAATGAAGGCGCTCTTCACCGAAGCGGACTTCGCCGAGATCGCGCGCGAAGCGATGACCCAAGGCGCGCCTGTGATCGATGTCGGGAGCGAGGATTGGACGGCAATGGGCGAGCACAACCTGCCGCCCGACTTCGCGATCAACAACGATCCCGAAGCGCTGTTCCTCACCGCCACGGGGGGCACGACGGGGATGCCCAAGGCGGTGATGTGGCCGATGGTCGAAGCTTGGCAGGCCTTCTCCATCAGTGTTTGGCAGCGCACTCTGGGCGAGCCGCCGTTCGTCGCGACCAGCCTTGAGGCGCAGGTTGCCGAAGCCGCGAAGATCGGCCTCGATCATCCGGCAAGCACTTCGCCGCTTCTGGTGCTTAGCCCACTGATGCACGGGGCCGGGCAGTTCACCGCTCTCATCCACCTTATGAAAGGCGGCACGCTGGCGCTGCTCCCGCATCCCAAGTTCGACGCCGATATTGCCTGGGATGAGGTTCGGAGGATCAGTGCGCGCGGCGTGTTCATCGTGGGAGATGCCTTTGCCCTTCCGCTCGCCGACCGGCTTGATGCGCGCGACGATGCCGAAGACGTCATGGCGAGCCTTCGCAGCGTTACTTCCTCAGGGGCGGTATTTTCCGAAAGCTACAAGACGCGCTTCATCGCTCACAATCCTGCGTTGATGGTGATCGACGCTTTGGGTTCGTCGGAAAGCTCGGGCACCGCGCTTGTCATCACCACCGCGCAAGGCTCGACCGGAGGGGGCAAGTTCACCGCCTTGCCGGGACGCGAGACGGCGCTGATCGGCGAGGACATGCGTCCGATCCCGAAAGGCAGCGACGATGTCGGCATCGTGGCGCGCACCGGGCCGTTGCCCTTGGGCTATCTCGGCGAAACGGAGAAGAACGCCGCGACCTTCCCTGTGATCGACGGCAAGCGCTGGCTTATGACTGGAGACCGCGCGCGCTGGGCGCCGGACGGTTCTATGGAATTCATCGGCCGAGACAATATGTGCATCAACACGGGCGGCGAGAAAGTCTTTCCCGAAGAAGTTGAGGCTGTGATGCAAAACCACCCCGCCGTCCACGACGTGCGCGTGGTGAGCGTACCGGACGCACGCTTTGGCCGGAAGGTCGTGGCGGTTGTCGAACCCATCGGCGAAGTCGACGAGACGGAACTCGACGCGCACGCCCGCGAGGGACTCGCCGGCTACAAGATCCCGCGCCTCTATGTCTTCACCGACCTCTCGCTGAGGCTCAATAACGGCAAGCCCGACTACAAGACCGCGCAAGGGCTAGCGGACAAGGTGGGGGCGTGATTCGGGGGCGAGAAAGGCTGTCCGTGTTCAAGCGGCTTTTCTGGTTTTTTCTCGCGGCATTGGCGCTGGCCGGCCCTGTCCGAGCAGTGGGAACTCACGCACCAGAGGCAGAGATTGGATTGGCAGCCGTCCCCACCGGCCAAACAGTTACCTATTCGTTCCGCCCGGACGGCGATGGACCGTTTCCAACAGTGCTTTTCCTTCAGGGGTATCCATGTCGGTCTGCAGCACCCGAAGACTCACAGAATTTTGCTCGCAACAGGCTGATAACCACCTTTGCCGATGCCGGGTATCTGGTTCACATCGCTGAAAAGCCCGGCCTTGGCGGAGGCAATTCTACCAAAGCGTGCGAAGATCTCCTTTATCATGAGGAGGTGGCCGCGTTCTCTGCAGTGCTCGACCAACTGAGAGCCTCGCCGGAAGTCGATCCGGACAGGCTCTTCATTTTCGGGCATTCGATGGGCGGGCAGACTGCGCCATTGATCGCGCGGGGTCGCAATGTGCGCGGGATTGTCACCTACGGCATCCACGCAAAGTCGTGGTTCGAGTTTCTGATCGACCTCGCCCGTGAGCAGGCTGAGCGGATTGGGATCGATCCAGTTGTTGTTGATCGCGAAACGGGAATGATGATCCCGTTCCTCTACGACCTGATGATCGCCAAGCGGGATTGGGATTTTCTCGTCGAGCAGCACCGGGAGGCACTCGGGATCGGCATCCTGCGCGCCGATGGCGAATACCTCAACGGTCGGCATTACCGCTTCTGGGCTGATCTGAACGACGCGTCGCTGGTTGAGAACTGGGCCGCGTATGACGGCAACGTCCTTGCTCTGTATGGCGAATACGACATCGCCTCGATCTCGGAGGAAGGGGCGGAAAGGATCGCCTCAATCGTGAACCGGCACCATCCAGGCCGGGGCGAGGCGGAGATTATCGCCAGGACCGGACACGGATTTGCAACGCTAGACGCGCCCTTCGAAGACTACCTCGCCCTCAGATTTTCACCGGACTGGAGCGGCGAGCAGGAAGCCTCGCTGTTCAACGACGCGTTGGCTGATCGGGTCGTGCGCTGGATGGACGAAAGCTAGCCCGTCGACCTTTCGGCCTTGTCCTTCTCGTTAGTGCCCTTGATCATCGCGCGCATCTGTTCCCATTCCGCATCGCCCAGACCCTGAAGCATCGGGTAAAAGGTGCCGCCGGTGGCCTGATAGCCTGCTCCGTCAATCGCGATGGTCTGGCCGTTCACATACTCCGCGCCCGGACCCATCAGGAACACAGCGAGGTTGGCAAGCTCATGCATCTCTCCTGCGCGGCCCATCGGGTTCATCGAGTTATTCGAATTGCCGCCTGTTCCACCCGGATTGAGGCGCGCGCTCATGCCCTTGGTCGGGAATAGACCCGGCGCGATGGCGTTGAAGCGCAGGCCATAGCGGCCCCATTCGGTCGCGAGGCTCTGAGTCATCGCATTGATCGCGGTTTTGGACATGGCCGACGGCACCACGAAAGCGCTGCCCGACCACACCCACGTCGTCAGGATCGAGAGGAAGCTCGCCTTCTTGCCTTCTGCGATAAGGCGCTTGCCGACATCGAGCGTGACGTAGAAGGTACCGCGAAAGACGATGTCCGCAATCGCGTTGAAGGCGTTAACCGAAAGGTCTTCGGTACGGCTGATGAAATTGCCTGCAGCGTTGTTGACGACCCCTGTGAGCGCGCCCCCATCGGCCCAGATAGCATCGACCATTGCGTGGATCGCGTCAGCATCGCGGATGTCACACGCCTGGGCGACGACCTTGCCGCCATGCTCGCTCATCAACTCATCAGCGGTCTCGTCGAGTTTGTTCTGGCGGCGGCCGCAAATATAGACGGTCGCGCCCAGCTTCAGGAATCCTTCGGCCATCTCGCGTCCGAGCCCGGTGCCCCCACCGGTGACGAGAATTCGTTCGCCTTCCATCAGGCCGTCGCGGAACATCAGCTTCGATATGTCCATTGCTTTATAACTCTTTTTTGAAGGGGGGGGGGTTAGAGGCCCAAAACCGTCTTCGCGATGATGTTCTTCTGCACCTCGTCCGAGCCGCCGAAAATCGTCGAGGCGCGGTTGTTGAGGTAGTTGCCGAGCGCGGTCTGGGCGATCTCGCTGCCGACCGGTTCGGGCGCTTCATTGCCGTAGAGCGGACGCTCAAGAGGCAATTGCATCGCGTCGGTGCCGAGCAGCTCGAGCCGCAAAGTGTCGACCTCCTGCCCGATATTCGATCCCAGCATCTTGACCAGCGAGGTTTGCGGACCCGGATTGCGGCCCTTGGCAAGCTCGGCAAGGATGCGCAGTTCGGTGTATTCGAGCGCCTCGGCCTCAAGCCGCACCCGCGCGAGCCGATCGCGGAATCGCGCATCGTGAGCCATGGTGCCGTTGACCCCTGTGGGCTGGGTCTTGGCCAGATCTTCGAGCGTCTCGATGCTCTGGAGAAGGCGCGGTGCAAAACACGATCCGCCGCGTTCGTTCTCAAGCAGGAACTTGGCGATCGACCAGCCCGCGCCCTCCTCGCCGATGCGATTATCGACCGAAGTGCGCGCATCGGTGAAGAATACCTGATTTACCTCGTGATCCCCCGACATCGAGTGGATCGGGGATACCTCGATCCCTTCCTGGTCCATCGGGATCAGAAGGAAGGTGATCCCGGCCTGCTTCTTGCCCGTGCTGTCGGTGCGAACGAGCGCGAATATCCAGTCGGCGTGGTGCGCGTGGGTGGTCCAAATCTTTGACCCGTTGACGATATATTCGCTGCCATCATCGGAAAGCTGCGCTGCGCATTTGAGCGAGGCAAGGTCCGATCCGCTGCCAGGTTCCGAATAACCTTGGCACCAATAGTCTTGCGCATTGAGGATGCGGGGCAGGAAGCGCTCTTTCTGCTCAGGCGTTCCGAATGCGCAAATCACCGGGCCGACGAGCCGCAGGCCGAGGATCGAGAGCGACGGAGCGCCCGCGAGCGCGCACTCCTTTTCAAAAATGAACTTCTGCACCGGGGTCCAGCCCGTGCCTCCGTCCTCTTCGGGCCAGAGCGGTGCGACCCAGCCCTTCTTTGCAAGGATGCGGTGCCATTCAAGACCGATATCGGGCTCGACAAAGACGCCCGGAGTGCGGCGCGCGCCGTCCTTGAGCCGCTCAGGCAGATTGTCGTGCAGAAAGTCGCGCACTTCCTCGCGAAAGGCGAGGTCTTGCGGAGAGAAGGTCATATCCATCGGATCAATCTCCATCCCTCATCGCCCAGCTGATGCTGCGGCGAAGAAGGTCGTAGTAAACATCGTAATTCCATGCGCACATTTCCTTGTGCGGGTAGAAATCCTGCATTCCGGGCAGGTCGTAATGCCCGCGGCAATGGCCGAGCGTGTTGTAGACGACGCGCCCCTTGCCGATGTCGCGAGTGTAGAGGATCGGCACTGCCGCCTTCTCCCATTTCGCATCGACAAAGCCGGTTGCTTCGCCTTCGAACGTGGTTTGCATAAGCGTGTCAATCTCGGCCGTGGTCTTGGAGAGATAGAGCTCGTCCACGACCTCGAAATCGTCGATGCCCTTGGTCAGCTCATGCTCACGGTTGACCACCTCGACCTCGAACGGGCCGATCGGCGGGTGTGCCTTGAACTGGGTGCCCAGCATGTCGAACACGTCAGGCCGATCCTCGGGGGCATCGACGAGCCCCTTCTCGGTGAAGACGAGGATCGAATTGGTGCCGTGGAGCGCGAGCCATTTGCCGCCCGCTTCGAGCCATGCGCGCAATTGCTTCGCCTGCTCCTCGGTCGGCATCAGGTCGCAGGTATAGGTGATGAGGAAACGACAGGAATCGAGCCGCTCGAGCCCCGAATAGTCGCACGCGACCGTGGTGCGAATATGTGGATGCTCGGCGAGCAGCTTGAGCATTTCCAGGCGCGGATAATCGATGTCGTGATACTTGCCCGCAGCAACGAAATGCGCGTCGATCCGTGAGGCTGGCTGTTCGCCCATTCGCTTAACTCCTGATGCTGCCGCCGCCATCGACGGTGAAGTCGCAGCCGGTCGTGAAACTCGCCTCGTCGCTGGCGAGGAAGACCACGGCTTTTGCGACTTCATCAGGCTCGCCGATGCGGTTCATCGGGTGAGTGGCGGCAAAGTCGCGCTCGATATTCTCCGGCTCATCAGCGCCCGAAAACTTGTAGCGGTCATACATCGGAGTGCGGATCGCGCCGGGGTGGACCATGTTCGCACGGATCGCCACGCCGCGCTCGGCGCAATCGAGCGCGACCGAGCGGGTGAGGCCGAGCAGGCCCGCCTTCGAGGCGCTGTAGGCGGCGACGAACGCCGCCGCGCGCATTGCGATCATCGAGCCGATATTGACGATCGCCCCCGGCTCGCCATTGGCCTCCATCACAGGGAGCGCGGCTCGCATGCCGTAGAACGGACCGTTGAGATTGATGTCGATGGTCCGCTCCCATGTGTCGAGCGGGCCTTCGGGGACATTGCCGGGTTCTGAGATGCCGGCGATATTGCACAGCACGTTGAGCTTGCCGAAGTTGTCGGTCGCCGCCTTCACCGCCTCGCCCCATTGATCGAAATTGCGCACGTCGAGCTCGAAAGCGGCGGCGTTTTTGCCCAGCTCGTCGGAGAGCGCTTTCGCCTTGTCGATCTGGATGTCGCAAAGCAGCACCTTGCCACCTTCGGCGACCACCATGCGCCCGACCGCGGCCCCGATCCCTTCCGCGCCTCCGGTGACGAGCGCGACCTTATTGTCCATCTTGCCCATTCAGCGCTCCAGAATGGCCACGGCGGAAAGACCCGGCGCGCCATAGACATGGGAGTAACCGGTCTTCGGTCCCGAACCGTCGCGGCCTGCCACTTGCCGCTCGCCCGCGCGGCCGCGCAGCTGTTCGACATTCTCGTAGACCTGCCTGAGACCTGAAGCTCCGATCGGCTCCCCGCACGCGAGGCAGCCTCCGTCGGTGTTGATCGGCAGTTTGCCGTCTTGCTGTGACCAGCCATTGGCCAGCCATTCCTCCTGCTCGCCATCTTTGCAGAAGCCGTTCTCAGCCATGTGCATGATTTCCGCGCCGCTTTCGGTATCCTGCAATTGCGCGACGTCGATATCTTCAGGTCCGATGCCCGCGCCCTCGAAAGCGGCTTTTGAGGCGAGCACGGTGGGCTTGCCGCCTTCCTTGACGCTGACGCCCGCCTGAAAGACCTCGAAGCTGTCAGGCGGACGTGTGCGCACGGCAATGTTCGCAATCTTCACACCGTCAGCCCCAAGCTCCTTTGCCTTTTTTTCAGAGGCAAGGATCAGCGCGACCCCGCCCTCAGCAGGCGAGCAGAACATGAACTTGGTGAGCGGATCGTTGATCATCGGCGCGTTCATGATCGTGTCGAGATCGATCTCCGAGCGTCGCCATGCGTGCGGGGTCTTCGCCCCCTGTCGAAACGCCTTCTCCGCGACCCGGCCAAGCGTGGTGCGACTGATGCCGTGCAGTTGCATATAGCGCTGGATCTTGAGCGCGAAAAACTGCGTGGTCAGCATCATGCCGGTCTGTCCGTACCATTCGGGCAGGCCATAATCGGACGGCTTGGCGTTGAACGCGCCGCGCGGGTGCTTGTCAAAACCGACTGCGAGCGCGAGATCGTACATCCCGCTTGCGATCGCCTGTTGCGCGGCAACTAGCGCGCTGCCGCCGGTCGCGCAGCCATTGGCGACATTGGTAAAGGGCAGGCTGGTCAGCCCCAGCTCGTTGACCATGATGTCGGCGTTGCCGGCCGCCGCCGAACCGCCATAGGCGCATTCCATATCGGCCCATTCTAGCCCTGCATCGGCCAGCGCCTCGCGCACTGCATAGACACCCTGTTCGCGTCCCGTGCGCTCGTCGGTCCGCCCGAAGGGATGGATGCCCGCGCCGATAATATAGACTGATTGGGTCATGCGGCTTTCTCCTGCGCGCTGGCGGCGGGACGGAAGGCAAAGGTGTCGTAGGTCGCGTTGAACGGCACGATGCAGAATTCCATCGGCATATTCAGCTCAAGGTCTTCTAGGTTCGCGCCCACAATTCTGCTCTCGACGATCACTTCGCCGGGCAATTCGACATAGCCGAGAAGGAACGGCTGAAAATCGGGCGGACCCTCGCCCGGTCCCGAACCCGGCCCCTCATAGGGCTCTTTAGGAAGGAAGCCCTGCATGGTCCACGACCACAGCGTGCCGTTGCGCGAGAGCTTGTAGGGCTCGACGTCCTTCGCGGCATCGCCTTGCGGCATCGGAAAGACGATCTCGCCCGAAGGCAGCCTACCGCCCATCAGGTGCGGTTGCGGGTCGTCGCTCCACAGGTTCGGGTCGATCTTCTGCCCCATCTCAGCTCTCCTCAGGCCGCTTCGGCATATTCGGCAAGCGTGCTGCCCGTGTCTCCGAAGAGCCTTGCAAGCACCATCACGCGCTTCATCGCGTGGCCGATGCCCAACTCGTCGGTGATGCCCATTCCGCCATGCATCTGCACTGCCTCGCGTGCGACGGCATCGACATTTTCGCCGATGAAAGCCTTGGCCCCGGCGGTGGCGCGCATCCATTCGGCGTGGTGCGTGTGATCGGTGAGCGCCGCGCGGTAGAGCATCGAGCGGCATTGCTCGATCCGGGCATAGCATTCGACGAGGCGATGCTGGAGCGCTTGGAAACTGCCGATCGAAACACCGAACTGCTCGCGCTCCTTTACATAGGCGAGCGTGTCTTCGAGCAGCCTTACCCCGAGGCCGAGCATCTCGGCGGCGGCGTACAGGCGAGCGCTCGCAACGATTTCGTCGAGGCCGGCAGGGTTGATGTCGAGCTTGGCATCGGCTGGCACAGCGACGCGGGCGAGGGCGATTTCCCCTGCAACCGAGCCATCGGCAAGGCGATAGGGGCGCCAGTTCACCCCTTCCGCATCGCTCGGTACGGCGAAGCAGGCGGTCATCCCGCCAAGCTCGGCGGTGACGATGAAGAGGTCCGCCAGCGCCGCTCCAATCACGAATGTCTTTTCGCCGGTGAGCATGAAGCCATCGCCGCTTTCCTCGGCGCGGGTGCCTTTGGCGACGAGGCTGTAGCGCTGGGCGCGCTCGGCCCATGCGAGGGTGGCGATCGTTTCGCCTGAAAGAACGCCGTCGAGCGCGTCGTGCTTGCCATTGGCGAGCAAAAGCGCCGGGAGCACGCCGAGCTCGAGCCACGGATCGGGCGAATTTGCCTTCCCCACCGCCTCGGCGACCAGCGCAAGGTCGACCGCCGAGCCGCCCATCCCGCCCTTGTCCTCGGGCGCGGCGAGCGCGATCAGGCCCAGTTCGGCCAGCTGCTGCCAGCGTGCCCGGTCATACCCTGTCTCGCTCATGCGCAATTTACGGCGCGCTTCGACGTCGATCGGAGCGGAGAACCGCTCAACCGAGGCGCAGAACATTTTCTGTTCTTCGGAAAGGTCGAAATTCATAGCCTCCTCACACTGCTTTCGTGAAGGTGATCGGCAATTTCGTGATGCCGCGCAGCAAGATGTTGGGGAGCACCGTGATTTCATCCTCGTCGGCAACCGCAAAATTGTCGAGCCGTTCGAGCAGTTCATCGAACGCGACCAGCATCTCCTTGCGGCTGAGCATGTTGCCAACGCACATATGCGGCCCCTTGCCGAACGCCTGGTGCGCACGGGCATTCTTGCGCTCGATGTCGAACTTGTCGGGGTTCTCGAACTTTTTGGGATCGCGATTGGCCGCGGCATAGCGCAATTGCACCACGGCGCCTGCCGGGATTTTCTGCCCGCCAAGCTCGGTGTCCGCCTTGACGATCCGCCACATGCCGGCGGTGGGAGTTTCGTAGCGCAACGCTTCTTCGACGAGATTGCCGATCAGCTTGGGATCGCGGCCACCGGCCGCGGCCTTGGCTTTCTCCATCTGATCGGGATTGCGGATCAGCTGGAGCAGTCCTCCGGCCAGCGTCGAGGTGGTCGTCTCGTTCCCGGCGACCATGAATTGCTGCATGATCGACATGATTTCAGGATCGGTGAGTGGTTTTTCGCCTTCGACCCGCGCTTCGACCAGATCGGCGAGAAGATCGTCACCGCCATTTGCGCGGCGGTCGTCGATTTTCTCCTTCATGAAGTGCTGGTATTCAACAAGACTGCGCGCGCATTGCTTCTTGCGCTCGTGATCGACCATCTGGCTAAAGCGGTCGACTGCGGCGTCTGACCATTCCTTGACCTGTCGGGGGTCGTTGTCGAGCCCGATCTGGCCCGCAATCATGAACACGGGCAGCGGTATGGCAAAGTCCTCGACAAACTCGCACACACCCTTGTCCTCAAACGCCTCGATCAGCGAGATCGACTTTGCGCGCATCGTGTCTTCGATCGCGTTCACGCGCGGTGCGGAAAAGGCGAGGTTGACAAGCTTGCGATTGCGCGTGTGCACCGGCGCATCGGCGGTGAGCAGGGTGGGCTCGTCGGGCCAGCCTTCGGAGAGGATTTCCTGGATCTCTTCGTCCGCCTCGCGCCCCATCAGGACCGAGAAATCGTTCGAATAGACTTCGGGCTGCGCGTTCGCCTCGTTGCACAGATCGTAGCTGTACACGACATAGGTATTCATCTCGGGCAGGTGCTCGATCGTGATCCCTGCCTCGTGGATCGCGCGATAATAGTCGAAGGGGTCGAGCAGCGTTTCCGGTGCGAAGACGCTGGTGTCCTTGATCGCTTCGGGCTTGTTCATTTGGGGTGGCTCCATCCCGTGCAATTGCAAGGGTGAAACCTAGGCCGACCAAGGCAATCGAGGCGATGCGCGAATGTGTTAGGCGCGCAACTTGTCGGCCTAGCGAAAGTGTGAGCGGGGCTGCGTGCTATCCCTCGGCCAAATCACCGAATTCACGCACGAATTCCGCGCTGTCGAAATAGTCGCGCCAACGCTGGATCTTGCCATCATCGTTCAATTCGAACGTGCCCATCACTCGGATCACCCGCTTCTTGCCCTTCATCTGGAACCAGTCGGTGCGCTCGGTGAGCACGACATTTCCGTTGGCGGCGATGTGATGCATGTCGAAACCGCACGCCTCGACGCCCGGAAACTTGTCCATTTTTGCGCGCACCTGATCGATCCCGTTGACCGTCGAAAGTGGCACATCGGTCCACTCGATATCGTCGGCCATGAAAGAGTAGATTTTCTCAAGGTCATACTCGTCCCAAGCGGCGATGAAGGCTTCGATGGTTTCGGTCGGTGTCATGGCATGTCTCCTGATGTGTATTCGAGCGCCTGTGCAAGGCACTGGCGGACATGGGGATTTGCGTAGGTCTCCGGCCCGTCGCCGAACTGGAGGCAGATGAGCGGGGCGTTTCTGGCGCGCGTTTCCCAACCGAGCAGCGCGGAGCCGGGTGGGTGATCCCAGCCTTCCCGGCTGAACATTTCGCCCGCGACTGCATTGGCGGCGGAATAGAAATTGTCGCGGGTCATCGCGAAGCCTTCGGCGCGGATGAGCGGGGAGACGCGAGCCTCGTCGATCGGGCAAAGGTAAAGCTCGTCGGTGACGGGGAAGCGCGCGGGTAGTCCGGCGGTGACGGGGTGATCGTCAAGCACTCTCGCCTCGTACTCGACATCATGGCGATAGCCCGAATCCGGCCCGTGCTCTCCCGGTTGATAGTGAAATTGCCCGCCCAGCCATTCATGCCATTCGGGCCAGCCCGCCCATCCCGCAATCGCATGGTGCATCGCCACCGCGCCGCGCCCGGCCTCGAACCGGCGTGCAAGTGCCTTGCGGTAGGCGGTGGAGGGAGGCCGTGACGTCACCGTGCCATCGGCGAACGTGTATCCGCCCATGTCGTAAAACAGCAGCGCATCGGCCTTGTCGGCGGCGCCGTTGGCGACCGCCTCTTCGGCTTCGGGGTGGATCAGATGCGTGACGTCATAGTCGCCTAACGCGTTGATCAGCTCGTCGAACGGCTCGGCCTCGTAGGGGTGTCCCCCGGACAGGACGAGTAGCGATTTCATTCGGCGATTTTCAAGATCATCTTGCCATCATTGGTGCCCGCAAACAGCCGCATGAAACTGTCGTAGGCGCCTTCGAGCCCCACATCGACATGCTCGTCGATGGTGAGCTTTCCGGCAGCCGCCCATTCGCCCATCTTCGCCGCACCCTCGCCGAAACGCTCGACATAATCGGCGACCAGCAGTCCGCGGATCGAGGCGCGCTTGACGATCAGCTGCCACAGATTGCGAGCGCCGCGTGGATCGGTGTTGTATTCGCTGATCAAGCCGCACAGGCCCACGCGTGCGCAAAGATTGAGGTTCATCAATCCCGCATCGAGGATTGCACCGCCGACATTTTCGAAGATCACGTCGACCCCATCGGGGCATGCTTCGGCGATGGCCTGCGTGAGCGCGTCTTCGTCCTTTCCGCGATAGTCGATCGCAGCGTCGAACCCGTATTTCTCCGTCAGACGCGCGCATTTTTCAGGCCCGCCGGCGATCCCAACAGCGCGGCAGCCGTTGATCTTGGCAAGCTGACCGACAAGGCTGCCGACCGCGCCTGCCGCGCCGCTTACCAGCACGGTCTCGCCCGCTTTGGGCTCGCACACTTCAAGGAACCCGAAATACGCTGTCATCCCAACCGCGCCGAAGATCGAGAGGTAGTTGGTGACTTCGGGCACGAGCGAAGGGTCGATCGGCTGGGTGAACCCGCCGATCTCGCTGATAGAATAGTCCTCGAGCGCGTTGAGGCCCATCACCCACTGGCCCATTTCGAACCCCTCCGCGCGGCTTTCCTCGACCACGCCGATCGTGCTCGCGCGCATGGCGGTGCCGAGAGGGACGGGAGGCATGTAGTTGCCCTCCGCATCCATCCATCCGCGCATCGCCGGATCGAGCGAGGCGTAGTGGTTGCGGATCAGGAACTGCCCCTCTTTAAGATCGGGCGTCGGCTCGGTGACAAGCTCGAAGTCTTCGGGAACGGGCTCGCCATCGGGGCGACGCTGGAGGAGGAAGCGCCGATTGTCGGGCATAGGAATTCCTTTGATTGGGTTCTCGTGTTTCAGGCCGCTTCGAGCTTCACGGGGATGGCGCTCTGCAAGCTTTGTCCGGTGATCGGGTCGTAATCGACCGTCTCGCTGGTCAGCCGATTGGTGGATGAGCCACGCTCGCGCACGTCCTCTTTGGTCGCGTCGACATCGCCATAGGCGTGCGCCATCGAGACGAGCCCCCGGCGCACCCGGTCGCTGGCCTTCACGACACCGTGGATCGTGGCGTGGGCGGAGGTGATCGAGACGATCCCGCCTTCCTCCAAACCCAGAGCATCGATATCCTCGGGATGGATATAGGCGGGGTTGGTCGTGGTCTTGTCCTGCAGCTTCTTGAGCGGATGCCCGATCGAGTTGAAGCGTGTCTTCGAGCGGCGCGAGATGAGCTTGAAATCATAACCCTCAGCCGCGCTGCGATTGTCGGTATAGCGGGTGATCTCTCCCGGCATGTCGCCGACGGCGAGGTCGAATCGGTGGAACTCGCCATCCTCGACCGGTTCTACTTCCGGGTGGAGGTCGGAATAGACTACCGCGTCGCCGCCCGCCGCCTGCGCGTCTTTCCTGACCTTGCTCGGAGGCACGAGGCATCCGGCGGTCATCAGGTCGAGGAATTCCTCCTTCGATGGCTTGTGATCAACCGGCAGCGGCCCGCCTGGGAGCTGCATGGTGACGCCGAGATGCTTCGCCAGCGTCCAGAACATCTCGTATTCGTCGATCACATCACCCGGCGGGGTCGCGACCGCCTCCACGTAACGCGCATAGGGCGTCTCGTGCCACCATTCGGAAAGGTTGGTGATGTCCTCGCGCTCGAGGCATTGCGAGGGCGCGAGCACGACATCGGCGCGCTTGGCGCTGGCGCTCATCCATGGGTCGATCTGGACGAACAGCTCGAGGTCATCGAGCGCCTTTGCCATCTTCACCTGATCGGGGAAGCCGACGATGGGATTGCCGCCGACCGAGATGAAAGCGCGCACCTGCCCTTCGCCCGGAGTGAGGATCTCATCGGCGAGCACGTTGCAAGGCATCTCCCAGCCGAGGTGCCCCAGCCCGCGGAAGCGCGACTTGGGCATGCCGTCCGCGCCAAACATCGGCATGGGCGGGCCGACCTGCGCGCGGCGCGGGCCTTGTGGTGTGGTGAACACGCCAGGGATCGCCGCCTTCTCGCCCTCCTGCTTGAATCGGGCGCAGATCGTATTGAGGCAGGTGACGAGATACTCGGTGAGTGTGCCATTGCCCGCCATTTCGGGGCCGGTTCCGGTGACGGCACAGCCTTTCGATCCCCCTGCGAATATGCGAGCAGCGGCGATCAGCTGGTCTGCCTCAACCCCGGCGCGCTCGGCAGCGACCTGCGGTGTCATAGGCTTTACGGCCTCTGCCAGCTCCTCGAATCCGTCGACATGGGCGGACACGAAATTGCGGTCGTAGAGCCCCTCTTCGATGATGACGTTGAGCATGCCGGCGAGCAGCGCCGGGTCTTCGCCCGGCTTCACCGGCAGATAAAGATCGGCGAGCCTTGCGACATCGCTTTCGCGCGGGTCGGCGACGATCAGCTTCATGCCTTCCGCCTGGCGATCGCGGATGCGGCGCGAGGGGCTGAACGGCGGAACCCCGCCAACCGGCGCATAGTGCGAAACAACCGGGTTGTTGCCGATGAAGAAGGCGACATCGCTCTCGCTGAACGTGTTGGGCCCCGCCATCCACTTGCCGTAACGCATCGTGGTGAAGACCTTGGCCGGCTGGTCGAGCGTGACCGAGGTGTAGAAATTGCGCGTGCCGATCGCTTGGGCAAAACTGAGCGAAGCGGCCATTGCGGCGCTGTTCTGAAAACCGCCCGAACCCATGAACACCGCGACCGAATGGGGCCCGTGCTCATCGATTATGCGCCGCAACTCGCTCGCCACATGCGCGAGCGTTTCGTCCATCGGTGTTTCCTGAAACTCACCGTTTGCATCGCGGATCAGCGAGTGATGCAGCCGGTGTGCGGCATTGTGCGAATCGGGCAGTTCGCGCCCCTTCATGCAGGTATAGCCGCCATAGGCCGGATCGTCGGGATCGCCTCTCACTTCGAGAACCTTGCGCCCATGCTCGGTGACCTCGACGTCCACTTCCATCGCGCAATTGGCATGGCAGAAGCGGCAGAAGGTCTTGTGAGTCTCGATCCCCATGATTTCTCTCCTTGTCCATCAAGATACCAGAGTGCCGGGGCGCTTCGACTGACACTTTTACCCGTGGAGGCGGAGCGTGCGGGGCCGCATTACGAGGGTCGAAGGAGACCTCGAATGACCACCATGACTCGCCAATGGCTCTTGAACGGACATCCGCGTGGGCGCGGCATCGAGGAAGGCGATTTCAAGCTGGTCGAGACCGAGCTTGCCGATCCGGGCGCGGGTGAGGTGCTGCTGAAGACGCATTACCTCGGCTTCGATCCAGCGCAGAAAGGCTGGATGGAAAACATCGCCGATTACGTGGCCCCGATGAATATCGGCGACGTGATGCGCGGAAGCGGGATCTGCGAGGTCGTCGCGAGCCACAATCCGAAGTTCAAGGTCGGTGACATGGTGTTCGGGACCACGGGCTGGACCGAATATCTCGTCCACAATGGCGAGGGGCTGACCAAGGTCGATACCGAGCTTTCGCCGACTGCGGTGCTTTCGGTGCTCGGGACCACGGGCCTCACCGCCTATTGCGGGCTGTTCAAGGTCGGCAAGCCCGTTGCAGGCGACACCGTGTTGGTCTCAGGCGCGGCGGGAGCGACGGGGAGCGTCGTGGGGCAGCTCGCCAAGATCGCCGGGTGCCGCGCGGTCGGCATCGCGGGGGGCGAGGAGAAGTGCAAATGGCTGGTCGAGGAAGCCGGATATGACGCCGCGATCGACTACAAGGCGGGCAATGTGAAGCAGCAGATACGCGAACAGTGCCCCAAGGGCGTTGATGTCATCTTCGACAATGTCGGTGGCGCGATCCTCGACGACATGCTGGCCAATATCGCAACCGCCGCGCGCGTGGTCGTGTGTGGCGGCATCAGCCGTTATGAAAGCGGCGGCACTCCGACTGGACCAGGAAATTACTTTAACCTTATCTTCCGCCGGGCGAGCATGGCTGGCTTCATCGTGCTCGATTGGGCCGCCGAATTCCCTGCGATCCGCAAACGGCTCGAGGGCTTTGTGCAGGACGGAAGTCTCAAATATCAGGAGGACATTCAGGAGGGCTTCAAGAACGCGCCCGATACCCTGCAGCGGCTGTTCGTCGGCAAGAATCGCGGCAAGCAGATGTTGAAGCTCTAGCCGCCGAGGTCGGACGGCTCGTTCACGTTCAACAGCGGAGGGTCGAAGGCGATTCGGCGCGCCCCGATCCTCTCAGCAAAGCCATAGAGCGCGCGGCCGCCTTCTTCGAGGAAGGCCGCCAAGTCGTCAGCAACGCCGATCGGCCATAGCCCTACGACCGGCTGGCTGCGAACGACCGCCGCGCCTTCGCCGCTCAGGGTTTTGACCAGATCGTCAGGCAGGTTGGGCACGTCCACCCCGGCGCTCAACACCGCGTCGAAACCGTCATCGCGCGCGTGTATTAGCGCCGCGTTCAATCCCGCGAGCGGGCCTAGGCCGCCTGCTGGCTGGTCGGGAATGCTGGTCCGGCCTAGGTCTGCGCGTCCGACGATGATCGCGCTTTCAGTCTGCGCGCGCACGCGGCTGAAGACGTGGTCGACCAGTCGCCCGCCCTTGTAGAGCGCAACCGCCTTGTCGCTGCCAAAGCGTTCCGATCGCCCTCCGGCGAGAATGGCGCCTAGAACACGCACGGCGTGGTCAGTCGAAAGCCTCGGTCGCTTGGCCCTGCGCGTTGTATACCGGGCCTTCGGCATCTACGCGGTATTTCTTGCTCTCAGCGCCTGTCAGCCCGAACTGCCCGATATGATCGCGCATTCCGGCATAGGCCTGATTGGCGAAATGGTGGGCGAGCGCTTCCTCGCTTTCCCATTCCTCGAAAACATTGACCCGCGCGGGATTGTTGCCATCGGCGCTCCAGTCGTAGTGAATGCACCCGTTCTGCGCGAGCGCCGCGTCGATATGCGGTTTGGCAGTGCGCAGCGCCTCCGCACGCTGGGCGGGGTCGAGGTCGATTTGCGCGGCGATTACGATCTTGGCCATGGGTTCTGACTCCTCAAGCAGGCCCTGAATTGGGGTTATATTCGACTACGATCCCGAATTTGCGGTGGGTGAAAGCCCAAGCGCCTTCGATCTTCTCAAGCTCGTCTTCGTAAAGCCCACCCACGACACGGGTGGTGCCATCCTTCATGTGCAGGATTTCCTGCGTCTGCACGCGGGCGGTGGCGATATTGCCGTCGATCTCGATCATGCAGGGCACGCAGTGAAAGCTCACGCGCTCAATCCCGCTCATCGCGCCTGACCAGAAGGCGACGATAGCCTCGCGTCCTTCGTGGATCTGCCCGAAGAAATCCCATGTCGCGTTCGCGGCCCAGACCGAGCCCCACACGTCCGGGTCGGCGAGCACCACGCCATCGGCATAAACGCCGTTCAGTTCGGCGATCGCCTGGCGATCTTCGGCGGGACCTGTGAACATGGGTGTCTCTCCTCGTCTCTCGGTAAAGGCTTTTCTGCGTGGAGGGGCGCAGCGACAATGGACACTTTTGGGAAGGGTAGCGTCCGCGGCCCCCTGTTAGGACTGAACTCATCAAGGGAGAGACATGATGGGCCAGTTGGAAGGCAAGAGCGCGGTCGTGCTTGGCGCGGCGAGCAAGGACAATATCGGGCAAGCCATCGCGCGGGCTTTTGCCAGCGAAGGCGCAAAGGTCATGGTCGCGGGCCGCAAGGAAGAGGCGCTCGCCGAATGCGCGAACGAGATCGGCGGCTCCTACGCTCTTTGCGACATCACCGATCACGGCGCCGTCCACGCGCTTGCCGACAAGGCGGCGGGCGAGTTCGGGCGCGTCGATGCGGCTATCAACTGCACCGGATGGGGACTGCTCGCGAGCCTGCTTGAGACCACGCAGGAGCAGCTGGATGCGATCGCGGATCTCCAGTTCAAGGGCGTGCATCACTTCCTCCAAGCCTTCGTGAAGGTGATGAGCGAGCAGGAGCCGACCGGCGGGTCGATCATCTCGCTCTCCTCCGCCACCACCAAGGCGCTGATCAACAACCACGCGGCATACATCGGCACGAAGCGCGCGGGCGAGGCGATGATCGAGTGCGTTGCCAACGACTACGGCCATCTCGGCATACGTGCGAACAGCGTTTCGCCCGCTTTCACCGAGAGCCCGATGACGAGCGAGAGCTTCCAAGTCCCCGGTCTCGTCGATGCGTTCACCCCGCGCTATCCGCTCGGCCGCCTCAACACGGCTGACGACGTTGCGCAGGCGTGTCTGTGGCTTTGCACCGACAATGCGTTTGTAACGGGCCAGAACATCCAGCCCAATGGCGGGCTAACCTTGCGCGGCAACCCGCAGGCGAAGGACATCGAAGCCGCCGTAGGCGCGGCGATGGCCAAGATGCAGGAGGGCTGACGCTTGGTTCGCTGCTAACCCGCCGCCCCTCCTCCGCACCCGGCCACCATATCCTGATGAAACCATTGGTGGCCGGGTGGGGAGGAGGGGCGGGAGGTCAGCGCACCATCAAAACTGCGCGGTTCCACCGTCGACGCTAAACATCGCGCCGGTGATCCCGGCGCCTTCCTTGCTCGCGAGCAACAGCGCAACCGCGGCAATCTCCTCGACCGTATTGGGGCGCTTGATCGCGGCTTCCTGCGCGAACATCGTGATCATCTCGTCGAACTCCATCCCCATCGCCTTCGCGGTTTCGGGTCCGTTATTCTTGATGATGTCGGTGACGACGAGGCCGGGGCAGATCGAGTTGACCGTCACTCCCGCCTCACCCACTTCGCGCGCGAGGCTCTTGGTGATGCCGTTCACTGCGTGCTTGGCGGCGGTGTAGGCGGTGAAGACGGGCTTGCCGTGCTTGCCCTCCATCGAGCTCATATTGATGATCCGACCGTCGCCCTTCTCGAGCATCGCAGGCAGCGCGCGGCGGCAGGCCCAAAAGGTCGAGTAGACGTTCCACTTCATCGCCTCGTCAAACGCCTCGTCGGACAGCTGGACGAGCGGCTGCAGATCGCCCGCACCGCCCGCATTGTTGACGAGGATGTCGAGCGTGCCGAAGGTCTCGATCGTGTGGTCGATGAAGCCTTCGACGTCCGCTTGCTGCATCACGTCGCCCGCCACGAAGATCGCGCGGTCGCCTGCCCCCAATTCGTCGAGCACCTTCGCGCCCTTTTCGGCGTTGCGCGCGAACAGCGCGACCTTCGCGCCTTCCGCCAGATAGGTCTCGGCGATGCCGCGCCCCAGCCCTGCGGTGCCGCCTGTGATTGCGGCGACCTTTCCTTCCAGTTTCATGCGGGTTCCTCTCCTTCGTTTCCTACAGGATGGAACACATGGAACACGGTCCTGAGGCTATAATTTCCGACCCTGCACGAGCCGATCTTGCAAAGGCGATTGTGGAGGGAAAACGGCGCGTTTGTCATAGGCGTTTTCGATAGCGCATGCCGCTCCGCGTAGGAAAGCGACCTCACACAATGACGAATTGCCGCGCGGCTCAGGCAAGCGATGATGCATGCGCCATGAGCGAACCAGAGCACGAGACCGACATCATCGTCATCGGTTGCGGCCCGGCCGGGATGACCGCCGCGCTCGCCGCGCATGAAGCGGGCGCGAAAGTGTCTATCCTCGAACGCTTCGACCGGGTCGGCGGCACCGGAGCGGTCTCGGGCGGCGTGATTTGGGTGGCCGACAACCCGCGCCAACGCGAAGCGGGCATGGCCGACAGCCGCGAAGAGGCGCTCCAATATTTCCGCAGTCTCGATCACGGCGATCTCGTCGATGAAACACTCGAAGCTTTCGTCGACAGCGGCCCCGAAGCGCTCGCATTCCTCGAAGATGCAGGCGCGCTCAAGGTCGCGCTGCTCGACGGCTATCCCGACTATTACCTCGACCGCCCCGGCGCGAAGCCCGAGGGAGGCCGTGCGCTCGACCATGACCTGTTCGCCCTCGGCAAACTCGGCGAATGGGCGGCGCGCATCACCGCGATCGAGGAACCCAAGCCGATGATGCTGCGCGAAACGCCTCTGGGCGGCAGTTCGGGCGTTGTTGCGCCTGAAGAGTTGCAGCGCCGGATGGCGAACAATGAGCGCGGCTTCGGACAGGCCATGGTCGCACGACTGCTCAAAGCGTGCCTGACGCGCGGGATTGAGCCGTTGCTCAATATCGAGACCCGTCGGTTGGTGAAGGATGGAGAGCGTATCGTCGGGGTCGAAGGAACGCGCGATGGTGAGCCTTTTGAACTCTCCGCTCGCTCCGGCGTGATCCTCACCACGGGCGGTTTCGAATGGGACGAGGATATGCGCCAGACCTATATGCGCGGTCCGATGGATGCGCCCGCCAGCCCGCCCACGGCGCAAGGCGGCGGGCTCAAGCTCGCCATGGCAAGCGGCGCGAAGCTTGGAAACATGACGCAAGCCTGGTGGGCGCCGACGCTGGTGATCCCCGACAATCCTTGGCCCAATGGCGAGCAGCGCGCTGCCCCGGTCCTGATCGAGCGCACAGTTCCACATTCGCTGATGGTCAACCGCGCCGGGACACGCTTCTGCAACGAGGCCGCGAACTATTCGGCGCTTGCGGGCGCGTTCCATGCCTTCGACCCGCAGAGCTACGACTATCCGAACCTGCCCGCATGGCTGGTCTTCGATGAAAACTATGTCGAACGCTATCCGATCGGACCGCGCCTGCCCGGAACACCCGTGCCCGATTGGGTGACGCGAGCCGACACGCTGGAGGAGCTTGGGACGGCGCTGGGCCTGCCGTCACAAACGCTCGCCGAAACCGTCGCCCGCTTCAACACGTATTGCGAGGCAGGGCACGATCCCGACTTTGCACGCGGCCAGTCCGCTTACGATCACTTCTACGGCGACCGCACTCGGGAAGGCGCCGCAGTCACGCTCGGACCCGTTGCCCGCGCGCCGTTCTACGCGGTCGAGATTCGCATGGGCCTGCTCGGCACCAATGGCGGGCCACGCACCGATGGGCACGCACGCATTCTCGGCCATGACGGCGAGGCAATTCTCGGCCTGTACGGTGCAGGCAATGCTATCGCCTGCCCGACCGGCGGGATCTATGCAGGAGCGGGCGGGACGCTCGGCCCGGCGTTGACCTTTGGTTACATCGCCGGGCGCAGCGCGGCGCGCGCAAACCTCTAGGCGTTCGCTCCCAGCGCTGCGCTATGCGTCATCGCTCTCCACGTCCTCGATCACGACATCGACCGCGCTTTCGCCTTCGAGGCAGAATTGCAGCGCGCGATTGGGCGTGATGTTGAGCCCGGAGAAGCGGTAGCAGGGCTTTTCCTCGCTGCCCGAGACATAGGAGCAGTAGAGGATATTGGGCAGCAGGTTTGCAGCGACGCGTTCGCCTTCGTGACGCGCTTGCAGAACGTCGCGCACTTGCTGGATCGGGACGTAGGCGAAGCCTTCGGGCGCGTGTGCGGGGCAGCTTTCGGCGAGCAATTGCGTGCCGCCATCCCAGTAGATCTCGCCCGGCTGATCCTGACACGCGGACAGAAAAAGCAAGCTTGTCGCCAGAGCAATGATCCGCATGCGCCCCCCTAAGTCGAACCCGGCTAACCTTCAGGTTTTCCTGGGTTCGAACTGGATATGCAGCTCTTTCAATGAGCGCAACAGGAAGTGGGGGTGGTAGGTGAAGTCGTTCTTGCCTTCAGCAAACCACATGTCCTCAAACCGGTCGACCACAGCGGTAAAGCCCCACGTCAATTCGCGCCGGGCGAGCGGGGCGCCGAGGCAATGGTGCGTGCCCGAACCAAAGCCCATATGCGCGCCCGCCTTGGGCCGTTCGAGGTCGAGCTTTTCGGGGCATTCGAACATGCGCTCGTCGCGATTGGCAGCGGCAAACCGGACATTGATCATCGCGCCGGCCGGGATGGTGACGCCCGCAAGCTCGGTATCCTCGTTAACGAACCGCATGAGCGATTGGACCGGGCTTTCGAGCCTGACGACTTCCTCGACAAAGGTCTTCATGTACTTGTCGGGATCGCTCTTGAGCTGGTGCCAGACGTCCTTGTTCTCGATCAGCAGCTTCATCCCCGCCGCGAGCGCGTTGGTGGTGGTCTCCGACCCGCCTACGAAGGTGTCGGCCATCATCTCGGCGTGCAGCTCGTTATCGGTGAGCGGGCGGCCCCATTCCTCGATAACGGTGTTGACCAGCACTGATATGAGGCTGTCGTCGGGGTTTTCGCGCAAGCGCTCGAAAATCGGCTGGAAATAGTTCTGCGCCTCGATCTCGCGGTCGACCATTTCCATGTGCTTGTCTTCGGGCAGCATCAGCGAGATGCGCTGGAAGAAAGCATCGGTCCAGCGCTTGATCTTCCACATGTCCTCGCGCTTTGCGCCCATCTGCTCTCCGATGATGAACAGCGGCAGCGGCACGCAGAACTGCTTGACCCATTCGCAATGGCCATCGTCCAGAAAGCCGTCGATCAACTCGTAGGCGAGTCCTTCGACCTGAGGGTCGATCTCCTTGATCTTGGAGGGTTTGAACGCCTGATTGAACATGGCGCGCATTTGCTTGTGATTGGGATCGTCTCGCCCGTTGAGCGTTGGCGCGGGGAGCCAGCCCTTCTCCTTGAACCGCTCCATCACCTTTTGCGCGCGCTCCATGTCGCCTGCGCTCGCCCGAAACTGGCTGTCGGCAGCCGATGAGGGGAAACGCTGCGGGTCCATGAGCACTTCGCGCACATGTTCGTAGCGGCTCACAACCCACATCTGGGTTCCTGGAATATTGTAAACCGGCGCATCGTCGCGCAGCTGCTTGTAGGCGTCGTAGGGGCATTGTTGCAGCTCGGCATCGAACAGGTTGATGTCTGGTTGTTCGCCCAATGGTGCCTCCCGAAACTGCTTATGGCGCAGGGGGCAGACTTGCGCCGATAGTGCGTGCCGACAACTGGCGGATTGGGGAGGGCGCCCGAATGGAAGCCGAACTGCAGAAACTCATCGACAGGCAACAGATCGAGGACGTGATCCAGCGCTATTCGCGCACGCTCGACTGGCTCGACGGTCCGGGGCAGACTTCTTGCTACTGGCCCGACGCGCATATCGAATACGGTTTCTACACCGGCAAGGCGGAGGACTTCCTGCCCGTCGTGATGCAGACCGAGAGCAATCTCGCGCGGCGCTGGCACATGCTCTCACAGCCATTGATCCGGTTCCACTCAGAGACCTCCGCCAGCAGCGAATGTTACGGTATTTTCGGCGGCGGGCGTATGCAAGACGACGGCAGCATTGCAGGCGACCTCATCGGGGGGCGCTATCTCGACGAATGGGAGAAGCGAGACCGCGAGTGGCGCATCTCGGCGCGCAAATACATTCTCGACTGGAAGACCCCGATCAAGGATCAGCCGATGTTCGAGCCCGATCCTGAATTCCCGCTGCCGACGCTCAGGATCGACCGCGCGGGCCATTCCGAATATCGCGAGCTTTAGCGGCTCACTTCTTCCGAAACGCGGCGATCCTTTCATGCATGTCGGGGCCGCGGCCTTCGCCGTCCATCCATTCGCGCTGCAAACCCTCATCGGCGCTGCGGCCATCGGCGCGGTCGAGCAGGCGCATGATCGCCGCGTGGCTGAAATGGCTTTGCTCCGCGATCTGGGTGGCGAGCCGCGCGATCTCGCCATCGAACCCGTCATGCGGCACCGCGTATTCGGCAAGCCCGATCCGCACCGCTTCCTCAGCGCCGAACATTTGCGCTGTGAACATCAGGCGTTTCGCCGTCGCGATCCCGACCCGGCGCGGCAGGCGCACGCTCATGCCCCAGACCGGGGTGAGCGCGAACTTTGCGTGGGTGTCGCCGAAGCGCGCATTGTCGCTCGCGATGAGAAAGTCGGCCGCCAGCGCGACTTCAAGCGCGCCGGTATAGCAATGGCCATGCACCGCCGCGACGACCGGAATCGGCAGCTTTTCGAGCAGCCGCAGCGTCTCCGAATGCCAGCCTTTCGACGGCGGCGCTTCGCCTTCCGCGATGCCGCCGAGGTCGTGACCGGCGGAGAAGCACTTGCCCGCCCCGCGCAGCACCACGCATCCGATCCCGTCAGAGGCGGCGAGGTCGGCGACATGCGCGCGCAGCTCGGCAAACATCTCGACGGTGAGCGAGTTGAGCTTGTCGGGCCGGTTGAGCGTCAGCTGGCTCCAGCCGTCAAAGTCGTCGCGCAGGACAGTGTCGCTCATGCTTCGTCTCCTGCCGGCGGGTCCATGTAGTCGCGGTAATAGGTCAGCTGCCCGTTTGCGACCTTGTAGATGCCGCAGCCCCCGCGCGATCCTTCGGGCGAATGCATGGTCCAGCGCGCCCAGACGGCGTGATCGTCACCGCAGATCTCATCGATAGTGAAGTGGATCTTGCGGTTCGACATTTCGCTGACCATCGTGGTCATGAAACCGAGGATCGCCTCGCGTCCCTCATAGCGGCCCCAGATCGGGTCTTCGAGCAGGGCGTCTTCGGCAAAGAGCGGGGCGAGCTTGCGGTAGTCACCCTCGTCCTGAATGCGCCAGAATTCCTCGATCACGCGTTGAGCTTCGCCTGCCATCTCTCGTCTCCCTTGCGAGCGACTGTGTGCCATGGCGCGAGGCGAGCGGCACCCTCCCGAAAATGATCAGGCGGTCGATGGGGGTGGGGCGGTGTATGGTTCGGCCCATGTCGACCATTCCCCGCATCTCCTCCGCCGTGCCGGGCGAGCCGCCGCATTTCGGCAATGGCCTTGCACACCAGCCCGAAATCGCCGCCAGCTGGGGCGCGCTTTACGGCGCCTTCTGGGACAGCGACGTGCTTTCCGCCCGACTCAAGGAAGTCGCCCGGATGCGCAATGCGCGCGTCACCGAATGCGGGTTCTGCCGCAATGTCCGCTTCGACAAGGCGCTTGGGCAAGGGCTGGGCGAAGAGATCATCGACGACATCGATTGGGGTTATGAAACCTCGAACAAGCTCACCGATGCCGAGAAGGCGGTGCTGAAATTCACCGACGCCTTCATCCACGATCCCGAGTTGCTGACCGATGACGCGGTGGCGGACCTGAAACGCCACTTGTCTCCCGAACAGATCGGCGAGTTGGGGCTGGGCCTCACCGGCTTTCTCGCGATTGCCAAGGCGCTGATCACGATGGGGCTGGAGCCGACCGAGATGGGCCGCACGGTCCTGCCCACGCCCGCCGCGAGTGAACCGGCATGAACGGGCCGGTCGCGGAAGCGCTCGCCGGCTCTCCTGCGCTGGCGGAAAAATACGCCGCCTTTCGCGACATCGCTCACGCGGCCCTGGGTGAGGAAATGGTCGCGCAGATCAGGGCGGCGGTCGCCGAAGTTCACGGGGTCGAGGCACCTGCTGCCTCGGGCGAGCTTCCGCCCGCGACTTTGCGCTACGCCAAGCGCATGCCGTTCGAACACAACGAGATCACCGACGAGGAGGCCGCCGAGGTCGTCGCCGAATTGGGTGAGAAGCGCTACGTCGCCTTCTCGGTCATCGTGGCGCTTGCCGATGCGGAGTGCCGGGCAGAAAAGCTCGACCTGCCCGGCCTCGCTGCGTCCAATTAGGTCTCTTCGGACTTGCCGAGCATCGAGTCGACGCTCCAGATCCCTGCGCCGCGGCATGCGATGAATAGGAAAACGAAGCAGAAGGTCGCGATCTGCTCGCCGCCATTATTGATGGGGAAAAAGTCGTTGAGGCCGTGCACCATCCAGTAGCCGACGGCCGACATGCCGCTCGACAGGAATGCGGAGATACGGGTGAAAAGCCCGAGCGCAATCGCAAGGCCCAGCACCAGCTCGATTCCCCCTGCCGCATACATCAGCGGATTGAGGTCGTAGGCGAATTCCTGCGGGAAATTGAGCAACTTGACGGTGCCATGCTGCACGAAGAACAGCCCCACGAAGATGCGCATCAGCGCATAGGCGTGCTCGGTATATCCATCGAGAAATTTCATGTGTCGTCCCCTCTCTTTTGTTGTCGTTTTGCTATCCTAGCCGTTCCGGGTGCCGCTCGGCCAGTGTGAAGCCCGGCTGCACCGCTGTCGGCGCCTGCTCGTAAACGGCGGTGTCGTAGAAATCGTGGAGGCGCGCGATCCTGTCGCCGCGAATCTCGACCACTCCGCAGATATGCGGCGTCATCAGGTCGCGCCCGTCGGCGGCCCAGTGGTGGTCGATCCGCTCGGTGAACACCGTGTCCCCGTTCGAGGCGATATGGACGAGATCGGCGGTGAAATGGGTCATTTCGGCAAGGATCGGGATCTCGTTTGCGAAACCGCCCGATGTCAGCAGGTCGAGCACTTCCTGCTGGCCGTTCAAGTCGGGCAGGCCGCTATTGGACCAGACGAAGTCCGGCGTGGTCAGTTCGGGGATCGCCTCAAGGATCCGCCCGTCATCCATCGCCTTGAAGATCTCGAGCGCGAGCCGCTCCTGGCGGTTCGAAGCATCATTCAGCTCGATCATGGTCGGCTCCTCAATTGACCGCGCGATCCTTCCCTTCCCAATAGGGTGCGCGCAGTTCGCGGCGCAGGATCTTGCCTGACGGATTGCGCGGCAGGGCCTCGATGAAGTCGACCGATTTGGGGCATTTGTAGCCCGCAATATGCTCGCGCGAATGGGCGATCACCTCGGCCTCGGTCAGTTCTTCGCCATCTTTCACGACGACGCATGCCTTTACCGCCTCGCCCCACTTTTCGGACGGCACGCCGATCACCGCGACATCGGCGACCTTGGGGTGGGCATAGACCGCGTTCTCGACCTCGGCCGGATAGACGTTCTCGCCGCCGGAGATGATCATGTCCTTCACCCGGTCGTGGATATAGAGATAGCCGTCCTCGTCGAGATAGCCCGCGTCACCGGTGCGCAGCCAGCCATCGGTGTCGATCGTCTCGCGCGTGGCTTCCTCGTTTTTCCAGTATCGGCTCATATTCTTGGCCGAGCGGGTCGCGATCTCGCCGACCGTGCCGGTGGGGACTTCGTTCCCATCCTCGTCGATCACCTTCAGCTCAACGCCTGCTAACGGGGTTCCGACACTGCGCATCCGGGGCGAGCCCTCGGGCACGTGATCTTCGGGGTCGAGCGCAACGATCGTGCCCGATGTCTCGGTCATGCCGTACATCTGGACAAATCCGCATCCCAGCACCTCCATCGCCTGCTTCATCAGTTCGAGCGGGATCGGGGAAGCGCCGTAGGTGATGTATTTCAACCGGCTGAAATCGACCTCGGACACGCGCGGGTGATTGAGCAGGATCTGGATCGCGGCGGGGACAAGAAAGAGCTTTGAGATCGGATACTGGTCGATCAGGTCGAGTGCCTTGGCCGGATCGTATTCGGGCAGCACAATCGAATTGGTGCCTGCGACCATCGTGCCGATACCCGTGCCCGTCCCGCTGATGTGGAAGCACGGCATGGCAAGCAGCGTGACATCGCCCTCAACCGGTTCCTGCCAATTGCGCGTTTCCGCTTCCTGGCCCGCGCGGCTCGACAGGATCGAACCGTGGGTCATCACCGCGCCCTTGGGCCTGCCGGTCGTGCCTGATGTGTAGAGTTGCAGCGCGTCGTCGGCGAGGGTGAGTTCGAGATCGGGCGCGGCGTCCGAGTGCTCGCTTCTCCATTGGCGGTAGTCGGGGCCGGAATGCTCGGGCGCGTCGATCCCGATGACGTGCTCAATCCGGGGCGTGTCGTCGCGGACACGCTCGATCAACTCGGCAAAGCCTTCGCCGACGAAGACCACCCGCGCTTCGCAATTGTCGAGGATGTAGGCGACTTCGGGCGCGGCGAGGCGCCAGTTCACCGGGGTCATCACCGCGCCGATCCGCGCAGCGCCGACCAGCGCTTCGAAATAGAGCGGGTGGTTCTTGCCCAGAAACGCGACTCTCTCGCCGTGCTTCACCCCGAGTGCGGTGAGCGCATGCGCAACCCGGTTCGCGCCCGCATCAAGCTCGGCGAAGCTGATGACTTCCTCGCCAAAGGTGAAGGCGGAGGATTGGGGATTGATCCGGGCGTGTTCGCGCACGATCTCGCAAAAGCTCGTCGCGTTGGGGGCAATCTGTTGGGCCATGCGCGCCAGACTAGGCGGCGGGCAGGCGCGGGGGGATTGGCACAATTCATAGCCGTGCACTGGGCGCGGGCCGGTGTACATACGTGGTCATGAGCGACGACCAGACCCCCGCAGGCTATAGCCGCGCCGAGTTCACTCCCGGCTTTCTCGATCATGGCGGGCCGTACTATCTGAAGCCCAGCGAGGATGCGCCCCAGCTGGTGGGCCTTCGCATTTGCGAGCATCACATCAACTACAAGGATGCGGCCCATGGCGGTGTCATCTCGACCTTTGCCGATGTCGCCTTGAGCCATGCGGTCTATGATGCCGAGCGCCCCCGGCTCGCGCCGTCGACCGTCACTTTGCAGGTCAATTACCTCAAAGGCGCCAAGCTGGGCGACTGGCTGGAGGCGAGGGTGCGGATCGATCGGCTGGGAGGGCGGCTCGCCTACACTTCGGGCGAGATCTGGCGCGACGACGAACCGATTGCGACCATGTCAGGCGTGTTTGCGGTGAAACGCAGCTAGCCCAGCCATCTCGCCACGACTGGCTTCGAAGGGTCGCGCTCGTCGTGATAGCCGCATGAGCCTTCGGGCATTTCGGAAAGGTCCACACCTTCGACCTCGCGGAACTCGCGCCAGTCATAAAGCCCGGTGCGCTGCGCGATGCGCCAGCCGCCATCGCGCCGCTCAAATCGGTCGACATAGCGGCCCGCGATCACTGCCGAATAGACCGCGCCCTTGTTGGGGAAGACGTCGGGGATCGGATAGCCTGCGGGGATCGTATGCATTGCGGTCATGTAGGTTTCGGTGTGGCAGACATCCTCGCCTTCGAACCCGAATTGCACCTGCCCAAGCTGGTGCTGGGTGGCGAGGCAGGGGTCGATGATCGCGCGCGCCTGTTCGACAAAGCCGCGCCAGTCGCCGAGCACAGTGCCGAACTGGAACTGCGCGTCCTCGTGGAACAGGCGCTCCATCATCTCCCACCGCCGCCGGTCGATCGCGTGCGCGTAGGCCGCGATTATGTCGGCAATATCGGCCCTGTCCTGCAAAACGCTCATGCTCAAAGCTCCACTATGACCTTTCCAATATTGCCGCCGGTAAAGAGTTTCTCGTAGGCGGATAGCGTGTTTTCGAGGCCCGATGTGACATCGTAGGGCATGGTGAGCTTGCCTTCCTCGTGCCAGCTGCGCAGCCGCGCGGTGAGGCGCTCGCCCTGGTCCATGAAGTCGGGGCTGAAAAACCCCTCGACCCGCAAGCGCCGCATCAACACCTGGTCGAACTCGCTTGGGGTAGTGCGCGTGCCCGAACCGTAATCGGCCAGCAGCCCGCACACGGCGATCCGCCCATAGTGGTTCATGCGTGTGATCACTTCATCGAGCAGTGGTCCGCCGACATTGTCGAAGTATACGTCGAAGCCACCGGCTGCGTCGATCTGGCCACCGACATTGCCGCCTTTGTAGTCAATCGCGCCCGCGATTCCGAGTTCTTCGGTGAGATAGCGGCATTTGTCAGCACCGCCTGCGATCCCCCACGCCTCGCAGCCGAGCAGCTTCGCGATCTGCACCGCGAGCACGCCGGTCGCTCCCGCTGCGGCAGAAACGAGCACGCGCTCGCCCGGTTGTGCAGCGCCCGTTTCCTCGATGCCCCACAGAGCGGTCCAGCCATTCATCCCGAGCGGCCCGAACCATGCGCGCCGATCCGCAACCGACGGATCCAGCTTCACCGCGCCCGCCATTGCCGCATCGACCTGGCTTACTTCGCCCCATACGCCGAATGCGCGGACAAGATCGCCCTCGGCAAAGTCATCCGCACGGCTCGCCTCGACCTCGCCCACGACCAGCCCGGTCATCGGCGCGCCCGTGGGAAGCGGTGGCTGATAGCCATCCTCGCGATCCGTCAGCCACATGCGCGTGCCGGCATCCATTGACAGCATGGCGTTGCGGATGCGGACTTCGCCTGCCCCAAGCTCGCCCAGCGGCTCTTCAACTAGCGCGAGCGCGCTTGCGAAATCGTTGCCTTGCGGGCGGCTCTCGATGCGCCAGTAGCGGTTGTTCATGCTCCGCAATGTCCGCAGCCTCCGACGCTACGGCAAGCCACGCTTTTGCTAGTGAGCTATCACTTTGGCGCGGTGCGCAGGCGGGGGCGCAAACCTAGTCTCTTTCACAATTTGAGGGAGAGATTTCATGGCACTCATCACGGTTATCGGCGCAAGCGGTCGGCAGGGCATGGCGCAGGTCAGGCAGGCATTGAAGGCCGGCTATGACGTGCGCGCGATCTCGCGGCAGGCAGACCCGTTCGGCGGTGCGAAGATCGAAGGGATAGACCGGGTCGAGGTGCGTCCGATGGATCTTTATGACAGCGCCACCTTCGGCGATGCGCTCGAAGGGTCGGACTACGTGTTCTACACCCATCCTTTGCAAGCGCGCGCCGACCGCGCGGTGCTGATCGGTGAGCTTGGCAAGGCGGCGGCCGATATCGGGGTCAAGCGCCTCGTCTGGAACACGTCGAGCTGGATTCCCGACCGTCCCGGCGATCCATTCACCTATGGCGAGAATACCAAGGGAATCAACGCATTGTGGCGTTCCGGCTGTCCAGGTACGGTGTTCGGAAGCGTGCTTTTCATGGACAATCTTCTGACCAATTGGGCGCGCCCCTTCATCGTCAACGAGGACCGCTACGTCTATCCGCACAATCCCGAGTTGGAGGCCAACTGGATCAGCCTTGACGATGTGGCGAAGTTCATGCTTGCAAGCCTCGATCGCCCCGACATGGAAGGCGCGTGGCTGAACATTGGCGGGCCTGAGCGGCTGGTGGGCAAGCAAGTCACGCAATACCTGTCCGAAGCGCTCGACAAGGAGATCAAGTACGATCCGTGCACGCCAGAGGAATTCGGGCGCTATCTTGTCGAAGCCGCAGGGGATTCGATGCCGCCGGAAATGCGCGAGGAATTCGCGGCGGGAATCGCGGCCTTTTACGAATACAACAACAAGGCACCCACGCGGCCCTTCGAAGTCGACATGGACCACGTCTTGGAGCGTTTCCCCGAATTGGACGGCGAGCTTGAAACGCTGGGCGAATGGACCAAGCGGCAGGATTGGGGGGAGAGCAATTTCCGCCCCGCCTTCGGCTAGTGGACAAACGCGAAAACAATATCATGCTCGCCACGCGCTATTACGAGGCGCTGGCCGATGGTGATTTCGAGGCACTTGCCGCGCTCCACAGTGATGACGTCGTGTTCAACCTCGTCGGCTCGACCCCGGTGTCAGGCCGTTGGGAAGGCAAGGCGGAATGCTTTGGGCCGCTCGTCGCGGACAACGTGGTGGGCAAGCTGGTGCCCGAGACGGTGCAGTTCTCTCGGCAATGGCGGATCATGTGCGCCGATGAGAACCGAGTGGTCGGGATCATGCATGGCGGCGGGATGGGCGCCAATGGCCACGAATACCTCCAGACCTACTGCCAGATCATGACGATCGAGGACGGGCTGATTGTCGAGCTGCACGAATTCTTCGACACCGCGCTGGTCGAGCTGGCACTCAACGACAACCCGACTGCGAAAGGCCCGAGCAAAGTCGCGCGGCCTTTCCAGTTTCCTGACTGATTATTCCGCCGCTTCGCGCTGCTCCGCGGCGAAGATCTCGAGCAATTCCTCGTCCGAGGCATCGGTCAACCTCGCCGCCCATTGGTGGAAGACCTGCCCGCCGCGCTCATTTTTGCCGAACAGCACTTCCTTGAGCATTCCCGATTGCAGCGCCTCGTGCTGGCGCTTGCCGGTGGCGTAGTCCTCGTCGCGAACCACGACTTCGAGGAAGTCGAACTGCTCGTGCGCGGATTTGACGTCCTCTTCGGTCTCGGGATTGTTCTCCATGACATAGAATTGAGTGGTGTAGCTTTCGCCCACCTTGTCGCCTGGGAATAGTTGCGAGATCATCGCTCCGCGCTGTCCGCCGCCATAGAAGCTCGCTATCGAGATGTGGGGGAAGATCGTCCAAACGCCCTGGACCAGCACTTCCTGCGGGATCTCGTCATCGGCCATCGCCTCGAGGTCCATCTGCTGATCGTCATCACCCGACACCTTGATCGCGAACTTGGACGGAGTGGAAAGCCGCTGGTGCGGGCCCCATGCGAAGAAGTTGGCGCGGTTGTAGAAATCGGCACCAAACGTGTCCTTGTGGAGCACCGGCAGGTGATAGAAATCGAGATAGCCGTCATAGGCCGTTTTCCAGTTCGGCCCTGCAAGCGTGCGCTGACTGAACAGCGTCCAGCCGTCGAATTCGAATGCCTTTAGCAGCTCGTCATAGCCGCACAGATAGTCGGGAATGGCGAGCTTGCTGTCGGGGTCGAGCGTCGCCCAGATCAGCCCGGCGCTTTCATAGACCGGGAACCTCTTGAGGCAGAGCGCCGCCTTGTCGACCGCGCCGAAATCCTTCGGTGAAGCGACGCCGACAAGGTCTCCATCATTCTTGTACGTCCAGCCGTGATAGCCGCAGGTAAATCGCGAGCCATTGCCGGTGCCCGTCGGCACGACCGGGTTGCCCCTGTGGGTGCACATGTTGAGGAACGCGCCCACGCTGCCATCGCGCTGGCGGGTGAGCAGCAGCGGCACGCCGCAAATCTCCATCGCCTTGTAATCGCCCGGTTCGGGTAGCTCGCAGGACGGCGCGACCATCAGCGGCAGGCGCTTGAAGATCCGCTCTTTCTCAAGTTCGAACAGCTCCGGGTCGGTATAGGTGCGCGCGGGCACGCGGACGACCTCGTCGGCATATTCCATCGTGTCCGCCGCCCCGTGGGCAACGAGATTGCGGGTCATCGAGATTAGTTCGTCGCGCGACATTTGCAGGTCTCCCAGATTGCAGCTGAGGATGCGGGTCAGGACGCATCGAGCGCAATGCGTGTTTTTGGCAGGCAGACGCAAAACGGGCGGACCTTTCGGCCCGCCCGCTCTGACCCCAAGGGGAGGTCTGATCAGAAGCGGAAGCTGGCTTCCACGAAGACCTGACGACCGCGGTTCTGGGTAACGACAAGGTCATCGCCCACGCCCGGCTGGAGGAACGGGCGTCCGCCCGACGTGTTCACCCAGATCTCATCACCGAGGTTCACGCCGATCAGCGAGAGCTTCCACTTGCCATCGGCATCGCCAATCGAAGCGCGTGCATCGAACGCGACATAGCTGTCCTGACGCAGATCGTTGAGCGTATCTACATTGGTGAAGTAGGAGCCGGTGAAGATCGCGTTGCCGCCGACCATGAATTCGAGGCTGTCGCCCAGCGGAACCGCCCAGTCGAACGCGAAGTTGCCCGAAAGGTCGGGTGCGCGAGCGACTTCGCGACCGTCCAGATCGACCCCGAGGCCGGCGATGAACGTGTCCGAGAACGCCGCGTCGAGATAGGCGAGGTTGCCCGAGAGCGAGAGCCCGTCGACCGGGGTGCGCCAGTTCCAGCTGACATCGAGGCCCTTGGTGGTCACTTCACCGGCATTGAGCGTCTGGAACTGGATGTTCACCGCGTCGAAGTTCTGCACCTGCAGATCGTCGAAAACGTAGTAGAACGCGGTCGCGTTAAGTGTGAAGTTCCGATCGTCGAATTGCGACTTCACGCCGACTTCACCGCCGATCGCGGTTTCGGACTGGTAGATCAGCCCCTGCGCGACTGCCTCGCGGACCGCCGGATCGGGATCCTGGAAGCCGAGCAGCGAGGCCGATGGCAGCGCCGAGTTATCGATGCCGCCCGACTTGAAGCCGGTTTTGAACGAGGCGAACACGTTCACATCGTCGCTCACCTCGTACTTGATCGTCGCTTCGGGCGACCAGTTGCTGTCGCTAAAGTTGATCGGACCGGCGAAGAAACCGCTGCTGATGAAAGCGGGGCCCGACGACAGGAAGGTGTGCACGTAAGGCACGCTGATCGTATTGGTCTTGCTTTCATCGGTGTAGCGCACACCGCCCGACAGCTCGAGCCGGTCGGTAAGGTCGAAGATCACGCTGCCGAAGAGCGAATAGGCTTCGGTCTTGGTGGTGTGGACCTTGTCATAATCGTAGGTGAAACCGGTTACAGGGTCGGGCGCGACGAACGAGATATTGACCGCCTGCTGCGCCGTATCGAAGCCAAACTCACGCCACTCGTAGAATGCGCCAAGCATGAAGTTGAAGCCGTCGCCGAAGTCGCTCTGCAGGCGGATTTCCTGCGTGTACTGCTCGAGCGTGTTGCGCGGGTCCGAACAGCCTGCGCCGCCCGGAACGCCGCCGGGGAAGACCCCGACATAGGAGTAGCAATCAAAGTCGGTCGCATCGAGATCGACGAAGCCGGTCGTCGAAACGATCGTCATGTCGTCGGTGATGCCCATGGCAAGGCGCAGACGCGCGAACCACAGCTCGGTCGTGCCGAAGGGAACGCCGTTGCGGCCCACCGCTTCCGAAGGCCCGGACGAGGTTGGAACGCCCGGTGCAAGCTGCGGTGCGGCATCGGGCAGGAAGTAGAGCCCGTCGCTGTCATTACAGTCATTGCCCGGCGGGATTTGCAGCCCGCCGCTGAGCAGGAACACCGCATCTGCCACGCCATTGGGGCCGCAATTGATGTCCGAGTGCCCGATCGCGCCGTCGTTCTCGTTTTCGAAATACTGGAGCTTGAAATTGGCATCGAGACCGAAATCGCTCTGCCAGTCGAGCGTCAGGCGGCCGACGAAGTCCCTGGTTCCGCGGAACGGGAAGTGGACCGAGGGCGTGCCCGGCTGCAGCTCGATATACTCGTCGATATCGGTGTATTGCGCGCCGATGCGAATGCCGAGCTCGTCGGTGATCGGGCCGGAGATATAGGCGGCATAGACCATGCCGTCCTCTTCGAATTCATACGAAGCCTTGCCGCCGACTTCCCAACTCGAAGTCGGGTTGGCCGAGCGGATCGAGAACACGCCTGCCGAGGCCGACTTACCGAAGAAGAGCGATTGCGGTCCCTTCAGAACGTCGATCTGCGCGGTGTCGAAGAAGCCTGCCTGCACAAGGCGCATGGTCGAAACCTGCACCCCGTCAAAGTCGAATGCGACCGCTGAGTCGAACGAGGCCGAGATGTTGGACGAACCAACGCCGCGCAGGGAGAGCTGGCCACCCGAACCCGAGCCGCCGACCTGCACGTTGAGGGTCGGCACGCGGCTGACCACGTCGGCGACCTGGTCGACGCTGTAATTGTCGAGCGTTTCGCCACCGATTGCGGTGACGGTTACGGGAACGTCCTGGAGGCTTTCCGCCTGACGGCGAGCCTGCACCACGATCACGCGTTCATCGGAATCATCGTCAGCCGTGTCGGTGTCGTTGTCTTGAGCAAAGGCGACCTGCGGGAATGCTGCAAACACCGCGACCGCCGCGCCGCTCATCAGAGTGCGACGGAGACCCGTGGTTGCAAAACCGGTTTTACGTGACGTCATGAGTGCTCTCTCCCTTGCGGGCCAGAGCGATTGATCCGTGGGTCGATGCCCAATGGAGCTATGCCTCTGGCCCAGTTCCCCAGTCCCTGTGCCGCGCTTTGGAATTGTCGCGTGGCTATCAGCAGTGATTGGGAGTGTATGGAGGGACGATTCCGCCCACATCTAGCAAAAGCGTTAGGGCGCGCCTCAGTAGTGCGACCATTTCGCCACAGAATCGCGGCAAACCCTGAGCGGACTAGGCAATTGTCCTGATCGGCAGGCTGAGCGGGTGACCAGCGTCACTTCGCCGCCTCGCGATCCCTCTCCATCTGGGCCGTGCGCGGGTCGTTGGGCCACACCCAATCCTCGCCGATCACCTGCTCGATCCGCAGTTCCTTGGGCACGTTCTCGATCCCGATCATCCGGTCGAGCGACTGGTGGAACGAGTAGATCCGTGCTTCCTGATAAGACAGCGGAACGCTTTTGAACGCGGCGCTCTGCATCGAATGCTGGATCGCCTCGCCGAATTGGGTATCCTCGAGGATGATCGGCGACATGTCGCGGCCATTGGGCTTGCTCTCATCGGGCACGGTCCACAGGTCGGGCGCCGGCCCGTCACCCCAGTCGAGCGCCATCGTCACCAGTTCGAGCCGCGTCGTTGTCAGCGAAGTCGGCCAGAACACCAGCGGCGGCACGAAGTAGTTGGAGAGCGGCGAGACCCAGTTGGGAAACAGCGTGTAGCTCTGCGTGCAGGTGCGCCCCAGTTCGCCCACGCTCTCGATTTGCTGCCATTCGGGCGGGCTGTCGACCGCGCGGACGTGCTCGCGGCTCGTCTCGCGCGGGGGCGGGGCGAGCATCCGGGCGTGGCCGTTGGGATACATGGTGTTCAGGTTACGCTTCGAATCGACCAACGGCGCGACCGTTTCGGGGTGGATGAAGGGCACATGGTAGACTTCCATGTTGGCCTCCATCGCGACCTTCCAGTTGCAGTTGAGATCGAAAGAATATCGCGCCGCTAGTCGCACCTGGCCGAACGCGAACTCGTCCCATTCCTGCAAGAGCGGGCCGAGCCATTCGGTAAGCGGCATCGCGTCCTCGTTGAAATTGACGAAGATCACATTGCCCAACATCTCACAGCGCACCGGCAACAGGCCGCGGCAGCTCATATCGAAATCGGGAGGGAAGTCCTGCCTCTCTGGCACGCCGACGAGGCTGCCATCGGTCTTGTAGGTCCAGTTGTGATAGGCGCACATCAACCTAGGCGAGCGGCCCCTGTCCTCGGTCACGACCGGAGCGCCACGGTGGCGGCAGGTGTTGTAGAAGGCGCGCACCACGCCATCCATGCCGTGCACGATGACGATCGGATCGCCGGCATTGTGCCAGCGCATGTAGCACCCCGGTTCGGGGATCTCGTCGATATGGCCTGCGAACAGCCAGCTCTTGCGGAAGACGTGTTCCTGTTCGAGCTCGAAATAGTCCTGCGAGATATAGCGCGCAGCCGGCATGTCGGGCAGCTTCGGGAAGCCTTCGGGCGGGCCTTCGCGCGTCCCCTCCCATTCCATCAGCGCTTTCAGGCGAGCGACTTCGGCGGCATCGATCATGCGAGTTCTCCCAAAACCAACCTAGCGTGCTCGCCCGGCGGGACACCTCACACTTTTCCCATTTGTTTCGACAGTGGTGCAAAGCGCGCCCGGACCTAGTCTCAACGCCCGAAAGAACACCTTGGGAGAGGGTAATGGCAGGAAGGCTCAAAGGGCGCGTTGCGCTCGTGACCGGGGGCGCGATGGGGCTGGGCAAGGCCGATTGCGAAAGGCTCGCCAGCGATGGGGCGACGGTGATCGTGACCGATCGCGAGGTCGAACTGGCGCACAAGGTCGCCGAAGAGATCGGCGGCGATGCGATGGCGCTCGACGTTACCGACGAACAGCAGTGGAAGGACGTTTGCCACGCGGTCCAGGAGCGTCACGGCGGGCTCGACATCCTCGTCAACAATGCTGGCAACGTGATCTTTGAAAGCATCGAGGATTGCTCGCTCGACCATTTCAAGCTGCATCTCGACATCCACGTCGTCGGCACCTTTCTCGGGTGCAAATATTCGCTGCCGCTGATGAAGCATCGCCACAAGCAGAACGGAGGAGGCGGCTCCTCCATCGTCAACATGGCATCGACCGCGGCGTTGATGGGCTATGGCAATATTCCCGCCTACACCGCTGCGAAGGGGGGCATTTCCTCGATGACCCGCTCGATCGCGATGCATTGCCAGGACGAGGGCTATGGCATTCGTTGCAATGCGCTGGCGCCGGGCGGGATCGAGACGCCGATGGTGATGGGCGTGAGCGGACGCGCGGGTGAGGAGCCGATGGAGATTCCCTCCGGTCCGCTGCCCGCAGACATGCTCGGCCACCCGCGCGATGTTGCTGGCTGCGTGGCCTTCCTCGCCAGCGACGATGCGCGTTTCCTCAATGGCCTCACCATTCCAGTAGACAATGGCCTCGACGCCCGCCCCCACCACTGAGAAAACCTCGGGCGAGGACGGTTCATCCGGGGCCGATGCGCCCAAGGGCGGCTTTTACCGTTGGTACGTGCTCGCTCTGCTGACGCTTACCAGCTTGTTCAGCGTTGCCGACCGGCTGGTGTTCTCAATCCTGACACAGGACATCAAGGGCGAGTTCGATCTTTCCGACCTTGAGCTTGGCCTGCTTGGCGGGGTGGCGTTCAGCGTGATCTACGTGATCGCCGGCTTCCCCGCTGCGCGGCTTGCGGACCGGTCGGTGCGCAAGAATATCGTCGCCGCAGCGATCTCGTTCTGGAGCATTGCGACCGCCTTGTGCGGTCTGGCGGTGGGGTTCTGGACGCTCTTCCTCGCCCGCGTGGGCGTGGGTGTGGGCGAGGGGTGTTCGGGGCCAGCCTCGCAATCGCTCATCGCCGACTATTTCCGCCCCTCCGAACTCGCGCGCGCCATGGGCATCCTCACCATCGGAGCGACCATGGGCACCGCGTTTGGCCTGATGGCAGGTGGGCTGTTGTCAGAGGCGTTCGGCTGGCGGATGGCGTTTGTGCTGATGGGGCTGCCGGGGGTGCTGATCGGAGTCCTGCTCTACTTCACCGTGATCGAGCCCAGGCGCGGGCGCTACGCCCCCAAGGGTGCGCGGGTCGAGCAGTTGCCTTTGAAAGAGACCTTGGATTCGCTGCTCTCAAACAAGGTCTATCTCGGCTTCGCCGCGGGTTTCGCGGTGCAGATCATGATCGGCTACGGCATGGCCTTTTGGGTCGCCCCCGCGGCGATCCGCCAATACGGCGTGTCGACCGGCGATGTCGCGGTGTTCCTCGGCCTTGCCTATATCGCGGGCGGATTGCCTGGACCGCTGATCGGCGGGTTTCTGACCGAGCGGCTGACGAAGATCGACGAACGCTGGCGCGCATGGCTGCCGGGGCTGGTCAGCCTGATGTCGATCGGCCCCTTGTGGCTCGCCTTCCAGATGGAGAACTGGTGGCCGTTCCTGTCGCTCTTTGCGCTCGGATATGGGTTCTTCGTCGCCAGTCAGGCGGGGATTCTCTCCGGCATCCAGAACGCGGTCGAGCCCTCGCAGCGGGGCTTCGCGGTCGCGTTCGCGTTGTGCTTCAACAATATCCTCGGTCAGGCGGTGGGGCTGGGCCTGATCGGGTTTATCTCGGACGTGTTAGAGCCGACGCGCGGCGTGGCCTCGCTCGGCATTTCGGTGGTTGGCGTTTGCGCGGTCGCAGGCGTGGTCGCAATGGCGATCTTTGCATGGACCGCCGCGCAGATGCGCCCGAGCGGCTATCTCGCGAAGATCGGAGCCGCCTAGAAACCGGGGTGGATCGAGAGCGCTCCTCCATCGACCAGCAATTCCGCGCCGGTCATGAAGGGGCACTCATCGCTTGCGAGGAAGGCAATCGCCGCCGCGGTCTCCGCCGGATCGCCCAGACGGTTAAACGGTGAGGTCGCCGCGACTGCTGCTTTCAGCCCTGGAATGTGCTCCTCGGCAGCGTTCAGGATACCTGTCTCGGTCGCGCCGGGGATCACGGTGTTGCAGCGAATGTCATAGCCCGCCTGCGCGCAATGCACCGCGACCGATTTGGACAGAACCCTGACCGCGCCCTTGCTCGAACAATAGGCGACATCGCCCGGCAGTGCCCCGATGGTCGAGGTCGAGGCGATGTTGACGATCGCGCCTGAAGCCCCGCCCGGGTTGGCCTTCATCGCAGCGATCGCCGCGCGGCACCCGGCCATGGTGCCCTTGATGTTGATGTCATAGGTGCGGTCCCAGACCTCGTCGGTGACATCCTCGATCGAGGCTTGCGAGACGACGCCTGCATTGTTGACGAGAATGTCGAGCCGCCCCCAGCGCGAGGTCGCTTGCTCGACGATTGTGGGCCACGCGGCGAAATCAGCGACGTCGTGCACGGCGAACTGAGCACCCGCATCATCGCACACAGCGCGGCCCACTTCGTTTACGTCGGTCCCTAGCACTTGGGCGCCGTCATCGCGCAGCCGCTTGACTGTCGCCGCGCCGATACCCGACGCGCAGCCGGTGATTATTGCGACCTTTCCCGAAAGGTCGGGCATTACTCCGCCTGTTGCCAGATCGCCGCGCACTCACGCTGGTTATGAGTCTCGACGAAGCGCGCGAGATTGTCGGTGCCCTCGGGCAGTTTCCAGCCCACGGTGAAGCCGAAATTCGCAAAGGCGAAGACAAGAAGGTCGGCAAAGGTGAAACGACCGAGTGCAAAGTGGTTGCTGTCGCCGAGCTGCGCATCGAACCAGCGCCACTTCTCGTCCGACAACGCCGCCAGCTCCGTTCCTGCGCCTTCGCTGACGACCGGCATGCGCGGTTCGAACATCGGGCGACCGCCGGTTGCTCGGAAGCCCATCGTCATCGGCACCACCACTTCCTGATCGAACAGCCGCGCCCATTTGCGCACCTCGGCCCGCTCGCGCGAGGTTTCGCCGAACAGATTGGGCGCGGGGTGCTCTTCCTCGATGAATTCGCAGATCGGCCAGCTTTCGGTGAGGAATGTGCCGTCGTCCAGTTCGAGCGCGGGCAGCGTGCCTTGCGGGTTTTTCGCATTGTAGGCCGCATCCTGCCGGTTCTCGCCGGTGATGATGTCGTAGTGGACGCGCTCGAAATCCTTTCCTTCCTCGAGCCCCTTCTCGACCATGAACATCCGCACGAGGCGGGGATTGGGGCCTAGGCTGGAATGGAGCTTGGTCATCATCGTTCTCCTGCAATGCATGTTGAGGTGCGACCCTATGCAATTCGCGGTTGCCCGTCGCCCTCACAAATGCACTAGGGTTGGCGCGTGATCCAAAGGGGATAGATCGAAGCCATGGACTTCCAACTGACCGACGAGCAGCGCGAGCTCAAAGAAACCGCCCGCAAATTCGCTCGCGCCGAGCTGCCCGAACTGGCGCGCGAGATCGAGGAAAAGGACATTGCCGTCCCCGCCGACATGCTGCGTACCTATGGCGAGATGGGCTTTCTCGGCGTCAATCTGCCAGAGGAATATGGCGGCCTCGGCCTCGGCCATCTCGAAGCATTGATCGTGCTGGAAGAGTTCGCGCAGATCTCCAACGCGGTTGCCTTTCCGGTGTTCGAGGCGCTGACCGGCCCGGTGCGCACGATCGACCGCTTCGGTTCGGACGCGATGAAGGCCAAGGTGCTGCCCGAGGTCATTCGCGGAGAGAAGATCGTCGCGGTCTCGATGTCCGAACCCGATGCCGGCACCGCGCTCACCGACCTCAAGACCAGCGCGAAGGCGAGCGGAAACGGATACGTCGTCAACGGCTACAAGCGCTGGACCAGCGGGGGTGGGCACTCCGACTACTACGTCACCTATTGCCGCTTCTCAGACGACGCGCCCCCCGTTTCTGGCGCGAAAGGGATCGGCGCGATCCTGCTCGAAAAGGATATGGAGGGCCTGAGTTTCGGCAAGCGCGAGGAGCTGATGGGCTTTCGCGGCATCCCGACCGCAGACATCAGAATCGAGGACGTGCAGGTGGGCGAGGAGAACGTTATCATCGGCGCAGGCGGTTTCGGCAAGCTGATGAGCGCCTTTGGACTCGAACGCTGTGGCAATGCCACGCAATCGTTGGGCGTCGCGGCTGCTGCGCTTGAGCAGGCGCTACAGTACACGCAGGAGCGCGAGGCGTTCGGAAAGCCCATCGTGGACTTTCAGGCGGTGCAGATGAAGCTTGCGGAGATGGCGATGAAGGTCGACGCAGCGCGGCTTCTGATCCACCGGGCCGCTGTCAATTCGAGCGCCAATGAAGGCGGACTGCCGAGCGTTTATGAAAGCTCGGTCGCCAAGTGCTTTGCCAACGAGATCGTGCGCGAAGTCGCCGCGCTCGGCATGCAGGTGATGGGCGGCTACGGCTATCACAAGGAATACGGGATGGAGCAGCGCCTGCGCGATGCCTATGCCTGGGGGATCGCGGGCGGCGCGATCGACGTGCAGAAGACCAACATCACCGCCAGTATGATCGGGCGGCGCTTCAACCAGCGAAATTAACGCCTTTGCTCTTGCGCGGCGGCGCGCTCCCCCGCATGAAACGCGCATGAGCGAAAGCGACCCAGACAAGCCTCTCAAGGCCAAGCCTGCGGCCCAAACCGGATCAACCGGTGCGAGCCAGTTGTTCGGCCATTCCTCGGGGGCAAAACCGTGGGATCCTCCCGGAGAGGAAGAGCAACCTGTCCCCGGCGTTCAGACCGAGGAAGTGCCCGTCGACACGTCCTCCGCCCCCTATCCACGCGATGCGCAATACACGCCGCGCGGGGAAGAGGGCTCAGGCGAAAGCGCGCCCAATCTCGCCGACTTCTTCACCGATGTCGACGATGAGGGCGAGCTCACCAAGCTTCACCCGAACTACAAGCTGCTGATGCGCGTGGGCGCGATTATCCTGGGGCTGATCCTGTTCGGCGCTGCGGCCGTCGTAGAAGGCATATTGCGCGCCGAAGCGGGCTTTCCGCTTGGCCCGATCCTCGTTCCGGCGGCGATTCTTTCGATCATCATCGGCTTTCGAGTGCCCGTCGCACGCTACAACGCGCGCGGCTACCAGATCAGCCGCGACCGGCTGCGTGTGGTGCGCGGCATCTGGTGGCATTCGGACACGATCGTTCCGTTTGGCCGCGTTCAGCATATCGACGTCGATCAGGGCCCGATCGAGCGCGCGCTCGATATCGCGACGATGACGCTGCACACCGCGGGCAGCCACAATGCCTCTATCCGCTTGCCGGGTTTGGGGCATGAGCGGGCGATTGCCATGCGCGAGGCGATCCGCGCGCATATCAAGCGGGAAACCCTGTGAACGAGAGCGTGAGCGGAGGCGACACACCGGTAATCGGACAGCCGCGCCACACCGACCCCAAGACGATTTGGGTCGGCGCCGCTTCAGGCTTGCAGAATGCGATTCTGCCGGCGGCATTCATCATGTTCAGCTCGGGCGGGCTCGGCATCCTCATCGCCGCCCCCGCCTTCTTCGCGATCATAGCGGTCTCGGCGTTGTTCAGTTACATCGCATGGAAGCGGCTCACCTACACGATCGGCGAAACCGACATCCGAGTCGAAAGCGGCGTGCTCAGCCGCTCGGCGCGTTCGGTGCCTTATGAGCGCATTCAGGATGTCAGCCTCGAGCAGAAGTTCATTCCGCGCCTGTTCGGCCTTGCCGCGGTCAAGTTCGAAACCGGAGCAGGGGGCGGTGAAGACCTTGCGCTCTCCTATCTGACCGAGGAAGCGGGCGAAGAATTGCGTCAGCTGGTGCGCGAAAGGCGCGATGGGGAGGCCGCTCCCGCAGCGGTCTCAGATGATGGTCAGACAGCATCAGATCCCGAACAGACCGAGGCAGAGGCACTGTTCGAAATGGGTCCGCGGCGGCTTTTCACATTCGGTATGTTCGAATTCAGCCTCGCGGTTTTTGCCGTGCTCGCGGGCCTGTTCCAATACGCCGATACTTTCATCGATTATGACGCGTTCGATTTCAACGCGCTGGTCGGCTGGGTCACCGATCGCGGTGACGAGCTTGGCGCGGTGAGCCGGACCGCGCAGTGGATCGGCGCGATTGGCGGGATCGTGACGATCTTCGTGATCGGCTCGCTTACCGGCATGGTCCGGGTCTTCACCCGCGAATGGGGCTTCATTCTCGAACGCACCGCGCGCGGCTTTCGGCGGCGGCGCGGGCTGTTCACGCGCACCGATGTCGTCATGCCTATCCACCGTGTGCAGGGGGTGAGGATCGGGACGCGCGCGCTGCGCTATCGCTTTGGCTGGCATTCGCTGAGCTTTGTCAGTCTCGCACAGGACATGGGCGCATCGAACCACGTCATCGCGCCGTTTGCGAAGATGGACGAAATCGCGCCCATCGTGGAGACCGCCGGTTTCCGGCTGCCGAACGATGACACCGACTGGCACCGGTCGAGCGTCGTCTATCTCCTGGTCGGTGCGATCGTCGATGCGCTGATCATGATCGGCCTTGCGATCGGGGTCTATGTCGCGACATCGATCTTTGCACCCGAATGGACGATGCTTGCCACTTCAATCCCGCTGGTGCTCGGCGCGCTTATCTCAATCGGCACGCTGTTGAGCTGGCGGTTTCGCCGCCATGCGCTCGATGCCACGCAGATTATGGCGACCAAGGGCGTTCTCAGCCCGAGCAGCCAAATCGCTACGCGGCTCAAAATGCACTCGGTCGAGATTTCGCGCGGTCCGTTTGCGAGGCTATTCGGCTATGCCACGCTGCATCTTGGGCAGGCGGGCGGGACGTTCTCGATTGCGGGCGTGCCGGTAGAGCGCGCAAGAGAAGTCCGCGCGAAGGTCATGGAGACCATCGCAGCGACCGATTTCTCGCAATTGGAGAGCCAGCGGGCCTAAGCGCGCAAGTCACTCCAGTCGGGGTTCTCGTCGAACTTGGCCGCGACGTAGGAACATTGCGGCACGATCTTGAAGCCTTTGTCGCGTGCATCGGCGATCAGGCGATTCACCAACAGGCCAGCAATCCCGCGGTCGCTGATTGCGCTTGGGACGATGGTGTGAGTCGCGACCCGCACTTCGTTCGCCGTATCGTCATCGGGCGGTCCGCCCTGCGGCTCCCATTCGAGATAGCCGGTTGCGGTCTCACCTTCGATCTCGGCGATGTATTTGCCGCCCTGTCCCTGGACGTGGTGGGTGATGGTGACGGCGTTGCCCTTGGCGTCTGCGATTTCGCTCATTGATGCGCTCCTTCTTGCCATCAACGCCGTTGCGGCTAGAGCCGTTCCACGATGACTGAAGCGACCATAGGCACAAAGCCCTTCCTTTCCGACAACGCCGCACCGGTGCACCCCAAGGTGTGGGAGGCGATGCGCGCCGCCGACAGCGCCGACAACCCCTATGACGGCGATGCGCTGTCCGCGCAGCTCGACGAGCGGTTCTCCGACCTGTTCGGGCGTGAGTGTGCCGCCGAATGGGTCGCGACCGGGACTGCCGCGAATTGCCTTGCGCTCGCGACCATGTGCCAGCCGCATGGCGGCGTGGTGTGCCACGAGGAAGCACATGTCGAGGTCGATGAGGGCGGGGCGCCCGGCTTCTACCTCCACGGCGCGAAGCTGATGCTGGCAAGCGGCGAGGGTGCCAAGCTCACTCCCGAGGGCATCGCCGCGTTGATCGACCCGATCCGCGACGATGTGCACCAGGTCCAGCCGCACGCAATCTCGATCACGCAGGCGAGCGAATATGGCCGCACCTATTCGCCGCAAGAGCTCTCCGCCTTGAGCGAATTTGCAAAAGCGCGCGGGCTGGGCCTTCATATGGACGGCGCGCGCTTTGCAAATGCGGCGGCGTTTCTGGGCGGCTCGGCAGCACAGGCGGCCACCGGCGTCGACAGCCTCGCCTTCGGCTGCATCAAGAATGGCGGGATGAGCGCTGAAGCGGTCGTCCTGTTTGACCCCGCGCAAGCCGACCTCGTGCGCTATCGCCGCAAGCGCGCCGGCCATCTGCAATGCAAGGGACGCTATCTCGCAGCGCAGATCCTCGCCATGCTCGACGGCGATCTGTGGCTCGAAAATGCGCACCACGCCAATGCGGCGGCTGCGGACATTGCGAGCGGCTGCGGAGATCGCCTGATGCATCCGGTCGAAGCCAACGAGCTTTTCGTGCGGCTGACCGGCGAGGAGCGCGAGGCGCTGAGAGCGCAGGATTTTGCCTTCTACGACTGGGGCGATGACGCCGCCCGCTTCGTCACTGCATGGGACACGCGTGAGGACCACGCGGTCGCGCTCGGCAAGGCGATTGCGAGCTTGTGAGCGGCGCGCAAACTACGATCCTCAACTGGCGGGTGATCCTCCCCTTCGTGCTGACCGGCACGATCTGGGGTTCGACCTGGTTCGTCATAACGGGGCAAATCGACGGCGTGCCTGCCGCGTGGTCGGTGTTGTACCGCTTTGCGCTCGCGACCCCGGCGCTGTTTCTCGTCGCTTTCCTGATGAAGCGTCGGTTGAAGCTGACCGGGCCCGAGCATCGGCTCGCCATCCTTGTTGGTATCTTCCAGTTCAGCGGCAATTTCCTGTTCGTCTACCACGCCGAGCTCTACGTGACTTCGGGCATCGTTGCGATGATGTTCGGGCTGATGATGGTGCCCAATGCACTGTTGGCGCGGCTGTTCATCGGTGAGCGCACGCAGGGCTCGTTCTGGATCGGGAGCGCGGTGGCGATCGTCGGCGTATCGCTGCTGCTGATGCATGAATGGCGCGCGAACCCCGATGCGGGCGTGGTCGGCGGCAATGTCGCGCTCGGCATCGTTCTGGCGCTGCTCGGCATTCTCGCCGCTTCGGTCGCCAATGTGATTCAGGCCAATCCGACCGGGCGCAATGTGCCGATGGTGAGCCTGCTCGCATGGGCGATGCTTTATGGCACTGTGTTCGATCTCGGCTTCGCATGGGCGACCGCCGGACCGCCTCCGCTGCCGACATCGAGCGCCTATTGGGGCGGCATCGTCTATCTGGCCCTCATCGGATCGGTCATCACCTTCCCGCTGCACTACAATCTCGTGCGCGAGATCGGGGCGGGACGCACGGCCTACAACGCGATCCTCACGATTTCGGTCGCTATGCTGATCTCGACTCTGTTCGAGGACTATCGCTGGACGTGGCTTACCGCCGGAGGGATGGTGCTGGCGGTCGTAGGGATGGTGTTGGCGCTCAGAGCGAGGCGGCAAAAGGCCGTACAGGTGCAGCAGTCAGGCGCCTTGCGCGACTAGGGTTGCAAGCCCCTCGACATAGGTCGGATATCTCGGCTCCCAGCCCAGCACACGCTTCGCCTTGCCGTTCGCGACGCGGCGGTTCTCCGAGTAAAACCCGCGCGCCATTTCGGACAGGTTGGCCTCTTCCAGCGTCTCGAGCGGCGGGGGCTCGATGCCCAGCAGGCGGCTGGCGTATTCGGTCACCGCATTGCCGCTTGCAGGCAGGTCGTCGCCGAGATTGTAGGCTCCTCGCGGTGCGTCTTGCGTGAGCGCGGCCACCACGCCGCTCGCGATGTCGTCTACGTGGACGCGGCTGAAGACTTGGCCCGAAAGGTTGATCCGCCGCGCTTTGCCCTCGCGCACGCGGTCGAGCGCCGAGCGGCCCGGTCCATAGATGCCTGGGAGGCGGAATACCCGCGCGCCCATCGCCATCCACGCCGCGTCGGCCTTTGACCTTGCATTGCGGCGACCTTTGCCGGTGGGGCTGGCCTCGTCGACCCATGCTCCCTTTGCATCGCCGTACACCCCGGTGGAGGAGAGGTAGTAGAGCGAACGCCCCCTTAGACTCTCGCCATTGGAGGCGAGCACCGGGTCTTTGCCGCTTGTCCGGTGGGGCGGGACCGATGAAAGGACGTGGGTGGCGCGCTCGATCTCGGATTTGACGGCGGCTTGGTCGGCGAAGTCGACATCCCCGTCGCTCCCGGTCGCGCTCACGCTCCAGCCCTGCGCCTCGACCGCCGCCTTGATGCGCTTCGCGGTATAGCCGAGGCCGAATATGAACAAATGCGCCATGAGATGCGTTCAAACCTTGACGCACGCGCAAATCAACTGAAATCGAGCACGCATGGATATCGCGACCACCCCGACGAACCCCGAAGGCAATCCCGAACTCGCCGATGCGGCCAAGACTCCGCAGCAGCCGCCGGTCATCCGGCGCGAGGACTACAAGCCCTATCCGTGGCTAGTTCCGCAGACCCGGCTCGACTTCGATCTGGGGGTCGAGCGGACGCGCGTGACCGCAACCCTGATGGTCGAGCGCAACTCTGACGCCGAGGCTTCGAACACCTTGCGCCTCAACGGCGACGGCCTCACCGCCGACAGCGTGAGAGTCGACGGCGAGCCAGTGAATGACTGGCAGATGGACGGCGCGGACCTTGTCCTGACGCTGGCGGGCGAGGCGCACATGGTCGAGATCGTCACCACGATCGACCCCAGCGCCAACACCCAGCTGATGGGCCTCTATGCCTCGAACGGCATGCTGTGCACCCAGTGCGAGGCCGAGGGTTTCCGCCGCATCACCTTCTTCCCCGACCGGCCCGACGTGCTCTCGACCTACCGGGTGCGGATGGTGGGGCCGAAGGACGCCTTTCCGATCCTCCTGTGCAATGGCAATCGCGAGGAAGAAGGAGAGCTGGAAGGCGGGTGCCACTACGCCGAATGGTTCGACCCGTGGCCCAAGCCGTCCTACCTGTTCGCGCTCGTCGCGGGCGATCTGGTCGCGAATAGCGGGCCGTTTACGACGATGTCCGGCCGCGAGGTCGAGTGCAATATCTGGGTCCGGCGCGAAGACCTCGATCGCACCGATCACGCGCTAGAATCGCTCCACCGTTCGATGAAATGGGACGAGGAGACCTTCGGTCGCGAATACGATCTCGACCTCTACAACATCGTCGCCGTGTCAGACTTCAACATGGGCGCGATGGAGAACAAGGGCCTCAACGTTTTCAACACGAAGTACGTGCTCGCCGACACCGATACCGCGACTGACGGCGATTTCGACGCGGTCGAAGGGGTGATCGCGCACGAATACTTCCACAACTGGTCGGGCAATCGCATCACCTGCCGCGACTGGTTCCAGCTGTCGTTGAAAGAGGGCTTCACCGTCTTGCGCGACCAGCTGTTCAGCCAGGACATGCGCGGTGAAGCGGTCAAGCGGATCGAGGATGTGCGCATCCTGCGCGCGGCGCAATTCCCCGAAGACGCGGGGCCGCTCGCGCACCCGATCCGGCCCGATTCCTATCGTGAGATCAGCAACTTCTACACTGCGACAGTCTATAACAAGGGCGCCGAGGTGATCCGCATGATGCGGTCGATGGCAGGCGTCGAAGCATTCCGCCAAGGCACCGACACCTATTTCGACCGCCACGATGGCGAGGCGGCGACCTGCGAGGACTTTATCCGTTCGATCGAGGACGGCGCGGGGCTCGACCTCACGCAGTTCCGCCGCTGGTACGAGCAGGCGGGCACACCGCGCGTGCGTGTGGCGCAGGAGGTGGTGGGCGACGGCATCAGACTCACGATTTCGCAAACCGTTCCGCCCACCCCAGGCCAGCCTGACAAGCAGCCGATGGTGATCCCGCTGCGGCTCGCGGTGCATTCGCGTGGGGCCGGCACGACCGGTCCCGAGCAGCTCGCCGTGCTGACCGAGGCGGAGCAGACTTTCGAATATCCGCTCACCGGGCCCGATCCGGTGGTCTCGATCAATCGCGGCTTCACAGCCCCGGTCGTGATCGAGCGCGAATTGAGGCAGGACGACCTCGTCTTCCTCGCCGCGCACGATGACGACCCCTTCGCGCGCTACGAAGCATTGCAGGAACTCGCGGTCGGGCATCTCGTCAGCGTTGCCGGCGGCGAGACGGCTAGTGGCGGCGAAGCGGCGCTGGTCGAGGCTTTCCGCGCGATCCTGACCGACGAAGCGCTCGACGACACCATGCGCGGCGAACTGATGATGCTGCCGAGCGAGACATACCTGTTCGAAGCGATGGCGACAGGAGAGAGAAAAGCCGACCCCGGCGCGATCCACCAAGCGCGAGAGGGGCTGAAAGCCGCGATCGGCTCTGCCTGCGCTGCCGAACTGCACGCGCTCTACGACCGCACCGCGATAGTGGGCCATGACGACGAAACCGGGCGCGGGGCGCGCAAGGTGAAGACGCAGGTGCTTGTTCTTGCCGCCGCCTCCGATCCCGCCAGGGCCGCCGAACTCGCAGGCCGGCAATTCGACAATGCCGACAACATGACCGACCGGCAGGGCGCGCTGATGGTACTTTGCGGCCTCGAATCGCCTGAGCGCGAGACTAAGCTCCAGGCGTTCTACGATCGCTACAAAGGCAACGACCTCGTGATCGACAAGTGGTTCACGCTGCAGGCGCTCTCGCTCCACCCCGATGTGCTCGCGCAGGTCAAGGCACTTGAGGAGCACCCCGACTTCACCATGAAGAACCCCAACCGCGTGCGCTCGCTCTACATGGCGTTTGCGGGCAATCCGCAGGCCTTCCATGCCGCAGACGGGTCGGGCTACAAGATGATCGCCGACGTGATCCTCGCCCTCGACCCGATCAACGCGCAAACTGCCGCGCGTTTCGTCTCCCCATTGGGACGCTGGCGCCGGATCGAGCTGGGCCGGGCCGCCAAGATGAAGGCCGAGCTTGAACGGATCGCCGCGGCGAGCAACCTATCACGCGATACGTTCGAACAGGTGAGCCGCTCGCTCGATGGCTGACGCGCCCGCTTTCGAGATTGCAAGGGTCGGAGTGCTCGACGGCGTCCCGCACGGCTTTTTCGGCTCGGCAGGAGGCGTGCACCAGTTCGGCTATGGCGGACCCGGAGACGAACAGGCGATCCGCCAGTTCCGCTCCGAGGCAGCGAGCGCGATCCTGCCCGGCGCTCCGCTCGCGGCTCCGCACCAAGTCCATTCGCCCGAAGTCGTCACCGTCACCCGCCAATGGCCCGATGCCGCCGAAGGTCGTCCGGTGGCCGATGCGGTCGTGACCGACCGCCGCGACATCGTGCTCGGCATCGTCACCGCCGATTGCGGCCCGGTGCTGCTCGCCGACCCTCAGGCAGGGGTGGTCGGCGCTGCGCATGCCGGGTGGAAGGGCGGCAATAGCGGGGTGCTTGAGAACACGATCGACGCGATGGAGACGATTGGAGCCGCTCGCGCGAACATTGCCGCCGCGCTGGGACCGATGATCGCGCAACAAAGCTACGAAGTCGACGCGCCGTTCCGCGAACATTTCACGGCTGACGATGAGCGCCACTTTGCAGACGCCCCCGAACGCGAAGGCAAAGCGCGCTGGCACTTCGACCTCGCCGGTTACATCGCCGCGCGGCTTTCGGCTGCGGGAATCGCGCGAATCGAGGACATTGCGCACGACACTTTTGCGCGCGCGGAAAGCTATCATTCCTTCCGCCGCGCCAGCCAGCAGGGACAGCCCACATATGGCCGCCAACTCAGCGCCATAGCCGTCCCGCGCTAGGGGTTGCGCGCAAGGTTGCGTTTGAGCGAACGCAGCTTGCTCAAAACACGGGTTGGCTATTTGGTGAATTGGCGTATATGGCGCCCCAAGCCGTCTGATCTGGGTGCGTATTGCACCTCGGGCGGCCGGGGCAAATCGACTGGGACGAACCCGCCTGATTGGCTCCCGTGAAATTCTAAGCGAAAGGCCGCGCGGGGGCGTCTCCCGTCGCGGCAAGACGAGCAGGGTAATACATCATGGCTACAACTGCGGAAGGGTCAGATCAGGGCGCCCACGAAAATGGGGTTCGCCGCCGCGACTGGATCCATATTGCAGCGATCAGCACCGCCGGTGTGGGCGGAGCTTCGGTTCTCTTCCCGCTGATCACCCAGATGGCTCCGACCGCCGACGTGCTCGCGGCTTCGACCACCGATGTCGATGTCTCCGCGATCGAGGCGGGGCAGTCGATCAAAGCGACATTCCGCGATCAGCCGCTTTTCGTGAAGCGTCTTACGGCAGAGGAAATCGCCGCGGCCAAGGCCGAAGACGATGTCGACATGCGCGATCCCGAAACGCTTGCCGATCGCCTTGGCGAAGGCAATGACGACATTCTCGTCCAGCTGGGCGTCTGCACCCACCTCGGCTGCGTGCCGCTGGGCGCGGGCGAAGGCGAGGACAAGGGCGAGTTCGACGGCTATTTCTGCCCGTGCCACGGTTCGCACTACGACGTTGCCGGCCGTATCCGCAAAGGCCCGGCGCCGACCAATCTCGCCGTTCCCGATTTCTCCTTCCCGCAGGACGGTGTCCTGCGTGTGGGCGTCGCCTGACACACGAATTTCGCGCAAGCACCTGAGAGCAAGAGCAAGAGAGCATTATGAGCTTCGCCTGGGCCAAACAGTACGAACCGCAGAACGGTTTTACCAAGTGGATCGACGAGAAACTGCCGCTTCCGCGTCTCGTCTATAATGCAGTGGGTGCCGGCTATCCGGTGCCGCGCAACCTGAACTACATGTGGAATTTCGGCGTGCTCGCCGGGTTCTGTCTCGTGCTCCAGATCGTCACCGGCGTCGTCTTGGCGATGCATTACAGCGGCGACACCTCGGTCGCATTCGGCTCGATCGAGCACATCATGCGCAACGTGAATTACGGCTGGATGCTGAAATACGCGCACGCCAACGGCGCCAGCTTCTTCTTCATGGTGATCTACCTGCACATCTTCCGCGGGTTCTATTACTCCTCCTACAAGGCCCCGCGCGAGATGATCTGGCTGCTGGGCGTTGTGATCTTCCTGCTTATGATGGCGACCGCTTTCATGGGTTACGTGCTGCCGTGGGGCCAGATGAGCTTCTGGGGCGCGAAGGTGATCACCGGCCTGTTCGGGGCGATCCCGGTCATCGGTGAGCCGCTGCAGACCTGGCTCGTGGGCGGATTTGCGCCGAACAATTCGACGCTCGGCCGCTTCTTCAGCCTGCACTTCCTGCTGCCCTTCGTGATCGCGGGCGTCGTGATCCTGCACATCTGGGCGCTGCACATTCCCGGCTCGTCCAACCCGACCGGTGTCGAGGTTAAGAAGGAGAGCGATACCGTTCCCTTCCACCCGTACTACACCGCGAAGGACGGCTTCGGACTCGGGGTCTTCCTGATCCTCTACACCGCGTTCGTGTTCTTCGCGCCGAACCTGCTCGGCCACCCGGAGAACTGGATCGAGGCGAACCCGCTTTCGACCCCGGCGCTGATCGTGCCCGAATGGTACTTCTACCCGTTCTACGCGATCCTGCGTGCCTTTACCGGCGATCTCACCATTCCCTTCACCGACATCATCCTGATCGAGGCGAAACTCCTGGGCGTGATCGCGATGTTCAGCGCGATCCTGGTGTGGTTCCTGCTGCCGTGGCTCGACAAGAGCCCGGTGCGCTCGGGCGCCTATCGTCCGCTGTTCCGCAAGTTCTTCTGGTTCGGCCTCGTCCCGTGCATGGCGGCGCTGTTCTATCTTGGCGGTGCGAAGGCTGAAGAGCCGTATATCGTGTTCAGCCAGATCGCGACCGCATACTACTTCATGCACTTCCTGGTGATCCTGCCGATCGTGAGCCAGATCGAAATCCCCAAGCCGCTGCCGTTCTCGATCACCGAGGCGGTGCTGGGCGATGACGATGTGCACGGCGGCACCAGCGGTGGAGGCGACATGCCGCCCCCGCGCGACGCCGTGAAAGATCTTCCCGCAAGCGGCGGCGCCGCTCCCGAGCCGGCCGAGTAATCGAGCCAAGCGAAACGACAAACTGACCCGATAGACGAGAAAGAGCTATGACCATTCGACTTCTGGGCATCCTTGCCGGTCTCGGCCTCACCGCAGTTCTTGTGCTGTGGTCGCTCGTACCCGGCCTCATCAACTTCGCGCTGCCCGAAAAGCCCGAATATTACGCATTTCAGGAGCCCAATATCGCTCCCGAAGGCGGCTTCTCGTTCGACGGTCCTTTCGGCACCTGGGACTACCAGCAGCTCCAGCGCGGCTATCAGGTGTACAAAGAGGTCTGCGCGGCCTGCCACAGCCTGAAATATGTCTCGTTCCGCAATCTCGAAGAGCTTGGCTATAACGAAGACGAAGTGCGCGCCGAAGCGGCCAATGCGACCGTTCCGGGGATCAACCCCGAAACCGGCGAGCCGCAGGGCCGTCCGGGTCTGCCGACCGACATGTTCCCGTCGCCCTATCCCAACGACATCGCCGCACGCGCTGCCAACAACAACGCGATTCCGCCTGACCTGTCGCTGATCACCAAGGCGCGCAAGGACGGGGTGAACTACGTCTACTCGCTGATGCTCGGCTATACCGAGCCGACTGCGGAAGACCTTGCCAAGTCGCCCGATTTCGAGACGCCCGAAGGGCTCTATTTCAATGAGCACTTCTACAACATCAACATCGCCATGCCGCCGCAGCTGACCGATGGACTGGTGACCTATGAAAACGGACCTGAAGCCACGCAGGAGCAGATGGCCGAGGACGTCACCGCGTTCCTGACCTGGGCAGGCGAACCGTCGCTGGTTCACCGCAAGCAGATCGGCTGGACCGTGCTGATCTTCCTGCTGTTCGCGACCGGCCTCGCATTCCTGTCGTACAAGCAGGTCTGGGCGGGCATGAAGCCGAAGAAGTAATCGGCTCATCGCTACACACACAACACGCAAAAGCCCCGTCATCCGGCTATCGGATGGCGGGGCGTTTTCGTTAGGGCAAAGGGGCTAAGCGATGCACAATGCAAGCATGTCGGCAGATGAGCTTAGAGCGCTGATCCGCACCGTGCCGGACTTCCCCAAGCCCGGTATCCAGTTCCGCGACATCACCACGCTGATCGGCCACGACGAAGGACTGGCCGCATGCGTCCATCACCTTGCCAACCTGGCCCGCGACAAGGGCGCGCAGAAGATCGCCGGGATGGAAGCGCGCGGCTTCATCTTCGGCGCGGCGGTCGCGGTCGAGCTTGGGCTCGGCTTCGTCCCGATCCGCAAGCCGGGCAAGCTCCCGATCGACACTATCGGGGTTGATTACGAGCTCGAATACGGCACCGACCGGCTCGAAATGGACCCGGACGCGGTCGGCGAAGGCGAGAACGTGGTGATCGTCGACGACCTCATCGCCACGGGCGGCACTGCGCTCGGCGCAGTCGAACTGCTCCGCATGGCCGGTGCCAATGTCGCGCACGCGCTGTTCGTCATCGACCTGCCCGACCTTGGCGGGGCGGACCGATTGCGCGGAGCCGGGGTCGCGGTTCGCGCGCTGATGGATTTCGAGGGTGATTGATCCTTACCTGCGGGTCAGGAACTGTCACAGCTTTCCCTCGTTGAAGACGCGAGGACAGCCCACGAAATGACATCGCAAGCTCTTGTAATCGCCGCTGTCGGCGCGCTCGGTATCGGGGCCCAGTGGGTCGCGTGGCGCACAGGCTGGCCGGCGATTGTGCTGATGCTGGCCGCTGGCTTCATCGCCGGTCCCGTCACCGGAATGATCGACCCGCAGGCCGCTTTCGGAGAGTTGCTCGACCCGATGATCAGCGTCGGCGTGGCGCTGATATTGTTCGAAGGGGGCCTGAGCCTCGACCTGCGCGAATTGCGCCATTCCGGCAAGGCGGTGTGGCGGCTGGCGACCGTGGGCGTGGCGGTCGGCTGGGTGCTCGGAACGCTTGCCCTGTTCTATATTGCCGGGCTCGACTGGCCCGCCGCCGTGCTGTTCGGCGGAATTCTCATCGTTACCGGGCCGACCGTGGTGATCCCGCTGCTGCGGCAAGCGAACATCAAGACCCGGCCCAACTCGATCCTTAAATGGGAAGGCATCGTCAACGATCCCACCGGCGCGCTGTGCGCGGTGATCGCCTACGAATATTTCCGCTTCGTCCGAGAGAACCCGGAGGCGACGCTGATCGACGTGGTGCCGCCACTGATTATCTCGGCGATCCTTGCAGGCCTGATCGGCTATGGCGCAGCGCGCGCGATCGCCTTCCTCTTCCCGCGCGGGGCGATCCCTGAATACCTAAAAGTGCCGGTGCTTTTCACCACGGTCATCGCGGTGTTCGTCGTCTCGAACCTGATCGAGCACGAAGCGGGCCTAGTCGCGGTCACCGTGATGGGCGTGGCGCTCGCCAATATGGACGTGCAATCGATCCGCTCGATCCACCCGTTCAAAGAGAATGTCGCGGTCCTGCTCGTCTCGGGCATATTCATCCTGCTCGCATCGAGCCTGACGCTCGACGATCTGAGTTATCTCAACCCGATGCAGCCAGTCGGGCAGCGCTTCATGCTGTTCCTGCTCGCCCTGCTGTTTCTCGTCCGCCCGGCAACCGTCCTCATCAGCCTGCTTGGGACAAGCGTCCCATGGAACGAGCGATTGTTCGTCGCCTGGATCGCTCCGCGCGGGATCGTGCTGGTCGCGATCTCGGGCCTGTTTGCCCTGCGGCTCGAGGATCTGGGGATCGCCGGGGGGCCTTTGCTCGTTGGCCTCAGCTTCGCTGTCGTGGTGGCGACGGTGATCGCGCATGGCTTCACGATCGACATCGCCGCGCGGCTGCTCAAGGTGAAAGGCTCCTCGCGCCCCGGCCTGCTTATCGTCGGCTCTACCCCGTGGACCATCGCGCTCGCCAAGCAGATGGAGGCGCTGAAGATACCGGTCATGATCGTCGATCCGAGCTGGCAGGCGCTAGGCGCCGCGCGGCGCGAAGGGTTGCCATTCTACCACGGTGAAATCTTGAACGAAGCGACCGAGCATAATCTCGACCTCGCGCCTTATCAGGTGCTCGTCGCCGCCACCGGGAACGAGGCCTACAACACGCTCGTCTGCAACGAATTCGCGCATGAGATCGGCCGCGACAGCGTCTATCAGCTCGGCGAAAGCGCCGATGGGGACGATGACAAGCACGCGCTGCCGCTATCCTTGCGCGGGCGTGCGCTGTTCGAAAGCGGCTATGGCGTGGACGAGGTCAACGAGAAGCAGAAACAGGGCTGGGTGTTCAAGAAGACCCGCCTGTCGGACGAATTCGACTTCGAAGACGCGCAGGAAAAGCTGCCTGACAGCGCCACGATGCTGATGCTGGTGCGCGGCGACAATGGCCGACTGCGCTTCTTTACCCACGCCGCCCGGCCCGAACCGCGCGCGGGCGACACCATCATTACCTTCACCCCGCCCAAGACCAGCGCCGCGCCCGAGAAAGCTGACGAGGCGAACCCGGGCGAAGGCACCGCAGCCAAGCCGCAGGCGACCTGATCCCCAACCAGAATCCGAAGAGGACCTATGAACACCGCACGCATCATCACCACTCTGGCCCTGATTGCAGCCCTCGGCGCATGCAAGCTGAACCGGACCGATGACGGCGATGTCCCGCCCGAGCCCGATCCGAGCGCGACGCCGAGCGATGCTCCGACCGAACAGGTCTCGATTTTGCGTCCCGAAGTGGAGGCCGAGCAGGCAGAACAAGGCGCGCCCGTCCTCGTCCTCGAGCCGCTTGAGGTTGCGATCGGCTTCCCCGAAGGCGGCTCCGCGCTCGACGAGAACGCGATTGCCGCTTTGCGCGAGGTTCTTGCCTCGGACCAGCTCGAAGCGGGTGGGCCAATCGTGCTTGGCGGGCATAGCGATACCGGCGGCAGCGATGCGGCGAACCTGCGTGCCTCGACTGCGCGCGCAGAGGCGGTGCGCGACTGGCTCGTCGATCAGGGCGTCGCCGAGGATCGCTTTGAAATCATCGCCTTTGGCGAGCAGAACCCGGTCGAGCCCAACGCGCTGCCCGACGGCTCTCCCAACGAGGAAGGGCGCGCAGCCAATCGCCGGGTCGAAATCCTGATCGATGTGCCCGAGGCGGAAACCGAAACCGCCGCCGCCGAAGACGGCTCAGCCGAGACCGGCGACTAATTCGAGCACGCGCGCCGCATATTCGGGGCGGCAGATCAGCAGGTCGGGCAGGTACGGATCGGCGCGGTTATAGACGAGCGGTGAGCCGTCGATGCGTGAGCAGTGCAGGCCATGCGCGAGCGCGACTGCGACCGGCGCACAGCTGTCCCACTCATATTGCCCGCCCGAATGAAGGTAGATTTCGGCCTCGCCGCGCACCACCGCCATCGCCTTGGCGCCTGCGCTCCCCATCGGGACAAGCTCTCCGCCCAGCGCGTCGCAGACCGCGACCGCTTCTTTTGCAGGCCGGGTGCGGCTGACGAGGAAGCGCGGAGTGTCGGGCAAGGGGGTGAGGGGCCGAAGCTGGTCGCTGCGCAGGACCACGCCGCTGTAGAGACCGGGCAAAGCGACTGCGCCGGTTGTCGCCACTCCGCCGATCGACAGGCCGACATGCACCGCCCAATCGGCGCGGTGCTCGCCATATTCGCGCGTGCCATCGACCGGATCGACGATCCACACACGCTCGCAGTCGAGCCGCGCGCGGTCATCCTTTTCCTCTTCGGAGAGCAGCCCGTCACCGGGCCGTACGGCGCGCAGAGCGTGGCACAGATATTCGTTCGCGGCGGCATCGCCGGTATCGCCCAGCGCGCGGCCCTTGAGCCCGCCTGCATCGCGCATTTCGACGAGGATACGCCCCGCAGCCACGGCGAGATGCGCGGCCAGTTCGGCATCGCTCAGGCCGGCAAGTTCGTCCGCATCGCTCACTTCAGCGGAAGTATCTGACCGATAATGTATTCGGCAGCCTCTTCCGGGGTCATATCCACCGTATTGACGCGAATTTCCGGGTCTTCTGGCGCTTCATAGGGGCTGTCGATCCCGGTGAAGTTCTTGAGCTCACCGCTGCGCGCCTTCTTGTAGAGGCCCTTCACATCGCGTTGCTCCGCGACCTCGAGCGGGGTGTCGACGAAAATCTCGATGAATTCGTGATCGGAAAGCATGTCGCGCACCATCTGCCGTTCGGCGCGGAAAGGGCTGATGAAGGCGGTGAGCACGATCAGCCCGGCATCGGTCATCAGCTTGGCGACCTCGCCGATGCGGCGGATATTCTCGATCCGGTCGGTCTCGGTAAAGCCTAGGTCCTTGTTGAGCCCATGGCGGACATTGTCGCCGTCCAGCAGGAAGGTGTGACGGTTCATCAGCGCGAGTTTCTTTTCGACCTCGTTCGCAATGGTCGACTTGCCCGAGCCGGAGAGGCCCGTGAACCACAGGACGCGCGGCTTCTGGTTCTTGAGCGCGGCGTGATCCTCGCGGGTGATCGTGGTCGGTTGCCAGTGGACATTCTGCGCGCGGCGCAGGCTGAACTCGATCATACCAGCGCCGACCGTCGCGTTGGTGAACTTGTCGACGAGGACGAACCCGCCGAGCTGGCGGCTGGTCGCGTAGGGTTCGAATGTGATCGGGCGATCGGTGGCAAACTCGCACACGCCGATCGAGTTTAGTTTAAGCGTCTTGGCCGCGAGGTGTTCGAGGCTGCCCATGTCGACCTCGTACTTGGGCGCCTGCACGGTCGCGGTGACGGTCTGGCTGCCGAGCTTGAGCCAGTAGCCGCGGCCCGGCTTCATCGCGGTTTCGTCCATCCATACGATGGTCGAGCAGAACTGGTCGGAGGCTTGCGGGGGATCGTCGGCGGCCGCGATCACGTCGCCGCGCGAGCAATCGATCTCGTCGGCTAGGCTGATCGTGACCGACTGGCCTGCGACCGCTTCGTCCAGCTCGCCATCGAAGGTTGTGATCGCCTTGACGGTCGAGGTCTTGCCCGCCGGGACCACGCGCACCTTGTCGCCCGGTCTGATCGACCCGCCGGTGATCAGCCCGGCAAACCCGCGAAAGTCGAGATTGGGGCGGTTGACCCACTGAACTGGCATGCGGAACGCGCGTTCCTGTGCCGCCGCATTCCCGACTTCGACGCTTTCGAGGTGGTCGATCAGCGAAGGCCCGTCATACCATGGAGTGTTGGCCGATGGAGCGCTGGTTATGTTGTCGCCCTTGAAGCCCGAAATCGGGATGGCGGTGAAGCCATCAATGCCGATCTCTTTTGCAAAACCCGCATAGTCGGCGACGATCTCGTCAAAGACGGACTGGTCGTAATCGACGAGGTCCATCTTGTTGACCGCCAGAACGACGTGCCGGATGCCGAGCAGGTGGACGAGGTAGGAGTGCCGCCGCGTCTGCTGCAGCACGCCCTTGCGCGCATCGACAAGGATCACCGCGAGGTCGGCGGTCGAAGCGCCGGTGACCATGTTGCGCGTGTATTGCTCGTGCCCGGGCGTATCGGCGACGATGAATTTGCGCTTCTCGGTGGCGAAAAAACGGTAGGCGACGTCGATCGTGATACCCTGTTCGCGCTCTGCGGCAAGCCCGTCGACCAGCAGCGCGAAGTCGAGCTCGTCGCCCTGTGTGCCGTGATAGGCGCTGTCGGTTTCGAGGCTGGCGAGCTGGTCCTCGAAGATCATCTTCGAATCGTAAAGCAGCCGCCCGATCAGCGTCGACTTGCCGTCATCGACACTGCCGCAGGTGATGAAGCGCAACAGGCTCTTGTGCTGGTGCTTCTCGAGATAGGCGTCGATATCCTCGGCGATGAGCGCGTCGGTCTCGTAGGAGGGGTGGCGCGACATCAGAAATACCCCTCCTTCTTCTTCTTCTCCATCGAGGCACTGCCCGCATCCTTGTCGATCACCCGGCCCTGCCGTTCGGACGTCGTGGTGAGCAGCATTTCCTGAATGATCTCGGGCAAGGTCGCCGCCTCGCTTTCAACCGCGCCTGTGAGGGGGAAGCAGCCGAGCGTGCGGAAGCGGATCGATCTTTCGGTGATTTCGGGGCGGCGGCCCATGACCGTTTCGAGCCGGTCGATATCGTCCGCCATGAACAGCCCGCCTTCATATTCGAAGGTAGGACGCTTGGCAGAGTAATAGAGCGGAACGATCTCGATGTTTTCGAGGTGGATGTATTGCCAGATGTCGAGCTCGGTCCAGTTCGACAGTGGGAAGACGCGGATACTTTCGCCCTTCGCTTTCTTCGCATTGTAGAGATTCCACAGCTCGGGCCGCTGCGCCTTGGGATCCCAGCCGTGGCTGGCGGTGCGGAATGAGAAGACGCGCTCCTTGGCGCGGCTCTTTTCTTCGTCGCGCCGAGCACCGCCAAAGGCGACGTCGAACTTGTGTTGGTCGAGCGCCTGTTTCAGTCCTTGCGTCTTCCACATGTCAGTGTGCAGCGGGCCGTGGTCGAAGGGGTTGATCCCCATCTCCTCCGCCTCGGGATTGCGGTGGACGATCAGCTCCATGCCCGCCTCAGCTGCGCTTCTTTCGCGCAGTTCGTACATGTCCTGGAACTTCCAGGTCGTATCGACATGAAGCAGCGGGAAGGGCGGGGGTGAGGGGTAGAACGCCTTCTTTGCGACATGCAGCATTACCGCGCTGTCCTTGCCGATCGAATAGAGCATGACCGGGTTCTCTGCCTCGGCCACGACCTCGCGCATGATGTGAATGGCTTCGGATTCGAGCCGTTCGAGATGGGTCAGCGTTCGCATGCTCAAGCAGCTAGTGCGCGAGCGGACGTAAAAACACAAAGTTTTGTTTGGGGGGGATGAAGCTCTGGAGCGGGTAAGGGGAATCGAACCCCTCTAGCCAGCTTGGAAGGCTGGAGCATTACCACTATGCTATACCCGCCCGCTCGAGCAGCGCGCCTCTGCCACCAATTGGCGCTTTTCGTCAAGCGCTCGCTTCGCTTGCGCCCGCCAATGCTTCTCTCCGGTTCGCCCTGACCGACGCCCAGAAGGCAAGCCCGATCATCACCGCCCCGATCAGCCCGGTGATGACCTCGGGGATGTGCGAGAAGGTGTTGATGTACATGATCACCGCCAGCGCGAGGATCGCGTAGAAGGCGCCGTGTTCGAGGTAGCGATACTCGCTCATCGTCCCCTTGCGCACGAGGAAGATTGTCATCGAACGCACAAACATCGCCCCGATGCCGAGCCCGATGGCGATGATGATGAGGTTGTTGGTGAGCGCAAAGGCGCCGATCACCCCGTCGAACGAGAAACTCGCATCGAGCACTTCGAGATAGAGGAACGCGCCGAAACCCGCCTTGGCGACATCGCCGGTCGAGGGGGTGGGCGGTTCAAGCACGTGATTCACCACTTCTACCGCGAGGAAGGTCAGCAGCCCGCCAATGGCGGCGATGATGAAGGTCAGCGCATCGTCGTCGGCAAGCATGGTCGAGGTTGCCCAGGTTCCTGCAAGCACGAGACCGATGGCCAGCGCTTCGAGATCGGCGACCTTGGCGAGCGGGCGCTCGATCGGGCCGATCCAGTTCAATTCCTTCTCGTCATCGAAGAAGAAGCTCAAGCCCACCATGCCGAGGAACGCGCCGCCAAAGCCCATCAGGCCGATATGCGCGTCGCTGACGATACGCTGGTATTCGGCCGGATCGGCAAGCGCGAGCCGCACGGCGTCGACGGGGCCGAGCGAGGCGGCGACCATGACGATCACGATCGGGAAGACGATCCGCATCCCGAACACCGCGATCGCGATCCCCCAGGTGAGGAAGCGCTGCTGCCACTTGGGCGTCATGTCCTTCAGGATTGAGGCGTTGACCGCGGCGTTGTCGAAGCTCAGCGACACTTCCAGCACGGCGAGCACCGCGCAGATCCACAGGACCGAGAGCAGCCCTTCGAGCGTGCCCGACTGCACCCAGCCATACCACGCGCCGAGCGCAAGCCCGGCTGCGGTGAAGAGCAGCGAACCCCAGAAATGTCTCAGAAACGCCATTGATGCGATTGCCCTAGATTCTAGCCGTTGACGGCCATGTTATCGATCAGCCGCGTGCCGCCGATCCGCGCAGCGACAAGCAGCCGCGCCGGAGCGCCCGATAGGCTTTCGAGCGGGGTAAGGGAAGCACTATCAGCGAGTGCGGCATAGTCGACGCGGGTAAAGCCCGCGCCGAGCAGTTCGTCCTCAAGCGCGGCGAGCGTGGGGGCGGGTTCCTGACCCTCCTCGATCCGCGCAATCGCCTCTTTCATGGCGCGCGGGAGGGTGGCGGCGGCCTGGCGGTCGCGTTCGTTCAGATATCGGTTGCGGCTCGACATGGCGAGCCCGTCCGCCTCGCGCACCGTGGGCACGCCGATGATCTGTTCGACGGGCGGTGCGGTGAGGTCGAGATCGCGCGCCATCGCGCGGATCACGGCGAGCTGCTGGAAGTCCTTTTCCCCGAAAAAGGCATGCGTCGGACCGACCTGATTGAAGAGCTTGCACACCACCGTTGCCACCCCGTCGAAATGGCCCGGACGATCGGCGCCGCAAAACCCCTCGCTCACCTTGCTGACCGAAATGCTGGTCACGAAGCCTTGCGGATACATGACCTCTACCCCCGGCGCCCAAAGCAGCGCGCATCCCTCTGCCTCGAGCATCGCGGCGTCTTCTTCGAGCTGGCGCGGATAGGCGTCGAGGTCTTCGCCTTCGCCGAACTGGGTGGGATTGACGAAAATGCTCGCGGCGACGTGGTCGCAATGTTCGCGCGCCCGGCGCACCAGCGTCAGGTGGCCATCATGGAGCGCGCCCATGGTCGGGACGAGGCCAAGAGTGGCGCCGCCTTCACGCAGCCTTGCGACCTGATTTCTCAACACATCGAGTGTGCGGGCGATTTGCACGCGTCATTCCCCTCGGATAAGTTCGCGTTCTCGCTTAGACGGTTGGTCCATTTTCGCCAACGCTCGTGACAGGATGACCCGCCAAACATGACCGCCACCACTGCTCACCGGATTGTTTTCGCCAATGAGAAGGGCGGCACGGGTAAGTCGACCACCGCGGTCCATATCGCGGTGGCGTTGTCATATCTGGGCGCGCGCGTGACCGCGCTCGACCTCGATCCGCGCCAACGCACCACTCACCGCTATATGGAGAACCGCTACCTCACCATGCAGCGGCGCGGGATCACTTTGCCGACGCCTGCTTGCGAGGTATTTCGCGGCCGCAGTCTCGAAGCGCTGCTTTTGAAGATCGATCAGCTCGAAAAGGACTGCGACTTTCTCATCATCGACAATCCGGGCCGCGACGATCCGCTCGCGCGCGTGGCGGTCGAGAATGCCGACACGCTGGTCACGCCGATGAATGACAGCTTCGTCGACTTCGACCTTATCGGGCAGGTCGACCCGGAGAGCTTCAAGGTGAAGAAGCTCTCCTTCTTCGCCGAGCTTATCTGGGAAGCGCGGATGAAACGCAGCCGGGCGACCGCGATCGGAGAGCGCCCGGAAATGGACTGGATCGTGGTCCGCAACCGCACCGGCTATACCGAGGCGCGCAACATGGCGCGTATCGAAAAGGCGCTCACCGAAATGTCGAAGCGCGTGGGCTTTCGCGTGACCCACGGCCTGTCCGAACGCGTGATCTATCGCGAGCTGTTTCCGTCCGGTCTGACACTGCTCGACAAGGGGCATCTTGGCGATCTGGGCACCAGCCACCTCGTCGCGCGGCAGGAATTGCGCAGCCTTTTGAAAGCGCTGAGCCTGCCCGAATTTGAGAAAGCGCAAGGCGCGCTGGAGCTTGCCTGACCCATGTTCAAATTTGCCGCTCTTCTCCTCGTCGTCTGCATCCTGTTTCGCTGGGCCTTCGGGCAATGGCCGTGGAGCTTTCTCACCGCTAAGCCGACACGCAGCCAGGCGGTCTTCAACGCGCGCAAGCTCTTAAGAGTAGAGGAAAGCGCGAGCCGCGAGGAGATCATCGCCGCGCATCGCCGGCTCGTCGCGATGGTCCACCCCGACAAGGGCGGAAGCAACGCACAGGTGCACGAAGCCAACGATGCGCGCGATTTGCTGCTCGATGAGTTGCCCAATGGCGGCGTGGACCTGCCGTCGGACCGCGACTGAGGCTCAACCGGGATTGACACTCCTATCGTTCACGCGCTTGGGTCAAGCGCAGGAACACAAACGGGAATTCCATTCTGATGAACCACAGATTCGACCCCACGGTGCTGCGCGAATACGACATTCGCGGGATCATCGGCGAAACGCTTGGCCCCGATGATGCGCGCGCAATCGGGCGTGGCTTCGGCACGCTGCTGCGCAGAGACATGGGCGAGGACGAAGCGCCCATGGTCGCGGTCGGTTATGATGGCCGGGTCAGCTCGCCGATGCTTGAACACGCGCTGGTCGAGGGGCTGACGGCGAGCGGGTGCAACGTGCTGAGGATCGGAATGGGGGCGACCCCCATGCTCTACTACGCCGAGGCGTCACGCGAAGAGGTGCATGGCGGCATTCAGATAACTGGCAGCCACAATCCCCCCAATTACAACGGCTTCAAGATGGTATTTCGCGGGCGCCCCTTCTTCGGCGCCGACATCCAGCGGCTCGGTGAGATCGGGGCCGCGGGTGACTGGCTCGACGGGGCGGGCGAGGTCGCGTCGTTCGACATCATGGGCGAGTATGTCGAGCGCATGCTCGAAGGGCTCGCCGGGATCGACAGCGATGCGCTTGCCGGGCTCAAGGTCGGCTGGGACGCCGGAAACGGCGCTGCCGGACCCGCGCTCGAGGCACTCGCCAGCCGTTTGCCGGGGGAGCATCATCTGCTTTTTACCGAAGTCGACGGACATTTTCCTAACCACCATCCTGACCCTACCGTCGAAGAGAACCTTGCAGACCTGCGCGCGCTCGTCGCTGAGAAGCGACTCGACTTCGGAGTGGCATTCGATGGGGATGGTGACCGGATCGGCGCGATCGACGGCGAAGGGCGGGTGATCTGGGGCGACCAGCTGTTAATGATCTACGCCGAGGATCTGCTTAGTTCTGGCGGGTCAGACTACGCAGGCTCCACCATAATCGCAGATGTAAAGGCCAGCAGGGCGCTGTTCGATCACGTCGCGAAGCATGGTGGTAAACCGCTGATGTGGAAGACCGGGCATTCGCTGATCAAATCCAAAATGAAGCAAACTTCCTCGCCTTTGGCGGGCGAGATGAGTGGGCATGTGTTTTTCGCGGACGAGTATTACGGGTTTGACGATGCGCTCTATGCCGGCGTGCGCCTGCTTGCGGCGTCTGCGCGGCTGGGCAAGTCGGTGACGCAACTGCGTTCGGAAATGCCCGAAATGCTCAACACGCCCGAAATGCGCTTTCAGGTCGACGAGGTGAGGAAGTTCCCCGCCATCGCCGAAGTCTCGGAACGGCTCACCAGCAATCCCGGGCCGGAAGTCGAGGACGTCAACGCGACCGATGGCGTGCGCGTGACCACCAGAGATGGCTGGTGGCTGCTGCGCGCCTCGAACACGCAGGACGTGCTGGTCGCGCGCGCGGAAAGCGATACGACCGAGGGGCTAGCGCGCCTGATCGCCCAGATCGACCGACAGCTTGAATTGTCGGGGCTGCAACGCGGGGAGAGCGTTGGTCACTGACGCCTCCAAGGGGGCGGGTGAGCATGGGCCGCCATGGTCGCTGCTCGGCATTGCGCCGACTGGCGACAAAGCGGCGATCGAGGCTGCCTATGCCGAACGGCGCGCGCAGCTGAACGCCGAAGATGCGCGCATTTCCGCCTTCGCCGATCAGCTGAGCAACCAGATGGGACGCGAGCGTTACGGCTTCTCGACGATCGAGGGCTATGTGCGCGGACAGGCGGTGAGGTCGCGCAGCGTTGCCGGGTTTGACGAGCTGGTCGCCCTTGGCGAGCTCAAGCGCGTCTGGATGACCGCCGCTATGCGTGAACCGGCCAGGGTCTGCCAGAACGTGATGGTGGGCGACTTCAACTCGATCCCTCTCTTGCTCACTCAAGAAGAAGCCGAGAGCGAGCGGCGATACCTGCGGCAATTGCTCGATGCGGGCGTGCTCAGCCATCTGGGCGGACGCGAGGGTGAGGAGTTCCGCTTCGACGTGCCGGGTTGGGCGGTCGAGCGCACGATCCGGGATAGCGGGCTGAGCGATGCGCAAGTGGTTGCTGCCTTGCGAGACCCGGACCACGAAATGCGCTGCCGTGTGGAATACGCGCTGCTCGGCGCGGTTCTCGAGCAGCCGGGGCGCGTATCGGAAGACCTCCTGCGCGGGCTTTAGAGTTCAAGAGCTTGCAGCCGGGTCGATCGAGCGCCACCTAGGGGGCGTGACCGCTCCCGCTGCCATCCCTCCTGAGATCCAGCAATGGTTCGACGCGCGCGGATGGCGGGTGCGGCGGCACCAGAGCGACATGCTCTCCAAGGCGCGCGAGGGTCGTCACGCGCTGCTCGTCGCCGATACCGGCGCGGGCAAGACGCTTGCGGGTTTCCTGCCGACGCTCTGCGACTTTGCGCCGTCGTCCGGCGCCGAGCCGCATGAAGGGCTGCACACGCTCTACGTCTCGCCGTTGAAGGCGCTCGCGCATGACGTGAAGCGCAACCTGCTCACCCCAATCGAGGAAATCGGCCTGCCTATCAGGGTTGAAACGCGCAGCGGCGACACCTCGACCGACCGCAAGAAACGCCAGCGCGAAAAGCCGCCGCATGTCCTGTTGACGACGCCGGAAAGCCTTTCGTTGCTGTTGTCCTACCCGGAAAGCCTCGAGCTTTTCCGTACGTGCAAGCGCGTGGTGGTCGACGAAGTGCACGCCTTTGCGACCGGCAAGCGTGGCGATCTGCTCGCACTCTCGCTCGCGCGGTTGCAGCAGCTTGCGCCCGACATTCAGCGCGTCGCGCTTTCGGCGACGCTCGCGAACCCGCTGGCGTTTCAGGAATGGCTCAGCCCCCAGCCCGTCGATGGCACCGGAGAAATTCGCGCCGCCGATCTCGTGCTCGGCGAGAAGGGCGCGGAGCCGGACGTGAACATCCTGCTGCCCGAAGAGGCGCGGGTGCCGTGGGGCGGGCATGCCGGGCGCTGGGCGGTGGACCAGCTTTACGAGGCGATCAGGGCCAACCGCACGACGCTCGTCTTCACCAATACGCGCTTCCTGGCCGAGTTCATTTTCCAGTGCCTGTGGGACGTCAACGAGGACAATTTGCCGATCGGGGTCCACCACGGCAGCCTGTCGAAAGAGGCTCGCCGCAAGGTCGAGGATGCGATGGCGGAGGGAGGCTTGCGCGCGCTCGTCTGCACCGCGAGCCTCGATCTGGGTGTCGACTGGGGCGATATCGACCTCGTCGTGCAGATGGGTGCGCCCAAGGGTTCCTCGCGCCTGCTCCAGCGCATCGGGCGCGCAGGCCACCGGCTCGACACGCCGAGCCGCGCCATGCTCGTGCCCGGCAACCGCTTCGAATTCTTGGAAGCAATGGCGGCCAAGGACGCGGTCGATGAAGGCATGCGCGACGGCGAGGAGTTTCGCGCTGGCGGTCTCGACGTGCTCGCGCAGCACGTGATGGCCTGCGCCTGTGCCGGGCCGTTCCACGAGGACGAGCTGCTCGACGAAATCCGCAGCTCGGTTTCGTACGCATGGCTCGACAGGGAGCAGTTTGCCCGCGTGCTCGGTTTTGTCGAAAACGGCGGATATGCCCTGCGCGCCTATGACAAGTTCAAGCGGATCGTGCGCGACAAATCGGGCGTGTGGCGGCTCTCGCATCCCAACCAGGCGCAGCGCCACCGGATGAATGCCGGGATCATCGTCGATTCCGAGATGCTGCAAGTCCGCTTCCGCAACGGGCGCTCGCTCGGCAAGGTCGAGGAGCGGTTTGCTGCCCAGCTTTCGACCGGAGACACCTTCTTCTTCGCGGGCATGAGCCTCGAAGTCGAAAGCCTGAAGGACATGGACGTGATCGTGCGCGCGGCGAAGAGGTCGGCCACGATCCCGAGCTATGGAGGCCAGCGACTGCCGATTTCCTCGCACCTGTCGCTGCGCGTGCAGGAAATGCTCGATGATCGCGCGGGCTGGGGGCGCTTCCCCGACGATGTGCGCGAATGGCTCGAAGTGCAGGACTATCGCAGCCGGCTGCCTGCGCCCGGCGAACTATTGGTCGAAAGCTTCCCGCGCGGCGGCAAGCACTACACGGTCTACTACACCTTCGAGGGGTGGAACGCGAACCAGTCGCTCGGCATGCTGATTACGCGCCGGATGGAGAGCTTGGGTCTGATGCCGGGCGGGTTCGTCGCCAACGATTACTGCCTGTCGGTCTGGGGACTGAAGCCGGTCGCCGATCCCAAGCCGCTTTTGTCGCCCGACATCCTCACCCACGAATTCGTCGAATGGGTGACCGAGAGCCACTTGCTGCGCCGCGCGTTCCGCGAGGTGGCGGTGATCAGCGGCCTCGTCGAACGCCAGCATCCGGGCAAGCGCAAGACCGGCAAACAGGTCACCTTCTCGACCGACCTCATCTACGACGTGCTCAAGAAGTACGAGCCCGACCACGTCTTGCTGGAAGCCGCCTGGGCCGATGCCCGCGCGCGGATGACCGATGTGGGGAGGCTCGCCGACCTTTTGGAACGCTCGCAGCATGAGCTTGTCCATGTGGAACTGGATCGCGTGTCACCGCTCGCCGTTCCGGTGATGACGATGATCGGCCGCGAGGCCGTGCCGCAAGGCGCGGTGGATGACGAGCTGCTCATCGAAGCGGAGACGCTTGCGGGCGAGGCGATGCGGATCGAAACGGGCGAGGGGCGCGGAGAGGCGTTGGAGGGGGACTAGTCCTCGTCGTCGGTCATTCGGTATCGCTCGTTGCCGACAAAGCCGAACTTGGTCACGCCCGATTGCTTGATCCTCATCAGAACTGCGGCGGAGATCTCGTAGCTGGCTTCGACATCGGGATAGAATTCGAGCGTCGGTTCTTCGTCCATACTCGCCGTCTGTTTGAGCAAGCCTTCGAGCTTTGCCAGCGAGACGGGAGCACCGTTCCAGGTGATCTGGCCGCTCGCCGAGATCGTGAGCACGTTGCTGTCGGCACGGACCATTGGCGCCTCGGTTGGCGGGGCCTGCGTGTGTTCGGCGTGAGCGGCTGCTGGACACAGCAGGCTCGCTCCAAGCGCGGTGAGCAGCGACAGTGCGATCCTTGGCATTCCGAAGAGCTATACGCGTTGATCAGGGCTCTCAACGAGTTCGGGCATCGCTGCTTCAATCCAGAGAGCTCAATCCCACTGGCGGTATTTGTGGTTGCCGACGAAGGCGAAGCGTTCTGCACCGGCATCTTTGATCAGCCTGATCGTGCGCGCCGATGTGTCGTAGCTGGCGAGCGCGTCGGGCTCGAAACGGAGCAGCGGTTCGTCTTCGCGCCCAGAGGCGGCGGCGACCTGTGCCGAGAGTTCTTCGGACGTGACCGCGCTGCCGTTCCACAACAGCTGGTCGGCTTCGGTGATGGTGACGGTGTTTTCGGCGAGTATTTCGTGCGGCGGAGTGATGTCGTCGGTCTCGCCCGGTAGGTCGATCTCGGTGACGTTGACCTTGATCGGCACCGCCATGATCAACATGATCAGGAGCACCAGCAATACGTCGATAAAGGGCGTGACGTTCATCTCCCCCATCGACTTGGCAGAGCGCTTGTGGCGTCCGCGCGGGTCGTATTTGTCCGAGAACCGGCTGCGATGGGCGGGGATTGCGCTGCTTGCGTGGGCCATATCGTCTCTCCTCGTTTTGTGTGAGAGGGATTGTATAACATAACCTATGAGTTGCCTAACGCGTACCGGTATGCCCCATGCAACGGATCGCGGCCTGGTCATTGGATGCCGAGAGGCCAGAAATGGCTCGGCCCGCGAGCAGCGAGCCGCGAGTGCCCGACTGAGCGTAGCGAAAGCGGATTAGGGCCGAGGACGCTCCCCCGGATGAGAGAGCGCAAAACAAAAAACGCCGCCCCGGTTCCCCGGAGCAGCGTCTTGTTGTCGTGGCCCGAGGGCCCGATTGGTTGAGCGCGTTACGTTGGTTGCGTTACTGGCCGCTGCCGAACACGCGATACTTCTCGTTGCCGACAAAGCCGAACTTGGTGACGCCCGACGCCTTGATGATCTGCAGCACCTTGGCCGAAACCTCGTAGCTGGCGAGCGCTTCGGGCTCGAACTGCAGCTCCGGCTCGACCGCCATGGTGGTGGTCTCTTCAAGGATCGTGCGCAGCTGACCGGAATCGATCGGCTCCGCGTTCCACAGGATCTGATCCTGAGCGGTGATCACGAGCTTGTTCTTCACCGGATCGATCTCGATGTCGGTGGGTGGCGGATTGCCTTGCGGCAGGTCGATGTCGACCGAGTTCACGGCCACCGGAATGGTGATGATGAACATGATCAGCAGCACGAGCAGGACGTCGATCAGCGGCGTCATGTTCATGTCGATCATCGGTTCGCCGTCGAGCTGGCCTCCGGACATACCCATGTCAGTTACTCCTCAAATTCTTGTGTCAGGCCAATCAACCGTTGGGGTCGACCGGGTTCGAAAGGAAACCGACGGTAGGATAACCGGCAGCCTGCACGTTGTAGATCGCCCCTGCGACACAGCGCCACGGAGCGTTCACGTCGGCGCGGATGTGCACCTGCGGGATCAGCTCGGGGTCTGCCATCATCGCCTCGGGACCGCCGACACGGTTCACCAGCGCTTCGAGACGCCGGAAAGCCTGGTCGTAGAGTTCCTCGGACGAAACCGGGGTGATGTTGTTGAAGTACACCCGGCATTCACCGGTGCGAGTGGCTCCGGTAAAGCCCGAACGGATCGGACCGGCGGTGCGGCCTTCCGCGTCGGTGGTGCTGATCGTCAGCTGGAGGTTCTCGACCTTGTTCTTCGCCTCGATCGAGCGGAAGACCGGAATCTCGAGCCGTTCGATCGTCTGGATCGCCACCGGAACCGCGATGAGGAAGATGATCAGGAGAACCAGCATCACGTCCACCAGCGGCGTGGTGTTGATGTCGGACATCGGGGTCTCGCCCCCGCCTCCCATCGAAATCGCCATTGTGAATTCCCTTGTTTGCTCCCGGAGGAGCGTTTGCGACTATTCAAAAGCGTTTTCTGGCCGGGAGCGCCTGATGGCTCTCCCGGCCGGAAACGTCGGGCGGCTTACTTCTTGATCGAAGCGCTCGCGCCGCCTGCCGTGGTGGCAGGTGCAGCAGGCTTGGCCGGAGCCTTCGCCTTGGGTGCGGCGCCGACGGCCGGCTTGATGTTGCCGTTCGAGCCGATGTAGGCGACGATGTCGTTCGAGAAGTCGGTCATCAGAGCGTTGATGCGACGGTTACGCGACTGCAGCCAGTTAAAGGCAAGCACAGCCGGCACGGCGACGAGCAGACCGATCGCGGTCATGATCAGTGCTTCACCAACCGGACCTGCGACCTTGTCGATCGATGCCGAACCTTCGATGCCGATGTTGATCAGTGCGCGGTAGATCCCGATCACCGTACCCAGCAGACCGATGAACGGTGCGGTTGCACCCACCGATGCGAGGAATGACAGACCGCCCGAAAGCGACTGGTTGATGGTGTCCTGCGAGTGAGCGAGCTCTTCTTCGATGAAGTGGATCTCGTTGCCGGCACCTTCCATCTTGGAGTGGTGGTCCTGCGCGGTCACCGCGTCATCGGCGAGCTGGCGCCATGCGCTGTTCTTCTCGAGCTTGGAAGCGCCTTCCTTGAGCGAGTTGGCACGCCAGAACGACTGACGAACGCCCTTGTACTGGCGCATAACCTTGTTCTGTTCGAACAGCTTGGTGAACAGGATGTAGAACGAACCGATCGACATGATGACCATCACGGCGAGGATCGACCAGGCGACAGGGCCGCCTTCTTCCATGGCTTTCCAGAAACCGAATTCGTTGGCCGGAACCTCGGCTTCGGCGGTTGCGATAAGGTAATAAAGGTTCATTGCGAGTAGTCCTCTTTAAAAATTTTCAGTGCCCCGCCGGTTTCTCCAGATCGGCTGCCGGGCCCAAAAGCGTGATCAGTTCAGCGTGTATCGAATCGACGTCGAATAACTATCCGACGTCGGATTACCGGCGGCGTCGAGTGCCGGATTGAAGCGCGCATAGCGTTCCATCCCGCGGCAGGCTGCCTGGTCGAGTATGCTCGACCCGCTCGACGCGGTGACCTGACAGCCGGTTGCGCGGCCTTCGGCGGTCACGGTGACGCGAACGCCAACAATACCTTCGACTTCCTCACGCAGAGCGCGCGAGGGATAGTTTTCCTGAATCCGCGAAGCCCAACGGCGCTGGTTGCGCGTGGTCGCACCGCGTGCCTGCGAAGGCGGCGGAGGCGGTGCAGCCGGAGGCGCAGGCGGCGGGATCACCAGCGCCGGCGGTGCGGGCGGCGGGATCGTCGGCTGCGTCTGAATCGGCGGCGGTGCCGGCGCGATATTGATGGGCGGCGGGGGTGCCACGGGTGGCGGCGGTGCCGTCACTTCTTCGGGCGGGGGCGGCGGTTCATCCGGCTCCTCGGGGGGCGGTGGCTCCTCGATATCGACCGTGGTGACGCGCTCGACAGCTTCCTGAACTGCCTTGACCGCGAGGCCGACAACCATTGCGACCCCCATACCACCAACGATTGCAAGCGCGAGGACCAGGCCAACGAGCTTGGGCCCGGTAAAACCTTGTTGTTGCTCAGCGTAGGACATCCAGTCGCTTTCTCTCCACTAACTACGTCGGACAAACGTCCAACATTAATATCACGTTCCCCGGTCCGATTCGAGACGATGCGACTCGCACTAGCGAATCTACGTCGCGCCAGACCTGGGCCGTGAATCCCAGAATCCTGTATCTTCCAAACCGGCCCCGAACTTACTCGCAACGCCCGTCAACCCGGTGGGCGCTTGCGAAAAATTTCCTCCCCGGTCTGGCCGCCGTCCATGCCCTTCCCAGTGACACTTCCGGTTCGGCCGCGCCTGCTCCAGAACTGATTCCAGACCCGGTGCAAGCTTCGCGGCTTTAACGAGCATGAGAGGCCCGATCAAACGCTTTTACGGTTCGTTGACATTTTGCGCGAGGCGCTCAGGAACGGTTCACGGGCTGATTTGTAGGGCTCGGAAGAAACAGTTTTTGAAGGCGATGGCACGCATGCATGATAAAAATACGCGTAAATACAGTGGTCTAGTGAAGGGTAGTCTCGCGGCAATCGCGCTTGCGCTGGCTGCCGGTCCGGCGTTTTCGCAAGATCCTGTCCCACAACAGCGCACCCCTGCACAACTTGCCACCTATGCCGATCTGACCAGTTTGGCCGAGCGCAGCGACATGGTCGTGCATGTCGAGATTCGCCGCCAGATCGAGGTCGAGCCCGAACGCGCGCCCGGTCTCGCCCCCGGATTTGCACGGCTTTACATCGAGGCGCGCACGCTTTCGCTGATCGCTGGCAACTCCGCCGTGGGAGAGGAGTTGGTCTATCTGGTCGACGTGCCGCGCGATTCGCGTGGGAAGGTCGAGAAGCTCAAGGAGCGCCAGATGATCCTGTTTGCCGACGCGGTGCCGGGTCGCCCCGGCTCGATCCAGCTGACCGGGAAACACGCAATGCTCGATTACTCGCCCGCGCTCGTCCAGCGCCTGCGTCCGATCCTGTCCGAGCTGGTATCGCGCGATCGTCCGCCGCTCGTGCGTGGGATCAGCGATGCGCTCGCCGTGCCGGGGACGCTGGTGGGCGAATCGGAGACGCAGATATTCCTCGAAACCGAAGACCGCTCGCCGGTCTCGCTCACCGTGCTGCGCCGCCCGGGTCAGCGACCGATCTGGGGCGTATCGTGGGGAGAGATCATCGACAGTGCCGCGCGCGCGCCTGAGCCTGAGACGCTGCGCTGGTATCGCCTCGCTTGCGGCCTGCCCGCCCGGCTTCCATCGAGCGCGAACCTCGCGCGCGATCCGGCGGCGCGGCGACTGGCCGAGCAGGACTACGCCTTCGTGATGGAGCAGATCGGCCCGTGCCTGCGCGAGATCACGCGCGACGACTAAAGCCCGAGTCTACGCGCACCCAAGCACAACTTGCTTGACGAGGGAGCCCATGCGCGCCAGCCCTGATGCGTCTTTACTGCAGCGCAGCATCGGGATCACGTCTTGGCCAATATCGCTCCCAACCAGCTACTCGAAGCCGCACCCTTGCGGATCGCCATTGCCGGACTCGGCACGGTGGGCGTGGGCGTCATGCGCCTGCTCGAAACCAACGAGGCGCTGATCGCGGCGCGCGCCGGTCGCCGGATCGAGGTGGTCGCGGTGAGCGCGCGTGACCGGGCCAAGGATCGCGGGGTCGAAATCGGCGGTCTGGCATGGGACGACGACATGACCGCTCTCGCCGCGCGCGAAGAGATCGACGTGGTGGTCGAGCTGGTCGGCGGGTCGGACGGGCCTGCGCTAGCGTTGAGCCGCGCCGCGCTTGACGGAGGCAAGGGGCTTGTCACCGCCAACAAGGCGATGATCGCGCATCACGGCCTGATGCTTGCCGAGCTCGCAGAAAGCGCGGGCGTACCGCTCAAGTTCGAAGCCGCGGTTGCGGGCGGGATACCGGTGGTGAAGGGCCTGCGCGAAGGGACCAGCGCCAACGCGCTCACCAAGGTCTATGGCATCCTCAACGGCACCTGCAACTACATCCTCTCGGAGATGGAATCGACCGGCGCGGACTTCGCCGAAGTGCTCGCCGAGGCGCAGCGGCTTGGCTATGCCGAAGCCGATCCGACCTTCGATATCGAGGGCGTGGACGCAGCCCACAAGCTCGCCATTCTCGCCGCGATCGGGTTCGGCGCGAAGGTCGATTTCGACAGCGTGCGCACGGTCGGCATCGTCCAGGTCCGCGCCGCGGATATCGCGCAGGCCGACGCGCTCGGCTTTGTCATCCGCCTGATCGCGGAAGCCGATGTGAACGGCGGCAAGCTGCTCCAGCGTGTGCGCCCTTGTCTCGTGGCCAAGGACCACCCGCTCGCCGCGATTGACGGTCCGACCAATGCGGTGGTGGCCGAAGGCAATTTCTCAGGTCGCCTGCTGTTCCAGGGCGCAGGCGCGGGCGACGGTCCGACCGCCAGCGCGGTGGTTGCCGACCTTATCGACATTGCGCGCAGCTTCGAAACGCGCAGCGAGGTGGGTGCGCCGTTCTCCATGCCGGTTTCGCAACTGGCCGCGTTCGAACCCACCGAGCCGGGGCAGCGCACCGAGCGCACCTATATCCGCTTCACCGTCAACGACCGCCCAGGCGTGCTCGCCGAAATCACCGCCGCGATGCGCGATGCCGGGGTCTCGATCGAGAGCCTGATCCAGAAGGGCCGCGACGACGATGGCGGCGAAGTGCTGGTGGCGATGGTCACGCACGAAGGGCCCGAAGCCCATGTGCGCCGTGCGCTCGAACTGCTCGAGGGTTCGGACAGCCTGACAGGCGATCCGCTGGTGATGCCGATCCTACCGGACTGACCCCGATTAGCGTGAAGGTACCGGGGGCAGGCCAAGCTGATCCTCGGTGATGATCTCACCGCCGGCCCCACCATCCAGCGGAGGCAGGCCGCGCGCGATCCGGTCCGCATCGGAACCTGCGGGCGCTTTGGGCAGAGCCTCGACGTCGATGATGAGCGGCGCTTCTCCCGGCCCGCCGAAAGGCACCGTCACCGTGATTGCGATCAGCGAGCCTTCGGTCGGCAGGCGGATACCGCTTCCGTCGACATTGGGTGTCCTTGGCCCCTGCGTGCGCGCGGCATAGTCGCGCTCCCACCTGTCGCGGTCGAACATTTCGGGAGCTGCCTCGCCGAGCGTCCGGCAGACCACGATCTCGCCCGCAATCCGCGCTTCGTCGGCATCACGATCGCAAACCTCGGCTGCGACGGGATCTTCGGGCGGTTCGGCGAGGATATCGAACACCACGCTGTCTCCAGCGGGTTCGGGAGTGTCCTGCGCAAGAGCGGGGGCGGTCGAGGCAGCGGCAATCGCGATCGAGGCAGCGAACCGCAGAATCAATCCTATTCGCCCGGAACCGGCGGCGCTTCGAGCCCGAGCGCGCGGCGGCGTTCGGCGATTTCTTCAGGGCTAAGCTCATCCTCGCCCAGCGGCGGGAGCCCGCGCGCAATCCGGTCGGCATCGGAGCCTTCGGGGGCCTCGGGCAGCGCCTCGACGTCGATCATCAGCGCCGCTTCGGGCGGGCAGGGCGGGATCAGGCACATGCCTCCGATGGTCGCATCGCCGCGAAAGATACCGCCGCCCGCGACATCAACCGGCTGTTCGCCCATCGTGCGCTGCGCATAGTTCTGGCGCCATTCCTCGGCATCCCACGAACCGTCGCTCGCCTCGCCCAGCTGGCGGCAGACGACGATCTCGTTCGAGATCTGGCCCGCATCGGCGGCTTCCTCGCAATCCTGTTCAAGCAGCCGGTCCGATTCGGGGCGCGGCTTGGTGATGGAGAGGTCGATCTGGAAAGGGGCAGGGCCGCGCGGCCTTGCGTCGGCATCTTCGCTGTCTTCGGAATCGTTCGCAGCAGCCTCGTCCGTGCTATCCTGCGCTGCTAGGGGTGTGGCCATCGCGAGCGCACCGGCGAAAACGAACGCGCTTTTCGCCACAAGCTGCGCAGCACTGCTCGACAAGCCTATTCCCCTAAGTCTAAGCGCGGTGAAATTGCGCAATGATACGGCAAAGCCCGAGAAGGACTGAATTTCGCATGAATATCACTAGTGACACAGATGTACTGGCGGCAAAAGAGACCGGCGGCGAAAACGCGATCGACCGCGTGCTGGTGCTCGAGATGGTGCGCGTCACCGAAGCCGCCGCTGTCGCTGCTGCACAGCTGATCGGGCGCGGGGACGAGAAAGCCGCCGATGCCGCCGCGGTCGAAGCCATGCGCCGCGCGTTCGACACGCTCTATATGGATGGCACCGTGGTTATCGGCGAAGGCGAGCGCGACGAAGCGCCGATGCTCTATATCGGCGAGAAGGTCGGCATGGCGGTGGGCAAGGCCAGCGCGCCCAAGATCGACATCGCTCTCGACCCGCTCGAAGGCACCACCATCACCGCCAAGGCCGGTCCCAACGCGCTCGCCGTGCTGGCGGCGGCGGAAAAGGGCGACCTCTTGAACGCGCCAGACGTCTATATGGACAAGCTCGCGGTCGGACCGGGTCTTCCCGCCGACGTGATCGACCTTGCCAAGTCTCCGACCGAGAACGTGAAAGCGGTCGCTGCGGCCAAGGGCAAGGAACCTGCCGACATCAATGTCTGTGTACTCGACCGCCCGCGCCACGCCGACCTGATCGCGGAGCTTCGCGCTCTGGGCTGCGGCGTCTTCCTGATCGGCGACGGCGACGTCGCAGGAGTGATCGCGGTGACCGATCAGGACACCGGCGTCGACATGTATATGGGACAGGGCGGCGCTCCCGAAGGCGTCCTTGCAGCCGCCGCATTGCGCTGTGTCGGTGGGCAGTTCAACGGACGGCTCGTCTTCCGCAACAATGACGAGAAGGCGCGCGCAAAGAAGTGGGGGATCGAAGATCTCGACCGCATCTACAAGCTCGATGACCTCGTGCGCGGCGACTGCATCTTTGCCGCGACCGGCGTGACCGACGGCTCGCTGCTCGAAGGGGTCAAGCGCCGTCGCAAGTCGACCGGCGCGGTGATCATGTCGACCGAGAGCGTGGTCATGCGCGCCTCGTCTGGCACGGTGCGCTGGGTGAAGGGCGAACACCGGATCGAACCGCATGCAAGCTGATCGGCAACCGGGTGACCGCTACATTGCGCCCGGCACGCGTGTTTGCATTCCTTGGAAAGATGAGGATGGCAAACCCGCAACCGAATTCGGCATCATGGTCCATTGCTGGTTCGACCCGCAACTGGGGGTCCATGATTGCTATTTCGCCTCGTTCGGCGATGCCTTGCCGACAGGCGATCCGGGTGAGCGGCCCGCCATCATGCGATACACCGCAGGCAGCTTCAATGTGATCGAGGACTGAGGGCTACGCGCTCGAAAGTCACGGCTCCAAATCCCAATCCGCCGCCAATCCGCGCTCGCGGCCATATTCGATGAGGCAGCGCATATAGCGTTTGTGGAATTCGAGCGGGTCGTCCTCCTCGTCGTCCACCTCGCGCCAGGCTTCGCAATGCATCTCGCCTTCGAAATCGGGGATCGCATAGCGGCGGTGCGGGTCGATCAGGTGGTCTGACTGGATGCGGGCAAAGTAGAACGGCATGCCTTCGTCGCGCGCGCGCTGCCTGGCTCGGTCGAGCGAGAGCCGCCTGATCTGGTTTTCGAACAATTCGAGCGTGCGGGTCGCGAGCGCGAGCACTTCCCAGTCCTTGCGCTCGCCCGCGGTCGAATTGGCGGGCACGCAATCGTCCTCGTCGATCTTCTGGCATTCAGCGCGTGACGTGCCGGTGTGGTTGAGGATCAGGAACATGCGCGGTTGTTGCTGAACCGCGATAACGCTCCGCGCGACCGGCGCATCGGCAGGCGGAGTGCCGGGAGGCGGGGCGGCAGCGACCTCGACCGGAGGCTCGACCATGTTCCGTTGCAGCTCGGCCATGCGGTCGTCGAACACCGCGTATCGGATGCCGCCGTCGATATACATGCGGTTGTCGATGAAGACCGGCTGCGCGGCGGGCGGCACGATCGAGGACGCGACCAGCGCCTTGATGTAACAATCCTTCCAGCGATCACGCTCGTCGCTGCCCTCTTCGGCATTGGCGAACTTCACCGCCATGAGCGTAAGGTCGAATGCCACAGCCACGCCGAGGTCGACATCTGTGGCCCCGGCGAGCAGCTTCGCGCCTTCGTTCTCGTGCCGCGCGGCGACCGCCTCCAGCACCTCGGGCGTGAGCCGAGCATGCAGTTCGTCGCGCAGCGGAACAAGGTCGGAAATCGAACCTTCGACCAGCAGCCTGTAGATTGCTCCCAAGCGGAACTCGGGTTTGATATCTCTGCCGTTGAGGTCGGTCTCGAGCAGTTCGCTCTCGTCATTGATCGTATAGCCGTCGACAGAGATGTCAGGTCGCTTGATGAAGGCGCCGGTCGATTGCAGCGCGCCGGTGCTGATCCCAGTCACTAGCTTGAAGTCGGGCATGGTCCCGCTTCGATGCCAGCCATCGACAAAGCCAGTCCCGAACGCGCCGTCCTGACTGCCGCCGCTGAGCAGCAGAATGTCGCCGGGCTGGCCTGTCAGGATGCTTTCGAGTTCATCTTCATCGGGCAGCGGGGCTTCGAGCGAGTAGCGTTTGAATTCGCACAGCTCGCCTCGCGGAGTGTGCCCGGCCGAGTGCGAGCACGCACCCAGCGACAATGCGGCTATCACCGCCAGAACCAGCGACCTCATGGATATTGCCCCCCTGATTGTCGGCACAACACTACACCGGAACGCCGCGCACGCAATTGCACAGTTCCGCCCTCACCTGACGACAACCGCCCCTTCATCTGTTGCGTTTCCATGTCGCTCGGCTAGGCGAGAGGTCACAACCTTCAGACGGGGATTCGCGCTTCATGAAGATCATGTCCGGCAATTCGAACCTGCCGCTCGCCCGCGCCATTGCGGCCTATCTCGAAATCCCGCTTACCGATGCGAGCGTCCGGCGCTTCGCCGACGAGGAAATCTTCGTCGAGATCCATGAGAACGTCCGCGGTGAGGACGTGTTCGTGGTTCAGCCGACCAGCTTTCCGGCGAACGACAATCTGATGGAGCTGCTGATCTGCGTCGACGCGCTGCGGCGCGCTTCGGCCAAGCGGATCACCGCAGTCGTGCCCTATTTCGGCTATGCACGGCAGGACCGGAAGCCCGGCCCGCGCACGCCGATCTCGGCCAAGCTCGTTGCCAACCTTATCACCGAAGCCGGCGCCGACAGAGTGCTCGCGGTCGACCTTCACGCAGGCCAAATCCAGGGCTTCTTCGATATCCCGACCGACAATCTCTACGCAGCGCCCGTCATGGCTGCCGACATTCAGGCGCGATATGGCGATCAGGACCTGATGGTGGTCTCACCCGATGTCGGCGGCGTGGTGCGCGCCCGCGCGCTCGCCAAACGGCTCGACAACGCTCCGCTCGCCATCGTCGACAAGCGCCGCGACCGCCCCGGTGAGAGCGAGGTGATGAACATCATCGGCGACGTGAAGGGCCGCCACTGCATCATGATCGACGACATCGTCGATTCGGGCGGAACCCTGTGCAACGCGGCCGAGGCGCTGCTCGATAACGGCGCGGCATCGGTCGCGGCCTATATCACCCATGGGGTGCTCTCGGGCGGCGCGGTGGCGCGGATCGACAGTTCGAAGCTAAAGGAACTGGTGATCACCGATTCGATCCGCCCGACCGAGGCTGCGGAGAAATCGGAGAAGCTGCGCATCCTCACAATGGCCCCGCTGGTGGGCGAGGCAATCCGCCGCATCGCCGACGAAAGCTCGGTTTCGAGCCTGTTCGACTAACCTTTACTCAGCCGCCTCGCGCCATGGCGGTGTTTGGCCGGGGAGCGTGCGGCCGAGCACTTCGAGGCGACGCGCCTGCCGCGCTTCCAAAGTCAGCGTCATGAACGGCTGAGGCTTGGCCGTGAACTGGCGCGGGGTCATTCCGAAGAAGGTCTTGAACTCGCGGATCATGTGGCTCTGGTCGAAGAACCTCAGCGCCGCTTCCTCTGCCTCGCTGTCATCGGCCACGCCAAGCAGGTGCGAGGCAATGTCGAGCGCGCGCGCCCGGCGCAGGACCTGCGTTGCGGTGAGGCCATAACCGGCCTTGATGACCCGTTCGAGCCGTCGCCGCTCTATATCGTGCTCCTCGGCAAATTCGGCGATCGACAGGGAAGGGTCTTCGAAGACCGCGCGGTCGAAGTCCTCCATGATCGGATCGGGCCGCGCTCCGCCGCGGTTTTCGACCAGCTGCTCCATCAGTTTCTCGGCGACGCGCAGCCGGTGTTCGGCGGGTTGGCCTTCCTCGAAACAGGAGAGGAGAAATTCGCTTCGGCCCCATTCCTTGTCGCCGAAAATGTAGTCGATGGGGATGATCCGGTCGAGCGTATCGGTGTTTTTGGGCCCCCTGAGTGCGGCCACCGCGCCGGGCTTCAAGGCGAGGCCAACGGTTGCGAAACTGCCGCGAACGCTCACTTCCATTCGGCGTTTTTGCGGCCCGAAGAGAAGGGCCTGTCGCCCGTAGCGGCCCGTCCCATCGCGAGTCGTCGCTGTCCAGTCGCCGCTGAACAGCACACGCAAGACCGACGTATCGGAAATGAGACCGCATTCGATCAGGTCATTGTCACCGACATCGACCTGCGTTGCATAAACCCGCGCCACCCAAGGGGAGATGCTTTCGCACGGTGCGCGATTGGCCGAAAGCGGGTCGCCTGAGGGTGTCTGGCCGAGAGCGGAAACCATGCGCGGCGGTAATCCGACGGTCCTCGCGGTCTCCGGCTTGCCTTGCGTCATGTGTCGCTCCCCAACTCGCCAGCTCTTGTTGGCCGGTCGTTTGTGCCTCAACAGCATCGGGTTTGTACCGGTTACGGATTGAGGCCATTGTGAATCCGTATAAGCACTTGGACTCGCACCTGATTGGACGTATCCGCCACAAATTCGTTCCCTCTGGCTGACAAGGTTTGCATACCGAATGACTCCCGCCGACCTCGCGCTTGCCAACCGCCTTGCCGATGCCGCAGGCGCGGCGATCCGACCTTTGTTCCGGGGGACATGGGAGGAGGAGCGCAAATCCGATCACTCCCCCGTCACCGAGGCAGACCGCGCCGCCGAAGCCGCTATGCGTGCGATCCTCGAAGCCGAGCGACCCGATGACGGGATCATCGGCGAAGAATACGGCAATTCGAACGAGAGCGCGGGCCGCCAATGGGTGCTCGACCCGATAGACGGCACTATCAGCTTCATGGCCGGTCGACCGATCTTCGGCACGCTCATCGCGCTGATGCAGGATGGCTGGCCGGTGCTCGGCATCATCGACCAGCCGGTCGCGGGCGAGCGCTGGGCCGGACGGATCGGTGAAGGCACGACCTTCAACGGCAAGCCCGTGCGCACCCGCAGCTGCAAGAGCCTAGAGGACGCCGCGCTCGCCACCAGCAGCCCGCACTACTTCACCGCCGATCAGGCCGTGCCCTACATGCACCTCGCCGAAGCCGTGGGCGGCAACAAAAGGCAGGGTGCGATCGTCTATGGCGGCGATTGCTACAATTACGGCCTGCTCGCGAGCGGGCATCTCGACGTGGTCTGCGAAGCGGGGCTCGCGATCTACGATTACGCAGCGCTGGTCCCCGTGGTCGAAGGCGCAGGCGGCGTGATGAGCGACTGGCAGGGCAACCCGCTCGACGCCGACAGCGCGGCGAGCGAGGAGGGCCGCGTGATCGCGCTGGGCGATCCGGCGCGGCTCGACGACGTGCTGGAAGCGATGGGGTGATGAAGCGGCTCTGGCTCCTTCTGGCTCTCGCCATGACGCTCACCGCGTGTGATGCGATTGCCAAGCTTGGCGGCCCGACCCACCGTTTCGTGCTTCAGGCCGATATCGAACGCGCGGCCGAAGTCGCGGAAGAAGGCGAGAACGCCGAGCAATTGGTCGAGCGCAGCATGGACGTCGTCGGCGAGCGGCTCGATGCGCTGGGGGTCGTGGTGCACGAAACCCGGTTTCTCGGCGATGGGCGGGTGATGATCGAGACATCGGGCGATGACAGCAGCGACGCTGTCTTTGCCGCGGCCACGCGCACCACAGACCTTTCAATCCGCCTCGTCGACGACGCCGTTCCACTCTCCGATCTTGAAGCCGGGATGGGGCCGCCCGGAACGCAGGTTTTGCCGATGCGCGATGGCTTTTCACCGATAGCGGTCAAAAGGTTCGGGGGCATGAGCGGAGCCAGAGTCGAAGCGGCCAGCGCCATGATCGACCGCTTCACCGGGGAACCGGTGGTGATGATCCAGTTCGACCCGCTTGGCGGGGAGCAATTCGCGCGGATGAGCCGCGAGCATCTCGACCGGCAGATCGCGGTGATGGTCGATGGCGAGGTGATCACGGCGCCGGTTATCGCTGAGCCCATTCTCGGCGGTCAGGTGCAGATTGCGGGCGGCTTTGACGGCGAGGAGGCAGCACAGCTCGCCGTGCTGTTGCAATCGGGCGCGCTGCCATTGAGTTTCGAGGTGCTGGAGGAGCGGGCGATCACGGAATGATCGCGGCGGGTGGTTTTCCTACTCCGATGAGCAAGGCTAGAGTGCGCGCCAGTTCTTTCCAAATGTCGGTCCCCAAAAGTTCCGCCCTGGACCGTGTTCCAAGCGTTCCATCCTGTAGGGTTTGCGAGGGGAGGCTCGCGCACACACGAATAGACCTTGCCTACAGCGCGCGCGGCCCCTATGTGCGCGACCTTCAACGACACGAATCAAGCGATCGGCCTGGCTGAAAGGGCTGCCAGGGCTGGTTTGACGTGTCTCTGACTTAGGAGATGAAAATGCCCAAGCTTAAGACCAAGAGCGGTGTGAAGAAGCGCTTCAAGATCACCGCAACCGGCAAGGTCAAGCACGGTGTCGCCGGTAAGCGCCACCGCCTGATCAGCCACAATGCGAAGTATATCCGCCAGAACCGCGGCACGACCGTCCTGTCCGACGCGGACACGAAGACGGTGAAGAAATGGGCCCCTTACGGGCTCGACTGATCGCGATCTAAGGAGAAACTGATATGCCTCGCATCAAACGCGGCGTTACGACGCGCGCCAAGCACAAGCGGATCCTCGACCAGGCCAAGGGCTATCGCGGTCGCCGCAAGAACACCATTCGCATTGCGCGTCAGGCGGTCGAGAAGGCCGGCCAGTACGCCTATCGCGACCGCAAGGTTAAGAAGCGCAACTTCCGCGCCCTGTGGATCCAGCGCATCAACGCGGCTGTCCGCGCCGAAGGGCTGACCTATTCGCAGTTCATGCACGGCGTGAAACTTGCCGGGATCGAGCTTGACCGCAAGGTCATGGCCGACCTCGCCATGAACGAAGAAGCGGCGTTCAAGTCGATCATCGCTCAGGCGAAAGAAGCGCTGCCCGCCTAAGCGGCGACAACGCTTTCCTACTGCCCGCACGGGCCGCTAGGAACGAGACACAAAGGGGCCCCGATGCGCTGACAGGTGCATCGGGGCCCCTCTCGTTCGGGCTTGTAGGAATCCGCCATCGTCCTTGTAGAACCGCGCCATTTCAGGCACATTCGCGCGCATGGGGTACGAGGAGCCACATGCCGCGCAAGCGCAGGACTATTCGGTTCGCAGCCGCTTCTTCACCCCGCCGCCGCAATTCGACGGCTGCTTCACGACCTTCTACCACCTCAAGCTCGACGTGCCGGGCGAGCAGACGGTGTCCGACGCGCTGCAGCCGGAATGGGCCAACATCCGCTTCTTCGATACCGGCCGCCCGACCTCGCATATCGGGAGTTCGAGCGTTTCGGATGCGCGCTTCAACGCGACCGGGCCAAGCTCGCAGGCGTGCGAGTTCGAGCTTGGTTCATCGCGCATGTGGGGGATCGGCTTCTTGCCGCTTGGCTGGGCGCGCTTCATCAGTGCCGACGCTTACGACCTTGCCAACCTCGTCTGCGACGGCGCGGCGCATCCGGTCTTTGCCAAGTTCGAAGCGTTGTCGGACGTGCTTTGCGATCCGGCTAGGGAACTTGAGGATCAGCTCGCCCACATCGTCGCCGAGATGGAGCGTCTGATGCGCCCCAATCGCGACGAGGCCAAGATCACGCGCATCCACGCCGCGCTGGTGAGCGGCGAAGAGCACTCGGTCTCCGACCTCGCCGACGCCGCCGGCATGAGCATCCGCACGCTTGAGCGCATGTGCCACCGCTATTTCGGATTTGCGCCCAAGCTCCTGCTGCGCCGCCAACGCTTCATGCGCAGCCTCTCCGCCTTCATGCTCGAAGCGAGCAGGCACGGTGGGGCGCGCTGGACCGAGGCGATGGACGCCGAATACCACGACCAGGCGCAGTTCACCCGCGAGTTCAGCGAGTTCATGGGAATGACGCCGAGCGCCTATGCCGCCTGTCCGCACCCGGTCCTCGCCTCCTTCATGGAAGCGCGCGCGCGGCTTTGGGGGAGCGCGGCGCAAACGCTCGACCGCCCGGTGCGCGATGGCGAAGAGTAGGCGGCGCGTTTAACAATGGCTGTTAGGCAAGTTTGCAGTCCGCAAAGCCACATTCTAGACCGCAAGACCAACCCCTTGAGGGGTCGCACTCAAAGGAGCAATCGAACCAGCGATGCACGCTGAAACCGGCAATGCGATCACGATCCGCTTCGCGCTGCCGAGCGCGGAGCTGTCTCCCTATGTGACGACCTACTACTACACGGAGGCGGTCGCTTCGCCGTCGGAGCCGGTGCTCGAAGACTATCTCCACCCCGAATGGCCGAACCTGCGTTTCATGGAAGAGGGTTGGTCGCAAAGCGCGATCGGCGATGCGCCGCTGACCACCACCCCCGCTTTCACCGCGACCGGCCCGACCAGCAGCGCGACGCGGTTTCGCATCCGCTCGGGTTCGAGCTGGGGGATCGGGCTTATGCCGCTCGGCTGGGCGGCTTTTGTCGATGCCGATGCGAGCGAGCACGCCGACTGTGTGAGCGACGGGATGGAGAGCCCCGCCTTTGCCGCCTTCCGCCCACTCGCGCGCGATCTCGCGGCGAGCGATGGCGACTATGCGGAAGAGCTCGCAATCATCGAGCGCCACATGGCGGCGCTGGTCCCAAAACGCGGTAGCAGCGACCGAGCCATCACCGCGATCAATTCGGCGCTCGTCGATCCCGAACTCGCGACAGTAAGCGACCTTGCCGACCGGGTAGGGATGAAGGTCCGCTCGCTCGAACGGCTGTGCAAGCGGGCATTTGGTTTCACGCCGAAACTGCTGATGCGGCGCCAACGCTTTTTGCGGAGCCTCTCGCAGTTCATGCTCGACCCGTCGCTCAAATGGCTCTCCACGCTCGACTACCAATATCACGACCAGGCCCATTTCGTGCGTGATTTCAAGCGCTTCATGGGGATGAGTCCGAGCGAATACGCCAAGAAGGACAAGCCGTTTCTGGTCGCCGCGGCGCGTGCGCGGATGGCGATTGCGGGTGAGGCGGTGCAGGGGCTCGCCAAGCCTGCGGCTTTCGAGGGTTGATCGCAGGCTCGCTTCAGGGCTGATCACCTTTGCAAAGCGGGCCGAATCTCGCTAGCGGACCCGCTCACCAAAGCGACTTTCAGACATGACCGATCTTACAAACCAGAAACAGGCGACGCTCGACGCCATCGCCGCCGCAGATTCGCTCGACGCGCTCGAGGACCAGCGTGTCTCCGCGCTCGGCAAGAAGGGGTGGGTGAGCCTCGCCCTCAAGACGCTCGGGCAGATGAGCCCAGACGAGCGCAAGGACGCCGCACCCGCGATCCAGGCGGTGCGCGCCGAAGTGGCGAACGCGCTCGAGGCGAAGAAGGCCGAGCTGGAGGCACAGGCACTCGGAGCACAGCTGGCGAGCGAGACGCTCGACCTCACGCTCCCCGGTCCCGACATGCCGCAAGGCTCGATCCACCCGGTCAGCCAGGTGATGGACGAGCTTGCGGAGATCTTCGCCGATCTCGGCTTCGCGGTCGCCACCGGTCCCGAGATCGAGGACGACTGGCACAACTTCACCGCGCTCAACATGGATGAATCGCACCCTGCACGCGCGATGCACGACACGTTCTACTTCTCTGATGCGGCGCCGGACGGGGGGCAGATGCTGCTGCGCACGCACACTTCGCCGGTCCAGATCCGCTCGATGAAGGATCAGGGCGCGCCCATTCGCATCATCGCTCCGGGCCGCGTCTATCGCTCCGACAGCGATGCGACCCACACGCCGATGTTCCATCAGGTTGAGGGGCTCGTGGTCGACAAGGGCATCCACCTCGGCCACCTCAAGTGGACGCTCGAGACCTTCTTCAAGGCGTTCTTCGAGCGCGAGGATATCACCCTGCGCCTGCGCCCGTCCTACTTCCCCTTCACCGAGCCTTCGGTCGAGGTCGATGTCGGCTATTCGAACGAGGGCGACCGCCGCGTTGTCGGTGGCCATGGCGATTCCGAGGGGCACGACTGGATGGAGCTGGGCGGCAGCGGGATGGTCAACCGCCGCGTGCTTGAAATGGCCGGTGTTGATGCGGACGAATACCAAGGCTTCGCTTTCGGCCTCGGGATCGACCGCATTGCGATGCTCAAATACGGGATGAACGATTTGCGCGCCTTCTTCGACGGCAATCCGGGCTGGCTCGCGCATTACGGCTTCTCGCCATACGACCAGCCGACGCTTTCTGCGGGTGTGGGAGCACGGCCATGAAGTTCTCGATCACGTGGCTCAAGGACCACCTCGAAACAAAGGCGAGCTTGCAGGAAATCACCGACGCGCTCACCGCGATCGGGCTCGAAGTCGAGGGTGTCGAAGACCCAGCCGAGCGGCTTGCGGGCTTTACGGTCGCAAAGGTGCTGACCGCCGAGAAACACCCCGATGCGGACAAGCTGCAAGTGCTCACCGTCGACACCGGAGAAGGCGATCCGCTGCAGGTGGTGTGCGGCGCTCCCAATGCGCGTGCGGGGATGAAGGGTGTGCTCGGCCAGCCGGGCGCGGTGGTCCCTTCGAATGGCATGGAATTGCGCAAGAGCGCGATCCGCGGGGTCGAATCGAACGGCATGATGTGTTCGGTCCGCGAGCTTGAGCTTGGCGAGGATCATGACGGCATCATCGAGCTGCCCGACGATGCGCCGGTGGGATACTCGTTTGCCGATTATCACGGTTCCTCACCCGTCATCGACGTTGCGATCACGCCGAACCGCCCGGATTGCATGGGCGTCTATGGCATAGCGCGCGACCTCGCCGCGGCGGGGCTGGGGACCTTGAAGCCGATCGCATTCCCCAAGTTCGAGGCCGAGGGCTCGTGCCCGGTTGAAATCCGCACCGATGATTCAGATGGCTGCCCGGCATTCTACGGCCGCGTCATCAAGGGCGTGAAGAACGGCCCGTCGCCCGACTGGCTGCAGCAACGGCTCACGAGCGCGGGCCAGCGACCGATCTCGCTGCTGGTCGACCTCACCAACTACCTGATGCTCGCATTCGGTCGTCCGGCGCACGCCTATGACCTGTCGAAGCTGACCGGCGCGGTGATCGCGCGGCGTGCGAAGCCGGGCGAACAGGTGCTCGCGCTGAACGAGAAGACCTACACGCTCGATGAGAGCATGGTCGTGATCGCCGACGATGCCGAAGTGCACGACATTGCCGGCATCATGGGCGGCGAGAATTCGGGCGTGCAGGATGACACGACCGACGTGCTGCTCGAGATCGCCTATTTCGACCCGGCGCGCATTGGCGTGACGGGCCGCAAGCTTGGCCTCGCAAGCGATGCGCGCACCCGCTTTGAGCGTGGTGTCGACCCGGCGTTCCTGCAGGACGGCCTCGACCTTCTCACCGGTCTGATTGTCGAACTCGCCGGCGGACAGGCGAGCGAAGCCGTGCAGGCAGGCTCCCCGCCGAGCGATGCCAAGGTGTTCTCGTTCGACCCCGGTCACACGACCCGCCTCGGCGGTGTGGAGGTCGCCGAAGACGAACAACGCCGCATTCTTGAAAGCCTCGATTTCGAGGTCGGCGACGATTGGCAGGTCACTTGTCCGCTGCGCCGCCACGACATCGAAGGCCCCGCCGATCTGGTCGAGGAAGTTGTGCGCATTCACGGTCTCGACAAGGTGGCGAGCGTCGCGCTGCCGCGCATTGATGGCGTCGCGCGTCCGACCGCTACGCCGCAGCAATTGCTCGAGCGCAAGCTGCGCCGTGCGGCGGCTGGCAGCGGTCTCGACGAAGCGGTGACGTGGTCGTTCCTCCCCGTCGATGCGGCCGAGCTCTTCAATGATGGCGGCGAGCTGTGGGTGCTCGACAACCCGATCAGCGAGGACATGAAGGCGATGCGCCCCTCGCTGCTGCCGGGCCTGCTCCTTTCCGCGAAGCGCAGCGCCGATCGCGGAGCTGCAAGTACGCGGCTGTTCGAGATCGGACGGCGCTATTTCCGCGCTGACAGCGGCATGAGCGATGAGCGCCCGACATTGGGCGTGGTGCTCGCTGGCGAGAAGACCGCTCGCGGCTGGGCAACCGGCAAGGCGACGACGTTCGACGCCTATGACGCGAAGAGCGCCGCAAAGACGCTGCTCGGCGCGGCCGGCGCACCGGTCGACAAGCTGATGGTGATGGGTGAGGCTGGCGAACAGTTCCACCCCGGCCAATCGGCAACGCTCCGGCTTGGTCCGAAGAAAGTGCTCGCGCGCTTCGGCATGCTGCATCCCGCGACGCTCAAGGCGATGGATATCGACGGCCCCGTCGCGGCGCTCGAGCTGTTCCTCGACGCGATTCCGCCGAAGAAGCAGGGCAAGGGCCCGGTCAGCTTTGCACGGCCAAGCTTCAGCCCGCCCGCATTGCAGGCGGTCAACCGCGACTTCGCCTTCCTCGTGCCCGAGGAGCTGGCGGCGGAAGACCTGCTGAAAGCGGTGCGCGGCTCGGACAAGTCAAACATCACAGCTGCGCGCGTGTTCGACCTCTTCACCGGTGAAGGCGTGCCCGAAGGCAAGAAATCTCTCGCGATCGAGGTCACGCTCCAGCCGCAGGAAAAGAGCTATAAGGACAAGGACTTGAAGGCAATCGCCGACAATGTCGTTGCCGCAGCGGCCAAGCTGGGGGCGGAACTGCGCGGCTGATCCCGCGTCCGACCACGCATGTCCAACAGAAGAACCTTTGCGATCATCTCGCACCCCGACGCGGGTAAGACGACGCTTACCGAAAAGCTGCTGCTGCAAGGCGGCGCGATCCATCTGGCGGGCGAGGTGAAGGCGCGCGGGCAACAGCGGCGTGCGCGTTCGGACTGGATGAAGATCGAGCAGCAACGCGGCATCTCGGTCACATCCTCTGTGATGACCTTCGAGCGTGACGGGGTGACCTTCAACCTGCTCGACACACCGGGGCACGAGGACTTTTCCGAAGACACCTATCGCACGCTCACCGCCGTCGACTCGGCGGTCATGGTGATCGACGCGGCCAAGGGTATCGAGCCGCAGACGCGCAAGCTCTTCGAAGTCTGCCGCCTGCGCTCGGTGCCGATCATCACCTTCGTCAACAAGGTCGACCGAGAGGGCCGCGACCCGTTCGAGACGCTGGACGAGGTCGCCGATATGCTCGCGCTCGACGTTAGCCCGCAAAGCTGGCCGATCGGCATGGGTGGGCAGTTCGAAGGCATTCTCGAGTTCGCCAGCGGCGAAGTCAGCCGTCCCGAAGGGCCTTCCAAGGAATTTCTTGGGCAACGCGACGCCAATCCGACGATCCCCGAAGAATTCGCCGAAGAGGCCGAGCTGGCGCAGGTCGGCTACCCGGAATTCGATCTCGAAGCCTATCGCAATGGCGACCTCACGCCTGTCTATTTCGGCTCGGCGCTCAAGAATTTCGGCGTGACCGAGCTGATAGAGGCGATCGCGAAATACGCTCCCCCGCCGCGCCCGCAGCCTTCAGATGAGGGTCAGATAACGCCAGATCACGACGAGGTGACCGGCTTTATCTTCAAGGTGCAGGCAAACATGGACCCCAATCACCGGGACCGGATCGCGTTCATGCGGCAGGTCTCGGGCACGTTCAAACGCGGCATGAAACTGACGCCTTCGGGCCTTGGCAAGCCGATCGCGATCCACTCGCCGATCCTGTTCTTCGCGCAGGACCGCGAGATCGCCGACACGGCTGAGGCCGGCGACATCATCGGGATTCCCAACCACGGGACTCTGCGCGTGGGCGACACGCTGAGCGAGAAGGACAAGGTGCGCTTCACCGGCTTGCCCAACTTCGCGCCCGAAATCCTGCGCCGCGTGCAGCTGAAAGATCCGACCAAGACCAAGCAACTGCGAAAAGCGCTCGACGATCTTTCCGAAGAGGGCGTGATCCAGGTCTTCTATCCGGAGATCGGCGCGCAGCACATTGTCGGCGTGGTCGGGCAGCTTCAGCTCGACGTGCTCGTTTCAAGGCTTAGCGCGGAATACAAGGTCGAAGCTGCGCTAGAAGCATCGCCCTTCGCCACCGCGCGCTGGCTCAAGGGCGATGCGGCAAAGCTCGCCGAGTTCGAAAGCTTCAACCGCGCCAATCTCGCGCGCGACCGTGATGGCGATCTTGTCTTCATGGCGAAGAGCCCGTGGGACGTGAACTACCAGGTCGAGAACAACCCCGAGCTGACCTTTAGCGCGACGAAGGAACGGTAAGGTTGCGCGGCGCGCGGCTTCGCGGCATTGGCTAGTGCCATGACCCCGCACGGCCCTACCTCTCAAACCTTCATCTCGCAGCGCCTCAAGCTCAACTATTTCGACTGGGGCAATTCGGACAAACCGCCGCTGGTGCTCGTTCATGGCGGGCGCGATCACGCGCGCAGCTGGGACTGGACCGCTGAACAGCTTGCCAATGACTGGCATGTCGTGGCGATGGATCACCGCGGGCACGGCGACAGCGACTGGGTCTCGGACGGGAATTATTCTTCGAACGACATGGTCTATGACCTTGCGCAACTGGTCCACCAGCTGGGGCGCGGGCCGGTCAGCATCGTGAGCCACTCGATGGGCGGCAATGTCGCGCTGCGCTATGCGGGCATGTTCCCTGACATGGTCACCAAGCTCGTCGCGATCGAGGGGCTGGGCCCGAGCCCCGAGTGGAAGGCCGAGCAGCGCAAGACTCCTTATCCCGAGCGGATGCGCGAATGGATCGAGAAGAAGCGCAAGGCCGCCGGTCGCTCCCCGCGCAAATATGAGAGCATCGAAGCCGCCTTTGCGCGGATGATCGAGGAAAACTCCTACCTCACCGAGGAACAGGCGCGGCACCTCACCATCCACGGTGTCAATCGCAACGAGGACGGCACCTATAGCTGGAAGTTCGACCCGCACCTTAATGTCTGGGGTGTCGAGGATGTTGCAGACGAATTCATGGAAGCCACCTGGGGAGCGATCTCGTGCCCCACGCTGTTGCTCTACGGTGCTGACAGCTGGGCTTCGAACCCAGAGAAGGACGGCAGGCTTGAACACTTCAACAACGCCGAAGTGATCGAGTTCGAGCAGGCCGGGCACTGGCTCCACCACGACCAGTTCGACAAGTTCATGCGCGTGCTGCGCGACTTCCTATAGAGGAGATGACAGATGGCCGACTTCTTCGACGCGCTTGAGCCCAAGCACATCGCGATGATCGAAAAGCAGCCGGTCTTCTTTGTCGCCACCGCCGCCGCCGAGGGGCGGATCAATCTCAGTCCCAAAGGTTATGACGCGTTTCGCGTGCTGTCGCCGGGACAGGTCGCCTTTCTCGACCTTGGCGGGTCGGGGAACGAGACGCATGCGCACCTCGTCTCCGATCAGGCCGATGCCGCGCGCATCACGGTGATGTTCTGCAATTTCGAACAGCCTGCGTTGATCCTGCGGCTCTATGGCAAGGGGCGCCCGGTGCTGCCGCAGGATGATGGGTGGGATGCGCTTGCCGAGCGGTTCACGCTGATGCCCGGCACGCGGCAGATTTTCGTGATCGATATCGAGAGCGTTCAGACCAGCTGCGGCTGGGGCGTACCCTTCATGTCCTTCGAGGCCGAACGGGACACGCTCAAGAAGGCTCACCGCCAGTCCGATCCGGCCGAGTGGGAAGCCAAGATGGCGAAGCGCACTTCAAGCATTGACGGCCTGCCCACGCGCGCGACCGATCGATATATTGCGGGCGAATAGGCACGCGCGTCATTTCCTGACTGCAATGCGGACCAGCCCGCAACAAACAACGCGCATCTGCATAAATACTGAGCGAACGCCTAATATTTAGGCAAAAGTTTTGTGCATCTGCGAAGTGGATATGGGCAAGTCTCTGAATATCCTGCGCTTTGCCATCTTGGCACGCCCTTTGCTGAACTCTGGTCAGCCGGATTTTCCGGCAATCCAAAGAGGGGTTCACCAAGCGCATGAAGTTCATCATCGCCATCATCAAACCGTTCAAGCTCGACGAGGTGCGCGAAGCTCTCGGCGGTATCGGGGTCGCGGGCATGACCGTGTCCGAGGTCAAGGGCTTCGGACGCCAGAAAGGCCAGACCGAGATTTATCGCGGGGCCGAATACTCGACCAACATGCTGCCCAAGGTGAAGATCGAGATCGCCGCCAGTGACGAGCTCGCCGCACAGGTGGTCGAGACGATCCAGCAGACCGCCAGCACCGAAGCCATCGGCGACGGCAAGATTTTCGTACTCGACCTTGCATCGGCAACTCGCATTCGCACCGGCGAAGCGGGTGAGACCGCGCTCTGAATTTGGGGATCCAGACAATGACACGACACTTCACCAAGCTGGGCGCACTCGCAGGTGGGCTTGCGCTTCTTTCACAGCCCGCGCTCGCCGCTCCTGCCGTCGAAGCAGCCGCAGCCGTGCCCAATCCCGGCAACAATGCCTGGATGATGACCGCGACGGTTCTCGTCCTGCTTATGATCCTGCCCGGCCTTGCACTTTTTTATGGCGGCCTGACCCGATCGAAGAACATGCTTTCGACCATGACCCAGATCGGCGCCACAGCGTCGCTCGCGATGCTCGTCTGGGTGATGTGGGGTTATTCGACGGCCTTCGGTCCGGAAGGCAATGCGTACTTCAGCTGGGGCGTCCCGTTCCTTCAGGGGATCGACGCGAGCAGCACCGCTGCGACCTTCACCGATGAAGTCATCAGCGAATATGTCTTCATCAGTTTCCAGATGACCTTTGCCGCGATCACCGCTGCGCTCATCCTTGGCGCGACGGCGGAGCGGATGAAGTTCAGCGCGGTCATGGCTTTCGTACCGATCTGGCTGACGATCGTCTATTTCCCGATCGCTCACATGGTGTGGGCGGGTGGTGGCCTGCTGTTCGAAGATGGCGCGCTCGATTTTGCGGGCGGCACCGTGGTCCACATCAATGCCGGTGTTTCAGGGCTTGTCCTCGCCTACCTGCTCGGCAAGCGCCGGGGCTATCCGGCAGAGCCCATGCCGCCGCACTCGATGACTCTGACCATGGTCGGTACGGGTCTGCTGTGGGTCGGGTGGTTCGGCTTCAACGCTGGATCGGCGCTCGAGGCCGATGCATCCGCAGGCCTTGCGATGATCAACACCTTCGTCGCCACCGCAGCAGGGGCGCTGACTTGGATGGTGATCGAGCGCATGGCGGGTCACAAGGGTTCCGCGCTCGGCTTCTGTTCAGGTGTCATCGCTGGTCTCGTCGCTGTTACTCCCGCAGCCGGCAACAGCGGCCCGTTCGGGGCGATCCTGCTCGGCATTGCCTCCTCGGTGGTCTGCTACTTCTTCGTCGCCAAGGTGAAGACCAAGCTCGGCTACGACGACTCGCTCGATGCGTTCGGCATCCACGGCATCGGCGGTATCGTCGGCGCAGTCGGCACCGGCATCGTCTACCAGTCGTTCCTCGGCGGACCGGCGGGTGAAGACGCTGCCTCGCTCGGCGCGCAGCTCTGGACCCAGACCTTTGGCGTTCTGGTCACGATCGCATGGGCCGGTATCGGCACCGCCATCGCCGCCTACGCGGTCAAGCTCACCATCGGCCTCAGGGTCGACGAGGAAACCGAAGTCGACGGTCTCGACATCGGGGAGCACGGCGAACGCGCCTACAACTGATCAACCTGTTTGGCGGGGGGAGGCTCTCCCATCCTCCCGCCTCACCTTGTTCCTCCTGCGAACAGACAAACTTACGGGCCGGAGCCGAGAGGCTTCGGCCCCTTTTTGTCGGATTCACAGCCCTTTACCGTAAGGTCAGCATGTGTTGCAGCCGCGTTACACACGACCATCAAAGTATAATCTTCTCCACTCACGCCTCTTGCTCGGTGCGCGCTGGAGGTTTCTTCTGCCGCTCTCGAGGCGAAAACGCCCGACCCAACAAGGGAGACGAGTTTATGAAGAACCCCGCATTCGCACTTAACACCGCGCGCAGTCTGCGCGCAGTTCTGATGGCCGGTTGTGCTATCGGGCTCGGAGCTGCCCCGGCTCTGGCGCAGGACAATGACGAAACCGAAGGCGAAGAAGCTCGCGGCAACGTCATCGTCGTCACCGCAACCAAGCGCAGTTCGACCATTCAAGAGATTCCTTTTTCGATCAACGCGCAGACCGCCGAGGACATTCAGCGATCCGGCGCGGTCACGCTTGAAGACCTGTCGCGCAATGTGGCGGGCCTCTCGATCCAGAACCTCGGGCCGGGTCAGAGCCAGGTTTCGGTGCGCGGCGTTTCCGCCGGTCAGGTCGTGCGCGACCAACCGGGCGTGAAGGAGCAGGTTGGCGTATATCTCGATGAATCGGTGATCTCGCTCTCGCTCTTCACCCCTGACCTCGACCTGTTCGACCTCAACCGCGTCGAGACCCTGCGCGGTCCGCAAGGCACGCTGTTCGGGTCGGGCAGCGTCGGCGGCACCATCCGCTACATCACCAATCAGCCCGAACCGGGCGTGCTCGAAGGCGTGGTCGAAGCCAATGTGAACCTCGTCGATGGCGACGATCTGGGCTACCATCTCAAGGGTGCGGTCAACATTCCCGTGGGCGATGTCGCTGCCTTCCGTGCGGTCGGCTATTATACGGAATATGGTGGTTTCATCGATGCACTCGGGCCGGCTGGCGGCGAGGATATCAATGGCGGCGAACGCTATGGCGGCCGCTTGGCATTCACGCTCGACACGGGGGAAGGTTTCTCGATCACCCCGCGTGTCATCTATCAAAAGGTGAGAGCGGACGGGTTCAACCGTCAGGAGATCTTCAACCTCTACGCTAACCCGTTCACCACGACCCGTCCGGCGATCCAGCTCGGCGAGCGGGAGCAATATCTGCTTTTGCGAGAGGCATTCGAGGATGAGACCTTCATCACCGACCTCGTCGTCGAAGCCGATCTTGGCGCGGTGACAATGACCTCGGTCAGCTCATACACCAACCGCGACATTCTTGTCAGTCGTGACGCGAGCGCGCTCACCGGGTCGGTCTCGGTCGATCTCGGCTATCCCGATGCAGCGGTCTTGCTGCCGTCGAACCTGCGCGACACGACCGATCTGGAAACGATCACGCAAGAACTGCGCTTTGCGTCGGACTATGACGGTCCGCTGCAATGGGTGGTCGGCGGTTTCTATTCGGAAACCGATCGCTTCTATCGCCAGCGCTTGCCCACTCCGGGCTATGCTGACGCGACGGATGCCACGCTGGGCGCTGGGACTTCGGCGGCAGTGGCAAACGGGTTTCCGAACCTCGATTCGCCGTTCAATTCGGATCTGCCCTACAATATTGAGCAGATCGCGATCTTCGGTGAGGCGACTTTCGACATCACCGATGCTCTCAGCTTCACCGCTGGCGGTCGTTACTACGACTTCGACGAGACCCGCACGATCACCACGGGCGGTCTCTTTGCCAATGGCGATAGCGGCGTGATCGATCAGACGGCCTCTGACGGTTTCACCCCGCGCTTCCTGTTGAGCTATGAGATCAATCCGAACATCACGGTCAACGCCCAGGCGAGTCAGGGCTTCCGCCTCGGCGGGGTGAACGACCCGCTGAACGTTCCGCTTTGCAATGCCGAGGATCTCGCGCTGTTCGGCGGCTTCCAGGACTATGATGACGAGACCCTGTGGAACTACGAGGTCGGGGTAAAGACGCAGGGTGATGGCTTCACCTTCAACGCGGCGGCCTTCCACAACGAGATCAGCGACCTTCAGGTCACGCTCGATGCTGGCAGCTGCTCGTCGCGTATCGTCTTCAACGTTCCCGATGCGCACTCGACCGGTATCGAGGCCGAGCTGGGCCTGAACCCGACCGAGGGGCTGAACTTCAACCTTTCGGGCAGCTGGATCGAAGCGGAGTTTGACACGACGCTTCCGGGTGCGCTGGCTGGAGCTACCGGCATCCGCGAAGGCAACCGCCTTCCGTCGGTGCCGGAATTCCAGCTCTCGGCAAGCGGCAGCTACGAATGGCCGATGGGGAATAACGCGGAGGCATATATTGCCGCCTCGTTCACCCATGTCGGGTCGCGCTTCACCCAGCCGGCGGACCAGGAGAACAACCCGCGCACCTTCGTGCACGGTCTGCCGTTCGGTGGCGCTCCTGCGAATGCATCGACCACGGTCGACCTGCTTCTGGACGATTATCAACTCGTCAATCTGAGCGCAGGCATCGACTTCGACAGCGGCCTCAGCCTCACGATCTACGCCAACAACGTGTTCGACGAGAACGCGCTGCTGTCGTTTGATCGCGAGCGTGGTGGGCGCGCGCGTCTTGGCTATCGCATCGGCCAGCCGCGTACGATCGGAGCGACCGTCCGCAAGGAATTCTGATCACGATCAGAGTTGGAAGAAAGAGAAGGGCCGGGGCGCTGACCAGCGCTCCGGCCCTTTCTCATGCCGGGCGTCTAGGAGCGCTCGGCCTGCTTGATGAAATCTGCGCAGCGCTCGCCGATCATGATGCTGGGGGCGTTGGTGTTGCCGCTCACGATCTTGGGCATGATGCTCGCGTCAGCAATCCACAGCCCGTCCAGCCCGCGCACCTTGAGCTTGGGATCGACCACAGCGTCCTCGTCGGCGCCCATGCGGCAGGTGCCGACCGGGTGATAGACCGTGTCCGCTCGGTTGCGGATCAGCTCGTCGAGCGCGGCGTCATCTTCGAGGTCGACCGGGTGTCGATCGGTCGGGCCATAGACCTGCAAAGCAGGCGCATCGGCGATCCGGTGCGACAGGCGCACACCTTCGCGCAAGACCGCAATGTCGCGATCATCGTCGAGGAAATTAGGGTCGATCACAGGGGCCGCGTTCGCTTCGTTTGATGCGAGCCGCACCGTGCCCCGGCTTTCGGGGCGCAGTACGCATGCGTGAAGCGAAAAGCCGTAGCCCTTCACGTTCTCGCGCCCGTGATCTTCGAGGACTGCGGGGACGAAATGCCATTGCACATCCGGCGCGGGCGCATCGTCGCTGACGGTCCAGAAACCGCCCGCCTCGGCGTAGCACGTCGTCATCGCACCCGTGCGCTTGCGGCGGTGTTCGAGGATTGCAGCGGCCATCCTGAGCGTGCCCTTGATCGTCCCACCAATCGGCACGTCGCTTTCCGTCTGCCAGCCGGAGACGTAGTCGATGTGGTCCTGCAATTCGGAGCCGACCGCGGGCTTGTTGAGCACCACGTCAATCCCGTGTTCCTTAAGATGCGCTGCCGGACCGATGCCCGACAGCATCAGGATTTGCGGGCTGCCGAACGCGCCTGCCGACAGGATCACGCCGCGCTTGGCGTAGATCATCTTGAGCCGCTTGCCGTGGCTCACCATCACGCCGGTTACGCGGCCCTTTTCTATCATCAGTCGTTCGACCAACGTGCCGGTGCGCACTTCGAAATTGCCCTGCTCGCGAATCGGTTCGACATAGGCGCGCGCTGCCGACCAGCGTTCGCCGTCGCGCTGGGTTACCTGGTAGAGGCCGAACCCGTCCTGCTGCTCGCCGTTGAAGTCGTCGTTGGAGCGCAATTGGAGCTGCGCAGCGGCTTCGACAAAAGCGTGGCTGGTGGGATTGGGCGAACGCTGGTTCGAGACGAACAAGGGCCCACCCGCGCCGTGATAATCGTCCGCTCCGCGCTCGTTCGCTTCGCACGCTTTGAACCACGGGAGCACGTCGTCATAGCTCCACCCCTCACAGCCCATCGCGGCCCAGTTGTCGTAGTCCCAGCGATTGCCCCTTATATAGACCATCGCGTTGATTGCTGACGATCCGCCAAGCCCGCGCCCGCGCGGCTGGTAGCCGATGCGTCCGTTGAGCCCCTTTTGCGGCACCGTGTCGAACTTGTAGTTCGACGAATTGCGGATAAAGGGCATGAAGCCCGGCGTCTTGATCAGGACATTGTCGTTGCGACCGCCCGCTTCGAGCAGGCACACCCGGCGCGTTCCGTCGACCGCGAGCCTGCCTGCGACCGCGCTCCCTCCGCTGCCGCCGCCGATGACGATGTAGTCGTAACTTTCCATGATCTCTCCTCTTGCGAAGAGAGGGTTAAGCCGCTTCGCCGCTCCCTGCAATCGGGTTTCGACTAGCAACTTGTTTAGGGGCGGTGTCGGTCCCTCCGCCTGTGCGCTCCAGCCAGCGAGCGCGGATTGTGTCGGACGTGTCGCGGCTGCCGTCATGCGTCCAGCCGGGTTCGCGCAGGAGGTAGGAGAGCTTGTGCTTCCACGGTGCATTCCAGATGTCGGTCAGCATGCCGATCCATTCGTGGAAGACGGACCACAGCAGGTTGAAGCTGCCAAGCTGCTTGATGATGCCGTAGCGGATCTGCTCGTCATCGCGTTCGGCCTCGAACGTGCCGAACATCTTGTCCCAGATAATGAATACTCCCGCATAGTTCCGGTCGAGATAACGCGGATTGGTCGCGTGGTGGACGCGATGGTGGCTCGGCGTGTTCATCACCGCTTCGAACCAGCGCGGCATGCGGTCGATCGCCTCGGTGTGGATCCAGAACTGGTAGATGAGGTTGAAGCCACCGACGATCGCGATCATCGCAGGGTGGAAACCGATCAGGATCAGCGGGATCGCGAACAACAGCCCGAATGTAAAGGAGCCGGTCCAGGTCTGCCTCAGAGCGGTCGACAGGTTGTAGTGCTGCGAGGAGTGGTGGTTGACATGCGCCGCCCACATCCAGCGGATGCGGTGCCCGGCGCGGTGGACCCAGTAATATTTGAGATCGTCGAGCAGGAAGGCAAGCGGCCACGCCCACCATACTGCCCACCATTCCTCACCAAAATCGAACAGGCGATACTCATACGCCTCGATGAAAACGAAAGCCGCAAACCCGCCGAACAGCGCGCCCGCCACCGTCGAGCCGAGGCCGAACAGCAGGCTCACCATCGTATCCATCGGCTCGTAGGCCTCCGGGCGACGCAGGCGCGACCAGATCATCTCGACCAAAACGGCGAGAACAAAGAAGGGCACGGCAATCTGTGTGGGTGAGAAATCGGGCATGGTGTGAGTTGTTATAGAGCGTTGATCGCCTCTGCCCAAGTCTCCGGCTCATCGGTGAAGAGCGTGACCTTGCCGAACAGCCTGTCGCCGCTGTCGACGATGATGCGCGGACCGCGTTGGCCATTGGGATGATTGTCGCGCCAGGATTCGGCCCACGCCCCGTGATCCAACAAGCGGCCCGCGAACTTGTTGCCGTGTCGCTTGATGAGAACGAACCGCCCATCGGCGTCGCGCGCGATTGCCGCCGAGCCGCTGTCGCCGAACGCGAAACCTTCCGCTTCGAATCCGTCGATGACCTCCGCAGCCGCGCTGCTCACGCCCTCTTCGCTGTTGAGGCCGGGCTTGCCGCCCAGCCTCATCCAGCGCGCAAGCAGGAACAGCAGGAAAATCGCGACCAGTGATCCAATGGTCTGGATGAGGAGTGGAGGGATTTCCATGGGCGAGGGATTGGCACGCGTGATGATTTGCGGCAAGCATCCGCGCAAGGAGAGGCACATGAAATTTTCCGTGAAGCCCATTGCTTTGGCAGCACTTGGCGCGCTTGCCGTTACCACCGCACCGCTTACCGCGGACAATCACGCAGCACCCGATCCGACCGTGCTAGTCGACGCGCAGCAAGAGCGTACCGAGCGTGTGGCGCAGGAGCTGTGGGAGCTGGCCGAACTGGGCTATCTCGAAACCCGTTCGAGCGGGGTGATGCAGGCTGAGCTTGAGGCGGAAGGGTTTGCGATTGAAGCGGGTATCGCCGAGATTCCGACCGCCTTTGTCGCCGAATGGGGTGAGGGCGGCCCGGTGATCGCGATCCTCGCCGAAATGGACGCGCTGCCCGGCATCAACCAGTCAGGCGCTCCGACGCGAGACATGATCGACGGGAAGGGTGCAGGTCATGCCTGCGGCCACAACCTGTTCGGTGCAGGCTCGCTGACGGCGGCAATCGCGGTCAAGCAATGGCTCGAGGCAACCGGCACTCCGGGCCGCATCCGGCTCTACGGAACGCCAGCCGAGGAAGGCGGATCGGGCAAGGTCTATATGACCCGTGCTGGGATGTTCGACGATGTTGACGTCGCGATCCACTGGCACGCCGATGACGAGAACAGCGCAGCCGCGCGCACGAGCCTCGCCAACCGCTCGGCCAAGTTCCGCTTCACCGGGGTTTCCGCGCACGCGGCGGGTGCGCCTGAACGCGGTCGCTCGGCGCTAGATGGGGTGGAGGCCATGAACATGATGGCCAACATGATGCACGAGCATATGCCGCAGGATGCGCGCATGCACTACGTCATCACCAGCGGCGGCAACGCGCCCAATGTAGTCCCCGACTTCGCCGAGGTGTTCTACTATGTCCGCCACCCCGATCCTGAGGGTGTCGAGCAAATTTGGGAACGTCTGGAGGATACAGCTCGCGGTGCGGCCATGGGGACCGGTACCGAGGTCGAGTGGGAGATCATCCACGGCAACAATCCGCTGCTCGTCAACGAGACGCTCGCGCGGATGATGCACGACAAGCTGACCATGGTGGGCGGTGTGACCTACACGGACGAGGAACGCGCCTGGGCCGAACAATTGCAGGAATCGCTCGGCGACGCGGCGCTTCCGCTGGAAAGCGCGGGCCAGATACAGCCGTACAACCGAAGCCTAGGTTATGGTTCGACCGATGTGGGGGATGTCTCGTGGGCTACCCCGACCGTGGGTGTGCGCACGGCGACCTGGGTGCCGGGTACAAGCTCGCACAGCTGGCAAGCGGTCGCGGCGAGCGGGCACTCGATCGGCCACAAGGGCGCGCAGGTCGCCGCCAAGGCAATGGCGCTGATGGCGATCGAGCTGTTCACTAATCCCGAGCTGCGCAGGCAGGCGCGCGCGGAATTCGATGCAGCGCGCGGGCCGGACTATGTCTATCGCTCGCTGCTCGGTGATCGCGCTCCGCCGCTGGATTATCGCAGGTAGGGCGAAGGGAGGATTGCGAGTACCGGCCTAGCGCGCGGCGAGCATGTCCACCATCGGCCGGATCGGAGTAATGTCGTAGCCGGCAGCCATGGCTGCGCGGGCGATATCGTCGGGTTCGGCCCCCAATTTCGCCTGCGCGAGCGCCCAAAGTAAGGTCGAGCGCGTTCCCGACCGGCAATAGGCAAGCACCTTGCCTTCGGCTTCTTCTAGCGCCTTTGCCATCTCATCGACCTGCACCTCGCTAAAGCCCGATTGCCCGATCGGGATCGCGGTGTAGGAGAGACCCGCGGCCCTTGCTGCCGCTTCAATCGCATCGCCCTGATCGGCGGAAGGGTCCTCGCCATCGGGCCGATTGTTGACGATCAAGGTCACGCCCTGGGCCCTCGCCTCCTCGATATCGCCCGTGCGGATCTGCGGCGCCGCGAGCACACTTTCGGACAGGGTGCGGAAATCGGCCATTGTCGTTGGTCTCCTGAAAATCGCCCGACAAGATGGCTTTGCACCGCGCGCCATGCAAGCAATCGCTTGCGATCAGAGTGCATTCCTAAATGTCACAATTTCGCGCCATATCTGCCCGCGATGTTAAATCATTCGCATAGCGGACCTTTGTGCGCTATGCCCTGTTCGTAGACGGCAGACGCGATTCCGCGAGGCTGCCGTGCGTCTGGTGCGATTCGTTGTCCTCGCCACCAGCGCAAGGAGGGTCGGGCAACGTGATAAGGTACGTACAGAATTATGGGTTACGACAGGGGACGTCGGCGCGGCCGGGACAAGCGCGACGGTTTCGGTGAGGACGGGTTCGACCCGTTCGGTAATGGCGGCGGTGACGGATTCCCGCCTGCTGGCAATTACGGAAATGATCGTGGCGGCGGCTATGGCGGTGGAGACCGTTATGGCGGCGGTGGCGGCGGTGATCGCTACGGCGGCGGCGGCAATGACCGCGGCGGCTATGGTGGCGATCGCGGCGGCGACCGCGGCGGCTTCGGCGGCGGCCCGCGCGGCGGCGGGGGTGGTCCCCGTGGCGGTGGCGGCGGTGGCGGCGGCGGCGGGTTCAACCGCATGCCCGCACAGGTCGTCGGCACCGGCAAAGGCACGGTAAAGTTCTTCAACGGCCAGAAAGGCTTCGGCTTCATCCAGCAGGAAGCTGGCGGTGAAGATGTCTTCGTGCACATCAGCGCAGTCGAACGCGCCGGTCTTGAAGGTCTGGCAGAAGGCCAAGAGCTCGAATTCAACCTCGTCGATCGCGGCGGCAAGATTTCGGCTCAGGATCTCCAGATCGTTGGCGACGTGATCGAAGTTCAGCAGGCCGGCCCGCCCAAGCGCGAACTGACGGGTGAAAAGGCGACCGGCACGGTCAAGTTCTTCAACTCGATGAAGGGCTTCGGCTTCCTCGTCCGTGATGACGGTCAGCCCGATGCTTTCGTGCATATCAGCGCGGTAGAGCGCTCGGGCCTTTCGGCGATCAACGAAGGCGAACGCTACGAGTTTGACCTCGAAGTCGATCGACGCGGCAAACATTCGGCCGTCAATCTGGTGCCCGTTCAAGGCTGATCGGGACATCCAATTCGAGGCCGTTTGACCCATTCGATGAGCGGCCTTAGACATTCACGAAATGGCGGCTCTAACAGAGCCGCCATTTTGTTTTCAGACACACAAATCAGTTTCGAGGAACCCTTCAATGTCGATCAGTCCCCTCATGCCCGTCTATCCCCGTTGCGGTGTTCGCCCCGTGCGCGGCGAGCATTGCCACCTGATCGACGAGGACGGCACGCGCTATCTCGACTTTGCCAGCGGCATCGCGGTGAACCTGCTCGGCCATAGCCACGAAGGGCTGATCGGCGCGATCCAGAAGCAGGCCGCCGAGCTGATGCACGTCTCGAACCTCTACGGCAGCCCGCAGGGTGAGAAACTCGCCCAGCAGATCGTCGACAACACCTTTGCCGATACCGTGTTCTTCACCAATTCGGGCGCCGAAGCGGTTGAAGGCGCGATCAAGGCCGCGCGCGCCTATCACCAGAACGCAGGCGACGATGGCGATACCAACCGCTTTGAGCTGATCACCTTTTCGAACGCCTTCCACGGGCGCACGATGGCGACCATCAGCGCCTCCAACCAGACCAAGATGCACCAGGGCTTCAACCCGCTGCTTGACGGGTTCAAATATGCCGAGTTCGACAATCTTGAATCGGCGAAGGCGTTGATGGGGCCGAACACTGCCGGCTTCCTTGTCGAGCCGATCCAGGGCGAAGGCGGCATCCGCCCGGCGTCTGACGAATTCATGAAGGGTCTGCGCGCGCTTTGCGATGAGCATGACCTCATGCTTGTGCTCGACGAAGTGCAGTGCGGGGTTGCGCGTACGGGCAAGCTTTACGCGCATGAACACTACGGCATCGAGCCGGACATCCTCGCGACCGCCAAGGGCCTCGGCGGCGGCTTTCCGATCGGTGCGGTGATCGCGACCGAGAAAGCCGCTCGCGGCATGACCTTCGGCACCCACGGCTCGACCTATGGTGGCAATCCGCTCGCCATGGCCGCAGGCGGCGAGGTGATGGATGCGGTCGCGAACGATGAATTCCTCGCCGAAGTCACCGAGAAGGGCGAACGCATCCGCACCCGGCTCGAACAATTCATCGGCAATTACCCAGAGCTGTTCGAACTCGTGCGCGGCAAGGGCCTGATGCTTGGGATCAAGATGAAAGTGGAGAGCCGCCCGTTCTTTGTCCACCTGCGCGACAATCACCAGCTGCTGACCGTGGCGGCGGGCGACAACACGCTGCGCGTACTTCCGCCATTGGTGATTGGGGATGCCGAGATCGACGAGTTCTTCGACAAGCTCTCGGCAGGCGCGGCCAGCTACACGATCCCGGAAAGCTGACGATGGGCTTGCCCGAAGGCCAACGGCACTTTCTCGACCTCGGCGATGCCGGGGCCGACGGGATCGCCGCGATGATCGGCGACGCGATAGACCGCAAATCGGCGCGCGCGGGCTGGGCGAAAAGCAAGCCTGACAGCGACGAACCGCTCGAAGGCCGCGTGCTTGCTCTGGTATTCGAGAAGAACTCGACCCGCACGCGCGTCAGCTTCGACATCGCGATGCGGCAGCTGGGCGGGACGGTCCTGATCCTCGATGCCGGATCGAGCCAGCTCGGTCGCGGGGAGACAATTGCCGACACCGCGCGCGTGCTCAGCCGGATGGTCGATGCCATCATGCTGCGCACCGATGATCACGCGAAGATCGAGGAAATGGCGCGCCACGCCACGGTGCCGGTCATCAACGGCCTGACCGACCGCTCTCATCCCTGCCAGATCGTGGCCGATCTGCTGACGGTCATCGAGCACAACAAGGCGCTTCCGGGACTCGAAGTCGCGTGGTTCGGCGATGGCAACAATTTGCTGCACTCGATCCTCGAAGCGGCAGGGTTGATGAAGTTCAATGTCCGCGTTGCGACCCCTGCGGGCTACGAACCCGATGCAGAATTCGTCGAGCAAGCACGCGCCGGCGGTGCGCAAGTGACCTTGATCAATGATGCAGCGGAAGCGGCGCAAGGCGCGGATGTCCTCGTGACCGACACCTGGATTTCGATGGGACAGGCCGATGCAGACGAGAAGCGCGCTGCAATGGCACCGTTTCAGGTCAATTCAGAACTGATGTCGCGAGCAAAGCCCGACGCGCTCTTCCTGCACTGCCTGCCCGCGCATGTCGGCGAGGAAGTCGCAGAAGAGGTCTTCGAAGGCCCGCAATCGGTCGTATTCGACGAGGCGGAAAACCGCATCCACGCGCAGAAATCGGTCCTGCTGTCGTGTTTCGGCATGCTTGATTGAGACAGGTCTTAAAGCGAGCCACCTCAGCCACCATATAGGCGGCATGGTAAACCAAGCGGAAACATTCGCCGACAAGCTGCTCGGCTTCACCCTGCCAACACGCAATGCCCGCGCCCGCGTTGTGCGGCTCGACCGCGTGATCGACGATGTGCTGAGCGCACACGATTATCCCGCACCCATCACGCACCTTTTGAGCGAGGCGCTGGTGCTTGCGGCGTTGATGGGGGGATTGCTCAAGTCGGACGGCGACGACGCGCAGCTGACCATGCAGGCGCAAACCCGAACAGGGATCGTCTCGCTGCTCGTGTGCGATTTTCGGGGGGGAGACTTGCGCGGCTATGCCGAGTTTGACGCGGACCGACTGTCGGCACTTGGCGCGAACCCGCCGCTTTCGGCGCTATTTGGCGAAGGTTATCTCGCGATCACCTTCGAAACCGGCAAGGGCCAGCGATACCAGGGGATCGTGCCACTCGAGGGTGACACCTTGGCCGAGGCTTGCGAGATCTATTTCAGCCAGTCGGAGCAAATCCCGACCATGATCCGTATTGCCAGCCGCTCAAGCGGCGGCAACCGGGTGGCCGCGGGGCTTCTGATCCAGCACCTGGCTGATGGTGAAGAAGGGCGCGAGCGGTTGCACGTGCGCATGGATCACCCCGACTGGGAGCACGTCGCGACCATGGCGGGCTCGATCAGCCACGAAGAACTGCTCGATCCTGCGCTATCGCTCGAGGGAATCGCCTGGCGATTGTTCCACGAAGAGGACGAGATTCGCATCCAGCCGGGCGCCCAACTGAGCCGCGGTTGCCGCTGCAGCGCGCAATATTACGAGGAAGTGATTGCGAAGTTTCCGGCGGCAGAGCAAGCGGAGATGCGCAACGAAGAAGGGCGGATTCTCGTCGATTGCGCCTTTTGCGCCAAGCAATTTGACCTTGAAATCTAACGATTCGTCGCCGTTCAGGAACGGCTCATCGTGCGTGTGCAAGAAATTCCAAGATTTATTAGAAGGATATCGTTGAGAGCACTGCCATGACCAAGCGCCCCATCATTTCACCCGTCGGCTTTCTCGCCGCGGCCGGTATGATCGCTTTGGGCCTGTCCATCCCCGCAATCGCTCAGACCGATAGTCTCGCAATGCTTTCAGGGCTCAACAAGGGCGAATGGACCATCAAGCACCGCGACGGCTCAGCGGACCGGAAGGTGTGCGTGCGCTCGGGCGAAGAGCTGATTCAGCTTCGCCACCGTGAGAGCGGTTGCAGCCGGTTTGTGGTTGAGGACGCGGCCAACCGGGTGACGGTACAATATACCTGCCCCGGGAACGGCTACGGCCGCACCAATATTCGGCGTGAAAGTGGGGCTCTCGTCCAGATCGAAAGTCAGGGCATCGCCTCCGGTCTTCCCTTCCAGTTCGCGGCCGAAGCGCGTCGCACCGGCACCTGCCAATAGGCGCGTCGCTGCCAGCCAATCATTGATAAATGCCCGATTGCGGCTAAGTCCGCCGGCATGACGAACGATCACAATCGCAAGGCAGTTGTGCTGCTTTCTGGCGGGCTTGACTCGATGGTGACAGCAGCACTCGCGCTTGAAGCGGGTTTCGAGGTGCACGCATTGACCGTCGATTACGGGCAAAGGCACCGGATTGAGCTCGACTCGGCTAAAGTCATTGCGGAGAATTTGAGTCTGGCGAGCCATGTCGAGATCGCACTCGACCTGCGCGCATTCGGTGGGTCTGCCCTGACTGATGCGATCGATGTTCCGAAAGACGGTGTCGGGGATGATATTCCGATTACATATGTCCCCGCGCGCAACCTTGTCTTCCTCGCGCTGACCACAGCCTGCGCAGAGGCTGCGGGGGCCGCCGATGTCTTCATCGGGGTCAACGCGCTCGACTATTCGGGCTATCCCGACTGCCGCCCGGAATTCATCGCGAGTTTTGCTGAAACGGCCCGGTTGGGCACTAAAGCGGGGATTGAGGGCGCTCCCTTCACAATCCACACGCCGCTGCAGCTTATGAGCAAAGCAGACATTGCATCCGAATGTGCAAGGCTAAAGCTCGATCCGGCGTGGAGCTGGTCGTGCTACGACCCAATCGAGCACAAAACGGCATGCGGAGAATGCGACTCGTGTCGTCTCCGAAGAAAGGGTTTTGCTGAAGCGGGAATTGCCGATAGCACGGCCTATGCGGTTTGAGAGAGCCGCCAAGATCGAGACAAATATCGGGGAATTTCATTGAGCGACCAAGCAGCAGCGTCACCTAAGCAGGCTGACCAGAAAGTCCCCGCCTACAGCTGGTATGCGCTGAGCATTCTGGTGATCATCTACGTGCTCAATTTCGTGGATCGCAACATCATCTCGATTCTCGCCGAAGACATCAAGGCGGACCTGGATTTGCGCGATGATCAGATCGGGTTCCTCTATGGGACCGCCTTCGGTGTCTTCTACGCTTTGTTCGGCATCCCGCTCGGCAAGCTGGCGGATAGCTGGCACCGGGTCCGATTGATGACGGTGGGCCTGGCGGTCTGGTCGGCATTTACTGCGTTCTCAGGCTTTGCCAAGAACTTCGCGATGCTCAGTGTCGCCCGGATCGGCGTGGGCGTGGGCGAAGCAACCGCGAGCCCTTCGGCATATTCGCTCATCTCCGACTGGTTTCCGAAGAAGATGCGCGCAACCGCTCTCGCGATTTATTCCTCGGGTTTGTATATCGGTGGAGGCGTCTCGCTGCTGATCGGAGGAAGTATCGTCGAGCGCTGGAACGAAGCGTATCCGACCGATGCACCGCTGGGCCTGGCCGGATGGCAGGCAGCGTTCATCATCGTGGGCCTGCCCGGCCTATTGCTCGCCTGTCTGGTGTTCACATTGCGCGAGCCCATGCGCGGGCAGAGTGAAGGCATCGTTGCGCCTCCGCCGAAGGACCCCTTCCGTGGGTTTGTGCGCGAATTGCTGGCTGTGATCCCGCCATTCACTTTTGTGGGCGCGGCCAATTCCGACGGAGCGCCTGGCCGCAAAGTGACGCTGGGCCTTGTTTGGGTTGGCCTCGCACTGGCGGCTGTATTCTATGAAGCGTTCGCGGCAGGGTTCGGATGGGACTCGCTTTCTCAACTGACTGGCTTGAGTGGCGAAACCCTTGCGATTGGCGTCGCGGCCCTACTGCTTCTGAGCGCTATTCTCGGCCCGCGTTCGCTTGCGATCAATGCACTTGGTGCGGGTATCGTGGCCGGTGTCGTTTTCGCGATGGCTTATGTGACTCAGAACTATGTGCAGTGGGGCGCGATCGGGATCGGCTACTACGCGATCTTCTCTTGGGCATCGACGCTAAAGCGACGAGATGCGCCCACCTTCAATCTGATTTGGGGTACGCCAGCGTTTCTGACCACAATCCTCGGCTACGGGATGATCGCGTTTATGTCCTACGCCGCGTCGTTTTGGGCGGCGCCCTACGCAATCCGCATTCTTGAGGAAGCCCCTTCAACCGCTGGTTGGTGGATTGGAGGGCCCGGAGCGGTCGGAGGATTTCTCGGGGTTATCCTCGGTGGACGCGCGGCAGACTGGCTGCGCGCCCGAAATCCAGCTGGCCGCCTGATTGTCGTAGCATTCGGGCTCACAGCGGCCGCGCCGTTCCTCTACATCATGTTCACAACAGACAGCCCTACGATCTTCTACATCACCGCGTTTCTGCAATCACTGTTTGCCAGCTCGGCGCTTGGCGGAGCTGCAGCGACTACCCAGGACCTTGTCCTTCCAAGGATGCGGGGAACGGCGACGGCGACGTTCTTTCTGGCTACGACGCTGGTTGGCTTGGCGCTCGGGCCGTATATGGCGGGACAGGTCTCGACCATGACTGATAGCCTGTCGACCGGCGGGCTCAGCTTGCTGATCGCGGTGCCAATCGGGCTTGTTCTGCTGTTGATTGCCTATCGCACCGTGCCAGAAGCCGAGCGAACGGTGGTTGAGCGCGCACGCGCAGCAGGTGAGGACCTGACAGAGCTTGAGCCGACATAGGCGACACCAAGCGAACGGCGATAAAGCCGGGCCCACAAAGCGGTTGGGAGGACCTCGCATTCTGCCACTGGGGCCAGTCCTCTTTGCGCGGTAGGGCCTCTGCGATCAGGGCGAGGGATGACCAGCGTATTCCAGCAGTCGAGGGCATGAATCGGGGCGAGGAGCGTTCGACGCTGTCCAGTTGGCTGATTAACTGACTGAGCTCGCGAACCACGCGATTTGCCAGCAAGGATCTCAGGATCAGAGCCAATCCATACAGACAAAAAAGGGGCCGGATCACTCCGGCCCCTTTCGTGTCTTGTGTTTGAAGCTTGCGCTTACATGCCCGAGCCCGGACCGTAAGTGACTTCAACGCGACGGTTCTGCAGTTCGCGAACGCCGTCAGCGGTCGGAACACGCGGCTGCGATTCGCCGAATGCTTCGCTGCTGATGCGACCGTCAGGAATGCCGCGGCCGGTCAGGTATTCACGGACCGAGTCGTTGCGACGTTCTGCAAGACCCATATTGTAGGTCACGCTGCCCGCGCGGTCGGTGTGACCAGCAAGCATCACGTTGGCCGTGCCGCAGTTGGCGTAAGCCGTAACCGCATTGTCCAGGATCATCGCTGCATCAGAGGTGATCACCGATTCATCGAAGTCAAAGAAGACGATGTACGGGCCCGTGTTGCACGGCGGCGGCGGCGGAGGCGGCGGCGGCGGTGGCGGGGGCGGAGGAGGCGGCGGCGGCGGAGGCGGCGGCGGCGGCGGAGGCGGAGGAGGCGGAGCTTCGCCACCGAAGTTGTAGGTGAACGTACCCATCAGCGAGTGCGAGTTGAAATCGGTCTCGAGCGGGCGACCCAGCGGGTCAATGAGTTCTACGTTCTCGGCATTGAAGTAGCGATACTTCAGGCCAACATCCCAGTTGTCGCTGAGCGGAGCGCGCACACCGGCGAGCAGCTGCCAAGCAATACCTGTGTCGGAATCGTCCCACACGCCCGGGCCGTTGCCGTTGATCCGACCATGGAAGTCGGTGCGGGCAATACCGACACCGCCGCCGGCAAAGGCCTGCAGACCATCATCGGAGCCGAAGTCGAACAGACCGTTGAGCATGAAGCTCAGCGAATTGGTGTCGCCAACAGCTTCGCGAGTATCCGACGTAAGGATGGTGAAACCGCCCCCAGACTGGCCGGAGGGGTTGTTCGCGAGACCTGCGGTTCCAGCGGTTACTTCATCGAGGTCCGCTTCACGGAAGCTAGCTTCCGCTTCAAGCCGAAACGCACCGAAGTCGTAACCTACGACGCCGCCGAAGTCATAACCTGTGTCATGCTCCGCTTGGGCGTCGTCGAGAGTCCCGTCTACATCAAAAGTGACGTCTTCAACGATCATCACACCAGCGTCTGCCTGGACGTACCACTGGCCTTCGCGAGCCATGGCGGGCGCGGTGAGTGCGGTTGAAGCCATCGCCAAACCGATGACGATTTTACGCATTCTAATATTCCCCTTCTATAATTCTGAGGCGCTCGATACCTCTAACTTCTCCCCGGTGGAGTATCAAGCAATCAATGGTTAGCGAGTGTTGCAAGAATGCCGCGATACCGGGGTCTCATGGACAAAAAATCCGGTTTATCGTGCGGCAATGTAAATTACTAAGTCCAGATAGGTTCCCGAAGCAGCTTAAAGATTCGCAAATATTCCGGCATTTTTAAGCGCTTCCACGAGACTTTCGAGCATTTGGCGTGCCTCTGCATCCACGGTTGTCCCGCCAGTGGCTGAGACAGGCTCAACTGGTGATTGCCAGCCAGCTTTGTAGTGCAGAATGTTACCTGCACTAACATTGTAGATGGTTAATCCATCGCGTGGTGAGACAAAGTGCCACTCGCCCGCGATTCTGGCCGCCAATTGGTCATCGTGGCCAGCCCACTCGTCTGTGGCAGGTGAGGAGATAAGGTAACATTCCCCTTCTGCGGCAATCGATGGCGGCGTTGCGAGGATATCTTCCACCCGGCCTTGCATGAAAGTGTCGATGAGTGTCATCGCCTGATTGATGGAGAATTCCTTTTGCGCCTGACCGGAAGGCATGCGTGAACTGAGGACCGCGCAGGCTTTCAGGCTCGGCAGCAGAAAACAATTGTGCCTGCGCCCCGTTCGCAAACCGCACCCGGCGCAAGCTTGCATCGAAGCTCGGCATGCGGTCAGGCGGCGCACAGGCGAGCAGCCCGCTTTCGCCCTCGACCATCACGCTGCGCGCTTCGGCGAGCGATGACGAGACAAGCGCGATCCGCGCCTCGCTATTCTCTTCGGCTATCTTGCGGACCCATTCGGCGCCCGCGCGGGTCTTGCCGAAACCGCGATCTGCGAGGATCAGCCAGACCCTCCAATCACCCGGCGGAGCAAGCTGCGCCTGGCGCGCGCACATTTCCCAATGCCAGTCGATCTCGTTGCGCTCGCGCTGGTCGAGCACTCGGGCGACGCGGCCGCGAACTTCGGGATCCTCGTTGGCGAGCCAACCGATACGCTGGTTCACCTGGCTGCGCCGGTCTTCGCACGCCGCTTCTCGAGTCGGACCTGCTCGCGGATCGCTTCGACCTTGCGGTCGATCGAGGCGCGCACTTCGGCAGCGCTGACATTGCGCTGGTGAGCCTGCGCCCGAGCTGCATTCTCGCGATGCGCGGCGAGCAGCCGGATAGCGTTGGCAAAATCGAACTTGTCGCCCGTACCGGTTTGCAGGTCGCCTTCGCGCAAGCGCCGCAGCACCTCCATCTCCAGATGGCTGTAACCCTCCCACAAGGCGGCAAGCCAGCTGCGCGCAAATTCGGGGTCGTCGCGTCGTTTGCGGTATGCCTTGCTCACTTCGATCCCGGCGCGCTGCACAGATTGTGTGACGTTTGAACTCTCGGCGAGATACTCGAGGAAATGATTGGCCCAGCGCGTGTTGCGCGGTTCTCCCCGGACATTGCCCGGAGCAAATTTTCGCGATGCTTTGCGTTTCGTACCCATATGCTGCTCTCCGGAAGTGCTCGCAAAAAAAGGCGGCTCTTCCGAATGGGAAGACCGCCTGTAGCGAACGCGCCGTAGATCCCGCTGGGAGCGAATCGCAATTTCTCGATGTTCCGTTTCTCTAACCAAAGAGCGTGACGATGTCAAGAAAAATAACCAAATAGGTGAAATGAGATTTGTTGCATCCTCGGGAGCGCTGCCCTAGTTCCCCCGCGCAAACGAGACGGGAAACTGCATCACATGAAATGGCTGCGCGCGCTCTACGACTGGACGATGGACAAGGCTGCGCACCCGCAAGCGGTGTGGTGGCTGGCCTTTTTCTGCTTCATCGAATCGAGCTTCTTCCCGATCCCGCCACACCCGCTGCTGGGGCTAATGTGCTTGGCCGAGCCGAAGAAGGCGATGAAGTTCGCCGCCATCGCGACCATCTCATCGGTGCTTGGCGGATTGTTCGGCTATGCGATCGGCTATCTGCTTTATGAAAGCGTCGGCGCGTGGATGCTGGGGCTGCTCGGTCTGACCGAGAGCTTCCCCGTCGCGGCTTGCTACATTCGCGAGCAGGGTGCGCTGGCGGTTTTCTTCGCCGCAGGAACCCCGGTGCCGTTCAAGCTGATGACGATCACCGCCGGCTTCATCGAGATGAACATCGTCGAATTCACGCTGGCAGCACTCGCCGGTCGCGCCCTCATCTTCATGGTTGTCGGCGTGCTGTTCCAGATCTTCGGCGCTCCGATCAAGGCGATCATCGACAAGTATCTGGGCTGGGTCACGACGCTCTTCGTGGTGCTGGTCGTCGGCGGTTTCCTCGCGATCACGCAACTGGGCGGAGATCAAGGCGATGAAGGCGACGCGCATGTCTGCGACAGCGCAAACGAGGTGAAGGGCGGCGCGTCGTGAGCGAGAGCGAGGGCCTCGCGGATGATCCCAGCCAGAAAATCGGTGCCGAAGCGATCGGCAGTTTCTTCCTGTTCGCCGCCGTCATCGGCTCTGGGATCATGGCGGAGAACTTGGCAGGCGGAAATGTCGCGATCGCGCTGCTCGCCAACACGATTGCGACCGGCGCGATCCTCTATGTGCTGATCGCGATGCTGGCGCCGGTTTCGGGCGCGCATTTCAATCCGGCAGTGACGCTCGCTTTCCTGATCAGGCGCGAGATCGGCGCGGGGCTTGCGGCGCTTTACGTGGTGGCACAGCTGGTCGGAGGCGCGCTCGGAGCTTTTTCGGCGCATGTCATGTTCGACCTGCCCGTGCTGCAATTCTCGACCAAGGCGCGCGCGGGGATTGGCCAGTGGAGCGGCGAAATGGTCGCGACACTCGGCCTCGTGCTGACGATCCTGATGCTGGTGCGCTACCGCCCGGCTGCGATTCCCGCAGCGGTCGGGCTCTACATCACCAGCGCCTATTGGTTCACTTCTTCGACCAGCTTTGCAAATCCAGCGATCACCGTGGTCCGTTCGCTGAGCGATACCTTCGCGGGAATAGCGCCGAGCGATGTGCCGCTCTTCGTGGCGGCGCAACTCGCTGGCGCGGTGGTCGCGGTTCTCGTCGCCAAGTGGTTGGCGCCGCGCGGGACCGACTAGCCTAATGCTTCAAGCTCAAGCGCCTCGGGATCGAGCAGTTCGATCGAGCGATAGGCGCGTTTGACGAGGCCAAGCGCCTGAAACTCACCCAGGGCCGCATTTACCGAGGCGCGGGTGAGGCCCAGCAATTCGCCGAGCTCCTGCTGGGTTATCGCGATGGGCACGGGTGGCGCTTTGTCCGCACCGAGCGTCAGCAGCATTCCCGCGATCCGCCCGCGAGCCGAGCCGCGCCTGATGCTGCTCACGACACCGAGCACCTCCTGCAATTGCTGCGACAACGCGCCGAGCATCGGGCGTAGCGCATCGGGGCGGGCTGCGAGGATTTCATCAAAGTGGCTGGCGAGAATGTGACGGACCTCGCTCGGTGCACGCGCAATCGCGTCGACCACGCGGGGGCGGGAGGCGAACATGGCGAGCTCGCCCCAAGAATCGCCTTTGCCCAGCAGTGCAACGCCGCGGAAATCGCCGCTTGCAAGGAACTGGCCGACCGCGACTGACCCGCTCTCGATCAGGTAGAAGCCATCGGGCCGGTCGCCGCGTTGCTGGATGATCTGCCCGTTGTCGAAGCGCTGCAAATGCGCTCGCTGGAGCAAGTCCCGCCGCACGTCCTCAGGCAGAACCGAAAACAACATGGGCGCGGAATGCGATCGCGCGGCTGATTGTAAGATATTTGACATTCACGGAAATGAGTAGGGCGTAAGACCGCAATCGTCAAAGAAGGATCTGACCCATGCCCACCTACTCGATTGTCATCCTCGCTATCTATCTCGGCTTCGGCCTGCTAGAATTGTGGCGCTCGAACCTGTTCGGCAAGAACGAGCAGAGCCGCGATGATGGAATTGTCGAAGTGGTGAGCATGGCGGTGCTGCTGATCGTGACGCAGCCGATGATCTTGTTCGCGTCAGCCGGCCTGATGGGTCTGGTCGCCCCCGAATGGGCAGGCGCGCTCACCGGCCTCAACGTCTTTGCCGCGCTGGCGCTCTTCCTCGTCCTCGATGACATGATGCAATATTGGTGGCACCGCGCGAGCCATACTTTCCCGTGGCTCTACAATCTGCATCGCGCGCATCACAACGCGAAATACATGTCGATGCGGCTCGTTTACCGCAATAATCTCTTCTATTACGCGATGATGCCTGGGATCTGGCTGTCGGGCGTGCTGATCTATCTCGGCCTCGGGTGGGTCTATGCGGGCTACCTGATCGTCAAGATGACGGTGATCATCGGTGCCCATTCGGACGTCGCCTGGGACAAGCCGCTCTACCGGATCAAATGGCTGTCGCCGGTCATGTGGGTGGTCGAACGCACGATCTCGACGCCTTCGACCCACCACGCGCATCACGGTCGCCACGCCGACGATCCGGCGACCCATTACAAGGGCAATTACGGAAACCTGCTGTTCTTCTGGGACGTGCTGTTCGGCACCGCGAAGATCACCCGCAGCTATCCGAAAAGCTACGGGGTCGAGAACCTCGCGCCCGCAACCTTGGGTCAGCAGCTGATGTGGCCGGTCTTCCCCGAAGGCAAGGCCGAAAAACCAGGACAGCAGGCGCCCAAGCAGGCAGCGTGAAGGCGGGCGGTCGGGGTCAAGCGCGGTCGGGGAATGGAGAGGCCCTGACCGCCGGCCGCAAGGCTCAGGAGATAATCCCGACCGCCTTGCCCGCAGCTTCGAACATCGAGAGGATGGTCGAAACCTCTTCCTCCGAATGCTCAGCGCACAGCGAACAGCGAAGCAAGGTCATGTTGGCTGGCGTCGCCGGCGGGCGGGCGAGGTTGACGTAGAGCCCCTCTTTCAAGAGCGCTTCCCACATCGCCGCACCGCGTTCGAGATCGGGCATGATCACCGCGATGATCGCGCTTTGAGCCTCTTCGGTGCCAAGCTGGAAACCAAGCTCGCGCAGCCCTTTGTGGAGCGTCTTGGAGTTCTCCCAAAGATGCGCGCGCTTGTTCGAACCCTGCATCAGCTTGCGGATCGAGGTCGCTGCGGTCGCAACGACGCTCGGAGGCAAGCTGGCAGTGAAGACATAGGGGCGGCACACCAGCCGCATGATGTCGAACTTCGGATGGTTCGAGACGCAGAAACCACCGACAGTACCGACGCTCTTCGAGAAGGTACCGATGATGAAGTCGCAATCGTCGATGATGCCCTGCTCTTCGCATACGCCGCGTCCATTCTCGCCGATAAAGCCCATCGAGTGCGCTTCGTCGACCAGCACCATCGCACCGTTTTCCTTCGCGATGCGGACCATTTCCTTGAGCGGTGCGACGTCCCCGAGCATCGAATAGACGCCCTCGAGCACGACCAGTTTGCCAGCGCCTTCGGGAATGCGCTTGAGGCGCTTTTCCATGGCTTCGATATTGTTGTGGCGGAAGGGCACGATCTCTGCATTGCCCATCGCGCAGCCATCATAGATCGAGGCGTGGCTGTCGATGTCGAGCACGACATAGTCACCCTTGCCGGCGATGGTCGAGATGATCCCGAGATTGGCCTGGTAGCCGGTCGAGAAGACCATTGCGTGATCCATCCCGTAAAATTCCTTGAGCGCGTCCTCGCACTCCTTGTGGCCCTGATAGGTCCCGTTGAGCACGCGGCTACCCGTGGTGCCCGAACCGTAATCGGCGAGCGCTTGTTTGCCCGCATCGATCACATCGGGATCGAATGTCATGCCCATGTAATTGTAGGTGCCGAGCAGAATCGTATCGCGCCCATTGCAGATCGCACGGGTCGGTGAGAGCACCTTTTCCATGACGAGGTTGAACGGATCTTCGACCCCGCTGGCGAGCAGGGTCTCGCGGGTCTGGATGATGGGATCGAACTTGGAGAAGAGGTCCTTTTCCCCGCCATCCATCGCCATCGGCTGGTCCGGCTGATTGATGCCTTCGCTCATGCGTCGGCCTGCAGCTTGTGAACTGCGGAAACGAGCTGGCCGTAGGTCTCGATCTCGGCCTGCTGGTTCATCGAGATGATCACGTCGAATTCGTCCTCGATCTCGGCGACGAAATCCATGACGGTGAGGCTGTCGAATTCGAGGTCGTTCTGAAAGGTGGTCGCGTCGGTGATCGTGACCTCCTTCTTGTTGAAGGGCTCGATCAGGCCGCGGATGCGGGTGTCGACTTCTGCTTCGGTCATTGGCTCTTTCCGTCAGTTCGTATTCGTCAAATGCGGGGGTTTCCCGGTGGTCAACGCGTGCAAAGCACATTCGGGACCGAACTTGTCAAGTTTTCACCCCACTGGCACAAGGTTGTTCACGTCGATGTGGGGGATGACGGAACATGGCGGACGAGGAGCCGGAAGACGGTGCGACCGGTGACCCGCGCAAGCGGGTCAAGCGCGATGCCGCAGGCGAACGGCTGTTTTCAGCGCAAGCCGTGCACCTTGCGCGCACCGCGCAGATCAACACGCTCACATTGTCGCAGATGGCTGACCAGAAAGCCTCGATCCTGATCGGCGCGACTTTCGTGGTTTTCTCACTGGCGGTGACCCGGCTGCTTGGGAGCGAGATAAGCTATTCGACGCTGTGTCTCGCCGCGACGGCGTTCATGTCATCGCTGTTCGCGGTTCTCGCGGTCATTCCCGCGCTAACAAAACCGCCGAATGACCCATCGCTCATAAACCCCCTCTTTTTCGGGCATTTCGCCGAGATGTCGACTGATGAGTGGACCGAAGAGATGCTCGATCAATTTGGTACCGACGAGACGCTGTTTCGTGCCATGCTCAAGGACATCCACCAGAATGGGCAAGTGCTATACAAACGCAAGTACCGCTTCTTGACCTACGCCTACCGCATCTTCCTCGGCGGACTGGCGGTGACGATGCTCGTTTATGCCGGAGAAGCCTTTTCGGCCTCCTGAGCGGGGAGCAATTCTCTCACCGCATTCATGAAGGGCATGATCGAAACCGGCTTTGCTAGATAACCAGCCGCACCGGCTTCGCGGATTCGCTCTTCGTCACCCTTCGCTGCAAAGGCCGTAACCGCCAGAACCGGGATTTCGCGCAGCTGCGCATCCCGCTTTGCAGCGGCGATCAGGTCGACACCCGAAACACCCGGAAGCTGGATATCCATGATGATGAGATCGGGGATTGCACCGCGCGCCGTTTCAAGCACCTGTTCGCCATCGGCCACCGGATCGACTTCAAAGCCGTTCGCCTTCAGCACGTCGCAGAAGAGCTTGCGGTTGAGGTCATTGTCCTCGACAACCATGATACGTTTTGCCACTAGCGCGCCCCGAGCTGTCCGTCCCTGAAGGCCAGCGATACAAAAGCCAGAGAGCCATAACAATCCCGGACATGTCCGACACGAAAGACGACATTCGAACTCGCGCCGCAACGCTGGCGCTTGCAGCGCTCGGCTGGGTGCTCGATGACGAGGATCGCGCGGCTCGCTATCTCGAGCTCACTGGTCTCGATCCCGATTCCCTGCGCGCAGGGTTGGGCGACAGCCGGGTGCTGGGCTCGACGCTCGAATTTCTTGCCAATCACGAACCCGACCTGATCCGCGCCGCCGAAGCTTTGGCTGTTACGCCCGAGGAACTGGTCGCTGCCCAAAGGGACTTGTACGCATGAGCCGCCCCCTCATCATCAGCGATTGCGACGAGGTGATCCTGCACATGGTCGCCCATTTCAAGGAATGGCTCGAGGAAGGTCAGGGCATCGACTTTCACCTCGAAGGCAACAATTTCGGTGAGGCGATGCGCTGGCGCGAAAGCGGCGAACTCGTCAGCCACGAAGATATCTGGAAGAAGCTGGGAGGCTTCTTCGACACCGAAATGGATCGGCAATTGCCGATCGATGGCGCCGTCGATTCGCTCAACGCGCTTTCCGAGCATGCCGATGTAGTGGTGCTGACCAATCTGGTCGACTTCCGCCGCGACAAGCGCGCAGAGCAACTTGCGGCGCAGGGCCTGCACGCGAAAGTCTACACCAATCAGGGGCCAAAAGGTCCGGCGCTTGCGAAGATCATCGAGGAATACGAGCCGAGCCGCGCGATCTTCATCGACGATCTGGCGCAGCACCACCAATCGGTCGCAGAAACCGTGCCGCATGTCGGTCGACTGCATTTTTGTGGCGAGCCGATGATTGCGGGCGCGATCACCTGCGCGCACAAGGAAGGTCATGCCGACGCCCGGATCGACCTTTGGTCCGATGCGTTGCCGTGGCTGATGGATCGAGTGAAAGGATAGACAAAAATGAGTGTCGAACAACGCCTCGAAGAACTGGGCATCACTCTGCCCGAAGCCGCTGCTCCAGTGGCGAGCTATGTGCCAGTGGTTGTGCACGGTGGCATGGCGTCGGTCTCGGGCCAGCTCCCCTTTGTTGGTGGCAAGCTGGTGACTGGGCGGCTGGGAGAGGATGTCGATCTTGAGGGCGGCATGGACGCCGCGCGCGCGTGCGGGCTGATGATCCTTGCGCAGCTCAAAGCCGCTGGCGTGCTCGAAAAGGTAGGGCGTGTGGTGAAGCTGGGCGCATTCGTGAATTCGACCGGGGATTTCACCGATCAGCCCAAGGTCGCCAATGGCGCATCCGACCTGATGTTCGAAGTGTTCGGCGAGAAAGGCCGCCACTCGCGAGCCGCCGTCGGTGTTCCCGTTCTGCCGCTCGGAGCCGCGGTCGAGGTCGATGCTGTCATCGCGCTGAGCGACTGATCCCCCGATTGGCTCACCGTTCCGTCCCTGCCTGGCTGACGCAATGGGAATACGCCCATCGCGGACTGCATCGCGTCGGGCCGAACGGTGAATCGGTGCCCGAAAACTCGCTCGCCGCTGCCGAAGCTGCGATCGAGGCGGGTATGGGCATTGAATGCGATATCCAGCGCAGCGGCGACGGGCTGGCAATGGTGTTCCACGATTGGGACCTCGACCGTTTGACCGATGGCAGCGGTTCGTTCTCTGGCATGTCCGCGGCGCAGATCGGTGAGCTGACGCTGACCGGCAGCGCGCAACGCCCCGCTCTGCTTGAGGTGTTGCTGCAACTGATCGACGGCCGCGTGCCGCTGCTTATCGAGATAAAGTCGCTGCCCGGCTATGATGTCGAGCGGACCTGCGAGAAAGTGAGTGAGGCGCTCGCTGGCTATTCTGGCCCCGTAGCGGCGATGAGTTTCGACCCGCGCGTTGCCCCTTGGTTCCGCACCCACTCGCCCGAATTGCCGAGCGGGCTCGTCGTGCGTGAGGATACGGTCGGCTACACGCAGACCATCGCCGAACGCGAAGAAGCACTGCGCTACGCCGATCCCGACTTTCTAGCCTATCACGTCCTCGCGCTTCCCAATGAGAGAGTTGCCCAACTGCGCGAGGAAGGCTTGCCGATCCTCACATGGACGGTGAACTCCCCCGAAACGCGGGCCACCGCGCTCGCCCATGCCGACGCGATTGTGAGCGAAGGCGAGGGGCTGGCGTGAGCGGCGAATTGACCGTGCGCCTCGCGCCGCGCGTCGGCGAATTCGATGCCGCACAATGGAACGCGCTCGGCGGCCACCGGAATCCATTCGTTTCTCATGAGTTTCTAACCGCGCTCGAGGACTCTGGCAGTGTCGGAGAAGGAACCGGCTGGGATCCGGTTCCGATCGTCGTTACCGATGCGGACGACAGGCTGCTCGCCGCCATGCCGAGCTATGCCAAGGGGCATTCTCAAGGCGAGTATGTGTTCGATCACATCTGGGCCGAGGCACTGCACCGGGCAGGGCGCAATTATTACCCCAAGCTCCAGATTGCTGCCCCGTTCACTCCTGCCAACGGGCCGCGTCTGCTGCTCTCAGATCCGGCGCTGGCCGAGCATCTGCTCAAAGGCGCGGAAGTGGTCTGCGAACAGAACGGCCTCTCGTCTGCGCACGCGACTTTCATTGAGGACGACCAGCTCGCCCTGTTCGAAGATGGCGGGTGGCTGATGCGAAGCGACATCCAGTTCCACTGGCTCAACCGCGATTATGACAGCTTCGACGGCTTTCTGGCCGAGTTGGCCTCCCGTAAACGCAAGAACCTTCGCAAGGAGCGCGAAGCAGCGCAGGCGGAATTGCGGATTGAGCGGCTTTCGGGCGATGACATCAAGCCGCATCATTGGGATGCGTTCTGGATCTTCTATCAGGACACCGGCGCGCGCAAATGGGGAACACCCTATCTGACGCGCGAGGCATTTACTCTCTTCGGAGAGCGGATGGGTGACAAGCTCGTTCTCATTTTTGCATTCAATGGAGACGAGCCGATCGCCGGCGCGCTCAACTTTATCGGCGCGGACGCGATCTATGGGCGCTATTGGGGTTGTACGCGCGATGTGCGCTTCCTGCATTTTGAGCTGTGCTATTATCAGGCGATCGATATCGCGATCGAGCTGGGCTTGCCCCGGGTCGAGGCCGGAGCGCAGGGAGGGCACAAGCTCGCGCGGGGCTATGAACCGGTCAAGACTTGGTCGTCGCACTGGATCGCAGATCCAGGCTTTCGCGCTGCGGTTGCCGATTTCCTTGAGCGTGAGCGCGATGGCGTCGCCACTGACCAGGTGTTTCTGGATGCAAGGACGCCCTTCAGGAAAGGCTAGTTAAGCCGCGTCGCGGCGTTCTTCGCACAACCAGTGGCGGGCGCGTCTTTGGGCCTCGGCGATTTCGCGGGCGGTCATCTCGTCCGAAATGTCAGCGCGGCACCAGCCGGCTTCCTCGTGACCGCGCGACGCGGCGATGTTGAACCACTTGTGCGCTTCGACCAGATCAACGGCGATGCCGTTGCTGCCGGTCGAGTAGGCGACGCCCAGATCGAACAATGCACCGACGTCGCCAGCGATTGCTTCGGCAAGATAGCCGGCAATTGCGAGATCGGCCTCTGCATTGCCGAGCGGTGTTACGTCTGCGGATTCGAAAGTCTCACGTTTCATATTCGCATTCCCCGTTGCTGCCGGCCCAAACCCCCTTGCGGGCCGTGCATCCACAGTCCTCAAGGATCATGGTCAACAATTGGTTAACGCTGCTGAAATTCTTTCTCGTTCATGGCTGAACAGACGAGGGGCATGGCTTTTCCGACACGGAATATCGGATTGTTGGGACAGCATCTTGCAAACTCCCTTGTGCGCAATAGGCCTCCCGCCTATAGGCGCCCGCAACGCAATGACTCGCCTGGGGGCAAGATGAAGCGACGGAAACATCCGCGCATCAGATCGGGCCGGTCTCGAGAGAGATTTTGGGGATAAGAGGACACATGCCAGCCGCCGCCTCCGAAGACGTCGATATCTTCGAAAAAGCGAAGCAACTTGTCGGCCCGGACTACACTCCGAGCGACGACGAGGAGTACATGAATGAACGGCAGCAGGCCTATTTCCAGCTCCTGCTGATCGAGTGGAAGCGCTCGATTCATTCTGCCGCGGGGCAGACCCTGCAATCGCTAGCCGATGGACCGATCCGTGAAGCCGATCTCAACGACCGCGCTTCATCAGAAACGGATTGGGGGATCGAGCTGCGCACACGCGATCGCCAACGCAAGCTCGTCTCCAAAATCGATTCCGCGCTGCGCCGGATTGCTCAGGGCGAATATGGCTATTGCGAGGTTACCGGCGACCCGATCGGCCTCAAGCGGCTGATCGCGAGGCCGGTTGCGACCATGACCGTTGAATCGCAGGAAGCGCACGAGCGCCGCGAAAAGATCTCACGCGACGACTGATCGCGGCGCAGGCTGCCCCGCTTTCAATTAGCAAGCCAAGTTGTACCGTGATGGGACGCCCCCGCGCTTATCCGCCGCATGCCCTAGAGAATTAACTTTCGGTTTACCGCAACTCAATATCGCCCGAAATGCGCGATGGCGGTGGGCCGTCGCACCGCTGAAACTGCGCAATCATCGCGTGGAGAAGCGAAACGGGTCAATCTGGCTAAACAATAAGAGCCAGCGGCAAGGAGCAATGCCAAGATGTCAGGAGTCGAGACGAGAAACATTTCGCGCGATAGCCTGTTTCTGCTCGCTAGCGTTCGAGTCGAACAGGACGAAGAACTGCATCGTGTGCGAGTGCGCAACCTCTCGGACGGCGGCATGATGGGCGAAGGTTCGGTCAAGGTGCAACGCGGTAACCGCGTCGTGGTCGAACTGCGCAATGTCGGCAAGGTCGAAGGCAGCATCGCGTGGGTTCAAGACCATCGTTTCGGAATCGCTTTCGACGCGGAAATCGATTCGCAACTGGCTCGCGTCCCGGCGAATCAGAATGAAGCCGAAGCCAGTTCGACAACCCTTTCGTACGCCCACCGTGCCCCGCCGCCTCCTGCGCCGAGTCGCATCCGCAAGGTCTGACCGACCAAATTCTTCGCAACTCTGAAAGGTTCAGCGCGACTTCGCGCTGACCTTGCGCGCACAAGCTGCTAGGCGCTGGGTCGTGATCCGATTCTGCCTCGCCCTTTCGCTCACTATTCTCGTTGCTGCCTGCGGTGGGAGCGGCGATCGTGGGCCCGTGGATGTCGCTATAATCGGCGACGAAGACGGCATGTTTGCAGATGGCGTCCGCTTGTCGAGCGCCGCTCAGCATATGCGCGCGGCTACCAATGAGGGACTCGTCGCACTCGACCCATCGGGTCAGGTCGTCCCTGCCGTGGCTGAACGTTGGATCGTTACCGATGATGGGCTTGGCTACATCTTCCGCCTGCGCAATTCCAACTGGCCCGACGGGGAGCCTATCTCTGCCACGCAAGTGCGCGACATATTGCGCGACACGATTCGCCAGCTCGAAGGAACCACGCTCGGCCTAGATCTCGCCAAGGTGACAGAAGTGCGGGCAATGACGGGCAGGGTCATCGAGTTCCGGCTCTCTAGTCCGATGCCCGAGTTTCTGCGCCTGCTTGCCCAGCCCGAATTGGGCCTCGTCCATAGCGGGAGTGGTGCGGGTCCGATGGTGCTTTCTCGAGACGATGAACAACCCATCGCCCGCCTCACCGCGCTCGCGCCCGAGGCCCGAGGATTGCCGGCGCGCCGCGAGGGGGAGGGATTTGCGCGCGACTTAACCGTAAGGGCGCTTTCCGGCCGTGCGGCTGTCGACGCCTTTGCCTCAGGTGAGGTTGACTTGCTGCTTAATGGCCGGATCGAGACCTTCCCGATGGCGCAGCTTGGCCCGCTGTCGCGCGGCAATGTGCAGGTTGATCCGGCTCTGGGGCTATTCGGCTTGGTGTTTCGAAGCGACGAGGGACTGCTGTCCGATCCTGCCCGCAGGGAAGCGCTGTCGATGGCGATCGACCGTGAGGAACTGATCCAGCCGTTTGGGCTGGGCGGCTGGCAGTCGACGACCTGGATCGTGCCGCAAGACCTGTTCTCGCCGCTGCAATATCCCGCAACCCGCTGGAGCGGATCGAGCGTCGAGGAGCGCCGCGCGGCAGCCCGGCAGCGAATTGCGGCATGGACATCTTCGACCGGTCAGGAAGCGGTGGTGCGGGTCGGCCTGCCCGAGGGGCCGGGCAGCGACCTCCTGTTCCGCGAGATCGACGCAGCATGGTCTTCGATCGGCGTCCGCGCGGTTCGGGTTGGTATGGGGGAGGGCGCCGACCTCGAACTGCGCGATCGGCTGGCCCGATATTCAAGCCCGCGCTGGTTCCTTAACCAGCTCAATTGCTCGATCGAAATCGGTCTTTGCTCCGAAGAGGCCGACGCTCTGGTGCGCGAATCGCTCACTGTGCGCGACCCCGAGGTCAAACAATCGCTGCTTGCTGACGCTCACGCCGAATTGGTGGCGGCCGAGGTATTCATCCCGCTTGGCGTTCCGGTGCGCTGGTCGCTCGTTCGCGGGTCGATCAACGGCTATCAGGCGAACCAATGGGGCCTCCACCCCTTGTTCCCGGTCTCTGAGCCCACCACATAGGGTGAAAGGAGACACGCGATGACCGCCCCCGACGGCCCCGCTTTCGACCACAATTCGTCTCGTCCGCAAGTGATGGGCTTCGATCTCCCCGTAGGCAACGATCCTGCTTCCATCCGCGCACGCGTCGAGGCAGTCGAGATGCTGCTCGAACGATCCTTCCGCATTCCCGGGACCAATGTGCCCGTCGGTCTCGATGCAATCATTGGCCTGGTGCCGGTGATCGGCGACATCATCACCACCGCGATGGGCGCCTACATCGTGTGGGAGGCGCGCAATCTCGGCCTCTCGAAGTTCCAGCTTACCCGGATGGGTGTCAATGTCGCGTTCGACACGCTTGTCGGACTGGTCCCGGTGGTCGGCGACGCGGCCGACTTCCTGTTCCGTTCGAACACAAAGAACCTGCGGATCATCAAGCGCCACCTCGACAAGCATCACCCGCAGACCCGCGTGATCGAGGGCTGACCCGCGACCGCTCGCGGAGCGGGCACACCATCATTTGTTAAGGCGCTCAATCGCCAGCGCGCTAGGCCAGTCCGATCAATCGGGAGTATCGGTCGTGAAGAAGTACTCGCTGCGCTTTGCCGCGGACACCATGGCCGGTGAGCGGGTCGTTCGGTTCTACGCTCATTCGACATCAAACGCACTCGATCTCGCGAAAGAATCAGCGCATGGCGACTGGGCCGAGCTCTCCGATGACGAAACCATCATCTGCAGGATGAAGCTGGTCGAAGAGACCGGCGTCTGGTTGATCGAGCCTGCCAAGAATCGGGACGGTCAGCCTCGCTAAGAGCCGGATAACTCCGCAAACCTAGTGCACCCTGGAACCGGTAATCGCAGTATCGGTTAGGAGGGCGCCGACCCGCCGGGTGCCCCCTACATTCTCCGTGGCGCCCGGCGGGTCAATTCGCCGGGCGGGCTGGTCAGAATTCGTCCTTGAACCAGTTGAGGTCGAGATCGTCGTAGCGATCGCGGAATTGTCCGATTTCACAAAGCCGATTGTGGTCGAGGATGCGCAGCATCTCGCCCGATCGCTCAATCAGGTGTTCTTCGTCCATCGTGCGAAATAATCGATTCACCTGGACTTCGGTCAGCCCCACCGCATCGCCAATCTGCGCCTGAGTAAGGCCGAGGCGGAAACTGACTTCGGGGTCGGCCAGGGTGAGATTACGGCGCGACCAGATCTCGAGGATCAACGCGGCGATCCTCGATCTCCCCCGCGTGCGCCCCACCGAGACCAGTCGGTCGTTGAGGATCGCGCCTTCCAGCGCGGCAAAAGTGTAAAAGATCGCCGCGATGCGCGGCATGGTCGTAAACGCCTCGATCAGCTTTGCGCGAGGAAATATGTAAAGCACCGAGGGCGTCTGCACCGTGATTGACTGGGTCGCGTGCTCGAACGGGATATTGGCCGTGCCAACGATGTCGCCTGCGAAATAAAGGCGCGTGATGGCGCGTTCGCCATTCGGCAGATCGGAGGATGCGAATAAGCGCCCGCTGTCGATGATGAAAAGCTGATCGGGCTCGTCGATCTCGTTGGAAAGCAGCGTCGTGCCAGGGGCAAATTCGCGCTTTCTCGACGCGAAACCGCGAAACACCTCTTCCTCATCCCCGCGCAAAGGCGTGATCTTGCCGTACTTGGCGAGCAGTTTCTGCAAATCCCCCTCCTCAGACAATCCATGTCCTACGATCCTAACGGATTGAACCGTCCAGCAAAGCTGTCGTTCCCGCAGACATTTCGATTCTGGAGGGACGGAGATCGTCCGAAGCGCTAGGCTTCGAGTTCAATGTCCCAATAGAGCCAATCGCGCCACGTCTCGTGGAGGTAGTTGGGTGGGAACATCTTGCCGTGTTGCTGCAATTGCCAGCTGGTCGGGCGGATCGGCTTCATGCGAACCGGCATATGAGCCTGCTTGGGCGTGCGACCGCCTTTCTTCATATTGCAGGGGGCACAGGCGGTGATAATGTTTTCCCACGTCGTCTTCCCACCGAGCCGACGCGGCATGACGTGGTCGAAAGTAAGGCTCTCTGCACTGCCGCAATACTGGCACTGAAAGCGATCGCGCAGGAATACGTTGAACCGCGTGAATGCGGGAAACTCGGATTGCTTTACATATTGCCGGAGGGCGATCACGCTCGGGATTTTCATGTCGAGCGACGGCGAATGGACTTCTCGATCGTAGCTTTCGACAATGTCTACGCGGTCGAGAAAGACGGCTTTGATCGCGGTTTGCCAAGGCCATAGGCTGAGGGGGTAATAGGAGAGCGGCGTGTAGTCGGCGTTGAGCACAAGCGCGGGGCATGCCGACAGGTTGCGTGTCGGATCCTCTTGCGCACTACGAAATCGCGCGGCTTCCTCGATCAGTTCAGCTTGAAACACGTCGCTTGGCGTACCTCTCTGATTGACTTGGAACATGCCGTGGCATGAATCTGAGTCAAAGCCATGACAATGTGTATATCCACAGGGAGAGACTGTGGATGGTATGTGCAGAAGCGCTGTGGCATGTCTCGGGCGATGAGTGATCGCGCCGCCTCTGTGACGCGCTTTGCGCCGAGTCCGAATGGGCCATTGCACCTAGGCCACGCATTTTCGGCGATCGTCGCGCACGATTTGGCGATGAAGTCGGGGGGCAGGTTCCTGTTGCGGATCGAGGATATCGACGGGCCTCGCTCGTTCCCGCATCTTGCCGATGAGTTCCGCCGTGATCTCGAATGGCTTGGACTCGAATGGGAAGAAGTGCCCGCACAATCGACGCGGCTGGAAAGCTACGAGACAGCGGCAAATGATCTGCTCGAGCGTGGTTTCGTCTATCACTGTACCTGCACGCGAAAGCAGATCGCGGCCATGCCCTTCCGCGAAACGGGCGAAGGAATGAAATATCCCGGTTCATGCCGCGAGGGATGCGACAAACGGCCGAGAGGCGGCGAACCAACTGCTCTGCGTCTCGACGTCGATCGCGCGATGGCCGCAGTGGGCGAAATCGTATGGATTGATCATGAGGCGGGCAGCGTCATCGCTGATCCGCGCGAGTTCGGTGATGTCGTTCTGGTGCGCAAAGACCTTCCCGCAAGCTATCATCTCGCCGCCACGCTCGACGACGCTGCGGACGGCGTAACTCTCGTCACACGCGGCAGCGACCTGTTCACTTCCACCCATGTTCACCGGGTCTTGCAGGAACTGCTCAAACTGCCCGTGCCCGACTGGCATCACCACGAACTAGTGCTTGATGAGGATGGCCAAAAGCTCGCCAAACGGCGAGGTTCGCCCCCGCTTGCCGACCGGCGCGAGGCCGGGGAGGATGGACTCATGCTTGCGGAACAATTGCGGTTGCAAAAATTCGAGGTTGGAACCTGAGAGGCAAGCGCCCATTTATATGCCATGACATATCTACTCATCGCCATCCTCGCCATTCTCTCGATCATGGTTGTGGTCTCGCTGGTTCGCGGGATCGTGGCTTTTCTCAAGACGACCAAGATCGATCTCGAAACCGGCGAGGGCGAGACGGTGACCGAGATGCAGGCGATGCAGAACAAGGCCATGTTCGCGCGCATCAAGTATCAGGCTGCCGCGATCGTGGTCGTCGCGTTGATTGCGTTCATGGCAAGCTAGACGCGTCTTCTCGGCGGCTCTAAAGCGCCGACTATGGTCAAGCTCAACAAGATCTACACCCGCACAGGCGACGATGGCACGACTGGTCTCGTCGATGGCTCGCGCACGGCCAAGCACTCGGCCCGCATCGACGCGATAGGCGCGGTGGATGAGGCCAACAGCGCCATAGGGCTCGCGATCAGCACCATCTCCGATGTGACGCACGCGGCGTTGCTCACCCGCATCCAGAACGACCTGTTCGATCTTGGCGCCGATCTTGCGACTCCCAAGGGCGCGCTCGATGGCGAGGGGTTCGAGCCGGGCGAGATGGTGCTTCGCGTGGTGCAGGCGCAGGTCGATTGGCTCGAGGGCGAGATCGACCGCCTGAACGCCGATCTCGAGCCGCTTACAAGCTTTGTGCTTCCCGGCGGCAGCGAGGCAGCGGCGCGCACTCACGTTGCGCGTGCCTCCGCCCGCAACGCCGAACGCGCGGTTACCGCGCTTGCCGAGGTTGAACCGGTGAACCCGGCTGCAAGCGCTTACATGAATCGCCTTTCCGACCTGCTTTTCGTCCTCGCGCGCGTTCTCAACGATGGCGGCGCTGGGGATGTGAATTGGGTTCCGGGCGCAAACCGCTAGTGTTCCAGTCGCTCCCCCGCTAGGGAGCCTGCCTTGCTGCACCCCGCATAAGGAAAACCCCATGCGCAATATCGCCGTTATCGGAGCCGGTCAGATGGGCACCGGTATCGCTCAGACGGTCGCCGCTCACGGCATGAACGTTATGCTATCGGACATAGATCTCGCCACTGCCGAAGCAGGCAAGGCCAAGGTCGAAGATGCGGTCACCAAACTTGTCGGGCGCGGCAAGATCGAAGCCGATGCAGCGGAGACGCTTCTTTCAAAGATCACGCCAGTCGCTGACTATGCGCCAATGACCGATGCCGACCTCATCATCGAGGCCGCGACCGAGAAAGAGGCGATCAAGCTCAAGATTTTCGAGCAAGCCGGCAAGGTGCTGGGGGCGACCTCGATCATGGCGTCGAACACCAGCTCGATCCCGATCACGCGCATGGCGAACCACTCGCCCGATCCTGAGCGTTTCATCGGGCTTCATTTCTTCAATCCCGTGCCGGTGATGGGCCTGATCGAAGTCATTCCGGGGCTCGCCACCGCACAGGTCACCACCGACCGGGTCACCACCTTCGCCGAAGGTTTGGGCAAGCAGGTCGTCACCAGCCAGGACGAGCCGGGGTTCGTCGTCAACCGAATCCTATTGCCGATGATCAATGAAGCGGTTTTCGTCCTTGGCCAGTCAACTGCGGGGATCGAGGACATCGACAAGGGCTGCCGCCTTGGTCTCAATCATCCGATGGGGCCGCTCCAGCTCGCTGATTTCGTTGGGCTCGACACCTGCCTCGACATCATCAACGTGCTCTACGAGACCACCAAGGACACCAAGTATCGTCCCGCGCCGCTGCTGGTGAAATATGTCGAAGCCGGCTGGCTGGGTCGCAAGACCGGGCGCGGTTTCTACGACTATAGCGGCGAAGCGCCCGAGCCGACGCGGTAAAACGCGGAACTCGAACGGGTTTCCTCCCGTTGGTCATGCAAAGGAGATTTTTGCATGACACCCCCAAATGAGGAAACTGCGAAGTTTTCGGGCGAATACAAACAGACGTCCGAACTCGCCCCTGAAAACCACAATGATGAGCAGGACGAGCATGGCTCGCAGGCGCAGCAGGTTGCTGAGCAGGCCCAGAGCGAAGCTGGCGATGCCAATGCCCCCACCGAAGGGCTGAAGGTTGAAGGGACGTCGGTCGACGGCGTTTCAGGAAGCGAAACCGACGTGATCGACGAAATGCGCGAGATGGAGGACACTGGTCGCATCGACAACGGCGCTTATGCTGGCGAACCGAACCACGACGACAATACTTCGAAGTTCGAAGACCAATCCAAAGAATAGTCAGCGCAGCGAACAGATCATTACTCGCTCAGGTCGCGTTTGAGATCGTAGAGAAAATCAAGCGCGGCGCGCGGAGTAAGCGCGTCCAGATCGGCATCTCGCAGCTTTGCAGCGAGCTGCTCATGCGGGCTAGGCTCGGCCTCGATTGGCGCAGCTGCTGCGAAGAGCGGTAGATCACCCAGTCCTGCCGCTATGCCGCCAGTCTCATCGCGCGCAGCTTCGAGCTTTTCGAGCACCGCCTTGGCGCGCGCGACTACCTCTTTCGGAACACCGGCCAGCTTGGCCACGGCCAGACCGTAGGACCGGTCGGCCGGTCCCTCTGCGAGTTCATGCAGGAGGACGAGGTCGCCCTTCCATTCGCGCGCGCGGACATGGTGGAGCGAGAGCGCTTCACAGCTTTCCGCCAGCCGTGCGAGCTCGTGATAGTGCGTCGCAAACAGACACCGGCACTCGATCCGCGAATGGACCGCTTCGACCACCGCCCATGCGAGCGCGAGCCCGTCATAGGTCGAGGTGCCACGCCCGACCTCGTCGAGAATTACGAAGCTGCGGTTTGTCGCTTGCGAGAGGATCGCTGCTGTTTCGACCATCTCGACCATGAAGGTCGAGCGTCCCCGCGCGAGATTGTCCGATGCGCCGACACGGCTGAACAGACGGTCGACCAGACCGATCCGCGCGGACTTGGCGGGAACGAAGCAACCGGCTTGCGCCATCAGCACGATCAGCGCGTTCTGGCGCAGGAAGGTCGATTTGCCGCCCATGTTCGGACCCCCGATAAGCCACAGCCGATCATCGAGATCTAGCGCGCAATCATTGGCAACGAAGCGCTCGCCGGTCTTGGTGAGCGCTGCCTCCACCACCGGGTGGCGACCGCCGGATATCTCGAGACAGGTCTCTTCGAGGATTTCAGGGCGCGCCCAGTCGCCCTCGCTCGCGCGTTCGGCATTGCCGGCAGATACGTCGATCCGGGCCAATGCTGCAGCGGTCGCGGCGATGGCTTCACGCGCGGCTGCGACTTCACTCACCAGCTCCTCGAAATGCGCTTCTTCGGCAGCGAGCGCGCGTCCGCCGGCTTCGGAGATGCGGCTGGCTTCTTCGTGTAGCGAGAGCGAGTTGAACCGCACCGCGCCCTTCATCGTCTGGCGGTGGGTGAAGCCACTGTCAGACTCCATCAGCGCATCGCCGTGGCGGCTGGGCACTTCTATGAAATAGCCGAGCACGCCATTGTGCTTGATCTTGAGCGAGGCAATCCCGGTCTCGCTCCGATAGCGTGCCTCCATCGTAGCGATGGCCTTGCGTGCATTGCCCGAGACTTCGCGCAATTCATCGAGGCTGGCGTCGTACCCTTGCGCGATGAAGCCGCCATTCGAGCGCTCGGTCGGGGGCGAGGCGACCAGCGCACGGCCGAGCAGATCGGTGAGCGCGCCATGGCCGGCAAGATTTGGCAGGAGGTTGTCGAGCAGGGGAGGGCGGTCCGCCTCGCGGCTCAACCAGTCATGCAAGCGCGCTGCATCGCTAAGACCGTCGCGAATCTGGCCAAGGTCGCGCGGGCTTCCCCGGCCAGCGACCAGTCGGCCCAGCGCGCGCCCGATATCGGGGAGCGCGCGCAACACGTCGCGCAGGTTCGCGCGCTCGATCGGGCGCGATTGCCAGAACTGCACCAGCGCGAGCCGGTCTTCAATGGCTCCAACTTCAAGCCGCGGTGCCGCAAGGTCGTCGGCCAAGAGCCGCGATCCCGCGCCGGTCGAACACCTGTCGAGAGCGGCGATCAAGCTTCCGCTGCGCACGCCGGTCGAGCTTTCGAGGATTTCGAGGCTGTTCCGAGTGGCTTCGTCCATGACCATGCCGCTTGCGCCGCTGCGGACGACCGGCGGCAGTAGCAAAGGCAATGTCCCGCGCCCGACATGATCGAGATAGGCGACAAGCCCGCCCGCCGCTGCGAGCATGGCGCGCGAGAAATCGCCAAACCCATCGAGCGTCGAGACGCCATGAATGGCCTTGAGCCGGTCGGCACCAGCGTCACTGGCGAATGTCGACTTGGCGTGGAAGGTCGCCTCGTCGGGGCCGTGCGGCCAGTCCTCGGGAACGACGATCTCGGTCGCGCCCAGTCGCGCCAATTGAGCTCCGAGCATTTCCGGCGCGCATTCCTCGAGCACCATCGCCCCTGTCGAGATGTCGCAGCTCGCCAGACCGATGGTCCCGCGCACTTCGGCGAGTGCCACCAGCAGGTTTGCGCGCCGTGGCTCAAGCAAAGCCTCTTCGGTGAGCGTGCCGGCGGTGACGAGGCGCACGATGTCGCGCGCGACCAGCGCCTTGGAAACCGGCTTGCCCTCGCGCTTTGCTCGGGCCTTGGCTTCCTCCGGGGTTTCGACCTGCTCGGCGATCGCGACCCGTTGGCCTGCCTTGATCAGCCGGGCGAGATATCCTTCTGCCGAGTGCACCGGCACTCCGCACATTGCCACCGGCTCTCCGTCATGCTCGCCGCGGCTCGTAAGAGCGATGTCGAGTATGTTTGCTGCGACCTTGGCGTCGTCGAAAAACAGCTCGAAGAAATCGCCCATCCGATAGAACAGCAAGGATCCGGCCGCCTCGCGCTTCAACGCAAGATATTGCTCCATCATCGGAGTGGGCTTCGAAGAGCCATCTGAAGAGGACACGCGGGCCATTGGTCTGGCCTAGCGAGCAGTGCAGCGATTCGGGAGTCGCGTGTCAGCGCTTTTGCACGTAACTCGCCCCTATCGCGCGCGCTCAATGCGAGCTAGACGTGAGGGAATGGTGCAAGTTTTCGAATGTGGGGGGAATAATCATGGCCAATGAGAACAAGGGCGGCTTCACCAGCCGCGAGGCGCTTTTCTATCACGAATCGGGGCGGCCCGGTAAGATCGAGATCGTCGCCACCAAGGCGATGACGACCCAGCGCGACCTCAGCCTTGCCTATTCGCCCGGCGTCGCGGTTCCGGTGGAGGCCATCGCCGAAGATGCCTCTCTCGCAAATCGCTACACTGCCAAGGGCAATCTCGTCGCCGTTATTTCCAACGGGACCGCGATCCTCGGTCTCGGCAATCTCGGCGCGCTGGCGTCGAAGCCGGTGATGGAAGGCAAGGCGGTGCTGTTTAAGCGCTTTGCCGACGTCGACTCGATCGATATCGAACTCGCCACCGAAGACCCGCAAGCCTTCATCGAAGCGGTGGCATTGATGGAGCCGAGCTTTGGCGGGATCAACCTTGAGGACATCAAGGCCCCCGAATGCTTTATCATCGAAGCGGCTTTGCGCGAGCGGATGAATATTCCGATCATGCACGATGACCAGCACGGCACCGCGATCATCACCGCCGCCGGTCTGCTCAACGCGGTCTACCTCACCGACCGCAAGATCGAGGATGTGAAGGTTGTTGTGAACGGAGCAGGCGCCGCCGCGATTGCCTGTACTGCGCTCGTCAAGGCGATGGGGGTCAATCCCGACAACGTGATCATGTGCGATCGCAAAGGTCCAATCACCCACGATCGCGAAGGTGTCGACCAGTGGAAGAGCGCGCATGCCTGCAACACGAAAGCGAGCAGCCTCGAAGAAGCGTTGAAGGGAGCCGACATCTTCCTCGGCCTTTCGGCAGCCGGGGCGCTAAAGCCGGAATGGGTCGCCGAAATGGCTGACAAGCCGATTATCTTCGCGATGGCGAACCCGGTTCCTGAAATCATGCCCGACGAAGCGAAGAAGGTCCGACCCGACGCGATCGTCGCAACTGGGCGTTCGGACTTTCCCAACCAGGTCAACAACGTCCTCGGCTTTCCCTTCATCTTCCGCGGCGCGCTTGATGTGCAGGCGACGACGATCAACGAGGAAATGAAGGTCGCCGCCGCCACAGCGATTGCCGAGCTAGCGCGTGAGCGCGTGCCCGAAGAAGTGGCGAGCGCCTATGGCAAGAATCAGAAGTTCGGAACCGACTACATCATCCCTGCGCCCTTTGATCCACGCCTGATCGAAGTCGTCTCGTCAGCCGTGGCGCAAGCCGCGATGGATTCCGGCGTCGCGCAGACCCGGATCGACGATTTCGAAGCCTATCGCGTCGCGCTGCGTTCTCGCCTCAACCCGACCACCTCGGTCCTCACAGGGGTCTACAACGAGGCCAAGGCCAATCCGAAGCGCATGGTCTTTGCCGAAGCCGAAGAGGAAGTCGTCCTGCGGGCCGCGATCCAGTATCGCGATTTCGGCTATGGCACGCCGATCCTTGTCGGCCGTACCAAGGCGGTGATGGACAAGCTGCACCAGCTCTCGGTTTCCGATCCGGGCGCGTTCGAGATTCAGAATTCGGCCGATTCCGAACACGTGCCTGAGATGGTCGACTATCTTTACAAACGCCTGCAACGGCGCGGCTATACGGAGCGCGATGTGCGCCGGATGGTTAATCAGGAGCGCAACGTGTTCGCCGCGCTACTGGTCGCGCTAGGCCATGGCGACGGGCTGATTTCGGGCCTGACGCGGACCTTTGCTCAAACAGCCAAGGAGATTAACCGCGTCCTCGATCCGAAGCCCGACGCGCTGCCTTTCGGCATCCATATGATGATCGGCAAGAACCACACCACCTTCCTCGCCGATACCACGATCAACGAGCGACCCTCGTCCGAACAGCTGGCGCATATCGCCTGCGAGACTGCAGCGGTCGCACGTCGCATGGGGCACGAGCCGCGCGTTGCGTTTCTGTCCTATTCGACCTTCGGCAATCCTCCGGGGCAGTGGCTCGACAATATCCGCGATGCGGTGGCGATCCTCGATGCCGAAGGCGCCGACTTCGAATATGAAGGCGAGATGGCGCCCGATGCCGCGCTCAATCCGGCGGTGATGAAGCTCTATCCCTTCAGCCGCCTTTCCGCCCCTGCCAACGTGCTCATCATGCCGGGCCTGCAATCGGCCAATCTCGGCGCGAAGATGCTGCGTGAGCTGGGCGCGAACACGACGGTTGGCCCGATGCTGATCGGGATGGAGAAGCCGGTCCAGATCGCCGCCATGACCTCAACCGCGCCCGATGTCCTGACGCTTGCCGTCCTGTCGAGCGCGGGGATCGTCGGCTAAGGGAGCACGCGTGACGGCGATTGCCTGCCAGCGGGATCGGTTCTCGATCCCGCCGAACATCCACTATCTCAACTGCGCCTACATGGCGCCGTTGTCGCATGACGTTGTGGCAGCGATGGAGAATGCGGCGCGGCTGAAGGCACACCCGTGGGAATTCACGCCGCCCGACTTCTTCTCCGTTTGCGAGCGGTTTCGCACCCGCGCCTCGCGTCTGACAGGCTCGGACGAAGACAACCTGGCGATAGTCCCCTCGGTCAGCTACGCGCTCGCCATTGCGGCCAAGAACCTCGCATTCCGGCCGGGTCAGCAGATCGTCACGCTCGCCGACCAGTTTCCTTCGAACATATATGCCTGGCGCAAACTCGCGCAGGAGCGGCAGGGCGAAATCGTGACCGCACGCCGCGATGCGAGCGATTGCTGGACCGCGAGCGTGCTCGATGCGATCGGCGAGGAAACCGCGATTGTCGCCGTCCCCCATTGCCATTGGGCGGATGGACGTATGGTCGATCTCCAAGCGGTCGGGGAAGCTGCGCGCGCGGTGGGCGCAGCGCTTGTGCTCGACCTCACGCAATCGCTCGGAGCGATGCCGATAGATTTCGCCAAAGTGCGCCCCGATTTCGCGGTTGCCGCGTGCTACAAATGGCTGATGGGGCCCTACGGAATTGGCCTCCTCTACGTCGACCCCAAGCATCATCAGGGCGAACCCTTGGAGCACAATTGGATCAACCGCGCCGGCTCGGATGATTTCGCGCGGCTGGTCGATTATCGCGACGACTTCCAACCCGGCGCGCGACGCTTCGATATGGGCGAAAAGTCGAACCCGCCTCTGCTCGAAGGCGCGGGTGCGGGGATCGAATTTCTGCTGGAATTCGGGACCGAGGCCGTTGCCGAAACGCTGGCCGGAAGGACGACTGCCATCGCTCACGCCGCCGCAGAAGAGGGGCTGACATCAGCGCCGATCGACACCCGCGCCCCGCACTTCCTCTCGCTCGATCTGCCTGCCGACATGGTGGTGGGTTTGGCCGAACGGCTTGCCGAGAAGCAGATCCATGTTTCGGTTCGAGGGCAATCGCTCAGGGTGACGCCGCACCTCTACAACACAGACGAAGACGCTGATGCACTTGTCGAGGCTCTCGGCTGACAAAAAGAGAGCCCGGCATCGCTACCGGGCTCCTTTCGCTTAAATCAATGTTGGGTGGGTCATGAGTTATTGAACACCAATCTGGGCATTCACGCGGCCATTGCCTGTTCGTTGACGTCGCTCACTGCAATGCCGGTCAGGCGGGCGTCACCACCACGCGTGTTCTCGAGACATTCGCGCAGTACGGTTGCGTCATCTTCGAGCCCAAGACGTTCGGCAAAGGCGGTCGCGGTGCCGTATCCGGCCATCGCGTAGTGCGCCATGCGCTGATATTGGGTGATGATCGAGGCATCAAGGACGTCCTTGTCTTCGATATCGGCGTCGATCGCGTGGGCGCGGGCTTCGCGTGCGAGGCCTTCCATGCCCTTACAGAACTCGCCGTTCGGATCGGCGTCATGGCCTTCGATCAGGCATTTCACCTTCTCCATTCCTTCTGAAATCCCCTTCACGCCATCTTCGAGCGCCGTTTTGAGATCGGAAGAGCTGGCTTTGTCGCGCAGCTGCTTTGTCACGTCGAGCGACTGCTTGTTGGCGCTATAAATGTCCTGCAGTTGGTCCAGATAAAGATCGTTGAGAGTGCGGATTGTCATAAGTCTTGTCCGTTGTCTTGAATTCGAGCTCGCGGGTTCATCCCGCGTTGGCTTTCACCTGATCAATGGGCGGACAGGGGTGATCGTTCCGGCAAAAACCGTGCGTTTTCCGTGATATAAGCTGAGTCGCGACTTGGCTGCGATGAGCCGTTCGCCGCCCGATCAGCCGACCAGTTGCTCGATCGGCACGTAGTCCAGATCATAGCCGAAATAGCGCGGCGAAAAGACCGCAAGGCCCGCCTCGCTGCGCCACAAGGGGTCGCATTTGAAGCCGAGCACCGCAACGCGTTGACCGACATCGTAGCCGGGATTCACGATGCCGTCGCTGCTCTCGATGTCGACGATCGTGATGAGGTCGGGGCAGGTCGCCACCACGGCGCCATCGCGGCGCGCAACGAGGTGCTCGTTCTTCACCTCGGTTTCAAAGCGCTGACCCGCAAAACCGCCGGTTCCGTAAATGGTGACGGTGCCCTGCAGGAAGCCGGCTTCATCGCGCCACTCGGTCGTGCTGACCTCGCCGGTGAATAGCAAGTAGCCATCTCCAGCTGCGCGCGCGGCCTCGATCGGATCGCTACCTGCCGCCTTTGCCTCGCGCACCGCCTTGCCTATCGAGATGGCAAGCGAGAGGCTGTCAGTCACGAGCGTACCGTCGGCCTTGGCTTGCGCGCCTGTGATCGGGCTGTCTGTCACCCCGCATTCACGGCTAACCATCGCGATCGAGCGCAAGATGTCCTCTGCACGCGTGGGATCGCCCAATGTTTCGACGATCATTTCGTCGCCGAAAGGCGTTGCTGCGCCGATGGGGGTGAGTGGGACGCCCGCGACCTTGACCGAGTGCTGGTTGATCTCAGGCACCGCGCGCCCGACCGTGTCGGCATCGAGCGCTGGCACGCCCAATCGCGCTGCGGTCGCGAGCCCTTCAGCTAGGCTCAGCGGGCCGATCTCTCCCATGATGACGCCAGCAAACTTCTGACCGATATGCCGCTCGAGCGCCTCGAACGCAGCCTGAACCGGAACCTCGACCGGGCTTTCGATCGCGTCGAGCCGCGCCTGCATCTCCGCCGATGTCTCGGCGAGGCTTGCGAGGCCGTAGGGGCAGGCGACCCGGTCGGTGTCAGCAAGCGCGCTGACAGGGATCATCGAGAATGCCAACCCTGCTTCGAGGTCATTCGCGATCAGATCGCGCGCTTCAGCAAGGCTCCCGCCGCCTCCGGTTCCGAGATAGGAGGAACCGACCAACGCGTCTTCGAGCGCAGTGGCGTCGAGTAGGGTGGCGCCGGCACTGGTGCTACCCGCCGACCCCTCACCCGGAGCCATGTCGCGGCACGCCGCCAGCGCACCGGTCGCGATGACCAATCCCCCTAGAAATTGCCGCCGTGATGCCATCTGCCCGTCCCCTTTTGCTTCTCGCAACCGAGACTGACGGCTCATTTGCCCCAATGCAATCTCACTTGCGCCGAAAGCGGAAATACCAGACTTCGTGCCCGAATTTCTCACGTGCCTTTTGCTCGTAGCGGGTTTCGCACCAGCCGCTCGGGCGGTTCTGCCAATTTTTCGGTCCCTCGACGACCCATTCGAACTTGTCCGTGTGGCGCTGCATCACCATCAGCGCATGGCGGACATAGATCGGGTGGTCGGTGCCAAACCTGAACTCGCCGCCCGGCTTCATCTTGTCAGCGATCAGCTGGACCGGCCCGTCATTCATCATCCGCCGCTTGGCGTGCTTGTTCTTGGGCCAGGGGTCGGGGTGGAGCAGATAGACCATTGTCAGCGCCCCATCGGGGATGCGTTGGAGCACTTCGATCGCATCGCCGTGATGGATGCGGACATTGGCGAGCCGCTGTTCCTCGACATGGGTGAGCGCCTGAGCGACCCCGTTGAGAAAGGGCTCGGCGCCTATAAAGCCGTGATTGGGCAGGAGATCGGCGCGATAGGCAAGATGCTCGCCGCCTCCAAAACCGATCTCGAAATGCAGCGGACAGTCTTCGCCGAACAGCGCCTGGGCGGTCACATCGCCTTCAGCCGGCACCGCGATCTGCGGGAGCAGATTGTCAACCAGCGCCTGCTGTTTCGCGCGCAGCGGCTTGCCAACGCTGCGCCCGTAGAGCCGCGAGAGAGTAGTGGGATCGCCTTCCTTGAATGCAGTCATGCGCGCCCCATAAGCAAACGCCCGGAGTGTTTCCACCCCGGGCGCTTCGCTGAATGGTCAGGAGGTGTCGCTTACGCGGCTTCCGCCTCGGTATCCGGGTCGCGAAGGACATAGCCGCGGCCCCAGACGGTTTCGATATAATTGTCTCCGCCGCAAGCATGGCTCAATTTCTTGCGCAGCTTGCAGATGAACACGTCGATGATCTTGAGTTCGGGCTCGTCCATACCGCCATAGAGGTGGTTGAGGAACATTTCCTTTGTGAGCGTAGTGCCCTTGCGAAGCGAGAGCAGCTCAAGCATCGCGTATTCCTTGCCGGTGAGGTGGACGCGGGCGCCGTCGACTTCGACGGTCTTTGCATCAAGGTTCACGGCGAGCTTGCCGGTGCGGATGATCGACTGGCTGTGGCCTTTCGAACGACGCACAACGGCGTGGATGCGGGCGACTAGCTCTTCGCGGTGGAACGGCTTGGTCACATAGTCGTCGGCGCCAAAGCCGAACGACCGGATCTTGCTGTCCATTTCGGCAATGCCCGAAAGGATCAAAACTGGGGTCTGCACCTTGGCAACGCGCAGCTTCTTGAGCACGTCATAGCCGTGCATGTCCGGCAGGTTCAGGTCGAGCAGGATGATGTCGTAATCATACAGCTTGCCCAGATCGAGGCCTTCCTCGCCCAGATCCGTCGAATAGACATTGAAGCCTTCGGTCGTCAGCATGAGCTCGATCGCTTTCGCGGTTGTCGGCTCGTCCTCAATCAAAAGCACACGCATTTCCGGTCCCCTATTTGCCCCGAGGGTTCTCGCGGTAACGCCTCGATAAGAGGTGTTGCCATGTATTAACCACGCAAGGTCTGAACGGAAAAGGTTAACGTCGCGTAAATGGATCGGTCTGAAATTTTGTGAGTCTTTCGGGTAACAGGTGAAATTGCTTGGAATCGCGGGGCTTTCGGGCGCTCGCCCGCGTTGACCATTCTAAATGTTTTGCAACTTTTTAGCCCGCCGCCTCTGCGCGCTGGAGCCGATCCCGATAGCTTCGCGGTACTTCGCGACCGTGCGCCGGGCGAGGCCGAAGCCTTCCTCGTTGAGCATGTCTGCGAGCTTCTGATCCGACAGCACCTTTTTCGGATCCTCGGCATCGGTGAGCGCCTTGATCCGTGCCTTAATCGCTTCGGACGAGGCGCCTTCGCCGTCGGACGATGAAACGCCGCTCGAGAAGAAGTACTTGAGCTCGAAGCAACCGCGATCGCAATGCAGGTACTTGTTGCTGGTCACACGGCTGACGGTGCTTTCGTGCATGTCGATCTCTTCGGCAACCTCGCGCAAAGTGAGCGGGCGAAGTTCGGAGACGCCGCGCCGGAAGAAGCCATCCTGCTGCTTCACGATCTCAGCGGCGGTTTTGAGGATGGTCTTCTGCCGCTGGTCGAGCGCGCGGATAAGCCAGTGCGCGTCGGCGAGCTTTTCCTTGAGCCACCCTTGCGCGTCCTTGCTCGCCGAACCTGCGGACAGTTCGACGTAGTAGCTGCGATTGACCACCAGGCGTGGGAGCGTCTCCTCATTGAGGGTTATGTCCCACCCGCCGTCGTCTTTGGCCTTCAGCAGGACGTCGGGCACCACCGCATCGTCGCTCGATGAAGCGAAGGCGAGGCCCGGCTTTGGGTCGAATTCGCGCAGTTCGCGCAGCATGTCGGCAAAGTCCTCGTCATCGACCTGGCACAAGCGTTTGAGCCGGGCGACCTCGCCCTTTGCGACGAGTTCGAGGTTATCGATCAGCGCCGCCATGCATGGATCGTAGCGGTCGGCTTCCTTCGCCTGCAGCGCGAGACATTCGGCAAGGTTGCGCGCGCCGACACCGGTGGGGTCGCACATCTGCACGACTTCGAGCGCGTCCTCGACACAATCGAGATCGACCCCGAGGTCGTATCCGATCTCGACCAGATCTGCTGAGAGATATCCCGCATCGTCGAGCAGTCCGACTATGTGGCGCGCGACGAAGGCTTCGCGCGGATTGCAAGCGAGCGCGCCGATCTGACCGTCGAGATGGTCGGCCAGGGTGACTTCGGCGGCGCGTGTCGCGTCGATGCCGGGCAGATCCTCCCCGCCACCCGATCCCGTGATTGCCGAGCCCCATTCAGCGCCCGCACCATTGTTGCCATCGCCAGTATCGCGGTCACGGTCGAGTGCGCCGGTGTTGAGGTCGAGCGGGGCTTCGCTTTCGCCCTGAGCCTGCCCGATCAGCTTGTCGGAGGTAAATTCCTCGCGCGGTATGTCGTCGGGCTCGGCCGAGGGGCCGTCGGCATCGCGCGATACTGCACCAGCTTCAAGCAGCGGATTGGCTTCGAGCGCTTCGCCGATGAAGGTCTCGATCTCGAGATTGGAAGCCGCCAGCAGCTTGATCGACTGCTGGAGCTGGGGGGTCATCACCAGCTGTTGCGATTGGCGCAGATCAAGGCGCGGACCGAGCGCCATCAGTTTTGCCCGCTCACGCTCGGACGGTGCCAGCCTACACCCCCTCCCGGCCAACCCATGGGATTATACTGCTGGGTTGGCCGGGAGGGGGTGCGGGCCGGTTCGGCCCCGGCGGACCGAGATCCGCCACACAGCATCAGCTATACATCCGCCGAAAACTCACAACGTGAACTCTTCGCCGAGGTAGAGCCGCTTTACATTCTCGTCTGCGACCAGAGCCTGCGGGGTGCCGGCGAAGAGCACCTGTCCGCCATAGATGATGCAAGCGCGGTCAACGATGTCGAGCGTCTCGCGCACATTGTGATCGGTGATCAGTACCCCGATCCCGCGCCCCTTCAGGTCCTTTACAAGGTCGCGGATGTCGCTGATCGAAAGCGGATCGATCCCGGCAAACGGTTCGTCTAGCAACATGATCGACGGCTTGGCCGCCAGCGCGCGGGCAATCTCACAGCGGCGGCGTTCACCGCCCGAGAGCGCCATGGCAGGGCTTTCGCGCAGCCGAGTAAGACCAAACTCGCCGAGCAGACGCTCAAGCTCCTCAGCGCGCGTGTCGGGATCGGGTTCGACCATTTCGAGAACGCAATTGATGTTCTGCTCAACCGTCATCCCGCGAAAGATGCTCGTCTCCTGTGGGAGATAGCCAAGGCCGAGGATCGCGCGGCGATACATCGGCAGCGCGGTCACATCCTCGCCATCCATCAGGATGCGGCCCGAATCGGGCTTCACCAGACCCATGATCGAATAGAAGCAGGTCGTCTTGCCCGCGCCGTTGGGCCCGAGCAGGCCGAGCACTTCGCCTTTGCCCACGGTCAGCGAGATATCGGTTAGCACCGCACGTTTGTCATACGATTTGGCGATCGAGATCACTTCAAGCCCGCCATCGGGCATGGGGGCGGTGGCGTCGGCTGGACTGTGGCCGGCGGGGTCGACCATTTCTTCGAGGGCGCTGCCTGTCGTGGTGGGGGATGTGCTCATGGGGACAGCCTTAGCATTGTCGGACGGGCAGAAAAGGGCGCTCCGACCCATTTTGGCAAGATTTTTGCTTTGACAAGGGCCAAGCGATGCCGGCGCTCGTCTTTCCCAGGTATTCTCGCAGGTTGCGAGGCGCCGTTGCGCGAACTGCATGAGTCGCGCGGCTTGGTTACTGTGCTTGCAACCGAGCGGACTCTTTGAGATACTTCTTGCCGACAGGTAAAAACCGTTGGGGAGCGGAAGAATGAACGACGTATCGCATCAGCACGAAGCCACCGAACCGGCTCGCGCACGCGATTGGCGCAAGTCGATGAGCGACCATGTCGCCTGGGCTCTGCTGGTCTACACCGGTTTGCAGATCTTCATGACAGTCAAGGCGCTGGGCGAGGGATTCTCGACCATTCTGCCTTATGTTGCGCTGGTCGTTCTGGTCGCCGCAATCATTCCCGCCTGCCGCTGGTTCGAGAAGCGCTGGACACACCTTTCTGACGAGCAGGCTTCGGATGAAGCCTATGCTGGTGACTTCCGGCGGGACGTACTCATGCTCTGGACGCTCGCGATTGCCCTGCCTGTGGTGCTGACCTTCTTCTTCAAGATGATCTTCTGAGAATAGTGAAGATGTCCGAAGGCGGGAACGCCTCGGCATGTGAACCGCTAATCTCTCGATGACGAGAGACACAAACCTCATCCCATTGGCGCGCACTTGGCTGGCAGCGCTGTTCCTTGCGCTCGCGATTCCTGCGCACGCGATGCTCCCCGATGCCGCTCCGAGCGAGCCTGTCGCCGAAATCGACACCGAGATCGCAACCGCTCCTGCCGAAGGCGACGATGAGCGCATTGCCGAGCGGATCGAGGGCATCTTCGGCGAACTACCCGATTACTCGAGCGTGGCTGTCGACGTGAACGAAGGCGTTGTTCGGCTTTCCGGTACTCTTCCCGATGCCGCGATGATTGCGCGCGCGGAAGCGATAGCAGGCCGGGTTGCAGGCGTGGTCACGGTCGAGAATGCGATCGAGCGCGACCTGTCGGTGGAACAGAACCTCTCGATCCTCGGCAAGGCGGCAGAACTGGCAGAGGGCGCTTTGGCAGGGCTGCCACTCTTTGCTGTTTCGCTGCTGGTGGGGATTGCCATCGGGGCTTTGGGCTACCTGATCGCGGGGCTGGGCTTCATCTGGAATCGCATCGCCCCCAATGCCTTCCTTGCCGAGCTTATCCGCAGCGCGATCCGCTTTGCCTTCGTGATCGGCGGGATCGTGATCGCGCTCGATATGCTCGGCGCGGGCGCGCTGCTCGGCGCGGTGCTCGGCGGCGCAGGGGTGATCGGCCTCGCACTAGGCTTTGCGATGCGCGATACGGTCGAGAATTACGTCGCCTCATTAATGCTGAGCCTGCGCCAGCCCTTCCGCCCCAACGACCATGTGCTGATCGACGATCTAGAGGGCCGGGTGATCCGCCTCACCAGCCGCGCGACGGTGCTGATGACGCTCGAGGGTAATCATCTGCGCGTGCCCAATGCGCAGGTGTTCAAGGCGGTGATCCTCAACTACACCCGGAATCCTCAGCGCCGGTTTGATTTCGAGCTCGGCATCGATGCCGATGACGATCCGCGCGCGGCGATGAAGCTTGGGAGCGAGGTGCTGGGTTCACTCGCCTTTGTTCTCGACGAGCCAGCGCCGGGCGCACGCATCACCAATGTCGGCGATTCGAATATCGCGATCTGCTTCCTTGGGTGGATCGACCAGTCACAAGCCGACTGGCACAAGTCGCGCAGCCTCGCGATTGCGGCGGTCAAGTCAGCGCTCGAAGGCGCGGGCTTTGCGTTGCCCGAACCGATCTATCGACTGCGCTTCGATGGCCGTACCGATCCGCTTCCCATCGGCCGCTCGTCTGCAACCACCGCAAGCGTCACCGAAACCAACCCCGAGGATCCGCCGAAAAACACGGTGCTCAATGTCAGCGACGAGGAGGAAGACGTCCGCCCCGAAAGCGAGGTCAGTGAGCTGGTCGAAGCGGAACGCGCAAGCGGTGGAGGCGAGCAGGGCAAGGACCTGCTCGATGAATCGCGACCGGTGGAATAAGCGCTAGGCCTGCTTCGCGCGCTCGATAGCCTCAACCACCACGCGGCGAGCGTCAGCCGCATCGCCCCAATTACCGACCCGCACCCACTTCTCCTTCTCGAGATCCTTGTAGTGAGTGAAAAAGTGCTCGATCTGCTGAAGCACAATCGAAGGCAGGTCCTGTCGCTCGCCGACATCGGCGTAGTATGGGAAGGTGGTGTCGACGGGGACGCAGATCAGTTTTTCATCACCGCCGTGCTCGTCCTCGAGGTTGAGTACGCCGATCGGCCGAGCGCGGACTACGCAGCCTGCGATAAAGGGCGAGCGCGCGATCACCAGCGCGTCGAGCGGGTCGCCATCTGGCGAAAGCGTGTGCGGGACGAAGCCGTAATTCGCCGGATAGCGCATCGGCGTGTGAAGGATGCGGTCGACGAACAGCGCGCCGCTTTGCTTGTCGAACTCGTACTTGACCGGTTCGCCACCGGTCGGGACTTCGATGACTACGTTGAGGTCTTCGGGGGGATTGTCGCCCGTCGGGATCTTGTCGATGCGCATAAGGAGTTCCTGCGTCGTGGTTGTTCAACCCCTCTCCCAAAAGGCTCGGCGCGCCCGATAGCGGTCTAACGATATTGCGGCAAGGGCGCTCGTCGCCTAACTGCGCCCCCATGAGCAAGAACACGCCAAAGGCCATTCGCGGCACACAGGACATATTTGGACCCGATGCCGAGGCATTCGCGCATGTTGTCGAGACGTTCGAGCGAGTGCGCAAGCTCTACCGCTTTCGCCGGGTCGAGATGCCGGTTTTCGAAAAGACCGAGGTGTTCAGCCGCGCCATCGGCGAAACTACCGATGTCGTCTCGAAGGAGATGTATTCCTTCGAGGATCGCGGCGGCGATTCGCTGACGCTCCGCCCGGAATTCACTGCTGGGATTGGGCGCGCATTCCTCACCAATGGCTGGCAGCAACACGCACCTCTCAAGGTCGCGACGCACGGCCCGTTGTTTCGCTACGAGCGCCCGCAAAAGGGGCGCTATCGCCAGTTTCACCAGATCGACGCCGAGATCATCGGTGCCGCAGAGCCGCAGGCCGACGTCGAGCTTCTCGCGATGGCCGACCAGCTCTTGAAAGAGCTCGGGATTGAGGGCGTGACGTTGCACCTCAACACGCTCGGCGATGCGGAAAGTCGCGATGCGTGGCGTGCAGGTCTGATCGAGTATTTCGGTGCAGTTCGAGGTGATCTGAGCGAGGATTCGCAGGAGCGGCTCGACAAAAACCCGCTGCGTATCCTCGATTCGAAAGACCCACGCGACCGGGTTTTCGTCGCCGATGCGCCCAAGATCGACCAGTTTCTCTCCGACGAGGCGCTGGCCTTCTTCGACGCCGTGACGAGCGGGCTGGATGCGGCAGGCGTCAAATGGACCCGCGCTGAAAGCCTAGTGCGCGGGCTCGACTATTACCGCCACACCGCCTTTGAATTCATCCCAGATGAGGGCTCGGCAGCCGCTAACGCGCTGGGTGCACAGAGCACGGTGCTGGGTGGCGGGCGCTATGACGGATTGATGGAAAGCCTTGGCGGCCCGGCGACACCCGCGGTCGGCTGGGCAGCGGGAATCGAACGGCTGGCGATGCTGGTGGGTGAACGCGGCGAACCGCTCGCCGATGTCATCGTCGTGGTCGAGAATGACGAGCGGATGGGAGATGCGATTGCTGATCTAGGCAAGTTGCGCGCTGCTGGTCTGGCTGGCGAGCTCTTCGCCTCGGGTAGTCCGCGCAAGCGCTTCGACAAGGCCGTGAAATCGGGCGCCCGCTCAATCGTAGCGCTCGACATGCGCGATGGCGAGAAAACGCGCCGGATCAAGTCGAGCGAAGAAGATGCCGCCCGCATCGAAGACCTGCTCGGCTGATGAAAATTCCCGCCGAACGACTTGACCAGATCGCCCACCGCTTCGCCGAGCTCGAAGCGCGCATGGCGTCGGGCACGCTGGAAGGGGACGAATTCGTCGCCGCGAGCCGCGACTATGCGGAGCTTGAACCAGTCGCCAAGGTTGCCGCCGAAGTGAAGGCGATGCGCGAGGAGATCGGCGGTCTCGAGGATATGCTCGCCGATCCTGAGATGAAGGCGATGGCAGAAGAAGAACTCGCGGCGATCCGTGAGGCGCTTCCGGCCAAGGAACGCTCGCTCGCAATCGCGCTGCTCCCGCGCGATGCCGCCGACAACAAGCCCGCCATGCTTGAGATCCGCGCCGGGACCGGGGGTGACGAAGCGGCGTTGTTCGCAGGCGACCTCTATCGCATGTACGAGCGCTTCGCGGCCGAGAATGGCTGGAAAGTTGAACCGGTCAGCATGAGCGCGTCCGAGGTGGGCGGTTTCAAGGAAATCGTCGCCAACGTCACCGGCAGCGGGGTCTTTGCGAAGCTCAAGTTCGAAAGCGGCGTCCACCGCGTCCAGCGCGTGCCCGTAACCGAGAGCGGGGGGCGTATCCATACTTCCGCGGCGACCGTCGCAGTGCTGCCCGAGCCCGACGAGGTCGATATCGCGATCGACCCCGGCGACCTCAAGATCGACACCTATCGCGCGAGCGGCGCAGGCGGTCAGCACGTCAACACGACCGATAGCGCTATCCGCATCACGCACGAGCCAAGCGGGATCGTCGTGACCTGCCAGGACGGACGCAGCCAGCACAAGAACCGCGAAAAGGCGATGCAGGTCCTTCGCGCGCGTCTCTACGAGAAGAGCCGCGACGAAGCGCAGGGCGCCGAGGCCGAAGCGAGGAAGGCGATGGTCGGCTCGGGCGACCGCTCCGAGCGCATTCGCACCTACAACTTCCCGCAGGGCCGCGTGACCGACCACCGCATCGGGCTGACCTTGCACAAGCTCGAAGAAGTGCTCGCAGGGCCCGGGCTTGGCGAACTGGTCGACGCGCTGATCAGCGAGGACGAGGCCAAGCGGCTGGCGGCTTTGAATGAGTGAAGCCACGGTCTCGCAGGCCCTTCGCGCCGCGACCGATCGCCTCGCCGCCACCAGCGACACCGCGCGGCTCGATGCCGAATTGCTCATGGCGCATGCGCTGGGCGTGAGCCGTTCGGACATGCTCATTCGGCATCAGAACGACGAAGTGCCCGAGGGGTTCGAGGCACTCATCGCACGCCGCGAGCAGCACGAGCCCGTTGCGCACATCACCGGATTTCAGGAGTTTTACGGACGGCCCTTCGCTGTAACGCAAGACACCCTCATCCCGCGTGGCGATAGCGAAGTGCTAATCGAGACCGCTTTGGAACTCGCGCCCAAGGCCGAGCGCGTGCTCGACCTTGGCACCGGGTCGGGCGCGCTGCTCATTACCGCGCTTCTCGAGCTCAAGGGCGCGAGCGGGTTCGGGATCGATGCGAGCGGCAGGACGCTCGACGTAGCGGAGCGCAATGCGCAAACGCATGGTCTGATCGGCGCGCGGGCGCGGTTCGCCCTGCGCGACTGGACGCGGCCCGGATGGGCGCACGACCTCGGCCGGTTCGATCTCGTCCTGTGCAACCCGCCCTATGTCGAGGCCGGAGCGAAACTCGACGCCGATGTGCGTGATTTCGAGCCTGCCCGTGCGCTTTTTGCAGGGGAGGACGGGCTCGACGACTACCGCGTGCTGTTCCCGCAACTCGCCGGATTGCTCAACCAGAAGGGGGTGGCAATATTCGAGATCGGGCACAGGCAGGCTCAGATGGTCTCGAAAGTCGCCCAAATACACGGATTCACAACAGAAATCCGTGAAGATCTGGCAAAAAGGCCACGCGCTGTGGTTTGTCGCCCCTGAAAAGCGCGCAAGGGGTTGGCAAACCGCACTTCGCTCGCTACCTCCGAATCAGACCTGTCGACCGCCCGAGGGGCAACGGCGAGGTCAAGCTCCGAATTTCCGCTTGAAGAGACCGTGCGGGTCACCCCCTTGGTCTGTGCTGAGTGGACACGCTTGCAAGGAACCGCAGGCAGGGTCTGAGAGAGGATCGAAATCGGGGTCAATGGGCCGTTCCAGCGCACCTTTGAAAACGCGCTAGAGGCCGCATGTGAGGATGGAATTCCTTTGAATAACAATCGTAACAATCGTCGTCGCGGTCGCGGCAATCGCAACAATCAGGGCGGCGGCAACAGCCAGAACCGGATCGACAGCCGGGCGCGCGGCAATGCGCCTCAGCTGCTCGACAAGTACAAGAAGCTTGCGCAGGACGCACAGCACAATGGCGACCGGGTCCAGGCCGAATACTACCTCCAATTCGCCGACCACTATTTCCGCGTGATCGCTGACAACAAGGCTCGCCAGGAAGAGGCGCGTGCGAAGCGCAACGAGAACCGCCAGGACAACCAGCAAGGCGACGATGGCGACGACGAAGACGGTGAAAACCGCCGCAAGAACAACCGTCGCCAGCGCGGGCGCTGCGACGATCAAGATAACGCTCCCTCCGAAGAGGGCGATGCCGGCGTCGAAGGCGAAGCCGCTAGCGGCGACGAAGAGGGCGGCAAGCCCAAGCGCAAGGCGCGCAAGCCCAAGAACGACGGCGGTGACAACGCGAGCAATGGCGGTGAGCGCAAGCCGCGCCGCAGCCGTTCGCGCAAGGACGCTGATGGCAATTCGGGTGGCGACAATGCAGGCGGCGAAATCGACTCCTCGGTCCTTCCGCCCGCAATCGGCGGCGACGAACCGCCTAAATCCTCCGACCCGGATGACAGCCTCGAAGCGGTAGGCTGATTGGTCACCCCGCGCCCGAGAGGTAGGCGATGACCGAGGCCGCGCTGGACAAGCTCAATGCAAGGCTTGGGGCTATCTCAAGCAAGGCAGCGGCTTTTGCCGACAAACGGCCCGCGTTGACCGCAGGCATTCTCGGGCTGGTTGCGGCGCTTGGTTTTCCGCCGGTTTACGGCTGGTGGATCGCGCTGCCAGCGCTCGCGCTGTTCGTGGCGCATCTCCACAAGGCACCGACTTGGCGCGCCGCGACGTGGCGCGGCTGGGTGTTCGGCTGGGCGCATCTGACGCTTGCCAACAACTGGATCGCCACTGCGTTCACCCATCAGGCGAAAATGCCCGAATTCCTCGGCTGGATCGCGGTTCCGCTCTTGTGCATCTACCTCGCGATCTATCCTGCGCTCGCGGCTTTGGCAGCGCATCTTGCGGGCAAGCGCCTGGGCGCGCTCGCTTTCGGTACGCTGTTCGCCGCTGCGTGGATCGTCACCGAATGGCTCCGAAGCTGGGTCTTCACCGGCTATCCGTGGCCGCCGCTTGGTCTGATGCTGCTCGGCAGCTGGGACGTTCCGGGCATTGCCCGATTGTTGCCTGTATTAGGCACCTATGCGCTTTCGGGAATTGCCATCCTGATCGCAGCAGTCCTCGCCAAGATGCTCAAGGATAGAACGCGGGTTGGGTTCGCTTTGGTGGCTCTGGGTTTGGCGATTGCCATGTTCGTTCCGAAATGGCCTGCGCCCGATCATGCGGATACCGACATCCGATACACCCTCGTCCAACCGTTAATCCCGCAGGAAGAGATGAACGATGGTTCCAAGTTCGAAGAGCAGTTCCAGCGCACTGCACGACTGACAACGCAGGGCAATGACACGTCGCGCGTAGTCCTCTGGCCCGAAAGCTCGCTCCCCGATTTCCTCGAGGACGGCTACCCGCAGCGTTATTACACCCAGTCCACCTACGGTGCCGACCCCAGGGTCGCGCGCGAGCGGATCGGGATGGTGGTCGGCCCGGAATCGACGCTGCTTGCCGGCGTGATCAACTTCAATATAGGCGAGCAGCCCACCGGCAGGCTCGGCGCGGTGAGCGCGCGCAACTCGGTCATCGCGATGAACGGTGAAGGCGAGATCACGCACCAATACGCCAAGGCGCATCTCGTGCCCTACGGCGAATACCTGCCGCTCGAATGGCTGTTGCGCCCACTCGGTCTCGACCGGCTGACTGCGGGCGGCATTCCCTACGAGCCGGGGCCGGGCCCGCGCACACTCGATCTTGGTGAGCACGGCAAGGCCGGGATCCAGATCTGCTACGAAATCGTGTTTTCAGGGCAGGTCGTGGATCGTGACAACCGCCCCGACTATCTTTTTAACCCGTCCAACGATGGCTGGTTCGGAATGTGGGGACCGCCGCAGCATTTGGCGCAGGCACGCATGCGCGCGCTCGAGGAAGGGCTGCCCGTCCTGCGCTCGACCACGACTGGGATCAGCGCAGTGATCGACGCCGATGGCATTGTGCGCCAGCATATCGCGACCGGCGAAGCGGGCGCGGTCGAAGGCATGGTCCCGCAGGCGAAACCCGCGACCCTGTTCGCTCAGCTTGGCAACGCTCTCCCGCTCATCTGGGCGGCCTTTCTCGCGCTTTGCGCACTCACATTGCCGAGATTGCTTGCGCTGCGAGAGGCGCGCGGCTAGGCCATCACGCGACGAGACATAAAGGTTTCCTTATATCTGCATAAGGTAGCCACGAGACATCACGGCGAGAGCCTCAGGAGTATTCATGCGCAGCGATTATCTCTTCACTTCCGAAAGCGTTTCCGAAGGCCATCCGGACAAGGTCTCTGACCAGATTTCCGACGCCATCGTCGACCTGATGCTTTCGAAAGACCCCGAAGCGCGCGTCGCTTGCGAAACCATGACCACGACCCAGCGCGTGATCCTGTCGGGCGAAATCCGCTGCGCTCCGATGTATGACGAGAACAACGAGGACTGGGCGGTCAATGGCGGCTGGGCGCCGGGCGCGAAGGAAGAGATCGAGCAGGCTGTCCGTTCGACCGTGCGCGATATCGGGTACGAGCAGGACGGCTTCCACTGGAAGACGCTGACCTTCGAAAACCACCTCCACGGCCAGTCGGAACACATCGCGCAGGGCGTCGATGCGGGTGAGGAAGGGTCGAACAAGGACGAAGGCGCAGGCGACCAGGGCATCATGTTCGGCTTTGCCTGCGACGAAACGCCCGACCTGATGCCGGCGACACTAGACTACAGCCACAAGATCCTCGCGCAGATGGCCGACGACCGTCATTCGGGCAAAGCGCCCTTCCTAGAGCCCGACGCGAAGAGCCAGGTGACCTTGCGCTACAAGGACGGCAAACCGGTCGCCTGCACCGCGGTTGTCGTTTCGACCCAACACGCCGAAGGCTATGACGAGGGCGAGAAGGAAGCCGAACTGCACGCCTATGTGAAGGGCGTAGTCGCGGGCATCCTACCCGATGGGTTCCTGTCCAACGAGACCAAGTGGCACATCAACCCCACTGGCAGCTTCGTGATCGGCGGCCCCGACGGTGATGCCGGCCTCACCGGTCGTAAGATAATCGTCGACACCTATGGCGGCGCCTCGCCCCATGGCGGCGGCGCATTCAGCGGCAAGGACCCCACCAAGGTCGATCGCAGCGCGGCCTACATCACCCGCTACCTTGCCAAGAACGTGGTCGCAGCGGGGCTCGCGCGCCGCTGCACGATCCAGATCGCCTATGCGATCGGCGTGAGCGAGCCACTCTCGCTCTATGTCGACACCCATGGAACGGCTGCCGATGGCGTCAGCGATGCGGCGCTTGAAGACGCGATTGCGGGGATCGGCAAGCTGGGCGGCCTGACCCCGCGCGGCATCCGCACGCATCTCGGCCTCAACAAGCCGATCTATCGCAAGAGCGCGGCCTATGGTCACTTCGGCCGCACTGCCGATGGCGATCACTTCCCGTGGGAGCGCACGGATTTGGTCGAAGACTTGAAGGCAGCATTGTCCTGAGTTTTTTGGCCTGACCTGCTAGGGCGCTGCTTATGGTAGCGCCCGCCCCCATCACCGAACGTATCGCCGAGCTCGACGCATTGCGTGGGCTGGCGGTGATCGGCATCGTGTGGATGAGCGTGATCGGCTTCGCGCTTCCCTCTCAGGCATTCTACAACCCGGAAGTCTATGGCGGGGAGGGGCCGGTCGATCGGCTGGTCTGGACGGTCAGCTTCGTGTTCGTCGAGGACAAGTTCCGCACCCTTTTCGCGCTGCTGTTCGGCGCAGGCTGCCTGGTGCTGATCGAGCGTTCGGGCGCGAACCCGTGGCGCGCGCATTATGCCCGGATGGCCGTGCTGTTCGCGATCGGCTTCGCCCATGCCACGCTGCTGGCGAGCAACGAAATCTTGCGCGTCTATGCGCTGGCCGGCTTGGCGATACCCGTGCTTGCACCGCTCTCGGCACGCGCGCTGTACGCGGTCGCAATCGGGCTGGTCGCGGTACATCTTGGCGGGGGAATCGTCGCTTTCGGAGGCGCAATCGTCGACTTCTACGCCGGACGCACCGGTAGCGACGCAACGCTCTTTGCCGAGCGCGCATTCGGCAACAACGAACCGGCGGTGCGGGCCGCGCTCGAGATCGGGCGCGAAAGCTTGGGCGAGCGGGTCGCCAGACAATTGGACGGATTTGGCAGTCAGTTTCGCGCGCTGATCCTTGCTGCGCCGCTCAACCTGGCAGGAATGGCGCTCGGTATGGGATTGTGGAAGAGCCGTATGCTGGCGGGTGAATGGCGCACATTCCGCCTTCAGCGCCTCGCCGCAATCTGCGCGTTGATCTCCTTGCCCGCTCTGTTTGCGCTTGCTTTATGGGTGTCGAGCAATGCGTTTCCCGGTGCGCTTGTGGGAGCGGCAGGGCTGGTGCTCTCCGCGCCCTTCGACACGCTGCTGGCGCTTTCCTATGCCGCGCTTGCGATGGCCTTCTTCGCACCAGACGGAGCGATCACGCGAGCGCTCGCGGCGGTGGGTCGGCTCTCGCTCACCAACTACCTTATGACCTCGGTGATCCTGGGCGCGATCTTTGCCACTTGGGGGCTCGGCCTGTTCGGCCATGTCAGCCGCGCAGAGGCAATCGTGCTCAGCTTCGTCCCGATTGCGGCGATGCTTGTATGGTCGCCGCTCTGGATCGCACGTTTCGGCCAAGGCCCGCTCGAAAGGCTTTGGCGGTGGGGTACGCGGCTGCTTTCCTAGCCGTCTTCGCCCAGCATGGGTGACGGCCGGTCGAGCGCCAGTTCGGCATCGGAGAAGGTGAAAGGCGAGCGTACACCCGCCATGCCGCCCAACTCGACCCGAAGGCCGCGCGCGATCACTTGCGGATCGTCAAACACCTCGTCGAGCCGGTTGATTGGACCTGCGGGTACACCATCGTCGGCACAAGCCTTGAGCAGCGCAGCCTTGCTCCAGCCAGTAGTGGTCGCAGCGATCTCGGCATCGAGCGCTGCGGCATTCTCGACCCGGCCTCCATTTGTGGCGAAACGGGAATCGTCGGCGAGGTCGGTTCGGTCGAGCAGGCGCACCAGCTTTTGAAACAGTCGGTCATTGGCGGGTGCAAGAATGACGTGGCCATCCTCGACGGGAAACACGCCATAAGGCGCGACCTGCGCGTGGGCATTGCCCATACGCGGCGGATTCTCGCCAGTGGTGAAGTGAAAGCTAGCCTGGTTCGCCAGCAGCGCGACTGAACAGTCGAGCAGGGCCATGTCGATGTGCTGGCCTTTACCCGTGCGTCCGCGCTGGATCAGCGCCGCCTGGATCGCATTGGCGGCATAGACCCCGGTGGTGAGGTCCGAGATCGAGACTCCCATCTTCACCGGCATGCCTTCAGGTTCACCGGTGATCGACATGAAGCCGCTCATCCCTTGGATCACAAAGTCGTAGCCCGCTTCCGTCGCGCGCGGCCCGGTCTGACCGAATCCGGTGATCGAGCAAAAGACTAGCCCCGAATTCAGTGCGCCAAGCGCCGCGTAGTCGAGCCCGAATTTCGCAAGACCACCGGTCTTGAAATTCTCGATCAAGACATCCGCGTCGCATGCGATTTCGCGCACCCGCCGAAGGTCTTCCTCCTTGGCGAAATCGGCGACGATCGAGCGCTTTCCGCGATTGGCGGCATGGTAGTAGGCCGCCTCGCGCCGGACCTCGCCATCCGGCCCTTCGCGCTCGACCCACGGCGGGCCCCATTGGCGCGTGCCGTCGCCTTCGGGGCTTTCGACCTTGATGACGTCGGCGCCCAGATCGGCAAGTATCTGCCCCGCCCACGGCCCCGCGAGGACGCGCGCTAGTTCGAGCACGCGAATACCGGCCAGCGGTGCGTTCGGATTTCGGGGCTCGTCAAGCCACATGGCGTCAGGCTGTTTCCAGGGCCACTTCGTATTTCGCCGTCGTGCTCGCGGCGACCTCTTCTTCGGTGACGCCGGGTGCGAGCTCGATCAGGCGAAAGGGGCTTTCGTGGTCCTTGCGGTGGAACACGCCGAGATTGGTGATGATCATGTCGACCACGCCAGCGCCGGTCAGCGGGAGCGAGCATTCAGGAATAAACTTCGGATCGCCCGCCTTGCTGGTGTGATCCATTACGACGATGATCTTTTTCACGCCTGCGACAAGGTCCATCGCGCCCCCCATGCCCTTGATCATCTTACCGGGAATCATCCAGTTGGCGATGTCGCCATTCTCGGCGACTTCCATCGCGCCGAGCACTGTGAGGTCGATATGCCCGCCGCGGATCATCGAGAAACTGGTCGCGCTATCGAAATAGGCGCTGTGCGGCAGTTCGCTGATGGTCTGCTTGCCAGCATTGATGAGATCGGGGTCTTCCTCGCCCTCCCACGGGAAGGGACCGATGCCGAGCATGCCGTTTTCGCTTTGCAACGTAACCAGCATGCCTTCAGGAATGTGATTGGCTACCAGCGTCGGGATGCCGATACCCAGATTGACGTAGTAGCCGTCTTCCAACTCCTGCGCGGCGCGCGCGGCCATCTGGTCACGGGTCCAGCCCTTGGGTGCATCGCTCATTTTGTCAGGATCCTTCGGGCAGAAGCGGGGTGGGGATGATGAACCAGCCGTTTCCGATCATCGGCTGGAGCGCGTTGGCATCGCTCGGATTGCGCAGATAGTCGAACAGCTCGTGGAAGTCCGAACGCGTGTCACCGGCAATCGCGACAAGGCAACTGACCCCGGCCAGCGCATCGCGAAGGGTCTGTTTGCGGTCCTCGGGGTCCTGGATCAGCAGCAGCCGGTCATTGCCCATCATGTCGAGACCCGAGCGTGACAAAGCGGCGCGAATAGCGCTCTCGTTCAAGGCCAGCTCCTGCGAGACCCACGCAATCGCAATGCCCTGCGATCGCAACTGTGCGAGCTTTATGCCGAGAGCGGCGGGTGCGGTGAGGTTCGCGTCGAGGTCGAGCGGTTGGCCCTCAGGGTCGAGGTCGATCAACACGGTTGGTTGACCGGCGTTGCAGGTGGCGCGGTCGGGTTCGAGCGCGGTGGCATCGCTCAGCACGGCGCTCAACCGGCCCGTCGACCCAGATTCAAATTCGGGCGAGCTGGCATAGTTCACCAGCGGATCGAACAAGGTCACCGAAGCGATCTGCTGAGGCACGGCAACTGGGCGCGGTTGCGGAGCCGCGACCGGCTCAGGGGACGGTGCAGGCTCGGCGGGTGCCACCTCAACCGGCTCGCGAGCGGGCGCGGCTTCGGGGGTGGCTTCGGGAGTGGGTTCTGGTGCCGCCATTGTGGCCGCCATCGGGGCTGGTGCCGGAGCGGGCCCTGCCTCGTTCAGCGCGAGCCTTGTCGGCGTTTCGCTCGGCTCTTCTGCGACATCCTCGACCTCGGTGGGGATCGGGTCAGGCACGGGGGCGGGAGGCTCGGGCTCGTCGGGGAGCGACGCGACGAGGACCGGGACCGGCTCTTGAGGTGCGTCCTCGGCAGGTTCTTCGATTGCGACCGGGGTTTGTGCCGCGTTTTCGTCAGGCTCGTCGACGGGGCCATAGACGGGCTCGGTAGCGGCGATGGCTTCGGTGCCCGAGGTGGTCTCGACCGTCACAGGCTCGGGCTCGGCTTCGGGTTCAGGCTCGCTCACAGCTGCGACTTCGGCGACGTCTTGCGTGTCTTCGAGCCCGGTCTCGGCCTCGGCCTCGCCACTCGCCGGTTCGTCCATATCCACCGGATCGTCGACCGCTACCGCGACAGGTGTCGGTTCAGGCTCTGGCTCTGGCGCAGGTTCCGGCGCTGGGGGCGGAGCGGGCGCGGGTGCCGGCTCGACGACGGCTACCGGCGTAGGGGTTGGTTGGGGGGCAGGTTCGGCATCGCGATCATTGTTGCGCGAAATCTGCGAGCCGCCCATCAGGCCGCCCGCCGCGATCGGCACGACCGCCGCAACGCAACCCTGCAATGCGAAAGCAGCGCTCGACAGCGCCAGAATTCTGAAAGCTTTTTGCCGTGTCATGGCCTGCCTCATGCCTCCTCGCGGCTCCGCACGGTGCGGAACTCGATCTTCTTGTCATAGGGTGCGCCCAAGATCATGCGGTTCACGAACACGCCGGGCAGGTGGATTTTGTCCGCCTCGAGTGCGCCTGCGGGCACGATTTCCTCGACCTCGGCGATGCAGACCTTGCCGCAGGTCGCAGCGGGCTGATTGAAATTGCGCGCGGTCTTGCGGAAGATGAGATTGCCCGTTTCGTCAGCCTTCCACGCCTTGATGATCGACAGGTCGGCGAAAATACCGCGCTCGAGGATATAGGTCGACATCACGCCGTCCTGATCGGGGAAGTCCTTGTGCTCCTTGCCCTCGGCGACCTGCGTTCCGACACCGGTCTTGGTGTAGAAGCCAGGAATACCGGCCCCGCCTGCGCGCATGCGTTCGGCGAGCGTGCCCTGGGGGCAGAACTCGACCTCGAGCTCGCCTGCGAGATACTGCCGCTCGAACTCCTTGTTCTCGCCGACATAGGACGAGATCATCTTCCTGACCTGCTTGGTGCGCAGGAGCTTGCCGATCCCTTCATTGTCGATGCCCGCATTGTTGCTGGCAAAGGTCAGCCCGGTCACGCCGCTGTCGCGGATCGCGTCGAGCAATCTCTCGGGGATGCCGCACAGGCCGAAGCCTCCGGCGGCAATCAACAGGTCGTTGGCAATTACACCGTCCAATGCTTCGGCGGCGGTGGAATAGATCTTGGACATGAATGCGTCCCTGTTCGCTTTCAGCGTCTGTGCGCCTGTTTCACCCGCGGGAAACGACGCTTTAGCCGCCCCCTTTTCCTGATGCTGATTAGTCGCTTGCAACCGCGCTGTCACCCTTGGCGAGCGGTTGACGGCGCAATGGGGCGCATTGCGCGAAATCCAGGCGAATTTGGCCCGATGCACAAAATTTATGCAGCGTTGGATGCAAGTTTTCGGACCAGATTGCGCTCCGATGCGAAAGTTATTGCGTTAAACGCAATATTCTATGCGCCTTTCGCACTTGCACAATAACCGCTCCGACCGCATATCTCGTCGTGCCTTTCAGGCATCCTCTCCCAAACTTTCCAAGCCCGGTGGCCGAGCAATCGCCACCGGGTTTTTTCTTTGCTGCGACACTTTCCAAAGAAGCTTCGCGCATCGCGGAACTTCGGCTGTTCGCGCGGGTTCTAGATTCTTGAACCGCTCCCCGTCATTCTCCACGGTTTGCATTCACGCCGGGCCCTCCCTAGCTACGCTGAGCCGAAAAGAATCCGACCACGCAGCCAAGAAGGACCGTCCATGGCCGATGCCCCCGGTGATACCGACGCCGCTACATCCGAGCGAACCGCGAGATTGCAGGTCGCGCCGGCGCGGCAAGAGGAATCGGGACAGGGAATAGCGCGCATGCCGCGCAGCGCGTTCCAGAAGCTCGGCATCACCGAAGGCGATGTCGTCGAGATCACTGGCAAGCGCGCGACCGCAGCCATCGCAATGGCCGCGTATCAGGAAGACGACACGCTCGACGTTGTCCGGCTCGACGGCCTGCAGCGCGGCAATGCCGAAGCTGGATCGGGCGAGCATGTTGCGATTGCCAGAGCCGCATCGCGCCCCGCGACGCGAGTTGTATTCGCCCCCGCCCAGCGCGAGATGCGACTGCAGGGGCCGACACAGGCATTGAAGCGCAACTTCTTCAAGAAGCCGCTCGTCGCTGGCGATCTGGTTGCGACCACGGGTCAGCAGCCCGTTCAGAACATGCCCAGCGATGTGCGCCAATTGCTGCGCGCGCCCGCCTATGCGCTTACCCAGATTCGCCTGTCGGTTCACTCGACTACGCCAAAGGGGATCGTCCACATCGACGAGAACACCGAGGTCGAGCTGCGCGCCGATTTCGAGGAACCGCGCGATGCGCGCGCGGTCGTCAATTACGACGATGTGGGCGGGATGGACGACACCATTCAGGCCCTGCGCGAAATGGTCGAACTGCCGCTGCGCTATCCTGAGCTTTTCACCCGGCTCGGCGTCGACCCGCCCAAGGGCGTGCTGCTCCACGGCCCGCCCGGCACCGGCAAGACCCGGTTGGCGCAGGCCGTCGCGAACGAGAGCGATGCCGAGTTTTTCACCATCAACGGCCCAGAAATTATGGGCTCGGGCTATGGCGAAAGCGAAAAGCGCCTGCGCGAAGTGTTCGAGCAGGCGAGCAAGAGCTCGCCCGCGATCATCTTCATTGACGAGATCGACTCGATCGCCCCCAAGCGCGACCGCGTGCCGGGTGAGGCGGAGAAGCGTCTCGTTGCGCAATTGCTCACGCTGATGGACGGGTTGGAGGCGCGCGCAAACATCGTCGTGATCGCCGCCACCAATCGCCCCGACGCGATCGACGAGGCGCTGCGCCGGCCGGGCCGCTTCGACCGTGAAATCGTGATCGGCGTTCCCGATCAGAAAGGCCGCCGCGAAATTCTCGCGATCCACACACGCGGCATGCCGCTAGGCGAGCGCGTCGACCTCGACGAATTGGCTCGCACCACGCACGGTTTCGTTGGCGCGGACATCGCCGCGCTCGCCCGCGAAGCCGCAATCGATGCCGTGCGACGGATCATGCCCAAGCTTGATCTCGATGCGCGCGAAATCCCGCAGGAAGTGCTTGAGGAATTATGCGTTCGCCGCGAGGATTTTTTCGGCGCTTTGAAACGCATCCAGCCTTCGGCCATGCGCGAAGTCATGGTTACGACGCCCAATGTCGGTTGGTCCGACATCGGCGGGGTCGGCGATGCGATCGACAAGCTGAAAGAGGGGATCGAACTCCCGCTCAAGAACGCCGAAGCGTTCCGCCGCCTCGGCATCCGACCGGCCAAGGGCTTCCTGCTTTACGGCCCTCCCGGCACCGGCAAGACGCTGCTCGCCAAGGCGGTCGCGAAAGAGGCCGAGGCGAACTTCATCTCGATGAAGAGCTCGGATCTGTTGTCCAAATGGTATGGCGAGAGTGAACAGCAGATAGCCAAGCTTTTCGCCCGCGCCCGCGCGGTTGCGCCCTGCGTGGTCTTCATCGACGAGATCGACAGCCTCGTGCCCGCACGCGGCTCGGGTCAGGGTGAGCCGCAGGTCACGGGCCGCGTGGTCAACACGATCCTCGCCGAGATGGACGGTCTGGAAGAACTGCAATCGGTGATCGTCATTGGCGCTACCAACAGGCCCACGCTGGTCGACCCGGCGCTGCTGCGCCCGGGCCGTTTCGACGAGCTGGTCTATGTCGGCACCCCTGACAAGGAAGGTCGCGAGCATATTCTCGGCATCCACACCGACAACATGCCGCTCGCGAGCAATGTCGACCTGGCCGATATTGCCGCGAAGACCGACCGCTTTACAGGGGCGGACCTCGAAGACGTGGTGCGCCGTGCAGGCCTCGGGGCGCTTCGCCGCATGGGCGGAGACGTGTCAGCGGTCGAGATGCAGGATTTCGAGGATGCGCTCGAAGACAGCCGCGCGACCGTCACAGCGAAGATGGAAGCGGAATATCGCAAAATGCGCGGCGAGCTGAAGAAGCGCGCGGCAGAAGCCAATCCGATCGGGTTCTTCGCGCCCGACGCACTACAGCCGACGCGCGAAAAGAAGCACGACTAGGCGCTTAGGGCGCCGGCGCCTCACCCGCCTTGGCGTGACCGCCCGGCAGTTCGAGCCGGTGACGGATCAGGGCGACTTCCTGGTTCTCGCGCAGCCATTTGAGCATGTGCTCGCGCGTCTCGCAGCGCAGCGTGAACAGATCGCCGATCGTCTTCGCGCTCATCGAAAGGCGCAGTTCGACGCTTTCGGGATAGCTTTCGGTCATCAGGAGAGCCTTGTTCCGACCGTCGAACAACGGGTGCGCCTCGACGAAGCGTTCGAACTCTTCCCGGATCGGGCCGATATCCGAAATCGGATCGAGGTGGAGGAAAACCGGCCCGGTCAGCTGCTCGTTCGAGCGTGACCAGTTCTCGAAGCTCTCATCGAGGAAGCGTGCGGTGGGAACGATCACCAACCGCTCATCCCATGTGCGCACGGTGACGAAGCTCAGGTGCATTTCCTCGACCCGACCGACATCGCCATCGACCTCGACCAGATCGCCGATTCGCATCGGCTCGGTCAGCGCGACCTGAAGCCCGGCGATCAACGATTTGAGAGCGGGTTGCGCGGCGGCACCGATGGCTAGCGCGGCGAGGCCGGCAGATGCCAGCATAGTCGTCCCGATGCTGCGCACCGAGGGAATCGCAAACAGCATCAAGCCGATCGTGATGATAATGATCGCCGCAACCGCAATGCGCGAAAGCACTGCGATCCGCGTCTTTCGGCTACGGATCGCGACGGGGTCTTCGTGCCCTTCCATCCGCAATTCGAGCGCCGCGGTCAGCCCGCGCACAATGTTATAAGCGATCCAGCCGAGCAGGGCGGGGCGCAGGAATTGCGCGAGCGGTTCCCAATAGGTTCGCAATGTCGCATCGGCTTGCGCTGCAAGGGTCACACCGATGGCGATGAAGGACCACTTGATCGGCTGACGGATGCGCCGGATCAAGATGTCATCATCGGGCGATTCCGACATTTTCGTTATGCGGCTCGCAAGCGCGAAGACGATCACATACGCAAGGTAGGCTAGCGTCACGCCGATCGCGACATAGGCCGACGCAACGAGGATCGCATTCCAGTCGAAGGTCCAGTTGGCGGGATTGAATCGTTCAAACATGGGCGCGGACCTAGGTGTGGATGGGAGGGCTTTCAACCGAAGTCTTGGTTTGCGTGCCTTATTGCAAAGGCGCGGTCAGTGCGCCGCATCCCATGACATGCCGGTTCCGATATCAATCGCCAGCGGCACATCGAGTTCCACCGCGGGCGATGCCGCCTCGGCCATGACCCGCTCAATGATTGGAGAAGCTTTCGATACATCACCCTCGGGCAGTTCAAAAACAAGCTCGTCGTGCACCTGCAGAAGCATGCGCACATCATCCAACCCTTCGTCGCGCAGAGCCGGGAGCATCCGGGCCATTGCGCGCTTGATGATATCGGCGCTTGTGCCCTGGATCGGAGCATTGATCGCCGCGCGCTCTGAGCCCTGACGTTCGGCCTGGTTCTTCGAAGAGATGCGCGGAAACCACGTCTTGCGTCCGAACAGCGTCTCAGAATAGCCACGCTCACGAACGGTCTCGAGCGTCTCCATGATGTAGCGCTGGATGCCGGGGAAGCGCTGGAAATAGGTGTCGATCATGTCCTGCGCTTCATCGGGCTCGACCTCGAGCCGCCCGGCAAGCCCCCAGCGCGAAATGCCGTAGAGGATCGCGAAGTTGATTGTTTTCGCCCGCGCGCGAGTGTCGCGATTGACCTCGCCAAACATCTCGGTCGCGGTTCGTGCGTGGATGTCCTCGCCATTGGCAAAGGCTTCCTTGAGACTGTCGACGTCGGCCATGTGCGCGGCGAGGCGCAATTCGATCTGGCTGTAGTCGGCGGCGAGCAGGACATTGCCACTTTCGGGCACAAACGCTTCGCGGATCGTGCGCCCGATGGCGGTGCGGATCGGAATATTCTGAAGGTTGGGATCGGTCGATGAGAGCCGCCCGGTCTGCGCGCCAACCAGCGAGTAGCTAGTGTGCACCCGACCCGTCTCGGGATTGATCTGTGCCTGAAGCGCATCGGTATAAGTCGACTTCAGTTTCGAAAGATGCCGCCACTCGAGCACCTTGGACGCAATTGGCTTCGCCGCCTCGTCCTTCGACAGATTTTCGAGCACTGACTGGTCGGTCGAATATGCGCCGCTCTTGCCTTTCTTGCCGCCCTTGAACCCCATCTTGTCGAACAGGATTTCACCCAGCTGCTTGGGTGAGCCGACCGCAAATTCCTTACCGGCTATCTCGTGAATGTCCTTTTCGAGCGCCGCTGTGGTGGTGGCGAATTCCTCGGAGAGTTTGGCCAGCCGCGCGCGGTCGACCTTGATGCCTTCGCGCTCCATGCCTGCGACCACAGGGATCAGCGGGCGGTCGACGCGCTCGTAGATCTTGGTCCCACCTTCTTCGGCGAGGCGGGGTTTGAGCATCTGGTAGAGCCGCCAGGTGACATCGGCATCCTCGGCGGCGTATTCGGTCGCGCGGTCCAGCGGCACTTCGCCGAAGGGAATTGCCTTCTTGCCGGTCCCGCACACGTCCTTGAAGGACAGACAGGTGTGGCCGAGATGGCGTTCGGCAAGTTCGTCCATGCCGTGCCCGCCTCCCATGCCGTCTCCGCGTCCGGCATCAAGATCGAAGCTCATGACCATGGTGTCCTCGATCGGCGCGACATCGATGCCGACGCGGGCGAGAACGTTGAGATCATACTTGCCGTTCTGGAAGACCTTGAGAACGCTGTCCGCCTCCAGAATTGGCTTGAGCACGGCGAGCGCCTTGTCGGTCGCGATCTGCTCTGGTTTGTCGGCAAACATATCGCTGCCGCCGTGCGCGAGCGGGATGTAGCAAGCGTCATTGGGCCCGAGCGCGAGGCTCACACCCACCAGATCGGCCTGCATCGCGTCGAGCGAAGAGGTCTCGGTATCGACCGCCACGAGCCGAGCCGCCATGGCTCGCTCGACCCAATGTTCCAGCCGTTCGATCGTCTGGACCGTCTCATAGGCGCTGCGGTCGATCTTGGGCATTTCGGGGATCGGCTGGCGATTGCCTTCGACCGTGCCCGCATCTCCCGCCTTGTCGGCTTTGGCCGGGTCAAGATCGTTGGGGCGGTCAGGCGAACCGGTGCCTGCGCCGAGGCGCTTCAGGAGTGAGGTGAAGCCGTGCTTTTCGAGGAAGGCGGCGAGCGGCTCAGGCGGAATGGCCTCGATCCTCATGTTCTCAAGCGCAACGGGCAGGTCGCAATCTTCCTTGAGCGTCACCAGTACGCGCGACAATTCCGCATCCTCGCGCCCTTCAATGAGCCGCTCTTTAAGCTTCGACTTCTTCATGTCGGGAGCCTGATCGAGCGCTGCGGTGAGCGAGCCGTGTTCTGATATCAGTTTGGACGCGGTCTTGGGCCCGACTCCGTATATGCCGGGAATGTTGTCGACACTGTCGCCCATCAGCGCGAGCACATCGCCAACGAGCTCGGGCTTCACGCCAAACTTTTCCTCGACCTCTGGAATATAGATTCGCGCCGACTTCATCGTGTCGAGCATGTCGATTCTGGCGCCGTTCTCCTCGCCGATCAGCTGCATCAGGTCCTTGTCGGATGAGACGATGGTGACGTTCCACCCGGCGCGCTGCGCTTCGCGGGCATAGCTGGCGATGAGGTCGTCGGCCTCGAGTCCCGCCTCCTCTATGCACGGCAGGCTGAAGGCTCGAGTCGCGTCGCGAATCAGTGGGAATTGCGGGCGCAGATCCTCCGGCGGTTCAGGGCGGTTGGCCTTGTATTCGGGATAGATGTCGTTGCGAAAACTCTTCGAATCCTTGTCGAGAATCACCGCAAGATGAGTGGGGCCATCGGCATCGTTAAGATCGTCTGCGAGCTTCCACAGCATCGTCGTGTAACCATAGACAGCACCGACCGGCGTTCCTTCAGGGTCGGTCAGGGGAGGCAGTCGGTGATAGGCTCTGAAAATATAGGAGGAACCGTCGACGAGGTAGAGGTGCTGCTGCTCACTGGACATGACCGCCTGCTAGCACCGCAAGGCGTCGGGCGGTAGCCGCATTGGGGATAATTGCGGTGCCAATCCAGCCGCTAGACCGCGCCTTTTTCGTCCGACGAAACGAGGCCAAAATCAGGCCGAAATACGGCGAAATGTGTCATTTTGCTTGTAATGCCACATTTCAGCCATTATTTAGGGCGGCGAGCCGGGGGGATTTTTCCGGCTTTGGCGCGGGGGTCCCGAACGGGTTTCGCGCTTATCCATTCGCTGAATAAGGAATACCTATTATGCGTAAGATCGTTCTTGCAGCCGCAATCGCTGGTTCGGCTCTTGGCCTCGCTGCATGCGCCGAAGCTGAAACCGAAGCAGACGGCATGGAAGCCGACATGGAATCGGTTGCTGACGAAGCTACCGCTGAAGTCGACGAAGCTGCCGACGCAACTGCTGAAGCTGCTGGCGACGCTGCCGAAGCTACCGAAGAAGCCGCTGAAGAAGCTGCTGCTGACGCTGAAGAAGCGATGGAAGGCGAGTAAATCGCACTCCTCAGCGCCTTCGGGCTCTGAAATAGAAGAGGCGGTGCCGCGAGGCGCCGCCTTTTTCTTTGCGCGTGCCGGATCGGCGGACGCGCGAATTAGCCCCCGGTGCGTCCTTCGCGCAGCCAGGCGGGGAGATCGCCATTGCCACGGCGAGCGTTGAAGCCATCGTATAGCGCGCGCGTGATCGCTGCGATGCGTTGGTCGCGCAGGCGGCGGGCGGTGCGCTTGTTGCGCGCCTCATCGGCAAGGCTTGCGCTTTGTCCGGTGACATAGATCGCAACCGCAATCGGTCGACCATCCACCGTACGGAAGATACCGATATCGCTCGCCGTCCGGCTGAGCGTCCCGGTCTTGTGTGCGAGCCCGGCTGTTTCAGGCAGCGCGGCATTCATCCGGTCGCGCCCGGTCGTGGTTTCCTCCATCGCGCCAAGCAGAACCGAACGGCTTCGCGGGCTCAGCCACCGGCCTTGATAGATCCCGGCTAGCAATTGTCCCATTGCGCGCGGTGTTGCGCTGTCACGCGGGTCGATCCAGCTGACCGGATCGTACTCTCCATCGTCACGCACGAGCGTCGCGATGTCGCGGCTGAGCTCGAAATCTGAAATCCCGGCCTGGCGCATCCAGGCATTCACCGCATCGGGTCCGCCCACGACATCGAGCAGCGCATCGGTGCACGAATTGCAGCTCTTGGAGATCATCAAGGCGATCAACTCATGCGCAGGCACATAATTGCCACGGCGTACCGGTGCACGTTCGGTCGAAAAGCGCGCCGAGCGCACGGGGATTAGCAGAGGAAACTCGCTGGTGAGGCTCCACCGGCCTTCATCGACACCGGCGAGGAAAGTTGCAGCAACAGCGACCTTACTGGTGCTCGCCATCGGAAAGCGCTGGTCGCCCAGCACGGAGATTTCCTCACCCGTGGCAAGATCGATCGCATAGACGCCAATGCGCCCGCGATCCCCATCGGCGAGTTCGGCGATGCGGCGAGCCAGATCGGTTTCGTACTGCGCCTCGAACGTTTCGGGCGCGCGCATTTCAGTGCCGAAGGCGCTGTCGAAACTGGCCTGAAGGTCGTTCGCCGGAGCCTGCGCCTGTGCGGCAGTGGGTGTGGCGGTGAGCGCGGCAAGAGCTGCAAGCGGCGCTGCAAGAAGTGAGAAAATCGGTGCGCGAGAATGAGTTATCATGGCCTCGATCATACGGGTGACAGGGTTAGCAGCAGCTTAATCCGCACCTTTTGAATCGGTCGATTCGCCGCTGCAAGCATTCGATTCGTCGGCTGCGACGAAATGTGTGCCGATTGCGACTGACTAAGGAAAAGACCGTATTTTGGCACAAGATTGTCCGTATGGTGGACCTCTGCCGGATGTTCTTGGCCCTTCGTCGAACGCTGGCCGGGTGATACTTTGTCTCCCCCTTGACTGTGCCTGCGACTCGTTCAGGAAGAGCGCAAGATTTTTCCGGGGACTGACATGACCATCACACGCACCACTTTGCGCACGTCGCGCACGCTTCTTGCCACGCTGCTTATTTCGGGTTCGGGCATCGCGCTCGCGCAGTCTGCTCCGATCGTCCAGCCGGGCGCACCGGGCCAGGCGAGCCGCACGCTCTCCGCCGACGAAGCGACCGAACTTGCCAAGGCAACGCATACCATGGCCGACGTTCAGTTCATGCAGATGATGATCGTCCATCACCAGCAAGCGGTGGAGATGTCGGAACTCGCCGCCGACCGGACGAACAATGATGAGGTCATCGCGATTTCGGGCCGTATCCTCGCCAGCCAGGAAGACGAAATTGCCTTCATGCGCGAATGGCTCGAAGCGCGCGGGCTTCCCGAACGCGTAAGCCATGGCGCGATGGACCATCACGATCACGGCGCGCATATGGCCGCGATGGGCATGGCGACGCCCGGCCAGATGGCGGCGCTTGCCGCAGCCGAGGGGACTGAGTTCGACCGTCAGTTCCTCACGCTGATGATCGCGCATCACAACGGGGCAGTCGACATGGTCGACGACTTGCTCGACCAGCCGGGCAGCGCCGCTGATCCGATCCTTTACCGCTTCGTCGGCGATGTCGAGAACGACCAGAAGGCCGAGATCGACAAGATGGACATCGTGCTCGCCGGGCTTTCCGAAGACCCGCGCGCGGGCCTTGCCTCGGGCTTTGACAATGCGGGTGAGGCGATCTGGAACCTTCGCAAGGTCGTTTCGCTGAGCAAGCCGGCCGGCTTCTTCGACCCCAACAATCCCTCGGACCTTCGTGCGGTGGTCCCGCCGCGCGCGGACGAGGAAGACGGTGACGAGGCCGAAATGGCCGAAGCCGAACAGGCGCTCGCCCAGGCGGGTGCATCAGATGTTGTCCCTGTCGAGGTCGAAGAAGATGCGGACGAGACCGTCGCTGCAGCCGATCCCGAAGGCGATGATGATGCGACCGGCCCACGCGAAGAGGAAGAAAGCCTCACCCAGTTCGCCGAACGCTCGCCGCTGCTCGATTTTGCCAACACCGATATGGCGTTCTCGGGCGACATCATGGTTGCCGGCAATTACCACGGCTTCAATATCTACCGCCTCGGCGAAGACGGCGTGCCGAACCTCGTCTCTTCGGTCGTCTGCCCTGGCGGACAGGGCGATGTCTCTGTCGTCGGCAACTTGCTGGTGATGAGCGTCGAGCAGACCCGCGGGCGGGTTGATTGCGGTCTTCAGGGCGTCGAGGGCGACGTGTCCGAGGAACGTTTCCGCGGCCTTCGCATCTTCGACATTTCCGACCTCACTGCCGTGCGTCAGGTCGGCCAGGTCCAGACCTGTCGCGGCAGCCACACGCACTCGATTGTGGACGCCGATGACGAGCGGATCATTGTCTACAATTCCGGCACGTCGCGAGTCCGCGAGACCGATGAATTGGCACGCTGCATTCCGAACCGGTCGGATTCGCGCACGGCGCTTTTCAGCATCGACGTGATCGAAATCCCGGTCGCCAATCCGGCAGCGGCTCGCATCGTGTCCTCGCCGCGCGTCTTCGCCGACGCTGAAACCGGCGAGATCGCCGGACTGTGGCAAGGCGGCGAAGCCGAAGACGGGGCTCAGAACACCCGCGAAACGAACCAGTGCCACGACATCACCGTCTTCCCGTCACTGAACCTCGCGGCTGGCGCGTGTTCGGGCAATGGGATCCTGATGGACATCTCCGACCCGTTCAATCCGGTCCGTATCGACGCCGTATTCGACAAGGGCTTTGCCTATTGGCACTCGGCGACATTCAATAATGACGGCACCAAGGTGATCTTCACCGACGAATGGGGCGGGGGCGGCCGTCCGCGCTGCAAGGCCTCGGACCCGATGACGTGGGGCGCCAACGCGATCTACGATATCGTCGACGGCAAGCTTGAATTCCGCAGCCACTACAAAATGCCCGGACCGCAGGGCGAGTACGAAAACTGCGTCGCGCATAACGGCTCGATCGTGCCGGTGCCGGGGCGCGATATCTTCGTCCAGTCTTGGTATCAGGGCGGGATCAGCCTGATGGACTTCACCGACAGCGCCAACCCAGTCGAGATCGCCTATTTCGACCGCGGTGCGATCAATGATGAGCAGCTCGTCGTGGGCGGGTTCTGGTCGTCCTATTGGTACAATGGCCGCATCTACGGCACCGAGATCACGCGCGGGATCGACGTCTTTGCGCTTGAGCCGAGCGCTTTTCTCACCGCTGAAGAGATCGAGGCTGCCGAAGCGGCAAGCTACGCCAACACCCGCTTCAATCCGCAAACACAGACGCAGGTGCGCTGGAGCGAAGAGGCACTCGAAGCGGCCGAGGCAAGCCGCGCGGGCGGCTGATCGCGACGCAGCTCGTAGGGCCAACAGAAAAGGGGCGGACCGGTTCGACCGGCCCGCCCCTTTTTCTTTAGGCGTCAATGAGGAGCGAGGATCACCTCTCCTTCACCGAAGCGATCCAGTTGTCGACGCGCTTCTCAAGGATCGAGAGCGGCACTGCACCGCCGCCAAGCACGGTATCGTGGAAGCCGCGGATGTCGAAGTCCTCGCCCAGCTCTTCCTCCGCCTTGGCGCGCAGTTCCTGGATGCGGATCATCCCGATCTTGTACGAGGTCGCCTGACCCGGAAGCACGTAATAGCGCTGCACTTCGCTGCGCACGGCGGTTTCGGGGTTGGGTGAATTCTCGAGCGCGTATTGCACCGCCTCTTCCTCCGTCCAGCCCTTGGCGTGGATGCCGGTGTCGACAACGAGGCGAATTGCGCGCCAGATCTCGCTCGAGAGGCGACCGAAGTCCGAATACGGGTCTTCGTAGCCACCCATCTCCTTCGCGAGCAGCTCCGAATAGAGCGCCCAGCCTTCACCGAAGGCCGAGATGAACCCGCCTTGTGAGCGGAATTTCGGCACGCCTTCGAGCTCCTGCGCGATCGAGACCTGCATGTGGTGGCCGGGATTGGCCTCGTGATAGGCGATCGACTCAAGCTCGGGGATCGGCATCGCGGTCATGTCGGAAAGGTGTGCGTAATAGATGCCCGGGCGCGAACCGTCGGGCGTGCCGGGCGAGTAGTGCTGTGCAGCGCCATCCTGTTCGCGGAACGGCTCCACGCGGCGCACTTCCAGTTCGGCCTTTGGCAGGGTGCCGAAGAAATCGGGCAGGCGACCATTGATGAAGTCAATGTGTTCCTGCGCCTGCTCGATATACATCTCCGCCCCGCGATCATTGTCGGGATAGAAGAATTGCGGATCGGTGCGGGTGAACTCGAAGAATTCCTGCAAGCTGCCCTCGAACCCGACCTGCTCCATGATCGCGCGCATCTCTTCCTGAATGCGAGCGACTTCGGCGAGGCCCAGATCGTGAATCTCGTCCGCTGTCATGTCGGTGGTAGTCATGTTCTGTAGCGCGGCCGCGTAGAACGCCTCGCCATTGGGCAGGGTGGTTGCGCCCATGGCCTGCTCTGACGTGTTCTCCATGTCGGCCTCGTACCACTCGATTACGCGGTTGTAGGCGGGTGCGAATTCCTCGGTGAGCGCGGTGCGTGCGCTTTCGCGCAGCTCTTCGGCGCGCGCCTCGTCGATCTCACCGCTTTCCAAAAGGCTTGAAAGATGACGCTCGACCGACTGCCACAGCGCTGAGGGCTCGCCATCGTCGAACGGGGCCCCAGTCGTGAGATTGCGCGATTCCGCGATTACAGCCTCGTAGGAAAAACGCGGCGGGCGAGTGCCGGCTTCAGCGTTGACCTGTGCACGTTCGAGCAACTGGTCCATCGCGGTGCCGATCCCGCCAATGCGCGAGATGAAGGCTTCCATATCGCTCGCATCGTCGACCCGGTGCTGGGTCAGCAGAAATGTCGGCAAGCCGCTTTGCGCACTACCCATCTGGTGCAGGATGTAGGCTTGCTCGCGGAACTCGTAAGCGCGCTCGGCCTGTGCGAGCCGGAACTTCCACATGTCATAGCTGAGCTGGTCTTCGGCGGAGAGCTCGTCATAGTCGAAGCTCGCTTCCATCTGCGCTGTCGCATTGCGCAGCCATTCGAGCTGTTCGAGCTCGGCCTCGACCGAGAGATCGTCGATCTTGTCATAGTCGGTCTTGCGGCCAAGCGCCGTCTGCGTGATCGGACTGAATGCGAGCTGTTCTTCGAACTTCTCGTCGAACCAGTTGTTGAGACATTCGGACGTGTCGCCCGCGCACTCGATCGGATCGACGCTGCCGGTGAACCCGTCGCACCCGGCGAGCGCGACCGAGGCGAGCAGCAGGGCTGCAAACTTGGTTTTCATGTGGGAATCCCCTCTCGTAATTGGCTGCGCGGGTTCATGCGCCACAACTCAGCAAGAGGGAAGGGGGGCAATCGACAAACGAAAGACCCCGCCGGACCAGCGTCCGCGCGGGGTCTGCTAGATACAGGATCGAGGGGGCGGATTAGGCGGCGACGATCGCCTGCTCGATCTTCTCGATCGGCTGGTTGGTAAGGGTCTTGTCGATTTCACCGACCACGCGCTTTTCCAATTCGGAGTGATAGTGGTTGCGCATCTCGCCCAGCGTCTTGGGGTCGGCGATGATCAGCACGTCGTGAAGATCGTTCGAGACCGCCTTCGAGCTCAGCCATTCGGCGGCGGCCGCTGCGTGTCCGAGTTCTTCGAGATCGGTACGGCCGAGGCGCTGTCCGACATCGTCCTGATGGCGCACGCCGGCGCTGAAATTGGTCACGTCCAGATCGGGATTGTCTTCCTTGCGCAAGGAGGGTTCAAACAGCTGTCCTTCGTTGCGAAACAGCAGGAAATTCTCTCCATCGACGACCGCGACATGCGAGTTCTGGGGAAGTTTCATGGGTTTATCTCCTTTGCCCAATCAACGCGCGACCCGCCCGTCAGGTCCGAAAAAGGCGAAGAAAAGGCCCCGGCGGATCGCTCCACCGGGGCCTCTTTTCTGTCAGCCTTGGCTGGCGTGTGAGCTTAGAAGCCCATGCCGCCGCCCATGCCGCCCATGCCGCCCATATCGGGCATTGCGGGGGCTGCAGCCTTGTCTTCCGGAGCGTCGGAGATCGCCGCTTCGGTGGTGATCAGCAGACCGGCAACCGAAGCTGCGTCCTGCAGCGCGGTGCGAACAACCTTGGTCGGGTCGATCACGCCGGCATCCACCAGGTTCTCATAGGTGTCGGTCGCGGCGTTGAAGCCCTGCGACTCGTCGTCTTCACGAAGCAGGTTGCCCGAGACAACCGCGCCATCGTGACCGGCGTTCTGAGCGATCTGGCGAACCGGCGCCATGATCGCACGGCGAACGATGTCGATACCGCGGGTCTGGTCGTCATTATCGCCCTTGAGCCCGTCGAGCACCTTGGTCGCGTAGAGCAGCGCGGTACCGCCGCCCGGGACGATGCCTTCTTCGACAGCTGCGCGGGTTGCGTGCAGCGCGTCGTCGACGCGGTCCTTGCGTTCCTTCACTTCGACTTCCGAAGCACCGCCGACCTTGATCACGGCAACGCCGCCGGCGAGCTTGGCGAGACGCTCTTGCAGCTTCTCGCGGTCATAGTCGCTGGTGGTGTTTTCGATCTGCGTGCGGATTTCGCCGACGCGGGCCTTGATGTCGTCTTCCGAGCCTGCGCCGTCGACGATGGTGGTGTTGTCCTTGTCGATGGTGACGCGCTTGGCTTCGCCGAGCATGCCGAGCGTGACGTTCTCCAGCTTGATGCCGAGGTCTTCGCTGATCATTTCACCCTAGGTGAGGATCGCGATGTC